>ERZ841120.45-NODE-45-length-135261-cov-7.622206_pt1 | contig 135261 bp, 125 predicted proteins | sample MGYA00519572_ERZ841120 | MGnify/ENA primary metagenome ERZ841120 (study PRJEB31850, sample SAMEA3708890) | human gut metagenome | biome: human gut; feature: human-associated habitat; material: faeces | place: China | collected 2014 ...
AAAAAGGCAAGTGGTATTTGAAACTTTACCTCCGTAAATTGTGACATTTCCGCAAACGCCGGCTTCTTCCATTACTCACGGAACTTTATGACTTCTTGAATACTGCCCAAAAAGGAAAAGTCGCCGTCTGCTGACAGCGACTTTTCTTGCTTAGTATTATGCTTAGTATTAACAGTATATTCACCCTCTTAGTTTGTTTCTCCCAGATATTCTTCAAGGCATATTCCTCGTTTGTATATTTCGGTAGCCGCATTAACACCGACATATCGGTAATGCCATGGCTCGTTGGCTATACCTGTGATTGCAACTTTATTCTCCGGATAGCGATATATAAACCCATAGCGATAGGCATTTTGAGCGAGCCAGTTATAAACCTCATAACCATATGAATTTATGCCATCAGCATTTATATCAACGCCAAGACCAAGTTGATGTTCACTTGTTCCCGGAATAGCAACCCAGCGTTCTGTTTCTGTTTTTGCGTCGGATTCAGAATATCCTTTTTCGATATACTCCGCCATTGATTCATCGTATATTTGCTGTTGCTCCTGCTCTGTTCTGTAGCCGGAGGCAACAACAGGATATACACCATCATCCCTCATATCATCAAACATTTTCTGAAGCTGAGGGTATATTCTGCTGTCCACGCATTGTCCGTTTGATAGTTCTGTTAAATCGATTTCATTCTCAGTTTCAAGGGGATGCCATTTATTCACCAGTATCAAGCACCATTCTCCATCTGCTTCATTTTCATTACCAAAATCAATGGAAGGCAATGATGCCTTGTTGTATATATCTGTCCCTGCAAAACGCTGAACAAAGATGCAGGCTAATGCTATCAGTAAAATCAGAATGCAGATAAATAAGTAGGGACGGCGTTTCTTGGTTTGTTGGATATGAGTTGACATCGTTTTTCCTCCTTGATAAGCTAAAAAAGCACGCTTGCTTTTGGTACTGTAAGTGTACCAAAAGCAAGCGTGCTTTTTTTTCGTTTCTCCACAAGAGTTTCCTATGTTTTCCTGCGGAATTTCTTACGATTTTCCTACAGGAGCGGAAGAGTGACTGTAAATTCGATTTGCTCATTTTCACTTTTTGCGGTAATTGTTCCGTTATGAAGCTCAACGATTTCTTTTGCAACTGCAAGACCCAATCCTGCACCTCCGCTTCTGGAACTTCGTGCAACATCAAGACGATAAAACTGCTCAAAAATGCGTACAAGCTTTTCTTTTGGAATGGTATTGCCGCAATTGGTAAACTGAATACACAAATTTCCACCGTTTTGTTTTACAGCAATATGAATCGTGCTGTCATCAAAGCTATAATTCACTGCATTTCTCAGCAGATTATCAAAAACGCGCTGCATCTTATTGACATCGCACTTTATCATAGTGTCTGGGGCTATTTCAAGCTCACATTTTAAATTCTTCTCTAAAAACATTGGTTTGAACTCGTATGTAAGTTGTTCAAGCATACGGGTCAAATTGACCCTGCTGTACTCAAGAGTGATATTAGAAAGATTAAACCGCGTGATTTCAAAAAATTCGTTAATTAAATCCTCAAGATGTTCTGCTTTTTCCAAAGAAATAGACAAATACTTTTCTCTTAATTCTTCGGAAATTTTGTTTTCGTCCCGCAGCAAAGTTAAATACCCAATTACTGAGGTGAGTGGGGTTTTCAAATCGTGGGCAAGATAAACAACAAGGTCATTTTTCCGCTGTTCTGAAAGCTCTGCTGCCAGTTTTCGTTGTTCAAGAGTATGCTTAATATGATTGATTTTCTTTTCGATTGCAGTTAATTCAGAAGGCAAAACAATATCTCCTGAATTTTCTTCTATCAGAGCATCTATACTACGGTTAATTTCTTTGAAATACTTGGAAAATTCATTTAGATAAAAGCGCAAAATAATTGCAAATAACAGTAAGGAAAGCACTAAGAAGAAGATACTCATATAATCTCTAATATATATTGAATATACATTATAGGCTCGGTCATAATCATGGTAGACAAAATTATCCAAAAAACCCACAAAAGTGTCTGCTATGTGCCCCTTTAAAAATAGAGAGTACAAGGCTGCTAAAAAAGCAGGCGCAAAAAACAGCATTCCAAAAGTTCTAATCAATAATTTGGTTTTAAGAAGACGATAATCATCTCTTTCGCTATTTCTTTTATTTTTCAATGGTATATCCCACTCCCCACACAGTTTTTATAAATTTCGGTTTTTTTGCAGGCTCATTAAGCTTTTCCCTCAATCTTCCGATATGAGCCATAACAGTATTATTGTTATCGAGGAATTTCTCACCCCAAATATTTTCAAACAATTCCTCAGACGAAATAACTTTTCCTCTGTTCTCACACAAGTACCAGAGGATAGAAAACTCAATCGGTGTCAAAGTAACCTTTTTTCCATACAAAGTACATTTGTGAGTATTCTTGTTTATAATAAGTCCTCTTACATCATGTTCTGCAATGGGAGCATCTTTTTCCTCGGTATTAGCCGCATTATTATAACGAACATAACGACGAAGCTGTGTTTTTACTCTTGCGACAACCTCCAAAGGGTTGAATGGTTTTGTAATGTAATCATCAGCTCCGATGGTAAGTCCCATAATTTTATCAGTATCCTCAACTTTTGCCGTCAGAATTATAATAGGATAAAAATACTGTTCTCTGATTTTCTGACAAATACGAAATCCATCAATATCTGGAAGCATTACATCTAAAATTGCCAAATCAATGTTTTCCGTTTCAATACACTTCAAAGCATCAAGCCCATTATAAAACTTATGTACCGTGTAACCATCATTTTTTAGATAAACCTCAATCAAGTCGGCTATCTCTTTTTCATCGTCTACAATTAAAATATCATTTTTCATTCTGAAAGCTCCTATCTGAATTCCGATTTGTCGATATCCTATTGTATGTAAGGGCTTCTGTTGGACAAACCGGAATTGGTTTTATAGAGGTCTTTGCAGATACACCATATCTACCAACTGTACCCCATCCTCATATATTGGATGGTCGTAATTATCGGTAAAGAAATTTGGCATGATATGTGAGCGTACAAAGCCACATTTTTCATAAAAGGGTATCGTCAACGGGCTGTCGCCGGTTCCCACTTGCAGTATTGAAAATTGTCCGCGGTATTTTTCAATAAGAAATTCAATCAGCGCTTTGGCATAGCCTTTTTGCTGAAGTGGGGGAACTGTAGCGATATTCTTAATTTCAAGTATTCCAGTCCCTTCATCCGTTACGACACACTCGCATTTCACTCCGTCATCATCGAGAACATACATTTTCCCTTTATAGAGATAACGGTCAACCATATCTTCCTGCTCATCCGCCAATAGGAGCAAATCAAGATATTGTTTTTTGTTTTCTGTAACTTCTACAATTCTCATCAATCACACCTGCAAATTCCGACTTGTCTGTCTCATTCTATCACACACTCGGTACATTTCCCGGCTTGCGTATCACAGCGGCAATGCAGATGTCTCACATTGCCGCTGTAATGTATTCTTAGCGTTCTCTGTCTACGGACGCTTTTTGTGGTTCCTCCTCGCCCTGCTCACCGTCCACGATCTCGTTCTCTCTTTTGTCGAGATTGAGCATAGTATTGCAGACTACAGATGTGCCACTCGCTCTTTCGTGGTATTCACAAGGCCCTTGGCCTCATACAGCAGATAGACCTTCCCATCCTGGGCAATAACCTGATAGATTTGACAGCGTGGAATGCGTTCTATGTCAAAATCGCATATTTCCCCAGTGTGTCCAAGGTGGGAACGGTGTCAAATTTTTCCATACTCTGCAAAATCGGCCAGAGCAGCACCAGCACCCCCGCCACAAGGAAGCTGTACCGGCGGATAAATTGCTTCAAACGGTCCACTTGTTCCTTTCCTCCATCGCTGCACCTAATTTCTCTCTGAGAATTATTCAAAATCGTACCCATCCCGGCGCATTACCAAATGCGCCCTGGCCCGGTCCTGGGAGAAAAGCCGCCAGGCCTCGTCCTTGTCCGGGATGGGACAAAATTCGATTGCCCCCGCCGGGAAGCGAAGCCGCAGGACATTCTCTGCCCCCAGCGCTGCTTCCTCCACCGCCGTACCCAGGAAGCCCCTCAAGGCCCGCTGCAATTCCCCATCCGTGGACCAGCCGGTCAGGCGTTCTTCCCCAATTCGTACATCACATTGCCCATGGATGCAGAACTCGAAATGCACTCGCTTTTCCTTAGTCCCGTTCGGGGCTTCTTTGTAGTTTACATAACTGTTTCCGAACAGGAGCTCATACAATTCACAGGGGTCCAGCTTTCGGGCCATAGACAGCGGCAGGCCCTCCAATTCCGAAAGCATTTCTTCTGCTTGCCGACAGATTTTCTGCATATCAGGCTCCGATTTCTGTCCCGGCAAACTCCGTGATCTGCTTCCCGATGGGGCAGTTGGACCGGTAGGGGCAGCATTCGTAATCGCAATCTACTTCCGTGAGAATGCCGTTTTCCCGGAGGGCCGTCACCATCCGGTGGTCGTCCAGCTGGCGGCAATAACCGGAGATGATTTTCTCTTCTTCCATGTCATTCCTCCACCACGCAGAAGCCCTTGGGTGCCAGAATCAGCCAGTTGGGGGCCACTGTGTTCAAATTGTGACCGAACAGCAGCTTCCCGGCAGGCACTTCCCAGGCGTCGCTGCTGCGGTTCAGGTAAATGCGCAGCTTCTGGCCCGGAACGGTCCGGCGGAAGCCGATTTTCCGGTCCCCGGCCTGGAAGAAGGAAATGTCGCCCAGCCGCAGAGCCTCCCAGTCCCGGCGCAGCCGTCCCAGCCGCAGGAAGTGGTCCCGCAGGTCCGTATCCTCCCGGCCCCAGGGGTAGGTCCGGCGGTTGAAGGGGTCCTTGCCGCCTTCCATGCCCGCCTCGTCGCCGTAGTAAATGCTGGGCGCACCCGGCAGGGTGAATTGCAGGAAGGAGGCCAGCATCAGCCGCTCCTGGGCGGTGTAATACTGATTGTGGGACAGGTGCCGCTTCGCCAGTTCCTCCCGGCTGCCCTCAAAATCGTCCACCAGCGCCGTCAAAATCCGGGAGGTGTCGTGGGTCCCCAGCAGGTTCATGTTGCACAGCAGCACCTGGGGCGGATAGTTTTCCGCAATGGTCATGACGGTCTCCGCCAGGCCCCGGCCGTCGTCCAAACCCTTGATAAAGTTCAGGATGGCGGTACGGAAGGGGTAATTCATGCAGGAATCCAATTCCCCGTCCACAAAATACCGTCTCCGGCGGCTGTATGCGATCTTATTGGAAGCATCCTCCCAGACCTCGCCGATAAGCAGAGCGTCGGGCTTCAATTCCCGCAGGCGCTTTTTCAGCAGCAGCACGAATTCGTCCGGCAACTCGTCCACCACGTCCAGCCGAAAGCCGTCGGCCCCCAATTTCAGCCAATGGGCCAGCACAGAATCTTCCCCGGTGATGACGTACTCGATAAATTTCGGGTCCATTTTGTTCACCGTAGGCAGGGTATCAAAGTTCCACCAGCAATTATAGGAATCCGGATAATGATAGAAGGTGTACCAGGAATAATAGGGGGAGTCTTTCGTACAGTAGGCCCCGTTGCCGCCGAAGGTCCGCTCCTTGTCAAAATAAAGGCTGTTGGAGCCGGTGTGGGAGTACACCCCGTCCAGCACCACCCGGATGCCGTGGGCATGGGCCTGGGCGCACAGTTCTGCGAAGTCCGCTTCCGTGCCCAGCATGGGGTCCGGGGTCTTGTAGTCGCCGGTATCGTAGCGGTGGCTGGAAAAGCTCTTGGAAATGGGGTTCAGATAGAGAATTCCCACCCCAAGAGAGGCCAGATAGTCCATTTTCGACGTAATTCCCTTGAAATTTCCGCCGTAAAAGTCGTTGTTCAGCACCAGACCCTCCGGCGTAGGCTGCCAGCTGACCTCCTCGGACCAGTTGGCATGGACCGTGTAAGGCTCCAATTTTCCCGTCAGGTCACACGCTCCCACTTTGCAGAACCTGTCCGGGAACACCTGATAGAGAATGGCCCCCTTGGCCCAGTCCGGGGTCTGAAAATCCGCCGGGATGCAGCTGAGCTGCCACTGGTCCCCGGCCTCCATGTTGGTATCATTCCCCTGCTTGAAAAGCCGGAAGCCGCCGGTGGCCGTGGTGATGTAGAAATAGTAAAAATACAGCCCCGGCGTGTCCAAAGAGAACGTCCCCTCGTAGACATCGTAGGCCCCCCGGACCTCCTGGAAATGCAGGGGCGCATCCAGCACATGGGTCCTGTCCTCCCCATTCAGCAGGCACTTGACCTGGGTGGTCTGGACGGAAGTAGGGATATGGATATGGAGGGTACATTCCTGGCCGGGGGTCAGGGTCCCGAAGGGGGTCTTGTAAAGAAGCTGCTTGGAATCAAATAAAATACGCATGACCGTCTCCCATTGTCGCAAAAATTGGGGCGGACAGCCGCCCCAATTTTCAAAAAATTTCCGATCGTCTCAGCGGTTCGTCATTTTCCGGAACAGGTCCATATACCGCTGGGCAGGCTTGTCCCAGCTGAAATCCTGCTCCATGTCCCGCTGCTGCAGGGCCTGGAATTTTTCCGGCTCCTTCTTATAAAGATGGATGCAGCGCTCCAGAGCCGCCAGGAAATCGTCCCCGTTGTAGCTCTGGAAGGTAAAGCCCAGGCCGCCCTCCCCATGCTCGTCCACAGGGGGGACAGTGTCCTTCAGGCCGCCGGTGGCATGGACCACCGGAACCGTACCGTAGCGCATGGCGTTCATCTGGCTCAGTCCGCAGGGCTCGGACTTTGAGGGCATCATATAAATGTCGCCGCCGGCATAAATGCGGGAGGCCAGCCCCAGGTTGAACGTAATGAGCGCCGCCACCCGGTCCGGGAATTCCTCCTGCAGGCCCTTGAAGAACCGCTCAAAGTGGTCCTCGCCGGTGCCGAGGATCACCATCTGGCAGTCCTCCTCCCAGAGGAGCTTCCGGGCAATATAGCACAGCAGGTCCAATCCCTTGTGGCCCGCCAGCCGGGTCACCATCACCAGCATCGGCACGTCCGGCTTCACCGGCAGACCCACCTCCTGCTGCAGGGCAGCCTTGCAGTCCGCCTTGCCTACCCGGAAGGACTGGGCGTCATAATGCCAGGGCAGGGCCGGGTCGGTGGCCGGGTTGAAGGTGTTCACGTCGATGCCGTTGGTGATGCCCGTCAGTTTCCAGGCAGCGTCCGTCAGGATGCCGTCCAGGCCGTGGGCATAGTAGGGGTACATCAGTTCCCTTGCATATGTTTCGGACACGGTCGTCACCAGATCCGCCGTCTCGATGGCCCCCTTCATCATGTTCACGCAGTGGTTCATGTCCAGGGTGCTGCGCCAGCCCCAAGGCAGCGCCAGCACATCATCGAAGAAGTCCGGATTGGCCCAGCCCTGATATTCGATGTTGTGGATGGTGAACATACACTTGGTATCCTGAAATTCCGGCCGGTACACTGCCCGCAGCAAAGTGGGCACCAGGGCGGTCTGCCAGTCGTTGCACTGGATGACGTCCGGAATATAGTGAATGGCCATCAGGGCTTCCAGACAGGCCTTGGAGAAGTAGGCAAAACGCTCGCCGTCGTCTCCGTCGCCGTAAAGGCTGCCGGGACGAGCGCCGAAATAGTAGTCGTTATCGATAAAATAGACCTTCACGCCGTCACTGCGGTCCTGCAGGGCCATGACTCCGGCGTACTGCCGCCGCCAGCCCAGCTTCACGGTACATTGGGCCACCTGCCGGACGGGATAGGCAGGATTTTCCTTGATTTTTTTGTAATAGGGCAACACCAGCACCACTTCGTTGCCCGGGATCCGGGACAAAGCGGCAGGCAGAGCCTCCATCACGTCGCCCAGGCCGCCGGACTTGGCGTAGGGTGCGCCCTCGGAGGCGAAAACGGCAATCCTCATACCACTTCACCCCGCTTGATGATGACGGGGGTGGTGGGGGTGCCGATAAGCTTGGTGCCGGGACGAACCACCACGTTCTTGTCCAGAATGACGCACTTCAGGTAGCAGTCAGCGCCCACCACCGTGTCGTTCATGATCATGCTGTCCTCCACCACGGCTCCCCGAGCAATGGACACCTGCCGGAACAGCACGGAATCCTTCACGCTGCCCTCCAGGAAGCACCCGTCGGCCACGGTGCAGTTCTCCACCCGGCAATCCTCGCCGTAGTAGCTGGGGACCCGGTCCCGGACCTTGGTGTAAATGGGGTGCTTGCCGGCAAACAGGTCGTTGCGGACCTTCTCGTCCAGAATGGCCAGGTTACTCTTGAAATACTCCTGCACAGAGGTGGTGAACAGGGCCACGCCCTCAAAGGGGTACACGTTTACGCTGAGCTTGCCCTGCTGATAGAGCCGCAGCACGAAGTCCCGCTCGAAATAAAAGAGATTGTGAGCAATGGCATCCCGGACATGGCGGACCAGCAGGTCCTTGGACACCACATACAGGTACAGCGTGGAGAGGTAATCCTCCGTGGCCGCAGCGCCGGAGACCATATCGGCAATACCGCCGTTCTTATCCAGCTTCACGCCCAGATCAATGATCTTCTTGCCGTTGGCCACGCCGCTCTTCATGACCACGGTAATATCCTTGCCGCTGGCGATGTGATCGTCCAGCACCGCATCCAGGTCGATGTTGCACAGAATGCCCGCATCCGCCAGCACCACATAATCGTCCTGCACGCCGTACTTCATGTATTCCAGCACGGAATACAGGGAGTCCATTTTGCCCCGGAAGGCCGTGACGCTCTCGGCCTGGGAGTAGGGGGTCAGATATTCCAGTCCGCCCTCGCCCAGTTCCAGGTCCCATTCCTCGCCGGCACCGATGTGGGCCATCAGGGACTGGAAATTGTTCCGGGAAATGATGCCGATATGGCGGATGCCGGAGGTGGTCATATTGGAAAGCATGAAGTCGATCTGGCGATACCGGCCGCCGAAGGGCAGGGACGCCATGGTGCGCTTATTGGTCAGTTCGCCCATGTAGCCGTCGCAGGCGTTGGCGATGATAATTCCCATTACAGACATGATTCTCTTCCTCCTTAGCGCATCTCGCCGGGCTGCAGGACGTCATTGGCGGCAATTTCCGTGCTCTTGGCCGTGACGCTGATCTTCCGTTTTTCGTTCTTGGCAAAGGTGCCGCCGACGACAGCCCCCCGGCGGATGATGCTGTCCTCGCCCAGAATGGCGTGACGGACGATGGCATTGGGCTCAATGGTCACGCCGGGCATGATGACGCTGTCCTCTACCAGAGCGCCCGCACCGATCTTGCAGCCGGTGGAGATGATGGAATGGCGGACCGTGCCGTAAATTTCACTGCCCTCGGCGATGAAGCTGTTGCGGATGACCGCACCGGCATCCACATAGCTGGAGGGGTGGGCATTGTTCCGGGCGTAAATTTTCCGCTTCTCGTCGCCCCGGATCTGGAAGGCAGGCTCCTTGCCCAGCAGGTCCATATTGGCCTCCCACAGGGAGTCGATGGTCCCCACGTCCTTCCAGTAGCCCTGGAAGTTATAGGCCATGAGCTTATGGCCGTCGTTCAGCAGGTTGGGGATGATGTTCTTGCCGAAGTCGTTGCTGGAATTGGGGTCGTCCTCGTCCCGGATCAGGTACTCCCGCAGCACCTTCCAATTGAACACGTAAATGCCCATGGAGGCGTTGGTGGACTTGGGCTGCTTGGGCTTCTCCTCAAACTCGTAAATGGTCCCATCCTCCCGGGTATTCATGATGCCGAAGCGGCTGGCCTCGGCCATAGGCACATCCCGGACGGCGATGGTGCAGTCAGCACCGGTGCGCTCATGATAGTCGATCATGGCAGCGTAGTCCATCTTATAGATATGGTCGCCGGAAAGCACCAGCACATATTCCGGGTCATACCGGTCGATGAAGGCCAGGTTCTGATAAATGGCGTTGGCGGTGCCCTTGTACCAGCCGCTTTTCTTGTCGTGCCGCTCGTAGGGAGGCAGCACCTGGGCGCAGCAGTGGGACTTGTTCAGGCCCCAGGGCATACCGTTGCCGATGTACTCATTCAATTCCAACGGCTGATACTGGGTCAGGATGCCCACGGTATCGATGCCGGAGTTCACGCAGTTGCTCAGAGGGAAGTCAATAATACGATATTTCCCGCCGAAGGGCACCGCAGGCTTGGCGGTGTTCTCCGTCAGCACTTTCAGCCGGCTGCCCTGGCCGCCGGCCAGCAGCATGGCTACGCAACGTTTCTTCTGAAAATACATATTCACAGCTCCTTTTGATGTTCGGTAATTGGAGAATGCTACAAATTTACTGTTCTGCCTCCCGGCAGGTGAAAAACGTAATGGACATGGGCGGCACCCGGAACATGGCCGACAACGCATATTCCCGGAAGGGGATTTCTTCGCTCTCCGCCGGAGCAGAGCCGTAACCCCCGCCGCCGAATTTAGCCGCATCGGAAGTGAATACCGGCACATAGGTCCCTGGCTTTGGGACTCCCAGCCGCAGGTCCTCCCGCAGCACCGGCGTGAAGTTGCAGATCACCAGCAATTCCCGCCCGGCCTTGTCGATGCGCCGGAAGGCAATGATGCTCAGATCCTGTTCGTCGGGCTGAATCCACTGGTAGCCGTCCCAACTGTCGTCGATCTGCCAGAGGGCAGTATGATTCAGATAAAACCGATTGAGTTCTCTGGTATAGGACTGCATTTTCTGGTGCATTTCGTAGCCCAGCAGCATCCAGTCCAGTTCCTTCCGGTAGTCCCATTCGGTGAACTGGCCGAACTCATTGCCCATGAAGGACAGCTTTTTCCCGGGGTGGGCCACCTGATAGCCCCGCAGGAGCCGCAGATTGGCGAATTTCCAGAAATAATCCCCGGGCATTTTGCCCATGAGGCTGCCCTTGCCGTAGACCACCTCGTCGTGGCTCAGGGGGAGAATGTAATTCTCCGAGAAAGCGTAGCTCATGGTGAAGGTCAGCAAATTATGCTGATATTTCCGGTACAGGGGGTCCTGCTGGAAATAGCGCAGGGTGTCGTTCATCCAACCCATGTTCCACTTGAACAGGAAGCCCAGTCCTCCGTCGAAATCCGGTCTTGTGACTAAGGGGAACGCCGTGGACTCCTCTGCCGCCATGATAACGTTCTCCCGGACGGAGAAGCAGGCGTCGTTCAGCTGCCGCAGAAAATCAATGGCGTCCAGATTCTCTTTGCCCCCCAGCCGGTTGGGCTTGTACTGCTCCCGGCCGTAATCCAGATAGAGCATAGCGCTGACCGCATCCACCCGGAGACCGTCCATGTGGAACACCTCCAGCCAGTAAACGGCGTTGGAGATCAGAAAACTCCGGACCTCCGGCTTGCTGTAATCAAAGGCCCGTGTCCCCCACCCGGCGTACTCGTTCATCATAGGGTCGCCGGATTCGTAGGTAGGCGTACCGTCAAATTCGTAAAGGCCGTATTCATCCTTGGGGAAATGAGCCGCTACCCAATCGAGAATAACCCCGATGCCCGCCTGATGGAGGGTGTCCACCAGATACATCAGTTCCTCCGGTGCGCCATAGCGGGAGGTGGGGGCATAAAAGCCGGTAACCTGGTAACCCCAGCTGGGGTCGTAGGGGTACTCGGCCAGAGGCATCAGTTCCACATGGGTGTAGCCCATGCTTTTTGCATATTCCGCCAGCATGGGGGCAAGCTCCGTGTAGGAATAGCAGGAGCCGTCCTCCTTCCGCCGCCAGGAGCCCAGATGGACCTCGTAAATGTTCATAGGCGTATTCAGCGGCGGTGTCGTCCGCCGGAAATAGCGGCCGTCATGCCAGTGATACCGGTCCAGCCGGGTAATGACGCTGGAGGTATCCGGTGCCCGGCAGCTTCGGAAGCCCACAGGGTCCGCCTTGTAGACCCGGCGGCCGTTCCAGTGGCGCACCAGATATTTGTAAGCCCCGCCCTCTCTTGGGTTAGGGGACCAGGCCTCCCAGATGCCGCCGCCAAGGCGGTCCATGGGCAGGTCGTCGGCGTTCCAGAAATTGAAATCGCCCACCACGTTGACCCCCTGGGCATTGGGGGCCCACACCCGGAACACGAATCCGGGAACGCCCGCCCGGTCCTCCGGGTGGCAGCCTAAAAATTCGTAGGCACGGATGGCGCTACCCTCCTGATAGGCCCGCAGCAGCTCTTGATCCATAGACATAGGTTCCTTTCCGCTTCGATCTGGGGACAGGGAATGATCGCCAGAAAACCCCATGGATAACATATCATATTTTTTGGAATTTGGAAAGCCCCAAAGGCGTAAAATCAAAACAAAATTTTCGTCATCTTTCACAAAAGATCTCCTCTGTATTTTCTGTCATGCCAGAATCTCCCAACCTTTTCCCCGCTTTTTCCCAAAAGTATTTCTCCGATGCGGTTGACATTGCCGCCGAAAAAAGGTAAAATAGCAGTAATTGTGAGCCAAAAAAGGAGGGATCGCTGTGGACGGCGGCAGTAGTGGCAGCATACCGGGCCGAAGTAAACCGCTTCGCCCACGGCGGCGGAGGTTTTAAGGCTTGGTTTGCTTGCTCCAGACGAATTTTATCATAAGGAGGAAGCGAAAAATGGCAGAACGATACGAAATCGTGGAAAAAGCTTTGTTGAAAATGCTGGACGAGAAAAAGTACAGTGCCCTTCGGGAAGTGCTTTCCACCATGAACCCCAGCGATATTGCAGTGGTGCTGTCCAACCTAGAGGAGGACCGCATCCCGCTGCTGTTCCGTCTGCTGCCGAAGGAATTGGCGGCAGAAACCTTTGTAGAAATGGAGCTGGACGCGCAGGAGACCCTCATCCGGGGCTTCTCCGATAACGAGCTGAAAGAGGTCGTGGACGAGCTGTATGTGGACGATGCAGCGGACCTGGTGGAGGAAATGCCCGCCAACGTGGTCCAGCGAATTCTGCGGCAGGCCACTCCGGAAATGCGCTCCAGCATCAACCAGATTCTCCGCTATCCGGAGAACTCCGCCGGGTCTATTATGACCACGGAGTACGTGTCCCTGCGGCCGGATATGTCCGTGGGGGAGAGCATTCTCCGGATCCGCCGTCAAGGCGTGGATAAGGAGACCATTTACACCTGTTATGTGACTCAGGGCCGGACCCTGCTGGGCATCGTCACGGTGAAGGACCTGCTGCTGGCCGAGGATGACGACCAACTGATTCAGGACATTATGATCACCAACATCATCTCCGTCAGCACCATGGCCGATCAGGAAGAGGTGGCCCAGATGCTGAGCAAATACAACTTCCTGGCCCTGCCCGTGGTGGACGGGGAGAACCGGATGGTAGGTATCGTGACCTTCGATGACGCCATGGACGTCATGGAGGACGAGTTCACCGAGGACATCGAGATCATGGGTGGTATGACCCCCTCGGAAAAGACCTACCTGAAAAGCTCCGTGTTCGACCTGTTCAAGCACCGTATCCCCTGGCTGCTGCTGCTGATGGTCTCCGCCACCTTCACCGGTATGATCATCACGTCTTTTGAGGACGCCCTGGCCGCTCAGGTAGCCCTGACCGCCTTCATCCCCATGCTCATGGACACCGGCGGCAACTCCGGTTCTCAGTCCTCCGTCACCATCATCCGGGCCCTGAGCCTGGGCGAGGTCCACTTCTCGGATATTGGACGTGTTATATGGCGGGAGTTACGGACCGCCGTGCTCTGCGGCGCCGTGCTGGCCGCCGTGTGCTTCGGCAAGATCCTGCTCATCGATGGGCTGCTGATGCGCAACCCCAACATCACCGTCACCGTGGATGCCGTGGTCTGCTTCACGCTGTTCGTCACCGTGGTGCTGGCGAAATTCGTGGGCTGCACCCTGCCCCTGTTCGCCAAGAAATTCGGCTTTGACCCGGCGGTCATGGCCAGCCCCTTCATCACCACCATCGTGGACGCCCTTTCCCTGCTGGTGTACTTCATGTTCGCCAAGGCCCTGCTGGGTGTCTGAAAAGCCAAAAATTTCGACCCGCTGACTGTTTTCCAGCCAGCGGGTCGTGTTTTATCCGGGATAAAATTAGTTCTTCAGACTTTGCAGCGGGGCGGGGATACGGCCGCCACGGGCGATGAAGTCGGCGCTGGATGCACCGTAGACCGGCATCACCGGGGCACTGCCCAGCAGACCGCCCATTTCCACCCGGTCGCCCACGGTCTTGCCGGGGGCCGGGATGATGCGGACGGCAGTGGTCTTGGTGTTCACCATGCCGATGGCCGCTTCGTCGGCAATGATGGCGGACAGGGTCTCGGCGGAGGTGTCCCCCGGCACGGCGATCATGTCCAGGCCCACGGAACAGACGCAGGTCATGGCTTCCAGCTTGGAAAGGCTCAGCACACCGCTTTCCGCTGCGGCGATCATGCCCTCGTCCTCGGACACAGGAATGAACGCACCGGACAGGCCGCCCACATGGTTGCTGGCCATGACGCCGCCTTTCTTCACTGCGTCGTTCAGCAGCGCCAGCGCCGCCGTGGTGCCGTGGGTGCCGCAGGTCTCCAGGCCCATTTCTTCCAGAATCCGGGCCACGCTGTCCCCGATGGCCGGGGTGGGGGCCAGGCTCAGGTCCACGATACCGAAGGGCACATTCAGCCGCCGGGAGGCCTCCTGGCCCACGATCTGGCCCATGCGGGTAATGCGGAAGGCGGTCTTTTTCACCGTCTCGGCCACCACGTCAAAGGGCTGGCCCTTGACGCTCTGCAAGGCGTGGTACACCACGCCGGGGCCGGATACGCCCACGTTCAACACGCACTCCGGCTCCCCTACCCCATGGAACGCACCGGCCATGAAGGGGTTGTCCTCCACGGCGTTGGCGAACACCACCAGCTTGGCGCAGCCCAGGCCGTCGTTATCGGCAGTCAATTCGGCAGTCTGCTTGATGATACGGCCCATTTCCGCCACGGCATCCATATTGATGCCCGCCTTGGTGGAGCCTACGTTCACGCTGGCGCAGACCCGTTCCGTCCGGGCCATGGCCTCCGGGATGGACCGGATGAGCTTCCAGTCCCCTTCCGTGCAGCCCTTCTGGACCAATGCGGAAAAGCCGCCGATGAAATTCACGCCGCATTTTTTTGCGGCCTCGTCCATGGCGATGGCCAGCGGCACATAATCATCCGCCTGACAGCTGCCGCCGATAAGGGCCATAGGGGTCACGGAAATGCGCTTATTGACGATGGGAATGCCGAATTCCCGCTCGATGTCCTCTCCTACAGAAACCAGCTTTTCCGCCCGGCGGGTGATTTTATCATAAATTTTCCGGGCGCAGACGGTAATGTCCGGGTCGGCGCAGTCCAGAAGGGAGATGCCCATGGTGATGGTGCGGATGTCCAGATGACGCTTGTCGATCATGTCTCTGGTTTCCAGAATATCTTCCAGTCTCAGCATGGCTCCCCCTTACAAGCGGTGCATGGCATTGAAAATGTCTTCCCGCTGCACATGGATCTGCAGGCCCAACTCGCTGCCCTTTCGCTCCATTTCCTCCGCCAGGATGGCCACGGGCAGGGTGCATTTTTCCACATCCACCACCATCATCATGGTGAAGTAGCCCTGCATGACCGTCTGGCTGATGTCCAGGATGTTCACATTATAGCCCGCCAGGGCCTGGCAGACTGAAGCGATGATGCCCACGGCATCCTTGCCCACAACCGTTACAATGGCACGCATGGCGTTCCCTCAGCAGTCGTAGTCGGCACAGACCCGCTTGTCCAGCCAGGTCCAGAAATGCTCCTTGGCCGCCAGGTGCAGGGGGTGGGTGGCATAATTGGCCAGGGCCTCCCGGCTGTCGAACTCGGAGTACAGGCAGTAGTCCATGCCGCCCTGATAGGTCCGGCGGATTTCCAGCTTTTCCAGGCCAGGGACCTGTCCAACCAAGGGCTCCAGCAGAGAGGCGATGGTTTTCACGGCGGCGTCCTTGTCCACGCCGTCCTTCAGGGTGTAAATGACGATGTGCTTGACCATAAGAAGTTCCTCCTTTAATAGAAATACCGGAGCCGGCACTAGGTCGGCCCCGGTATCTTAGGGTTTTGATTATTCGGCGTCGTCCATAGCGGCACGGATGGACAGGGAAATGCGCTTGCCCTCGGTGTCGATGTCGGTGATCTTCACCCGGACGGTCTGGCCCTCGGAGACCACGTCCTCGGGCTTGTTCACCCGATGGTCGGCCAGCTGGGAAATGTGGATGAGGCCGTCCACGCCGGGGACGATCTCAGCGAAAGCGCCGAAGGTCATCAGCTTCACGACCTTGGCATCCACCACGTCGCCCACATGGTACTCGTTCAGGAACAGAGTCCAGGGGTTGGTCTCGTCGGTGCGGTAGCCCAGGGAGATCTTGTGCTTCTCCGGGTCGAAAGCGATGACGTGCACGTCGATCTCGTCGCCGACCTTCACCACGTCGGCGGGGGTCTTGATGCGGTTCCAGCTCAGCTGGGACACATGGACCATGCCGTCCACGCCGCCGATGTCCACGAAAGCGCCGTAGGAGGTCAGGGACTTGACAACGCCGTGGTACTTGTTGCCCACAGCCATCTCGCTCCAGATCTTCTCCTGGTTGGCCTTCCGCTCCTCGGAGGAAGCGGCACGGATGGAACCGATCACACGGCGGCGAGCACGGTTCACCTCGGTGATCTTCATCTTCACGGTCTTGCCGACCATACCGGCCATATCGCCGCCCTTGGCGATACCGGACTGGGAAGCGGGAATGAACACCCGGATGCCCTTATAGTTGGCCACCAGGCCACCCTTGTTCTCCTCGGTGATGGGAGCCTCGACATTTTCCTTGCTCTCGCACAGAGCGGCCATGTCGTCCCAGACCTTCATGCCTTCCAGCTTCTTTCTGGAAAGCTGCACGGTGCCCTCCTGGTCGTTCACACGAACCACGAACACCTCGATTTCGTCACCCACGTGCAGGATATCCTCCGGCTTCACGGAAGGATCGGCACTGACTTCGTTGTAGGGGATGTAGCCTGCGTGCTTGGCACCCAGGTCCACCTGCACCTCGGTGTTGTTGATACCGGTGACGATGCCGGTAACCTTATCACCTGTATTTAAAGTCTTGATGCCCTGCTCCAGCAGTTCGGCAAAAGTTTCCTCCTGCCCAGCCTCAACATTGTTTACGATCTCGCCCATAGTCTTGTTGACCTCCTTTATAATCCACGCCGGTGTGGACGCACCAGCCGTGATTCCAACAACCGTCACATTGCGAAAGCTCTTCGGGGACAACTCTTCTGCGTTGTCCACCGCAATCACACGATCACAATGTTCCCGGCAGATCATTGCGAGGCGGCCTGTGTTGGAACTGTGGATGTCACCTACTACGACCATGGCCTGACAAACGGAACTCAATGCTGCTGCCTCGCTCTGCCGGTATTCTGTTGCTCTGCATATTGTATCAAATTTTTTCAGGTTAGTAAACTCTTTTTTTCCGATTTGGAGGCATTTTTTCCACAAAGATTCTGTGGAGGTGGTCTGAGAAACCATGCAAATCGGCAACTCCGGGGAAATTCGTTCGTTTTTGACCCAATTTTCCAATTCTTCCGGGCTTTCAAAGATGGCGCAGCGGCTGCACCACCCGGCGATGCCCTCCACCTCCGGGTGGGAGCGGGTGCCGATGATGACGGGCAGCCGCCCTTCCTCCTCGGCCTGGGCCACGATGTTGTGGATGCGCTTGACGAAGGGACAGGTGGCATCCACGATGGTCACGTTCCTGTTTTCCAGCCGCCGGTACACCTCCCGGCCCACGCCGTGGGACCGGATGACCACCGTAGCCCCCTCCGGGGCCTCCTCCGGGGTGTCGATAACGTGGACTCCCATAGCTTCAAAGTGGGCCACCGCATGGCGGTTGTGGATGATGGGACCCAGCGTGACGACCGTCCCACCCTGAGCCGCCGCCTGCTCCACCAATTCCACCGCCCGGTTCACGCCGAAGCAGAACCCGGCGCTTTTGGCCACGGTGACACTCATTGGCCGATCTTTCCTTCCACGATCTTCCGGATGGCCGCCACCACGCCGTCAATGTCCAGTTCGGAGGTGTCCACCTTCACTGCGTCCTTCGCCTGTTTCAACGGGGCGATGGCCCGGTGAGAATCCTGATAGTCCCGCTGTTGAATTTCCTTCAGGACCTTTTCATAATTGGCGGTCTGGCCCTTGGCTTCCAGCTCCGCCGTCCGGCGCTTGGCCCGGACCTCCGGAGAAGCGGTCAGGAAAATTTTCACGTTGGCCCGGGGCAGCACCACGGTGCCGATGTCCCGGCCGTCCATAATGACGTTGTATTCCTTGGCCATGTCCCGCTGCAGGTCCAGCAGCATTTCCCGGACCAGCGGGTTGGCGGACACCAGGGAAGCCTTCTGGGAAATTTCCTGGGTGCGGATGTCCTCGGTCACGTCCATGCCGTTCATGATCATGTGCTGCTTGCCTTCCTCGTCGTAGGTAATGCCCACGGTCAGCTCGTCCAGATACCGTGCCACCCCGTCTGCGTCCTTGGGGCTGATGCCCAGCAGGTCCAGGAAGTAGGCCACGGTCCGGTAAATGGCCCCGGTGTCCACATAGCAGTAGCCCAGTTCCGCCGCCAGACGGCGGGCAATGGTGCTTTTCCCTGCACCGGCGGGGCCATCGATGGCAATTGCGATCTTCTTCGCCATAGTTTTTCTCTCCTTACACTTAACCCCGGAGTTTGGCCAGGGCTTTTGCTTCCGCCGCCACCACTTCGGCGGCGGTCAGTCCCAGGGCAAGGCCCACCTGCTCCGGGCTTTGGGGTCCGCTGCCTTCCAGACCGAAGCGGAGGGTCAGCAGCTTCTGTTCCTCCGGTGTCAGACTGGACAGCAGGTCGCTGATGCGCTGGCGCATCTGGAAATAGGCCGTGTCCTCCACGGCTTTTTCCTCATCCTCGTCATTTTTCTCCGGCTTTTTGTGGGCGCTGGCTACCAGCTTGGCATCCTCGTACATTTTGGACACCGTGTAGGCTTCCTCCAGCGTGATGCCCGCCTCCTGGGCAATTTCCTCCAACAGAGGCGTCCGGCCCAGCCGGACCAGCAGCCGCTCGTCCGCCGCACGGTATTTTTCCAGGGTCTGGCGCATTTTGCTGCCCACGCCGTTGGCACGGGCCTGCATGGTCACGGCTTTGGTCATGCCCTGCCGGGCCGCTTCTTCCGCATTTCCTTCCGAAGCCATGGCCTCCCAGAGGGCCAGATTGCCCTCCTGAATGAGGTCCGTCAGCAGCACGCCGTAGCCCACATATTCTCTCGCCAGGGCCACGACCTTGGGAAGCATTTCTCCCATGGGGTCCCCTTCCGCCTGGGAAAGCTCCTCCAGGTAGAGCCGCAGAGGGTCCTCCTCCGGAAGATTTTCGGCAATATGCTCCGATTTTGCCAGCTTTTCCTCCAAATGGAGCCGGGCAGCGCCGCTGCCGGTAGGGCTGGCCTTGGGAATGCCGGAAAGCTCCAAACGGATGCCCCGCTCGGCCAGGGTCTCGAAGGCGGCCTCCACAGTCTCCTCGTCCTCCCCTTCCAGCAGGGTCAAAAACCGCCCCGCCGGGAAAGAATCGCCTTTTTTCAGACGGGCGATGGCCAATTCAAAGGGGCTGTCCCCGAAATCCACGTCCAGTGTCCTCATTCCAGAAAATCCTCCAATCCCTGCTTCATGCCCATCTGCCGCAGCTTTTCCATGGCCTGGCCTTCGATCTGCCTGGCCCGCTCCCGGGAAACGCCGAATTCCCTGCCGATCTCGTCCAGAGAATGGCACACCCCGTCCTCCAGGCCAAAGCGCATGGATACCAATTTCCGCTGCCGCTCCGGCAGCTGGTCCAGAAGGGTCTGCATGGTGGTCTCCAACTCCTGGCGGACCACTTCCTTCTCCGGGGCCTCCACGGTGCTGTCCCGCAAGAGTCCCCCAAGGCTGGTGTCCCCGTCCTCGCCGGTGGGGGCATCCAACGAACAGGTCTCCGGCACCAGGTCCAGAAGTTTTCGGACCTGTTCCGCCGTCAGGCCGGTGCTTTCGGCAATTTCCGCCTCGGTGGGGGTCCGCTCCAACTCCTGGGTCAGCCGGTTCTGGGTAGCCAGGACCTTGCGCATTTTCTCGCCGGTATGGGTGGGCACCCGAATGACCCCGCTGTGCTGGGCCAGGCACCGGCCCACGCTCTGCCGGATCCATTTGGTGGCGTAGGTGGAAAACCGCAGCTCCCGTGTGTAGTCAAATTTCTTGGCCGCCGCCAGCAGGCCGATGCTGCCCTCCTGAATGAGGTCCATCAGCGGCACGCCCCGGCCGGTGTACTCTTTCGCAATGGACACCACCAGCCGCAGGTTGGCGTTGACCAGGGCCCGGATGGCCTCCTCGTCCCCCTGGGCGCAGCGGCGGGCCAGTTCCCGTTCCTCCTCCGCCGTCAGAAGCGGATAGGCACGAATCTCCTGCATATACTGCCGCACGTCGTCCTCTCCGGCGGACACGGTCTTTTCCGGGGTATCGGTAGGTGTAGCACTCATAATTTCAGTCCTTTTTTCTCTTTCATCTTGTCCCGCAGGGCCAGCAGATCCTGCTCCGTCACCGTGTTTCTCGCCCGGTAGCTTTCCAGCACCGTGCGGACGCAGTCGGCAAAGGCCTGCTCGTTGACGGGACCCTGATTGCGCTGCAAAATCCCCGCCAAATGGGCCATTTCGTCGCTTTCCAGCCCATCCAGCACGCTGGCGGACACTTCCAGCCCCTGCTTGTACCGATCCTGCTGCTGCCGGAAAATTCTACCAAGCAACGGGCAGGAAAACTGCGCCGCCGTCAGTCCGCCCACCTGGTCCAGAAGGCTCGGCTGCTTGAACACGTTGGCCAGAATGACCTCCTCCGCCATAGCCGAGCGGATGTCGTCATAACGAATGGTCCGGCTCTTGGGCTGCAAATTCTGAGCAGGCGAGAGCATTTTCTGTTCTTCCTGCTTCTTTTCCCGGTTTTCCCGGCGTTTTCTGGCCCGGTCCACTTCCAGCTTCATGGCCTCCGGAGTGACCTTGGCGGTCTCCGCCGCACGTCCCCCGTAGACCTCCCGCTGGACGGGGCTGGGCAGGCTGGCCACCAGGTCCGCCGCCTCCCGTAGGAACTGGATGCGCTCCTCATCGTCATTGAGATGATACTTCCGGGCGATGGCCCCCAACTGGTATTCCACCCGGTTGGAAGCCTCCTCCAGCAGGACTTTGAACTTGTCCGCCCCGTATTTTTTCAGATATTCGTCCGGGTCCTTGGCATCGTGCATCCGCAGGACCTTCACCTGAATCCCCGCCGCTTCCAGCATGGGGATGGCCCGGCGGGTGGCGTTCTGCCCGGCCTCGTCGCCGTCATAGATCAGAACCACCTGCTCCGTGTACCGGCTCAGCAGCACGGCGTGTTCCTGGGTCAGGCTGGTACCCAGGGAAGCCACGGCACAGTCGAAGCCGTACTGATGCAGGGCCACGGCATCCATGTACCCCTCCACCAGAATAAGATACCCCAGCTTGCTTTTCTTGGCCAGATTCAGGGCAAACAGATTTTTCCGCTTGTTGAAGATAATGGTCTCCGGGGAATTTAAGTATTTCGGCGTGGAATCGTCCATGACCCGGCCGCCGAAGCCGATGACATTGCCCCGGACATCGATAATGGGAAACATAAGCCGGTTGCGGAACCGGTCGTAAATGCGTCCGTTCTTCTCGGACACCAGTCCCGCATCCTTCAATTCCTGGTCCGTGTAGCCCTTGGCCTTCATGGCATCCACCAGACCGTTCCAGCCGTTGGGAGCGAAGCCGATGCCGAATTTCGTCAAGGTGGACCTAGGCATCCCCCGCTTCTGAGCGTAGGATAAGCCCTCGGCTCCCTCCGGAGCATAGAGCTTGCTGTGGAAATACCGGGCAGCTTCCTTGCTCAATGCCCAAAGGCGCTCCTGCTGCTTATAGCGGCTCTGGAACTGGGGGTCCTCCGGGACCTCCATGCCCGCCCGCTTAGCCAAAGCCCGGACCGCATCGCCGTAGCTGAGGCCCTCGATCTCCATCTGGAAATTGATGACCCCGCCGCCCTTATGGCAGCCGAAGCAATAATAGATCCCCTTGTCCGGGGCCACGGAAAAGGACGGTGTTTTCTCCCCATGGAAAGGGCACAGGCCGAACAGATTCGCCCCGGAGCGTTTCAGATTCACATACTGGCCCACCACGTCCTCAATGGGGTTGCGGGCCACTACCTCGTCAATAAAGGAAGGCGGAAACGGCATACGAGTCCCTCCTTTCCGCATTTTCCCGATTTAACTTATATTATAGCACATTATCCCCGGACTTGCCAACCCAGGGGAATAAAAATCTCCGTATATTTGTCCACGGCATAATTGTCCGTCATGCCCGCAATGTAATCGCAGACCGTCCGTTCCAGTCCGTCAAAGCTCATCTGGGGCTGGAAGGTCTCCGGCAGCGCCTGGGGATTGGTAAAATAATAGTCGTAAAGCCGCAGGAGCATTTCCTTGGCCTTGCTTTCCTCCCCCTTGGCGACCGGGTTCCGGTAGACCCGCTCAAACATAAAAGAGCGCAGGTCCTTCAGGGCCTGGTCCATTTCGGGGGTCAGCAGGATGGCCCCGGCCTCCCGGGACGTCAGAATGCAGTCCACCACCAGGCTGTTCACCCGCTCCCGGTGGGTGTGGCCCAGCAGGTCCGAAATGCTGTCTGGGATGTCCTCATTGGTCAGGATACCCGCCCGGATGGCATCGTCAATATCGTGGTTCACATAGGCGATCTGGTCGGATTTCCGCACGATCTGGCCTTCCAACGTCTCCGGCAGCGGCGCGCCGGTGGTGTGGCCCACGATGCCCATGCGGACCTCGTAAGTAAGATTCAGTCCTGCCCCATCGTTTTCCAGCACGTCCACCACCCGCAGGCTCTGTTCGTTGTGCCGGAAGGGCTTGCCCAGGCATTTGGTCAGCGCCGCCTCTCCGGCATGGCCGAAGGGGGTGTGGCCCAGGTCGTGGCCCATGGCGATGGCCTCGCATAGGTCCTCGTTGAGGCCCAAAGCACGGGTGATGGTCCGGGCAATGCGAGCCACCTCCAAAGTGTGGGTCATGCGGGTCCGGTAGTGGTCCCCCTCCGGCCGCAGGAACACCTGGGTCTTGTGCATGAGCCGCCGGAAGGATTTGCTGTGGACGATGCGGTCCGTATCCCGCTGATAGCAGGTCCGCACGTCCTGTTCCCGCTCCGGGTCCGGACGGGGGCGGCCCCGGCTCTCGTCGGCAAACGCCGCCAGGGGATTCAGATTCCGATGCTCCTGCCGTTCCAGTTCTTCCTTTACCGTCATGGATGTTCGCTTCCTTTCGCATCTTTCACCGGGAAGGCCCGGTATTCCTGACCCAGCACCATGGTCTCCACGGTCCCGGCGGTCATATCCGTGAGTTTTTCCTGAAATTCCGCACGTTTTCCCGCCGCCACCAGTACTTCCAGTTCCACCTCGGCGGTGAACTGGGTGTCCCGGATGACGGCCTCCATATCCTCGCACAGGAGCTTCAGGCGCTCGTAATAGGGATAGGGGCAGGGAATGTACAGCGCCGTCCAGACCCGCTTCATGGATTTTCCGGCGGCGTCTACGGCGATTTTGGCTCCCTTGGTATAGGCCCGGACCAATCCCCCGGCCCCCAGCAGCGTGCCGCCGAAGTACCGGGTCACAACACATACGATGTTATAAAGTCCCTCTTTTTGCAGCACCTGGACCATGGGCATTCCGGCGGTGCCGCCCGGCTCCCCGTCGTCGGAGAAGCGGGTGGCCCCGTCCCGGATGATATAGGCCCAGCAGTTGTGGGTAGCGTCATAATGCTGCTTCCGCATTTCCTCGATATGGGCCAGGGCCTCCGCCTCCGTGTCCGCAGGCCAGACCCGGCCGAGAAATCTGGATTTTTTCTCTACAAATTCGTCCTCACCGAAACCGGTGGGCACCAGATATTCCTCCAAGCCTCACCACTCCTTCGTGATGAATTCCCGCAGGCGGCCATAGAGAATGGGGTCCAGCACGGCCTCCACCTGAATGCCCTCCCCGCCGTATTCCACGTTTTTCACCTGAGCCCCGTCATGCAAGGTCTGGACCAGGCCGCCCTGGGCGTAGGGAACGGTCAGCAGCACATGATGGCGGCTGTGGCCCAGGGCATTTTCGATGGCCGTCAGCAGTTCGTCCATGCCCGCTCCGCTTTTGGCGGAAATACGGACCCGGTTCTCCCCGATGGGGATGTCCGTAGCGGGGACCAGATCGGCCTTATTGTAGCACTCGATGACCGGGGTCCCCGGCTTGGCCAGTTTGGCGATCAGCTGATTCACCACAGCCATGTGCTCCGCCCGGTGGGGGTCTGCCGAATCAATGACGTGAATAAGCAGGTCCGCATATTCCAGTTCCTCCAGGGTGGCCCGGAAGGCGTCCACCAGATGGTGGGGCAATTTTGCGATAAATCCCACCGTGTCGGATAGGATCACGTCCAGATTGTCCGAAACGTGCAGCTGCCGGGAGGTGGTGTCCAGGGTGTCGAAAAGACGGTTATTGGCGGGAATGTCCGCCCCGGTCAGCTGATTGAGAAGGGTGGATTTTCCGGCATTGGTGTAGCCCACCAACGCCACCACCGGCACGGAATTCTTCTGCCGCCGCTCCCGCTGGACGCTGCGGACCTGCCGAACCTGGTCCAATTCCGACTGGAGCCGGGTAATGCGTTCCCGGATGTGCCGCCGGTCCGATTCCAGCTTGGTCTCGCCGGGGCCCCGGGTGCCGATGCCGCCGCCCTGACGGCTGAGACTTTTGCCCATGCCGGAAAGCCGGGGCAGCAAATACTGGTACTGTGCCAGCTCCACCTGCAGCCGGCCTTCCCTCGTTTTGGCCCGTTGGGCAAAAATATCCAGAATCAAGGCGCTCCGGTCCAGCACCGTCACGCCGATAATTTCCTCCAGGGCACGGATATTGCCCGGGGAAAGCTCATTGTCAAATACCACCATGGTGGACTGGGTGAACTCCACCAGCATTCTCACTTCCTGGGCCTTGCCCTCGCCGATGAAGCTGTGAGAATCGGGGGTATGGCGGTTTTGCAGCACTTTGCCGGTACAGAACCCCCCTGCCGTTTCCAGAAGCGCTTCCAGTTCGTCCAGAGTCTCCTCCGTGGCGGTCTGGGCGACGGTGAAGCAGTCTGCGTTCAGGCCCACCAGCACCGCCCGCTCCTGTTTTTTTTCATTGGTTTCTTCCATAAAACCCTCCTGACTTCGGGTACTTTCCGAAAAAAGATAAAAAAAGTCCGCACCACGTCAACGCAGTGCGGACTTTGGCTTACTTCAGGCCGAAACGCTTGTTGAACCGATCAACCCGTCCACCGGTATCGACAAGCTTCTGCTTACCGGTATAGAAAGGGTGGCACTTGGAGCAGATTTCAACGCGAATGTCCTTCTTAGTGGAGCCGGTCGTGAAGACGTTGCCACAGGCACAGCGAATGGTGGTCTGTTCGTAGTTGGGATGGATACCTTCCTTCATCTTGTTCACCTCTTTCTGCTTAGTAAAAGGGCGCAAAGCCCCAGCAATCTTGAATCGCCCGGATATAGTATCATATCCGCACCGGAAATGCAAGCCCTTTTTTGAAATTTTCCGAAAATTCCCTTAAAAAGCCCAGTTGCCCTGACGGAACACCGGCACTTCCCGGCCATCCCAGGTGGTAGCGGTGATGTCCATGGTGTCGCAGCCGATCATAAAGTCCTCGTGGATCATGGATTCGTTGATGCCCAGCCGGCGGCACTCGTCCAGGGTCTTGTTCTGGAAATCGTCGATGGTGTCCGCAAAGCCCATACCCAGAGCCAGATGGCAGGCGGCATTCTCGTCAAAGAGCGTGTTGTAGAACAGCAGGCCGCTTTCGGCAATGGGGCTCTTCTGGGGGACCAGCGCGCACTCGCCCAGATAGCAGGCCCCCTCGTCCATGGAGATCATCTGCTTGAGAAGCTCCTCGCCCTTCTCGGCGTGGACCTCTACGGCCTTGCCGCCCTCAAAGCGCACGGAGAAGCCCTCGATCAGCTGGCCCTGATAGGAAAGGGGCTTGGTGGCATACACGATGCCCTCGGCCTGGCCCCGCATGGGAGAAATGAAGCACTCCTCCGTGGGGATGTTGGGATTGAAGAAAATGCCCTGCCGGTTGGTCTCGCCGCCGCCGCAGAACCGGGCCTCTTTGATCATGCCCACTCTCAGGTCCGTGCCGTTGGCAGCGGTATAGTGCAGAGAGGCAATGCCCAGGTTGTTCAGGTAGGCGCACCGGTCCATCATGTCCCGGTCATGGTCCTTCCAGGCCTGCACGGCATCCCCATTCACACGGGACGTGGAAAGAATGGCCTCCCACAGCTTCTCCACGGCCTGGGAGCCACGGACCCCGGGGAACACCTTCTTGGCCCAGGCCAGACCGGGCACGGCGGCAATGCACCACTGATGCCGGTTCTCCATCTGGTCGGAGAAGGGCTTAAGAATGGGATAGCGGTTCTGTCTGGCCTTGGCCATTTTCGCCATGTTGATGCCCTTCAGGCCGTCCGGGTCGTCGGAGATGAGATGGATGCGGCAGGGCAGGGTCTCCACCTGATGCTTCCGCTTCTCGATCTGCCAGTCCTCCACGGTGGACAGGGTCTTGAGGCTCTGGTAACGCACATGGTACTTGGTGAGCGCCGGGTAGTTCCATTCCACGGTCACTTCCCGTGCCTTGGCCTTATAGGCCTCCTCTACCACCATGGCAACAAATTCCGGCTGGTCCAGGTCGGCATAAATGACCACATCCTGGCCCTTCTGGACGTTGACGCCCATCCGGACAATGAGGCGGGCATATTCCCGCAAAACAGTCTTTTTCATGTTCTTTCGCTCCTTCATGGGAAAAGATGCTCTTATTTTAGCAGATTCCGGGCCGTTCGTCAATGGACCTTGCATTTTTCGTGGGAATACGATATAATAAGAACAATGAATTTTCGGAGGAAAACGCCATGCTCACCGCCCAGGAATTACAAGCCAAACTCGCCGCCGGTCCCCTGATTCTTGACGGAGCCACCGGCTCCAATCTCATGAAGGCCGGGATGCCCCGGGGCTGCTGCACGGAAGAATGGGTGCTGAACAACCCGGAACCCCTCCGGGCCCTGCAGCAGGCCTACCGGGAGGCAGGCAGCGATATTCTCTACGCCCCGACTTTCCAGGCCCAGCCCATCGCCCTGGAACGGGTAGATCTGGCCAAGCAGACGGAGGCCGTCAATGCGGCTCTGGTGGCCCTGACCCGCAGCGCCGCCGAGGGGGCCTTGGTGGCCGGGAACCTGACCACTCTGGCCGTGTACATGGACAGCTTCGACGAGGCCAATTTTGACGAACTGGTGGAGAATTACCGGCGGCAAATTCACGGTCTGCTGGACGGCGGGGCGGACCTGCTGGCGGCGGAGACCCTGATGTACCCCACGGAGGCGGAAGCCATCCTGACGGCCGCCGAATTGGAAGGGGCCGGGGCGGTGCTGTACACCTTCACCATGCAGTCCGACAGCTCCCTGTTCTCCGGTCGGGAGGCCGGACCCATTCTGGCGGAACTGGCCCATGCGGGAGCCGCCGCCGTAGGCTTCAACTGCGTCAATGCGGATTTCAGTCTGCCGGGCCTTGTGAGCAAGCTGCGCCGGTTCACCGATGCCCCCCTGGTCTGTAAGCCCAACGCCGGTATGCCGGTAATTTCCCCGGCGGGCATCCCGGAATATGCCATGTCCCCGGCGGATTTCGCTTCCATTCAGGCGGACTGCCGTGCCATGGGCGCATCCATTTTGGGGGGCTGCTGCGGCACCACCCCGGCACACATCCGCGCCATGGTGAAAAAAGTCAAATAAACTGCGAAAAGGTTTTGAATTATGAGGGAATCGTTCGGTGTTCAGTCCTGGTTCTATCCCCTGCCGGTGCTCATCATCGGCACATACGACGCCAACGGCAAGCTGGACATGACCAGGTTCCACCCCATCGCCTTCGAGCCTGCCCACAACGGCTATCATGTGCCGGGCGAGCGGGTCGGCGACGCCTTCCGGGACGGTCTGACCCTGAAATAAGTGAGTTTTACGCATTTCTTTCCCGCCGGGCTGCCCCGGCGGGATTTTTTCGTTGCATAAACGGGGAAAGTCTGGTATAATGGCACTGTTATGGAAAAAAGAAATCATCTCTACGTCAGCCGGAAAAACCTGCTGACCTGGTTGATGGCCGTGTGCATGGTCGGCTCGGCAGTGGCCCGCATTGCGCTCCCCGGTGTGAAAGGGACCGGAGAAGCGCAAAACGTGTGGAGCCAAATCGTTCTGCCTGTGGCAGCCACCCTGCTCTATGCCCTCATCGTCCTGCTGGACGGCAAGGAGCGGTTCTACAAGACCGCCATTCCCATCTGGATGCTGGGCCTGTACTTCGGCATCAGCGTGACCCGCTATCCCTTCCAGTCCATCCAGTGGATGGTGGTGGGCCTTTATTGGGTAGCCGTGCTGTTCTTCTGCGTGCTTTATACGCAAATTACCTCCGGGGTGGTCCGCCATGTGTGGCTGCTGCCGCTGATGTTCGCCCTGCCCCTGGGAGCCATGGCTTACCTGCACCGGGAGGTCCTGATGGACGGCCGGTGGGGAACCAATCTGGTGCTGCTGCCGGATGCTCTGGCCTTCTTCGGCTGCCTGCTGCAATGCCTGGCCCTGCGGGTCCATCCGGTGGATGAATACCATCCCACCTGGGGAGACCGGACCGACGGCCGCCGGGTCCGCAGCCTGCCTCCCATGGCCCAGGTGTCCCCCTATATTATGGTCACCCGGAACACCTCCACCAACTACTTTACCGATTCCTTTGAGCTTTCCCACATTGAACGCTACGTGCGCCAGAAGCGCCGGGAGGGCTACACCAATTTCGGCGTGATGCACGTCCTGCTGGCCGCTTATGTCCGGGCTCTGGCCCGGTATCCTGGCCTGAACCGGTTCCTGGCCGGCCAGAAGGTCTATACCCACGGGGACGACGTGCAGTTCTGCATGACCATCAAAAAGGAAATGAGTTCCGACTCCCCGGATACGGTTATCAAGGTCCACCTGTCCCCCAAGGATACGGCCATGGACGTATACAACAAGGTGAACGCGGAGATCGAGAAGGTCAAGAATACCCCTCTGGACTCCAATTTCGACAACACCGCCCACGTTCTGACCCTGATCCCCGGCGTGTTCCTGAAATTCACCGTCTGGCTCCTGCGGACCCTGGATTACTTCGGGATGCTGCCCCAGTTTCTGCTGGAGGTCAGTCCCTTCCACGGCAGCGTGTTCTTCACCTCCATGGGTTCCCTGGGCATCCCGCCCATTTACCATCACCTCTATGACTTCGGCAACCTGCCGGTGTTCGGCTCCTTCGGCTGCAAGCGCCGGTCTCTGGAGGTCCAGGAGGACGGGACGGTGGTCCAGAAAAAGTACATCGACTTCAAGTTCTGCATGGACGAGCGCATTGTGGACGGCTTCTATTATGCCGCCTTCTTCAAGCACTATAAGCGCATCATTCTTCACCCGGAGGTGCTGGATAATCCCCCGGAGGAAGTCATTCGGGATATTGACTGATGAAAGAGAAAGTTTTGGAAATGCTCCGTTCGGAGGGAGATTTTCTCTCCGGAGAGACCATCAGCGCCCGGCTGGGGGTCTCCCGTGCGGCAGTGTGGAAGGTCATGCAGAAGCTGAAGGAGGAGGGCTACGCCATCGAGTCCGTACCCAACCGGGGCTATCGGCTCTCGGAGGCCACGGCCCGGCTGTGCCTTTCGGAAATTCGGGCCAACCTGCCCAAATACCATCCCTGGCGGGATTTGATTCAGTTTCAGGCGGATATTGACTCCACCAACACCCGCCTGAAGCTGTCCGCCTCCCAGGGAGCGCCCCACGGCAGCGTCCTCATCGCCGACCACCAGACCGGCGGCCGGGGCCGCCGGGGCCGCAGCTTCGCCTCGCCGCCCAATATGGGCATCTATCTTTCCGCCCTGCTGCGGCCCCAGTGCCGCCCAGAGGAGCTGATGCACCTGACCTGCGCCGTGGCCGAGGCCATGGTCCAGGCCATTGAAGATGCCGCCGGGTTCCGGCCCGGCATCAAATGGACCAACGACCTGGTTTCCGGCAAGCGGAAGCTGACCGGCATTCTCACAGAACTGAGCCTGGAGGCGGAAAGCGGCTGCGTGGACTATGCGGTCATCGGCATCGGGGTCAACTGCTGTCAGGAATTGTCGGATTTCCCGGAGGAACTGCGGGAAATGGCCGGTTCCCTGCACATGGTCACGGGTGGACCCATCGACCGGAACAAGCTGGCTGCCGCCATGGTCCGGCGACTCTATGAGATGGACCAGAATCTCCTGTCCGACAAAGCCGCCATTCTGGATGCTTACCGGAGGGACTGCATCACCCTGGGGCAGGACATCGTGCTGCTCCGTGGGGAGGAAAAGCGCTACGGCAAGGCTCTGGACATTGATTCCGATGGGGCCTTGGTAGTTGCCTTCACCGACGGCACCGTTGGCACGGTCAATTCCGGGGAGGTCAGCGTCCGGGGCATGTACGGCTACGTGTAAGGGCCGTTATTCACAAAAATTTCAGTTGATTTTTTGGTGGAATCCGGTTATACTGGTAAGGAATTCAAAAAAGAAAATGGAGGGTTTCTGCAATGAAAGTATTCAAAGCCATCGTGAAAATTGCCGTGGCGCTGGCCGCCGCTGCCGGTGCCGTGTATGTGGTCGCCACCTATGGCGAGGAGATCGTGAGCCGGGCTAAGAAGCTGTGGAGCAAGCTGACCAGTGGCTGCAGCTGCTGCTGCACCATGTCCGCCGCCTTTGACCCGGAGGAAGCAGACACCGAGGAGACTGCCGCTGAGGAGACCGAAACTGCCGAGGCGAGCGCCGAGGAAGCCGAGACCGCTTCCGAGTCTGCCGCCCCTGCCGAGGAAACCGCTCCCGCCGATGACGCTGCCGTCACCGCCGACGAAGCCGACTTCGAGGGCTAAGATTTTCGTAAAAATAAGGCCGCCGGAACTTCGGCGGTCTTATTTTTATAAATCTTTCTCTCCTGCCGTATTCTATATTGGACCGATCGTTTCGCTCCTGAACCTGATTTGTCTGGGCAATACGCTTCTTCCCCTGATCCATCGGGCGGAATCTCGCCCACCGGAAGTAAACGCATAAATTGCAGCCGCCACACCCAGCCGCCCCTCCAAAAATGCTTTTGAACGCAGATGTTACTCTGCGTTGCTTGCGGCAACGGCCCGGTTTGCCTTATGATAGGGCCATCGCAAGGAGGTTTTGACCATGCTGAATGAAAACATCAAAAATCTGCGCAAGTCCAAGGGACTTTCTCAGGAGGAACTGGCCGTGAAACTGAACGTGGTCCGGCAGACCGTGTCCAAGTGGGAAAACGGCCTGTCGGTGCCGGATGCGGATATGCTCATCGCCCTTTCTCAGGTGCTGGACACCCCCGTCAGCACCCTGCTGGGCCAGACCCTGGCCCCGGCGGAATCCGACGACCTGAAAGCCATTTCCGAGAAACTGGAAGTCATTAATTTGCAGCTGGCCCGGAAGAAAACCGCCGAACGGCGGTTCCTCCGGGGACTTCTGATGGCCGTGTGTATCCTGACGGTGGTCCTGTTCGTCCTGCTGGCCCTGCTGGGCAGTCCCTACCTGGGCTGGGACTACTCGGACCCGGAAACCGCCGTTTTCGGAGCGACCTTCCACCTGGTGGAATATGCGTTCGTCCGGGCCGCACCGTTTCTGCTCCTCGGCTCCCTGGTGGGCATTGTCCTGACCGGGAAGCGAGATTCCTGAACCATTCCGTCAAAAGGCCGCCGGGTTTCCGGCGGCCTTGGTTTTTTATACCCGATAGAAGGATGCGGATTTTGCCGGAACAGTGACCGTTCCGTTCTCGACGGATGCTGCACCGCCCTGACCGTAGATCCGTTTGCCCAGGCCCTCCGTCCAGGGGAAGGTCACGGTCTTTTCCGAGGGGTTCAGGATGACCAGCACCCGCTCCCCCTCCCCTTCCCGCAGATACACCAGCGGGCAGGCGTTCTCCGGGGCATAGACAAAACGCAGCTTCCCCAGATTGCCCAGAGCCGGATTGGCCCGCCGTACCTCGATCAGGTGCCGGACCTCCTGATACAGGGAATCCGGGTCCGCCATCTGTGCTTCCACCGTGGGCCGGTCTTCTGCCGGGTCCATGGGCAGATAGAGCTTCTCCGGAGCGGCGGCGCTGAATCCTGCGTTGGCGGTCCGGTCCCACTGCATGGGGGTCCGGGCACCGGTGCGGGAATAGCCGCCCTCCTTGGAGGGCAGATTCCAGAGATACCGCATTCCGATCTCATCACCGTAGTACAGGAAAGGTGCGCCGGGCATGGACAGCAGGAAGGCAAAGGCTATCCGCACGCCGTCCTCCGGCAGATGGGTGGTGAGCCGCTGCATATCGTGATTTCCGGAGGGGATGCAGATGAGGCCCTGTTCCGCCTTGGCCCGGGTGGCCTCGTAGGCCTTCACGAAGGCGGAAGCATCACCGTTTCCGGCAAAAAAGGCATTGTCGCAACGGAACAAATCATTATAATGAGAAGGGCCGAAATGCAGCAGGAAGTCCATGTGGAACCCCGCCCGCAGAGACCGGTCCGGCTCGCCCCATTCGGAGACCATGGCCGCCTCCGGGAAGGCCTTTTCCAGCCAGGCAAAGACCTGCCGCCAAAGAGCAATGGTTCCCTCCTGCTCCGGGTCGTTCTTCACCAGGGACCCGGCCATGTCCACCCGGAAGCCGTCGCAGCCCATGGACAGCCAGAAGGCCATGACGTTCTTCATTTCCGCCAGAGTGGCCTGGGGTCCGGGGGCGTCCATGCTTTGCTGCCAGCTTTCCGCAGGGTTCAAAAAGCCGTAATTCAGGGCAGGCTGATGGGAGAAGAAGTTCACCACGCAGGCTCCGTCCCGCTCGGAAAAGCCACGGATGGTGTTCATGCCCTCCGGAATGCGCCAGACATCATCGGTCCAGACATAGCGATCCGTATAGGGGTTCTTTTCCGCCTTGCAGGACTCCCGGAACCAGGGATGCTCCGCCGCCGTGTGTCCGGGGACCAGGTCCAGCAGGACATGCATTCCCCGCTTGTGGGCCTCGGCAAAAAGGTTTTTCAGGTCCTCGTTGGTGCCGTACCGGGGGGCTACCGTGTAATAATCCGCCACATCGTAGCCCGCGTCCAGGAAGGGCGAGGCGAAGCAGGGGTTCAGCCACAGGGCGTTGCAGCCCAACTCCCGGATGTAGTCCAGACGGCGAATGATGCCGGGAATGTCGCCGATGCCGTCGGCATTGGTGTCCTGAAAGGATTGGGGGTAAATTTCATAGAAAATTGCGTCTTTGAGCCATGCAGGCATACTTATCCCTCCGATTTTTTCCGTTTTTGGGGCAGGGGCGTGATTTGCTCCAGAATGTCCAGCGCCGCCGGGAACCGTTCCCGGTCCTCCGGGTCCAATACCCAGTGGACCTTAGTCCCCTCATAGGGCAGGCCCTCCGGACAACCGGCGCACAGGTCCTCCAGCTCCGGCAGCTTCTTCGCAAAGACCGTGTTGTCGCAAATCAGCAGCACCGGCTTGTCGTTCAGGTAGATCATATACTCCCCAAACATTTTCCGGCTGCGGACCGCCCACCGGTCCGGGATATTGTCCAGAACATAGTGCAGAAAACTTTCACCGGTAGCCATACGCACCCCTCCCTTGTAGGGCGATTATAGCATACCCGCTCCCTCCGGGTCAATGGCAAAACGCCTCCAAACGCATACAAAAATCCTCCGGAAAGTTCTTTCCGGAGGATTCGACTTTATTCGCCCTTCAGGCTGTCCTCGGTAAGCTCCGGCATGGCCGTCCGCATCCGCTTCCAAGGGGTGGTGAAATAGAAGGTCATAGAAATGCCGCAGCCCAGCACCCAGCCGATGGGCCAGGCGCACCAGATACCCGTGGAGCCCAGAGCCGTAGCAGAAAGGATATTTGCTAGGCCCACCCGCAGCACCAAGTCCGTGAATGTAGAAATCATGAAGGGGGTCATCCGACCGACACCCCGGAGGATACCGTCGGCCACGATCTTGGCAGACACGAAGAAGTAGAAGGGGGCCACGATTTTCAGGAAGATCAGGCCGGAACTCATGGCCTCTGCACTGGGGTTGTTCAGGAAAATACCCATCAGAGGCTTGCCTGCAAAGAAGTACAGCAGGAACAGCGGTACCGTCAGCACCCACACCAGCCGGACACCGGCCTTGAAGCCCTGCTTGATGCGGTCGATCTTTCCTGCGCCCAGATTCTGAGCGGCGTAGTTGGAAATGCCGTTGCCCAGGGTATTGTAGGAGGTAATGACCAGATTGTTCAGCTTCACAGAGGCGGAATAACCGGCCATGACGCTGGAGCCGAAGGTGTTGATAACGCCCTGAATGAGGATATTGCCCACGGACACGAAGGTCTGCTGCAAAATGCTGGGAATGGCCACCACGCTGATGCGGCCCAGCAGCTTGAAGGAGAACAGGGGTGCTTTTTCCTTGGTCTCCACCTTCCGCAGGTGCCGGAACACCACCACAATGGCCAGCACACAGCTGACGCCCTGGCACAGGAACGTAGCCCAGGCCACGCCGTCCACCTTCATGCCAAAGGCCGTCACAAATAGAATGTCCACGGCGATATTGCTCAGAGAAGATGCCGCCAGGAAATAGAAGGGGGTCTTGGAGTCGCCCAGGGCGGAGAAAATGCCCGTGGCCACATTATAATAAAACACAAAGGGCAGGCCCAGAATGTAAATATCCAGGTACAGCTTGGAGTCTGCCATCACGTTGTCCGGAGTGTTGATGAGCCGCAGCAGGGAATCGCAGCAGAAATAGCCCACCAGCATCAGAATGGCGCACAGCACACCGCTGGCAATGAGGGTCGTGGAAACGGCCGTCTTGACATCCCGGTATTGCTTGGCGCCGAACAGCTGGGACACGATGACCGAGCAGCCGATATTGCAGCCGAAGGCAAAGGCGATGAAGATGAGTGTCACCTCATAGCTGTTGCCCACCGCCGCCAGGGCGGTCTCGCCGATGAACTGACCGGCCACGAAGCTGTCGGCAATGTTATAAAGCTGCTGGAAAATAATGCTGCCGAACAGGGGCAGGCAGAACTGCCAGAGGACCTTTTGGGGATTCCCCACGGTCAGGTCTTTATTCATGGTCCTTTTCCTCCTTCGTCGGAATGGAGCACAGCACCGCCGTGTAGGAAAGCAGCGCCCCCAGGGCGTACAGGGAGAACAGGAAGTTCACCTGGGAATGAATGATCTTCTCAATGCCTCCCGCCAGAAAACCGCAGCCCAGGGCCACGGCGCAGATGCGGTCCGCCGCCGTCGCCTGACCACGGCAGGTCCAGAAACGGTAGAGCATCATGCCCACCGCCAGAAGAAATGCCAGCATCATCAGCAATTCTCCGTAAGTATCCATCTTTTTTCATCCTTTCTCGTCAAAATCCTTGCCTATTATACGGCAGGGGTTGCAATCTGTAAAATATATCTTTATAATATTATCCATACAAGTTTGATATGACGGAGGTCCCCATGAACATCAGCTATGACTATTACCGGGTCTTTTATTTTGCCGCCATTCACGGCAGCTTCACCCGTGCGGCGGCGGCACTGATGACCAATCAGCCCAATGTGACCCGCATCATCTCCAATCTGGAAGGAGAACTGGGCTGTCCCCTGTTCACCCGGTCCAAGCGGGGTGTGGCCCTGACCCCGGAGGGGGAGCGGCTGTTCGCCCATGTTTCGGCGGCTTTCGAGCAGTTTCAAACCGCTGAACGGGAGCTTTCTCTGGAGCGGAGCCTGGAGGGAGGCGTGGTGTCCATCGGCGCCAGCGAGGTGGCCCTGCACACCTTTCTTTTGCCGGTGCTGAAGGCTTTCCGGGAACAGCATCCGGGGGTCCACCTTCGGCTTTCCAGCCACACCTCCCCCCAGGGCGTGGCCGCCTTGCAGGACGGGCTGGTGGATTTCGCCGTAGTCACCACTCCCGTCAACGTCCCCGCCGGGATGGAGCAGACGGACCTAATGGACATTCAGGAGGTGGCCGTGGTGGGCGAGGTCTACCGGAAGCAGATCAGGACCCCCGCCAGCCTCCGGACCCTGCTGGACTATCCCATCATCTGCCTGGGTGACGAGACCGTGACCCGGGACTTCTACGGGGCGTTTTTCCTCCGCCATGGGCTGACCTTGGAGCCAAGCATCGAGTTGGCCTCCGCCAGCCAGATCTTGCCCATGGTCCGCAGCGATCTGGGCATTGGCTTCGTGCCGGAGCCGTTCCTGGCGGACCCCATCCAGTCTGCCGGGGTCTGGCGGCTGTACCTGGACAAGGCCATCCCATTGCGAAAAGTGGTCCTGCTGAAGCGCAAGGCCTACGCCCTGGGCATCGCCGCCGGAGAATTGGAGAAAATGCTGCGGAAAGCGGCAAGAAAATAAATGCCGCAGTATTTGTTCCCATTCTGGAATTATTTTTTAGAATTGGAACATTTTGAACGTAATAATTGATTTTCAGATCATCAAATGTTACAATATTTCCAGAAGGCGCAGGTGATGGTATGTGGCGATTCTGGCGGCGTAAATCGAAGCCGCATTTTGAGACGCAATATGACGATTTACTGCCCGTAATGTACCTGGCGGCCAACAAAATCCTGCATAATGCGCAGGATGCGGAGGACGCCGTCCAGGAGGCGCTGGCGGTCATGTGCGAAAAGTTTACAAAAAATTCACAAAATGGATGTCCAAAAATGCCTGGCTACGCCGTTACGATATGTGAACGGAAAGCCATCGACATTTATCGGCAAAAAAAGCGGCACGTCCCCCTGCTGGAGGAGCCGGAGGCCGTGGCCCCGGACCCGGAAGCAAGCACGGCACTGAGTATGTGCCTGGACAAGCTCACGGAGGAGGAGCGGAACATCATCCTGATGAATAAGCTCCATGGCTGCAAGCTCTGGGAAATTGCGGAAATGTGCGGCATCTCGGAAGATGCTGCGGCAAAGCGTTTGCAGCGGGCGATCCAAAAATTATTCGAACTCTGCCATGAGGAGGGGCTTATATGAACAAAGACGAATTACTGGCGCAAGCCCTGCAGGAATATCAGGCCGCCCGGGTCGCAGCCATGGAAAAGGCGGTCCGCAAGCCGAAGCCCGAACCGAAGGTCCTGTCTCTGCCCACTCCGAAGATCAGGGAGCGACCCGGAATTCTGCCGCCGACCCGGCGCTGGGCCGCAGTGGCGGCGATGCTTGTCCTGCTCCTGCTGATCCCGACGATTCAGGCCGCCGTGCTGGGCTGGCAGCGGAACACGGACGAGTTTTACGCCGGGTATTCCTATTCCGGTCAGACGGAGGTGCAGCGGCAGGATTATACCTTCGGCTGGCTGCCGGAGGGCCTGACGGAATATGCCCCGCCCCAGCACACGGACAGCGGCGGAGAAGTTCTCTATGTGGACAGTGAAGGCTGGTTTTACAGTCTCGCCTACACCTACGCTTCGGAAGATTTTGAGACTTTCCTTTATACGGTGGACTATGAATACTCCGTTACCCAGGTCAATGGCCTTGCCGCCGACCTTTACATCCCCACCGTACCCGATGAATCCCCTGCCATCGTTTGGTTCAGCGAAGATGAGACGACCATGTTCAAAGTCTCTGCCCCGGTGGACCCAGACACCCTGATTTACATGGCGGAACACGTCATCCCAGTCTCCTGAAAAAATTTTTGAAAAATTTTGAAATTTTTTGAAAAACCATGTCCAAAAATGGCATCCTGAAACGTTATATTATATATAATAGAAGGAAAAGAAGGGAGGTGAACACCATGCGAAAAGGCGCAATTCTTCTGGTAATGGCACTGCTGCTGACGATGATCGTCCCGGCTTACGCTGCACAGACCCGTGACACCTACGTAACGCCATCGATTTCTTTCAGCGGTTCGACGGCGACGTGCAAAGTAAACATCCGGGGCGAAAAGGCAACAGATGTCATTACCGCAACGGTCACGCTCTTGCGGGATGGCTCCTACGTTCGGAGCTGGAACGCTACGGCCATCGGAACGCTGTCTTTCACAGAAACTGCCGCAGCAGTTTCGGGGAGCAGCTACCGGCTGGTAGTGGCGTACAGCATCAACGGCCAGACCATGCCGTCCCGCAGCGTCACCTGTACTTATTCGTGAACCTCGCAGCACCCCAGCAATGTCCCCGCAAACCAATAAAATAAACATTACAAAGGAGAAATTATTATGTCTAAGCGTATCGTTTCCGCCATCCTGTGCCTGGCCCTCGTCGTGGCCATGGCCATCCCCGCTTTTGCAGCGACTGTCTTTTTCACCTCTACCGTTGATGGCTACAAGTGCGTTGGCAGCGGCTATGTAACCAAGACCTACGCCAAGGCCACCTTTGAAGGGACCCCTTACAGCGGCGGCATGATTCCGCCTGCGGAAACCTGCAACTGTTCCTCCACGATGAATGTCTTTTCCGGCAGTGGTCGGTTGATTACTTCTGTCAGCCGGGCCGGTAACACTTACTGCACTTCATCGTACTCCAGTTCTAGTGGGGCCATTGCCCGGACTGTTAGCATGTTTAGCTTCCAGTCCCGTAGCTGGGGTGGTTACACACTCTACGCATAATCAACCATTATCCCTCTGGGCAGGCGGGCCATCCCGCCTGCCCTTCGTAGAAAGGAGACTTATCCATGAAAAAGCTAGTTGCAATTCTTCTTACTTCCTTACTTCTCCTCACGGCCTGTGCCAAACAAAAAGCACCATCCGTGCCTACCCTCGGAGGGGGCGAAGGCACCGATGTTCAGAATAAATTTTCTCTCTATCCTTTCGCTCTTTCCATGGTCGAAACAGATACGGCTTACTATGGCATATCCAATTTCCACTATTTCATTACTTACAACGACAAATCCACCGGGATTTCCGGGCCGCTCTGCTCCGACCCGGATTGCACACACAATAATAAATACTGCCTGGCCTATGTGGGTGTCCATGCACCGCTCTTGTCGGCCTATAACGGCAGCCTCTACTTTCTCGCCCCGGATTTTACCAACGACCCCAAAGATGCCACGCTCTTTTTGTGGAAAACCGACCTTTCCGGTCGAAACCGTGAAAAAATCAAAGAACTCAGCCTGAACGATTTGATATTACCCTATCAGCCCCAGCAATATTTCATCCATCGAGGCTATTTATATGTTTTAGGCCAAAGTAATGATGTCACGCAACGCAATGTTGCCGAACGAATCACCTTGATGCGCTCTCCTCTGGACAGCAGCAAAGAGTTCTCTATCCTTTATGATGAAAAATTTCAATGCAATTCCGAGGTGACCCTAAGGTTCGTCGGAGACCGGGCTTATCTTGAACTCAAGCAATGGCCTCAGAACGGCAGTTCCGCCGAGATCACCCTGAAATTGTACGCTTTCGACCTGACCACAGGCCAGCAGGAAACCCTGGCGGACGAACAAATCGGGATGGAGATTGGACATCTGTGGGTCACTGCGGAAGGAAAAATCTATCTTCCCGTTTATGAAGAAAACGCCTGGAAGATCTGCACCCTGCAGAATGGCCAATGGCAGACGGTTTTCTCCTTCGATTCCAAATACGAAGCCATCGACATTGCAGACGGCGTGGCTGCCGCAAATTATTGCGGCGAAGGCGGAAGCGCCCGAATGCTCTGCGTAAAAGATTTCTCCGGAAAAACGCTCTATGAAGGCGAAATGTTCCCGGGGGGTCTGGGCCAATATGTCGAAAAACCTGACGAGATCGGATACTGCTGCATTGGCGGCGATACGAACTATCTTTATTACAACATTTTCCCTACGGATGGTGGGAGCTGCGCTATCCGGCTGGATATTCAGAACGGGATGAAAGCGGATGCTCTCTGGAATGAAAAAAATGATTTTAAGAATGTCGAATAGTGCATTGACAAACGTCCATGAAATATGATACACTCAAAAGAAAAAGGAGTGTCCCAATATGAAAAAGAAACTCGTTGCCTTGTTCCTTCTTGCTGCCCTCCTTCTCTCCGCCTGTGCCAAGCCTGCCCCCGCCGCTCCAACCGCACCAACAGGCACAAAGGAAGCATCTATGCCGGGGATGGATGCACAAAACGGCTTCGGTATGCCTGGGTTCAGCTTTCAAAAAATCGGCTCTAACTACTGCGGCAGCAATGCGCTCGGCAGCTATCTTTACTACTATGATACTGCAACCGGGACCTCCGGCCCCCTCTGTGCAAAGCCCGATTGCGCCCACGACACCAAGGACTGTTTCGCTTACACCGGCCAAGGGGCTTCCCTGTCCTACTATGACGGTAAACTCTACTGGGTAGGTCAAAGCAATGATTCCTCCACAAGTGACAAGGCTCTTTGGAGCAGCAACACGGACGCCTCTGACCGGCAGCAAATCAAAGTCATTTCTATGCAGGACGTGATTCTGGCATATCAGCCCCAGCAGTATTTTATCCATCGGGGAAATCTGTTCTTCCTGGGGCAGAACAACACGGTCTCTTCCGGTGAAGCAAAAATCCAATACACCCTGGGCTATGCGCCGTTGGACGATTCCGCCGACTTCACGATCCTCTACGATGAAGCAACTGCAGATGTCACCTTTCTTACCGTTCGATTTCAGGGAAATTCTGTTTATCTCTGCGTGAACCAATCCGTGTATGAAGAATCCCTGCACCACACGCTGGCGACAAAGTTGACCATCACAGAATATGACATTCCCACCGGCACAGCAACAGAAATCTTCGCAGAGACTGACCTTGCCGATCTATACGACGAATTCTGGGTCACAGAACAAGGAACGATTTATCTGCCCGGCCTCCGTGGCGACCAGGGTTATATCTGGGAGATCAAGGACGGAGAGAAAACGGAAGTCCTCACTTTTGATGCAGCTTCCTCCACCCCAATCCCTGTGGAGAATTTCGCTTATCTCATTCAAATGAAAGGAAATACACGCTGTATCACCGTCAAGGACTACTCCGGCCAGACCCTTTATGATGGTCCCCTGTACCCCCAAGGCGTTCCCGGCGTTCCCGGAAACCCGGGTGCAGATTCGGATGACCCCACCAAAGACTACGGCTATGCCGTAATTGGCTCCGATGGTACACAGCTTTTCTTTAACCACACCTGTTTCGGAGGAAATGAAATTCAAAGCTACACCGTTATGGTGGACGTAGCCGACAACATGAAAGCAACGCTTCTTTGGAGCGGAGCAGACTGATTTTCTCCGCTCTCCACCCGGCAAAGGACATACAGCATCCCACCTTTTTCAAAATAACCAACTACGAAAGGAGTGCGGTCTATGGAATTGCAGCTGAAAGACGTCACAAAGAAATACGGAGAAAAGGTAGCGCTGGACCGTTTTTCCTATACCTTCCGCCCGGGAATTTACGGAATCCTGGGCGCCAACGGCGCAGGAAAAAGCACCATGATGAACCTCATCACCGACAATCTTCGTCGGGACGGAGGGGAGATCACCTTCGACGGCACGGACATCCGAAAGCTGGGCATCGAATTCCGGCGTATTCTGGGCTACATGACCCAGCAGCAGGGACTTTTTGAGGGCATGACGGCAGAGAGCTTTCTCATCTACATGGCCCGGCTGAAGGAAATCCCCCGGAAGCAAACGCTGCCGGAGGTTGACCGGGTACTGGAAATGACCAATCTGCAGGACGTGCGCCACAAAAAAGTCGGTGCTTTCTCCGGCGGCATGAAGCAGCGGGTGCTGCTGGCCCAGGCCCTGCTGGGAGACCCGAAGGTGCTGATTCTGGACGAGCCCACCGCCGGTCTGGATCCCCGGGAACGGGCCCGGCTCCGGGACCACATTTACCGGCTGGCACAGGACCGGATCGTTCTGCTGGCCACCCACATCGTCAGCGACATTGAAGCCATCTCCGACCAGATCCTGCTGATGCGGAAAGGCACGCTGCTGCGCTCCGGCACGGCCACAGAACTCATCGATTCCCTGCCAGACACCCTGACCCCCGTACTCCACGCCTTCTCGCTGGAGGACGTGTACCTCTACTATCTGGGGGAAAACGGCAATGAATGAATGGAGACGCATTTTTTCGGACCGACGGCGGCGGATTCTGATGCTCCTGCTGCCCATTGCGGTGCTGTGCATTTTCCTCTATCAAAAATGTGATGGCTACCCGCCGGCGCTCCTCTCCGGCGGTGCCGACTATCGGGCCATGCTGGCCCAATACCCCACACCGGAGGCGGTCATCGATGCTTTTTCGGACAACTGGGACCTGACTGCCGACCAACAGCGGCTTCTGGACCAAGCGGAGCATATTTCCGGCTATGCGGACTACCTGAACAAGGTCCAGGAACAGGCCAAGCGGCTCCAGGCCACCAGCCTGTTCAGCAGCGATCCAAACACATTCGTCTACCGGAATATTCTCAAGACCGCCAAGGATTTTGCTTTCTGCACCGCCGACGGCGTTCGTATGGGGAATTTCCGGGCCGTGCAGAATTGGCTGGGCTTCTCCGCAGCGGATTGGGCTTTTCTGGCGGCCATGATCCTGCTGGTCATGTCCTATCTGGATGAACGAAAGAAGGGCCTCAGTGCTATTCTTCGGTCCAGTCCCAGCGGCCGGGCCAAGCTGCAGCTGGCCCGGTTGGGAAATCTGCTGCTCTACTCCGGCATTATGACGCTGCTGCTCTATTATGTGCCGCTGGCCGTCTCTCTGAGCCTGGACGGCGGTTGGAGCGATCTGAATGTACCGGTGCAGTCCGTAACGGAATTCCGCAAATGCACCGTCTCCCTGCGGCTCACAGAGTTTCTCGGCATCTTTTTCCTTATCAAGACTGCCTGCGGCTTTCTGCTGGGACTGCTGCTGTGGTTCTTCCTGAGTTTCCTGGAGCAGGTACAGCTTTGCTGGCTGCTGACGGCCGGGGCGCTGGCGGGAGAATACATTCTCTTCACCACCATCCCGCCTCAGTCCATTTTCAGCCCTCTGCGCTACATCAATCTCTTTTCCTACGTTTTCCCCCAGCAGCTCTTCACCCAATATGGCAACATCAATTTCTTTGGCTTCCCCGTAGGACACCGGACCTTGCTTCTGGCCCTGCTGGCCCTACTGAGCGTTGTCCTGGGCTTCGCTACGGTCTGGGTTCTGGCTCATCGGTTCCCCTTCGGCAACCGGGACCGTATCGGCAAATGGCTCCACCGGTGGAATAAAATCACTGACCGGCTTCGCCGCCCCCTGGGCCTGTACGGCTTTGAGTGGTACAAGCTGCTGTTCCTCAGCGCCGGAGGGCTGATGCTGATTGCCGGAATTTTGCTGACCCGGGACATCCGGGTGGACAGCGGTGCCTACAACCGCATAGAGGATTCCGTTTACCGGCAATATGTGCAGGAAATTCAGGGGCCCATCGGCCCGGAGACCTACGCCTATCTGGAAGAAGCAAGGCTGAACCTGAATGTCCTAGGCATGGACACGGCAGAATTCTCCATGGCCCTGGACCGGGTGGACGAGACCGTCGCCCAGCTTGGAGAGGGTTCCTGGCTGGTAGACGAGACCCGGTTCCTGAACATCTACGGCAAGGATGCCCAGCGGCTCCAGCGGCGCAATGCCCTGCTGGCCATGCTGTTCCTGGTAGCCTGTCTGTCGCCTCTGTATGCCAGCGAGCAAAATGGCGACCTGAGAAAGGTCCTTCGTTCCGCCCCCGGCGGACGGGAACGGCTGTTCCGGGCAAAGTACGCCGTGGCCCTGACCCTGACGGCGCTTGTGTGGCTGCTGGTATTTGGCCAGGAATGGAAGCTGGCGGCCAAGACCTTGCAGCCGATTTTGGCGGCCCCCTGTGCCAGCATTTCGATGCTCCGGGCGTTCCCCGGAACCATTGAAACTTTTCTGGGGCTGATGGCAGCGTTCCAGCTGCTGGCTCTGGTGATCCCCACGAATCTGTGTATGTGGATCAGTGAGCGCAGCGGCGGCTTTGAGAAAAGTTTTCTGATATGCGGGGTCGTTCTGCTGTTTCCCGCAGCCATCCTGTCCTTCGGCGGCAGCTGGGTTCGCTGGCTGACCCCCATGACCTTCCTGGCAGACGGGAATCTGCTGACCGGCGGCTTGATACAGCTTCCTCTGTTCCTGATTTGGGCTTTTGGCAGCATTGCCGCCCTGTTTCATGCAAAAAAGCACTGGTCCAGTGCTTCCTGAAAAAAACGTCCCTGGGGAAATTCCCCAGGGACGCTGTTTTTATTTGGTTTGTGTGATCCGATCCGCACGCTTTCACAGGCTTTTTCCGCAGTACGAAAATCCTAAAGAAACAAAAACCCGCCGGCCGAGGCCGACGGATCTTTGAGATGTAGCAGGCGATACTACATGAGCTGGTGGGGGAAGGTGGATTCGAACCACCGAAGCGATAAGCAGCAGATTTACAGTCTGTCCCCTTTGGCCACTCGGGAATTCCCCCATATTCTATTTTCAAGAGCTGATTGGAGCCGGTAGACGGATTCGAACCCCCGACCTACTGATTACAAATCAGTTGCTCTACCGGCTGAGCTATACCGGCGTCTCAAACAGAACACGCTTATTATAGCGAGAAGTCTGCCATTTGTCAAGCCCCTTTTTTACTTTTTTTCGCGCTTTGGGAATTGCGGCTTTTCCCATTTTATGCTATACTGTTCTCACTACTTTTCAGGAGGCGGTTTTATGGCCAATCTCTTCGATTATATTGCCTGGCGGGGGGACCTGTCCTTCGCCCAATGCCCGGTCTGCGCCGTGGACAGTCTGGTTTTTGCGGCTCTGTCCTATGCCAACCTGGAAGTGCTGGTGCCGGACGGCTTCCCCTCCCTGCCCCTGCAGGAAGCCGCCGAGGCCCTGATGGCACGGCCCGATCACAACAAGCTGGTCCGCTCGGAAAACGACGGAAAGTTCCTGCTGACCGCCGCCCGCAGCCCCCGGTTCCGGTCCGTGCAGGTCTGCTGCTGCCGGGCCAAGACCCTGGAGGACCTGGAAACCCAATTCGGGGCCATGGCCTTCCTGCTGCCGGACGGCTCGGCCTTTCTGGCCTTCCGTGGCACGGACCTGACCCTGGTGGGCTGGAAAGAGGACTTCAACATGAGCTTTCAGGACATCGTCCCCGCTCAGACGGAGGCGGCGGAGTACCTGAAGGAATTTGCCGCCGTGTTCGACGGTCCCCTGTACCTGACCGGTCACTCCAAGGGTGGCAACCTCAGCGTGTACGCCGCCGCAACGGCCAGCCTGGACGTGCAGGAGCGCATTCGGGCCGTGTACAATTACGACGGCCCCGGCTTCGGCCACAGTATGATCGGCAGTGAGGGGTATCTGCGCATGATCCCCCGTATTCAGACCTATGTGCCGGAATCCTCCATTATCGGGATGCTTCTGGAGCACGAAGAACCCTATTCCGCCGTAAAAAGCACACAAGTGAGCATTTTCCAGCACGACGTGTTTACCTGGGAGATTCTGGGTGCGGACTTTGTCCGGGCCCCCGGCGTGGACGCCCATTCCCGGCAGATGAATGTGGCCATCAAGACCTGGCTGGAGGGCATGAGCCGCCAGGAGCGGATGGATTTCGTGGACACGCTGTACAGCATTCTCAGCGTGGGCGGGGCGAAAAACGTGGACGCCGTGCTGCAGCCCAAGAATATCCGGTCCATGCTCAAGGCCATTCAGGACGACGAGGGAAAGCGGCGGCTGCTGACCAGCGAGATCGGCGAGTTTCTGAGGATCGTCAGCGAAACCTCCCGCCGCAGCCGGGAGCGCCGTTTGCCCAGCTCCATTCACGGAAAACTGCTGAACGGGAGAAAATGACGTAAAGCTGACGGTGTCAGATGAGAAGTAGGACTTGCCCACTCTGAGCAGAGGCTTCCCTGGGTGAAAACCTCTGGACTGAGCAAACCGTTCGCCCCTTCCGCCCCTCATCCGGCCCCGCCGGAAAGAATTGCATACGAAAGCCCCGGAGGACAGATACTGTCCCCCGGGGCGGTCTTTCTTTTGGGAATTACTCCTGGTCGTCGTCCTCATCGTCAGCAGCGAATTCCAGCTTCTCGCCGCATTCGTCGCAGATGATGCTGCCCTTTTCCAGGGTCTCCTCGTCGAAGTCGATGATATTTCCGCAGGAGGGGCACTCCACCTCATAAATGGTGGTGTCCTCGTCGCCGAAGTCGAAGCCTTCCTCGTCGTCATCCTCGTCTTCGTCGTCGAAGTCATCCTCGTAATCGTCGTCCTCGTAGTCCTCGTCGTCCTCATCCTCGTCCAGGATGTAGTCCTCGATGGCGTCCAGGTCCTCCTCGATCTCGTCCAACTCGTCAGAAATGGCGATGGTGGTCTCCTCCACGTCGGACACGGTCTTGGTCAGGTCGCCCAACAGGTCCACGATGGCAGAGATCATCTTGCCCTCGCTGGAATCGGTGTCCAGCTTCAGGCCGTCCATCAGGCCCTTGAGGTAGGCTGCCTTCTCAGAAATATTCATAGATAACTCCTTTTTAAGAGGCGGATCAGGCCTTGGAGCGGCCCAGATACTCGCCGGTGGTGGTGTCGATGTTGATCTTGTCGCCCTCGTTGATGAACAGAGGCACCTTGATCTCGGCGCCGGTCTCCACGGTAGCGGGCTTGGTCACGTTGGTAGCAGTGTTGCCGGCGAAGCCAGGCTCGGTGTGGGTGACCACCAGGTCCACGAAGCGGGGAGGCTCCACGCCGAACACGTTGCCCTTATAGCTCATAACGACACAGACATCGTTCTCCTTCACGAAGCGGAAAGCATCGCCCAGGGAGTTCTTGTCGATGGGCTCCAGCTCGTAGGTCTCCGGGTCCATGAAGTAGTACAGTTCACCGTCGTTGTAGGAATACTCCATCTTCTTCCGCTCAACGTAAGCGGTGGGGAACTTGGCGGTGGGGTTGAAGGAAGTCTCGGTCACAGCACCGGAGATGACGTTCTTCATCTTCACACGGACGAAGGCAGCGCCCTTGCCGGGCTTCACATGCTGGAACTCGATGACCTGCATGACCTTGCCGTCCATATCAAAGGTCACGCCGTTTCTAAATTCGCTTGCAGAAATCATTGATTTGTATCCTCCTAAAGTGTCCTCCCACGGGGGAAGGCGCATAATTTTCCTATCCCGCTTATTTTAACCGAATTCCCGCTATTTTTCAAGAGGAAACCGGCATTTTTTTCAGAGGATCATCAAATTTTTCGGGCTATGGGTAATATCCTCGCAGCCGTCCTTGCCGAAGAACACCACATCCTCGATGCGGACGCCGAATTTTCCCGGAAGATAGATGCCCGGCTCGGCGGAGGAGACCATGTTTTCCTCCATGACGGTGGTGCCAGCCACGCTGCACCGGGGGCTTTCGTGGATCTCCAGGCCCAGGCAGTGGCCGTAGCCATGGCCGAAGTAATCGCCGTAACCGGCATCGGCAATAACCTTCCGGGCAGCGCCGTCAATGCTCTGACCGGTAACGCCGGCCTTGGTGACTGCAATGCCGGCAAGCTGGGCTTCCAGCACGGTAGCGTAGACCTTCTTCATTTCCTCGGTGGCGTAGCCCAGAGCCACGGTCCGGGTCATGTCGGAGCAGTAGCCCTTATAGAGAACGCCGAAGTCCATGGTGATGAAGTCCCCGTCCTGCAGCTTCCGGTCGCCGGCCACGCCGTGGGGCATACTGGTGTTGGGGCCGGACACCACGATGGGGTCAAAGGACAGGCCCTCGGCGCCGTTCTTGTACAGGCAGTAGATAAGCTCCGCCTGCAGGTCCTTCTCGCTCATGCCCGCATGGATGCGCTTGACCACGTCGGAGAAGGCGGCATCGGTGATGTCCTGGGCCTTCCGCATGATTTCCAGTTCCCAAGGCTCCTTCACGGCCCGGAAGGAATGGATGGCGGCGTTCATGGGCACCAGCTTGGCGTTCAGGGCCTTCTCATAGCCCATGTACTCGGCCATGGTCAGGTAATCTTCCTCAAAGCCCAGGTTGGTGATGCCGAAATCAGCAATGGCCTGGTTCAGCAACTGATTATAAGGATGCTCCCGGTTGGTCTCGATGACCTCGAAGTTCTGCAGATTCTTCTGAGCGGACTCGATGTAGCGGCTGTCGGTAAAGTACCGGCTGCCCTTGGCGGAGACGATGGCCACGCCCTCGGCAATGTCGAAGGAAGCGCCGTAATAGCGGGCGTAACGGCTGGTCAGCAGCAGGCCGTCGGCCTTCTCTCCAAGGATGGAGCGGAATTTTTCCATGTTGTTCATTTTGAAATTCTCCTTTCTTTTGCCAAAGCGATCCAGGGCAGTTCTGCCACATGGCGCAGCTTCAGCCAAACGGTGTGGTTATGGATGGCTTTCACCAGAATGGACTGTACTTTATTGGAATTGGCCCCCAGCACATCCGTATAAATTTGATCCCCCACCAGAGCGCACCGCTCCGGCGCAAGGCCAAATTCCGTCAGACAGGCCCGGATGCCCTTGGAAAAGGGCTTGCGGGCGTGGGTGATGCAGGGGATGTTCTGCTGCTTGCAGAAAACCTTCACCCGGTCCTTCCGGCTGTTGGACACCACACACAGGCCGATCTTGGCCCGTTTCAGCCCGTCCAGCCAGCGCAGCACCTCGCTTGTGGGGGTATTGACGGTGTAGGGCAAGAGGGTGTTGTCAAAATCCAGCATCAGAAATTCGATTTTCCGGCTTTTCAGAAATTCCGGGGTCAGGTCCGTGACCTTTTCGGCGATCACATCAGGCAGCAGGCACATATTTCCTCCCGATCAGGCATAGTCTAGGGTTAGTATAGCACAACAGGAGGGATTTGTCCATGGCTTTGCCGGTGTATCTTGCCCTGACCGGGGCAGAATTTCGTCTGCTTCCCCGAAAACCGGCGCATCTGGCCTGGATGGGGGTCTCCTTCACGGAAAATGGGACCCTGGGGGGCTTCCCGGAAGTTTTTCCGCCGGGCGGCATTCTGACCGTGAACGATGCCTCTCCCCTGCCGGAAAAATGCCCGCCGGAGGCCACGATAGCCTTGCGGCAATGGGTGGAGCGGTTCCGGCCATCGGCTGTCCTTATGGATATGCAGCGCAGCGGCGCTGCCCCGGAGGTGCTGAAAGCCCTGGCAAGCTCTCTCCCCTGCCCCGTGGCCGTTTCGGCTCCCTATGCCCATGTGCTTTCCGGGCCGGTGCTGCTGCCGCCGGTGCCTTTGTACCGGGACCCGGAAAAGTTTCTGGCCCCCTGGGCGGGCCGGGAGATCTGGCTGGAAATATCGCCTCTGGGGCAGATCGTTCGGCTGACGAAGAAAGGCCGGGAGATTTGCTTCGCCCCGGTGTCCCCGATGCAAAAAGAATTTCCCGGCCCATGCAGCCGCTATACAATTCGGAAAGGGCCGGATTCTATCGAATTCCGCTTTTGGCGGACCAAAGAAGATACCGCCGCTCTGTTTTCCGCCGCTGAAAAGCACGGCGTGACGAGATTATTCGGGCTTTATTTGGAATATCGCTAAAAACGCCCTGCCGTTTGGCAGGGCGTTTTTGATCCACAAAAGGGGAAGGAGAATCAATAGAACTTTCTCTTGTTCTTACGGGCAGCTTCGGACTTCTGCTTCCGCTTCAGGCTGGGGCTGACATAGTGCTCACGCTTCTTGACCTCAGCGATCACGCCCTCCTTAGCGCAGCTCCGCTTAAACCGACGCAGAGCGCTCTCCAGAGACTCGTTCTCCTTGATGCGAATTTCAGACATTGTTTTCCCTCCCTCCGGCAGTGTCCGGCTTCATCCAGGACACATTCAGGGCCATATCGGCTTATTTATTATAGAGGAAACCTTTGGCTTTGTCAAGGCCATTTTTCCTTATTTTATAATCAGGTTCACCAGTTTGTTCTTCACAACGATGGTTTTCCGCAGGCTTCCCTCCTGCTTTTCCAGGAACCGGGCGATGCGCTCGTCGGCCATGGCGTTCTTCACCACGTCCTCATCCGGGAGGTCTGCGTCCATGACCACCGTACCGCGCATTTTGCCGTTGATCTGCACGGCCACGGTAACTTCTGCGTCCTTGCACTTTTCCTCGGAATAGGCGGGCCAGGGCTCGAAGGCGATGGTGCCCTCATGGCCCAGGGTAGCCCAGATTTCTTCGCCCACATGGGGTGTGATGCAGGAGAGCATCTTGATGAAGCCCTCGGCGTATTCCTTGGGGCAAGTGCCGTTCTTATAGACCTCGTTGACGAACACCATCATCTGGGCAATGGCGGTATTGAAGGCCAGGGCCTCGTAGTCCGCTGTGACCTTTTTCACGGTCTGATGGTAGATTTTCGTCAACTTTCCGTCATCGGTATCCGTGATGTTGGCGCTTTCCGTGAAGAAATTCCACACCCGATTGATGAACTTCCGGGCGCCGGCCACGCCGGTCATGCTCCAGGGCTTGGACACTTCCAGGGGGCCCATGAACATCTCATAGAGCCGCAGGGTGTCGGCGCCGTACTCCCGGACGATGTCGCTGGGGTTCACCACATACTTGGGGAACCGCTTGCCCATCTTGATGCCGTTCTCGCCCAGGATCATGCCCTGATGGACCAGCTTGTGGAAGGGTTCCTTCACCGGGGACAGGCCCTGGTCGTACAGGAACCGGTTCCAGATGCGGGAATACATCAGGTGGCCCACGGCGTGCTCCGGTCCGCCGATGTACAGGTCCACCGGCAGCCAGTGCTTCAGAAGCTCCGGGTCGCAGAAGGTCTTGTCGTTGTGGGGATCGATATAGCGCATATAGTACCAGGAGGAACCGGCGCTGCCGGGCATGGTAGAAGTCTCACGGACCCCATGGATGCCGTTTTTATTGTACTGCTTCCACTCGGTGGCGTTTTCCAGCGGAGCCTGGCCGTTGCGGCCCTTGTAGTCCTCCAGTTCCGGCAGCACCAGGGGCAGCTCGTCGTCAGGCAGGAAGTAGGTCTTGCCGTCGTCGGTGTACACACAGGGCACCGGCTCGCCCCAGTAGCGCTGGCGGGCGAAGATCCACTCCCGGAAATGATAGTTGGTCTTTCTCCGGGCCACGCCCATCTTTTCCAGCTTGCAGGTGATGGCCTCCTTGGCCTCCTCCACGGTAAGGCCCGTGAACTCCTCGGAGTTCATCAGCTTGCAGCCCTTGCCCAGGTAATCCTGCTTTTCAAAGGCGTGCTCGGACACATCCCGGCCCTCAATGACCTGAATCATAGGGATGTTGTGGACCTGAGCGTACTCAAAGTCCCGCTGGTCGTGGCTGGGTACGGCCATGACCGCGCCGGTGCCGTAGCTGGCCAGCACGAAGTCGCCGATAAACACCGGTACTTCCTTGCCGTTCACGGGGTTGATGGCGTACACGCCCTTCAGGGGGCAGCCGGACTTGGTCTTGTTCAGTTCCGTCCGGTCCATGTCGCTCTTTTTCAGGGAATCGGCAATGTAGGCGTTGACCTCGTCCTTATTTTCGATGCGGTCCATCAGGTCCTGAACGGTCTGTCCGTCGGGGGCCAGGACCATGAAGGTAATGCCGTAAATGGTTTCGATGCAGGTGGTGTAAATGGAGAACTGTCCGCCGCCCACCAGCTGGAAGTCTACCTCCACGCCGGTGGATTTGCCGATCCAGTTCCGCTGAATTTCCTTGGTGGATTCGGGCCAGTCGATCTCGTTCAGGCCCTCCAGCAGCTTCTCGGCAAAGGCAGGCTGATCGATGACCCACTGCTTCATGTTCTTCTTGACCACCGGATAGCCGCCCCGCTCGCTCTTGCCGTCGATGACTTCATCGTTGGAAAGCACGGTACCCAATTCCTCGCACCAGTTCACGGGCATTTCCACCCGCTTGGCGTAACCGGCCTCGTAGAGCTTCTTGAAGATCCACTGGGTCCACTTGTAGAACTCCGGGTCGGAGGTAGCGATCATCTTGGACCAGTCGTAGTCAAAGCCCAGTTCTTTCAGCTGTGCGGAAAACGTTTCGATGTTCTTCTGGGTAAAGCCGTTGGGATGGTGGCCCGTGGACACGGCGTACTGCTCGGCAGGCAGGCCGAAAGAGTCGTAGCCCATGGGGTGCAGCACGTTATAGCCCTGCATCCGCTTCATCCGGGACATGATGTCCGTGGCGGTATAGCCCTCCGGGTGGCCCGCATGGAGGCCCACGCCGCTGGGATAAGGGAACATATCCAGCACGTAATACTTGGGCTTGGAGAAGTCCCACACATCCGTATGGAAGGTGTCATGCTCCTGCCAGTATTGCTGCCATTTCTTTTCGATTTCGCTGTGATTATAGACGCTCATGGTTTTCTCGGTCCTCTCTTAAACCCCGTCGGGCGTGATGATCTCGCCAAGATCGATCTTTTCGGCATCGGCCCAAAGCCGCTCCAGATCGTAGAATTGCCGGGCTTCCTCGGTGAATACATGAATGACCAGGCAGCCGTAGTCCAGCAGCTCCCAGGTGTTGCCCCGGTGGCCCTCCCGGCCCAGGGGCTTCTCTCCGGCTTCCTCCAGAGCGTACTCGGCGAAGTCGCAGAGGGTCCGCACATGGGTGTTGGATGTGCCGGTGCAGATGAGGAAATAATCCGCCAGGCTGGATACCCGGTCGATCTTCAGAAGCCGCAGGCCCACGGCCTTCTTGCTGTCCAGAGCCTTGGCGGCAATGGCGGCCAGTTCTTTTGCAGTTTTCATGGGCATTGATTCCTTTCTATGGGGCGTTATACCCCGTGTTCGAGTAAATAGCGCAGGGCCTCGCCGGACTCCGGGGAGACCTCCCGGCCCTGTTCCTTCAGGAGGGCCAGGGTGCTTTCCAGACCCAGCTTCAGGGCCAGGTCGATGTTTTCATAAGCGGCCTTCCGGAGCTTTTCCACCCCGGGGAAGTCCCGGTTTGGCTCCACATAGTCCGCCACATAAATGATTTTTTCCAGCAGGGTCATGTTGGCCCGGCCTGTGGTGTGATAGCGGATGGCGCTGACCACGGCTTCGTTTTCCCCAAAAATGCGCTCCGCCACCAGGCTGCCGGTGAGGGCATGAAGGGTCTTGGGGTTTTTCCGGGAAAAATCACCGAGTATCGTACCATAAGCCCTGCACAATGTCAACTGCAGGGGTCCGTCCAGGGCCTTGGTAATGTCGTGGAGCAGGCCCGCCCGTGCAGCGTCCGTCTCATCGGCCCCGTAGAGCCGGGCCAGTTCCACCGCCGTCTGGCGGCAGCCGAAAATGTGGGCCACCCGCTTTTCCTTCATCAGCGGAACGACTACTTTTTCCAGTTCCGGCATGGGAAGATTTTTCCAGTTGGCATTGGCCCCGTAAAGGCCATGGGCCCGGATGAAGTCCGCCACGGCCTCGTCCAGGAATTCCCCGGCGCAGCCGAAGGCGATGAGCCGCCGCAGGTCCGAGGAGGAAATGGCCACCACGGGATTTTCCAGCACGGAAATTTTGGCTCCCATGGCCTCCAATTTGGCTTTTTGCGCCTCGATGGCCTCCCGCTCGCCCTTTTCGCCCCGGTACATCACCGCCAGAGCGGCATTTTGCAGGATGCTTTCCGGCTTGCGCCAGGAATCGAAGGACAGGAACATATCCGTGCCCATGAGCAGGGTCAGTTCCGCATCCCGGTACGCTTCCCGCAGCTGGGCCACGGTCTCATAGGTATAGCTGCGGCCCTGGCGGCGCATTTCCAGATCGCAGACCTCCAGGCCGGGTTTGTCCTTACAGGCCAGATGCAGCATCTTAAGTCGCTGCTCCGGCGTTGCGGACCCGGCAGGGATTTCTTTGTGGGGCGCCAGATAGTCCGGGACCATCAGCAGCCTGGTTAGCCCCAGCTTTTCCAGTGCGTAGGCTGCACCCTGAATGTGCCCGGTGTGGGGGGGATTGAAGGTCCCGCCATAAATGCCGATTTTCTCCATGTTCCTTCCTCCTGTTCTCTGTATTTCCCGAAAAAGCGGCTCAGTCTTTGTTCCGAAGCTGCCGCTCCCGGTCCCGTTCGATGGCCCGCTCAATGGCCTTTTCCTTAAAATAGGCGTTGCGCTGCTCCCGCTGGGCCTGAGCAGCGTGCCGCCGGGCCCGCTGGCTTTTCCGCACCGGGTCCAGCTTGCCGGGGGTCACGCTCTTCCGCTTGGCCCGGCCGGTCATGTTCCGCTCCTCCTGCTTCTTTTCGCTGAAGCGATAGAGAACGAATTTCGTGCCGATGACCGCCACGCCGTCGGCGCCGGTGGCCTCACAGAGGGCATCGCTGACCTCTCTGGGGGTCATCATGGCCCCTTCCAGCACCTTGCCCTTCACCAGTTCCCGTGCGGTGAGCTGGTTGTCCGTCTCGGCGACGACCGCCTCCGTAACGCCGCCCTTGCCCACGATGAGGGTCGTTTCCAGCGGATTGGCCTTGGCCCGCAGTTCCGCCCGTTCCTTACTTGTCAGCATAACCTGCCTCCTTCATTTTTTCATACAGTACCTTCAAGGCTCTTGCCCGGTGGGAGACCTGATTTTTCTCCTCCGGAGCCACCTCCGCCAGGGTCTTGCCCAGGGGCGGATAATAGAAAATGGGGTCGTAGCCGAAGCCGCCGGTGCCCGCAGGGGCACGCAGCAATTCTCCGTGGACCTCGCCACGGGCCTGAATGACCTGCCCCTCCGGGGTCATCAGGGTAATGACGCAGACGAACTGGGCCTGCCGCTGGCCGTCCGGAACATTTTCCGTATTTTTCAGCAAAAGCTGCAGCCGGCCCCAATCGTCCAGAGAATCGTCAAAGCCGTACCTGGCGGAATACACCCCCGGTGCCCCGTTCAGGGCGTCCACCGCAATACCGGAGTCGTCTGCCAGCGCCGGAAGGCCCGTGGCCTCCATGACGGCCTTGGCTTTCAGCAGGGAATTTTCCTCAAAAGTCGTCCCCGTTTCCTCCACGTCAATGTCCACGCCCAGTTCCGATTCCAGCACCAGCTGAATGTCGAACCGCTCCACAATCTTCTGAATTTCCACCAGCTTATGGGGGTTCTTGCTGGCCAAAACCATTTTCATAATTACAGCAGCGCCTCCACAAAGTCCCGGGCCACGAAGGGCATCAGGTCCTCCGGCTGTTCGCCCACGCCCACCAGCTTCACCGGCAGCTGCAGGCTGTCCGCCACGGCAATAACGATGCCGCCCTTGGCAGTGCCGTCCAGCTTTGTAAGCGCAATGGCCGTCACACCGGCGATCTCCTTGAACTGCTTGGCCTGGATGAGGCCGTTCTGTCCGGTGGTTCCGTCCAGCACCAGCAGCACCTCCTGGGCCGCATCCGGCAGTTCCCGGTTCACGATGCGGCTGATCTTGTTCAGCTCGTTCATCAGGTTCTGCTTGTTGTGGAGCCGTCCGGCGGTGTCGATCAGGATCACGTCCACATTCCGGGCCTTGGCGGCCTGGATGCCGTCAAAGACCACGCTGGCCGGGTCGGCTCCCTCATGCTGGCGGACAATATCCGCCCCGGACCGGCCTGCCCAGATCTCCAGCTGGTCCGCAGCCGCCGCCCGGAAGGTGTCGCCCGCCACCATCAGGACCTTCTTGCCCTCTTTCACCAGCCGGGTAGCCAGCTTGCCGATGGTGGTAGTCTTGCCCACGCCGTTGACGCCGATGACCAGGATCACGCTGGGCCGGGTGGTCAGGTTCAGTTCCGGCGTACCTACGTTCAGCATCTCCGTCAGGATGTCCTTCAGGGCGTCCTTGGCCTCCTCGGTGGTTTTCAGGTGGTCCTCCCGAACCCGCTTGCGGAGCCGCTCCACGGCCTTGCCGGAAGTCTCTACCCCCAGGTCCGCCAGAATCAGGCTCTCCTCCAACTCGTCGTAAAAATCGTCGTCCAGCTCGGAAAAGCCGGAAAACACCTGCCCCAACGTATTGCTCAGGGCGTCCCGGGTCTTGGTGAGGCCCGCCTTGATCTTATCAAAAAATCCCATGATTTTCTCCTTTATTCCACGATTCCCAGATATTCTTCCATCTGATTCAGGTCCAGCCGCAGCAGCTTGGAAACGCCCTGCTCCTGCATGGTCACGCCGTACAAAACGTCCGCCGCCTCCATGGTGCCACGCCGGTGGGTAATGACGATGAACTGGGTCTTTTGGCTCAAATTATGCAGGTAGCTTGCGAACCGCTCCACGTTCCGGTCGTCCAGGGCTGCATCGATTTCGTCCAGCATACAGAAGGGCGTGGGCCGGACCTTCAGAATGGCAAAGTACAGTGCGATGGCCACAAAAGCCTTCTCGCCGCCGGAGAGCAGTGTGATGGTCTTGACCTGCTTTCCGGGGGGCTGCACCCGAATTTCGATGCCGCAGGTCAGCGGCTCCGCCGGGTCCTCCAAGAGCAGTTCGCCCTTGCCGCCGCCGAACATTTCCTCAAAGGTCTTGCCGAAATACTCGTTGATTTTTCCGAATTCCGTCACGAAGATGCCGGTCATTTCCTGGGTAATGTTTCGGATGACGCTTTCCAGTTCCCGCTTGGCGGTCAGCACGTCGTCCCGCTGGGAGGCAAGATACGTGTAGCGCTCGTTGACCCGTGCGTACTCCTCGATGGCTCCCAGATTCGGCGTTCCCAAAGCGGCAATGCTCCGCTTCAATTCTCCGATGCGCCGGTTGCCCGCCGCCACGGACTCGATCTCGCCCTTTTTCTCCACCGCCGTGCCGGGGGTCAGACCGTAATTGTCCCACAGCTTGTCGATGATCTGCTTTTCTTCCATCTGGGCCGCCTGCTTTTTCTGCTCCAGCAGGGCGCAGGCCCGCTCCATATTGAGAATATCCTTGTTTTTCTCCTGGGTCTGCCGCTCGCAGAGGGTCTTTTCCGCTTCGGTATCCGCCCGCTTGCGAAGCTGGTCCTCCAGGTCCTGCTTGTCCCGCTTCACTTCCCGGTCGTTCTGCTCTATCCGGGCTTTCAGGTCCAGAATCTGGGCTTCCAGGCCACGAATTTCCTCCTGAATGTCCTTGGAAAGCTGGATTTTCCGGTCCCGGTCCCCTTCCATGGAGGCCCGGAGGGCTTTCAGGTCCTCCATGTGGTTCCGGGCGGTCTCCGCCTCGGCGATGAGCGCCGCCTCCTGGGTTTTCAGGTCTGTAAGTCCTTCGGTAATATGGGCGGATTTTTCCGCCGTGTCTGACTGGCTGCCTTCCAGCTTGAAAAGCTCGCTGCGGGTCTGGGAAAGGTCCAGGGTGTAAAGCTGTAATTTTGCCTTCTGGGCTGCCAGCCGCTCCCGGTCGGCACTGCGGCGCTTTTCCAGGCTGGCACGCTCGGCCCCGGCATTTTCCCGGGCATCCAGAATGGCCTGCAGCAAAATGGCATACTGCTTTTCCTGCCCTTGCAGGGTCAGCACGGAATCCTGTGCCGCACGAAGCTGCTCGGCGGCAGTGGAGCGCTGGTATTCCACCTCGTCCACCCCCCGCTGGGCCTCCTGCAAATCCTTCTCCAATGCGGCCAGCTTGTCCTGCAGGGTCTTTTGCCGGGCCGTGAGTTTTTCCAACTCGTTGGCACGGGACAGGATACCTGCGTCCTTATTCATGGAGCCGCCGGTCATAGAGCCGCCGGGGTTCACTACCTGACCGTCCAGGGTCACGATTTTGAACCGGTTCTGATAGGTCCGGGCCATGGCAATGGCGGCGTCCATATCCTCCACAATGACGATACGGCCCAGCAGATTTTCCACAATGCCCCGGTATTGGTCCTGACAGCTGACCAATTTGGAAGCGATGCCCACAAAGCCCCAGCACTGCTCCAAGCCCTTTTCCGTCAGGCTCTTGCCCCGGATAACAGATAACGGCAGGAACGTGGCCCGTCCGCCGCCGGTGCGTTTCAGGAAGGAGATGGCGGCTTTGCCGTCCTGCTCCGTATCCACCACGATCTGCTGCATGGCGCCGCCCAGAGCAATTTCAATGGCGGAGGTATATTCGTCCTCCGTGCGGATGAGCCGGGACACCGGCCCATGGATACCGGAAAGCCGGTTCCCCTGCTGCATCACCAGTCGCACGGACTTCTGATAGCTTTCAAAATCCCGCTCCATGGCCTGGAACACCTGGACCTTGGCCCGGATGCCGTCCAGCTGGGCGGTCACGTCCCGCTGCTCCTTGGCCAGTTCGTCCCGGCGCTTGGTCCGGTTCTGAAGCCGCAGACCATAGCCGGAGATCTGGTTCTGATTGACCGTCACCGCATCCTGGGCGTTCTTCAACTCCCGGCGGGCCTTGTCCAACTCCCCACGGGCGCTCTTTTCCCGGTCCGCTGCGGCAGTCAAATCACTGTTCAGCTGCTCGAGCCGCTGGTCATTGTCCTGAATGGACGCCTCCACGCTGCGGCATTCCGCCTCTCCGGCGGCGATTTGGGAGGTCAGTTCCGTTTCCTTGCCCCGCAGTTCCAGATAGCGCTTCTGCAGGCCCTGGGCATTGGCGGTCATGGCGGACAGGGTCTGCTGATACTCCCCGATGCCCTTCCGCTTGGCGGCAAGGCTGGCATCGATTTCCTCTAAGCGCCGCTTGGCCTGTTCCATCTGGGCGGTCACGCCGCCGCTGCGGTCATCCTCGGCCTTGCACTCGGCTTCCAGCCGCTTCAGGTTGTCCTGATTGTTGGCGACGTTGCCCTGCAGCACCGCCAGCTGGCCGGAAAGCTGCTGACCCGCCGCCTCCTGCATGGAGACCTTCACCCGGACGTTCTCCACCTGCGCGTCCTTTTCCCGCAGAACGTTGCCCAACTCCTCCGCACGGGCATAGTGCTTGTCCAGGTCCTCATGGGCCTGTTTCAGCACGAAATCGGCGGAAGTGAAATCCTCCTGGGCCTTCCGGGCGGACTCGGAGAGCTTATCCAGGGTCTGCAGCCACACGGCTACCTCCACGCCCTGCAATTCGTCCTTCATGGCCAGATATTTTTTGGCCTTTTCGGATTGGTTTTTCAGGGGGTCCAGCTGAATTTCCAGTTCGGAAACTTTGTCCCCAATGCGCATCAGGTTGTCCTCGGTGGTGGCCAGCTTCCGCTCGGTCTCCTCCTTCCGGTGACGGTACTTGGAAATCCCCGCCGCTTCCTCGAAAATTTCCCGGCGGTCCCCGCTTTTCAGGGAAAGAATTTCGTCAATGCGGCCCTGACCGATATTGGAATAGCCCTCCCGGCCCAGACCGGTATCCATGAACAGCTCATGGATGTCCTTCAACCGGGCGGACTGGCGATTGATATAATATTCGCTGTCCCCGGAGCGATAGTAGCGCCGGGTGACCATGACCTCGTCGGCGTCATACAGAAGCGCCCGGTCGCTGTTGTCCAGGGTCAGTGTGGCCTCCGCAAAGCCCACGGCCCCCCGCTTCTGGGTGCCGCCGAAGATGACGTCCTCCATCTTGGCACCCCGAAGGGTCCGGGTGCTTTGTTCGCCCATGACCCAGACGATGGCATCGGAAATATTGGATTTCCCGGAGCCGTTGGGACCCACGATGGCGGTGATATCGTCACCGAAGCGGATGACCGTCTTGTCCGGGAAGGACTTGAAGCCCTGAACCTCTAATGATTTTAAATACACAGTATGACCTCATCCCGAATGGTAAATTAAATCAGTTTATTTTACTCAAAAACCGGGGAAATTGCAAGCCCTTCCGGGGCCTTTTCGGAAAATTTCCCGTGTTCGGGCCGAAAAAAGCGCCCCATCCCGGGTTTTGGGATAGGGCGCAGCAGATTTAATTCTTCTTTTTCCGAAGCTGGGAGGTCAGGGTCAAAGTGCCCGCCCCGGCGCAGCAAAGGAGCAGCATCCAGAGGCCCACGTTTTCCGTGTCGCCGGTGTAGGGGGTCTCCCCGGCGCTTTCGCCGTGGAAGATCCAGTCGGTCTCCCCCACCCGGTCGGCGTACCGGTTATCCAGTTCCAGCGGAACCGTCAGCTTCACGGTCAAGGCCATGGACTTGCCCGCCCGAATGGTCCCCAGCAGGATGCGGTCCTCGGCAGCGTCCCCGGCGGTACCGGTGAACAACACCCGGTCCCCCAGTCGGATCTCCATAGTCAGGGCTTTCAGGAATTCCACATTCTCCGGCTCGTCGTGAGGTTCAATGGACATCCACAGCCGCAGCTGCTCCCCACGGGCGGAGTTGGTGACGGTGACTTGCTGAATGAGTTCGTCGCCGGGCATGACGTTTTTCAGCCCGTCGAACAGGTCCGTAGTGGTGTACTCGCTGCCGGGAGCAAAGGCGAAGCCCTTGCCGGTAAACTCCACGCTGCCCGTGGCATAGACGCTCATAGGAAGCAGAAGCAACACCAGTGCCAGAACAAAAGCGATCCGTTTCATCCCTGCACCTCCTTCAGAAGCCCGTCAGTATCAACGGTAACGCCCCAGGCTTGCTCCACGGCCCTTGTGGGCGTGCTCTGGATGGCATCCGCCAGGATTTCCAGGGACAGCGTATAGCCATCGGGAGCGTTGGCTGCAACCTCCGTACACTTTTCAATGAGGACCGGCGTGTTATCTTTGGGAGTAACCGGCGCTTTGGCGTAATAGTAGCCGTCCTTCTCAAACCAGTCCACCTTATTCAGGTCCATCTTGTAGTCCTGATCCGTCACCGGCTGTGCGGACACGTTGCCGTCTTTATCCTTCCATGTGAACACCAGCTTCACACGGATATAGCTTTGAGTGTCGCCGGTATTCCGGATCGAAACGTCGGTTTTCACGTTGTCCTGAAAAGTTTCATCCACTTTACAGGTCACATGGCCGTACTGAAACACGTTGGTCAGGGAGGGCGTTGTGACCATCAGGAACGCCAGGGTCGCCCCGCCGGCGATGCACAGTACCAAGGCCAGCGCCACCAGCGTTCCAAGCCATTTCCGTTTCATGCTTTCTCCCTCCTCCATCGATTATCCGCAAAGGCACAGCCATTGAGCCAGAATACGAAGTCACGTTTATTCGTGAACGTAACGCTTGCTTCCCCGTCCGTCACATTCTCAGACTTCACAACCTGGTTGTTGTTCTGGCACTTGTACCGCCAACTCCAGCTTTCCACTTCCGTGACGGTATACCCGCCCATCTGCAGGCCCTTGATGGTCTTGCTGGTGTTGCCCTGTACCGTTACTTCCATGGAGAATCCATTCGGCCCGGTAATACGGAACAGGAAACTCTGATTCTCGTCGATTTCCGCACAGCCTTCCTTCCTGATGGTCAGGTCAAACACATCCAACTCGAACTTGGCGTAATACGTTGCGGCTTCGTAGCCCGTCACACCATTCCCAAGGTCCTTGGTCTTCTCGGGGGTCAGCTTGTTGTTTGCAATCCAAGCGGCAGCCACCGGTTCTGTGCAGCCCTCGTCCTTGTACCAGCCAACGAACTTATAGCCGCTTGCAGCCGTAGGCATGGAACCCGCTGCCGTGCCGGTAATGACCTTCAAATCATTTTCCTGATAATTGTCCAGCGTGCCGCAGCCGGCCGGGCCGACGACCTTATAAAGGATGTTTACAGTCTCCTCATTGTAGTAGAAGATTTTCACGTTCTTGTTGGCGACATGATCAGGGTCTTCGATAGCAATGTTGATGGCCTGATTCTCGGCGCTGATCAACTTATAGCCGGGAATGTCCTTTGCAGTCTGCGTCACCTGGGCCTGATAGCGGGCCGTGCCGTCTTCGCTTTGTGCAATCTCATTGCCAGTAGCCTGGTCAATAAACTGGAACACATACGGATACTCGATGCGGTCATAGTACAGTTCCAGCAAAAGGCCACCCGCATCCAGCTTGCCGGAAGCGTTGCTCCTTGCTCCATTAAACTTGAATCCCGGAATCTCCAGCGGGGTCTCGGAATACGTATTTCCGATCACGCCGTTCAGGTTGGTACTGCTCCGGTACTCGGTATAGCCGTCGCCCGCAATGTTCTGAATCCAGTGAACAACTCTCACCGGTGCATGGACTTCGTCCTTGACGTACCAGAACGTAATCACATTGCCTTCGGCAGCCAGGACCAGCTGCTTCTGATAAGCGTCCGGGGCGTAACCGGCGATTTGCTTGAAGGGCTCGGTAACGACTGCATCACGGGTCGTCACGGTCTTCGGGTCGGCCAGCTGCTTTTCCGTTCCCTTTTCCAGATACTTGACGGTGTATGTCACCTCCGGCTTTGCCACATAAATGAAGGTGAATACATTCTTCACCCCGCCGTCAATATCCATGGTGAGAGAATGGCTGCTGACCACGGGGAAATAACCGGACTGATAGCCCTCGTCCAGTTCCGTACCCGTCTTGGCATCGAAGGTCTTGGTCGTACCTGCCAGGGCGCTGCCGGTGGTGTCATCCGCAATATAGGTAAGCGTCCCATCCGTATTCTCAACAGCATATTTGACGGTATACGTCACCAGCGTGTTGGAACTCCACTTGGCATAGAGGTTCAGGTCCCGGTTCACCGGCATGGAGAAATCGAAGGCCTTTTCTTCGCCGCTGTCGCTGATGTAGAACCAGCCGACGAAGGTATAAGCCCCGTTGGTGGGGTCATTCGGCTTCACGACGGTCGTACCATGGGGAACATTCTCCCAAGTATTCAGCGGATTTCCATTCATATCCAGTACATCCTTGGTCAGATACGTCTTGACCGTGTGGGTCTTGGGGGTCCACTTGGCGTAGAGGATCACGTCGGAGGCAGGCATGGTCATGGTGGACAAATTCGCCTCGGAACCCTCATAGCACCCGGGCGTCGTGTACCAGCCGGCAAACACATAGGCATTCTTTTCCAGATTTGCAGGATATTCCGGAATGAAGTCGTAGCCGCTCAGCGGTGCCTCAAACTGCACACTGTTATCCTTACCTGTAACATAGGCGTTGTAGTTGTAGAAGCTCAGATTATAGCTGTTACGGGTGTAGCAAAGATAGTTTTTGTCGTTAATATAATAGTAGCTTCCTCCAAACAATCCGCCCTCATGATAACCTGCATAAGCGACACCGCCCTGCTCCATTTTGTCAAACTTAGGATCAGACCACCACTGAGTAAAACCAGTAATATTGTGAAATTCCTCCGAATATGTTAATTGGCACTCCTTTTCTAGCGTAATCTGCTTGTAAAGCTTAAAGTTCTTTCCGTCATGCGTGTAAGTTCCTGTTTCGCCGTTCAGCGTTTCGATGTAGTAGTAAAGCACTGCACCAGATTGCGCACTTGATTTTTCAAACACGATGTTTTCTCCTGGCATTGTATCTATACTGCCAAGCATAGTGTCGGCCTTGAATGACTCACACCCATCAGGGACATCCCACCAAATGGTGTCGTTTCCATCTCTTATCGGGAAATGATCGTGGATGTCTGCCTGATACTTTGCGGTGATGGTTTTAACAACCTTATAGCAGCTATCATTATGCGTGTGCCACCAGGAACTATTATTGCACGTTAGTTCTCTGAATGTCAGCGTATAGGTATTCCGCGTATAATACACATTCAGCACGGTAGAGCCGTCGCCCTTAACGGTCACAGTCTCGGCTTTATCTTCGTTGTAGGTAAAATGTGTGCCGTCTCGGCCATCAAAGCTCTGATTCTTATAATCATCACTCTTTTGCTCTGTACCGGGCTTCACATTGGCAGGCTTGTAGGTTCCGGCCACGCTGTAACCGTCATCGTTGGCATTTTCATACCAGAACACAACCGTAAACCCAGACGTACCGATTTCCCAATTTGCCTTATAGCTCGTATTCTGTGCAGGCATTGTGGCCGGAATCGCCGGCGTCCAGCCGTTGAAGGTATAGCCGGGCTTGGTAGGATCGTTCACGGAAACCGCCGCACCGTACCGGGCATAGATCGGCTCCACACCGTAGCCGCCATCCAAATCGAAGTTCATCAGATAGTAGTAACGGTCATAGTAGATCTCGACGACCGTGCTGCCGTCCGCTGCGATTTCCATGGCGGTATCATAGAGCAGAGAATAGAAGCCTTCATAGTCCGTTCTGGCCAGGCCCTCGCCTACTGCGCTCTTGGTGTAACCCTTCTTCGTCTCGGTGTCCGCCAGCGTGTACTTATCGTCAGAAACGTTCTGCTGATAGTGCTTGACTGTGAAATCCACCTCTGCGGGGTTGTAAGTTACGGTATAGGTCGTCGTTTCAGAAGCATTCACATGGACTACGTCCGAATCAGGCGTATAGCCCACGATCGCAGGACTGGCAACATCCTGCGTATAGGTGCTGCCGGTGGCCACGGTAGCCGTCCAGGGATTTGCCGCCTGTGTCCCGTCAGCAAACTGATACTTGATGGTAATGACATAGGTCGAGGGCGCAGGTCCGTCCGCCGGGTCCCCATTGGGTGCTGACCCGAGAACCGGCGCTGCGGCGGGAGCCTTTCGGACAGCCGCATCGGACTGAATCTGCACCTTCACCGGGTCGGTATAGCGGACTTCCCCATTGGTCAGCCTGCAGCGAATTTCAGCAACGTTGCCGCTGAGCAGATTGGCCACCAGGCCGTAACTCAGCTCCAGCCTGTTGCCGTTTGCGCCCATGATATTGGCCCAAACGTCGCCGCTGACGTGAATCTGCCACTGATAGCTGCCGGAAAGGTTCTCTGCCACGGCCGTCAGTTCCATTTTCTCGGACATTCTCAGCGAGACGGTCTTTACCGGCGCACCGGTGCCGTCACAGATCTGGAACGTCTCCGTCACGGTCTCAGCCAGGGCCGCCGGGGCAGCGACGGTCAGCAGCAGCACGGCGCAGAGCAGAAATGCAAGTATTTTCTTCATCACGCACCCTCCTCAGGCCAGCCGGGAATTTCCCACAGCGCCCCGGTCAGGGGATTGTTGTCCGACTGGACCGCCTGGGCCTCCACCACGAGATCACAGGTGGACTCCTGATAGACGTTTCCCATTTCCGCCGCCATGTGCACAGCCTCAAAGGCCGGGGTGGTCGAACCGTCCACGGCTACCGGCTCCCGATAGTAAAGCCAGCCGTCGGGACCCACGACCCAGCCGGGCAGCAGCTCCATGGACATAACCGATGTGCCGTTCTCCAACACCGGGGGCAGCGCCTCGCCCTGGGCGTTCTCGATGGACGCCGTCAGGCGGATGCGCACCCATGCGGGGGCAGAGCCGGTGTTTTCCACGGACACAATCTTAGAGATGGATGTACCGGGCAGGACGCCGGTAACGCCTTCCTTGGGGAAGGGCGTATAGGTGTCTCCTGTCCGCTGCTGTTCCACCAGGGCAATATGAACGCCGCCGGTGGTGATCACATTGTGGGCGCGATCCTCTCCGGTAAAATAAGCCATGGTCGAAGATGCCATGGAAGCAATGGAGATCAGCGCCAGCACAATAATCCAGATTTTTCGTTTCATTTTTGCCGCCTCCTTTAATTTCGTAAGAAAACGTCCGATTTGCATATCGGGCGCTTTCTTAGGAACCTGCCCCCCGTTTTGCCGGGGGGCAGGCAAGGGAGAATCAGGCAAAGAACGGTGTGGGCCGCCGGGCCTCGTATGCGCTCTCGAAGCCTGTTGCCTGTTTATTGCCAGTTGTCGGCAGCGCCGCCCCAGGGGTTGTAGTTTGCACCAAAGGCTGCGGTGATGGCCTCGGAGGCGCTGTCAAAGCCCTCGGCCTGGCAAGCCACGGCGAACACCGGGCAGGAAACATTGTTCCAGTCCCAGCCATCGTCGAGAGTGACTTCTTCGCCAAAGGCGTAGCAGTTGCCGTCCTTGATGTCGAAGGTCTTGTCGAGGTACACGCCCTGCACGAGCTGCTCGGTGGCAGCACCGGCATCAACAGCCTGGTAGTAATCAGCGAAGTAAACGTTGTACTTGATGCCGTCGATAGTGGTCTCGAAGTAGTTCCACTTGCCGTCATGGGTCCAGATCCACTCCACACCCTCGGTGGAGGTAATAACACCATTTTCAACCTTGTTGCCAAAGTTGAAATGCAGGACGTTCATGCCGGCGTTGAAGGTCTCGTAGCCGTCGTCCAGAGCGGAGGGGATTGCGAAGTAAGCACGGATGTAAGCCTTCTCGGAACCGGTGTTCTCGATGGTGACCATCTTATCCACGTAGTTCTTGGCGGTGGGCATACCCAGCGCATCCTTCTCGCCCTGAGCGGAGCCGACGATGGGGTACAGCTTCTTGCCCTGGGTGAAATCCTTCGTGCCGCCCTTGCCGTCACGCTCTTTCTCGATCAGGTCGATCTTCACATTGCCGACGGTGAAGGTGTTGGTCTCGTTGTCCGTGTCGGTGAAGTAAGCCAGAGAGGCTCCCACGATGGCCGTTGCCAGCAGGGCAACGCACAGGAAGATTGCGGTAATTTTCTTCTTCATGATGAACTTTCTCCTTAATTAAGATTGATTATTTTTCTGCGCTCCTGCGCAGAGGGAATACAGGAATCAGCTGATTTTGCTCCATGCGGTGGCAGCATCGGCAATACCGTCCTTCTGAACGGCGTAGGCCGTAAAGGTCAGCGTAGGTCCGGTAGGGATGTCCTTGATGTCCTCTTTCGTCAGTGTATCGCTGACCATGACAACACCGTTGGGATGGTCCGTATCGCCCGCAAGGACATAATACGAAGCACCGTTTTTGGCATCGGCCGCACTCACTTCACGATAGTAGACATTCTTAGGAATCTTCGTGCCATCGCCCTGCGTCCAGCCGTCTGCAATGGAGTAAGTCACCTTACCACCCACAAACGTACCAGTCTCTTCCACCTTCACGAACAGCCAGCAGGCTTCGGAGTTGGCTTTGACCGTCACCTTCGGGTCCTTGGCAATATCCACACCGGGGATGATTTTATAGCTACTGCCCGTAGTCTCTTCCAAGTTGATGTTGATGTCTCCGTAGGTAAAGGTATTGACAACGGGGTCGGATTTGGCGACCAGCCAGGCCACCGTTCCGCCCAATGCACACCCCAGCACCAGCGCCAGCGCCAGCACGGCGGCAAAAGCCTTGCTGCTCACGCTGCGGCGGTTTGCATGATTTTTCACTTTTCCTCTTCCTCCTTTCCCTGAATATTGGCTTTATTTCAACAGAAAGGGGAGCCATGCGGCTTGCCCTTGTCTGTTGGAATCAGAAATATTACTGTGCATCAAAAGCTGCCCAGGCAGCATCCGCATTTGTAAAGCCGTCGGCCTGGATTGCTTCGGCAACAACGGTGATTTTGAAATCGTTCAGCTTTGCTAGCTGATCGCCCTTGACCCAACCCGGAACCGTGACTGCATCGAACAGCGTCTCCAGCTTCACGTCGCCATCAGGGGCTGCGACCGGGGTCTTGTAGTAGAAGTAATAGGTGAGCGTGTCGCCGGTTTTCTGGAAATACTTGCTGTTATCCAGCATTTCTTCCGTGTCCACCATGTTGTCCGGAATAACGCCGTCCCACTTTGCAGCATTTGCCTCGACAAACTTGACCATCCGAATCAGCGGATAAGCATTTTCCACACCGGTGGGGCCATCGTCCGCATACTCCGGGTCCGTACACATGGCAATCATGTCGGCGGCGTTGTTGAACGTGACCTTCAGCCGCACATAAGCGCTTTCGCTGCCATCCTTCACCGTCACAGTGGGGTCTTTGGTGTAAGTATGGCCAGGCAGCAGATGGTATTCATTTGCTTTCACACGGGCAGCGCCCTCAACAGGCGTTCCGTCGGTCTTGACCTTCGCCTCGTCCAGCGTGATATTCACGGAACCAACCGTGAACGTGTTCTTGACTTCATCCGTCGAGGTCAAAAATGCCAGGGTCCCCAGCACTGAGGCGGTCACAAGCAGCACCGCACAGAGCGTCAGGAGCAGAGCCTTACTTCTTGTTTTCATCCATGAAAACCTCCTTAAAAGAATGCAATATCGGGAGCCTTGCGGCATTGCCCTTCATGGAAACGCTGAACAAACGCTTCGCTCAGCGGCTTTCTGCGTCCGGGGCGGGCTTTTTCTTGTCCTCCGCAAAGAGGTCCGGAAGGAACACCAACAGCAAAAGCACCGCCGCCGCAGAAATGGCAATATACGTTCCCGGGGGATTCTGGATCCAGGTGATGACGTAGCCCAGGTAGGGGACGCACGCCACCGGGGTCCCCAGGACGTTCTTGCAGTGGACCAGGCCCGCATCGGCAGCCTCGTTGGCGTCCCCCTTGGTCCGGTAGCGGTAAATGCCCGCCTCCTCCGGGTCCGGGATGACCTCCACCACCCGATGGGTGGCCACGGTATGTTCATCCAGCAGAAATGTAATGACCTGCCCCGGCTGAATGTCCGCCGGGTCCACCTTTCGGACGTACAGCAGCGCCCCGGTGGGGTACGCCGGTTCCATAGAGCCGGACAGCACCGCATAGGTCTGCATCCCAAACAGCCGTCCGCCTACCAGCGTCAGCGCCAGCAGCACTACCAGGACCATTACCACGGTGGACAGTCCATTGGCGATCTTCCGGATCATGGTGTCCTCTCCTCTCTCACATGGCCAGAGCTTCCCGGTCCAATTCCTTCAATTCCGCACGAAGGCCCGCCCGGATCAACGTCCGCAGCATTTCCGCCTGACTTCTTTCCCGGAAAGCCTCCGTATTCTTCAGTGTCTCCAGCATCTGCGCCAATTCCGGAGTCAAGATCAACGTCAACTTTTTTCCGACCATGGTTTTATCTCCTTTCTCACATCTTATGAACATTTGCTTTGCGTGAACCTCTGAACTTGTGTTTTATATTATAGGGCATATTGTATGAACTTGTCAACCCCGTTTTTCAAATGGGTTCTAAAGAAAAATTAACAGACCATTTTCCAGCTTCTTCCAGGATTGATAATACAACATTCCTCAAAATTTTTCCCGTTTTCCCTATGTATTCGAATTTAGCCTCTTGACAGAAACTCTGAACTTGTGCATAATTACACCCGTAAGGAGGAATGAACCATGCCAACAGAAAAACCCCGCTTTACTGTGATCGTGGATGAGGAGCTCTTGAAGGAGATCGATGATTTCCGTTTCGAGAACCGATACCCCAGTCGATCCGCCGCCACCATTGACCTGATCCGCCGCGGCATTGAACAGCTGCAGAAGGACCAGGAGAAGGATCATTCCAACTGAGGTCTTTCCCTGTTCCCCTGACGGCAGAGCCATTATACTTCCACACTTTGGTCAAATGCTGTCGAAAGCTGTATGAACAAAAAAATCCCCCGGAAACGATTACTTCTAACCGTTTCCGGGGATTTTTCAGCTATTTATTGGGTCATTCGTCCTGAGCCAGATCCCGGGCCAGTGCCTCGGTCAGCCGGGCACAGAAGGCGGCGGCGTTGGCCTCGAAGGTGGGATAATCCATTTCCGCCGAGTCGTCGGCCTTGTCGGAGATGGCCCTCAGAATCACGAAAGGCACACCGTTCCTGTATGCGGTATGGGCGATGGCCGCTCCCTCCATCTCCACGCAGGAAGCCTGGGTCAGCGCCACGATCTTTTCCTTCAGCTCTTTCTTGGCCACAAAGCAGTCGCCGGTAGCCACCCGTCCGATGTGGGTGTGGCCGGGTTTTATCGATTCCGCCGCTGCAAAGGCCCGGCCGATGAGGAAATCATCCGCCTCAAAGGTCTCCGGCATCCCCGGCAGAACGCAGGGTGCATAGCCCACATATTGGCAATCCACGTCATAATACATCGCATCTTTGCTGACCAGCAGGTCACAAATATCCAGCTTTGCATTTAGCGAACCGGCCACACCGGTGTTGACCAGATGAGAAATTTTATAGCAGGAGCAAAGAATTTGCGCGCACACTGCCGCATTGACCTTGCCCACGCCGCACTCCACCACCACGGCGGGCAGTCCTTCCAGCAGGCCCTCGCAGAAGTCCATTCCGGCGATGGTCTGAATTTTCTTCCCGGTCATGGCGTTCTGAAGGGTCTCTACCTCCACCTTCATGGCGCCGATAATGCCTAGTTTCTTCATAATATCAGTCCTCCGGGTAGTTCAGGCGGCTTTCGTCGATGTTTTCCAGCAGAGCGGCGTAGCGCTTCGCCCAGAAGTGGGCCATGTTCAGGTTCATGTCCAGATAATTGCCGCAATCCCTGGGGGATGCTCCGGGGACTTCGCCCTCATAGTCCCGGATGAACCGGAAGCAATCCCGGACCAGCGGCAGGGCCTCCCGGGAGGTTAGGTCCCCGGTCAGCAGCAGGTAAAAGCCCGTGCGGCAGCCCATAGGCCCGAAGTACAGCACCCGGTCCTTCCATGTCGGGTCGTTGCGCAGATAGGTAGCCGCCAGATGCTCGATGGTGTGGACCTCGGCGGTGTTCATCACCGGCTCGTCGTTGGGGCTGGTGACCCGCAGGTCGAAGGTGGTCACGGTTTCGCTGCCCACCCGGTCCTTCCGGGAAACGTACAGACCCGGCAGGAGCCGGATGTGGTCAATGGTAAAGCTGGTAATTTTTTCCATAAAATTTAGTCTCCTTGGCTGCAATTTGCCGCATCGATGGCAATGACCAGCAGCAGTCCGGGCATTTCCACGGCGGGATTTTCAAAAGTCATGGCATAGGTGTCGCCCCAGGTAAAAAGCTCCTTGGAAATATGCAGCACCGTGGCATTTCCACGGCGCACGTCATAATCCCATCCGAACAGGTCCCCTTCCGCCGTCCAGCCCTGATAGTCAATGGAATATCGGGGCGAAAAGAAGGTAAATTCCTTCCGGACCGTGCCCATGGTCTGTCCGTTCAGCACGATCTCAAAGGCCGGCAGAAAGCGGAACAGCTTCTGGTGGATGGACCCCACCTCCCGGCCCGTGGCCTTTTCGTACACATGGATCTGATGGCCCAGCGTGAACCACTCGGCCTTTACAAAATACTTGGGCCTGCCGGTCTCATCGTAGACGTCATAGCTGTCCGTCCAGGAAAAGACCCGCTGGCGAATAAGCAGCTTCATAAGCATCCCCTACCCTTTCATTATAGCGGTTTTCAGGAAAAAAGCAAGTCCGCCACCGCCTCCCGGAGCCAATCCGTGTAGGCGAGATAGTCCTCGGCGTACAGATGGCAGCCGTCGGCGCTGAGGTTGTCCGGCAGATAGCCGTTTTCATCGGCAAAGCGGGCGTTGCTGTCCAGATAAAAAAGATTCTTGTCAGCGGCCAGCTGGGCGATTCGATTATTCAGGTTCCCAATGTTTTCCGGATTGAAATACCAGCCGTCCTGGACCTTGCTCCGGCCCACGGTCATGATACTCACCAGGAAAATTTGTGCCTCCGGCTGCCTTTCCCGCACAAAATCCACCAGTTCCCCATAGGCATTCAAAATTTCGTCGTGGTCGTCGCCGCACTCATTGATGCCCAGGCACAGGAAAATTTTTCCGTAGGTCTTGCTCCCAAGCAGGGCTTCCAGGCTCTCCTTCGGGAAATTCAGGTCCTCCGTCTCGATTTTCGGCCAGTTGAACACGGTCATGCCCGTGTAGCTGAAATAATCCGCCTGCCCCAGACGGCTGTATAGCCGCATTCCCGCCGTCCGGGAATCCCCCACAAACAGCACATCGTCAAACCAGTTTTCATCCACTTTTCCATCCGTCACCGGCGGCGGGGTGGTGGGTTCCGTAGGCGGTTCGGTAGGAGGTTCGGTTGTCGGCTCCGTTGTGGCTTCCGTAGTCGGTTCCGTCACCGGCTCCGTGGGGGCCGTAGTTGGCACCGTGGTCGGCTCGGTGGTCGGTTCTGTCGTCGGGGCCGTGGCCTGGTCCTGCGCCTGCCGCAGCTGCTCCCGGAGTCCGCCTTCGTCGGTCAGCAGCAGAATGGGAATCGCCGGGGCGAATTGGTCCTGCGCCAGCCCATAGGGCCGCAGAACGACGTATTTATAATAGCACCCCGCCCCGCTCAAGGCCAGTCCCGACAGAACCAGTGCCAAGGCGAATATAATCAGTCGTTTTTTCATGGAAACGCACTCCCTTTAGAATTGGAAATACAGGAAGGGACTTCCCGCACTGGTGGCCATGACGTACACACACACCCAGAACAGCAGGAACAGAAGAACGTCGGCAATCCAGTATTTCTGGATTTTTCGCACCAGCCGGGGCAGCCAGGGCATGGCCAGCAGCACCCCGATGATCAGATAGGGCAAATACGCCCTGCCCACCATCCGGTAGTCCAGTGGGTTCACGGCACGGCCCATGCCAAACAGCTTGCCCAGGAAAACCGTCATTTTGGCCCGGTCCCCGATGGCAAAGGGCACCCAGCTAATTAAAATCGCAAAAATCGTGTAAAGATGCCCCAAAAGCGGCACTTTCCGGCAGACTTTTCCCCAGAACAGCTTTTCCAGCAAAATAAGCGCCAGCAAAAAGCCCGCCCACAGCAGGTAATTTCCACCGTTTCCGTGCCAGAAGCCCGTCAGGGCCCACACGATGGCCAGATTCACCGCCGTGCGCTTCCAGCCCTTCCGACTGCCGCCCAAGGGAATGTACACATATTCCCGGAACCACCTGCCCAAGGTGGCGTGCCACCGGCGGTAAAATTCCGAAACCGTAACGGAGGCGTAGGGGTCCAGGAAATTCCGGGGCAGATGATACCCCACCAGCCGTCCCAGGCCCATGGCCATGAGACTGTAACTGTAAAAGTCAAAATAGAGCCGCAGGGCGTAGGCCAGCAGCGCCAGCCAGGCCAGGGACGTGGAGATACCCCCATAGCCAGCAACCGCCGTCTCGGCCCACAGGCCCCCCAAGCGGTCTGCCAGCAATACTTTCATGGCAAGGCCCAGAATCAGCTCCTGGAGGCCATGGTGAATGGCGTAGGGGCAAAGGCAGGGGCTTTGGGACTCCAGCTGCAATTTTCTTGGCTCTGCCAGCGGCCCGGAAAGCAGCTTTGGGAATTGGAGAATTTGCGCAGCAAACCGGAAGGGGCTTCGCTCCTCCGGGCATTTTTTCCGGTACACATCAATGAGATAGGCCGCCAGCTGAAAGCAGTAAAAGCTCATGCCGGGGGGCAGCATTTTCCCGCCCTGATGGCACTTGAAGAACACCAGCAGCCCCACGGGCAGTAACGCGCTCACCACCAGCAGCACGCCGGAGCGCCATTTTTTCAGCAGCAGGCCCAGCAGGAACGTCAGGGCCGTCACTTCGAGAAGCACAGCCACGGGCCAGATCTGCCGCCCGCAGGCCAAGTAATAATACAGGCAGCTGGCCGCCGCCAGCACGGCGCTGCGGCCCCGCCGGGGGGTGAGATAGTAGACCGCCAGGAACGCCGGTAGGAAATAAAAAAGGAAGGGGATGGAATTGAATTGCATAAGCACCGCCCGTCTGTATTTTCAGGGAAGAATATGCTATAATACTTCCCGAGGTGAATCCAATGAAAAAATTTTTCTGCGTCATTCTCTGTCTGCTGCTCTGCGGCTGCTCCGTGCAGCCCATGCCAAAAGCGTCCTCCCGGGCGACACTGCCACCGGAGCCGTCCGCCCAGGTCACGACCCAGTCTCCCACGCAAGTCCCTACTCAGGCACCTACGCTACCTCCGGACCCCGTAGACCTTCTGCTCTCCGGCCTGACCACAGAAGAAAAGGTCGGCCAGTTGTTCCTGGCCCGATGCCGGAAGGAAACGGCAGCGGAGGATACTGCCCAATATCATCTGGGCGGGCTCGTCCTCTTTGACCGGGACACGGAAGACGAAACACCCGAATCCCTGCGGCAGACGTTGGAACGCTACCAGGAAGCCGCCACCATTCCGCTGCTGATCGCCGTTGATGAGGAAGGCGGCAGTGTCGTCCGCATCAGCGACAAGCCCGCTTTCCGGGATGCGCCGTTTTCCTCCCCACGCTCCCTTTACGAAGGAGGCGGCATGGAAGCCTTGCGCACTGCCGAGGTAGAAAAAGATGCATTGCTGTCCGATTTGGGCATTAACGTTAACCTGGCCCCGGTCTGCGACATTACCACCGACCCGGCAGCATTTCTTTATGACCGTTCTCTGGGGCAAAGCCCAGAGCTTACCTGTCAATGGGTACAAATTGCCGTAGAGGAAGGACAGACTTACGGCATCGGCTGTGTATTGAAACATTTCCCCGGCTATGGGAACAATGCTGACACCCACGTGGGGATTGCCATAGAAAATCGTTCCCTGGAGGAACTGGAAGCCCAGGATCTCCTGCCCTTTGCCGCCGGAATGGAGGCCGGCTGCGGAGCCGTCATGATGTCCCACATTCAGGTCACTGCACTGGATGCGGAATACCCTGCATCCCTGTCCCCGGCGGTCCACCGCTATGTCCGGGAAACCATGGGCTATAACGGTGTTCTGGTCACAGATGATCTGGTTATGGATGCAATTTCTGTTCCCTACGGCGTCGGGGAAGCGGCCGTTCTGGCTGTTCTGGCAGGAAACGATCTGCTGATCTCCAGCGATTTCCCGGAGCAGTACGCAGCGGTACTGGAAGCCATTCGGGAAGGCCGCATTTCCGAAGAACAGATCGACAACGCCGTCCGGCGGATTCTGCTCTGGAAGCAGTCTCTGGGGCTGTTGTCCGGCATCTAACCGTCTCCGGCTAGATTTACATAATCATACCATTTCCCCCGCCCCATTGCAACCCCCAATCCACGTTTTTTCACCTTTTTCGGTATGCCTTCCGCCGTGGCATCGTAGGGCCGGTAAAATCCCCCGGCGTGGCACGGTAGGGGCGTGGGCATGCCCCGCCCGCCTTGTAGCGATACTTGAGCGGTAAAAATCGACGCAGAACACCTCGACCTTCTGAGAAAACGCCTTCCCCTGGAGGGTGGTACTCCGCGCTGCGAATCCAAAATCTATATGACTGCCGGTGGCAGTCATACCTCTACTATGGTGGTCCGGCAACGCCGGACCGGATGAGGCCGAAGGTAACAGCGCCGTACCAACCTATGGCGATAATCGGTAGCTTCGACCTCATCAGTCGCAACTGACGTTGCGCCAGCTTCCCCTCCAGGGGAAGGCTTAACTCAGAAGTACGGGGCCGGTTGCTCAGAGTCAATGGCTCCCCTGTGTAGGGGGAGCTGTCACACCGCCAGGTATGACTGAGGGGGTGTAAGCTATCGATTTGCTGAATGCTATCGTTCGATAGTCCCCTCCAAGAACCGACCGTACACCCCCTCCGAGCCACGCAAGCGTGGCCCACCTCCCCCTACACAGGGGAGGCTTACGCTTTACCGCTTCTGCGTATGGAATTCGTGCGGGCGGGGCATGCCGCCGCCCCTACAAAGCCTTGCCGGTAGGCATCCCAAACTTGGTAGATTACACCCCCTCAGTCTGCCCGCAGGGCAGACAGCTCCCCCTACACAGGGGAGCCTTACGCCACGCCGGAAGTTGGCTATTCGGCCCTCCAATCTCCGGCGGAGCGGATGGTCTCCAGGGGTATTTTTTCTCCGTCTGCGAACTCTAACATCTGTCCGCACACGTCTATCCGGCGGATATGGCCGATTTTTTCTACATAGGCCCCGCCGCTTTTCCATACATCCGGCCGGAAATAGCAAATTTGGACCGGCGTTTCCGGGTGCCGCAGGGCCTCCTGCAACGTTTCGTCCAGGGCCTGCCGGGCCTCCTCCGTCAGCTCCACCGGCTGCTCCGTGAGCCGGGCCGTTTCCTCCACCGCCGCATCCAACCCCGTCAGCGCCGCAAAGGGCGCAAACTGGGCTGCCCGCTCCTGATTGGACATGGGCGGGTGCTTGGCGGAATACACCCGGGTGTGGTGCAGGATCGAATCGTATTTCACGCCTTATGCCCTCCGATCTGGCCGTTTCGCTCCCGGGCGGTGGCCCCTTCCAGATAATTGCTGCCCCGCAGGATGGCGTTGCGGCCGTAGCGCCGCTGGATGGCCAGCACCGCCTGCTGACGGCGGCGCTCCCGCTCCAATTCCGCTTCCTGCTGCCGGAGCTTTTCCTGCTGCTCCTCCGTGGTGGAAAACAGGTCCAGCTGCACCGGCTCCTCGGAGATCTGGCTTTCCGGCAGCACATGGCAGGCAGTGACGGTGATACGCCGGACCAGCAGATTTTTCCCGGTGATGCGGTCAAAAATTTTCAGCATGGCCTCCGTCATGATTTTGGCCGATGCGGTGTGCCGCCCCAGATTTTCCGACCCGTGGGCGGGCTTGGGGGTCTGGCGGCCATAGCGGTCCGTGACCACCGGCCCGGAATAGGATTTGCGAATCTCCGGGTCCGTGAGATTGTCGATGTCGTACCCTACGTCCAGCACCACCTGGTCCCCGGCCAGCCGCTTTTCCAGCAGGTCCAGGGCCAGCCGCTCGGTCATTTCCCAGACGATGAGCCGGGCCTTTTCGTTGGTATAGGGGCATTGCAGCACCTGGCCGGAGCTGAGGCTGTTGGTGCTGGGCCGATAGGCCTTGATGTCTGCAATGGTGCAGGGCTCCACCCCCCAGGCGTGGTCCAGCAGCAGCCCCGCATTGACCCCGAAGGTCCGGAAAAACCATTCCTCGTCAAATTCCGACCGGAGGGCAATGTCCCCCATGGTGTGCATCCCGGCGCTTTCCAGCTTCCGGGCGTAGCCGGGACCCAGCCGCCAGAAATCCGTCAGGGGCCGATGGTCCCAAAGCTGCATTTTGTAGCCCAGTTCGTCCAGTTCCGCAATGCGGACCCCGTTTTCGTCCGGAGGCAGATGCTTGGCTACGATGTCCATGGCAATCTTGCTAAGATAAAGATTGGTGCCGATGCCTGCCGTGGCGGTGATGCCGGTGCTTTTCAGCACGTCGGAAATCATCTTCCGGGCCAGCTCCCGGGCCGTCAGGCCGTAGGTCTTCAGGTAGCCGGTGGCATCGATGAACACCTCGTCCACGGAATAGACGTGGATGTCCTCCGGGGCGATGTATTTGAGATAAATGTTGTAGATTTGGGTGCTGACCTCCATATAATGGGCCATTTGGGGCTTGGCAATCACGTAATCCAGTTCCAGGGACGGGTCCCGCTCCAGCTCCGCCGCCACGCAGCTTTTCCCACGGAACATCCCGCCGGGGGCTCGGCGCCGCCGCTGGACGTTCACGGCCTTCACTTTCTGGATCACCTCGAAAAGCCGGGCCCGGCCCGGTATCCCGTAGGCCTTCAGGGCCGGGGACACCGCCAGGCAAATGGTCTTTTCCGTGCGGCTCTCGTCCGCCACCACCAGATTGGTGCCCAGGGGGTCCATTTCCCGCTCCACGCACTCTACGGAAGCGTAAAAGGACTTCAAATCAATGGCAATATAGCTTTTCATCTGCGCTCCCGCCTTTCCTGGGTCTATTATATCAAAAGTTTGTTCAAAATGGAAGCAGAAAATTCCGGGGCTGCAATCAGCCCCGGAAAAATTTTTACGCAATATCGCAGACGATGCCCGCAAAGAGCAGCAGACCGTCCTGGGACGTGACCATGGTCAGAAAGGGCCGGTCCAGCCGGAAATCCACTTCCTCCTCCGGTGGCCTGGCCGCACCGGCAGCATCCATCAGGGTATAGGCCGCCGCTGTGACCCCCTCCTCGTCGATGGCCAGCCGGGCGGCGTGGTCCGTCTGGGAAAGATACAGGTCATTGTCGGAAATCGGGGAGAAATCCGCCTGCCCCAGGTCGAAAACCTTGGAAATGCCCATGGTTTCCAGGGCGTCCGTCAATGTCTGCTGCTGGAAAATATCGAATTTCGGGATAGACACATGGACGATGAGCCGGGTCTGATTTTCCCATTGGCTGCTGTCTGACGCCAGGGTGAACACGTCCTCCCCGGCCAGCAGGTCCTCCGGCGTGACGCCTTCGTCCGGCAGGAAGAACCACATGGTTCCGCCGCTTTCCAGGAGCTTACCGTAGGCGGCGAAGCCATCGCCCCAGTAATACGTATCCGCTCCGTCGCTGCGGAGAAAGTCCGCACTCGTGTTCCCGGAAAGGCCATGGAAGGTGCCTTCCCGGGTATTGTTCTTGGAAAACTCCTCCGTCCATTTGGACTGAAAATAGACGGTAGAAGCCAGTGCCAACACCGTATCCGGGGAGAATCGTGCGGTTTTTGTGGCTTTTTTCAGAAGTCCTCCGGTCTGTTCGTCCAGCCAGTCCCGCAGAGCTTTATCCAGCTCCTTGGATCCCATTTCGCCCCGGTACACGGATGCGTAATCATTTTCCGCCAGCCGGTCCACGGTCTCCTGACGGAAAGACGACCCCTCGTTGAGCCACAGGGAATTGGCCAGCACGCTGTTCACGGCTCCGTCCTGCCGGTACACGGACCGCCACACAGCCTTCGCCTGAGTCCGCAGGTCCTCCAGGTCGTCGCTGCCCAGGACGGCCAGGATCTCCTGCCGGGTGTCCCCGTCGGTGATCTCCGCCAGCATGGCCAGAGCCATATACACGTTCAGTGGAGAGCAGACCCGGTTGCCCTGACCGGAAAGCAGTGCCCGTGCGGCCGTGGGGAAATAGGTTTCCAGCCCGTCGGCGAAGCCCTCCTCCGGCCGCAGGGCGTTGAGGTCCTCCCGCCAGCGGTCATAGACCGGTTGAAAAGCCTCGTCGTCAAATTCGCCGTTCCATTTGATATACTTTTGCTCATTGGGATAGGCCGTCATCTGGGGATATTCCGCAGCGGCCAGCACCTGCACGCCGCCCCGGCCCAGATCTACGCCCGGCCCGAAGAAAATGCCCAGCAGGATCACCGCCGTCAGAACTGCCGCCACCGCCGCCGTCCAGCGGGGGATTTTCCGCTTTTTCGCCTCTTTCACATACTTGTCCGGCAAATTCGTTACCGCATCGAACAGGTCTTCCTTTTTCATGGGACGTCCACTCCTTTTGCTTCCAGATAGATTTTCAGTTTCCTCCGCAGGCTCAGCATTTTCTGGGCCATCTGCGCCCCGGACCGGAGGGATTCCACCGCCAGTGTGTTCACGCTGTCCCCATACCAGTACCGCCGGACGAACAGCACCCGGTCCTCCCTGGGCAGGGTGCCCAGCCAGTCCCGGATATAGGCCGTCAGCAGCCGCCCATCGACCTCGTCCTCCAAGCGGGTGCGGTCCGGGATGCACTCCTCCAATTCCGAGAGCAGTACCTCCATGGGGCCATAGCGCTTCTGGGCGTGATTCTCCCGATAGCGGCTCACCGCCAGATTCCGCACGATGCGCCCCAGGTAGGCCCCCAGACAGTCGGGCCGCTCCGGGGGGATGCGGTTCCAGACGGCCAGCCAAGTGTCGTTGACGCATTCCTCCACGTCCTCCCGGCAGCCCAGAATGTTCCAGGCGATATGCCGGCACAGATTTCCGAATTTCCGGTCCGTCTCCCGGATGGCCTGCTCCTCCCGGGCAAAGTACAGGCCCAGAATGGCTTTCTCCTCCAAGTCCCCCGCCTCCTTTTCTCTCTTTCTACCATATCTGTCGCAAAAGGTCAACGGATATTGGACCCCCGGCGGAAAAATTTTCCGCCGGGGGTGGGAATTTCGGTTTGAGCGGGGCTTCCAATGCCGCCTTGCCTCCCTCTTTGAGGGCGGTGGCAGCCCGTTGGGGCAGGCGGAGGGGGTGTCCTACCCCTAGAAGTAGGGGGTAGAGGTTTCTGAGAAAAGCCTTCTCCCTGGGGAGAAGGTGGCCGGAATCTATTGATTCCGGGCGGATGTGGGGCCTATCGTCTTTTTGAGCGGTCCATAAATCGCACCGGCTCCCCTCCACATCCGTCATGGCTTGCGCCATGCCACCCTCTCCAGCAGGAGAGGGCTTGACTCAGAAGTACCAACTCCCGGCGAGGCAATGCCTCCCCTGTGTAGGGGAAGCCTTCACTCTGAACAACCGGCCCCGTACTTCTGAGTTAAGGCTTCTCTTGGAGGAGAAGCTGGCAGCCCGCAAGGGCTGACTGATGAGGCCGAAGCCACCGATTATCACCATAAGTTGGTACAACACTGCTGCCTTCGACCTCATCCGTCACGCCGAAAGGCGTGACACCGTAGCAGAGGTATGACTGCCACCGGCAGTCATATAGATTTCGGATTCGCTGCGCGGAGCACCACCCTCCAGGGGAAGGCTTTTTACGCCTCGCCGGAAGTGCGGTCATCAATGGACGACTTTTCACAAAATCAGCGTCCCCGTGGGGTCATACCCGGCTTTTACGCCGAAATGCTCGATTTTGTCCCGGGTCTCTTTGCCCAGCTGGTAGAACCGCAGGCTGTCCCGCTGGGGGTCCATGAGTTTGCACAGCTTCGCCTGCAAGGTCTTATACTGGGCCGGGTCCAGCACGCACTCGAACACGGAATTCTGCACCCGCTGGCCGTAATTCACGCACTGCTTTGCGATCTGCCGCAGCCGTCTCCGTCCGGCGGCATCCTCGGTATTCACGTCATAAGTAATCAGTATCAGCATCGCATCACTTCCATAAAAACGGCGGATAGCCGTCCAGATCCCCCCGCAAGTACCGGGCCAGCAGAAGCGCCTGCACATAAGGCACCAGCCCCCAGGGCAGCTTCTCGCCCAGATAGGGGTGGGTGATGGTGTCCCGCTTCCGCTCCTGCCAGTTTTGCAGAAATTTCTTCCGGCCCCCGTCCGTCAGCAGCACCGCCCCGCTGTCCGTATTTTCGAAATCCTCCAGGGACAGAATGCGGTTGTTGATAAGGGTCAGCACGAACCGGTCCGCCAGACAGGGCCGCAGCTCCTCCATCAGGTCCAGGGCCAGGGAGTTCCGTCCGGGCCGGTCCCGGTGCAGGAAGCCCACATAGGAATCCAGGCCCACGCTTTCCAGCGCCGAAACGCAATCATTTGCCAGCAGACTGTACCCAAAGGACAGCATGGCGTTGACCGGGTCCGTGGGCGGCCGCCGGTTCCGATTTTCAAAGGAAAATACCTCTTTCCGCTGCAAAATGAGCCGGTCGAACACATCAAAATAGATTTTCGCCCCGCTGCCCTCGATGCCCCGGAGCATTTCCGGGTCCGTGGCCGTCAGGGCCAGGTCCGCCTGAGTTTTCAGCTGGACGGAAGCCGCCTCCAACGCCGCCGTATCCACCCGCAGGGCGTGGTCCCGCTTGGTCCGCTCGATGCTCCAACGGCTGTTGTACAGCTTTCCGTAGATCATGTTCCGGGCGATCTTGCAGCATTCCGCCGGGTCGTCCGCCAGGCGGTACTGGGTCCGGCGCAGCAGCACATTGCCGTTCCACTCTCCCTGACTGCGGGCCAGGAACCGGCCCCGTGGGGTGCAAAAGGTCAGGCCCACGCCCCGCTGGGCGCAGCCGCCCATCAGCGCCGGGGAGGCGCCTGCATAGGAAAAGCAGAGAATTTGCTCCAAAGTATGCAGGGGAAACCGACCGATTTCCTGTTTTTCCCGGTTGACCACCACATTTTCCCCATCAATGGTCAGATAGGCATCCTCAGAGGTCACGAACAGGGTGTTCAATAGTTTCCGCATGGGCCATCCTCCTGACTTTTTCGTAAGTAATCCGCCGTTTTTGCCAGCTTCGGCAGGCCCGGCAGGCAGATCTCTTTCAGAGAACAGGCATTGCAGCGCTTGGCCCGCTTTGGCATGGGCGTCCGGCCCCGGCGGTACAGGTCCCGCATCTCGGCGGCGCATTGGCGCACCTCCTGCCGCAGCTCCTCGGTGAAAGTCACCGGCTCCCGGCGGCGGGGTTCTCCATAAAAGAGCGCCCCTTCGGGAATGTCACAGCAAAGCATTTCCTCCAGGCACATGGCCTGGGCACAAAGCTGCAAAGCGTCGCAGGAGTCGGCCTTGGGACTGCCCCGCTTGTATTCCACGGGATAGGCCTGCCACAGCCCCTCCCGTCCGGCCAGCGGCACGCCGCTGCCCCGGCGGAATTCCACCACGTCGCAGGCTCCCGACAGGCCCAGATTGGGCGAAAACACCCGCAGGCCCCGGACCGTGAGCAGGTCCCCACGGCTTTCCCGGAGGCCCTCCTGATGGGCCCGCTCGTGAAGCAGCACTCCTTCCGTGGTCCGCAGATTCTCCGCCCACTGTTGTTCCAGATGAATGAGCGCCCACTGCCGTGGGCAGAAGCGATAGTGCTGAAGGCCAGAAATTTGCAGATAATCCTCCTCCGGGATGGTCTCCATGTTGATTTCTCCTCCTTTTGTGTGGATTCGGGTATGGTAATTCTTAGAGGGGGCAATGCAACCTCATAGCCGTTCTTCCCGGCAAAGCTCAAAGCACAGCAAGCAGCGCCCCAATTGCTTGCTTTCTCATTGTCCACCTACTTCAAGAGAGCAGCAAAAACCGCCCCAAAGAAAATGATGGCATAAAGGATCCACATGGTTCGTCCTCCTTCCGGTCAATTATTATAATTGGCTCATCGCGTCTCGTTTCCATCTCCGCACTGTGGTTTCATCTCCAAGGACGTTGATCATTTCGGTGACCCTGTCAAATGACATATTGGGATTTGAGGGACACAGAACTGACACCGTTGCCTCCTTTTTGCTGATTGCTTTTGCCACAGGCTTCCTTCTCGACTTCAGAGAATCTTGAATTCTCGCCCCCCTCATGGTGTGCGACCCACTTTTACTACCGTAACCCCGCTTTCTTCTGTGATTTCAACCCACGCGCCCCGTGAGGGGTGCGACCAGCAGCCAGGACGTTCAAAAATTCGATGAGATCATTTCAATCCACGCACCCCGTGAGGGGTGCGACTGGCCGGAGGGAAGCAAATATGCAAAAAAGGCGATTTCAATCCACGCATCCCGTGAGGGGTGCGACGTCCAAAACGATGGCGTTTCCGTTGGTTGGATAATTTCAATCCACGCACCCCTCACGGGGTGCGACCATTACCAGTACCTGTACCTGGAAATCCCGAAAAAATTTCAATCCACGCACCCCTCACGGGGTGCGACTCCCTTACGATCAAGATAATACCTGTGGATAATAATTTCAACCCACGCACCCCTCACGGGGTGCGACCCTGTTACAGTATCCCGATGTCGTGGTCCAACAAATTTCAACCCACGCACCCCTCACGGGGTGCGACATGCACTCCGTCGTGGCAACCAACCTCGAAAACCTATTTCAACCCACGCACCCCTCACGGGGTGCGACTCTAGATTCATGTTCGAATGGAGATATGAACAACATTTCAACCCACGCACCCCTCACGGGGTGCGACCGTGTACGTCTGCCGGATAATAAGCCCCTCTGGGATTTCAACCCACGCACCCCTCACGGGGTGCGACTTCGGTGGCGAAGTGACTTCGATTCCGGCGGAGCATTTCAACCCACGCACCCCTCACGGGGTGCGACTGCCTCCCTCCACCAGCTTGCTGCGTTCTTGCAATATTTCAACCCACGCACCCCTCACGGGGTGCGACCAGGTGAAGGACCTTTACATACTGGCCCTGCACATGATTTCAACCCACGCACCCCTCACGGGGTGCGACGGCTAGATTAGATGCTACCGTGTCGCTCCCCTCTATTTCAACCCACGCACCCCTCACGGGGTGCGACGTCCGGCTTTTCCCGGAGGCTCCCGCCGCATGAATTTCAACCCACGCACCCCTCACGGGGTGCGACCCCAAAAGAAAACCCTATCAAATCCCTGACCTGATTTCAACCCACGCACCCCTCACGGGGTGCGACGAACCGACCCTGCGCCCGAATCCTTACAGCAAAATTTCAACCCACGCACCCCTCACGGGGTGCGACAAGCCATGACAGATGTACACTGTGGCTGCAAAGGAATTTCAACCCACGCACCCCTCACGGGGTGCGACACATCCGCTGGTTGGCCATCCCTTTTTAGGTACAGATTTCAACCCACGCACCCCTCACGGGGTGCGACGGTATTAACGCCATACAGAGCCAGACCGATGCAATTTCAACCCACGCACCCCTCACGGGGTGCGACTATCGACAGTACCTGTTATGTAGGAGGCCTCGTCATTTCAACCCACGCACCCCTCACGGGGTGCGACGAGGTCATTGACTCTCAGACAGGAGAAATTAAACAATTTCAATCCACGCACCCCGTGAGGGGTGCGACCTTTCGATTGCGTGTGCTTCCCGTTCTTTCTGCTGGATTTCAATCCACGCACCCCGTGAGGGGTGCGACCATGATAAAGGCGGCCCCGGCGGGGGTGTCGTGATTTCAATCCACGCACCCCGTGAGGGGTGCGACGAATATCCTGCACCGTCATCCCGCTGGCCGGGATATTTCAATCCACGCACCCCGTGAGGGGTGCGACTTGTCCGGGTGTCGCCGCACCCGGAGGGGCTGTTATTTCAATCCACGCACCCCGTGAGGGGTGCGACGAGATTTTCCGTCCACCAGCCGTACATATGCCGATTTCAATCCACGCACCCCGTGAGGGGTGCGACCGCCGCCGGGAAGTGCCGCTGAATAAATGTCAAAATTTCAATCCACGCACCCCGTGAGGGGTGCGACACTGTGGGGAGAGGTTCTGTGTAGAGAGCCTCAAATTTCAATCCACGCACCCCGTGAGGGGTGCGACCCTTGCTTGTGCCGGTGGAAACTCTGATATGATATTTCAATCCACGCACCCCGTGGGGGGTGCGACTGTATACGCATATTCAAAAATTCAGTAAAAAGATATTTCAATCCACGCACCCCTCACGGGGTGCGACTTTGTATATTGTGATACCGACTCTGTCAAGTATTTAATTTCAATCCACGCACCCCTCACGGGGTGCGACGGGCTATTTTTTTACGCCGTCCTGACGTATATATTATTTCAATCCACGCACCCCTCACGGGGTGCGACCGTGACCTTATCAACGCAACTCTTGACGGCATCAAATTTCAATCCACGCACCCCTCACGGGGTGCGACGTCCCAATTGGTGCCCAGTACAGATCGCGCAGGGTATTTCAATCCACGCACCCCTCACGGGGTGCGACTCCCAACGTCTCACCCAGTAATAGCGGGCCGTTTCCGATTTCAATCCACGCACCCCTCACGGGGTGCGACGTTATCGGCATCGCCCTGAATTTTGCCGCCAATATTTCAATCCACGCACCCCTCACGGGGTGCGACCGTAAGTTTTGCCGACACCCCGTGCGCCGGTGCAAAATTTCAATCCACGCACCCCTCACGGGGTGCGACATCAGTCCAGACACAAAACCAGACCGTTCTCCGTATTTCAATCCACGCACCCCTCACGGGGTGCGACGGTCTGTCTCTGCATCGATGATGGCCTCCGCCCATTTCAATCCACGCACCCCTCACGGGGTGCGACGGGGCAAGTTCGGCGGCCTGTATGTGGATAGCCAATTTCAATCCACGCACCCCTCACGGGGTGCGACGTATACGCATTTGTAAAAATTCTGTGAATAAATATTTCAATCCACGCACCCCTCACGGGGTGCGACTCTTTTACCAAGTCTTTCAAGTCCGCAAGCGTAGAATTTCAATCCACGCACCCCTCACGGGGTGCGACCCAGAGTGGCGGTTCCTCTGCCCTGCATTGACAATTTCAATCCACGCACCCCTCACGGGGTGCGACCTACCGGACAGTATTTTGGACAGGGGGCTGGATATTTCAATCCACGCACCCCTCACGGGGTGCGACCACGGCGAGTGGTGAAATTGGTATCAACAATTTTATTTCAATCCACGCACCCCTCACGGGGTGCGACCAGTGGAACAAATGGCAGCGTGGCAGGATTTGCCATTTCAATCCACGCACCCCTCACGGGGTGCGACAACATTCCGGGGCCTGGGCGGTTGACCCATCTGGGATTTCAATCCACGCACCCCTCACGGGGTGCGACTAGTCGGTCAACGGTCTGCGCCATGCGGATTGTATTTCAATCCACGCACCCCTCACGGGGTGCGACTCGATTGCGTGCGCTTCCCGTTCTTTCTGCTGGATTTCAATCCACGCACCCCTCACGGGGTGCGACTGGTGGAAATGATGGATGCCATGCAGAAACAATTTATTTCAATCCACGCACCCCTCACGGGGTGCGACTTCTGTCCACGGGAACCGGATTTTTGTATAATCATTTCAATCCACGCACCCCTCACGGGGTGCGACCGGCGTACCATTTCGGATTCTGCCACATTCCGTCTATTTCAATCCACGCACCCCTCACGGGGTGCGACCGCCACCAACTCTGCAACGTTTATCGAGAGTTTCATTTCAATCCACGCACCCCTCACGGGGTGCGACAGCGTTCGTTGGGATCATTACACCGTCCGTTGGATATTTCAATCCACGCACCCCTCACGGGGTGCGACGGAGATGTTACCTAAATGTAATGGTAGACGATATTATTTCAATCCACGCACCCCTCACGGGGTGCGACGTGTCCGTGTAGTCCTCGTTGCGGTCAAAATTGTATTTCAATCCACGCACCCCTCACGGGGTGCGACGGCAAAAATTGCCGCTTTGAACAGCAATTTTTGCGTTTGGGGAGCCGAGAGGCCGGTTCCGTTCGCCCTTCGGCGAATCAAACCGGAACCGCACAAAAATTCATTTTTTGTGTTCCCTCAGCGGTGCGAGGCGGCCGGGAATTCCCGGACCGCTTCCCCTTCGCACGCTTCCGATCACTCAGACCATCCGCCGGACGCTGACGCCCTGGGGCAGGTCCTCCTCCCGGACGGTGACGGTGTAATCGCCGTAGGACCGGGCCACCTGCACGCCCTCCTTCCGGGCAATATGCACGGTGTCGAACAGCTTCCAGGCCGGGGCGTTGCCCAGTTCGGAGTCGTGCTTGAACACGATCAGTTCCCGGACGGCCATGTTGCCCCGGGCGGCAGAGTGGTCCAGTTCAAACATATTCAGGATGGCCTGCCACAGCAGTTCCAGGTCCTCCTGGGAGAAACCGGTGGTTTTCCGGGCCAGATTGGCGGAAATATACCCCTCACAGCGGTATAGGCCATAGGGAAGGATGTATTTCCGGCCCATTTCCGTGCCCTTCTTCTCCGCATCGGCCTCGGTGGTGATGGCCACACGGGTGATGGTGACCTCCTGGGGGATCACCGGCTCCACGGACCGGGCAAAGCCCAGCTGCACCGGTCCCCGGACCTGGCCGCAGTTCAGAGCGCCCTTCACAAACGTCGTCATCACGGCACCGAAGGTCCGGATGTCAAAGAAATTCTTGCACATGAAGTCCCGGATCTTGCTGTCCAGCTCCGGGTCCTTCTTCTTGGCCTCGGCAACCTTTTTCGGGTCCACGCCCAGATAATCGTAGGCCTCCAGGTCGGACCGATTCAGGGGCACATTCTCCTTGATGTAGATGCGGTAGCCCGGCTCCCCTTCCTTCACGGTCTCCACATAGTTGCGGATCTTCCGTTTCAGGCATACGTCCGTCACCAGGCCCAGGTTGGTCTCCGGGTCGATGCGGGGCATATTGCCTGCGTCTGGGTCTCCGTTGGGGTTGCCGTTCTCCACGTCGAAGAGGATCACGAACTCATAGCGATTGGAAATAGCGTTGTCAAACATAAGAAATACCTCCCTTTATTCCTGACCGGCTTTGCTGCCGGAATAGCGTTTCTGTGTCTCGTGATAGTAGCCCAACTGGAAAATGCCCTGGTCGCTGAGGGTCAGATGGATGGGATAACTCTCCCGAATGCGGCCCAGCAGATCCTGGAGCCGCTTGGAATTGTAAACCTTCTGGCCTGCACTGAGCTTTTTCTGGTGCTTCTCCGCCAGATTCAGCAGCACCGGAAATACGACCGCCGGTGTAGCGCTGGCTGAGGAGAAGTACCGGTCCTTGATGGTGGTGTTGATGCCTGGGTTGGCCTGCTGCTGGATGTCCTCCAACACCGAGAACAGCCGTCCCAATACATAGGGAAGGTAATTGCAATCGTCGTTCAGTTTCACTGTAAGTGCCTCCATTCTATTTTGTTGCGTGTCGTTCCGCAGAAGATATGCTTTGATGATGGCTGCCTTGCCTCTGGTAATATCGTGTTCCGCCCGGATGCGCAGCATGGTCTGCTGGAAAAGAGTAGCCGGGTATCGGCCTCCGGTAAGAATAGCCCGGAGGGTGTCCGCCGCCATCTGGGGCGAGGGGGTCTTGTCCCGACTCTGCTGATTAACGGTCTCCTGAAGCAGCAGCCAGAGGGGCAGCTGGGTCCGGGTGTCGAAGCTGGGCCGGATGATCTCCAGCCGGTCATAATGGGCTTTCAGCCGCTGGGCAAACACTCCGAAGGTGTCCTGCAGGAAGAACCGCACGGAAATACGGGCGGCATTGGGGGCCAGCCCCAGCACATAAAACCGATTCTCCGGGTTCAAAGGCAGATTCTCCCATTGGCATAGCTTCTTCCCCGCCAGGGCGTCCATCACGCTGGCCAGGTCCTCGTCCTTGACCTTTTCGCTGCCGCCGTCCAGGAAGGCCCCAAAGGCATCCTCATACTGTTCCTCAGCGCCCTCTGCCCAGAAAACGTAGGTATCGCCGCCGATGCGCCGGTAATGCCGCCGGTCGGAAAGCAGATCGTTCAGCGCCGCTGTGTAGGCGAAGGCCCCATACTGACCCACCGGCGCATTTTCGTTCTGCTCCCGTCCATAGGAGCAAAAGGCCGGAGCATTGAAGGACACCAGCGCCGCACCGGAGGACTGGGCCCCATAGAGCCGCTTGATGGCCGGGTGGGTCTTTTCCGGCACCGCCGGTTCCCCGGTGATCAGACATCGCAGCTTTTCCCCTTCCGCATCCTGGCCGTAATGACTTTCCCAGGCACGGGCCAGGGCTTCGTTGTCGCCGGGGTATTGATCACCGTATGCAAAAGTCAGGTTGCAGCCGGAAATCAGATTCTCCCATTCCCCGGCCAGAACCGGGTCCGTGCTGCCAAGGGCCGGGTCATAATTTTCAAAGAACCGGCAGATGGCCTGAGCGAAGGGGTCCTGGCTGCCGGACAGCAGAGAAAGATGCAACTCCTTCGCCGCTGCGAAGCACTTTTCTGCCCGGCTGTCCTTGGCCGCATCCTTAGCGTGGCCCAGAAGATAGGACCCGTTGTCCCAAAGGAAGTTGGAGGCCACACCCACGGTCCGCTTCACCGGTGCGGGCAGCTCCATTTCCCGGGGCTTGGGCTTGCCCTTCTCGTCCGCCGTTTCCAGAGGAATGACCCGGCGGACTTCGCCGCCCTCTCCCAGTTCCAAAGCGTAGGAAATACGGCTCTTACCCCAGCCCTGCCGGGCGATTTTCCCGCTCCGGGCCAGGTCCTCATAATAAGCCGTCAACGCCTGTAAGATCATCGCAATACCTCCCCGCTGTCCCGTGCCGGAACGTTCAACACACCGTTTTCCAGCACCGCCCGGAAAAACATGGGCGCAATATGCTCCGGGTCCGAGTAGTCCATGTCATAGAGCATCAGCCCCAGGTCCCGCCGGTCGCCGGGATAGGCCGTTTCGACAGCTCCCCCATCCCAGGGCCGGAAGTTGGCGGGAAATTCCCGGGTCCCGAAGCAGGGCGTGTGATAGCACTGGCCCTTTTCCAGCCGGCGGCGCATAATATCCTGAAATTTCCCCGGATTGTCTCCGGAGGCCGCATGGTCGGTCATTTCAAAGTGGGCCTCCACCACATAGCGCACATGATAAAGCACCGTGGCCGCCCGCTGCTGGATGGAATCCTTGGTGCAGAGGAACAGGTCGGCCTCTTTTCCCTCCATGGCCCGCTTCACCGTGCTGGCAACGATCTTGTCCTTGACCTCGTTGCGCCGGATGCCGGTGAAGCGAATGGGCTCGCAGACGTAAATGCGGTCAATAACCCACCGCAGGCCCGGATGCCAGTAAATGGCTTCCAGCATCCCACGGGCGGCGGAGGGGGTCATCACGTCGTAGCTCATCCGTTCCACTTTCAATTCGGGTCTTGAAAAGCAAGCGTAATCGCCCCAAAATTCTACTTTTACGTACATTTTTCTCCTCCTTTTCTTACATAAAGAGGGCTTCGCCCCCGGTGTATTCCATCAAAAGGCCCATCTGGGCATCATATTGCCGCAGGTCCTCCAGGATGGCGGCGTTGGGGCCGATTCTCCGGACCACGCCCTGCTGTTCCAGTTTTTGGAATTGAGGCTTGTACACGCTGACGCTGTACAGTCCTAATTTTCGCATCCGCTCCCGGCTGGGACCCCATCGGCGCAGGTCCTCCACCAATTTGGCCCCCTCCCCGACGGGAATGTACACGGTCACGGTGTCGTTTTCAATGATGTGGAACGCCTCGGCAATGTCCGCAAAGGCAAACTGCGGGGCCAGTTCCGTGAGGATTTTCTTTTGGTCCAAATCCTTCTGTGGGTCCTTCACATGATAAAGAAGGTCCGTGAAATAGGCGCTGACCGCCTGGGGATCCGAGGGGTCCGGCCATTTTTTCAGCACTTCCTCGGCGCAGGCGATGTTCTGTTTCAGTGTAACGGGATTCTTTTCCCCGGTGGTGAAAATATGCACCAAACTTTCCTCTTTCGTGCGTTTTCCCTCCCGGTTGCACCGTCCGGCGGCCTGGATGATGGAATCCAGCCCCGCCAGTTCCCGGTACACGCTGGGGAAGTCCACGTCCACCCCGGCCTCAATGAGGCTGGTAGACACCACCCGGCAAGGCTCCCCATCTATCAGCCGACGGCGGACTTCCTCCAAAACTGCCGTCCTGTGCATGGCCGTCATAGCGGTAGACAAGTGGAACCGTCCCTCCTCCGGCAGCATTGCAAAGACCTTTTGAGCCAGCTTCCGGCTGTTCACCACACAAAGGGTCTGTTCTTCCTCCGCCAACCGGTCCGCCAGGGCCTCCGGCGGCAGAAGCCCCTCCTGCACATAGGTCACCCGGCGGAAAAAAGCGTGATTTTCCGTTTGGTCCGGGCAAAGCTCCCGAACCGTTCCGGGATAAAACTCCTTCAGCAGCGGTCCAAGCTGAGGCTGGGTAGCGGTACACAGCACCGCCGAGCAGTCGTAATGCTGCACCAGCTGGGAAATGGCCCAAACGCAGGGCCGCAGATAAGCCACCGGCAGGGTCTGGGCCTCGTCAAAAATCAGCACGCTGTCCGTAATATTGTGGAGCTTCCGGCAGGCCGACGACCGGTTCTGGAACAGGGATTCAAAGAACTGCACCGCCGTGGTCAGAATGATGGGTGCGTCCCAGTTCTCACAGGCCAGCTTTTTCTGCTGGCCCTCCGGGGTCAGAGCGCCGTCCTCATCGCAGGGAAATTCCACATTGGCATAGTGGGTCAGCACGTTTTCCGCCCCAAAAATCCTTGAAAACACGTCGGCGGTCTGCTCCAGAATGGATGTATAAGGAATGATGTAAATGATTCGCCGCTGGCCCCACAGGAGCGCATGGCGCAGAGCAAAGGCCATGGACGTGACGGTCTTTCCGCCGCCGGTGGGTACGCTCAGGGTAAACAGCCCCTTTTCCGCCTGGGCGTTCTCCGTCACGGCCTGCAAAATGCGGCTCCTGCGGCGATTCAGGTCATTTTTCGGATTTTTCCAGCCATCCGTGTATGCATCCAGCCGCCGCTGTAACTCCGAAAGTTCCACCCCTGGCTCCCGATGAACGGTCCCGCCGGACATGAATTTTTCGGTGTCCAGCCAGTCCGCATCCACCAGGCAGGAGTAGAGCATCCGGGTGAAAAACACCGCCTCCAGGGTCTCCGTCCGCAAAAACGTCCGAATCGGCACCTCCGGAATTTCCACCTGCCGCAAAAACTCCCGGTAGTCGGGAATGTCGATGCCCGGTTTTGCCGACAGGCGGCCATTCAGGGTGCCGCCCTTGTCGGCCCTGGACCCGCCGTTGGGAAGACCGGCGTGGTGGCCCGCAATGGCAAAGGCCGCCGCGATATCCAGACGTTTCCGGGCTTCGAGTGCGCCCGCCGTGGAGTGATCTGCCGAGATAGACTTGCCCCGAATCCGCTCCTGAAAAGCCGTCGATCCCTTCCCTATATCATGGATCCGCCCGCAGCGACGGGCCTGCTCCTCCGCATGGATGTACTTGCCGAATTCCCCGGCCAGTTCCGCCGTACCCCGAAGATGGTCAATGAGAAGCTGTTCTTCTCCGGTGTCCTCCCGCCGATGGGCCAAATACGGCTTGTCCATAGGTGTTTCCTCTCTTTCTGTGTTCGTTATCGTTGTTTCTTCCCCCAGCCGAATACAGGCCGATGGGTTTTCAAGTTGCTCACCATGGCTGTATTATACGTCCCTATTCCGCAAAAGTCAAGTTATTTTTTCATTAGAGGATATAGAATATTCGCAGAAGCTATTGTCTTGGGTCTGTGCCAACGGAAATTTTTCCAGTTGCTATTCTGCCGTCTATTGGGTATAATTAGGCAGTCGGTCTTGGTTTCAAGGCTGTGGGTTGAAATATTAGCGGATACAGTAGCTGTCCCGGCGGGGCGTTCTTCGGAGCGCCCCGCTCCCATTTTCAGGCAGCGGTCATATAAATTACCAATTTCTTCCAGTTTTATTTCTTATATTTTATCACATTTCAACGAACCATTCAAGAAACTTTTCTGAAATCCGCCTATATTTTTCTCTGTCTTTCTGTACGACCGCATTATAGCACCCTATCTGTCCAATAAACCGGACAGTTCCCGTATTTTTCCAAAATTTTTCTCCAGCGCTCCGATTGGCACACCGACAGGGCGGCGAACACAGGAGGGAGCCAGTGCCTCGCCAGAATCCCGGAGAAAGCTATTGACCCAAATCATTTTCGATTTCTGCTCAACACCGCAAAAATCGGGATGCCCCTTGCAGGACATCCCGATTTGTTCACGATAAGAGAAAAAGCACGCTTTTGGCGTGCTTTTTGGAGCGGGTAATGGGAGTCGAACCCACCTATCAACCTTGGGAAGGTCGCATTCTACCGATGAATTATACCCGCATCGTGGGTCTATTATAGCAGACCCGTTTGAAAATAGCAAGTCTTTTTTTGTCGTTTGGCTCAATTTCCTTCGGCAAAGGGCTTCCCGGTCAGCACCGTGGAGCGGATGAAGGCGAACGTCTCCTTTTCGCCCTTTTCCTTCAGCATCGTCAACAGAAATTCCAACTCCCGGGCGGTCTGGGGGTGCATGAAATGCCGCTCCTTGCTCCGGGAAAAATAGGCCAGGGGCGAAGCGGGGGTATAATTCTTTCCCTCGTAGGTCATGCAGGCCGCCCGGCGGTCCATGACCATCTCGGCCAGGTATTTTCTCGGCATGGGCACCGGGCCGTACTTTCCCGTGCCGGGGAGGATATCGGTCCAGTATTCATAATGATGGCGGTTGCGGCCCTTATGGTGCATCCAGGCCACGCTGTACCCTTCCGCCTCCCGCTGGGCGCTGTTGGGGGAACGGTTGCCCTGAAAATACTTTGCCCCGCTCCAGAACTCCGTGGGGGAGAATTTGGACAGATCATGGGTCAGGCCCTGCCAGTAAAGGCCCACCCGAAAGCACCCCTGCCGCACCAGACGGCGGTGGTGGCAGATGGTCTTCAAATGCTGCCATGGTTTCATTTCCGCATCCCTCCGCTGGGTATTCTAGCAGAAAAACGTTTCAAATGCAATCCTTTCCGGAAATCTTGCGCTTTTTCTTTTTCTATGCTATAATAAAAAGAAAATGGAAGGTGTGGGCTTATGGCAGCCTATGAAGTGGTGCGGGAGATCCAGAATCTCTGCCGGAACAACCAGATGCGGGACGTTTTCTTCGATGAAGTGGAGACCGACGACCCGGAAAGTTATGTGCGGACGATGCTTAAGGCCGAAAAGGCAGAGCTGACCGTCACATATCGGGACGACGGCAGCGTCACCGTTTTCGCCGCCAGCGACGGCCTGGCCCAGAAATTTCTCTTTACCCCCATCGACTAGAAAGGAGATTTTCCGATGGACCAGCAGGAAGAAAAGTTTATTCAAATGACCCAGCCCCCGGTAGGCGGGCTCATCCTCAAGCTGGCCGTGCCCTGCATCGTCAGTATGCTGGTGACCACATTCTATAATATGGCGGACACCTTCTTCGTGGGAATGCTGAAAAGCAACGCCGCCACCGGCGCCGTGGGCGTGGTGTTCTCCATGATGACCATTATCCAGGCGGTGGGCTTCTTCTTCGGCCACGGCAGCGGCAACTATATTTCCCGGCAGCTGGGCAGCAAGAACTATGACGAGGCCTCCAAAATGGCCGCCACGGGCTTTTTCTCCGCTCTGACCGCCGGACTGCTCATCTGCATTCTGGGCCAGATCTTCCTGCGGCCTCTGGCGCGACTCTTAGGCTCCACGGAGACCATTCTCCCCTACACGGAGGCCTATCTGCGGGTCATTCTGATCGGCGCGCCCTGGATGACCGCTTCCCTGGTGCTGAACAATCAGCTGCGCTTTCAGGGCAGCGCCAGCTACGCCATGGTGGGCATTACCGCCGGTGCGGTGCTGAACATTGCTCTGGATCCCATTATGATCTTCTGGATGGACCTGGGCGTGGCCGGTGCAGGCTGGGCCACCATCATCAGCCAGCTGGTCAGCTTCTGCCTGCTGCTGGCCGGATGCCGCAGAGGCTCCAACGTGCGCCTGCATATCAAGAACGTGCAGCTGAAGGGCTTCTACTACAAGATGATCGTCAAGGGCGGTCTGCCCTCCCTGGCCCGGCAGGGGCTGGGTTCTCTGGCCACCATCTGCCTGAATCAGGCCTGCCGGGGCTACGGCGATGCGGTCATCGCCGCCATGGGCGTGGTCCAGCGCATCACCCAGTTCGGCGGCTCGGCCATGATCGGCTTCGGCCAGGGCTTCCAGCCGGTCTGCGGCTTCAACTACGGAGCCAAGCTCTATAAGCGGGTGAAGGACGGCTTCTGGTTCTGCGTGAAGTATTCCTTCCTGTTCCTGGTGGTGGTCAGCGCTTTGGGCTATATTTTCGCCCCCCAGCTGATCGCTCTGTTCCGGGACGACCCGGAGGTCATCGCCTGCGGCACCACGGCTCTGCGGCTCCAATGCCTGACCTTCCCCCTGCAAAGCTGGCTCATCATCGCCAACATGATGGAGCAGACCATTGGCCGGACCATCCCGGCCACATTCCTGGCCGCTGCCCGGCAGGGCGTGTTCTTCATCCCGGCGGTGCTGATTTTGCCGCTGATGATGAAGCTGCTCGGCATTCAGGCAGCCCAGTCCGTTGCGGATATTCTGAGTTTTATCAGTGCCGTTCCCATCCAGCTTTATGTGATGAAGACCATGGATCGGGAATCCATTCAAAGAAAGTGAGTTTTTTCTATGTCTCCTATCGTATTTATCATTCTTCTGACCCTTATCACCGGTGTAGGCGGCCTGGCCTTCGGCGGCTTGCTGGCAAGCCTGCTGAAACGGGAGTCCCCGGTGGCCAGCGGCTTGCTGCTGAGCTTCACGGCAGGACTGATGCTGTGCATCGTGGCGTTGGACATGGTGCCGGAATCCGCCGAAGCCGCCCCCTCCATCTGGATCACACCTCTATGCCTGGTGGCCGGGTTCGGCATCACCTACTTCCTGAACTGCTGGATCGATAAGAGCCAGCACCATGAGGACGACCACCACTCCCACCAGTGCGCCTGCGGCCACCACGACCTGCACACAGCGGGCGTCGTGCTGGCAGCCGCCGTAGCCCTCCACAATGTCCCTGTGGGCATGGCAGTGGGCACCAGTGTGTCCATTCAGGGCATGGGCTGGGCCAGCATTCTGGCCGCCGTGACCATCGGCCTGCACAACATCCCGGAGGGAATGTCCATCGCCATCCCCCTGCTCCACGATGGCTCCAAGCGGGCCGGAGCCATCGCCATCAGCGCCCTCAGCGGCATTCCCACGGTGCTGGGTGCGCTGCTGGGCTATTTCATCGGCAGCAAGGCCGCTTCGGCTCTGTCCGTGGCCATGGCCCTGGCCGGCGGCGCCATGCTCTATGTGGTGTTCTTCGAGCTACTGCCGGAAAGCTACCGGACCTGGAAGTCCAAATGGACCATTCTGGCCACCGTCGTGGGCTTCGCCACCGGGGTCCTGCTCCTGCTGAGTCACCACGGTTAATTTCGGATACGAAAATACCCGCAGATTTTTGAAATCTGCGGGTATTTTTTATTCGCTTCTCAGAGCCACCACCGGGTCCTTCTTGGCAGCAGACCGGGAGGGGATGATACCGGCGATGAGGGTCAGAGCCACGCTGATGACCACCAGCACCAGCGCCGCCTGCCAGGGCAGGAATGCCCGCAGGCTCTCTATGCCCGTAAAGTGCCGGAGAATGGCGTTGATGGGGAAGCACAGCGCCCAGGTCACGCCTACGCCCAGCAGGCCCGACGTGAAGCCGATGATGGCCGTCTCGGCGTTGAACATACTGGACACATTGGCCTTGGAAGCGCCGATGGCCCGGAGAATGCCGATCTCCTTGGTGCGCTCCTGAACGGAGATCAGCGTAATGACGCCAATCATAATGGAGGACACCACCAGCGACACCGCCACGAAGGCGATGAGCACATAGGTAATGGCGTTGATGATGGTGGTCACGGAGCGCATCATCAGGCCCACATAGTCCGTGTAGCTGATTTGCTCCAGCTCTTCCCGGCCGGAGTTGTAGTCGGAAATGGCCTGTTCGATAACATTCTTGTCCTCAAAGGAGGCGGCGTAGAGATTGATGGAGTCGGGCGAATCAAGGTTTACATAACCAAGTTTCTTCAAGTTCTCCTCGTAGGTGGAATCAGAGAACTGCAGGACTTCATCGTAATATTCCGCACACTGCTCCGTGGTATAATCCGGGGCCGCCGCATCCAGCATGGCCGCCATCTGGCTGGGCTCCAGCAGGGCAAGCTGCTGGGCCACCCCGGCGGCGTACTGGGCCTTCACCTGCTCGGTGATAAGCTGGGTGACCATTTCGTTGAAATCCTCATCGGAAAGGCCCGTCAGATAGTCGGAGATCTGCTGGGAGTCCATGCCGGTCTGCTCCGCCATGGCCGCCAGTAACTGGGCCTGCAGGTCCTCCCGGCTCTTGCCCTCCATGGCCTGGGCCACGCCGTTGTCCAGCACCTCCTGGGGCGGGATGGACGCAATGACCAGATACACGTTGGCCTTGTCCTGCTCGCTCAGGTCCGTCAGGTAATCCCGGAAGGCCGCTTCCTTTTCTCCATCCGTCAGATTGCCGGTGTTCTCCTGGAAGGGCAGGCCGGTGAAAATATCCCGGGTGGGGTCCGCCAGCTGGGCCGCCACCGCATCGGTGTCGTGGCCCTTCTCAATGAGGTACTCCGTCAGTTTGCCGGTGTAGCCGATGGTCCCGGTGAGCATGGCGGACACGGCTTCGTCACTGGGACGGATGATGCCCGTGACCCGCAGGTCCAGGCCGTTGTCGTAGAGATATTTCAGGCCGGTGCTGGTGTTCCGCAGGTCCGTGTAAGTGCCGGTGGAAGCATCGTAGGTGTAGCAGTCCCCGTTCAGCACCACCCGGAAATCCATATTGCAGATGTCCTCGTAGCTCCACTTTTCCTCGGAAGGGTCTACATGGGTCTTGTCGATGGCAGCCTGGGCCAGTTCGTCAATTTCCGCCTTGGGCTTCAGGCCCAGCGCATACAGGGTCATGTCGTCCACTTCCCCGTTCTCGTCCACCACCAGCACCACTTCATCGTACCGGCTGGGCCAGCGGCCGTAGACCAGGTCGTACTGCTTTTCCAGCAGCGGGCTGATGATGGCCCCGTTGTCGCCGGGGAGCATTTCCTGCCAGACCGTGGCACCGGAACCCATGGTGGACATGGAGGAGGAAATGCCCAGCTGGCTCTGGACCGAGGACATGGCGGTCATATCCACCCCGAAATACTCGATCATCAGGTCCCTCATAAGGCTCTGGGCATCGGAATAGAGAATGGTATCGTCCACGCTCTTGGTGTACACCAGCAGGTCCATGTCGTAGGTGTACTGCACGCCGCTGACGGCGGTATTCAGGGGGCTGCCCTCCTGGGTGCGCTGCTCCTCCAGATAGGCCTTGAAGGCCTTCAGGTCGTTTTTCTTAGACTCCATAGAACTCAGGGCGTTGACCATATCGTAGACCATGGATTTCTGGTACACCGCATCCTGTTCATGCTTCCCGGAGGACTGGGCGCTGCCCATGAAGGTCATTAAAAGGCTGCTCATGTCCATGCTCTGGGCTTCCAGCGTCAGAGGATAGGAGGACAGGGTGTCCTCCTGCATGGTGTTGATATAGGCGGTGGTTCCCTGGGACACAGCGTATATCAGCGCAATGCCGATGATGCCGATGGACCCGGCAAAGGCCGTCAGCGTGGTGCGGCCCTTCTTGGTGAACAGATTCCGCAGGGACAGGCCGAAGGCCGTCCATACGGACATGGAGGGCCGCTTGGTCTTGACCTTTTTCTGCTCGTCCGCCTCGTGGATGCGCTCCCCCACCAGTTCCTCGGCGCTCAGGGGCCGGGTGTCCCCGGTGATCTCGCCGTCCAGCACCCGGATGATGCGGCTGGAATACCGCTCCGCCAACTCCGGGTTGTGAGTGACCATGATGACCAGCCGGTCCCGGGCAATTTCATGGAGAATTTCCATGACCTGGACGCTGGTCTCCGTGTCCAGCGCACCGGTAGGCTCATCGGCCAGGATAATATCCGGGTCATTGACGATGGCCCGGGCGATGGCCACCCGCTGCATCTGTCCGCCGGACATCTGGTTGGGCCGCTTTTTCAGCTGATTGCCCAGGCCTACTTTGTTCAGGGCCTCCACAGCCCGCTTCCGCCGCTCCTTCCGGGACACGCCGGAGAGGGTCAGGGCCAACTCCACGTTTTCCAGCACCGTCTGGTGAGGGATCAGGTTATAACTCTGGAACACGAAGCCCACGGAGTGGTTCCGGTAGGCATCCCAGTCCCGGTCTCCGAAATTCTTCGTGGAACGGCCGTTGATGATCAGGTCGCCGCTGGTATATTGGTCCAGCCCGCCGATGATATTCAGCATGGTGGTCTTGCCGCAGCCGGAGGGGCCCAGAATGGACACGAATTCGCTGGAGCGGAATTGCAGGCTGACCCCTTTCAGGGCCTCCACATTCCCATCTCCCGCCGGGTAGACCTTGGTGATGTTTTTCAGCTCTAACATGGTGATTCCTTTCCCGATAAAAAACTGCGAATGGGGTAATTATACCACGTTTGATGGTTCGTTTGTGAACAAACCGCAAATTCTCAGAAAAAATGCTGCAAGGCCGAAGCCTTGCAGCATTTGGGTTTTGTCTTCTCGGCTTAGTACATACCGCCCTGGGCAGCAGCGGCTGCGGCAGCGGCATCACCGGCGGGGTCGGGCTTATCCACGACCAGGCTCTCAGTGGTCAGCACGCAGGAGGCGATGGAAGCGGCGTTCTCCAGAGAAGAACGGGTCACCTTGGTGGGGTCCACGATACCGGCGGGGATCATGTCCACATACTCCTCGGTGTAGGCGTTGTAGCCATAGCCCACCTTGCCGGAGGTGCGGACCTTCTCATAGACCACACTGCCGTCCACACCGGCGTTCTGAGCGATCTGACGGATAGGCGCCTGCAGAGCAGTGGCAATGATCTTTGCACCGGTCTTTTCGTCGCCGTGCAGGGTCTCCACCAGCTTCTCCACAGCCTCGATGGCATTGACCTGAGCGGTACCGCCGCCGGCCACGATGCCCTCCTCCACGGCTGCACGGGTAGCGTTCAGAGCGTCCTCCACACGAAGCTTCTGCTCCTTCATGGCGACCTCGGTCTGAGCACCAACCTTGATAACGGCCACGCCGCCACTGAGCTTTGCCAGCCGCTCCTGCAGCTTCTCCCGATCGTAGTCGGAAGTGGTGGTGGCGATGGAGGAACGAATCTCATGGGCACGGGCCTTGATGGCTTCGGGGTCGCCTGCGCCGTCCACGATGGTGGTGGTGTCCTTGGTGACCACGATCTGACGGGCATGGCCCAGATCGTTCATGGTAGCCTCGCTGAGCTCCATGTTCAGCTGGCTGGAAATGACGGTGCCGCCGGTCAGCACGGCGATATCCTGCAGCATTTCCTTCCGACGGTCGCCGAAGCCGGGGGCCTTCACGCACACGCAGTTGAAGTTGCCGCGCAGCCGGTTCACCAGCAGAGTGGCCAGGGCGTCGCCTTCCACATCCTCAGCGATGATGATGAGCTTCTTGCCGGTCTTGACCACCGGCTCCAGAATGGGCAGAATTTCCTGGATGGAGGAGATCTTCTTATCGGTGATGAGCAGCAGAGGATCGTCCAGCACAGCCTCCATCTTGTCGGTATCGGTGACCATGTAGGGGGAGATGTAGCCCCGGTCAAACTGCATACCTTCCACCACGTCCAGGCCGGTCTCGGCGGTCTTGGACTCCTCGATGGTGATGACGCCTTCGGTGCCCACCTTCTCCATGGCCTCAGAGATCAGCTTACCGATGGCCTCGTCGCCGGAGGACACGGTGCCGACACGGGCAATGTCCTCGGAGCCGTTCACGGGCACGGAGTGCTCCTTAATGGCGGCAACGGCGGCTTCCACAGCCTTCTCGATGCCCTTACGCATGACCATGGGGTTGGCACCGGCGCTCAGGTTCTTCAGGCCCTCTCTCGTGATGGCCTGAGCCAGCAGAGTCGCAGTGGTGGTGCCATCACCGGCAACGTCGTTGGTCTTGGTGGCCACTTCCCGGATGAGCTGTGCACCCATGTTCTCAAAAGCGTCCTCCAGCTCCACTTCCTTGGCGATGGTCACGCCGTCGTTGGTGATGAGGGGTGCGCCATATTTCTTGCCCAGGACCACATTGCGGCCCTTGGGTCCCAGCGTTACCTTTACGGTGTCGGCCAACTGGTCAATACCGGCCTGCAGCTTTTTCCGGGCTTCCTCGCCATATACGATCATCTTAGACATGATAAGTTACCTCCTTAGTCGGTGACGACAGCCAGAATGTCGTCCTGCTTCACGAATTTATAATCCACGCCGTCCAGCTTGATCTCGCTGCCGGTGTACTTGCCCACGACCACCCGGTCGCCGGTCTTGACGGTCATGGTCACGTCCTTGGTGCCGGGGCCCACGGATACCACCTCGTAGATGGCGGGCTTCTCTTTATTGGTGGTGGCCAGGATGATGCCGGATACGGTGGTCTCCTGGGCCTCGTTCTGCTTCAGCAGCACGTTGTCAGCCATAGGTTTCAGTTTCATGGTTCATTCCTCCATACGTCGATATTTTAGACTGCCGGTGTTGCCCGGCGTGGTTCTACGTGTTTTAGCACTCACTCTTCCTGAGTGCTAACATATCATACCACACTCTCCGGAAAATGCAAGAGGGAAAAGCGTCGAATTCGTAAAAAATTTATGAATTTCTGACTTTCCCCGTCCCTGCCGGCGGCCCGTCGCCGAAAAAAACATAACATACTCCAAAAAGAGTACAAAATCCTCTTGCATTTTGGCCGGTTTCTCATTATAATGACACTATACTCAAAATCGGAGGAATGGGTGTGGGGGAACTGATCGCTGTGCTGTCCGGAAAAGGCGGCACAGGTAAAACATCCGTCTGTGCCGGCATCGCCACGGCTCTGGCCGAATGCGGCAACAGCGTACTGTGCATCGACTGCGACATTGGTCTGAGAAATCTGGATATTTCCTTAGGCTTAAGCGAAGTCGGGGCTCTCTCCTTCCTGGACGTGAGCCAGCGAGGCTACGCCCTGTCGAAAGCCACCCGGCATCCGGCATTCCCGGACCTCCAATTTCTGACGGCCCCCATTTCCTGGGCCCCCGGGGATATTGACTTCCCGGCCTTCGCCGCCATGCTCCGGCAGGCCGCCGAGCGGTACGACTATGTGCTGCTGGACGCCCCCGCAGGCATCGAGGAAGGCTTCCGCTTAGCCGCCCGCTACGCCGGACGCATCCTGCTGGTCACCGGGCCGGACCCGGCCGCCATCCGGGACGCAGGCCGCACGGGAGAGATTTTGCAGGAAATGGGCAAGGACAATATCCGTCTCATTGTCAACAGAGTCAACAAAAAGCTGGTAACCGCCATGCACCTGACCGTGGACGATGTGATGGACCGGACGGGTCTGCCCCTGTTGGGGCTGGTTCCGGAGGACCCCAACGTGACCCTGGCCGCCGCTTCATCCAAGCCCCTTCTTTACCAAACCAAGCGGGGTGCCGCCGCCGCCTGCCGCCGGATCGCCCGGCGCATCGAGGGCAGCGTGGTACCCATCGCCCTATAAAAAGAGATACTATTAAGGAGTGATCACTGTGAACATTGCACTGATGGCCCATGATAAGAAGAAGGAACTGATGGTTCAGTTCTGCACCGCTTACAAGAGCGTTCTCATTAAACATACCCTCTATGCCACCGCTACCACCGGCCGTCTGGTGGCAGACAGCACCGGTATGCCCGTGACGCTGCTGCTGTCCCATAAGCAGGGCGGTCACCAGCAGATCAACGCCCGCATTGCCTACAACGAGATCGATATGGTGCTGCTCTTTACGGACCCCAACACCACCGATCCCCAGGAAAATGCCCAGCTGGTGGAAACCATCCGCCACTGCGACCGCCAGAACGTCCCCATCGCCACCAACCTGGCCACCGCCGAAATGCTCATCATGGGCCTGCAGCGGGGCGATCTGGATTGGCGGGAGATGTACCGGAACCGTCCCAGATACTAAGCATGGACCGCCTGCCTCCGGCGGGCGGTTTTTCTACGCCGAAAAGGCCATCATCCCAGAAAAGAGGAAAAATCTATGGAACGAATCAAACCCCGGACCCTTTCCGGCTTCATGGAGCTGCTGCCCGGCAAACAGGCCAAAATGGAGCGCATGATGGAAATTCTCCGCACCACCTACGCCCAGTACGGCTTCGCCCCCCTGGACACCCCGGTCATCGAGGATGCTCAGATCCTTTTGGCCAAGGGCGGCGGCGAGACCGAAAAACAGATTTACCGCTTCACCAAGGGCGACAGCGACCTGGCCCTGCGCTTTGACCTGACGGTCCCCCTGGCAAAATATGTGGCCCTGCACTACGGTGAGCTGGCCTTCCCCTTCCGCCGCTACCAGATCGGCAAGGTCTATCGGGGCGAGCGGGCCCAGCGGGGCCGGTTCCGGGAATTCTATCAGGCGGACATCGACATCATCGGCGATGGTTCCCTGAGCATTCTCAACGAGGCGGAAATTCCCGCCGTCATTTATAAAATTTTCCGTGGTTTCGGACTGAACCGGTTCTGCATCCGGGTGAATAACCGGAAGCTGCTCAACGGCTTCTACGCCATGCTGGGTCTGGAAGAAAAGAGCGGCGACATCATGCGCACCGTGGACAAGCTGGAAAAAATCGGTGCCGAGAAGGTCCGGGAGATTCTGGTAGACGACCTGGCCCTGACCGACGAGCAGGCCCAGGACATTCTCCGCTTCATGGCCATCACCGGCTCCAATGCCCAGGTTCTGTCCGCTTTGGAGGGCTACAAGGGCCGCAATGAGACCTTCGACACCGGCCTTTCCGAGCTGTACGCCGTCACCGCCAACCTGGCTGCCTTCGGCGTGCCGGAGAGCCACTTTGCCGTGGACCTGACCATCGCCCGTGGCCTGGACTACTACACCGGCACGGTCTACGAGACCACCCTGCTGGACTATCCCCAGATCGGCTCCGTTTGCTCCGGCGGCCGCTACGACAATCTGGCCGAATACTATACCGAAAAAAAGCTCCCTGGCGTTGGCATTTCCATCGGCCTGACCCGGCTTTTCTATGTGCTGGATGAGCAGGGTCTCCTCAGTGGCAATGCCGGAGACGCCAGTGTCCAGGCCCTGGTGCTGCCCATGACCGCCGACCCGGCCCCGGCCATCGCCCTGGCGGAGGCCCTCCGCGCCGGCGGCCTGCGGGTACAGCTTTACGGGGAAAACAAGAAATTCAAGCAGAAAATGAGCTATGCCGACAAGCTGGGCGTGCCCTTTGCGGTGCTGCTGGGCGAGGATGAGATCAACGCCGGGAAATGCTCCGTGAAGGATATGCGCTCCGGCGAACAGCAGCTTCTCACCCCGGAGGAAGCCGTGGGCTACCTCACCGAGCGGCTGAACCGGGATGCGGGCACCGTCATTCAGGAGAAATGACCATGGAAGAAAAATTCATTGCCGCCTGGGAGGATGCCCGGAAAAAGGCCTCGGCCCTTGGGGTCCGGCTCCGGCCCATGGACCCCGCTGACGCTATGCGTACCGCCCACCGGTGTCTCACCGGCCACCGGTCCAGCGACGGCTTCGACATTCTGGCGGACAAGGGCCACCTGGAGCTGACGCTGGAAGCCCTGGCCGCCGATGCCCGCTTCACGGGCCTGTTCTCCGACGAGGAAGCCAACGCCGCCCTGGCCCGGCTGCTCCAGGCAGGGTACTACTAGAAAATTTGCTCCCGTACCGGCCGGTACGGGAGCGTTTTTCCTATAAAATCCCCGATACCGGAAGCGTCCGGTATCGGGGATTTGCATTTTTACCGATGCAGGATCTCATCCCGGCCGGGGCCGTTGGAGACCATGGTGATCCGCACGCCGATCTCCTGCTCGATGAACTCCACATAGTTCCGGCAGGCCTCGGGCAGGTCCTCGTACTTGGTGATGCCCCGGATGTTCTGTTTCCAGCCGGGCAGGACCTTCCAAACGGGCTTGCAGCGCTCCAGCACGGGGGTGGTGGGGAAGTCGTGGATGATCTTGCCGTCCACTTCGTAAGCCACGCACACGGGAATTTCGTCCAGATAGCTCAGCGCGTCCACAACGGTCAGGGCCACCTGGGTTGCACCCTGGACCTGCACGCCGTAGCGGCTGGCCACACAGTCGTACCAGCCCATCCGGCGGGGACGGCCGGTGGTAGCGCCGAATTCGCCCTTGTCGCCGCCATGGATGCGGAGGGTCTGGGCCTCCTCACCGAAAATCTCGCTGACGAAAGCGCCAGCGCCCACGGCGGAAGAATAGGCCTTGGACACGCACACGATGTCCTTGATCTCATAGGGGGGCAGACCGGCGCCCACGGTGCCGAAGCCGGCCAGCGGAGAGGAGGACGTAACCATGGGGTAAATGCCGTGGTCCGGGTCCTTCATGGAGCCCAGCTGGCCCTCCAGCAGGATGACCTTGCCCTCCAGCACGGCCTTGTGCAGGAAATGGAAGGTGTCGGTCACATAGGCCCGGACTTCTTCCAGAGCGGGCTTGATGGCGTCATAGACTTCCCGGGCGTTCAGGGTGGGCTTGTGATAGAGATGCTCCAGCATCACGTTCTTCACTTCCAGCACCCGCTCCAGCTTTTCCAGGGCGCTTGCTTCGTCGAACAGCTCGCAGATCTGGAAGCCGATCTTGGCATACTTGTCGGAGAAGAAAGGAGCGATGCCGGACTTGGTGGAGCCGAAGCTGCGGCCGCCCAGGCGCTCTTCTTCATATTGGTCAAAGAGGATGTGGTAAGGCATGACCACCTGCACCCGGTCGGAGACCAGCAGGTTGGGTTCCACACCGGCTTCCTTCAGGGACTTGATCTCGTCCACGAACTTATTCAGGTCCAGGGCAACGCCGTTGCCGATGATGTTGGTGGTGTGGTGATAAAACACGCCGGAGGGGAGCTGATGCAGTGCAAAGCGGCCATATTCGTTGATAATGGTGTGGCCTGCGTTGCTGCCGCCCTGAAAACGGATGACCACATCGGCGTCCTTCGCCAGAACGTCGGTGATCTTACCCTTTCCTTCATCGCCCCAGTTGGCGCCTACGATCGCGCGTACCATGCTAAAACCTCCAAAACTGTAAAAACAGCAAAATACGGCAGGAAGCGTCTCGCCTCTGCCGTTAACTTATTTTAGCATAAACGCAAGCAAATGTAAAGGGGGAATTTAAAAAACCGCAGGAGAATTTGTCCCGTCGTGTATGTCCGTCCTGTCCGAACATTTTTCACGCAGGCAAAGTTGTATTATGACTTTTTACCCGCTGATTTTTAGTTGTTTTGCCGGTTTGAAAATAATTTTCAGGCTCTTTTTCGCCATTTTCTCCGTTTTGGACCGCTCCAAACCGTTCCCCAGATATTGACACAGAGTTCTCTCTATGATAGAATAATTTTGACCGGAGGATACCTCCGAAATCAAATGTCTCTTTTCTCCCATTTCTGACTGCACACTTGATAGAATAATCAATGCCAAGAGGCACACAGCAAGATCAGTCGTCGGAATACGGGATGAAAGGGCGAAAAAGAATAGAGGACGGTCCCTATGAAACACATCGCTATTCTTCTGTTCCTCCTTCTGCTGCTGACCGGCTGTGCAGCGGCCCCGGCAGAGCCGACCGCCACTTTGCCTTTGGCATCCGTGGATCACAGTCTGGATGCGGCAAATTCCTATCTGCTCTCAGGCAATTTCTATCGTTTCCTCCCCTACAAAAACTTCTGCTATAAATTCGACCATCTGAAAAGTCTTATTCTCTACTACGACTGCGACAGCGGCACTTCCGGCCCCCTCTGTGCCGACCCGGACTGTACCCATGATTCTCCGGAATGTTCCGCCTATGTGGTGCAGGGCGACGGTCTGAACTGCTACCAAGACAATCTTTATTTTGTGAGCAAGGATGTTTCCGCCGCCCAGACAGACCCAAACGATTACCTGTGGAAAACCTCACTTTCCGGCGAAAACCGTCAGAAAGTCAAGTGTTTTGACTTCAACACGGTCATTCAGGAGTATCAGCCCCAGCAATACATCATCCATCAGGGGCAGCTTTACCTGATCGGATACGCCTATATCGTGCAAGGGGGAAAAGGACTGACACGGCTGAGCGTACTTTCCACGACTCTGGATGATTCCGAAACCTTCACGCCTATTTTCCAGCTGGAGACCGAAGCGGATATAAAATACTCCGTTCGTTTCGTCGGGGACAGCGTGTATATCTTCTCCGCCGTACAAGGTACGGCGCAGGTCGTCCGCTACGACATTTCCACCCAATCCTCCGCCACCATCTACGAAGAAAGTGCCATATCCGACCTCTTGGGCGAACTGTGGGTGAGCGAGGACGGGACCGTTTATCTTGCCGGGGCCGATGATGATGCCGGATACGTCTGGACATTGACAGACCACGCTCGTCAGGTCGCAGTCCGCTTCGACATTCCCGAGAAAAACGTCCCCAAGCTGACCGGTGACATTGCCGTTGTCCTGACAAGAAATGCCGGCGGGAACCGCCAGGCCAGCGTCAAGGACCTGAGCGGAGCGACCATCTACGATGGTCCCCTTTTCCCCTCCGACATTTCGGGACTGGATGTAGACCCTAACAACTGCTATTACGGTCTGCTTGGCGGCAATAAGGACCAGATCGTCATCGAACTGGACACGACCATGGATACCCACGAAGCGGCCTATTGCGTTCTGTTCTTAGACCCAAGCAGCCAGATGCAGCTTCTCCATCTGTGGTCCTGCAAGGCTTACGAGAAAATGTTCCCGTGACCGTATTTTTACAGGAGGCCCCCATGAAAAACTTTGCCATTCTTTTGGTCCTCGCTTTGCTGTTGACCAGCTGTGCTGTGGCCCCGGTGCAGGAAAGCACCGTGCCTGGTACCTCTGCGCCCATTGCAGAGCCGTCAACGACCTCCCAAACCGGTCCGGCTTCGTTATCCGAATCCGCACCGTCGCCGGAAGAATACTACGCTTCTGCAGAATCCGTCGAATCGCTGATGTTTCAGCCCTCCTGGCACGAAGCCAATGATGTTTGGGTACGGGCCAAGGGCGATGCACTGGTCCTGACCCACCAGCGCATCCCGGAGACCGTCTTTGAGGCCCCCTTCGGCCGTCTTTCCGGTTCCATATACTGGGTCCACTATTGCTGCTACTTTATGGCATCTGTGGATGCCGCCGCAGACGGGATATACCGGCTCTACGCTCCGACCGGCCAGGTGGAACTGCTTGTAGGCGATATTCCTATCGACCGGAACAATGGTCTCTTTTTCCCGGTCAGCAACGTGGAAGTCACCTGGGACGAGATGGACCCGGAATATCTGGATGCCTGCCTTGCCGTATGGGACACGGAACGAGACGATCTTCGGCTTTCGCCGGAAAGCACCGAGTCCGGTACCGCAACGCCCCGCCAATGCTGGGGAGACGGCGCAGATTTTGACATTCGGAAGGACAGCACCCTTTTGGAATACGTTGGTTTTTATCACCTGGGCAATGCGGAGATGGCGAACCGTGGATACCCGGAAGCCTATGCCGCCCACAGCTATTATTTGAATTCCCTGACCGGAAAAACGCTGACGATTCAAGCGCTTGGGTATTATGAAGACGATTATTATTCCAGAACAGTCCATTATTTCTACCCCGACGGCACAGAGCGCCCGGAAGAAATGACCGCCAAGAACGGCCGGAATTGGTGGCTGGACGATTATTACGCTGACTAAAATATTCTGTCTCGCAGCCCGTCGGTCCCCGCCCTCGGGCTGCTCTTTCACACAAACCATTTTCCGGACAAGGAGAGGTCTCCATGAAAAACTTTGCCATTCTTTTGGTCCTCGCTTTGCTTCTGACCGGTTGTTCCAGCGCCCCGGTGCAGGAAAGCACCGCTTCAAGCACTACCCTGCCCGTTCAGACGGAACCCATGCCTTCTGTCAGCTCGGAACCAGCCTCCCTTCCCCCGGAAAGCACTGCCCCGGAAAAAGAAACGGAATATTATATTTTCATCCCCGAAGATGACCCCGGCTTGACCTGGCTGTGGGGCTATCTGGGGATAAAGCTGGAAGACTATCCAAATCCCTATCTTTACGCCAAAAATATGGATACCCGTGAAATTCTCCTGCTCCTGGACAAGGACACCAAGATGTTTCGCCAAAACGGCAAGGACGTATATTGCATCACGGAAGAGAACGAACTGTATCGCCTCCGGCTGGACATTCCCGGCAGTCAGACGCTGCTCTATACGGCTCAATACGGAGAACTTGGCAGTCTCTCCCCCTATATGGCCGATCAGGTTTTCTTTGAGCAGCTTCTCGGCGTGTGCTTTCTGGACGGCGACCACGTTCTGCTGCTGGATTCCATCAGCAATGGGGTCCTTCAGGATGAGGTTTGCCCCGGCATCCGCCTGGTCTGCCGCCGCACTGCGGACAGCTTCTATTGGGAAGACGAAGCCGGTACGGAATGGATACGGGACTGCACCACCGGCGAGGACCGTCTCGGAAGCCGCTTTGTGGAAGCAAAATCGCTGCCGGAGCCCTGGGAAGATCAGAACGTCTACTGGGTGTTTCTCACCGAGGACACGGAAAGCACCGCCTGGCAGTGGCCCCACCTGGGCATCGACATTCGGGACTACCCCGAGCCGTATGTCTATGCGAAGAATCTGAAGACCGGCGAGATCACGCTGCTTCTGGATACGGAGACCGCAAGCGTTGTCTCTTTCGGCTTTGATGCCTATTGCATCACCAAAGGCGGCCGGGTCTTTTACATTCCCATTCGGGAGCCGGAAAAGGCCCGGTGCATCTACACGGCGCAGCACGGAACTCTGAGCAGTCTGACCCTCTCCCTGGACAGTCCCTATCTGGAAAAAATCACCGGCATTTGCTTCCTGGACGGCGATCAGGCCGTGGGGATGGACTATCCCGCCGGGAACGTCCTTTTCGACGTGGAATGTCCCGGCGCACAGTGGGTCTGGGCCAACACCACCGACAGCTTCTATTGGAAGAATGCCGCCGGGGAGCGGTTCCTGCGGGATTGTCTGGCCAACGAGGACCTCCCTGTGGCGTACATTGGAGAAGAAAGCGCAGGCGAAAAGTGATAATATGAATTTACGCTTAAAAACTGCATATTCAACGTTTTTACGCCCATTTTCAAGAATCATGCGTATATTTGTATTATCTTTCTGTTTTCTGTTCTATCTATTGTCAGAACTGTAAATCAAAGCCGGTTATTTTATCCGGAATATTTTATATTTTTACCAAAATATGCTTGACAAAGCGTACCCCCCCCCCGATATAATTATGTTAGAGGATGTTTTTTCCTCTGCATGAAATAAACCGGCCGGATACCGGCCCCATAAAAAAGGAGGTCTCTTATGAAACGCTTCGCCCTTCTCCTGGTGCTGATTTTGCTGCTGACCGGCTGCGCCGTAGCCCCGGCGCAGGAAAGCACCACTCCCAGCACTACCCTGCCCGCAAAAACGGAACCTGTTACGACCGCACCCAGCACTGCACCCGTCACGAAGCCGGCAACGGAGCCTGCCACGGAACCTCCTACAGAACCAGCCGAGCCTTATGATACATATTTCGCCACGGAAATCCCCTGCCGAATTGATACTTCCGGCAGTTGGTACTCCCTCGACTATGAAACGCCCCAGGCGGGACCGGACGAGTTTGCGTGGCTGGTTCAGAACTTTCATGTAAGGCAATTCAACTGGAAAGCCGAAGACTTAGGACGTCCCGTTCTGACTTTCACCGGATGTCAGGAATACCGACTTCTCAGTGAGAACACCGTCGCCGAAATCACAAATGCCACCCTCAGCTACTGCGTAGCCGTCTCCGAGGACCGGGGGGCCCTGCTGCGGCTCTCCTACACGGAGGGCGTGGAGCCTGTCACCCTGTACACGGACCCCTACGGCCGTATCTCCTCCCCCAAAGTCTACGACCAGTGTCTGTTCTTCATTGCCGGTGTGGACGAAACCACCAACGGCATCTATCGCTATTATCTCCCAGACGGGACCGTTGACCTGCTGGTCAAGGACCTGCCCGCCACCAAGGATGGGGACAACATCCGCTTCCAGATCGTTTCCAACGTGACGCTGGCCTGGACGGTCATGGAAAAGCCAACCCTGCAGGACATGGAGGACTACTGGGAGACCGAGTTCCAGGCCTTTGGCGGCAAGACCGCCCATGCGTTCTTCTCCGAGGTCATCGGCAAGGATCTGCCCACTGCCGCTGATTTCCTGGCGACCGATGAACCTGAACGGCGCCACCAATACGAAGATGTGCTGGAATTCCTGCTCTATCAGGGCAACGACAAATATTCCGTACACTACTATTACGAAAACTTCCTGACCGGCGAGACGCTGGAGGCCTACGGCTATGTGCGCCGCCTGTTCGACGACTATTACTACCCCGACGGCACCATGCGGCCCAAGGAAGAGTATTCCAACGGAATGCTCTGGTGGCTGGACAGCTACTATCAAAAGTAAAAATCACCGCCCGACGGGTGGGCGTACCGATAGCCCCCCCACCGGGCAAAATCGAATTCCAACAGAAAGAGGCGGTCCCCATGAAATACTTCGCCATTCTCCTGGTGCTGATTTTGCTGTTGACCGGCTGCGCCGTAGCCCCGGCGCAGGAAAGCACCACTCCCAGCACTACCCTGCCCGTTCAGACGGAGCCCTCCACGGCTCCCGGCACCGCATCGGCAACGCCCGGGGACCTTCCGACCGCCCTGCCCTGGAGCGTGCCGGAGGCTGAACCCTTATCCTACGAGGATTATTTTGCACAGGTCCGGGCCTTCGACGGGCCTTACGGCGTTGATACCGATTTTGCGCTGGAACCGAAGGGCGAACGGCTCTACGTCACCCAGCGCTCCACCAACGACACCTTCCTGATTGGCAAGTCAGACGACTACGGCTATCTGGTTGACGGCAAGAACCCGCTGGACTGGATCTGCGACACCGAGAAAATGTACGGCATTCTGGAGGGAAAACTGGTGTGCTTCGACTATCTTTCCCGGGAACTGACCGTTCTCTACGAGCAGGACGGAGAAGTGATCCTCCCTTCGGACCTGCTCTATCAGCGGGAGTGCCTGTTCTTCGTGGCCGGAGAACCCACAAGGGGCTTCACCATTTACCGCCTGTACCTGCCGGACGGCACGCTGGATGCGCTGAAAACAAACATTCCCGTCTACTGTCTGGTGCAGGAGGTCACGGATAACCCCTACTACATCAACAACTTCTCCTTTGAGCTGTACACCGGCTCCGACAAGCAGCAATCCTTCGCCATTCGGCTGCTTTGCGCGGACAACGAGACCGTTCAATGGTGGGAATACAACCACGAATACTGGGACGTGTACGCCGAACACGCCTCCAACCTGAAGGAGTCCTCCATTCTCAAGGAATTTTATGAGGACGTTCCCGAAGCACGCTGGCCCGGCCCGGAGGATATTCGCCAGCGGCTGAACATCAGCCTTGCCAGTCAGGGCCTTTCCCCCTACACCGTTTACACCCTCCGGGACACCACGCTGACCTCCGAAAAGTGGAACGGTTGCGGCTAAAAACGCACAAATTCCCCTGAAACCTTCGTTTCAGGGGAATTTTCTTGCTTTTTTACGCCTTTTCCACAGCGGCAACGGCATCCTTCAGGACGCTGGTGTCCACGGTCTCCATAAGGCCATGGTCGCAGGCCTGGGCCACTGCCGGGTCAATGGGCAGGCGGGCCAGAATGGGCAGATCGAACTCCTTGGCCACCTGGTCCAGCTTGCTCTCGCCGAACACACTGATCTTCTTCCCGCAGTCCGGGCAAGTCAGGTAGGCGTAGTTCTCCACGAAGCCCAGCACGGGAATGTGCATCATGTTGGCCATCTTCACGGCTTTGGTCACGATCATGCTCACCAGGTCCTGGGGACTGGTGACGATGACCACGCCGTCCACCGGCAGGCTCTGGAACACGGTCAGGGGCACGTCACCGGTTCCGGGAGGCATATCCACGAAAAGATAATCCACATCCTCCCAGATTACATCCGTCCAGAACTGCTTCACCGCTCCGGCGATCACCGGGCCACGCCAAACCACCGGGTCGGTGTTGTTGTCCAGCAGCAAATTGATGGACATGACCTGAATGCCCGTCCGGGTCAGGGCCGGGTACAGTCCCTCCTGGCTGGCTCCCTGGCACTGCTCCACACCGAAGGCCGTGGGCACGGAGGGGCCGGTGATGTCGGCGTCCAGAATGCCCACCCGTTTGCCCTGTCGGGCCATGGCCACGGCCAGCATGGAGGTGACGGTGGATTTGCCCACGCCGCCTTTGCCGGAGACCACGGCAATGATCTTGCCGACCTTGGATTTGGCGTTGGGCTTCTCCAGGAGGCTCTCCTTCTTGCGCTCGCTGCAGTCAGAGCCGCAGGATTCGCAATTTCCGTTGCAAGAACTCATTTCTCTCGCTCCTTATGATATTTTTCCTTCATTATAAAGTACTTTGGCCGGCCTGTCAACCTTCTCCGGCTTTTTCCCATTCCTCCATCATGGCAAGCAGCGCTTCCTCTGCACTTTCCCTCTCCGCCAGCAGCCGGGTCAGCTCCTGATAGTCGGAGGCCGCCGCTTCGATTTCGCTTTCCAGGGCGGCAATTTCCTTTTCTTTTGCCTCAATGTCCCGTTCCAGCTTCCGCAGGCGCTTTTCCTGGTCCTTGGATCCGTTTTTCGGCTTCTCTTTTTTGATTTTTGGGGCCGCCGCCACCGCCGGTTTGGCTGCCGCCTCATGCTCCAGAATGGAGCGGTATTTGGCGTAGCCGCAGGGGAAATCCCGGATATGCCCGTCTTCCAGGAGCCAGATGCGTTCGGCAAATTTCTCGATAAAGTACCGGTCGTGGGACACGAACAGCAGCACACCGTCGAATTCCTCAATGGCGGCCTCCACCCATTCCCTGGACGCAATGTCCAGATGGTTGGTAGGCTCGTCCAGAATCAGCAGGTTGATCTTCTCGTCCATGAGCATACACAGCCGCAGCCGGGACTGCTCCCCTCCGGACAGATTGCCCACCTGCTTGAAAACGTCCTCCCCCTGAAAGAGGAATGCGCCCAGCCGGTCCCGGGCCACCTGAGGGGTGCAGTTTTTCTCATAGAGCATGGTGTCATACAAGGTCCGCTCCGGGTGGTCAAAGTGGATGATCTGGGGCAGATATCCCCACTTTACCGTAGGGCCAAAGGCGATTTTCCCCTGGCAGCTCTCTTTACCCAGCAGGCAGTTGATGAACGTGGTTTTGCCAGTGCCGTTGTCGCCCAGCAGGGCGATGCGTTCGCCGCCCTCTACCCGCAGGTTCACGTCCGAGAACAGGGTCCGGTCGGCGAAGGATTTGGAGACATTTTTCATGGTGAACACCACGTCGCCGCTAAAATCCTTCTCCCCGAAGCTGGCGCTCATGGTCCGCTCCTTCTGGGGGCGTTTCGTTTTCTCGATGCGCTCCATCCGGTGCTGAATGGACATGGCCCGGCGGTACAACGTCCGGTTGTTGATGCCCCAGCCCTTCATCCGCTCCACGGTGTAGCCCAGCTGCTTCAGCTTGGCCTGCTCCTGCTGGTATTGCTTCATTTGCAGGTCGAACCGAGCCTGCTTTTCCTCCATGTAGAAGGAATAGTTGCCGGAATAGTATTCCCCGTGGCCCTCGGTGATTTCCACAACACGCTCGGCCACCTGGTCCAGGAAATACCGGTCGTGGGAAATGGCCAGGACCGTACCCTTGAAGCCCTTGATATAATTTTCCAGCCACTCCACGCTGTTCAGGTCCAGGTGGTTGGTGGGCTCGTCCAGCAGAAGAATGTCGGTCTTTTCCAGCAGCAGCCGGGCCAGGTTCATCCGGGTCTTTTCGCCGCCGGAAAGGCTGTCGAATTCCTGCTGCCGCTGGGCAGAGGTGATGGCCAGGCCGTTGCAGATTTTTTCAATATCCACGTCCATGGTATAGCCGCCCTCGGCCTGGAAGCGGTTGGTCAGGGCGTCGTACCGGGCCAGCTGCTCCTTGGTAGCCCCCCGCTCCATGTCCTTTTCCAGATCCGCCAGCTTCTCCCCAACGCTCAGGGCCTCAGAAAAGGCCGAGCGAAGCACATCCTCCACGGTGTAGCCCGCCGGGAAGTGGGGGATCTGGGAGATAAGGCCCAGGCGTTTATTGGGGTTTACATAAACTTCTCCGCCGTCATAGTCCATTTCCCCGGTGAGAATTTTGAAAAGCGTGGTCTTTCCGCAGCCGTTTCGGCCCAGAATGGCCACCCGCTCCCCCTCCTGCACCTCGAAGGTCAGGCCGTCCAGCAGATTTTCTCCGATGACGAAGAATTTTTTCAGGTCTTTGACCGCAATATCAATCATGTTCCGTCTCCAACTGTGCCGCCAGTGCCGTCAATTCCTCCCGGGTATACAGCAGGCTCAGGGCCTGCAGCAGGCCATTTGGGCTGAGATGCTCCGGCAGCGCCAGCTTTTTCATCAGTTTCTTTCGTTTTTCCGAGGCATTGGCCCCGCCGGACAGGCCCAAGTCGAACAAATCCTGCTTGGTGATGGGCTGTTCCGTGGGTGTGTCCTCGCCCAGAATCGTGGCTCCCGCCCGTTTCAGGCAGGCAAGCAAAATTTCCGGGGTCATGCCCTCCACCCCCAGCTTGCCCTCTTTTCCGGGGGCGGATTTCCGCCGCTCTTTCCCGGGAATGTCGGGAATATAGGCGTGTTTCAGGTATTTTGCCGGGATGGCCCCTTTCAGAAAGTTCCGTATCACGAACCCGGCCCCGTCGGAGTCCGTAAAGACGATGAGGCCCCGCTGCTCCGCCACCCGGCGCAGCAGGTCCATCCGGGCCTTGTCCTTCCGGATGCCGAAGCCGTTGGTCTCGAAAATCGGGGCGTCCACCACCTGAGAAAGGGTATTTTTGTCGTAGCGTCCCTCCACCACGATGGCCTCCCGAATTTTAACCATGGCGGGCCTCCTGAGAAAGCCGCAGCACCAGCAGTTCCAGCAGCCGCTCCTTTTCGTCATAAGAGGTTTTCATGGCATAGTCCGTTTCCAGCACCAGTTCCGCCGCTTTCCGGTAAAATTCCTTGGAAAATTTCCGGCAGGCCCCCAGAGCCAGTCGGGCCGGATAGCTGGCCACGCCGCACAGGCGCATCACGTCGCCCTCTCCGCCGCCGCTTTCCTGGATGCTCCGGGCTGTGTTCAGCCGCCGGAAATAGCTGCCTACGGCGCCGAGAATGGCGATTGGCTCTTGCTGCATTTTGAAAAGCTGCTGGAGTTTTAAGAGCGCTCCACCGAAATTCCCGGCGGCCATCAGGTCTGTCATCTGGAACACCACTGCATCCAGCACCGGCTCCGTAACCGCATCGATGTCCGCTTTGACAATCTCCTCCGCACCGGAAAACGCCGCAATTTTGGCAATTTCCCCGGACAGGGCCGTCATAGTCCCGTCGGTCAGGTCGATGAGATACCCGGCCAGCTGCTGGGAAATGACCTTCCCACGGGCAGAAAAATGCCGGATGACCCAGCTGACGAGCTCCCGCCGGTCCTGCTTGGGAAATTCCACCAGCCTTGCGTGCTTGGACACCGCTTCCCATAGCTTTTTGTATCGTTTGTCCGGCTTCCAGGGGGTGGTCTCGTAGGTGAACACCAGGGTGCAGTAGTCTGGCAGGTCATTGAAAATGGCCCCCATCCGCTCCCGGCTCCCCTCGTCCATGGCGAAGAAGTCCACCTCGTCCACCACGGTCATGGTCTGCTCCGCCATCATGGGCAGAGCCTCCACTGCCTCGGAAAGGGCATCCATGGAAAAAGTCTCCGGATTCAATTCATGGAAATTGAAGGATTCCGTCACTTCGTCTATGGCCAGCTTCTTGAGCCGGTCCAGATAGTAGTGCATCAGGAACACTTCCTCCCCGTAGAACACATAGGCCCCACAGGTCTCCTTCCGGCTCAGCGCCGCCTTCAATTCCTGTAAGCCCTGATTGGGCGCCTGTTTCTTTGCCATAGCCTACCCCCGGATAATAATGGTCCCGTTCTGGTCGGTCCGCAGGACCGTGCAGCCGTATGCCGCCAGCCGGTCCAGAACGGTCTGGTCCGGGTGGCCGTAGCGGTTGTTTGCCCCCACGCTGATGACGGCGCAAAGGGGCCGTGTGGCAGAGAGCAGCGTCTCCCCGGTGGAGGTATCGGAACCGTGATGCCCCACCACCAGATAATCCAGATTCGGCAGCCCCGCTGCCACCAGGGCGTTCTCCCCGGCCACCGTCTGGTCTCCGGTTATGAGTATAGCACGTTTTCCCGGCTGAAACAAGACGCTGAGGCTCTTTTCGTTATCCGTTCCGGATGTCAAACCGGGAAAGATCGTGATTTTGCAGTCTGCAAAGGTGATTTCGGTGCGCTGGGTGATGAGAACATCCGTGTCCGCAATGCCGTAGGTCTCCCCAATGGGCATCCGCCCCGTCAGCAGGGCCGCACCGTTTATGTGGTCCGCATCCGGGTGGGTCAGAATCATACCGTCGATCCGGAAAATACCGATAGAATAGAGATACTCCATGGCCGCATCGGCGCTTTTCTGCCCGGTACTGCCGCCGCAGTCCACCAGATAGGTCCGGCCCGCCGATTGCAGCACCACGCACTGGCCCTGACCCACGTCCAGCACCGTCACCCGGTAATTTTCGTTCAGAGGCGTGAGCCAACTAAAAGCAACGGCAATGGCCAAGGCCAGAGCGCAGGCCCCGGCGTAGACCATGGGTCGCCGTCTGCGCCATAGAAATACCAGCAGGAGCAATCCGGAAACGCCCAGCCACAAGGCAATAGGCAAACTCCGGGTGTACACCGCCGCCAACGGAAAAGCTGAAAGTAAACGGACCAGGGCGATGAAATAGCGCAGAAGCAGGCTGGTCAGAAAAGCGGCGATTTTCCCCAGCGGCAGCCAAATTGCCCCCAGAAGAACGCTCAGGAGGATGCCGTAAAAGGCAAAGCTCACCGCCCAGAGCCCCAGCAGGTTGGTGAGAAATCCGATCAGGCTCACCTCGCCGAAGTACAAGGCGCACAGCGGCACGGAGAACACACTGGCTCCCATGGTCACGGACACGGAGCCGTAAAAATAGGCCAGGCATTTCCGGGCGAATTTCTGTTTCGGGAAGTATTTTTCCCGGAAATACCGGAATATTCTCTGAGAAAAGGCCAGAATTCCCGCCACGCTGCCCACAGAAAGCTGAAAACTCAGGGACCGGACGGCGTAGGGATTCCCAAGCAAAATGCACAGCACCGCAGCGGCCAGAGCCGTAGGCGGGTCATACTCCCGATGGACCACCCCGGCCAGCAGCATGAGAGAGGCCATAATGGCCGCGCGAATGGCCGACGGGGTGTTCCCCGCCATCAGCACGAACAGAAGCATCACCGGCAGGCACAGGAAAATCGCAAGATTCTTCCGCCGCCCACACAAAATCAGCAGCAGGGCGCAGAGAATGGAAACGTGCAGGCCGGACACCGCCACCACATGGCGGACCCCCGTGCGCTTTAGGGCCACGTTCAGGCTGTCCGGCACGTCCATGGTGTCCCCCAGCAGCAAGCCACGGGCCAAAGGCGCCGTGTCGGAGGGAAAAACTTCGTCCAGCAGGTCCAGAATGGTGCTTCGCAGCCGGGTATGCAGCGGCACCTCTGCCGCCGGTCCCTCCGTCAGGCCGCCCACCGGGGAGGCCGTTAAAAATTCGCCCCGTCCGGCGTAATTCCCGGTTTCATCCCGGCGGAGCCGGAACCGGCCGGAATAGGTGGTCCCGGCTTTCAGCTTTTGCCCGGAATAGAGGAACAGCCGCACGGTGGCGCGCCCCTCCTCCGCTTCCAGGCGGCAGCGCACCGACTGTCCGGTGGCCGTAGCCCGACTGTCCTCCAAAAAGGTCACCGTCCCGGCCACCGTCCGACCGTCCAGAGCCTGCACATCCCGTAAGCCCAGTTGATAGATGGAAAACCAGAGGCTCCCGGCGAGGATTCCGACCAGGACGGTCAGAAATATCCGTCTTACTTTATTCTTTTTCCAAACAAGCAGGAGGGAAACGCCAAAAAGGCCCACGGCGACCGCCGCCGTCCACAAGGGCAGATAGGCCCACAGGGTACAAAGGCCGCAGAATCCCAGGGTAGACCACGCAAGATACCGCATTGCTTTCCCTCCTCTCTCTTTTTTGAAAATGGGCGCCGTCAGAAACGGCGCCCATCGGGGTTTAATTCAGCTTTTGGGTCACAAAATCGTCCACCTGAGCCAGCGCATCGTCCAGCTTCAGCAGGTCCTTGCCGCCGCCCATGGCGCAGTCGGGCTTGCCGCCGCCGCTGCCGCCGCATACGGAAGTGACCTTCTTCACCAGGTCCCCGGCTTTCAGACCGCGGGCAATGGCGTCCTTGCCGCAGAGGGCCACGAAGGTGATCTTGCCGTCGTTGATGCAGGACAGTACTGCCGCCAGGTCGGAGTCCTTGGAGCGCATATGGTCGCCCATCTGCCGCAGCTTGTTGGCGTCGGCCTCCGGCACCACAGCAGTCAGCACATGGATGCCCTGCACGTCCTTGGAACTCAGCAGGAACCGGTCGGCCTCACCCACGGTCTCCCGATTGCGGATGGCCTCCAGATTCTTTTTCAGGTTCCGAATTTCCTCCACCTGGCCATGGAGCCGGTCGATGAGCTCCTCCGGCTTGGCTTTCAGCATTCCGGAAGCGGCGTACAGAAGCTGACGGTTCCGCTCCATATCCTGCAGGCAGACCTTACCGGTGATGGCTTCAATACGGCGGACGCCGGAAGCCACGCTGCCCTCGGTCTCAATGCGGAAAGGTCCGATCTTGGCGGTATTGTCCAGATGGGTGCCGCCGCACAGCTCCACGGAGTAGCCGCCCATGTTGACCACCCGGACCATATCGCCGTACTTCTCGCTAAAAAGAGCCGTGGCTCCCAGCTTCTTTGCCTCGTCAATGGGCATCTGCCGGGTCTCGATGGGGTAGCCCTCCAGAATGGCGTTCTGAACGATGGAATCCACCCGGGCCAGTTCTTCAGGAGTCAAGGCCGCATAGTGGGTGAAGTCGAAGCGCAGCCGGTCCGGCTCCACCAGGCTGCCCGCCTGATGGACATGGTCGCCCAGCACGCTCTTCAAAGCCTTCTGCAGCAGGTGGGTGGCGGAGTGGGCACGCATGAGGCCCTTCCGGCGCTCCACGTCGATAGAAGCGCAGACCACATCGTCCACCTTGATGGAGCCCTTGCTGAGAACGCCGTAGTGCAGGAACTTGCCGCCCTTATCCTTCAGCACGTTGCTGACCTCAAAACGGCTGTCGCCGATCAGAATCACGCCCTGATCGGCAGTCTGGCCGCCCATTTCCGCATAGAAGGGGGTCCGGTCCAGAACCAGGATGCCCTTCTCGCCGCCGGCGATGGCACCGGCAACCTCGTCGCCTACGCACACGGCCAGGACCTTGGCCTCGCAGCTGTTGCGCTCATAGCCAACGAAAGTGGTGGGCGTGTTGTCCAGGCCCAGGTCAATGCCGGACCAGGCCAGGTCGCCCAGAGCCTTCCGGGCCTCCCGGGCACGGACCTTCTGCTCCTCCATGAGCTTGGCAAAGGCATCCTGATCCAACGTCATGCCCTCGTCCTCCACCATTTCGGCGGTCAGGTCTACAGGGAAGCCGTAGGTGTCGTACAGCTTGAAAGCATCGGCACCGGAGAACCGCTTCTCGCCCCGCTCCTTGTGACCGGCGAGCATCTCGGAGAAGATGCGCATACCGCCGTCGATGGTCCGGGCGAAGTTCTCCTCCTCCACCTTGACCACCTTGGTGATATAGCCTGCCCGCTCCCGCAGGTAGGTATAGTGATTTTCGTTTTCATGGATGACCGTCTCCACCACCTCGTACAGGAAGGGACGGTCCACACCCAGCAGCTTGCCGTGACGGGCAGCCCGCCGCAGCAGACGGCGCAGCACATAGCCCCGGCCCTCGTTGCTGGGCAGCACACCGTCGGCGATCATGAAGGTGCTGGCCCGGATGTGGTCGGTGATGACCCGCAGGCTCACGTCGGTCTTGTGGCTCTGGCCGTAGGAGGCGCCGGTGATCTCCGTGACCTTGTGGGTGATGTTCATAACGGTGTCCACGTCAAAGAGGCTGTCCACGTCCTGGCAGACAACGGCCAGACGCTCCAGGCCCATGCCGGTATCGATGTTCTTCTGCTTCAACTCGGAATAGTTGCCGTGGCCGTCGTTGTCAAACTGGGAGAACACGTTGTTCCACACTTCCATATACCGGTCGCAGTCGCAGCCAACGGTGCAGGTGGGCTTGCCGCAGCCGTACCTTTCGCCCCGGTCATAGTAGATTTCGGAGCAGGGGCCGCAGGGACCGGAGCCATGCTCCCAGAAGTTGTCCTCCTTGCCGAAGCGGAAGATGCGGTCGGCGGGGATACCCACTTCCTTGTTCCAGATGTCAAAGGCCTCGTCGTCCTTCTCATAGATGGACGGGTACAGCCGGTCCTCCTCCAGGCCCACCACCTTGGTCAGGAATTCCCAGCTCCAATGGATGGCTTCCCGCTTGAAGTAGTCGCCGAAGGAGAAGTTGCCCAGCATCTCAAAATAGGTGCCGTGCCGGGCGGTCTTGCCGATGTTCTCGATGTCGCCGGTGCGGATGCACTTCTGGCAGGTGCAGACCCGATGCCGGGGCGGTTCCACCTCGCCCTTGAAGTAGGGCTTCATGGGGGCCATGCCGGAATTGATCAGCAGCAGACTTGCATCGTTCTGCGGGATCAGGGAGAAACTGGGCAGGCGCAGGTGGCCTTTGCTCTCAAAGAACGACAGGAACATTTCCCGCAGTTCGTTGACGCCGTAAGCTTTGTGACTCATGTTCGATTACCTCCAAAAATTTAAAGACAAAAACCTCGCCCCTAAAAATAGGGGCGAGGTGAATCGCGGTACCACCCTAATTACCGGGAAATCCCGGCATCTCGGCTGCTCTGTAACGGGAGCATCCCGTCCCGGTCCTCCCGGGCGACTTGGAAGTGGCGTGCGTGGTCCTTTTACCGGGGGCTTTCACCGCCTCCCCCTCGCTTCTGGGCAAAGAGTCACGCTTGGTTTCCGCATTGTCTTTTTCTTATCGGCACTATTTTACCACAAAATGTGCCGTTGTCAATGGGTTTTTCCGAAAAACTACACCCGATCTTCCAGCCATTTTTTCAGGTCCAGCCGCCCCTCCTCGCTCATGGGGAAGGTGGCCGAATCCTCCATGGTGCTTTTCTCGTAGCACCACGGGCCGTGCCAGCATTCCACGAAAATGGAGCTGGCCTCCATGTCCACCTCTTTGGGGTTCTTCATAATGACATTGGGCACCGCCCGGAAGCGGAAGGCCTGCCAGGACCCGGTGAAAATGTTGTTCATGGCGAAGGTGTGGAGGGTGGGCAGGAAAATGTCCACCATTTATTCCGCCACCAGTGCTTCCATTTCGTCCAGCAGGGAGTCGAACAGGGCGATGGCCTGGTTCACCGGCTCCACGCTCTCCATATCCACGCCGGCCCCACGGAGCAGGTCCAGAGGAGACTTGGAGCAGCCGCCGGACAGGAAGCCCAGATAATCCTTCACGGCGCTTTCGCCTTCCCGGAGGATGCGGCGGGACAGAGCAATGGCGGCGGAGTAGCCGGTGGCGTACTGGAATACATAGTAGTTATAATAGAAGTGCGGGATCCGTGCCCACTCCATGGCGATCTCGTCGTCCACCACCATATCCGGGCCGTAGTACATCTCGTTCAGGCGGCGGTACTCGGCGCAGAGCACGTCGGCGGTCAGGGTCTTGCCCTCGGCGGCCAGCTTGCCCATGAACAGCTCGAACTCGGCAAACATGGTCTGGCGGTACAGGGTCCCCTTGAACTGGTCCAGGAAGTGGTTGATGAGATAAGCCCGCTCCTTCCGGTCCGTGGTCTTGCCCAGCAGATACTCCATCAGCAATGCCTCATTGCAGGTGGAAGCCACCTCGGCCACGAAGATCTTATAGCCTGCATCCAGCGGGTTCTGGGTCTTGTTGGAATAGTAGGAGTGCAGGGCGTGACCCATTTCGTGGGCCAGGGTGAACTGGTTGTCCAGGGTGCCGGTGTAGTTCAGCAGCACATAGGGATGGATGTCCGCACCTGCGGAATAAGCGCCGCTGCGCTTGCCCACGTTGGGGTACACATCGATCCAGCGGTTCTCGAAGCCGGACTTCAGCACCTTCCGATAGTCCTCACCCAGGGGGTACAGGGCATCATACACGGTCTTTTTGGCCTCGTCGATGGAGATGTGACGGTCCACACCGGCCACCAGGGGGGTATAAATATCATAGAAGTGCAGCTCGTCCACGCCCAGCAGCTTCTTGCGGAGCCGCACATACCGGTGCATCTTGTCCAGATTCTGATGGACCGCCTCGATGAGGTTATAGTACACGGAGGTGGGCACGTTGGTAGCATCCAGCGCCGCATCCAGGGAGAAGGGATACTTCCGGGCATCGGAGTTAAATTTCAGCACCTTGGCCTGACCGTTCAGCAGAGCCGCAGAGGTATTCTTGCTGGCGGCGTAGGTGTGGTACAGATTCTCGTAAGCGCTCTTGCGCAGTGCCCGGTCGGCGCTTTCCTCATAGAGCACGAAGTTGCCGCTGCTCAGGGGATGGGCCTCGCCCTTGCCGTCCACGGCATCCGGGAAGGTCATATCAGCGTTGGTGAAGGCACCAAAAATATTGTCGGGGGTGTCGGCCATTTCACCGGCAGCAGCCAGCAGCTTCTCCTCGGCAGGAGAGAGAATGTGGGCCTTCCGGCGGCGGGCATCGGTCAGATACCGGCGGTAGCGCTCCAGACCGGGGCAGGCGGCATACAGAGCCTCCATCTGCTCATCGCTGAGTGCCACCAGTTCCGGGGTCTCAAAGCTGGTAGCAGCGCTGAGGGCCACGGCTTCGGACATAAACTTGCCGTTCATGGCCTGATAGACGGTGTTGCGGGTATCCTCGTCGGCCTTCCGGGAAGAATAGTTGCCCAGCCGACCCAGCTTCACATGGACCTCCTCGGTCTTGGTGAGATAGGCATAGAGATCGTCGGCGTTGGACAGCTTTCCGGCATAAGATGCCAGCACGGCGGTGTCAGCCTTCAGGGTGGCCAGGGTCTCCTCCCAGAGGGCGTCGGTGGCGTACAGGTCCTCGGTGGCCCAGGTGTCGGCCTTGGCCAGGTCGGCACGGGTCAGGAGTTTTTTGGTTTCGGACATGAGTGAAATCCTCCTTACATTTTTCTACTGCTATCATACCATTTTTTCGCCCAGACTGCAATATGCTTTTTTCCCGCAAATTTCCCTCTTGTAATTTTTTCAAAGGGAGGGTATAATAGCAGGAGAATTGCAATAGGAGGTCCTATTATGGCTGCCAAAATCGAAAAAGAAACCATCATCGGCGACGTGCTGGACATCGCCCCCCACAGCGCTCCGCTGTTCTTCGCCATCGGTATGCACTGCCTGGGCTGCCCTTCCTCCCGGGGAGAGACCGTTGAGGAGGCCTGCATGGTCCACGGCATCGACTGCGACGCCTTCCTGGAACAGCTGAACCACTTCCTGGAAGCCTATGAAGCCGACCAGGCGGAGAAAGCTCAGAACGCCTGAGTTCCCCCACCCACTTCGCCATCCCGGCCCGCCGGGATGGCATTTTTTTGGAGGAAAGCCTATGACCCTTTCGGACCGGCTGGAAGCCTGTATATCTTATGTAAACCAAAATGACCGTGTAGCCGACATTGGCTGCGACCATGGCCTGCTGGGCATCGCCCTGCTGGAACGGGGCATCGCCCGGTCCGTCATTGCCGCTGATGTGGGGGAAGGTCCCTTGAGCGCCGCCAAGCTGAACGCCCAGCGCCACGGTCTGGACGGGAAAATGACCTTTTTCCTGTCCGACGGTGTAGAAAAAATTCCACGGGATTTCGACACCCTGGTCTGCGCCGGTATGGGCGGGGACACCATGATCCACATTCTCTCCGCTGCGCCCTGGCTGAATGACGACCGCTACCGGCTGATTCTCCAATGCCAGTCCAAGCGGCCGGAGCTGCGGCGGTGGCTTTATGAGCATGACTACGCCATTTCCCGGGAAACTCTGGCCCAGGACGGAAAATTTCTCTATACCGTTCTGGAGGTCCGGCCCGGGACCGTGAACTTTACCCCGCTGGATACTTACCTGTCCCCCGCCCTGCGGGAAAGCGGTTCTCCCCTGCTCCGGCCCTTCTGCACCCGGCTTTTGGATGGGCTTTCCAAGTCCGCTGCCGGGCTGGCCCACCGTGGCGAGCGGGATGCGGAACTGGAAGCCGTGATCGCGGAACTTTCTGAATTCAAGGAGGCATTGCAATGACCACCGTTGGCGAAATTCTGGATTTTGTAGAAGCCCTGGCCCCGGAATCCATGAAAATGGATTGGGACAATGTGGGGCTGCTGCTGGGCAGCCGGACGAGACCCGTGACGAAAATTCTGGTGGCCCTGGACCCCTTCGAGGACGTGGCCCAGGAAGCCGCAGACTGGGGGGCAGAGTTGATCGTCACCCACCATCCCCTGTTTTTCCGGCCTGCCCGGAATCTGACCGATGAGACCGGCGTGGGCCGCACAGCCCTGCTGCTGGCCGCCAATGGCATCAGCGCCATCAATGCCCACACCAATCTGGACTGCGCCCCGGACGGGGTCAACGACGTGCTGGCCCGGACCTTGGGGCTGGAAAATATCCGCATCATCACCCCCTCCGGAGTCACGGAGGAGGGCCGGGAATGGGGGCTTCTGCGCATGGGCACCGTGCCGGAGCAGTCCCTGGATGCGTTCCTCTCCACCGTCAAGACCGCTTTGCACTGCCCTGGCCTGCGCTATGCCCAGGGCGGAAAAAGCGTCCACCGGGTGGCCGTAGGCGGCGGAGCCTGTGCCGACGGGATGGCCGAAGCCCTTGCCGCCGGGTGCGACACCTTCGTCACCGCCGACGTGAAGTACAATCAGTTCTGGGATGCCGCCGATTCCGGCCTGAATCTCATCGATGCGGGGCATTTTTACACGGAAAACCCCGTCTGTGTCTATCTGGCGGAAAAATTACGTGCCGCCTTCCCGGCGGTTTCTGTGAAAATCTCCCAAAGTCACCAGGACTGCATGAAATTCTTCTGAAAATCGGTTGATTTTCCGGCAGGACCATGCTAGAATAAGATGAATAGTTTCGGCGCAACGCCGTGATACAAGAAGGGAAGATATTACCATGTCCGGACATTCCAAGTGGCATAACATTCAGAAAACCAAGGGCGCACAGGACGCCAAGCGGGCAGCAGCCTTCACCAAGATCGCAAAGGAAATGATCGTGGCCGTGAAGGAAGGCGGCGGCTCCATCGATCCCGCCAACAACTCCCGTCTGGCCACCGTCATCACCAAGGCCAAGGCCGCCAATATGCCCAATGATAACATCAAGCGGGTACTGGAGCGGGCCGCCGGTGCAGGCAACGGCGAGAGCTACGAATCCATCAACTACGAAGGCTATGGCCCCGGCGGCGTGGCCGTCATCGTGGAGACCATGACCGACAATCGGAACCGGACCGCCGGCTCCGTTCGTCACCACTTCGACAAGTACGGTGGAAACCTGGGCGCCAACGGCTGTGTCAGCTGGTCCTTCGACAAGAAAGGCGTGTTGGTCATCGACAATGAGGACGGTGACCTGGACGAGGACACCGTGATGATGGACGCAATGGACTGCGGCGCAGACGATTTTGAGCCCGACGAGGACTGCTTCACCATCTACACCACCCCCGACGATTTCAACGCCGTGGCCGATGCCATGACCGCCAAGGGCTACCAGTTTGCTTCCGCCCAGATCGAAATGGTCCCGCAGAATTATGTAAAGCTCTCCGAGGCCGACGCCGCCAACATGGAGAAGATGCTGGACTTGTTTGAGGACGACGACGACGTGCAGAACGTGTGGCACAACTGGGATAACTAAGAATCCGATCTCACACTGCATTCCCCGGAAGGAAAATCTTCCGGGGAATTTTTCTGTCGAAACCGGGCGGCGGAATGTGATGCTACACCCCGGTGAGGCGCCTTCTCAGTATTCTCTCCAGGAATTGCAAAAACCCAGCCCTTCCGGTTTTCCGGCAGGGCTGGGTTCTCTATATTCGCTTTTTATCCGTTCCGGACTTCCATGAACAGCTTCTCCATGAGCCGAGAGGTTTCCTCCGGCAGATAAGAGAAGGTGGTTCCGGCAGCCAGGGTCTCCTTGCTGGGATATGCGATTTCGCTGGAAGCCATCTCCGGATCCATATACTCCTTGGCGGCGGTCTCCGTTGCGGAATAGCCCAGGAAATCCAGGTTCTGCCCGCAAATTTCCGGGTCGCAGAGGAAGTTGATGAAGGTCTCGGCGGCTTCCTTTTCCTTGGCGCAGGTGGGGATGCACATGGCGTCAATGAACAGGTTGAAGCCCTGATGCTCCGGCATATAGAAGGCCAGATCCGGGTTCACTTCCTGCATGGTCAGGAAATCACCGGCGTAGTAGGGAGCAATCCAGGCTTCCTCGTTCTCCATGGCGTCGAAGATCTGGTCCATCACATACTGCTGTACCACCGGCTTCTGCTCGGCCAACTTATCGGCGCAGGCCTGCAGTTCGGCAGGGTCCGTGGTGTTCGCACTGTATCCAAGCATATACTCGGCAATGCCGAAGGCGTCCCGGGAGTTGTCGAACATCAGAATTTTATCCGCATACTTCTGGTTCCACAGCAGCTCCCAGCCGGTCACGTCTTCTTCGCTGACGTACTTGGTGTTGTAAATGATGCCCACGGTGCCCCAGGTGTAGGGAACGGAATACTTGTTTTCGGGGTCGTAATCAGTATTCTTGAAGGAGTCATCGATATACTTATAATTGGGGATGTTGTCGAAATTCAACTCCTGCACCAGACCCTCTGCGATCATCCGCCCGATCATGTAGTCGGAGGGGATGATGACATCCACGGTCACGCCGCCGGCGGCCAGCTTGGTGTAGAGCACTTCGTTGGAATCGTAGGTGGAGTAGTTCACCTTGATGTTGGGATACTTTTCTTCAAAAGCGGCGATGACGTCCAGGGAATCGTCGTCGCCCTCGGAGATGTACTGTCCCCAGTTGAGGACGTTGATGGTGACCTGCTCGGTGTCGCTGCCGCAGCCGGACAGCACTGCGGCGCAGCTAACCAGCAGTGCTGCCGCTACAATGAGGGTGAGAACTCTTTTCATGTTTGTAATAACTCCTTTTTGTTTCTTTTATTTCGATACCGCATGAGCGGCAGAGCGCTTTTTCATGCCCCGTGCCTGCAGCAGGTTCATGACGATCATCAGGACCAGGATCAGCAGGAAGAGCAGGGTGAACATGGCGTAGACCTTGGGCTGGAGGGGCTTCTTCACATAGGTGTAAATTTGCACCGGCAGGGTCACGAAGTCCGTGCCGCTGACAAAATAGCTGATAACGAAGTCGTCCAGACTCATAGTGAAGGCCATAATGGCCCCGCTGGCCACGCCGGGCATGATCTCCGGAAGGGTCACTTTGCAGAAGGCCTGCAAGGGCGTGCAGCCCAGGTCCAGGGCCGCATCCTTCAAAGAGGAGTCCATCTGCTTCAGCTTCGGCATGACGTTCAGAATGACGTAAGGAAGATTGAAGGTCACATGGGCAATGAGCAACGTCCAGAAGGTCAGGCTGTTGCGGATGCCCAGCATTTTCGTGCCGATGAAGATGAACAGCAGGGACAGGGAAACACCGGTGACGATGTCCGGGTTGGTCATGGGGATGTTGGTCAGGGTCATGACAGTCTTCCGCATTCTGGGATTCAGGCCGTTGATACCCACGGCGGCCACGGTGCCGAACACGGTGGCGATGCCGCTGGCCAGCACGGACAGCAGAATGGAATTGCCCAGCAGCTTCAGCAGCGTCCGGTCCTTGAAAAGCCGCACATACTGCTGCAAAGTAAAGCTCTCGAAGCCCGCCAGACTTTTTCCGGTGTCGAAGGAGGCCACGATCAGCACGGCCATAGGCACATACAGAAAAATGAAGATGAGAACGGTGAACACCCGGTTGAACTTCTTCATGCGATGACACCGCCTTCCTCATCGCCGCCGAAGCGGTTCATAATGCCCGTGCAGACAAAGACCAGGATCATCAGCACCAGGCTCAGGGCCGCACCCAGATTGGGGTTGCTGCCCTGCTTGAACTGCCGCTCAATGACGTCGCCGATCATGACCGTATCCGTGCCGCCCAATTTCTGGGAAATATAGAAGGTGGACACGGCGGGAACGAACACCATTGTCACGCCGGAGAGAATGCCCGGCATGGACAGGGGCAGAATGACCTTGCTGAAAACCTTCCGGCCGTTGCAGCCCAGGTCCTGAGCCGCTTCGATGAGCCGGTGGTCGATCTTCACGATGGTGGAGTACAGGGGCAGGATCATATAGGGCAGGTAGTTATAGACCATGCCCAGAATGACGGCCCCCGGAGTCCGGATGAGCGTAATGGGGCCGATGCCGATGAGGCCCAAAAGCCGGTTGATGATGCCGGTATCCTGCAGAAGCCCCACCCAAGCCAAGGTGCGCAGCAGGAAGCTCATGCACATGGGCAGCATCACCAGCATATACAGGAACTTCTGGGCCAGGGGGGACCGGTGGGCAATGTAGTAGGCCACGGGATAGCCCAGCAGCAGGCAGATGGCCGAGGACACCAGGGAATACCAGATGGAGGACCCCAGCACCGGCAGATACATTCCCAATTCCCGGATGTTGGTCAGGGAAAATTCCCCGGTAGCCGGGTCCGTCAGGGCGTAGTACGCCACCACGCCCAGAGGGATGAGGGTAAAGGCCACCATCCAGAGAATATAGGGGGTGGTCAGCAGAACGGATTTAGTCTTCTTCATTTCCGGCATCCTCCGTCAGCTCGTCATACTCGGCAGAGTACGAACTGTAATCGCCAAACATACCGGAATAGGCACTCTTGTGCATGATGTGGATGTCCTCCGGATTCAGCCGAATGCCGATGACCTCTCCCACACCATGGTAGTCCGTGGTCTGGATGAGCCACTTGAAGCCCCGGAACTCCACGATAATGTCGTAGTTCAGGCCCTTGAAGGTGATTCCCGTCACGGTACCCACCAGGGAACCCTCCGCCGCCGGAACGATGTCGATGTCCTCCGGGCGAATGACCACGTCCACAGGCTCGTTTTCGGCAAAGCCCTTGTCCACGCAGACAAAGGTCCGGCCGAAGAAGCGGACATTGTAGTCGGACAGCATCACGCCGTCAAGAATGTTGCTTTCGCCGATGAAATCCGCCACGAAGGCGTTCTTCGGCTCGTTATAAATATCCTCCGGTCGGCCGATCTGCTGGATGCGGCCCTTGTCCATGACCACAACGGTGTCGGACATACTCAGGGCTTCCTCCTGATCGTGGGTCACATAGATAAACGTGATGCCCATGGCCTGCTGGATACGCTTCAGCTCGTTCTGCATATCCTTCCGCAGACGCAGGTCCAACGCACCCAGGGGTTCATCCAGCAGCAGTACCTTCGGCCGGTTCACCAGCGCACGGGCAATGGCCACCCGCTGCTGCTGACCGCCGGACAGGGCGTCGATGCGCCGTGTCTCGTAGCCCTTCAGGCCAACCACTTCCAGCATCTGCTGTACCCGCTCGTGAATTTCCGCCTTGGGGAGCTTGGCTACCCGCAGGCCAAAGGCCACGTTGTCGTACACGTCCAGATGAGGGAACAAGGCGTACCGCTGAAAAACCGTATTGATCTGCCGTTTGTAGGCAGGTTCTTCATTGATACATTTCCCATCAAAAAGCACTTTGCCGGAGGTAGGCGTCAGAAAGCCGCCGATGATCCGCAAAGTGGTGGTTTTGCCGCAGCCGGAGGGGCCGAGCAGAGTGAGAAATTCATGGTCGTTGATGTAGAGATTGATGCCGTCGAGTATGCGCTCCCCGTCGAACTCCATGGTGAGATCCTGGAGCCTGATGAGTTCCTTGGACATTATCCTCCCCCGTTTCTTTTTATAGTTTTCTACAGTGTAGATATACACGAAAACGCCCGGAATGTCAACGGGTAAATCGCAAATTTTCTTCTTTTTTTTGAGGTGGAAATCCGCAGTGCAGGAAATTCCAAAAATAATTTGAAAATCCGGAAAAAGCTGTTTATTTTACCGGAATGTGGAAATACTTCACTTCGGAGGTGCTTAACAATGAGCAGAAAAATGAACGGCAGCGCCGCCGGGAAGGGCTACTACATAGCCCTGATCCTGTGCGCCGTTGCCATCGGGATCTCTGGCTATCTGTACTACAAAAATGCAAATTCGGACCCGGCTCAACAGGCCAACGAGCCTGCGGCCGTCACCGGCGGAAAGGACGTTCCGGCGGTGGCTACCAAGCCCACGATCACCCAGCCTCCGGCCACGGCGGCTGTGGAGGAATCGCTGAAAACCGCATCCCCGCTGGAGGGGGAGACCGCAGCGGCGTTTGCCATGGACGCCCTGGCTTATAACCCCACCACCCGGGATTGGCGGACCCACAACGGCGTGGACATTGCCGCCGAGGCGGGTACGGAAGTAAAGGCCGCCGCAGCAGGAACGGTGTACTCCGTGTACACCGACGACCAGATGGGCACCACGGTGGTCATCCGCCATACCGGCGGCTATACCACCACCTACGCCAGCCTGGCGGAGGACCCGGCGGTGGCCGCAGGCGATGAAGTGAAGCTGGGCCAGACCATCGGCGCCGTGGGGCAAAGTGCCCTGCTGGAAAGCGCCATCGGCGACCACCTGCACTTTGCCGTCAGCAAGGACGGCGAAAGCGTGGACCCCATGGAGTTCCTGGGGAAGTAAAAAATCCAAAAAGCCACCCCGGCGGGAATTTTCCCGCCGGGGGTGGTGCCGTGCCGGGAGCCTCCCGACGAAGCTATGTAGGGGCGGCACGCCTCGCCCGGTTGGCAGCGATTATTGAGTGGCATAAAACGGCGCAGAAAGCCTGCCGGGACTGAGAAACGCCTTCCCCTGGGGGAAGGCTATTTTTCGCATCGCCGAAAGGTGTCCAAAACCCGCTAGATTACGCCCCCTCAGTCACGGCGTTGCCGTGGCAGTTCCCCCTACACCGGGGAGCCTTACGCCCCGCTGGAAGTTGGTACGGCACTGTTTCCTTCGACCTCATCCGTCACGGGCTATGGCCCGTGCCACCTTCCCCTCCAGGGGAAGGCGTTTCCTTCCGAATACAGCAAAACGGCCCCGGTAAAACCGGGGCCGTTCTTCATAAATTTGCTTATGCGCCAAAGACCTTCAGCAGGAAGCCTGCGGCGATGGCGGAGCCGATGACACCGGCCACGTTGGGGCCCATGGCGTGCATCAGCAGGAAGTTGGAGGGGTTGGCCTTCTGGCCTTCCACGTTGGAAACACGGGCTGCCATAGGCACGGCGGACACACCGGCGGAGCCGATGAGGGGGTTCACCTTGCCATGGGTCAGCGCGCACATGACCTTGCCGCCCAACAGGCCGCCCACAGTGGACAGGATGAAGGCGCACACGCCCAAAACCACAATGGACAGGGTCTCGGTGGTCAGGAAGTTGGAGCCGACCATGGTCGCACCCACAGCGGTAGAAAGCAGGATGGTGACAATGTTCATCAGTGCATTCTGCACAGTGTCGCTGAGCCGGTCGGTGACGCCGCACTCCTTGAACAGGTTGCCCAGCATCAGGCAGCCGATCAGGGGAGCGGTGTCAGGCAGCAGCATGACCACGAAGATCGTGACCACGATGGGGAAGATGATCTTCTCGGTCTTGGACACGGTCCGGGTCTGGACCATCTTGATCTGCCGCTCCTTGGGAGTGGTCAGCATCCGCATGAACGGCGGCTGGATCAGGGGGATCAGCGCCATGTAGGAGTATGCCGCAATGGCGATGGCACCCAGCAGTCGGGGAGCCAGACGGGTGGTGGTCAGGATGGCCGTGGGGCCGTCTGCACCGCCGATGATGCCAATGGAAGCAGCCTCCGCAGCGGTGAAGCCCAGCAGAGTGGCACCGAAGAAGGCGGCGAACACACCCATCTGAGCGGCAGCGCCCAGCAGCAGGCTCTTGGGGTTGCTGAGCAGGGGGCCGAAGTCGGTCATAGCGCCCACGCCCATGAAGATGAGGCAGGGGTAAATGCCCGCTTTGACGCCGATGTAGAAGATGTCCAGCAGACCGCCGTCGTGCATGATGGTGCCGAAGCCGATCTTACCGGCCATGAAGGAATCCCACAGCTCGGGATGGTACAAATTGCCGTTGGGCAGGTTGCTGAGCAGGCAGCCGAAGGCAATGCCCACCAGCAGCAGCGGCTCGAACTTCTTGACGATGCCAAGATACAGCAGCACGCAGGCGATGGCGATCATCACCAGGTTCTGCCAGCCGCCATCCATGAAGTTTGCGGAAACGGCGGCAAAGCCGGACTCGTTCCACAGCTTCAGAAGAATTTCGCCAACATTGATCATTGGTAGCCCTCCTTACGCGAGGACGACCAGAGGAGCGCCGGTATCGACTTTGGAGCCGTTGCTCACGAGGACCTGGGTCACGGTGCCGTCCTTGGGAGCCATGATCTCGTTCTCCATCTTCATGGCCTCCAGCACGCACAGCACGGTGCCGGCCTTCACGGTCTGATTGGCCGTGACGTTGACCTTCAGGATGGTGCCGGGCATGGGGGCGTTCACGGGGTCGCCGGCGCCGGTGACGACAGGCGCAGCAGGTGCAGCAGCGGGAGCGGCGGCAGGAGCAGCCACAGGGGCGGGAGCAGCAGCGGGAGCGGCAGGTGCAATGGCTTCGTACTCATCCAGGAGCATCGCCTTGCCTGCCTCGACCTCCACCTCATAGGTGCGGCCGTTCAGGGTCACTTTATACTTCATTGTTATTGAACCTCCTTGATGGAAATGAAGCGCAGCTCGTTCAGGGGCTTGCCCATTTTATCCGCCACGATGGCCATGACCATAGCGGCAGTCTTGGGCTCCACATTATAGAGCTTCAGCTGACCGGCAGCGCCGGGAGCCGTCTTCTGGGGAGCCGCAGGAGCGGCGGCAGCAGGAGCAGCGGCGGGAGCGGCAGCCTTCTTCTTGGCGTCCTTGGCCATGAAGATCTTGCCCACGATGATCACGACGATCATCAGCAGGATCAGGCCCAGGAACACAATGGCGTAGCCCAGCAGTGCGGCGACCGCCGCATCGCCCACGGCCAGGTGGGATTGGCCCAGCGCATTGGCTTCTAACAGATTCATAGAAATGCCTCCTTACGCCTCAGTGATGGTGTAGGTGACTTCGTTCTCTTCCTTGGCCTTCCGGTCCTCCAGGAACTTCTTGGTCTGAGTGGGATAGCAGATGTAGCTCATCACATCTTCTTCGCTTCTGGCAAGATCGCCCAGGGCAGCCTTGGCAGCCTTGAAGTCCTCGCCGGTGCGCTTGCTGTCCTCGATGCGGCAGTCCACAGGAGCATCCATGCCAGCCTCGGTCAGGACCTTCTTCTGCAGCTCGGCGTTCACGGGAGCGGGCGCAATGCCGTACTCGCCCTTCAGGTAGCTCTTGATCTCCTTGGAGATGTTCTTGTAGCGCTCGCCCACCAGCACGTTGGTCACAGCCTGGTTGCCCACCATCTGGGACAGGGGGGTCACCAGAGGAGGATAGCCCATGTCGGCCCGGACGGCAGGAATTTCTGCCAGAGCGGCGTCAAACTTATCCATGGCGTGCATATCGGTCAGGTTGGCGATCATGTTGGAGAGCATACCGCCGGGGACCTTGTACACCAGAGCCTGAGCGTCGGTGCCCATAGACTTGGGGTTGATCTTCTTCTCGTCGATGTACTTCTGCTTCAAGGGCTTGAAGTAATCGTTGACCTCGTTGATGACCTTCTCGTCCAGGCCGGTGTCGATACCCAGCTGCTCCAGAGCGTAGTAAATGGTCTCGGTAGCGGGCTGAGAAGTACCGTTGGACATGCAGGAGGTAGCGGTGTCGATGATGTCCACGCCGGACTCGATGGCCTTCATGATGGTCATGTAAGCCATGCCGGTGGTGCAGTGGGTGTGCAGAATCAGGGGCAGGGTCACGCCGGCGTCCTTCACGCCCTTGAACAGGGCCTCGGCCTCGGCGGGGCTCATGGTACCGGCCATATCCTTCAGGCAGATGGTATCGAAGCCCATGCTCTGCAGCTCCTTGCACATCTCGGCATACTTGGCCGGGGTGTGGACCGGGGACTGGGTGTAGGAAATGCAGCCGGAAGCCACGGTGTTCTTGTTGGCGTACTTCTTGGTAGCCTCCAGAGCGGTGCCGATGTTCCGGAAATCGTTCAGTGCGTCAAAAATACGCAGGATGTCGATGCCGTTCTTGATGGACAGTTCCACGAACTTCTCCACCACGTCATCGTGATAGTGCTTGTAGCCCAGCAGGTTCTGGCCACGCAGCAGCATTTGCAGCTTGGTGTTGGGCATGGCCTTGCGGAACTTCCGCAGACGCTCCCAGGGATCCTCGTTCAGGTACCGCAGGCAGCTGTCGAAGGTAGCGCCGCCCCAGCACTCCACGGAGTAGTAACCGGCCTTGTCCATGGTGGACAGGATGCCCTCCATATCGGCAAAGGGCATACGGGTGGCCATCAGGGACTGGTTGGCATCCCGCAGGACGGTTTCAGTAAAACGGACTTTTTGAGCCATGTTGTCTTGACCTCCACAGAATAGATTTGGATATTCCGGGCCGGTCGGAGACGGTCCTCAGGGGCAAAGGTCTGCGCCGCAAGTTACGGCGCACACATTCGCCCCCGGAAAAGCATTGATCTCCGGCTGGCCCGGCATCCCCGGCGGTTTTGCCGCCGGGGAAATAGGGGGAAAATTACTCAGCCTTGGGGCCTGCAGCCACCAGAGCCTTGCCATGCTCGTTGCCTTCGTACTTGGCGAAGTTCTTCACGAAGCGGTTGGCCAGGTCGGCAGCCTTGGTCTCCCAGTCGGCCACGTTGGCGTAGGTGTCTCTCGGGTCCAGAATGGCCGGATCAACGCCGGGCAGCTCGGTGGGAACTTCGAAGTTGAACACGGGGATGGTCTTGGTGGGAGCGGTGTTGATGGCGCCGGACAGGATGGCGTCGATGATACCGCGGGTATCCTTAATGGAGATACGCTTGCCGGTGCCGTTCCAGCCGGTGTTGACCAGGTAAGCCTTAGCGCCGGACAGCTTCATCTTCTTGACCAGCTCCTCAGCGTACTTGGTGGGATGCAGCTCCAGGAAGGCC
>ERZ841120.46-NODE-46-length-134627-cov-28.132435_pt1 | contig 134627 bp, 135 predicted proteins | sample MGYA00519572_ERZ841120 | MGnify/ENA primary metagenome ERZ841120 (study PRJEB31850, sample SAMEA3708890) | human gut metagenome | biome: human gut; feature: human-associated habitat; material: faeces | place: China | collected 2014 ...
ACTATTATTATACGCTATTTCTCGTCAAAAATCAACCATTTGTTGTGACAGAGCCATTTTTTATATAGGTGATAATTATTATTTTCCCTATCGTCCAATTATCCTTTTTTATACTTGCTCCTACAGTTATTCTATTATTATGATAATCAGTTTTATTAATAGAAAATGTACATCCTTTTGACTTAAATAAATCTATGTAAAATCTTATTATACTATCTTGTAACTCACTAACCTCACTATCTGTTGCTTGATTGAAATTCTTATACTTCATTTTATATTTTGATTGTGATAATTTGATAAACGTATCCTTGTCATAACTGATAGATATCAGTTCATAAGTTAATGGATCTTCACCGAATGAAGATAAGTGCCACTGATTAGATGTCTTAAAGCATATATTTCCAGTATCATCATAGATGTACTTTGCGAGGCACCAGTTTGGTACTATAAGTAAAATAAGCATGAGTAGAAATATTCTCTTCATCTTTGATCAATCCCTTATCTTTATAGTTATCTAAGCGTTCTTACACCTTATCTTATACTTATTCAATTAAGTTTTATTACCGTGCCAACGCATAGCTCTCCTAAATCCTTTTGCTTCAGCCTCTGCAATTGTCATGGCATAAAATTCTCCAGATTTAGGATTGATTATACATCTATCATATTGCTGGTCGAATGGTAGGTGGTATATTTTTTCACCCGTACGTTGACTAATATTACATTTTATAATTGGATATGGCTTTAGCGGAATAATCTTTACATTGATTCCTAGATATTTTGCGAATGTTAAAGCCGTTTCTGATAATTCAGTAGTCGATACAAAAACAGGTGATATAATTTCTTCCATATCTATGAGTAAATTATATCTATTGTTTTTTTCTTTCGCTTCCCTTTCCTTTTTTATCTTATACATAATAGTTGTTCCGTAAAGCTGATTTATATGATTTTCATGAATTTGCTTCTTTTTCGACCAACATTTACATTGAACAATATCTGTATAACCGTCTTTTTTACATATTAAATCACGGCCTAAATCTTCAAATCCTTTCTCTATACCATGGTAAGTAACATTATAACCTTCTTGTTCATATAAATAGCCAATATATCGTTCATATTCCAAACCAATTTCCCGATTTGTCTTCTTACGATGCATATATCTGTCAAGTGCACGTTGATATTTATCGACTGTAGGAAGCGCTGCATATTCTTGTGGTGTCAACCATAATCCAGCCTTATCCTCGTGCTGATAATCTGGATTAATATAGCTCTCCTGTTCCGCTATAGGATCTTCTTCAATCTCGCCGATTATAGGATAGATTTCTTTTAAATATTTCAACTCCCATCTCATTGCTTTATTATTCGCAATCAATTCTCTTTTTTCAGCTTTTATTTTTCTTACTTCTTCACTTGCTTTAAGTGCTGGCCTCTTTTTATTTTCCAGTTGTTTTGCCCGTATATCATCATATGCTGTCATATAATCAGCAAGGACAGACGCCACAATAGGATAATCCTTTATTTTAGACGATAGAAATGCTTCGATAAATTGCTTTCTCTTATTAGCACTCTCTATATTTAATTTTAGTATTCGTTCATCATGTGCCAGTTTAGCACGCTTATCATCAAGCTTAGTATGTTCATAATCTAAATTACGTTTTATATCACTCAGTTTTCCGTATTCTCTTTTATAATCTTTAAAGTTAGACTTTTCTAAACAAAATAATAGACCGAAAAACGCCGCTAAAATCCCCAAGAATGTTTCCATCTTGCCCCCTCCTTTTTGCCTATAAAAATTTCACCTACTTCAGATATACGGTATAATTTTCCGAAAAATCAACCAATATCGAAAATACTCTCAAAACATTTCCTTCTTTGCTTATGTTATAGAAACTAGAACTATGCCCCCATATATGCTCTGCAAAGTCTAATTTATCCCATTCACCTTTCCAATTATTCGCTGAAGCATCTCTTTCCCAATCATCAGTAGTATTTCCATTACATATCACTTTATCAACTTGTCCCACCAAAATAGCTTTCGCTAATTTATTTGCTGTTATCCGTGTATTTAGATTTTGCTTTTTTTCTTCCCTCATAGGATTGAATAATATTTCGTCTACTTTTACTATATCTACTAGATTAAAGTCTCCAGTGTTTACAAACCTCATATATTGGGGATGATTTATTACTGCACATTTCCCATCATATCCTTTGTTTATTGCCTTATGATATGTATTAATTATGCAATAAATAGCCAAATCCATATCATCTATTTTAAACATATTGTTTATTTTATCTATAAAATCACCACTACAATCATGTCTAAAATTATAGCTTATCGATGTATTTAATTCTTTTATTGATATGTCATAGCCCAAAGAATCTATTTCCAGATTATTATTTCTAATATAAACTTTGTTACGTATGGTTAAAAAAGAGTGAAAAAATAAATCTGTTGCATAATCAACAATCATCATAAAATCACCTTCTCTCCTCACCGCTCGATGAGCTTCTGCAGCGTCTCGATGTACAGTTTCCGGATGCCTTCGAGGAGCAGGCGCCAGTACTTGAGGCCGATGTTTGGATGGGTCTTGCGGTACTCTTTGGCGTTGCTGACTTTCTTGAGGGCGTCCTGGTTGACCTGTTTGTCCTGCGGGTCTTTGGCAGCGTCGTAGGTCTCGACGAAAAATTCCAGGGCTGCCGGATCGACGCACCACTCTTTGGCGAAGACAGCGATCATGGCTTTGGCCTTGGCCTGGACGCGGGCGTTGAGGACATCGACGAAGTTCTTATTGACGAAGTTCGCTGGATTGTCCTGATACTCCTTCCAGATGGTCTCCAAGATCTCGGTACGTGCCGGATTCGTCTTGCGGAAGCGGGCGATTTCTTCGTTAATCTCCTTGATGATCTTCTGGTTCTTGGCGGTCTCATCCATGACGAGAGCCGACTCATCCGCGCGGGTAGCCTCCATGAGTCTCAGGATGTAGTCTTCATCGATCTGGTCGACATGGTAGCAGCGGAGCTCGTAGTTGATCGCTGTATTGACCTCTGGATCATCGTTAGGGTTATCCTCTTTGAGTTCTTCCTTGACGTTGTTGAACTTTCCGCTGTACTCCTCGATGGTCTTCTCGTCAATCTTGTAGTCCTTCGCCAGATCCTTGTCCTGGAACTGCGAGTAGACCTGCAGATCGGAGTAAGCATCGTCAAGCGCTCGATAAGCCTTCAAGAATTGGAGCTTCTACTGCTTGCTGAGGGCATCGACTTCCTCTGGAGTCTTGGCAATGGCGCGAAGCTTCTGCAGGGCTTCGCGAAAATTCTTCTCGGCCTCTTTCCACGAAGGTGCCTGTACATAGTTGCCACCACCGCTGGAAATACGCTGCCCATGAAATGACTCGCACTCCTCTCCGTAACTACCTTTTGCAAATCCTGATGCAACTGACGACACTCCTCCTTTCGCAAATTGTACCGCCGATGATACACCGGGATGATATATCAGTCGCCGTGACCTTCCATAAAACACAGAAGCCCGGTCTCCGGTCCTTTCATCGTCTATTCCTCCATACACAAGGTCAAATTTTCATTATCTGTTAAACGTTATTATATTAATATTCGCTATAAAGCTGCAATATCCTGCTTATCCGCCAACTCATATACTGTTTATCAAAAAGGAGCAAGCTCATTAAGCTTGCTCCCTCACATTAATGATTTACTTTTCATGAATATCAATCACAGATTGGGAATGAAGATTGTGTTCGCTCCTGTAGTTCATAATAGCGAATTGTCAAGCTAAGTGCAACACCTTTGAGAAATAGACCTCATATGGTGTTTTGTAGCTAAGGCACTTCCTGGGGCTCAGGTGCGGTTCATGATACTTCCGTTGGATGTAATCCTCTGGCGTATCTGTGATGTCTTTGCCCTTCGGGAAGAACTCCCGTAAAAGGCCATTGGTGTTTTCATTGGTCCCGCGCTCCCATGGATGGTGCGGAGCAGGAAAGTAGAACGTCACACGCTTCAGCTCCTTTTTGAGCTGAGCATGTTTCGAGAATTCCTTTCCTCGGTCCGGCGTAACCGACAGATGCGGCTGCCCAGAGAGCGCCTCACACATCACCTTGTTGACTGCAGCGGCGGTCTTGCTCATGGCTTTTCCACCAAGCAAGTACCGGCTTTTCCTGTCCAACAGTGTGACGAGGCATGCCTTTCCTTGCTTGCCTACCACGGTATCCGCTTCCCAGTGGCCACGGACGGAACGGTTCACTGCACTGGCAGGAGGATCTTCGATGGGGTGCGATATGACGAACTTGCCACGATGTTCTTCGTTGTCTTTCTTGTGATGCCGTTTCCCGTGATGCCGTAGTTTCCGTGAAGCCCCTGGCGGGGTCAGCAGGCCAGCGTGAATAGCACGGTAGATGGTTGGAACGCTGACAAGCCGAAAGCCATGCTTCAGTTGGATTTGTCCGATGATTTCTTCAGGCGACCAGTGGTACTCCAGGATACAGATCTGGATGTAGGAATACAGTGATGCATGTTCAAGGCGCTTATGCGGACGACAGGCTTCCCTACGCTGCTTGTAGAGTGCATGTGCAGTCAACGAGCAGACGACATAGGTTGGGCAGCTGGAGCCGCATTACGGCGAAACTCACGCGAGATGGTCGACTTGCTCCGGTTCAGCAGATGGGCAATCTCCGTGATGGATTTGCCCTCAGCAAGAAAAAAGAGTATCTTTTCTCGCTCAAATGGTGTAAGATGTGTGTAGTGGTACATAGGCTCTCCTTTTGTTATAGGTAGTTCTTTTCAAACACCATTATAGCAAAGAAGTCTATGTGTCATTTTAATTTGATTGTCTAGGGGATGTTGCACTTAGATTGTAAATTCATCTTTTTAAGCTTGACAAGATCTTCCTCGGTCTTTATACTTGACTCAAGAAAGCCATTAGCTTTTGGATCTAGGGAGAATTGGACTCCGGCAGATTCCAAAAGTCTATTGGCTTTTTTCTGTTCACATAACGTAATTTATTTTCTCTGATATTTTTCAAGTAGCAATTGTAATTTATCGCCCATCTATTTCTTTCCCATAAGCAGAAGTGATGATATTTGATTTTCTCTAGGGATCATCCCCGCGCATGCGAGGGCTCACCAGAAGGGCGCGTTCTTTTGGATGTGTCCTTTTGCTATATCAGGGGAATGTGTTCGTCCTGTCTTTCAACCTATCGATATCAGACTCTGCGTCGTCCACTCGATTCTCTAGGTCGCTGATATCAAAGTCGTCGTGCCACTCAACGGGGCGGGGCGTGTTCTCGACATCACTGAGTCGGTTGTCTAGCGTCTCGAGGTCTGAGCGGAGCAGGTCGATATCATTTTGATTTGACTCGATACCGTCAATCTGACTCTCGAGGTCGTCCACTCTACTGCTCAGCTCCTTGATCTGCTTGCTGATGGAGCTGCTCTGCTGAGCTGTGGCGAGCTGCTCGATGTAATTCTGTTGCTGATAGGTGATGACGCCCAGGGCGGCGATGGCCACGGCCATTGCGCCGATCAGCATATTTTGCTTATTCATGATATGCCTCCCTCCTTACTCATGGTTCCGTCGGTTGAAATAATCAACATACTTCGCGGAGATTACGATATGCGTGATGCCGTCAGCATAACAAGATAATTCGTAGGGCTGGTATATCAAAGCGATAGCGCCATTGCCCATCAGGTAGAAATTGTCGGTGATTCCTTTGCGCTTCCGGGTATATTTTACAAAATCCTTCGTCGTGCTATAGAAGAGCTGCTTGTTATTCCCGTTATATATCGGGAGAGAAAATACTTCTGAGGCGTCGTCCGGCCTTAAACGGACAAAGTATGGCAATGGCAGCCTTTGCCCAGTCTTCTTGCTGTAGTTCAGGCCGATGCCCTTCTCGAGGCCATGTGCTCCACCATAGTACCGATAATCAATGATCATCAGGGACAAGACATCATCATCTTCGTACTTTACCTCGTATTTGAAGAAACCGTTGATAAACTTGCCATCATAGTAATCGGTTTTAAAAGCACCAATATAATTGTAGATGTCACTGTTGATTCTATCCTGCGCCTCTTGGTTGTGGTCCAGATAGACCATCGGATAGGACATCGTGTAGTTGATAGCGGAGTCCGTCTCCTCGTACACGCTGGCGGAGCTGATGGGCCAGGGCAACAGCAGGAAGCACAATAGCAAGATGATGGCGATATGTTTTAGCGTAGCACGCATTTCTTGGAACATGATATAGACCTCCTTCATCGTATTGTATCAAACATGGCAGACACTTCTGGCATGGCCATTATCCGCGGCTGATGGCTTCATCCCGGTCGTCGAACTCGACGACCGGGATGAAGCCGCAAGTAGAAATATGGAATACCTTGGTCCTGCAATTGTCGACATAAGAGAGTTCACTCTGCTCGACACTGCTGGTAGAAATTGCTTGATTGACTGGGCAGGAGGATTGAATCGTGCAGCTCAGGTAGATGCAGAACAGCACCACAAGCGACATAACGATGAGCCATACCAAGCAGCCTCGAAAGGAGATCCTTCCTTTTGATGGTGGATTGAGCATAGCGGCTGGAGTTAGTGAGATCATCCCCGCGGGTGCGGGGCTCACACTAAAAAATCCCAATATCTGCGCCATTCCCTATTTACCTAAAGCCCAGAATCATTCACTTTTAACTATTCTTACTGGATATTCTCTCTAGTTTGTTCTTTCACTTTAGTCATGACTTGATACATTAGCTATATTCGCTATGCCTCCGCAATCTCCTGCCTTCTTTTGCTAGATGACAAATGCCTCAGCTCTTAGCCCTTCTCCTGGACAGCCACTTGACGGCATAGGAGCAGGACGCCGTTACTGTCTTGCCTTCTCGTTCGATGGCGGCGACGGCCAGGGTCATGAGCTTTCCTGCGATGCCCCGGCCGCGCAGGGTGTCATCGACATATGTATGCATGATCTCGCAGACACCGGGGCGAACCTCTGGGAATACGATCTCTGCTATCACTTTACCGTTTTCATCTTCTGCATAAATCCGTCCGGATTCCTCGTGGAACAACATGTTTGCTGACACCTCGTCACCATTCCTTTCTAAATCTCGTGGAGGTATGAAAAAAGGCATCGCCGGAGCGGTGCCTTTTTATCGTTAGATTGCTTTTGGCAATCAGATCATGTTCTTGACATAGGAGTCGTAGAGGCTCTTGAGCTCTTCGACTTTGTCGTACATCTCGACCTGAAGGCCGGATGCGGTTGCGTAGTCGCCTTCGTTGAGTGCGTTGATGAGGAGCGTGAAGAGGGACTTCTCGTCGATGCTGTCCTTGGCGAGGTAGCTGCGGATGCCGTTGATCTTGTTCCAGTTGTAGGAATCGAGGTCGGTGACGAAGTCGGCCTTGGCTTCCTTGGCGGCGCGGACGATGTCGCGGTTCTCCGGGATGATGCGGGCGATGAGCTCCGTCTTCCAACGGGTCAGGGCACCGGCACGGAAGGCCTCGATAATCTGGTCGCGCAGGGCGCCGCCAGCCGTGATGACGGCGAGCTTAGCCGGGTAGTTCTCGAAGTTCTGCATGTTCTCCCAGACCGTAGCCGGCGGAGCACCGAAGAGGCGCGTGCGCTCTTCTTCCGTGTAGTCTTCGAAGACATCGTCTTCGCTGCGGTAGGCGCGGTCTTTCTCGAGGTAGAAGCCCTCTTCACCGGCATCCTTGGAGATCTCGGCGAGGCACTCTGCCGTCGTGTGCGTAGCGCAGGCCTTGACGCCGTCGAGGCAAGCCGAGTAGATGGCTGCGAGGACGAGGTACGTGTTCGTGTACGGGTTGCAGGCGCGCAGCTCGAAGCGCGTTGCGTACGGGTTGCTGAGGTCACGGATCAGGCCGGCGAGGATCGTGCGGTTACGCGACGGGATTTCCGGCGTATGGCCGAGGGACGTGACGACGCAGACCGGAGCCTCGAAGCCCGGTTTGAGGCGGTTGAGGGAGTCGTTCGTTGCGGAGACGAACGGGTTGATGACCTCGTAGTTCTTGAGCAGGCCCATGAGGGAGCCGTAGCCGATGGCGCTCATGAAGTCTTTCTTCTGGTCGTCAGCCGTGAAGAGGTTGTGGAGCTTGCCGTCTTTCGTGATGGCAGCCATGCCGATGTGCGTGTGCTCGCCGTTGCCAGCCAGGCCGATCATCGGCTTTGCCTTGAAGTTGACTTCGAGGCCCATGCCGCGGAAGACTTCACGGACGATCGTGCGGACGAAGAGCTCGTTGTCGGCAGCCTGCAGGGCATCGGCGAAGCGCCAGTCGATCTCGAGCTGCTCGCAGACGTGCGTCATGCGGCCGCTCTCGTCGATCTGTGCTTTGAGACCGCCGACTTCCTTGTGGCCCATCTCGACTTTGAAGCCGTATTTGTCGAGCACGAGCAGGCACTGCTCCATGGCCGTGCGGACGATGCCGTGCGTGCGCTCCCAGTACTGCTCCTGCAAGACCTGCGAAGCGGACATCTCTTCGATGGCAGCATCTTCAAGCGGCGTCTTGACCCAGAACTCGAGCTCCGTAGCGGAGGTGAACTGAATGTCCGTGACATCCGTGCCGTTGACGCTCTCGATGCCGGAGATCTGCGGATGTGCTTTGAAGAGGGCCAGCAGCTCTTTCTTGACGTAAGCGAGCGTGTCAGCGAGGACGGCACGCGAATCGACGCGCTTGCCCTCGTGAATCAGGAAGGACGGGATGCGCAGCGTGCCGATTGGCTTGCCCGTCTCCTCGTCGTAGTTCTCCATGTTGTAGTCGACGAACCAGTTGACGGAAGGATCGACCGGCATATCGACTTTTGCGTTGTTCAGGGTGGCAATGCCCGTTAGCACGACGGAGGAACCATCCGTCTGGACAGCCGTGCCAGCATAGAACTCATCGATATCCTTGAGGAAGATGCGCATCGGGATCTTCTCATCCGTATCGTTACCGGCCATGTCGATGCCGACCAGCGAAACGAACTTGATCTCGGGATGTGCTTTGAGCGTGTTCAGGATTTCTTCTTTTTCGGAGTTTGCAGGAATCACATAAAGTAACTCGTCCATGTTTATACCACCCTTTTAAAAATTGAGCAACAAAAAAGCCATGCAGAAAAAAACATCCGGATCATACGAATCGGAAGTATCACCTCTGCATGGCGCCATTGCCATATGACTATTCGTCTCGTACAAGCGCACTCGCTTGAACGACTCTTATGTTATCATAGTCTTTTTCATTTGTAAAGGGGCTCATCGTGTATACATGCTGCTTTCTCTGTTCATCTCGCGCAATAGGCGCGCGGACGCTGAAGAAGCATAGGCCGCAGGGCTCGTCCCGTAGACGCTCTGGAAGGCCTTCTCGCCATCGCCGTCGGCTAGATTGGCGGCGCGCATCCACTTGGTGAAGCTGCCCCAGCCGCGGCGCGCGAAGAGGTCGTCGGCAGCGAGCTCGGCGACGATTGAGCACGATTCATCGCCGAAGGAAGCGCAGGCCTGCTCGTAGGCTTGCGGCGTGGTCAGGCTCGCGGCATCGGGGAAGCTGCCCTTCTCCTGCAGCACGCTGTACCAGGTGCGGCGGTAGTCGGCGAGACTGCCGAGCCCCTCTTCTTCGAGGCGCAGGGTGCCGATAAGGTAGGCTGCGCCGCGCGCGAGCCAGGCAACTTCTTTCTCGGTGCCGCCCATGGCCTGCGCTTCCATGACGCGCGTGAGCATGACGCCCATGCTGAAGATCTGCTGGCGCTCGGAGTCGAGTGCCGCCGTGTCGAGGAAGAGCGTGCTGCCATTCTCGAGCCAGAGGCTCTCGCCGACCGTCTTCTTCGCCTCGGCGGGCGTCATGTCGGAGTAGTCGCTGACGGCCTGCGCGAGGTCGTCCTTGCCATTCGCGAGCACGAGCGTGTAACTGCCGTGCAGCGTCTGGCCGAAGCGGCGCGCGAGCAGCTGCTGGACGGCGCTGGCCTGCGCGGCGTAGAAGTCGGCCTGCCCCTCGGTGATGCCCTCGCGTGCATCGATCTGGATGGCAGCGGGCTGGCTCTTCTGCCTCTGCCACCACGCGGAGAACTCCTGCAGGAAATCGTCGAGCGTCAGGCCGAAGGTCTGCGCGAAGGCCTCCTCCCCTGTCATCCCTTCGCCGAGCGCCTCAAAGTAAGCGGCGAGCTTCTGACCGCGCTGCGCCTCGGGGAAGCGCGCGAGCAAGCGCACCGTCATCATGTCAGCCATGGCGTAGGCGTGGTACTCTTTGGCCATGATGGCCTTGCGCTCCTCGAACTCGAGGTGGATGAGCTGGTCGGGCCTTGCCGGATGCGGCGCGCCCAAGAGGTCGTCGAGCACGCCCTGCTGCCAGCGCGCGAGCGTGCGGGCGCCGAGCTTCTCGGCCATCATGGCGCCGACGTAGTCGGCAGAGCCCTCCTCGAGCCAGAACAAGGCCGTCTTGTCGGTGTCGCGCCCGTGGCTCATCTCGTACTGGAGCTGATGGAAGAGCTCGTGCGCCGTCGTCGCATAGCGGTCGCTGTGGCTGTCCATGACGCCGGCCTTCGCGTTGACGGCCGTGACGTGCAGGCTGCCGCCCGACCAGCCACCCGAGATGGCGGCCACCTGTCCGGCCTCCTCATCGGAGAGCGAGAACTCCTCCCGCAGGATGCGGCGGTAGTCCGCATCGGAGGCGGCCACGTAGACGCGGACGGAGTGGTGGCGTGTGACGCCGAGCTGCTCCTGCGTCAGGCCATCGAAGGCCGCGGCGGCCTTCTGGACATCGGCGAGCGCCGCGCCGCTGCCCTCGACGTGGATGGCACCGTCGTCGTGCTCGAAATGGCTCAGGAGGTCGTCGGCGAGCCGCTGGGCCTGCGGCAGAAGGTCTGGCGCATGGTAGCCCGCCCAGCCCGCGCCCAAGAGCAGGGCAAGAAGCACAAGGGCAAAGAGTTTCTTCACGGTCGTCGCCTCACTTCCGCTGCCAGCGGCAGGCCGCGCGCTCAAAGACGTCGATGAGGCCGAAGAGCAAGAGACCCATGGCGCTCAGGACGAGGATGCCCGCGTACATCTCGAGGTAGTTGACGCGCAGCCAGGCGTCCATGATGTAGTAGCCCATGCCGTACTGCGTGCCGAACGTCTCGGTGAAGAACAGCACGGAGACGGCCGTCGCCATCGCGACGCGCACGGCTGTGATGAACTTCGGCAAGGAGGCGGGCAGGATGACGAAGCGGAAGACCTGCGCGAACGACGCGCCGAGTGAGTAAAGCGGCGCGTACCGCTCCTCCGGCAGCGTGCGGATGGCGTCGCGCACGGCCACGATGACCTGGAAGACGATGATCAGAAAGATCATGAGGATCTTCGAGAGCTCACCGACGCCGGCGAGCAGCATGAGGATCGGCAAGAGCGCGATCTTCGGGACGGGGTACGTCAGGTAGACGACAGGCGAGAGATAGCGATCGGCCCGCCGGAAGTAGCCCATGAGGACGCCGAGCGGATAGCCGACGCAGACGGCCAGGCCGAGTCCCGCCGCGATGCGCCAGAGGCTCCATGCTGCATGTGCGAAGATGTCGCGCGAGAAGACGTGCGCGAGCCGCACGAGCACCTTGTCGGGCGTCGGCACGATGGGCAGCGCGAGCAGCAGCGCGATGGCCCACCAGAGCGTGAGCAGGAAGACGGCGGCTGCTACATAAGAGAGCAGCGTGTGCTGGATGCCCTTCATCGCTTCTCCTCCTCTCTTTGCTCATCGCTTTCATCATTCTCATCCTGCGCGCGCAGGGTCCGTATCTCCTCGCGCAGCGTGCGGCTCATCTCGAAGAACGCCTGGCTGCTGCGCCGCTCGCGGGAGCCGCTGAGCGGGTTGTCGAAGACGCGCGCGATGCGGCCGGGATTAGCGGCCATCAGCACGATCTTCTGGCCGAGGTAGAGCGCCTCCTCGACGTAGTGCGTGACGAGCAGCGTCGTCGTGTGCTGCTCGTGCCAGAGCCCGAGGAAGACGTCCTGCATCTCCTCGCGCGTGATGGCGTCGAGCGCCGAGAACGGCTCGTCCATCAGCAGGATGTCCGGCTGCAGCAGGAAGGCGCGCGCGAGGCTCACGCGCTGCTGCTGGCCGCCGCTTAATTCATGCGGGTAGCGGTCTGCGAGGCCTCGGATGTGCAGGGCCTCCATGAAGTGCAGCAGCCTTGCCTCATCCTCAGCCCTGCCCTTGTGCCAGGTGTGGCGGATGCGGCAGCCGAGCACGATGTTCTCGCGCACCGTCTGCCACGGCAGCAAGCCGTAGTTCTGCGGCATGAAGCCGATGCACGATTTCTTCGGGTCAGCCTTCTCCCCCGCGATCGTCACGCAGCCGCTGGACGGCTGCACGAGGCCTGCCACCGCTTTCAAGAGCGTCGACTTGCCGCAGCCGGAAGGGCCGATGATAGCACAAACCGTTCCTCGCGGAACGGTCAGGCTGACATCGGCGACGGCAGCTGCATCGGCGCGGCCTGCGGTCCGGTAGCGGACCGTCAGGTGCTGGAAGGCTATCGTGTCCATCATGTCAGTATTCATCTTCAATTCATTCGCCGAGCAGATTGATGACGAGGTCATCATACCCGTACGTCTCCTTTACCAGATCTTTGGCGTTGAGCCACTTGATGCAATCCGTCACATCCTGCTCCTTCGGCAGGGCTGCCTTGTGGTAAGTCGGCAGCTTCAGCGCCTCCTTGGCGGCGGCGGGGAAGCCGGCCTTCTCGATGACGAAGTCGATGTAATCCTCGCGCGGGGCCGTGTTGAGGTAGTCGACGGCGCGGTTGTAGGCGCGGTACATCGCCTGGATCTCTTTCGTCTTGTCTTTCGCGGCCTTGTCCGTGAAGAGGATGATGCCCGGATTGATGCCGAGGTCATCGGAGCTCTTGATGAGGTGCGCACCGTTGTGGATGGCGATGCTGGCCATCGGCTCCGGCAGCGTCGCCGCAGCGAGCTTGCCGTTCTGCAGCATCTCGAGGCGCGTCGGGATCTGCGGGATGATGACCTTGTTGATGTCCTCACCCTGGAGGCCGTCCTTCGCGAGGATCTCGTCCGTCACGTACTCGATGATCGTGTTGCGCGAGACGCTGACGTCCTTGCCCTGCAGTCCCTTAACATCCGCAGCACCTTCCGTCTTGCCCGCGACGAGCTTGTAACTGCCGTCTGTCGCCGAGGTGACCTTGACATCAAAGCCGCCATCCTTCGCAAAAGCTGCGGCGAGCATGTCGGAGACCGCGCCGTCGAGGTTGCCGCTCTGCAGCGCCGAGTCGCGATCCATCGCGCTCTTGAACTGCTTGAGGTCGACGTCGAGCCCTTCATCCGCGAAATAACCTTTCTCCTCTGCAATCAGGAACGGCAGGGAGTCGGTATCCGGCATCAGGCCGATGGAGAGCTTCTGCATCTTGCCCGAGCTCGAGCTCTCTGAGGCGCTGCCTCCGCAGCCCGCGACCGAGAGCATGGCGACGGCTGCCAGACCGAGGCAGCACAGTTGTTTCCAGAACTTCATCTTCTACTTCACCTTTCCCCTTATATCTATAGCACTGCATCGCATGTCGGTCAGCCTGTCAGCTGTCATTGGAACAGCAGGTTGCCGAGCATCGTGGCGCCCTCCTTGGCATAGGAGAGCACGGTGTCGATCGTGTCTTTGTTCTCTTCGTACGTACTCGCCGCCTTGTCCTTGACCTTGCCGGCCTCATTCTTCATGGCCTGCACATCGTCGAGCTTCTGCTGGACATCGTCGAGCATCGACTGGGCATCGTTGATGGACTGCTGCACGCTGGCGGCCGATGCGGCGGCATCAGCGCCCTGCTGGCGGTTCGCCTCGGCGGCCTGCTGCTTCTTCTCCGACTGGCCCGTCACCTTGTCGAGGATCTTCTGGAAGCCCGACGCCCCATCGGCGCTCTCCTGCATGGCCTGACTGCGTCCCTCGATGCGGCCCTGCTGGCGCTCGAGGTCGCGCTGCTGCTCCTCGAGTGCCTTTTTCTTGGCCTCGAGGTCGCGGCGCTGCTTCTGCAGGTCGCTCTCCTGTGCGTCGAGCTTCTGGGCGCGCTCCTGCATCTGCTGTTCCTGATGCTGGCGCTCATTGTTCTGCAGGTCCGCCTGGTCCTGGCGGTAACCCGCCAGCGCAAAGCCGATGAAGACGGCGATAAGGAAGCCGACACCTAGGAGAAAGGCCTTCTTGTGGCGCAGGAACCAGCTCTGCTGCTTCTTGCGCGCCTCTGCCTGCTGCTTGGCCCGCTGTTGCAGGGCCTTGTCCGGCGTCAGCTCGCGCACATCGCTTATGGGCGCCTCATCTCCTGCCTGCGGGAAGGGCTGCTTTATCGGCGCCTCCTCCGGCTTTCCCTGCAGGTCGTCCGGCAGCGGCGGCAACTCCTGCGTGTTGTCGAGGCGTGCCGTCTTATCGAGAGCAGCCTGCGCGTCCGTTTTGCCTTTTATCGCCTTCGCATCGCTTGCAGCATCTGCAGCCTGTGCCTCTTTCGCGGCACCTGCCTGTGCTGAAATTGCTTCTGTTGCTTCTGTGCGCTTCTCGTCACTCATTGCCTTCTGAAGCCTCGTTCTTCTTGTCCTTCTTCTCTTTTGCCTCTTCCATCTCGATCATCGCGGCGTGCTCCTTCTGCATCGTCTCGCAGAGGCGGCGCAGTGTCCAGAGCGTGTTGAAAGGCGTGACGACCGACTTATAGTGGACAGGCGGCACGCCCGCGTCCTTGAGCGCCTTGAGCACGGCGTCGAGGCGCTTGTTGCGGATGTGCTGCAGGACCATGACCTCGTGCGGGAAGACGAACGGGTCGTCCTCGTAGTCCTCGGGGTTTGCCGCGCGGAAGCCCTTGAGGCCCAGCAGGTAGCCGATCTTCTCGCGCCATGCCTCTTCCGGCAGCACCTTCGTGTGGATGCCGAGGCGGTGCAGCGTCTTCTGCGCCAGAGCGAGCTTCTCGTCATCGCGGAATTGGTAGAACAGGACTAGTTCTTCTCGTTTCATTTGTATATATCCTTTCCATCAATCATCCAACTATCACCGGTCAATGGGAGAGGCCGCGCATCAGGAGATACGTGATCAGCTCATCCATCGTGACTTCTTCTTCCTGCATGCGCGCTTCAAGCTGCTTGCGCAGGGTCTTCGGCAGGCGCACGGCAAACGTGCCCTCTGGCAGCGCAGTTGCCTTTTCCTTGTGCTCCGGCTTGGCAGCGGTGAACGGTGCAGCAGCTGCAGGATTGACGTGGGTTGCCTGCTCGGGCTTCTCTGCCGCAGCAGCCTGCGGTGCAGCTTTGCTCTTGGCAGTCTTGACCGCCGTCGTGTTTGGCGCAGCCTGCTCGTCGTTCGCCGCCTTGGCCGCCTTCACATTCTTCGTGTCTTTCGCAGCCTTCGTGGCTTTGGCCGCCTTTGCCTGCTTCTCAGCCTTCACCGGCTTCTCTTTCTCGTTCTTCTCGGCTTTATTTGCCTTGGCCTTCTTGGACTTCACGTCTTTCTTCGGCTCGGCTTTCTTATTCGCTTTCGGCTCGGTCGTCTCGAGCACTTCTTCGGCCGTCTCTGCCTTCTTGCGCGTGTGTTTCTTTCTCACGGTCTCTTTCTCCTCCGCTGGATAAACGATGAACTCATCGTAGGCATTGCGCAGGGTCTCACTCGCCTGCTTCGTGCCGACACCGATGATGTAGGACTTCTCCTTCGAGTTGAGCATCTGCGCGATGCGCACGAAGTCCGAGTCCGTCGTGATGATGAAGTAGCGGCGCACGCCCTCCTCGTAGAGCAGTTTCGCCGAATCGTAGAGGGCCGAGTCCAGGGAGTTCTTGCCGAGGAAGGTCCTGCTGATCTGGCGGAATGTGAACCCCGGGCGGCGCAGGAGCTTCTCCCAGCGCTTCTGCTCTGGGCGCTCCTCCCAGTCCGAAATCACAATCGTGCGGCACGGCTGGAAGCGCCGCGCCTTGCCGAGCGTGTAGTTGAGCATCTCAAACGGCGCATTCTCGATGTCGTAGAGGATGCCGACTGTCGTATTGCTGGATTCGAGTGTCATTCCGCTGCCTCCTTTCGCAGGGCCTTTTCAATGATGCCGCCGCCGACGACCGTGTCGCCCGCGTAGAAGACGACCGACTGGCCCGGCGTCACCGCGCGCTGCGGCTCCGCAAAATGCACACGGACCTTGCCGCCCGCGAGCGGCTCGACATGCGCGCGGCCCTCACGGCGGCCGTAGCGGACCTTTGCCGTGACCTCGATGGGCGCCTCGAGTGCATCGATGGCAATCCAGTTGAGGTCGCCCGCGATAAGGCCGTCCGAGAAGACGTCTCCAGCCTCGCCGACGACGACGCGGTTATGTGCCATGTCGAGGTCCACGACGTAGAGCGGCTCCGGATGCGCGATGCCGAGGCCTTTGCGCTGGCCGATCGTGTAGAGCGGCACGCCCTCGTGATGGCCGAGCACATGTCCCTCCTTGTCGACGATATCACCCGGATGCAGGCAGGCGGGATTCTTCGCGCGCAGGTAGGCCTTGTAGTCATCGTGCGGCACGAAGCAGATCTCCTGACTGTCCGGCTTGTGGGCGACGGGCAGCTTGTAGCGCTCCGCCATCTCGCGCGTCTCCACCTTCGTGTAGTCGCCGAGCGGCATCAGAAAGTGCGCGAGCGACTGCTGGTTGAGGTGGTAAAGCGCATACGACTGGTCCTTGTGGGTGTCGATGCCCTTCTTGAGCACATAGCGGCCCGACTCGTCCTGCGCGATGCGCGCATAGTGCCCCGTCGCGACGTAATCCGCGCCGAGTTCCATGGCCTTCTGCAGGAGCCCTTCAAACTTGACGTAACGGTTGCAGGCGATGCAGGGATTCGGCGTCCAGCCCTTCGCGTAGTCCGCGAGGAAATAGTCGATGACCTTTTCTTGGAACATCTCCTTGAAGTTCATGGTGTAATGCGGGATGCCGATGATCTCCGCCACGCGGCGCGCATCGTCGACACTGCTGAGGCTGCAGCAGCCGCGGTCGTTCTCGTCAAAATCACGGCTCTCCTCCGACAGGCGCATCGTCACCCCGATGGCCTCATAGCCCTGCTCCTTGAGCAGCGCCGCCGTAAGAGAGCTGTCCACGCCGCCGCTCATCGCGACGACTACTTTCTTTTTTGTCATTCCGTTATCGTATCCTTTCTTGTTTTACGTATCTATAGATCGGCCAGGCCGATTTCCGTTACTTTCATTCTATGAAAAAGACAGCCCGATGACTGCCCGTACCTCTTAGTATACCATATCCGCGAGAAAAGCCCAAACAATTGGACGCGGGACGAGTGTTCTGCTAGACTGAAAGAGAGGGGATTCGCACCATCGATTCGTGGAGACTCAATGCTATCAGCAATGACCTAGCGCACATCGCAACGACGGGTGGGGACCATTCCGGTTTCGTCACTCCGCTAAATGGGCCGTATGTCACGCCTCTCATCCCAGCACATTCGCCGCCTACCGCGGCGTTTTAACATCCTCACCTTACACCACAGTGCGAGACGGCCCATCCCGTTGGGCAATCGCTCCGTTCCTGCAAGCGGAATGGTCCCCACCCTGCGCCGAAAGAAAGCTCGGAGCAGTCTCCGATGCTAGGCCTGACTAGGAGCGGGGGATATGTTGCGCCTGCAGGAGCGCAGTGACCGCCCGCAGGGCTGGACCCCAAGGAAAGCTGGGCAAGACTGCTCCATGTGAGAACGCCGCGGCAGGCGGCGAAGCAGCTCAGCACATCAAACATCACATGGGGTCCATTTCAACGGAGCGACGAAGCCGGAACATATCCCCCGATCCCTTTGCGTCAAGAATCATATTTCATCGAATCCATCGTGGTACAATCCTGTACAGAGTGACGAAACCGGAAAGGCCCCCTCCCTGCCCCTGCACACTGTATCTAGTCTATCTCAACCCGAAAGGAGCCCTCTCCATGCATGTCGTTGGCGTCATCGCCGAATACAATCCTTTTCATCAGGGCCACGCCTACCAGCTTGGCGCCATCCGCCAAGCCATCCGCGCCCGCTTTCATGACGAGGCGGCCATCATCGCGGTGATGAGCGGCAGCTTCACGCAGCGCGGGGAGGCGGCCATCCTCGACAAGTGGCGGCGCGCGGATCTGGCGGTGCGCGGCGGCTGTCAGCTTGTCTTGGAGCTGCCCTTCCTCTTTGCCTGCCGCAGTGCGCAGGACTTCGCGCGCGGCGGCGTGCGCCTGCTGCAGGGGCTCGGCTGCGTCGACACGCTCGCTTTCGGCGCGGAGAGTCCGGACCTTGCACCGCTCATGGAGGCCGCCCGCACCATCGATGCGCAAAAGACGCAGGCGGCGCTCCACGAGGCGCTGCGCGCGGGCGCTTCGTATGCCAAGGCCCTGACCGCTATCCTGCAAACGGAGAGCGCCCTTGCATCAGACCTGCTGCGCCAGCCCAACAACATCCTCGCCATCGAGTACCTGCGCGCGCTCCGCGGCTATGCGCCGGGCATCGAGCCGCTGCTCATTGCGCGGCGCGGTGCGGGCTATCACGAAACCTCGCTCGGCCCCTTGGCGAGCGCTTCGGCCATCCGTGGGGAGCTTGCGAAAGCGCAGCCCGACTTTGCCTCGCTCAGGGACTCCCTGCCCGAGGCGACGTACGCTGCCATTCGCGCGGCTTTTCCCGCAAAGATTGCCTCGACCGAGCGCCTCTTCCGCCCGCTGCTCGCGCGGCTGCTGACGATGCAAGGCCGCGAGCTCGAAGCCATCTTCGGCCTGCAGGAAGGTCTCGCGAACCGGCTGCTCGCCAAGATCCGGCAGAGCCAGACACTGCAGGAGCTCATCGCGGGGATGGTCACGAGCCGCTACCCCGCGAGCCGCATCAGCCGCATCGTCCCGCACCTGCTGCTCGGCACAGGTGAACGCACCGCCCGCGAGGCCGCAGAGACTGGCCCCCTCTACGCGCGCGTGCTCGCCTTTGACGAAGTGGGCCGCGAATTGCTGCACACGATCAAGGAGCGCAGCACCTTGCCCCTCATCACCAAGGTCAGCGCCGCGCTGAACTCCCGCGAGCGGCTCGAAGGCGACCTGACGCCATTGCAGGCGATGCTCGCCCTCGACACGCGCGCCACCGAGCTGCGCGCCCTCGCGCTGCCCGATCATGCGCCGCTCGCGGCCCTGCACCAGACCGACTTCATCACGTCCCCGCATTTCATCAGGAGCGCGTATCACACCTGATTCTCAGTTTACAGGTTTACAACCACGTCGATGCAGAGTATAATGGAGAGACCATCTCGCAACGTCAACATGCTTTCCGCATGTCTTTTTATCAGGAGGAGATTTTATGTCTGAATACCCGAACCTGCACAAGCTGCTGATCTGCCGCAGCCTTCTCGATGACCCGGCCGTCCAGTCGCTGATGGATGTGCTTGACGGCGACAAGCGCCAGATCGGCCCGTGCGCCGCGAAGATCATCGAGGCGGCCGAGGACGTCGGCCTGCACGGCAGCCTGCTGCGCAGCTACCTCATCTACCTGCTCGTCCACGACCCCAACCTCGCCGCGCAGACCATCGAGATGCACGACAGCCCCGTCGGCGCGAGCCTCAAGCAGGCCTTCCTGCACGACCTCACGCTGCTCCTGCCCTTCCTGACCGAGCCCGCGAGCCTCTACCTCGACCTGCCGCTGCTCGACGATTACAAGCCGACCATGCCGCTCCAGACCGAAGCATCCGACGCGCTCGAGAACCTGCTCAAGAGTGCCAGCACCGCCGAAGACTTCGCTACGGCTCTGCTGCGCTACTACCAGAGCTTCGGCTACGGCGACATCGCCTCCTTCAAGGCCTTCCGCTGGGATGCCAAGCTCCAGCGCCTCATCGGTATCCGCCACTTCGAGGCCATGGAGATGGACGACATCATCGGCTACGCCCACCAGAAAGAGCAGCTGATCGACAACACCGAGGCCTTCGTCCAGCGCAAGCCCGCCAACAACGTCCTGCTCGTCGGCGCGCGCGGCACCGGCAAGTCCTCCGCCGTCAAGGCCCTCGCCAACGTCTACTACAGCCGCGGTCTGCGCATCCTGCAGCTCACCAAGCCGCAGCTCAGCCACCTGCCCGACATCATGGACGCCCTGCGCTACTTCGCCAGCAAGCGCTTCATCATCTTCCTCGACGACCTCTCCTTCGAGGAGTCTGACGCCGAGTACAAGTACCTCAAGTCCGCCATCGAAGGCGGCGTCGAATCGCGCCCCGAGAACGTCCTCATCTACGCCACCTCCAACCGCCGCCACCTCATCCGCGAGAGCTGGCGCGACCGCAGCGAGAGCCAGGACGACGTCTACCGCGACGACAGCATGAACGAGACCATCTCCCTCTCCGACCGCTTCGGCCTGATCATCCAGTACTACGCCCCCGACCAGAAAGAATACCTCGCCATCATCGACCACAGACTGCGCAAAGCTGGCATCCATCTCACGCCAGAAGAACTGCGCATCGCCGGCGTGCGCTGGGAAATGACCCACAGCGGCCGCAGCGGCCGCACCGCCCAGCAATTCGTCGCCCATTACCTCGGCCAGCTCGATGATCACGACGAATGATGATGTATGATTCGCACGATGAGTGGGTTTACATCGCAGAAGGGCCGGGGACATGTATTTCGGCTTCGGTCTTCCGCTGAATGAGCCCTATGATACGATCAGCAAGGATGTCACCTCGCCGCCTGCCGCGGCGTCCTGACATCCTTTTTCTATGCTTATATTGTGCGAGGGCTCAGCCCTGCAGGCGAAATACATGTCCCCGGCCTAGTTCATACCTACTTAGAGGCATTCCCCCGCCCCCGCACACACTTGCTGCGCGCTCCTTTGCACTCTGTATCTAAGGGAGGAGGGATACCCTTCGCCTGCAGAAGTGAGGCGACCGCCCGCAGGGCTGGGGCCTGAGAAGGCCTCTCGAGACCGCTCAATGTGAGAACGCCGCGGCAGGCGGCGAATCCGCTAGATTCCATCGAGCAATCATAGGCTCCATTCAGCCGAACGCCGAAGCCGAAGGGTATCCCTACGCCCCCTCCACGCTGAAAAAAGGACTGCACATCCATCGAACAACCCGATGCGCAGCCCTTTTTCTATCTCGCTCTGTGTAATTTTCAGCAGTAAATCGCCACTGCCCGCGGCACGGTCTCGATCGTCAGCGGCAGCATCGGCCCGCACTCTCCGTCGATATCGCTCTCGACGGGTATTCCCGACTCGATGCGGAAGTGCTTCGCCTGCACGTGCAGCACGTCCTCGCGCTCCGACACGGGCTTGCCCGCGATGAGGTCCGCCGTGATGCTCATGAGCTTCGGGATGCTGCACTTGCCGATTGACAGCAGGTCGAGCTTGCCGTCGTCGACCGCCACCCCATTCGCCACGTTCTTCATGCTGCCCACGACCGGGCTGTTGATGATGACGAACAGGAACGTCTCGAGCTCGTAATGCGCGCCGTCCGCCTCAATCTTGAGCGGGAAGTAGCGGAACTTCGGCAGCTCTCCGATGCCCTTGAGATAGTAGGCCATCTTGCCGAGCGAGTTCTTGATGCGCGCATTGACCTCGTGCGCGATGCAGGCCATCGCGCCACCACTCGCAACATTGATAAAATACGTGCCGTCCATGAGGCCGAGGTCCACGCGGCGCGTGCGGCCCGAGGCGATCGTGTCGAGATACGCCTCGAGGTCCGTGTTGACGCCGAGGTACGTCGCGAAGTCGTTCGACGTGCCGCTGCCGATGATGCCGAGCGGCAGGTCGAGACTCCCCTTCATCATGAGGTTGACAATCTCGTGGACCGTGCCGTCGCCGCCCGCGACGAGCAGGCCGTCCGGATTCACCTCGCGCACGAACGGGATGAATTCCTCATTGCCCTCCCGGCGCGTGCGGTAGAAGACGACGAGGATGCCGCGGCGCTGGAACGCCTCGACGATCCAGTCAAGCTTGTTCTTGAAGGCAGCATGCCCCGAAACAGGATTGTAGAAGAGCACGAGCTTCTTCAAAGTATGTTCCCCCTATTTATACCACAATATCACATATTACGATTTGAACACGCCGATGCGGCGCAGGACGCGGATGCCGATGCGGCCGATCATCGGCATCCGTGCGAGGTCGTCCTCGAGCAGGCCGCCGACGAGCAGCATGACCGCGATGTAGACGAAGCAGCCGAAGAAGACCGCGCCGAACGTCGAGATGGCGCCGATGTTCCACCAAGCCATCGTCCAATCATAGAAGAAGTAGACCGCGACCGCCATGACCGCCGCAGCAAACAGCGTTTTGAGGAGCTGCGGGATCTCCATGCGGTAACCGATGAACTTGTAGATGAAGAACAGGTTGATGATGGCCGCGACACCCATGTCGGCCGCCGTCGCCCAGGCCGCACCCATGATGCCGAGCCACGGCAGTGCCGTGAGTTCCCAGTTCAGGATGACCTTGGCCGCCGCCGCGAGGATCATGTTGACCATCGGGATGGTCGGATGACCGAGGCCCTGCAGGATGCCCGTCGAGACCTGATGCAGGCCGAGCAGCACGATGCTGAAGGCCGAGATCATGACCGCTGGGCCAGCGCCCGGCGCATTGTAAATGAGTGACGAGATCGGCGTCGCAAGCACGAAGACGATGACGAAGGCCGGGAAGCAGACGAAGTTCGAGATGCGCACCGAGGCCGCCGTCTGGTTGTAGACGCGCTTCATGTCGCGCAGCGCCCGCGCCTCCGAGATGGCCGGCACGATGCTCATGGCCATCGAGGCCGTGATGATGCACGAGAGATTGACGAGTGGCACCGCCATGCCCGTCAGGTAGCCGAAGAGCTCCGTCGCCTCATTGACGCTGTAGCCCGCGACTTCGAGGCGTTGCGGCACGATCATGAGGTCGAGGTTCGAGACGACCGGCAGCATGATGCTCGCCGCCGAGACCGGCAGCGACAGCATGAAGATGCGGCGCATAATCTTGAGCACCGGCTCGTGCTCCGTGCCCGGCAGCGGCTTGATGTCATGGCCGTAGTCGCGCTCGATGTCGCGGTCGAGCTTCCAGTGGTAGTAGACGAGCACGATGAGGCCCGTGACCGCGCCGGCAAAGGCGCCGAGAGAGGCACCGGCCGACGCGTACTCGAGGCCCCAGGGCAGGAAGAGCTGCGCCAAGAGGATCATCGTGATGACGCGGAAGATCTGCTCCACGATCTGCGAGACCGCTGTCGGCGTCATGCGCTGCCAGCCCTGCAGGTAGCCGCGCGAGGCCGCGAGCAGCGTGACGAAGAAGACCGTCGGCGCGAGCACGACCATCGAGAGGTACGCGCGCGCATCGCGGATGAAGTGCCACTCGATGAGCCAGTCCGCCGCGAAGTACGTCAGCACCGAGAACAGAAGGCCCGTGACGAGCATGAGCCCCATCGAGATGCGGAAGACGCGCTTCGCGCCGTAGATGTCCTTGAGCGCCACGCGCTCCGCCGTGATGATGGAGATGGCCACCGGCACACCGGCCTGTGAGACCGTCATCGCGAAGAAATAGATTGGGAAGGCCATCTGGTAGAGGCCGATACCTTCACCGCCGAGGATACGCGACACGAAGATCCAGTTGAGGGAGCCGATGACCTTGACGACAAAGCCGGCAATCGTCAGGATGAACGTGCCCTTGAGGAAGGACTCTCCCTTGCTTGACTTCTTGCCCTCGTCCGAGGACTTGTTGGAGCCTTGGGCTTCTTGAGGCTGCTGTGCCGCCTGCACATTTGCCTCTACATCTTGCTTGCTAATGGAAAACACCGCCTACGTGCATAGAATTTGCTGGAATCAGGAATTTCGGGAAAGAAGAAAGGCAGGTTCCCCCGCCTCTCGCAAATTGCAAAAATACCAGTATACCGCTATAATGGTACTCAACATTGAGATTATATCATTATTGGGCGAATCAATCCAGTAATTTCTTGACAAATATACGAAGACAGGAAGGAAGTCAGCATGGACATCAATCTCATGGGCTTCGACGTCAGCGCAGCCCGCCAGAAACCCGAAACCATCCGCCACAAAGAAGAGTCGTGCCCGTTCTGCGACCGCGAGCACCTGACCGGCGTCATCGAGACCGAGGGAGACATGGTCTTCCTGCGCAATAAGTACAACGTCATCGAGGGAGCCGACCAGTTCGTGCTCATCGAGGGGCGCGAATGTCACAGCGACATGCCCTCCTACACGAAGGAGCACATGCACGCTCTGATTCGCTTCGGCCTGCGCATGTGGCAGCAGCTCAAGGAGAGCGGCCGCTACGAGGCCGTGCTCTTCTTCAAGAACTACGGCCCGCTCTCCGGCGGCACCATCCGCCATCCGCACATGCAGCTCATCGGCCTGCCGCACGTCAAGAAGGAGCTGCTCTGCCGCCCCGAGGAGTTCGAGGGCCCCGTCATCCACGAGCGAGATGGCGTCACGCTCAACGTCTCCGACGTGCCGCGCATCGGCTTCTGGGAGTTCAATATCCTGCCGCCTGAGGACCTGACGCCAGCCGCCATCGATACGACGGCCGACTTCATCCAGATCATCGTCGACTTCCTCACGCACCACTTCGGCAGCCAGACGCAGAGCTACAACATCTTCTTCTACGACCTAGGCGGCCGCATCGCCGTCAAGCTGCTGCCACGCTTCGCCACGCCGCCAATCTACGTCGGCTACGGCATCCACTTCCGCCCGAGCAGCCTCGATGAAGCCATCCACGCCATACAGGAGCGCTACTTCTGAATGGAGGAACCCTTCCGAACTGCCGAGTTCCTGATGGTCGGACTGTCCGACTGGGCAATCCGACTGCGACCTAAGGCGATCACCTTTTGACAAAGTGATTGCGGTGCGTTATAATAGCAGACGCAACTCAAAATTAACTAGTTAATATTCATGTCAAAAGGAGTGGTCGTTTTCATGACAAAAGAAAAACTTTGGTCCCGAGATTTCCTTGCACTGACGACAGCAAATGGCCTGCTGTTTGTCGGATTCCATATCCTGCTCCCGACGCTGCCCATCTACGTGGCAAGCTTGGGCGCATCTGGCTCAGAGATTGGCTTGATCGCCGGCATCTTTGGGTATTCCGCCATCTTCATCCGCCTGTTCACCGACACCGGCGTGCGTGCCTTCGGCAAGAAGACCTGCCTCTACGCCGGCCTTCTCCTCTCGTTGCTGGCAACGGCGGGATACGCACTGCTGGATTCCATCGGTGCCATCGTCGTAGCCCGCGTCATCCACGGCTTTGGCTTCGGGCTCAGCACGACCTTCGCCGCAGCCCTGGTCGCTGACGTCATCCCCGCCTCGCGCCGCGGTGAGGGCATCGGCTACTTCGGCCTGGGCAGCACGATCGCGATGGCCCTGGCCCCGGCATTCGGCCTGATGCTCCTCTCCGACATCAGCCCCTGGGCCCTGTTCATCACCTCTGGCATCGCGACGCTCGCAGCGTTTTTTGCCGCCCGCCAGGACCGCACAGCCGAGAGAGAGCCGGCACTCCCCGTGCCGGCCGTGCACCTCTCCTTCCGCAACCGCCTCTATGAGGCAGGGACTGGCATCCCCGCCATCCTGACCATCTTCTTCGGCGCCGCTTACGGCAGTGTCAACACGTTCATCGCGATGATGGCCTCAGAGGCCGGCATCAGCAGCGCTGGCCTGTTCTTCATTGTGGGAACCTTCTTCATCTTCCTCTCCCGCCCGTTCGGCGGTCGCCTCCTCGACCGCTACGGCGCCTTTGCCGTCGTGATTCCCGGAGCCCTGCTCTACTGCGTGGCCCTTGCCCTGATCCTCGCAGCCGGCAGCCTGCCCGTGCTGCTCACCGCCTCCGTCTTCTACGGCCTCGGTGCTGGCCTCCTGCTGCCAGCCCTCATGACCTGGATGCTCAATGTCGTCCGGGCCGACCGCCGCAGCGCCGCCAGCGCCACCTTCTACAACATGCTCGACATCGGCACGAGCACCGGCATCGTCGCCCTCGGCAGCCTGGCTGGCACGGTCGGCTACATCGCCATGTACCGCTACGTCCTCGTCATCATGGCCGCCTTCGTGTTATTCGGCCTGCTGGCACATCGCCTGTCCCGCCAGGTGCGCCAGCCAGAAGAAGCAGAGGAGTAAATCATGGACAAGACAAGCTGGCAGGAGAGCGACAGCGACCGCCTGATCCATCAGCTCTACCAAACGATGCGCCTGTTCTCCAAGACCTTGAACCAGAAGATCGCTGCCACCGGCATCTACGGCTCCGAATGGACCATCCTGAACCTGATCCATCATCGTCAGGACTGCGCGCAGACCGCACTGAGCCAGTATCTCGGCGTAGAGCCCGCGGCCATCTCCAAGACCTTGACGAAGATGGAGAAGAAAGGCCTAATCACGCGCGTCTCCCATCCCAATGCACGCGGCAAATTCATCGAGCTCACGGAAAAGGGCGCCCAAGCCCACCGCGACTTATCCGCCGCCGTGGCTGAGCATCGCCGCAAGGCACTGCAGGACCTTCCACCAGAAGCGCTGCAGGACCTCCAGGATGTGATGCTGCAGATCCAGGAAAACCTGTCCTCAGATTGACCTACCCAGATAAAAGAAACCCCAGACAAGGCTGTCGCCCTGTCTGGGGTTTTCTATTGCAAGAAGAGCTGCGGCTCAAGCTTCTTTGCGGTCAAACGGCACGTGGTTGAGGATGAGGTCCGGGTTGTTGTCCATGATCCAGCCGAGCGCCCACTCGTTGCTGACGAGCAGCACGGGGTTGCCCTTGCGGTCGTAGACGAACATGCCGCGGTCCGCGCCCCTGAGGGAGGCCGGCGTGACCTCGCTGCCGTCCTTGAAGGCGAGCCAGCGCGCGACTTCGTACGGCTGCATGTTCATCGTGATGTCGACGTTGTACTCGTTCTTGAGGCGGTACTCAAGCACCTCGAACTGCAGCGTGCCGACCGTGCCGACGATGTAGGACTCCATGCCAGCGCCTGCCTGCTGGAAGAGCTGGATGGCGCCTTCCTGCGTGAGCTGCTCGATGCCCTTGACGAACTGCTTGCGCTTCATCGTGTCCTTCGCCTGCACGCGCGCGAACTTCTCGGGCGGGAAGACCGGGAAGTCGGCGTACTTGAACTTGTGGCTCTCGTCGCAGATCGTGTCGCCGATGCCGAAGATGCCCGGATCGAAGAGGCCGACGATGTCGCCGGGGTACGCCGTGTCGATGATCTGGCGGTCCTGCGCGAGGAACTGCTGCGGCTGCGCGAGTTTGATGATCTTGCCCGAGCGCTCGTGCCAGACGCTCATATTGCGCTCGAACTTGCCCGAGCAGATGCGGATGAAGGCCAGGCGGTCGCGGTGCGCCGGGTTCATGTTGGCCTGGATCTTGAAGACGAAGCCCGAGAACTTCTCGTCGTCCGGCGCGATGAGGCCATCGCTCGACAGGCGCGGCTGCGGCGTCGGCGCCATGCGGATGTAGCCCTCGAGGAAGTCCTGCACGCCGAAGTTCGTCATGGCCGAGCCGAAGAACATCGGCGTGAGCTCACCGGAGTTGACCTTCTCCATGTCGAATTCCTCACCGGCCTCGTCGAGGAGCTCGATGTCGTCCTTGAGCGCCTGCCACGTCTCCTCGCCCACGCGCTCGATGACGGCCGGGTCGTCCGGCTCGTAGACGTCCGCGATGCGCGCCTGCTGGCCGTGCGTCGTGTCGGCCGCGAAGAGCAGCACCTTGTCGTTGCGGCGGTCGTAGACGCCCATGTACTGGCCGTCCTGGCCGATCGGCCAGTTCATCGGGTACGAGCGGATGCCGAGCACGTTCTCAATCTCATCCATGAGGTCAATCGGCAGCTTGCCGTAGTGGTCGAGCTTGTTGACGAACGTGAAGATGGGGATGCCGCGCTGTTTGCAGACCTTGAAGAGCTTCTTCGTCTGCGCCTCGACGCCCTTCGCGACGTCGATGACCATGACGGCGCTGTCGACGGCCATGAGCGTGCGGTACGTGTCCTCCGAGAAGTCCTGATGACCCGGCGTGTCGAGGATGTTGATGCGGCAGCCCGCATAGTCGAACTGCAGCACCGACGAGGTGACCGAGATACCGCGCTGCTTCTCGATCTCCATCCAGTCCGACACCGCATGGCGCTGCGTCTTGCGCGACTTGATGGACCCCGCGAGATGGATGGCACCGCCGTAGAGCAGCAGCTTCTCCGTCAGCGTCGTCTTACCGGCATCCGGGTGCGAGATGATCGCAAACGTGCGGCGCTTCTTGATTTCCTTATCGAGTTCTTCGCTTAAAGCTGACAAAATCCTTTTCCTCCCAGTATATGTGAATGATGCATGTCAAGTTACACTGCTTACCATTCTATCATAGAGCCTTCTCCTACTGCAATCCCCAATTTCCCCTCCTCCGCCGCTATGATATAATGGAGCCAGTACATCATCTGCCCACAGGAGGATTCCCATGACCGAAATCAAACCGTCCGTCTGTCCCTACGACTGCCCTGACTGCTGCGGGCTGCTCATCACCGTCGAGGACGGCAAGGCCGTCTGTGTCGCGGGCGACCCCGAACACGCCTTCACGCGCGGCACGCTCTGCCCGAAGATGGCCCACTATGAGCGCACGGTCCACTCGCCAAAGCGCATCATGACGCCGCTAAGGCGCATCGGCCAGAAGGGCGAAGAGCGCTTTATCCCCATCGGCTGGGATGAGGCCATCGAAGAGATCGCTCGGCGCTGGCACGGCATCATCAAGGAATACGGCGCCGAGGCCATCCTACCCTACTCCTACGCCGGCACGATGGGTACGATCGGCTACAGCGCCGGCCACGCCCTCTTCTACGCGCTCGGCGCCACGAGCCTCGACCGCACCATCTGCGCGCCCGCCAAGAGCCGCGGCTACCGCGACGTCATGGGGGCGACACTGCCGACCGCCCCGCAGGAAGCCCAGCATAGCGATATGATCGTCCTCTGGAGCATCAGCATGCTCGCGACCGACATCCACTTCCGCCACGACATCGAGATGGCTCGCAAGAGGGGCGCCAAGGTCTACTGCATCGACACCTACCGCACGAAGACCGCCGACTACGCCGACGCCTTCCTCTGCCCGCGCCCCGGCACCGACGGCGCGCTTGCGCTCGCCATCCTCCACGTGCTCGTACAAGACGACCTCGCCGACCGCGCCTTCCTCAAGGAGTACGTACAGGGAGCGGACGAACTCGAGCAAAAGGTCCTGCCGCATTACACCCCCGAGGCCGCCGCAGCCATCACCGGCGTCCCCGCCGCGGATATCCGCGCCTTCGCCCATGCCTACGGCAATGCCCGCGCCCCCTTCATCCGCCTCGGCAGCGGCCAGTCCCGCTACACAAACGGCGCCATGACCTCGCGCCTCATCACCTGCCTGCCCGCCTTCGTCGGCGCCTACGCCAAGAAAGGCGGCGGCCTCCTGACCTCCGCCTCCGGCAGCCACGCCTTCGACAAGAACATCATCCGCCGCCCCGACCTCGAGCAGAGAGGCGTCCGCCACATCAACATGTGCGAGCTCGGTCGCGCGCTCAACGATACAGACCTGACACCTCCCGTCAAGGCGCTCTACATCTACTCCTCCAATCCCGCCTGCACCGCCCCCGACCAGAACCAGGTCCTGCGCGGCCTCCAGCGCGAAGACCTCTTCACCATCGTCCACGAGCGCTTCCTCACAGACACCACCCGCTACGCCGACATCGTCCTGCCCGCCACCACCTCCCTCGAGAGCGAAGACCTCTACTACTCCTACGGCCACTACACCATCCAGCGCGCCAGAGCCGTCATCCCGCCCGTCGGCGAGAGCAAGAGCAACTGGCAGACCGCCCGCCTGCTCGCCAAAGCCATGCACCTCACAGACCCCATCTTCGATCAGACCGAAGAAGACCTCGTCGAAGCCCTCATCGCCAGTACCAAGAAAGCCTGGCCCTTGCCCCTCAGTAGCGAAGCACTCCAGAAGCTAAGAGACTGCCTCCCCGTCGACCTGCCCCTGCCCGAAGACTACAAGCTCCACTTCGCCACCCCTTCCGGCAAGATCGAGATCAAAAATCCCCGTTGCCAGCCTCCCCTGCCCGATTACCTGCCGCCCCACAAGAATAGCGAGCCCTTCCACCTCATCAACGCCCCCGACATGCGCATTCTCGACAGCTCCTTCAACGAGCGCGATGAGCTCACCCGCGGCAACATCATGACCCTGCTCATCCATCCCGAAGACGCCGCCGCGCGCGGCCTCCACGACGGCGACCCCGTCCGCGCCCGCAACCAGCGCGGCCACGCCCACTTCACCCTGAAGCTCTCCGACCGCGTCAAACGCGGCACCCTCGTCACCGAAGGCGTCTGGTGGCAGGCCTACACAAAAGACGGCAACACCAACCGCCTGACCTCCATGCGCCTCACCGACAAAGACGGCGGCAGCACCTTCTACGACGTCAGCATCGACATCGAGAAAGCCTGACCCCGGCGAAGAGGCGCAGCCGATTTCGCCCATCCCACAAACTCCCGGCGGACAGACAGGCAAAGCCGCCTCCGCCGCTTCTACCCAAGCTCACATTGCCAACCCCCGCCGAGCTACACGCCCCAACGGCGGACAGGCGCAGCCGCCTCCGCCCATCCCGCAAATCTCCGGCGGACAGGCGCAGCCGCCTCCGCCGCCCTCGCATCCACAAACGTAACTCTGGGCGGGGGCACCTGTTCCGCCTGGAGCCGCGCAGCGACCGCCCGCAGGGCTGAGCCCTCCCGCTCCCCAGCATAGCACCACAATGTCAGAACGCCGCGGCAGGCGGCGAACCCGCCTCCATCACCAAACCAGCCATAGGGCTCATTCAGCGGAGCGGCGAAGCCGGAACAGGTGCTCCCGCCCCATCCACGATGTGCGCTTTCCCCATACGATGTAAACAAAAACCCGGCACGAGCCCACCTCGTACCGGGTTTTCCTATCTCACTTTATCGCAGTTCAAAACGCCCTGCCATCCAGCGCCTTCTCGACGAGCGTATCCCCGACATACCGGAGCTTCAGCGAGAACACCGCCTCTTGCTTCTCCATCAGCCGGAAGAAGATCTTATCCCCTTCCCAGAGGGGCAGCTCGTAGACCGCATCCTTCGCGACCCACTCGAGCATGCCCTCGCGGCACCCGTCGCGCCCGACGAGCTCCCCGTGGAACGCATCCGCCGTGTAGAGGAACATGTACTCCGTCTGCCACTTGTCCGACATAAACGTGATGATGCCGCGCAGCCGGAACGAGTCGAGCACGAGGCCCGTCTCCTCCCGCACCTCGCGCAGGAGACACTCCTCCGGCGTCTCGTCCGGCTCAAAGTGGCCGCCGACCCCAATCCACTTGTCGTGGTTGATGTCGTGTGCCTTCTTGACCCGGTGCATCATCAGGTACTTGCCGTCCTGCTCGATGTAGCAGAGCGTCGTCAGATTCGTCTTCTTGTGGCCCTTCACCTGCGCCGCCGTCATAGCCTGAGCTCCAGTCCGACCGGGCAGTGGTCGCTGCCGAAGACCTCATTGTGGATCGTCGCATCCGCGATCTTCTCGCGCAGCCGCGCCGACGTCACGAAGTAGTCGATGCGCCAGCCCGCATTCGTATCGCGCGCCTTGCGCAGGTACGACCACCACGTGTAGATGCCCGTGCGGTCCGGGTAAAGCGCGCGGAACGTGTCGATGAAGCCCGCATCAAGGAGCTCCGTGAACTTGCCGCGCTCCTCATCCGTGAAGCCCGCATTGTGGTGATTCGTCTTCGGATTCTTGAGGTCGATCTCCGTGTGCGCGACATTGAGGTCGCCGCAGACGATGACCGGCTTCTTCGCATCCAGAGCCACGAGGTACGCGCGGAACGCGTCCTCCCACTCCATGCGGTAAGCGAGGCGCTCGAGGCCACGCTTCGAGTTCGGCGTGTAGACCGTCACGAAGTAGCAGTCGGGGAACTCCAAGGTAATCACGCGGCCCTCATGGTCGTGCTCCTCGATGCCGAGCCTGTACGTGACCGCAAGCGGCTCGATGCGCGAGAAGACGGCCGTGCCCGAGTAGCCCTTGCGCTCCGCGCTGTTCCAGTACTGGCGGTAGCCCGGCAGGTCAAGGATGGCCTGCTCCGGCTGCATCTTCGTCTCCTGCAGCGCGAAGACATCCGCGTCGAGCTTCACAAACGACTCCATGAAGCCCTTCTTGAGGCAGGCCCGAAGGCCGTTGACATTCCAGGAAATGCACTTCATCGCCATCCCTCCTCATCACGGCAGCGTCTTGAAGGCGCTGAACGGCCAGAAGACGAGCACAGCCTTGCCCTTGATGAGCTTGTAAGGCACGAAGCCGACATCGGCGAAGCGGCTGTCTTCTGAATTGTTGCGGTTATCGCCCATGACGAAGACCGTGCCCTCAGGCACCGTCGCCTTCGGGTACTCGCTGCGCGTCGGCTCGAGGATGTAGTCCTCCGTGAGCATCTGGTCGTTGACAAAGACGCGGCCGCCCTTGATCTCGATCGTGTCACCCGGCGTCGCGATGACGCGCTTGATGAAGTCGCGGCTCGTATCGCGCGGATACTGGAAGACGAGGATCTCGCCCTTCTCCGGCGCGCGGAAGTCGTAGATGAACTTATTGACGACGAGGCGCTCCTGCGACTGCAGCGTCGGGCGCATCGACGGGCCGTCGACGATGTAGAGCTCGACGACGAACTGACGGATGATGAAGGCCAGCACGACCGCGATGACAATCGATATGACCCAGTCTTTTGCCTCTTCTCCTAATGAACTCATGAAGGTTCCTCCTGTAATCCTTTCTACAAACAAAATAGGGACTGCCAAAAGCAGTCCCTACCGTACGCCGATCAGCGTTTCTCTTTGATACGAGCAGCTTTACCCGTAAGGTTGCGCAGATAATAGAGTTTTGCACGACGGACAATACCCTTGCGGAGAACGTCGATCTTCTCGATGCGCGGGGAATGTACCGGGAACATGCGCTCGACGCCGATGCCGTACGAGATGCGGCGAACCGTGAACGTCTCGCGGACGCCCGTGCCCTGACGGCCGATGACGACGCCTTCGAACATCTGGATACGCTCGCGGGAACCCTCGACGATCTTTGCATGGACGCGGACCGTGTCACCAGGTGCGAACTCCGGGATATCCGAGCGGAGCTGTTCTTTTTCCAACGTTTCGATGATATTCATTTTTTTCCTCCTTGATGGCAGACGTTCATGGCAAGCCCGATGCTCACTCAGAGGACCGTCCATATACCTAGATAGCATACCATAAAAAAAGGGCGGTTTCAACCGCCCCTGCAAAATTTTTCTTGAATCGCCGTCTCACTTGCCGATGCGCGCGGCCATCGCCTCGCGCACGATGTCCTCGGGCACGTCGTTGCGGCAGGTCACCTTGCCGATGCCCTGCATGAGCACCCAGTTGACCTTGCCGTTGATGGTCTTCTTGTCGTGGAAGATGTCGCGGTACATCGCATCGACCGTGCAGCCCTCGGCCTTGGTCGGCAGCTGCATGCGCGCGACGAGCGCCTCGACGCGCGCGACATCGGCCTCTTGAATCATGCCGAGGCGCGCGCTGATGTCAGCCGCGCCGATCATGCCGATGGCGACGGCCTCGCCGTGGTTGTAGCGGATGTAGCCCGTCTCCTTCTCGATGGCATGCGCCATCGTGTGGCCGAAGTTCAGGATGCGGCGCAGGCCGCTCTCCTTCTCGTCCTCACTGACGACGGCCGCCTTGATCTCGCACGAGCGCGCGATCATGTGGACAGCAGCCTCGCGCTCAAGTGCGAGCACCGCGTCCGCATGCTGCTCGAGGTAGGCGAAGAAGTCCGCATCGTAGATGATGCCGTACTTGATGATCTCGCCGAGCCCCGTCGCGATTTCGCGCTTCGGCAGCGATTCCATCATGGAGAGGTCCATGAAGACGCCCTTGGGCTGGTAGAACGCGCCGATGAGGTTCTTGCCGAGCGCGTGGTTGACGGCCACCTTGCCGCCGACGCTCGAGTCGACCTGAGCGAGTAGGCTCGTCGGCAGCTGCACGAACGGCACGCCGCGCATGTACGTCGCCGCGATGAAGCCCGCGAGGTCGCCGACGACACCGCCGCCGAGCGCGAAGATCGGCGACTTGCGGTCGAGGCCGAGCTCGATGGCCCGCGTGTAGAGCTTCTCGGCGACAGCGAGGCACTTGGAGCTCTCGCCTGCCGGGATCGTCACGACGGTCACGTGGAGGCCGCCCGCCTCGAGGATGGCGCGGACCTCCTCACCGTAGAGCGGCCCGACATTGCTGTCCGTCACGAGCATGGCCTGCTGCGAGAAGCCCGCCCCCTGCACAAACGACTGGAGCTCTTTCTCAAGACCGTAGCCAATCAGAATATCATAACTCTCTTCTCCGAGAGCGACGCGTACCTTACGCATGAACGACACCTCTTGTTTTCAGATGATGAAGGATTTCCTCGACGACCTGCAGCGGCGAGAGCTTGCTCGTATCGACCGAGAAGTCCGCCTGGCGGTAGAGCGGGCGGCGCTCCTCGATGAGCGTCTCGACGGCGCGGCGGCGGTCGCCCTTATCCTCCTTGTCGAGGACGGGGCGCTCGCCCTTACTGGCCGTGCGCATGAGGATGGTATCGACGTCGGCCGTCAGGCAGACGATGACGCCGCTCTGCCTCAGGAGAGCGACATTGGCAGGGTCCTTGACCGTGCCGCCGCCCGTCGAGATGACGGCATTCTGCCGCGCGGCGACGCGCTCGACCATGCGGTGCTCCGCAGCGCGGAAGTACGGCTCGCCCTTCTGCGCGAAGATGGCGGGAATGGCCATGCCCTCTTCTGCCTCGATCTCCTGGTCGAGGTCGAGGAAGGCCGCGCCGAGCTTCTGCGCGAGCACGCGGCCCGTGCTCGTCTTGCCCGTGCCCATGAAGCCGATCAGCACGATGTTCTTCATCGGATCACCATTCCTTCCCGATGCGTGCCTTGTAGGCAGCAAGTGCGGCCTTGAGGTCGACCATCGCATCCGAGCCAAACTTGTCGCAGATGGCCTGCGCGATGACGAAGGCCGTCATGGCCTCGCCGACGACGGAGGCCGCCGAGACGGCACACGTGTCGCTGCGTTCCTTGCAGGCCAGCACTTCCTCATGGCTCGCGATGTCGACGGAGTGCAGTGGCTGCATCAGCGTCGGGATCGGCTTCATCGCCGCCTTGACGACGAGCTCCTCACCATTCGTCATGCCGCCCTCGAGGCCGCCTGCGCGATTCGTCCTGCGGTAGACCTTGCCTGCCTCGTCGAGGAACATCTCGTCGTGGATCTGGCTGCCCGGCAGGATGGCGCAGTCAAAACCCGCGCCGATTTCCACGCCCTTGATGGCCTGGATGGACATCAGGGCGCCGGCGAGCTTGCCGTCGAGGCGGCGGTCCCACTGGATGTGGCTGCCGAGCCCTGCCGGCAGACCGCGCACCGTGACCTCGAAGATGCCACCCAGGGTGTCGCCCTCTTTGCGCGCCGCCTTGATCTTCTCCTTCATCTGCGCCTCGGCCTCTGCATCGTAGCAGTTGAGGTCCGAGATGTCCGTGCCGAGCTTCGTGCGGTCGACCTTCGCCGGGTCGACCTTGACGCCACCGATGCAGGTGACCTGCGAGACGACCGTGATGCCAAGTGCCTTTAGGAATTCCTTGCAGACGGCGCCGACGGCCACGCGCATCGTCGTCTCGCGCGCACTCGAGCGCTCGAGGATGTCGCGGACGTCCGTGCGGTCGTACTTGCGGATGCCCGTGAAGTCCGCATGGCCCGGGCGCGCCGCCGTGACCTTCTCGCCCGCGGGCTCGCCGAAGGCCGCCATGCGCTCGCCCCAGTTCTGGAAGTCGCGGTTGACGACCTGCAGCGTGATGGGCCCGCCAATCGTCTCATTGAAGCGCACGCCCGAGAGGACATTGACCTTGTCCTTCTCGATCTTCATGCGGCCGCCGCGGCCGTAGCCCTGCTGGCGACGTGCCAGGTCTTTATTGATGGACTCGAGGTCCAGTTTGAGGCCGGCCGGCAGTCCCTCGAGGATAGCCGTCAGGCACGGGCCGTGTGACTCGCCCGCAGTCATAAAACGCAATTCGCTCATATCCAAACACCTCACGTATTTCAAAAACAATATTGATTACAGTGTAAAGGATACGCGCCTATAAATCAAGGTCTTATTTCAATGGATACCTGTCCTCATTCAAGAGAAGCAACCGTCTCTTCCGCTGCCTCGCCGTCCGCCCTGCCCTTTGCTTCATCCTGTGACCAGGCGTAAGCCGTGACGACGAGCTGGCACTGCAGCATGCCGTCCTTGCCCTGCGCCTGCTGCTCAATGCGCGTCTCGTGGATGGCGAGCAGGCGCTCCGACTGCTGTAGGCGGCGCAGGAAGTCGAGCACCGAGAAGTACGAGCCGCTGCAGGCAATGGAGACGGGCATCTCCTGTACACCGTCCACCGAGCGCGCCTCAGCCGGCGCGACCTTCTGGAGCTTCACCTGGCTCTGCAGCGCCTTGTGCTGCAAATCCTGCAGGAAGGCTCCCTGCCCGAGCTCCCGCGGCAGCATGCGCTCGGCGCGTCCCTCGCGGTCCGAGAGCTCCTTCTCGTAGGCGGCGAGGTCGCCGTGCACATTCTTGAAATTCATGACGGCGGCCAGGCGAGTACGCAGCTCAACCGCCTTTTTCTCGTACGCCGCCTGCTCCGCGCGCAGCGGCAGGTGCACAAGCACGCCGTAGGCCAGCAGCGCGATGAGGCAGACGGCGATGCTGGCCGCGAGGAAGCGTACATCCCCGTCGCCAAGACCCAGCTGCTCCAAACTTGCCCGGATTCCCTTCATCCTCTCATCCTCCTCTTTGCAATCCATCACAGACTAGATGCCGACGCTGATGCGGAAGGCAATGCTGTTCTTTTCCGCATCCTTCCCTTCCTCCGACGCCTCAAGCACGGGCCCCTGTGGGAAGAAGGCGCGGTCCGCCTCGAAGGACTGCAGGAAAGATGAGAGCGCGGCGTAACTGAGCGCCGCGCCGCAGAGCTCCACCTTCTTGTCGGAGCGCAGCAGGATGGACCTGAGCCAGACGCCTTCCGTCTGGAGCTCGGGCCGCCCGAGGTGGACCATCACGCTGTACCACGGCACGGCCGCTCCCATGACGGCGGCGGCCTTGGCATCGCGCGCGCGGATCTTCTGCTGCAAACGTCCCGTCAGCTGCATGCTCTTCTCCTCACGCTGCAGCAGCAAAAAGGCCTGCTCCTCATGCTGGTAATCGCGCTTCGCCTCGAGATAGGCGCGCATATCGAAGAACGACGCGGCAAGCAGCACGAGAAACGTCACGATGCAGCAGAGCGCGGCCAGCCTTCGGCAACGCAGCCGGCGCCCCTGCACCGCGCCGCCCCAGAGCCGCAGGCCATCTTCTTGAAGGACGGACTTCGCTGCCGCGATGGCCGGCATGAACGCGCGCTGCGCCTCCGTGAGCGCCAGGCCCTGCCCGTCCCATGAAGCTGTCATCGACGCCGCTGTCCCCGGCGGCAGGGCCGCGATGCCGCGCAGCGAGAGCCCCTGCTCGCGGAAATTCTCGGCCAGCCTTGCAAGCAAATCCCGCTCCGCTGCGGCGAGCACGACGCGGCCCACACCCTCGCGCTGGCAGGCCATCGCATACGCATCAGCCTCAAGCCCCTCATCCGTCAGCCGCGCGTCGAGCTCCCAATGCGCCGCTTCGCGCCACTCCGCCGCCTCCATATTGGGCGGCAGCTCCGTCTCGTAGAAGCGGACCTGCTCTGCGGGCAGGCAGACGGCGAAGTCGAGCTCGTACCAGCCCTCGCGCTGCGCGCGCATCGCGGCCGCCTCTGCAAGCGTCAGGCCGCCGTCCAACCGCTCCACCGCCGTGCGCACGAGCACCAGCGTGCCATGCTCCGCGAGCAGCTCGGCGAAGAGGACCTTCCCGTCTCCCCTCTCCGATGGGACATGGGCTATGCCGATGACGCGCCTGCGCTCCTCCCAGAGCCAGCCGCCGCCCATGAGTCCGCCACTCCATCTCTGCTCAAATCTCTGGCACAGCTTGCTGAGGCTTTCCAGCAACCGGCCTTGCGCTTCAGCGGCTCCTTCCCTTCCAGACATAAGCATCCCCTTTCCGTTCCAAGAGTCCCCGCGCAATCTTGTGGCGCTGCCAATCATCGCGCTCCTGTTCGCGTGCCACAGCGACGACCCAGTACGAGCCCCGCTTCTCTGCCACAACGGCCTGTACGATGAGCACGCCTTTCTCGCTCTGGACCTCGTGCGGCGCCACGAGGGTCGCGCCGTCCGCCAGCAGCGCAGGATCCGCCACGGCGCGCTTCACCGCCTCCTGCAACGTCTCTTCCGCCGCGAGGCGCAGGTTCACCTCGTGCTCGTACGAAGCCGTCATCTTCCGGCTGCTATAAGCCGTGTAGCAGACCGCCGTGCCGAGCATCATGACGACCACCGTCAAGAGCATGGCCCAGACAGCGGCCGAGCCCCGTTCCCGCTCCATTCCCATCCCTCCCCTCAGTCGCTTCCATCGCTTCTATCGCTTCCGCCACATCAGTCACTGCGCTCCGGGCCGTAGACCGCGACCGCGAGCGTGTAGCTGTGTCCCGTCACCTTGCTCCTGCCCGTCAGCCGTATCTCTTGCAGCCGCGGCGCGAGCTCTGTACACGAGAATTCCGTGATATCGACGCCCGCGAGCGAATTGTTGCCCGTCAGCGGCCACGTCGCATCGCGCCAGACGAGCTTGTCCACCTTGTTCACACGGTGAACCCAGTACTGCACTTGGAACGTGCCAGTGAGCGACTCATCCGGCGAGCAGTACTGATAGAAGATGATGCTCGGCCTGCCATTGTGGCGCTGGCTGCGCACCCGGTACGAGATCCGCGCCTCGTCGGCCACCTGGCGCATGGCCATCTGGACCTCCTGATGCAGCTCGCTGTCCGCGATGAGGAAAAAGGCAGCGCGGAAGGCCATGACCACCATGGCCCCCATCGCTGCCAGAAGGAAGACGAGAACGGGCAGGGAGACGAGCATGTCGAGCAGGACGGTGCCCGCTTCTCTACTGCCCTTCATATACCCCTACCCTCCTCTGATACACTTGCTGATGCTGCCGCCCGCCGTGCTGCCACGCGACGGTCACAGCCGCTCGGTAAGCGCCTGCCTGCTCCATCCGCTGGATGTCCGTGCGGAGCAGGAAGTCGCCACCTCCCGAAACATCCGATGCTTCCGGTGAGAAAGCCACGTGCTCCTGCCGCACGGATGCCCCTTCTGCCAGTGTCCCCGAAGCAGCCCGGTACTCAAGATACGCGAACTCCGATTCCGCAAGAAACGTGGCCGCCGCCTCGAAGCGGGTCTGCGCCTCCATGCGCAGCCCTTGGCGGTAGAGCAGCAGGGCGCTCGCCATCAGGACGAGCACCGCCGCGAGCACGAGCGTCTCGAGCAGCAGGAACCCCTTCTCACCGTCTTTCATCGCCATTCCCTCCTATCACCGCCTCTCCACACGCGCACGGCCGCCCGCACTCAGGATGATCCTGCGCAACGACTGTGGCGCCTCCGTCCAGAAGAGCACCATCGTGCACGGTGTCATCAAGATGCCCTCGTCGCCAAACGCCAACGCAGGGCCATCCATGTCCCCCGTCACGAAGCGCCCCTTGAGCTCGATGCCCGGCAGAAAATCGTGGCTCCCCTGCCGGGCCGAGCCAGCCAGCATCATGTAGCCCGTGCGGCGGAAGCGCATCTGCGCCTGACGCCACGACGGCAGCTGCTGCTCTGCCTTGCCCTTCATGCTCTTGGGCCAGACCTGCGTCGTGCGCGAGATCTCGCGCACATAGCGGATGTCACTCAAGAGGCACTGCATCTCGTACTCCAGAGCCGCCTCGCGGTAGATTGCCAGCGCACGTGGCAGAGCCGCCATAGAAAGGACTGCGAGGACAGCGCAGGCGACGATGACCTCCAAGAGCAGAGAACCTTGCTCCTTCATAGCAGCACCTCATAGGCCGACCAGAAAGCCGCACCGCCGATGTAACTGAGGTACGCTCCCGCCGACAGGAACGGCCCGAAGGCCAGCCGGTCCCGGCGGCCCAGCCGCCCCGTGCCGAGCAGCACGAGCGCCAGACACGCGCCGAGCGCAAAGGACAGCGCGAGCGCCAAAAGTGTCCCCTGCCAGCCGAGCCAGATGCCGAAGGCCGCCGCATACTTGACGTCGCCGAGCCCGATGCCGCCGCGCGACAGCGTGCGCAGGGCAAAGAGCAAGGCCGCGCCGAGCAGCGCGCCGAGAAGTGCGTCCTGTGCCTCTCCCATGACTCCGGCCATCATGAGGCCGAGTCCTGCCAGGTAGAGATTGCCCTTGTCCGGCAGCAGCCCCGTCCGGAAGTCGATGACCGCCATGACGAGCAGGAGCACGCAAAACAGGCCACCCCGGACGAGTTCGAGATGGTCCAGGTCAGCCATGGACAGGCCCAAAAGCATCAGGACGAGCAGCAGCACGATGATGATGCGCGCCCGCAAGGGCAGATAGCCAACCATGGCTCAGCCACCATTACCCGATTCCGGTTTTGGGGGTGTTTCCTCTGCAGTCTTCTTCTCTTTGGTGAACGCACCGATGGCATTGCCATTGCAGAGTGCCCGCCTGTTATCCTTATCGATCGTATACGCAGCCGCTTCGAGCTTCACGGATTCGCCATTCACATAACATTGCCCCGTCGGCGGCTTGATATCCGTGGACTGCAGATAATCCTTCAGATCCGCAATCTTCTCCGGCGCTTTTCCATTATCGATCTCATAGACGGCAATCGCTGTATTCAGTGTAGACAAGTCGGATTGTATCCTGGCCGTATTGGCCGAGGCGATGGCAGAAGTGAATTTCGGTACGGCAATCAACGCGAGGATTGCCACGATGCCCACGGCAATCAGCATGCCAATCAAGGTGAAACCTGCTTCATTCTGTCGAGTCTGCATGAAAGAATCCTCCTCTCGAATCAAAGAACTTGGCCCCGCGTTCCGGAGCCGATACGGTTTACATGTCTTCCGTATCTCAATCCAATCTGTCCACATCCAGCGGATGTTTATTAGTTTCTCCGTGCACCCTCTTGAATCCTGCCAATCTTTAAAATATTTTTATTATTCTAAATAAAAATTCTTAAAAAAGAGCCCCCTCTCTGGAAGGATGATTCCATGAGAGGGAGCTCTTGCGTCCATCAATACCAATGCGTGAAGCCCAGTGAGAAGCCGATGCCGTTGTAGCCCGGGTTGTGGCTGCTCATGCCGTTCGACGAATGGTGGAAGAGGTAGGCGAGACTCAGCGCGTCGCGGTCGGTGTAATGATACGTGAGGCGCGGGCCGATGCGCCAGAGGAAGCCGTAGGCGCGGCCGTTGCCCGGATGGGCGTGGTTGTAGACGAGCAGGCTGCCCGAGCCGTCGATGGAGCCGTCGAGCTTGCCTGAGATGTGCTTCGTCCAGCGCATCATGTAGGACGGGCCGAAGCCAACGGCCTCGGCATCGCGCCAGATGTCGTCCTCTGTCGTGCTGCCCGTCGCGCGCTCGAACGTCAGGCCGTAATGCAGCGAGAGCGCGCCGAGCTCCTTGTACTGGCGGTAGACGTGCACGTTGTAGAGGTCGACATCGCGCTTCTTGAAGAAGCGGCCCTCGAGGTACTCGAGCTGCACCTCGATGTTCTTACACGGCTCTGCTTTCTTGACCGCGGGCTCCGCAGCTGCAGGCGTGGACGGAGTCTTGGCTGACTCTGTCTCAGCTGCCTTGACCGGCTCGACAGGGAGTCCCTGCGGCTGCTGTGCCTCTGCCTTGCCTGCCTCCTGCTGCGTCGCCTGCCCTGCGTTCTCTGCCGTCTGGCTCACCGCAGCGGCCACTGGCTCAGCGGCTAGGGCCGTCGTCTGCCAGGCGAGCAGGCCGAGTGCCGCTGCCGGCAGAGCCAAAAGCGTCCGACTACACTTTGACGCCAGTTTCCGTTCAACGTCCGCCGCATCCGTTGTATCGTATTTCTTAGCCATGATGCTCATCCCTTTCAGAAACTTTCGGAAATCCAGCGGCTCGTGCACAGGAGGCCGCCCGATTGGGCGGCCTCCTGTGGTGAGCCATGATCTCATTTGCTCACTTCTCGTCCAGCAGCTCGACGAGCTCGTCGTAGTCCTGCTTGAGCTTATCGTATTCATCGGCGAGCTGCAGCGCCGTGAGCACGGCAATCTTCGTGCCGTCAAAGCTCTTGACGCTGCCCGCCATCTTCTTCATCAGGTGATCCACGCCGGCCGCCAGCTTCTTGAGGCGCGCGGGGTCATCCGTCCGCAGCGGGTAGTTCTCGCCGAAAATCTCGACGACGACGCGCTGAGGCGCCTTTGGGTCCACATCAGCCATCTGATGCACCTCCGTCCTACTCTCTCAACAATGCCTCAAATGACTCAGGCGCGAAGCTCGGCATCAAAGTGCTTCTCGACGGCCTGGAGGATGTTCTTGAAGGCTGCATCGGCCTCTTCATCCGTCAGCGTCTTGTCCTTCGACTGGAACTGCAGGTTGAAGGCCAGGCTCTTCTTGCCCTTCGCGACGTGCTCGCCCGTGTAGACGTCGAACAGCGTGACACCCTTGAAGTGCTTGCCACCGTTCTTCGCGATGACGCGCTCGATGTCAGCCGAGGCGACGCTCTCATCGACGACGATGGCGAGGTCGCGCGCGATGGCCGGGTACTTCGGCAGCGACTCGAAGTGGAAGCTCTTGCCCGTGTACTTCATGAGCACCTCAAGGTCCATCTCGAAGAGGTAGACCTTCTGCTTGATGCCGAAGTTCACGGCAGCCTGCGGGTGAAGCTCGCCGACGGCGGCGATGACCTCGCGGCCCTTCTTGAAGAGCGCCGTCTTGCCAGGGTGCATGGCGAAGTGCTCGCCGGCCTCGACCGTGTACTTCGCGATGCCGAGCACGCGGAAGAGCTCCTCGACGATGCCCTTCATGTCGAAGAAGTCGACCATCTCATTCCCCTGGTTCCAGCCGACTTCCTCGCGGCGGCCCGTGATGAGACCGGCGACCATCAGGCGCTCCTCCGGCAGCTCCGTCAGCGGCAGCGCGTGCGGCAGGAAGACCGGCGCGACGTCAAAGAGCTTGATGTCGTTGTTCTTGCGCGAGAAGTTGCGCACGGCGTTCTCCATGATGGAGGTCAAGAGGCACGTGCGGACGAGCGGTGCCTCATCCGTCAGTGGATTGAGGATGGGGATGGCCTGGCGGAGCGGCGAGTCCTGAGGCACGAGCAGCTTGTCGAAGAGGTCCGTGCTCGTGAAGGCGAACGAGAGCTCCTCCGTCATGCCGAGGCTTGCGAGCGTGTGCTTGATCTTGTCGACAAAGTTCTGCTTCGCGCTCTGCTTGCCCTGGACCATGCGGCCAAACGGCGTCGTGCTCGCGATCTTGTCGAAGCCGTAGATGCGCGCGACTTCCTCCGAGAGGTCCTCCATGTAGGTGCAGTCATTGCGCCACGACGGCACGGTGACGTGATACGATTCTCCGCCCTTTGCTTCGACCGTGAAGCCGAGCTCCGTGAGGATCTTGACCATCTCCTCGCCCGGGATCTCCGTGCCGAGGCGGCGGTTGATCTCGTCCGTCGTGTAGTCGATCGTCACCGGCTGCTTCGGCTCCGGATAGCAGTCGACGATGCCCTGCGTGACCGTGCAGGCGCCCATGTCCTGCAGCAGCTGGCAGGCGCGGTCGAGCGCGCGCGGCGTGTTCGTCACGTCGACGCCGCGCTCGAAGCGGCCCGAGGCCTCCGAGTGCAGGCCGCAGGCGCGCGCCGTGCGGCGGATGCTCGGGCCGTTGAACGAAGCGGCTTCGAGCACGACTGTCGTCGTCTTCTCCGTGACCTCGGTCTCGAGGCCGCCCATGATGCCCGCGAGGCCGGCCGGATGCTCGGCATCGGCGATGACGAGCTCCGTGCCCTTCGCGAGGCGCGAGCTGTCGTCGAGCGTGTGGAGGTTCTCGCCCTCTTTGGCGAGGCGGGCCGTCAGCGTGTGGCCCGTGATCTCATCGTAGTCGTAGGCGTGCATCGGCTGGCCGAGCTCGATCATGACGAAGTTCGTCACGTCGACGACGTTGTTGATGGCACGGATGCCGGCGCCCTCGAGGCGCTGCTGCATCCACTCAGGCGACGGGCCGATCTTGACGTTCTTGATGACGCGCGCGCTGAAGCGGTCGCAGAGGTCGCGCGCCTCGATGCCGATGGAGACCATGTCCGCCGCCTTGGCCGCATCGTCCTCGTTGCAAACGATGGCCGGCCACTTCGGCTTGTTGCCCGTCAGCACCGCGATCTCGCGCACGAGGCCGATGACGCTGAAGCAGTCGCCGCGGTTCGCCGTGAGCTCGAACTCGAGCACGACGTCGTCGAGGCCGAGCACGTCCTTGGCCGGCACGCCGACCGGCGTGTCCGCCGGCAGGATGTAGATGCCGTCCTTCTCCTCCTCCGTCAGCTTCGTGAGGTCGAGGTGGAGCTCGCCGGCCGAGCAGAGCATGCCGTTCGATGGCAGGCCGCGCAGCTTGCCCTTCTTGATGTGGAGGCCGTTCGGCAGATGCGCGCCGACCATCGCGACCGGCACGACCTGGCCCTCAGCCACATTCTGCGCGCCCGTGATGATCTGGATGAGCTCCTTCTCGCCGACGTTCATCTGGCAGATCTGGAGGTGATCCGAGTCCGGGTGCTTCTCGAGCTTCTCGATGCGGCCCGTGACGACCTTGTCGAGGCCCTCGTCCGCGCGGATGACGTTCTCAACCGGCACGCCAGCCATCGTGAAGCGGTCAGCCAACTCCTCTGCCGACCAGTCAAAATCAATATAGTCCTTCAACCACTTAATGGAAACTTGCATTGTCTATCTCCTCTCTCAGAACTGGCGCAGGAAGCGCATGTCGTTGTCGTAGAACAGGCGCAGGTCGTCGACGCCGTACGAGAGCATCGCGATGCGCTCCACGCCCATGCCGAAGGCGAAGCCCGAGACCTTCTTCGGGTCGTAGCCGCTCATCTCCAGCACATGCGGATGGACCATGCCAGCGCCGAGGATCTCGAGCCAGCCCGTGCCCTTGCAGACCTTGCAGCCCTTGCCGTGGCACATGACGCAGGAGATATCGACCTCCGTCGACGGCTCCGTGAACGGGAAGAAGCTCGGGCGCAGGCGGACCTTGACGTCCTCGCTGAAGATCTGGCGCAGGAAGAGCTCGAGCGTGCCCTTGAGGTCGGCAAACGTGATGCCCTCGTCGATGACGAGGCCCTCGACCTGCGTGAACATCGGCGAGTGCGTCGCATCGTACTCATCGCGGCGATAGACGCGGCCCGGCGCGATCATGCGGATCGGCGCGTTCGGCTCGTTCTTCTGCATCGTGCGCGCCTGTACCGGCGACGTCTGCGAGCGCATGAGGATGTCCTCCGTGATGTAGAACGAATCCTGCATGTCGCGAGCCGGATGGTCCTTCGGCAGATTGAGTGCCTCGAAGTTGTAGTAGTCCTTCTCGATCTCCGGGCCTTCCTCGACGGAGAAGCCCATGCGGAAGAAGATGTCCTTGATGCGCTCGAGCGTCAGCGTCAGCGGGTGCAGATGGCCGAGCGGCTGCTGGCGGCCCGGCAGCGTGACGTCGATCTTCTCGCGCTCGAGGCGTGCCTGCATCTCGCGGGCCTTGAGTTCCTCATTCTTCTGCTGGATGAGCGCAGCGATCTCCGCCTTCGCCTCATTGACGATCTTGCCGACCTTCGGCCGGTCTTCCTTTGCCAGTGCTCCCATGCCGCGCAAGATGGTCGTGAACTCGCCCTTCTTGCCGAGGAACTTGACGCGGATATCGTCGAGCTCCGAGAGATTCCCTGCAGCGTTCTTGATTGCCTCGGCAGCCTGTGCCTTCAGCTGTTCAATCTTGTCCTCCATACTGACCTCCTAGAAAATAAAAAACCTCCGCCCCCGAAAACGAGGGGCGAAGGTAGGATTCGCGGTACCACCCTGATTTGTAGCTTCGTTTGGCTCTAACGCAGCCCTGCGTCCGCCATTTCCTGCGGAGACTCCGAAGCGAACGTTCACCTGCTTGCACCATCCCGCTCCCAGTCCAGGCGGGACTCCCTGCCGATGCAGCCTCAGGCTACTCTTCTTCATCATCGTCATGATATCTAAATATAACACAACGACAGCGAAAAAGCAAATGGCAGGGTCAGCTCTGCGGCGGCTGCGGTGGCTGCTGGTCCTCCGTTGCAGCAGGCGCAGGATTCTCGGAAGGCTCTGAGAGGAACGCAAGCTCCTTTGCCTTCTCGGCATCGGCTTTGGCGTCCTTCTCCTCGTCGGCGAGCAGTTTCTGCTCGGCCGACTCGACTTCCTGCGTCTCGCTCTTGTCGCCCTCGAGGATCTTCATGAACTCGTCGCCCGTGATGGTCTCCTTCTCGTAGAGGTAGGAGGCGAGCGCGTCGAGCTTGTCCATGTGGGCCTTCAAGAGGGCGATGGCCTTCTCGTGCTGCTTGCGCACGAGCTCGACGACCTTCTTGTCGATCTGCTGCTGCGTGGCCGCCGAGCAGGTCAGGCTCGTGTCGCCGCCGAGGTAGCGGTTGTTGACCGTCTCCATCGCGACCATGTCGAACTCGTCGCTCATGCCGTAGCGCGTGATCATCGCGCGCGCGAGCTTCGTCGCCTGCTCAATATCGTTCGAGGCGCCCGTGCTGACGAGGCCGAACTTGACCTCCTCAGCGGCGCGGCCGGCCGTGAACGTCGCGATCTTGTTCTCGAGCTCTTCGCGCGAGAGGATGTACTTATCCTGCTGCTCGACCTGCATCGTGTAGCCGAGCGCGCCCGACGTGCGCGGGATGATCGTGATTTTCTGGACCGGCGCGGAGTGCGACTGCAGCGCCGCGACGAGCGCGTGGCCGATCTCGTGATAGGCGACCGTGCGCTTCTCGGCGTCCGAGAGAATGGCGTTCTTCTTCTGGTAGCCGGCGATGACGACTTCGATGCTCTCCTCGAGGTCGGCTTCCGTCACCTCGCTGCGGCCCGAGCGCACGGCGCGCAGCGCGCCCTCGTTGATGATATTGGCGAGCTCAGCGCCCGAGGCACCGGCGGCCATGCGCGCGATCGTGTGGAAGTTGACATCGTCCGCGAGGCGGACCTTCTTGGCGTGGACCTTGAGGATATCCTCGCGGCCCTTGAGGTCCGGCAGTTCGACCGGCACGCGGCGGTCAAAGCGGCCCGGGCGCAGGAGCGCCGGGTCGAGAGAATCCGGGCGGTTCGTCGCCGCGAGGATGATGACGCCCGTATTGCCCTCGAAGCCGTCCATCTCCGTCAGCAGCTGATTGAGCGTCTGCTCGCGCTCGTCGTTGCCCATGGCCGCGCCCGTGCGCTTCTGGCCGATCGCATCGATCTCATCGATGAAGACGATGCACGGTGCCTTCTCCTTCGCCTGCTTGAAGAGGTCGCGGACCTTCGAGGCGCCCATGCCGACGAACATCTCGACGAACTCCGAGCCGGCAATCGAGAAGAACGGCACATTGGCCTCGCCGGCGACGGCCTTCGCGAGCATCGTCTTGCCGGTGCCCGGCGGGCCGACGAGCAGCACGCCCTTCGGCATCGAGGCGCCGATGCTCGTGTACTTCGAGGGATTGTGCAAGTAGTCGACGATCTCGGAGAGGTTTTCCTTGGCCTCATCCTCGCCGGCCACATCGCTGAAATGGATGCCCTCCGACGACGGCACGTAGATCTTCGCCTGATTGCCCGAGCCGCCGAACATCATCGAGTTGCCGCCCGCCCTATCCATGATCTTGCGGCTCATGTACTGGCCGATGGCGAAGAAGATCAAGAGCGGCAGGATCCAGGCGAGGAAGAAGCTCATGAGCGGAGAGGTCTCCTCCTTGATGTCCTGCGTGAAGGTCGCGCCCGACTCCATCAGGCGCTGCGCGAGCGTCGGGTCATTCATGATGCCCGTCTTGTACTTCTTGTGGTCGTCCTTGATCGTGTAGAGGATCTGGTTCGACTGGATCTCCACATGGTCGACCGTCTTGTCGTCGATGGACTGCATGAACGTGCTGTAGTCGACCGGCACGATCTGTGCCTGCTCCATGTAAGGCCTTGCCATCTCATTGAACAGCAGGATGAGCGCCAGCACGACGATATAGTAAAAGGCCATCGGCTTCTTTGGCGATTTGACTTCTTTCATAGGGTTCACCTCCGGATAGAGAAAAAGCCCCCGCAGCCTCGCGCGGGGGCAGGATCATGCTCGTACATAGAGTGTCTTGACGACGATGTCCACCTCGTGGACGATCATGCCCGTCATGAACTCGACATGGCTCGTGACTTTCTCCTGCGCCTGCTTCAGGAGTGTCGGGATGTGGTTGCCGTACGTCAGCACCACATTGCAGGAGATGCGCAGGCCCTGGTCCTCGTCGCCAGCGAAGAGGTGCTTGACCTCGATGTCGCTGACCTTGCTGAACGGGCCTTCATTGAGGATGACGTGGCGCACGATGCCCTTGATGGCCGAGTCGTCGATGACGAGCTTGCCGTAATAGCTGAAGACCGGCCGCACGATGGACTTCTCGCCGAGGCGGCGGCGCCTTGTCGACGAGCGCTTGAAGAACGACTGCAGCGGGTCGATGAGGTAGCCGGAGAAATGCGGCTTGAGCTCGATCGTCGGCACAGGGATGATGTGCTTGCCCTGCTTGACGCGGTAGAAGCGCGCCTTCTCCATCTCCGACCGCGTCGCGATGTCCTCGATGCGGATGATCTTCGCGATGGGCGGCAGGTGCAGCGCCCTCGTGATCTTCTGGACCATGTTCTCCGACGTGCCGAGGATCAGGATGCGGTGCGGCTGCGATTCCTCGATTGCCTTGCGCACCTCCTCGGCATGGCCCGGCAGGATGAAGATGGCCCGCCGGACGGCCATGATCTTGCTCTGCTCCTTCTTGGCCGAATGACCCGCCAAGATCTTGCCATCCTTGATGAGGATGCCATCGTCGATGATGGCATCGGCACCGTTCTTGTGCGCGACAATCAGCGCGCGGTGGCTTTTCCCGGTCCCGCTCGGACCGACTAAGGCAATGACATCCATCTATTCTCTCCTTGCTTTCAGCGTGCTCTCGTGCTTTCAGAGTTTCTGTGTTGGACGGTAGAGCTTCTCCGCCCAGCAGTCGTCGATGGTGAAAACGCCAAGTGCCTGTGGGTAGCGCGTCGCGAAGCCGTGGAAGTCGGACCCGCCCGTCACGAGCAGGTTGTAGCGCTTCGCCATCTCGAGATAGCGCGCCGTATCCTCGGCATCGTGCTGCGGGTAGAAGACCTCGAGGCCCTCGATGCCGCGGCAGCAGAGGTCCTCGACAATCCGGTCGTCGCCGATGAGCTTCGGGTGCGCGAGCACGGGCGTGCCGCCGGCCGCCTTGATCAGGGCGATGATGTCCTCGACCTCGAGGTGGTAATGCGGCACATAGGCGGGCTTACCCTTCATGAGCATCGCCTCGAACGCGTCGCGGACCGTCGGGAAGTAGCCCTTCTTGACGAGCACGCGGCCGATGTGCGAGCGGCTGATGGAGCGGCTCGCGCCCGCGATCGTCAGCACCTCCGTCTCGCTGATCTCGTAGCCGAGATTCTGGAGCTTCTCGACCATCTCGCTGAAGCGCGTCCAGCGCGCCTCCGTGACATCGTTGAGCTTGTCGACGAGCTCGCCGTAGTAGATGTCGATGTTGTACCCCAAGATGTGGATTTCCCGCGTCGGATGGTGCGCACTGAACTCAATGCCCGGGATGATGTGGATCCCCCTGGCCGGATACAGGCCATTCTCGTAGAGATGGCTGATCCCCTCCACCGTATCATGGTCCGTGATGGCCATGTACGAGAGGCCGGCCTCCTTCGCCTTTGCCACGAGTTCCTCGGGCGTCAGCTTGCCGTCTGAGTACGTCGTGTGCATATGCAGATCACTTGGCATCCTGATTTCACTCCTAAATCGTACCTGAATCGCCTGAATATCGCCTGAACGATGAGCTCAGCGCGGCTCCACAATGAGCTTGATTGCCGTGCGCTCTTCCCCATCGATCTTGATGTCGGTGAAGGCCGGGATGCAGATGAGATCGACGCCGTGCGGCGCGACGAAGCCGCGGGCAATCGCGACGGCCTTGACGGCCTGGTTGAGCGCGCCGGCCCCAATGGCCTGCATCTCCGCACTGCCATTCTCACGGATCACGCCGGCCAGAGCGCCGGCGACAGAATTCGGATTCGATTTCGCAGAAACTTTCAAGACTTCCATGATGAGCACGACCTCCTTGTCCACCTAATGCTGGAATACGTAAGCGCTATTCATGCTGCTATCTGAGCTATCTAAATTATCACTAGTGTTACTATTCGTCGCCCTGCATGGAATTCCTGCTTTTCGGCTTCATTTTCTCAAAAGCATGTTTGCTCGCTCAGAGCTCGTCTTCCTGCAGCAGCAGGCGCTCGATGGCGCGCGTCTCGTTCGTCGCATCGTCGATTGTAACGATGACGGCCGAGTAGACGCAGGGGCCGTCGGCGACGTCGAAGCGCACGGGCATGGCCGTCGTGAAGCGCTCGAGGATGAGGTCCGTCTTGACGCCGAGCACGGAGTCGCGCGAGCCGACCATGCCGAGGTCCGTGATGTAGGCCGTGCCGTGCGGCAGCAGGCGCTCGTCAGCCGTCTGCACATGCGTATGCGTGCCGACGACGCCGTTGACGCGACCGTCGAGGTAATAGCCCATCGCCGTCTTCTCCGACGTCGTCTCGGCGTGGAAGTCGAGGAAGATGATGTCACACTCATCCCGCATCTCGCGCAGCAGCTCCTCGACCTTCTGGAACGGGCAGTCGAGCGGCGGCATGAAGGCGCGGCCCGAGAGGTTCATGACGCCGATGTTCTTCGCCTTGAATGGATACGAGCACCACCCCTTGCCCGGCGTGCCCTCTGGGTAGTTCGCCGGGCGGATCAGGAACGGCTCCTGATCGATGAACTCGAGCACGTCGCGCTTATCCCAGACGTGGTTGCCCGAGGTGACGATGTCCGCGCCGCCGCGGTAGAGCTCGTCGAGCGACTTGCGCGTGAAGCCCTTGCCGCCCGCGGAGTTCTCCCCGTTGACGATGACGACATCGATATCCTTCTCCTTGCGGAGTCTTGGCGTGATCTTGCAGAATGCCCGTCGGCCCGAACGGCCGATGACATCCCCTACCAGCATGACTTTCAAGTTTATCCTTCTTTCTATCTCTTTATCAGCGCATCAGCGGTTGTAGACGACGACGCGGTCGTTCTCGCGCAGGCCGACCATGTGCATGCGGAAGCGGAACTCCTGGCGCTGAACCTGGTCGAGCATCTGGTCGAGCAGGTCGCTCTGCACCGTCGCGAAATCCTCCTCGAGCTTCTGCAGCGAGTGCTCGTCGACGAGCAGCGCCTTGCCGAAGTGCTCCGTGAAGAGCCGCGCGATCAATGTGAGCTCGTCGCGCTCGAGCGTCATGACATCGCGCTCGACATGGAACATGACCGTCTTCTGCCCGGCCGTGATCTCCTCGACCCAGATGTTGGCGCCGACCTTTTCGTCGGCGACCACCACGTGGTACGTCTCGATGCTCTCCGAGAGCAGGCGCGCGAACGCATCGAGCTTAGCCGCCGGGTAATCGCCGCGCACGATGAACTCGAACGTCAGCGTCGAGCGGCGCGGGTCGTACGACAGAGAGCTGATCTCGGGGTAGCAGACGAGCATCGAAGCCAGGAACTGGATGCCCGCCTTCTCCTCCTCTTTGCTGCGCTTTGACTGGAAACCAAACATTATAGTACCCTCTTAACAGACTGAGGGTCCGGGACAAAGCCCGCACCCTCAGTACAGCAGAACCGTTTATTTTGCATAATCGACGACGCGCGTCTCGCGGATGACCGTGGCCTTGATCTGGCCCGGGTACTCGAGCTCGTCTTCGATTTTCTTGACAATGTTATGGGCGAGTGCTGCGGCCTCCGCATCGTCAACCTTGTCTGGCTTGACCATGACGCGGATCTCGCGGCCTGCCTGGATGGCAAAGCAGCGCTCAACGCCGTCGAAGGATTCGGCGATCTCTTCGAGGCTCTTCAGGCGCTTGAGATACGACTCAAGACTCTCGCGGCGTGCGCCCGGCCGTGCCGCTGAGACAGCATCTGCTGCCGAGACGAGGACCGACTCGACGCTCGTCGCTTCGACATCACCGTGATGCGAGAGGATCGCGTTGATGACGTCTTTCGACTCACGATACTTGCGGGCGATATCGGCGCCGATGGTCGTATGCGACCCCTCGACCTCGTGGTCGATGGCCTTGCCGATATCGTGGAGCAGGCCGCCGCGCTTCGCGAGCATGACATCACAGCCGAGCTCGGCTGCCATGACACCGGCGAGGTGCGCGACCTCGATGGAATGATTGAGCACGTTCTGGCCGTAGCTCGTGCGGTAGCGCAGGCGGCCGAGCAGTCGGATGAGCTCCGGATGGAGTCCGTGGACGCCCGTCTCGAACGTCGCCTGTTCGCCAGCTTCCTTGATGCGCTGGTCGACTTCGCGCTTCGCCTTCTCGACCATCTCCTCGATGCGCGCCGGATGGATGCGGCCATCCTGGATGAGCTTCTCGAGTGCGATGCGCGCGATCTCGCGGCGCACCGGATCGAAGCCCGACAGGATGACGGCCTCTGGCGTGTCGTCGATGATGAGGTCGATACCCGTCAGCGTCTCGAGCGTGCGGATGTTGCGGCCCTCGCGGCCGATGATGCGGCCCTTCATCTCGTCGTTCGGCAGTGCGACGACCGAGACCGTCGTCTCCGCGACGTGGTCAGCCGCGCAGCGTTGGATGGCCGTCGAGAGAATCTCGCGGGCCTTCTTGTCCGCCTCGTCCTTCGTCTGCTGCTCGTACTCCTTGATCTTCATGGCCTTCTCGTGCTTGAGTTCTTCCTCCGCCTCAGCCATGAGCGTCGTGCGGGCTTCCTCTGCCGTCAGGCCCGAGATGCGCTCGAGTTCCGCCTTCTGCTGCTCGTGCATCTCATTGACCGCAGCCTGGCTCTTGTCGAGACGCGCTTCCTTGCGCGAGAGGGATTCCTCACGCTTCTCGATGGAATCGAGCTTGCGGTCGAGGTTCTCCTCCTTCTGCACGACGCGCCGCTCCTGGCGCTGGAGCTCCGAACGGCGCTCCTTCGTCTCACGGTCGAGTTCCTGGCGCAGGCGATGGATGTCTTCCTTCGCCTCGAGCAGGGCTTCTTTCTTCTTCGTCTCGCCACGCTGGGCTGCATCATCTACAATTCGTTTTGCTTCCGCTTCCGCCGAGCCGATCTGCGACTCCGCCGTGCGCTTGCGCATGACGTAGCCGATGCCAGCACCGACGAATGCCGCTACTATTACCGCTAATATTATTGTAACGATAATATTCACCCCCCTTTTCGTTTTTTGCTTTCATGCATATTTATATCGGTAGTCTTGACATAAACTATACCTTACTATTCTACTGATTTTTTCCTTTAGTGTCAAGGAATCCTAGCGGTTCCAGAAGGAAGATTTCCCTGTGGCAAAATTGGTACAGTGGCCTTATAATAGACTATGTCAACGGTTCTGAGAAATCAGGCGACAAATCCACGAAAAGAGGGATATCATGTTCCACTGCTCAATCTGCGGGTGCGCGCTCAGCGAGAAGGAAGCCCTTGTGCATCAGGGCAAGGACGGCAAGAAGGAGATCATCTGCCCGGCCTGCTTCGAGAAAGAAGTCGGCATCGACTACGAGACCTTCCGCTACCGCCGCGAGAATGCAAAACAGACGTTCTTCGCCGTGCTCTTCTGCCTCGGCGCCACCGTCTATGCATTCATCGAGAAGGGCTGGCCCTACGGCCTGCTCGGCATCGTGCTGACCATCCTCGTCTACCTCTTCTCCAGCCGCACGGGCAAGCCGAAGACGAAGAAAAAAGAAACGAACCAGAAATAAAAGAGAGCCGCCTCCCGCAAGGGAAACGGCTCTCCTTCGTATCTCGGACATATGGCTGTCGCCCGCTCCACCATGGGCAAGCCACAGCCACAATGCCCGTCATGCCTCTCACGGCGCATCACGCGAGCATCATCTTGACGATGTCGCGGCGGCTGACGATGCCGAGCAGGTGTTTCTCGTCGTCGAGCACGGGCACGCGCTTGATGTGCTTCTCGTAGAGGATCTTCGCCACCTTGCTGACATCGTCGTCCGGCTTGACGGAGATGAGCTTCTTCGTCATGAGCTGCTCCGCCGAGATGGCCGCGATCTTGCGGAAGGCGTCCTGATACTCGCGCAAGCCCGAGTAGTAGATGACCGCGCCGAGGATGCAGAGCTCGTCCGGCAGCTCCGGCGCGAACTCCTTGCGCACGAGATCGCCCTCACTGACGATGCCGCAGACCGTGCCGTCATCATCGACGACCGGCAGCCCCGAGACATCGCGGTCCACGATCGTCTGCGCAATCTCGCGGATGGATGCATCCTTCTTGACCGTAACAACATCCTTCGTCATGATATCCTTCACCAGCATATGAAACACCTCATTTCTGATTCCTTGCAGATTGCGGGGAACACCCCTTTGCTAAAGGATTCGCTATCTTTCGACGATTCCCCTGCCTACCACAAAATTTTCTGCCAAGTGCCATGAGAAAGCAGGATAACAAGATTACATGTAGAATAATATTTAATGAAAATACTCATAGATGAAAAAGAGATTTTGATGATATTCTTTTTTTCATTCATGAGCATTGTCAGGGGACTATCATAGAGACAAAGAGAGAAAGAAGAGGGGCATCATGAAAATCAAGCGCGGTCTCATCGTACTGGTCAGTGCCTGCTTCCTGTGCACCAGCCTCGCCGGTACCGCACAGGCCAGCAAGTGGGGAGATATCCTCGGCAGCGTCTTAGGCGGAGGAAGCAGCAGTGGCAGCAGTTCCAGTTACAAGACGGTGCATCTGGTCGGCAAGATAACGGATGAAGACCAAGTCCCTATCCAAGGGGTATCCGTTGTCTTTGAATCCGAAAAGGGCGGTTCTTGGTCAGCGCATACGGACGCCAGTGGCAACTACCGCATGAATGTTCCAGGTGCCACCAACGGTACCATGGTCATATCGGGAACAGGATGGCGCACCGAAAGATACCATCTGTATACATCTTCTGATTCAGAACGCGTATCCAACCAGCAACTGCATCATGACTACATCACAGGAAAGGTAACCGACCGCTACGAGAACCACATGCAGTGGGTCAAGCTTACATTTGAGAAGAACGGTGGCACAGCTGGCGTTGTTACCGTCTACACCGATGAAAACGGCAACTACAAGGCAACTTTGCCAGCTGACACCAGCTATTGGGTCGTCGTATCACAGGATGGTTACAAGACAATCCGGAATACGGATTATCTAATGGGAGGATACACTCGCAACTACACCATGTACGAAGAATGATGTCTCGCATCTCAGATAATGGAGTGATGAATATGAACCGGACTACTCTCAAGAAGAAAGCCGCCATCCTAGCAGCACTCGGCATCTTTTCGTTTTCGGGCTCGTTTGCCCTCTACGCCCCGCCGCAGGCGGAAGCTGGTCTGCTGGATCTTGGTGATATAATCACAGGTGGAATACAGATAGCTCAAGCACGTGACACCATGCAGAAATACATCAAAGCACTCGATACGACCCCCGATGGACAGCAGTACATGCTGGAAAAGATGCAGGGCAATGCAGGCGTCTACGATGACCCACAGCTCATGGAACAACTTGGCAACATCATGGGCAATATGACAAACGCCATCGGTCAGGTCGACAAGAGTGTCTACGATCTCCCCTATGTCTATTTTCTGACACCATCGGAGTATTTCAACGCAGCCTGCAGCATGGGCCATGTCATGATGGTCAACCAGGGCACATTTGCCTTCACACCCAGCGAGGATGAGCTGGCCGTCGTCATCGGCCATGAGATGGGACACGGCCAAGCACATCACGTTGCCAAAAGTATTGTTCGGAGCACGGACAGAGCCTTGTTAGCACAGATTGGTTCAGCAGCACTTGGTGGAAGTGAACTGACTGCCATCATCGCAGGAAATGCCTATAAGTATTCGACCGTCCACGCCGATAAAGGCGACGAAAAAGAAGCCGACGCTCTCGCCTGGGAGTACATCACGCATTCCAACTATAACCCAGGTGCCTGTGCTGCTATCTGGCAGCGCGCGCTGGAAAAGCTCGGCGACAATGCCCAGAGCGGCGTGGACCTCTGGCTCAATCCGTCGGATCACCCCAACAATATGGCGCGGCGTGATCGCTACGAGAAGAAGCTCCAAGAGTACAGTGGCAAGCATGTCGCCGTCAAAGATGGTCTCGTCAAGATCAATGGCAAGACGTTCGTGACGCCGGCCCCGGCTGGCGGTATGTCGACGGCTGAGCGTGCCTACTTCGTCGAGGGCAACCTCGCGGCCGCTTACCATAACGGCCACAACAAATCGGCCGCCCGCGCCGAAGGCAACACGGTCATGCTCGGCGCCCAGCCCATCATGACCTGCGTCAGTGGCGATGAAAGCGCCCAGACGCTCGTCGACCGTCTCAACAAGATCAAATAACAAACATCTAAAACGTAAAGCGCCAACCAGCCCCATGCCTGCAAATGCAAATTTGAAGGCATGGGGCTTTTTCTCCTGTAACTATCAGAAAACCATGCTACACTATAGATGGTTGAGAGTAGAAACGATTTGATCCATTGCTGAAACGAAAGGATGGATGCCATATGAAGCAACAACGCTCTTGGCGGAAACGCTTCGCCTCTGTCCTGGCCGCGGGCGTGATCCTGCTTCCCGGAGCTTACGGCCTCTCGCCTGCTCCCGTCGCACATGCAGAATTTGGCTGGGGCAGCGTCATCGGCGCAGGAATCCAAGGAGCTATCGCCCACGCGCAGCTCAATGAGTTCCTCAAGAAGTACAATGATTCAGAAGAAGGCCGTCAGGAGTTCTTCGAGGAGATGAAGAAGCAGTACGGCGTCAACAACGACGCCTACTACAACAGGAAAATCGACACCATCATGGCGAACCTGACGGCGGCGATTGGTGCGGTCGACCCGACGATCTACGACAAGCCCTACAACTACTTCATCAATCAGGACCAGAGCTTCAACGCCTTCTGCACGATTGGCCACAATATGAGCATCAACACGGGCCTCTTCAGCATCCTGACAAACGACGATGAAATCGCCGTCGTGCTCGGGCATGAGATGGCCCACGGCCAGAAAGACCATCCGGCCAAGGGGGCACGGCGCAGCCTCAATATGTCGATTCTCGGCGCGGCGACGGGCACGGACCTCGGTGCAATCGTGGCGGGGGTCATCAACAACCGCAACATCACGAAGCCGATGGAGCGCGAGGCGGATGCGCTGGCGTTTGAGTACATCACGCATTCCAATTACAACCCCGGCGCTTGTGCCGCGGTCTGGCAGCGCGTCATGGACAAGTCCAAGGGACAGGAAAACTCGATGCAGCAGTTCTTCTCCGACCATCCGTCGGACGGCGACCGCCGCGATGCCTATGTCAAGAAGCTCTATGCGTACAGCAACAAGCACGTGACGGTCAAGGACGGCACGGTCTCGGTCAACGGCAAGGAATTCGTCACGCCGGCAGCGGCTGGCGACATGTCGGCGGCCGAGCGCTCCTACTTCGTCGTCGGCAACCTCGCGGCGGCTTACCACAACGGCCACAACAAAGAGGCAGCTTATGTCGACGGCAAGACGGTCATGCTCGGCGCCCAGCCCATCATGACCTGCACCTACGACGACGAGTCGGCCCAGAAGCTCGCCGACCGCCTCAACAAAATCAAATAACATGCGCAACCAAAAAGCTGCTGCCCGTCGATGCGGACAGCAGCTTTTTTACGCGCGTGCGGCAGAAATATCAGTCCTGGCACGGGCAATTCTCTTTGTGGAAGTACTTGTTGATGATCTCGACGGCACAGTAGTCGCCGCACATGGAGCAGGCGCCTTCGTCGGCTGGGTTGCGGGCACCGCGCTTCTTCTTGGCGAGGTCCGGGTCGATGGCGAGTTCCATCTGGCGGTTCCAGTCGAGGACTTTGCGCGCCTTGGCCATCTCGAGGTCCCACTCGCGTGCACCCGGCACGCCGCGCACGAGGTCGGCGGCATGGGCGGCGATGCGGCTCGTGATAACGCCCGTGTGGACGTCCTCGATCGTCGGCAGGGCCAGATGCTCGGCCGGCGTGACGTAGCAGAGGAAGTCCGCGCCGGAGACGGCGGCGAGCGTGCCGCCGATGGCTGCCGTGATGTGGTCGTAGCCCGGCGCGATATCCGTGACGAGCGGTCCGAGCACGTAGAACGGCGCGTGGCGGCAGAGGCGCTTCTCGAGCTTCATGTTCGCCTCGATCTGGTCGTACGGCACGTGGCCCGGTCCCTCGACCATGACCTGGACGCCGCGCTTCCAGGCGCGGTCCACGAGCTCGCCGAGCGTGATGAGCTCCGTGAGCTGGCCGCGGTCCGTCGCGTCGGCCGTGCACCCCGGGCGCATGCCGTCGCCAAGGCTGATGGTCACATCGTACTTCTCGCAGATGTCGAGGATGTCATCGTAGTGCTCGTAGAGCGGGTTCTCCATCTCGTTGTGCAGCATCCAGCCCGCGATGAAAGAGCCGCCGCGGCTCACGATGTCCATGACGCGACCCTGGCGGCGCATGCGCTCGATGGCGCTGCGCGTGACGCCGCAGTGCAGCGTCATGAAGTCCGCGCCGTCTTTTGCCTGCTGCTCGATCGTCTCGAGGATGTCGTCATCCGTCATCTCGACGACGGCGCCGTGCTCGCGGATGGAGCGCACCGTCGCCTGATAGAGCGGCACCGTGCCGACCATGATCGGCGAGTGCTCGATGATGCGCTGGCGCGAGACGTCGATGTTGTTGCCCGTCGAGAGGTCCATGACGGCATCAGCGCCGCAGCGCACGGCCTCATCGAGCTTCTCGAGCTCCGGCTCGATGTCCGGGAACGTGCTCGACGTGCCGATGTTCGCGTTGACCTTGACGCGCAGGCCCTCGCCGACACCGCGCGGGCGCAGGTTCTCGTGGTTGATGTTGGCGCAGATGGCAATCGTGCCGTTTGCCACGCGCTCGCGGATGGTCTCAACGGGGATACGCTCCTCCTCTGCTACGATCTTCATCGCATCGGTGATGCGGCCCTCACGGGCCTGCTGCATTTGTGTCGCCATGAAATATACCTCCTGAAAAACAAAAGCCGTCCGGCGTACCGGACGGCAAACTATGCTCTGTCACTTCCCTACGCAGGTCTTAACCCAACAGGTTCCAAGGGTCGGAATACTCCTCTCAGCCAACGGCTCCCCTAGTGAATCGTTTTTATTCAGTTCTTTCTTATTCTAGCAGATTGTGCCATATCTTGCAACCAGCATGGCAAAATATTGCCAAGAATTGCCAGAGCATCACAAACTGCGGTGCCTTACTCGAGCACGACGCGGAAGCGGCGCAGCGTGCGGCCACAGGCGCAGGGCGCAGGGATGGGCTCGACGAGGAGCCCCGTGCGCAGCCGCACGAGCGGCATGGCCTCGGCCGCAAGCGTCGTCAGCACGAGCTCGCCCGAAGATCCCGAGGGCTCTGCCGTCTGCGGGTCGACGACCTCGCCGAGGGCATAGTCCTCCTGCAAGTGGAACGTGAGCGTCCCCGGCTCGCAGGGCAAGAACGGCGCGGCCGTGCCGAGCTCCGGCAGGGCCAGCATGTGGTAGACCTTGGCCGAGGTCATCGCGTTGAGCGAGGCGACGGTGCTTGCCGCCGGCACAGCCGTGTGCAGGCAGAGGATGCGCGCGAGCGGCAGTTCGCTGAGGCCGCTGCCGTGCTCTAACAGAGCGTCATCGAGCGCGAGGATGCGCTCCGGCGTGCCGATGAGCGTCTCCGGCGTCACGACGGCGAGCTGCTCGGGCCAGCTTTTGGCCTCCGCGCCGAGCATCATGGTGGCCGCGCCGATGAACTCGAGCGCGTAGTGGACATCCATGAGGCGGCTGTCGGCTCCGTCGCCGAGCACAGCCGCGAGCGTCGCATTGTGCAGGCCGCAGGCCACGAGGCTCCGCGTCACCTGCTCGATGTTGTGGGCGATGTCGCCGTTCGTCGCGAAGTGGACGAATTCCCCCTCACCGCCCACTGCCTTCATGCACGAGATGCGCAGCAGGCTTGAGAGCGGCATCGTCAGGAAGTCAAAGGCGCGCTGGCCAGCCATTTCCTCTGGCCGCAAGAGCGGCAGCGCCTGCAGGTCTTCGGCCGCTTTCAGCTCCTTGAGCGCATTGCCGGTCAGGCCGCGCGCCGCGAACGACTCGCGATAGTGCGCACACTTCTCGGCTGCCCAGCGCAGGGTCTTCGGCAGGCGCTCCTGCTGGAGCTCCCGGAGCCTTGCCGGCGCAATCTGTTCCATCGATGGATTGGCAAACAAAAGAATCTCTCCTCCGGAATCGGAATCTCACTGGATATCGAAGACGGTCTTGTTCGTCTCCGCCGGCTCTTTCGGCAGGACGATGTGCAGCACGCCCTCGTCAAACGAGACCGTGACCTCGTCCTTGACGATGCCGTCGATCTCGAACGTGCGCTCGAACGTGCCCATGCGGCGCTCGCGGCAGATGAACTTGACGTCCATGTCCGGGTCCGGGCGCTCTGCCTTGATCGTCAGGTAGCCTGTCGCATCGTCGTACGAGACCGTGATCTGCTCCTTGTGGAAGCCCGGCAGCTCGGCGAAGATCTCGTAGCGGTCCGGCGTGTCGATGACATCGACGCGGAACGACGAGAACGCGCCGCTGACGCGCCCGAGCGGATTGCAGGGCTGGTCTGCGACAAAGTCGAGTGCCTTCTCGAGGACCTCGCGGCCCCGCTCAGCATTCTCACGGATATTGAAGGGAATCGGTCTGATCATCATAATCGCCTCCAGATACATGTACAATAAATGGATTTACCTTTATTATAATGGAAATGTGTGAAAATTACAAGAAAAGTCAGCTTCTCCGGCTCGAGAAGCTGACTTTCTTTTATGTTTTATGCGTTTATGCGGCTGCGATCACTTCTGGAACTTGTCGAGCGCCTTCTGGTAGTCCTGGACGAATTCGACGGCGCCCATGTACTCGCCATCCGCATCGTAGACGGCCGCGTAGCGCACGCCGACGGGACGGCCCATGATGCGGCGGTAGATTTCCATGTGCGTGCGCTTCTTCGCCTTGAAGTCGAGCAAGAGCTGGCGCACGACCGGGATGATCTCGGGCGGGTGGCAGTTGTAGACCTCGCGGCCGAGCGCGGAGAGCGGGCGCGAGAAGATCTTGCCCTCGTTGAGGAAGTAGCGCAGGATGTCGTCCTTGTCGATGAAGGTGATGTCGACATCGAGGATCTTCAGGATGCCCTGCAGCTCCTTCAGCGTGAGCTCGCCCGTCGGCAGCTTGACCTTGCCCTCGAGGAGCTCAGGCTTGAGGTCTTTGGCCGACTGCTCCTTCATCCAGGCCTCGCCCTCGGGCCAGCGCGGCATCGTCTCAGCGTCGACGAAGGCCATGCCCATCTCGAAGAGGTCGCGGTAGACCATGAACCACTGCTCCTGCGTCAGGTAGCGCAGCGAGAGCGGGAAGAGGATGCGGTCTTCCTTGAAGACCATCTCGCGGATGCGCGCGCAGAGCGGCTCGATGCGGCCCTTGTAGAGCGGATAGCTCTCGCTATCCTCCTTGAGCGCCTTCGTGATGACGCCGAGCTCGCGCTTGATCTCATCGTCGACGCCCCACATGACCTGCGAAGGGCCCGTGACGCCGTAGTCGTAGAGCATCGGCATCAGGAGCTCCTCTTTCTTGGCGTAGTGCGAGCGCACGGCATTGAGGCCCGCGATAAGGCCCGTGAGTTTCGCGACATCGCCCGCGCCGACCATCTCGTGGTGGATGGCGTCGAGATGGCGGACGAGCGCGTCGTTCTCGAGGCGCAGCAGGCTAAGCGGATGGCCCTCGGGCAGGTCATCCGTCGTCAAAAGGGCGGCTGCGGCAGCGGCGGCGTGCGTCTTCTCTGCCGTCTTGCGCAGCGCTTCCTGCTCCTTGCTCTCGCTCTCCGAGCAGTCATGGAACAGCGCGGAATGGACATCGCAGAGGCGCTGGACATCCTTGAGCGGCACGCCGCCCTTGATGAGGTCCTGCTCCGCCTCGGCGATTTCCTCGGCCTTGACGTCCTCGAAGTGGCGCACGAAGTCGGCACGCACCGTCTCGAGCGATTCGCCGCCGTTGAGGCGCGCGATGTACTCGCGCAGCATGGCCTGGCGCGCCTGCTGCTCTGCGCCCGTCAGCGTGAAGCCCTTCGCCTCGAGCGTCGCGCGGATCTTCTCCATCGGGATTCCCTTGACGACGGCACCGCGCGGCAGCGTCATGATGCGGCCCATGAGCTGCAGGGCCGCCGGCTTCATGATGTCCTTGAAGCCGAGTTCTGCCAGTATCTCCTTGAGTTCCGGGTATTCGCGGACGAGCTCCGCCACGCTTTTCTTGAGGTCCAGTTTTTTCATCGTCATTGCTCCTTATGCGGTATGTTCCTGAGCGACAGGCCCTTACCTTCTATCTTTTATCTTCTATACGTTTATCTGCTATCTGCTTTCGATGAGACTAGTATAGTACAGCGGGCCCATCTTTGTCGTACCATTTGTTACATGGATTTGTCACACGGCTGTGATGCTCATGACTCGACGTAGTGGCTGAAGCTGCCGATGACGAGCTGCGGAAACTCCTCGTGCAGCGCGGCGATGAAGTGGCGCGTGCCGAGAATCTTTCCCTGCGGCTCTGGCATGATGTCGAGGAAGGCGTCGGGGTCGATGTTGAGGTTGCGCACCTGGATCATCTGCACGGGCAGCTCGCGGAAGAACGTCTGCCAGGCCGCAAGCTCTTCCTCGCGGTCGTTGAAGCCCGGGAAGTAAAGCAGGTTCAGCGAGACGTAGACGCCGTGATCGAGCGCATAGCGGATGGACGCCTTGACGTCATCGAGGTGGTAGCTCGCGCGGTAGTAGGCATCGTAGGCCTCATCGCGCGCGCTGATGATGGAGACGCGCAGCGAGTCGAGGCCGGCATCGACGATCTTCTTGATGCCCTCGGTCCAGCCCGCGTTGGAGTTCATGTTGATCTGGCCCTTCTTCGTCTTCGCGCGGATGAGCTGGATGCCCGCGGCGATGTTGTCGGCCGCGAGCGACGGCTCGCCCTCGCAGCCCTGGCCGAAGCTCACGATGCCGTCCGGTGCGACCGAGAGGTGGTAGATGCCGACCTCGGCGATCTCCTGCGGCGTCGGGCGGAACTTGATGCGCTCCTGCGGCGAGGGGCAGCACTCGGCCGGCTGCAGCGAGATGCAGCCGAAGCAGTTAGCATTGCAGACGGGCGAGGTCGGGATGCCGCACTCCCAGCGGCGGTAGAAGAGGTTCTGCGCCGTGCAGCAGTGCCACTTGAGCGAGCAGCCGCCGACCTGCTCGACGATGCGGTTGCCCGGCAGATCCTTCTTCGTGCGCTTGACGAGCTTCGCGAGCTCCTTCGTGTTGTAGTGCACGGGGTCCCACTTCTCGTTCTCGTCCGTGTAGACGGCCGCGCAGCAGAGCTCGTCCTTGTAGACGACGACGGCCGTGTAGCCGTAGAGCGGCAGGCGCTGTGCCTCCTCCGCCCGCTCGTAGGCCGGCATGTAGAGGCGCGTGTAGCCCGCTGGCAGGATGGCGGCAACGGCGAGGCCGCTTATCGGCATCGTCTCGCCGTCCGCACTCTGGCCGACGGCCAGGCGGTCCGGCAAGAGCATGAGGTCCGCGCTCTCCGGCAGCGGGATGAGATCCTCTGGCTTCAGCAGGATGTTCTCGCGGCCCGTGCGCCCCATGCCGCGCATACCCGGCGCATCGAGGATGTTGCCGTCCTCATCGGCGTAAACGGCCGTAATGGCCTCATTCTGCTTGCTCATGCTGCTCCTCCTTTGCCTCTGCTTCACTTACCTCTGCAGCCTGTACTTTCTTCGCCTTTTTCTTCTTCTTGGGGTTGAACTGGTTCATCGCCATGTCGACGTCGTGCGTCACGATGCACTCGACCGCGGGGATCAGGTAATCGATGGCCTCGCGAATCTTCGGCTGCTCCTCCTCGGGAAAGCCGGCGAGCACGTGGTTGACGACGGTCCAGCCCGGCAGCGGGCGGCCGATGCCGATGCGCACGCGCGCGAAATGCTCGTCGCCGACATGCGAGAGGATGGACTTGATGCCATTGTGGCCGCCCGCACTGCCCTTCTTGCGGATGCGGATTGTGCCGGCCGGGATGTCCATGTCGTCGTGCACGACGATGAGGTCCTCGGGGTCGAGCTTGTACCAGTTCATCAGCGGGCCGACGGCGCGGCCGCTCTCATTCATGTACGTCTGCGGCTTGACGAGCACGACCTTCTGCGTGCCGATGCGCGCGTCCGCGACCTTCGCTTCGAACTTGTCCTTCCAGTCCGACGCCGAGAGCCCGAGGGCATCCGCCAGCGCGTCGATGAACATGAAGCCGACATTGTGCTTCGTCTTCGCATACTCCACACCGGGGTTGCCAAGACCTGCAATGATTTTCATAGTGCAATCTATCTCCTATTTCTCTTCTTGTCTTTTCTGTCTTTCCAGTTTATCACATACGGCTATAAAAGACAAAAACTCCCGGACCAATGGTCCGGGAGGATGTATCAATCATTAGCCGTCGGATCGCCGACCATGAAGAGGTAGGCGAGCACGACGATGCCGAGCGCGATGCGGTACCAGCCGAATGCCTTGAAGTCATTCGTCTTGATGTAGCGCATGAGGAACTTGATGGACAGGATGGAGACGATGAAGGCCGTGACCATGCCGACGACGAGGATGAGGATCTCGGCTCCCGTGTAGTGGAAGCCGAACTTGACCATCTTCAGGGCACTCGCGCCGAACATGACGGGGATGGCCAGGAAGAAGGTGAACTCCGCGGCTACCGTGCGGCTCGCGCCGAACAGCAGGCCGCCGAGGATCGTCGCGCCGGAGCGGCTCGTGCCCGGCACAAGCGAGAGGACCTGGAAGATGCCGATGATTAGGGCCGTCTTGTAGTCGAGGCACCGCAGGTCCGTGATGACCGGGCGGCGGTGCTTGTTGTAGTTCTCGACGATGATGAACATGATGCCGTAGAAAATCAGCGTCGTCGCGACGACCGGCGCCGTCATGAAGTGCTCCTCCATGTATTTATTGAAGAGCAGGCCGATGACCGCGGCCGGGATGCAGGCCACGATGACCTTCATCCAGAGCTGCACCGTGTCGTGCTTCTCCTGGCGCGACTTCCACGAAGAGAACGGATTGAGCTTCTCGAAGCTCAGCACGACGACGGCCATGATGGCGCCGAGCTGGATGACGACGAGGAACATGTCCATGAACGCCTTGCTGACATCGAGCTTGATGAACTCATCGACAAGAATCATATGGCCCGTACTCGATACTGGCAGCCACTCCGTAAGACCCTCCACAATGCCGAGGATGATGGTCTTGAGTAAATCCGCTATACTTAGATCCACTTTCTTTTTTTCCTCCTGTAATATCTTAGTATCCGATACCGTATTCTGCTCGCAGCAGTATGCCCATTATAGCACAGCTGCCCTTTCCGTGCATGGAAATTTCCGGGTATTTGCGGCGCTCCCTGCCACAAATGCCCTTATAGTGTAGATGGCCGACTTAAACAGGGGATAAACGAGGCAAAGAAAATGTGAGCAAGTCACGGAAAACGTGTCCTCTCTCTGCTATACTGGAGAAAAATCACAGGGGCGTGCGCGTGAAACGGCAGCACGTCCCTCTCGATGAGACACGATACTTTTTCCATATGGCTCCCATAGAGCTCCCCGAGCCCTGTGGGCCTGGCACAAGGAGGTTTCCCTATCATGGCAGCAATTGTGATCACCAAAGAAAATTTCGACAGCGAAGTCCTGAAGGCCGAGGGCACGGTCCTCGTCGACTTCTGGGCAACGTGGTGCGGCCCGTGCCGCATGCTCTCCCCGATTGTCGACGAAGTCGCGAGCGAGCGCCCAGACGTCAAGGTCGGCAAGATCAACGTCGACGAGCAGCCGGAGCTCGCGCAGCAGTTCGGCATCATGAGCATCCCGACGCTGCTCGTCTTCAAGAACGGCGAGAAGGTCCAGGAGTCCGTCGGCTTGATCCCGAAGGAGAAGGTCGAAGCGCTGCTCGGCTGAGCATCGCCCGCAGTCTCTCCCCCTCATACAAGGCAAAACACCATACAGCGATCAGTAAGTCCCCGCGAGGCGCCTGAGTGCCTCGCGGTCCTCGATGCGCAGATAGCCGCGGCCCGACGTGGTCCATCCCTCCTGATTGAAGTACTTGATCAGGCGGGTGACGACCTCGCGGGCCGTTCCCATATAGCGGGCCATCTGCTCGTGCGTCAGGCGCACGACCTCGCTCTTCCGCTTCTCACTCTCCTCGAGCAGGAAGATGGCGAAGCGGCGGTCAGCCGAGAGGAAGAGCACCTGCTGCATCTTCCAGAGCATGTCCGAGAGGCGCTTCGAGGCGAGCTCGTAGGCAAAGCAGCGCACGTAGATGTTCGCGTCCGACAGCCGGCGGAAGGCCGAGGCGTCAGTCAGCAGCACGTCCGTATCCTCTTCCGCGTCGATGTAGACGTCGAAGGTCACGGCGTCGAGCGTGCAGGCCGCCGAGAGGATGCCGATGTCGTCGGCGAACAGCCGGTAGAGCGTCACATCGCGGCCGTCCTCCGAGAGCGTGTAGACGCGCAGCTGCCCCTTCTTGATCAGCAGCACGCCGATGCAGTCGAACGGTCCGCGGTGGACCTGCGCGCCGCGCTCGTAGTGGACGGCATGCGTGTGGGCATTGAGGAGGTCTCTCTCCCGGTCCGAAAGATGCGGCCAGAAGCCGAAGTGGCGGATGAAGAGGTCCGTCACATTCTTCTGCTGCACCGCCTCATCCCGCTTATCCGGATGATTCAAATGGGTCACCTTCTATCTTCTAGTTCCAAATTTTATATCGCATAGCAAAAGAGAGCCTTTCGAGAAGGCTCTCTTTTTTATGGCTTGTCCTTGAAGGACGCACGTATCTTAGCGAAAAAGCTGGCTGACCGAGCGGTGGCTCTGGATGCGCATCATGACATCGCCGAGTGCGTCGGCAAGCGACAGCACGACGAACTTGTCGGACTGCTTCTCCGGCGGCAGCGGGATCGTGTCCGTGATGACGAGCTTCTCGATTGGGGACTCGTTGATGCGCTGGACGGCCGGGTCAGAGAGGATGGCATGCGAGCACGAAGCGAAGATGCGCTTTGCACCGCGCTTCTCGAGCGCGCGGGCGCCTTCGCAGAGGGAGCCTGCCGTGTCGACGATATCGTCGATGATGACAGCCGTCTTGCCCTCGACATCGCCGATGAGGTTCATGACCTCAGCGCAGCCCGGTTTCGGACGGCGCTTCTCGATGATGGCGATCGGAGCCTGCAGGTGGTCGGCGAGGATGCGCGCGCGCGTGACACCGCCGAGGTCCGGCGAAACGACGACGACATCGTCGAACTTCTGGGCGCGGAAGTAATTCGCGATGACCGGAGCAGCTGCCAGATGATCGACCGGGATGTCGAAGAAGCCCTGGATCTGGCCGGCATGGAGGTCAACCGTCACGACGCGGGTGACACCAGCCGTCGTCATGAGGTTCGCCACGAGCTTTGCCGAGATCGGCTCGCGGCCGCGCGTCTTGCGGTCCTGACGTGCATAGGCGTAATACGGGACGACAGCCGTGATGCTGTGTGCCGAAGCGCGCTTGCAGGCATCTGCCATGATCAGGAGCTCCATGAGGTTGTCGTTGACCGGATAAGACGTCGGCTGGATGATGAAGATATCCTTGCCGCGGATGCTCTCACTGATCATGACCTGCGTCTCACCGTTGTTGAAATGACCGACATATGCATCGCAGAGGTTGACGCCGATGTGGTCGGCAATCTTCTTCGCGAGATCCGGGTTTGCATTACCGGTCAGGATGCATAAGTTAGCAGTGTCTAAAGCCATTTTGTTAAAATCCTCCAAATCCTTACACCTAGATTATTGCTCAAAGAGGACGGGCTCCGCCCAGTCGTCTCTCCTTACAGTATAGCACAGATGGACGAAAAGGGACATATTTCCTTGCAAATTGCTAAAAAAAGTCACAGAGGTGCGACTCACTCGTCGCGCTTGTCGTGCCAGCTCTCGATGACCGTCTGGCGTGCGCGCGCGATTGAGAGCTTGCCCTTCGGCGCCGTCTTCGTGATGGTCGAGCCCGCGGCGATGTAGGCATCGTCCTCGATCGTCACCGGTGCGACGAGGTTGGAGTTGCAGCCGACGAAGGCGTTGTTGCCAATCTTCGTGCGGTGCTTCTTCTTGCCGTCGTAGTTGACCGTGATCGTGCCGCAGCCCATGTTGACGTTCTCGCCCATGTCGCAGTCGCCGATGTAGGAGAGATGCGGCAGCTTCGAGCCCTTGCCGATGTTGGAGTTCTTGACCTCGATGAAGTTGTCGATCTTGACGCCCTCGAAGAGATGCGTGTTCGGGCGCAGGTGGACGAACTGGCCGAGCTTGACATCGTCATCGATCTGGCACTCGTGCGCGTAGATGAACTGGCCCGTCACGCGGTTGCCGCACTTGACGTCCTGGAAGCGGACATTCGGTCCAATCTCGCACTCCTCGCCGATGACCGTGCCATGCTCGAGCCACGTCATCGGGTAGATGATGGTGTCGCGGCCGACCTTGACGTCGTCATCGATGTACGTCGTCGCGGGGTCCATGATGGTGACACCCTCGCTCATGAGCTCTTCATTCTTGCGGCGGCGCAGGATCTTCTCGGCGCCGGCGAGCTGCAGGCGCGAGTTGATGCCGAGCGTGTCCTCGTAGTCGTCAGCGGCCACAGCCCAGATCTTCTCGCCCTTCTTCTTGAGGATCTCGAGCACGTCCGGCAGGTAGTACTCGCCCTGCGCGTTGTCGTTCGTCACGTGCGAGAGCGCCTCGAAGAGGTCTTTGGCGGCGAAGCAGTAGATGCCCGAGTTGACCTCGCGGACCTTGCGCTCCTCTTCCGTCGCGTCCTTGTGCTCGACGATCTTCTCGACCGAGCCGTCCGCCGAGCGGATGATGCGGCCATAGCCCGTCGCATCCGGCATGATGGCCGTGAGGACCGTCGCCTTGGCAGCAGCTGCCACATGCTCGTCGTAGAGTTTCTTGAGGAGCGCGCCCGTCAAGAGCGGCGTGTCGCCACAGAGGACCATGACCGTGCCCGTCTCATCCTTGAGGAGCTCCTTCGTCTGCAGGACGGCGTGGCCCGTGCCGAGCTGCTCCGTCTGCGTGACGAACTCCGCCTGCGCGCCGATGGCCTCGCGGACCATCTCGCCGCCGAAGCCCGTCACGACGATGTTGCGCTTCGCACCGGCCGCCTTGGCCGCATCGATGACGTGCTGCAGCATCGTCTTGCCGCCCGCCTTGTGCAAGACCTTCGGCAGCTTCGACTTCATGCGCGTGCCCTTGCCGGCCGCGAGGATGACGGTTACTAAATCTGACATACTATCGTTCTCCCATCTCTATATTCTTCATGCTGCTGACAGCATATTGAGCGTAAATACCCTGTAGAATTCACGCGTCCTTTTGGGTCGGGCGCGCTTTTTTCTTCTTGGCCGCTTTCTCCTTGCGGCTCGTCGCGATGTCCATCGCCTTGAGGAGCGTCTTCTCGGAGTTTTCCATGTGGTGCTCTGCCGCCTTGCTCGCGCCGCGGCCGTCACCGTTGGCGATGGCCTCGACGATCTCGCGGTGCTCCTCGAGCGTCGCCTCGAGGCGGCCCGGGTACGACATCGACAGCGTGCGGAAGCGCGTGAGCTGGTCGCGCAGATTCGAGATGATGCCGACGAGGCGGTTGTTGCGCGCCGCATGGTAGAGGAGGTCGTGGAACTCGATGTCGGTCTCGACGATCTTCTCCATCGCGCCCTCACGGTCCTTGCCCTCTTCGAACTCCTTGATGTAGCCGCCGATGATGACGAGCAGGCGCTGCAGATGCTCGAGCTCGTCCTCCGTGATGTGCTCCGCCGCGAGGCTGTTCGACAGCGACTCGAGCGCCGTGCGGATCTCGAAGATCTCGTTGATGTCGCGGATGGACATGTCGGCCACGTAGGTGCCGCGGCGCGGCATCATGACGACGTAGCCCTCGAGCTCGAGCTTGCGGATGGCCTCGCGCACCGGCGTGCGGCTCACGCCGAGCTCCTCAGCGAGCTTGATTTCCATGATGCGCTCGCCCGGCTTCAAGATACCCTTGCGGATCGCCTCCCGCAGCGATTCGCAGACAACCTCACGCAATGGCTGGTAGCTGTCTAATTTGATTGGTGACAATCTCTGCTCCATTTGACTCCCCTCAATTCTTATCTCTTATGTATCGTATCGCAATTGGCGCCTGCCGTCTGGCAGACGAAGAGGTCCGCATCCGTTTGCTCCTCGAGGAATGCGGCGGCACGGCGCGCCTCCTCTTCGGCTGAAAAGAGCCCGAATACGGTCGGGCCGCTGCCCGACATCATGCTGGCAAGCGCGCCCTTCTCCATCATCCATTCCTTATACGCTGCGATGACGGGATACTGCTTTATAGTAACACGTTCCAGTACATTGCACAACAAGGAAGCGATGCCCGCGCGGTCGCGCTTGGCGATGGCCTGGATGATGGCCGCATTGTCCGGATGCTGCTCTGCGCCCTGCTCGTCGTAATGCTTGTAAGCCCAGGCCGTCGAGACCGAGATCTTCGGCTTGGCGAGCACGACCCAGAAAGGCGGCACGGGGTCAAGCGCCTCGAGCACTTCGCCGCGGCCCGTCGCCAGCATCGTCCCGCCCACGATGGTGAACGGGATGTCCGAGCCGAGCTTCGCGCCGTACGCGCAGAGCTCCGCCTGCGTCAGGCCGAGCTCGTAGAGCGCGTTGACGCCGCGCAGCACCGCGGCTGCATCGGCACTACCGCCCGCAAGCCCCGCGGCGATTGGGATGCGCTTCGTCAGTGCGATGCGCACACCGCCTTTGACGCTCTCGCCGTCCAAGAGGAGGCGCGCCGCGCGCCAGGCGAGGTTGCGCTCGTCGGCCTCGAGCCCCGGCACGTCGAGCGTGAGCTCGATGCCGCTCGGGATCTTCGAGAGCGTCAGCGTGTCGTGCAGATTGATGGACTGCATGACCATCGCGACCTCATGGTAGCCATCCGGGCGCTTGCCTAGGATGTCCAGCGTCAAGTTTATCTTGGCATTTCCCTCTACTGTAATCAAATCGTCCCCTCCTAACGATACTCACGGTAATCACAAAATTAACGACTGCCTGTCACCGGTCCCGCTTTCACTTATCCAGCGGGAAATCGCGCTGTCCCGCAAACTGTGGCAGGAGCTCCAGCACGCCCTGCGGGCAGTGCAGCGCGCAGAGATCACAGCCCGTGCAGACCGTCGGGTCGACGTGCAGGGCTGCCTGTTCGCCGCGCTCCATTGCGAGCGCCCGCGTCGGGCAGACGACGGCGCAGAGGCCGCAGGCCGTGCAGCCCTCCTGCAGCGCCAGCCCGTTGAATAGCGCGCAGGGCTCTGCCTGCTGCGCCTTGAGGAAGGCCGCCGCGTCAAAGCAGTAGCTGTGCTCGATCTGCGCCTCGGCAATCTCCTGCAGGCCCTCTGCCGTCGAGTGGAACAGCGCCTGGAAGAAGCCGCGCCGCTCGACCTTTTTTGTCTTCTTCGGCTTCGGCGGGGCCGGCTTGACATGGACGAGCGCAATCTCTTTCTTGCCCGCCTCTGCGAGCGCATCATTGCAGGCCGCGACTTCGCGCTCGAGATGCGCAAAGACCGCGGGCCGGCACGACGCACAGTGCGAGATATCGAGCGCGAGCGGCCGCTTCGCTGCGAGCGCCCAGAGCAGGCGGCGCGTGAGGAAGCCGAGGCAGTGCACACTGCCCTCGCTGGCCTTCTCGCACATGAGGACCTGCGGTGCGAGCTCCTGCGCCTTCGTCAGTGCCCCCTCATAGTCCTCCGGCGCCACGATGGCCGCCGCAGGGCAGACCGCACTGCAGAGGCCGCAGCCATCACAGGCCGCCGTGTCCACCACGTGATCTTTGATGGCCTTCTGCGGGCAGATTTCCTCACAGCGGTGGCAGTCCGCCTTGCCGTCACGCACGAGACAGCGGCTCAGATCGATCCTTCGTTTCTCCACGATACTTCTCTCCTAAATTATACTGTATTCATTATAAGGCCATTGTTCCAGATTTTCCACAAGAAAATCGTCTCCATCTTTCTGCGTTTTTTGGCGCATCTTCGCGATAATTATTTTCTTTTACGACTCAATATAATTTTTCATTGTCTCCTCCGCCGTTTTAGGCTATAATGGAACCATAAACATAATGCATCACGATGCACTAATACCAAAGGAGGGCATGATACATGGATGCACTGATCCTATCCCGATGGCAGTTCGCCATCACAACCGTCTACCATTTCCTGTTTGTCCCCGTGACGCTCGGGCTCTCGATCTTCGTCGCGCTGCTCGAGACGTGCTACGTCCGCACGAAGCGACCGGCCTGGAAAGAAGCCAGCCGCAAGCTCGTGCGCTTCTTCGGGACGCTCTTCGTCATCAACTTCTCGATGGGCGTCGTCACCGGTATCGTGCAGGAGTTCCACTTCGGCATGAACTGGTCCGAATATTCCCGCTTCATGGGCGATATCTTCGGCGCGCCGCTCGCGCTCGAGGCGCTCACGGCCTTCTTCCTCGAGTCGACCTTCCTCGGCATCTGGCTCTTTGGCTGGGATAAGCTCTCCGAGAAAGTCCACTGCCTCTGCATCTGGATCGTCGCGTTCGCGAGCAACCTCTCCGCGTTCTGGATCCTCGTCGCGAACTCCTTCATGCAGCATCCGGTCGGCTTCGCCGTCCGCAACGGCCGCGCGGAGATGACGGACTTCTTCGCGCTCATCACGAACCCGTACGTCATCGGCGAGTACACGCACACGCTGTTCTCCGCCATCGCGACGGCCGGCTTCCTCGTCATCGCCGTCTCCGCCTGGAAGATCCTGCACGATGAGGCCTCGCGCCGCGCCTTCACGCAGACGCTCAAGGCCGGTGCCGTCTTCATGCTCTTCGGCCTCTTTGCCACGATGGGCAGTGGCCACCTGCAGGCGCAGTACATCGCACAGGTCAACCCGATGAAGCTCTCCTCCGTCGAGGCACTCTGGGAGACGGAAGACCCGGCGCCATTCGCCATCGTCGCCGACATCGATGAGGACATGCACAAGAACAACTTCGAGCTCACCGTGCCCGGCGCCTTCTCCTTCATGCTCTACAACACACCGACGGGCGCTGTGCCGGGCATCAACCAGATCCAGAAGGACTACTCCGAGAAGTACGGCCCCGATGAATACCGTCCGGATGTCACCGGTCTCTTCTGGAGCTTCCGCATCATGATCGGCCTCGGCGGCCTCATGATCCTCCTCGGCCTTGCCGCTGCCTACTTCGGCTTCACGGACCGCCCGCTGGCCTGCCCGTGCTACCTCAAGGTCCTGCCGTGGCTGCTGCCGCTGCCGTACCTCGCCAACAGCGTCGGCTGGTACGTCGCTGAGGCCGGCCGCCAGCCTTGGATCGTGTTTGGCCTGCAGAAGACGAGCTCTGCCGTCTCGCCGAACCTCACGGGCGCGGACGTCTGGCTGACGATGGCGGGCTTCACCGTTCTCTACCTCGTGCTCGCGATTGCGGCGCTCTGGATTGCCATGCGCTTCATCAAGAAAACACAGATTTCCTTCGAAGAAGGGAGGGACGCATGATGGACTTAACAATCCTTTGGTTCATCCTCATCACAGTACTCTTTACAGGCTTCTTCTTCCTCGAGGGCTTCGACTACGGCGTCGGCGGCCTGCTGCCGTTCCTGTCCTCCGATGAGGAGGAGCGCGGCGAGGTCCTGCGCACGATCACGCCGGTCTGGGACGGCAACGAAGTCTGGATGATCACGGCGGGCGGCGCGCTCTTCGCAGCCTTCCCGCACGTCTATGCCACGATGTTCTCCGCCTTCTACCTCGCGCTCTTCCTCATGCTCGTCGCGCTCATCCTGCGCGGCGTGGCCTTTGACCTGCGCGGCCGCCAGGAGAGCCGCTGCTGGAAGCGCTTCTGGGACGGCGCCATCTGCTTCGGCAGCGTCGTGCCGGCCTTCCTCTGGGGTGTCGCCGTCACGAACCTCATCGCCGGCCTGCCCATCAACGAGAAGATGATCTACATGGGTGGCTTCTTCGACCTCCTGACGCCCTACACGATCGTCGGCGGTCTCGCCTTCCTCTTCGTCTTCCTGTTCCATGGCACGGCCTTCCTGACGCTGCGCCTCGCCAAGACGAGCCTGATCCTGCGCTGTCAGGAAGTCGCCCTGAAGACCGGCGCCATCGCCGTCATCTTCTTCGTGCTCTGCATGGCGATGACGCTGACGTACACCGACCTCTTCACGAAGCCGGTCGCCGCCGTCGCACTCGTCGGCGCCGCGCTCTTCTTCGTCATGGCGATGCTGAGCATGAAGCTCGGCAAGGGCAAGGCCAGCTTCCTCCTGAGCTCCGCCGCCATCGTCGCGACGACCGTCGCCTTCTTCGCCGGCCTGTTCCCGCGCCTGATGGTCTCGAGCCTCAACCCGGCCTGGAGCCTGACAATCACGAACGCCTCCTCGAGCCCCTACACGCTCTCCGTCATGACGGTCGCCGCCGGCATCTTCGTGCCGATCGTCCTGATCTACCAGAGCTGGTCCTACTACATCTTCCGCAAGCGCGTCACCGCCAAGGATGCAGAAGAACATTATTGATGCAGTAACGATTTACGGATACCATCGACTATGAATATGAAGCAGACCTTTCTCTACAGCGCCCTGCACCGCGATGCGCGGGCGCGCCGCAGGCTCATATTGACGGAGCTGCTGCACGCGCTCGCCGTCCTCGGCGCCTGCGGGGCAGCCAGCCTGGCCATCGACCAGGTCTTCCTCGGGAAGGGCAGCCTCAGCACGACAGCACCAGTCCTACTGGTGCTGTTTGTCATGCTCGGCGCCCTCCACTTCATCGGCCTCTGGCAGAGCCGCCTGCAGCAATCGCTGTCGGGTGCCGTGCGCAAGGATGTGCGCGAGAAGCTCCACGCGCGGCTGCTCTCAAAGGAGGGCCAGACCGACCAGCGCTTCACGCGCGAGCTGCTGCCGCTCGCACTCGAGAGCACAGACGCGCTCGACGCCTGGTACACGCGCGTCCTGCCCGTCGTGCTCGGCATCGCCATCACCATGCCCTGCCTGCTCCTCGCCGCCTTCCTCGTCGACCCGATGACGGGCCTTTTGATGCTCGTGACCGTCCCCATTGCGCCGTTCCTGCTCTACCTGATCGGCCGCGTGACGCGCGAGGCCAGCGAAGAGCAGTGGCGCGCGATGAACCGCTTCTCCGCGGGCCTCGCCGAGATCCTGCGCGCCCTGCCGACGCTCAAGCTCTTCGCGCGCGAGCGGGCCGAGCGCCAGCGCGTGCGGGGGCTCAGCGAGGACTTCGCCGGCGCCGCGCTGCGCGTCCTGCAGCTCTCCTTCGTCTCCGCCTTCGCCCTCGAGCTCATCACGACACTTGCCATCGCCATCATCGCCGTCAGCATCGGCCTGCGGCTGCTCTACGGCCAGCTGACCTTCACGGCCGCCTTCTTCGTGCTGCTCTTGACGCCCGAGTTCTACCAACCCCTGCGCCTCTCCGGCACCGCCTTCCATAGTGGGATGACGGCCCATACCGCTGAATCCTCCCTGTTGAAGGCCTCCTCGGTCGCGCCAGCGACAAGAGGAGTTTCAGTAGTAGGCGCAATAGCGCCCAAAGGAGTCCAAGTCGCTCAAGCCTCCCTAAGTCCATCCGCGACAAGAGGAGCAATTGCCGTTCACGGCCTCTCCTTCCGCTACCCCGGCAGCCCGCTGCCCCTGCTCTCTGGCATACAGTTCAGCGTCCCCCAGGGCAGCCTGACGGTGCTCGCAGGCCCGAGCGGCTGCGGCAAGACGACGCTCCTGCGCCTGCTCGCGGGGCTGCTGACCCCCGAGTCCGGGCAAATCACGCGGGCAGATGCATTGAGCTACGTGCCGCAGGAGCCGCACCTCTACAATGCGACGCTCTTCGAGAATATCACGCTGTTCCAACAGGGATATGACGAGGCGTCCGTGCGTAAGGCACTAAAAGCACTCTGCCTAAGCAAATGGACCGAGGCCCTGCCGCAGGGACTTATGACGCCGCTTGGCGAGGGCGGCCAGAGCCTCTCGCAGGGCCAGCGCAAGCGCCTCGGCCTCGCGCGCGCCCTTGTGCAGGACAGGCCGCTCATCCTGCTCGATGAGCCGACCGCCGCACTCGACGAGGCGACAGCCGCCACGATACGCGAGGTGCTGCTTTCCCTGAAGGCGAGCGGCAGACACACGCTCTTTGTCATCAGCCACGACGAGCGCCTGCAGGCGGCAGCCGACACCGTGCTGGACCTTGATGCGCTCCAGACAGATAGAGCAACGGCTCCAAAGGGAGGTGCTCGCCCATGACGAACTTATGGAAACTCCTGCGGCTGACCACGCTATTGGAGTTCCTGCCCGTGCTGCTCGTGAGCCTCATGGCGCTCTTCACGGGCCTCGCGCTGCTCGGCGCCTCCGCCTGGCTCGTAGCCTCGGCCGCCCTGATGCCGCCATTATACACGCTCGCGCTCGGCATCACCACCGTGCGGGCCTGCGGCATCGGCCGCGCCGTCTTCCGCTACGGCGAGCGCTACCTCTCGCACCGCATGGCCTTCCGCATCCTGACCGAGATACGCACGTCTTTTTACGACAGGGCCGCCAAGGTCCTGCCGCTTCGCAGCGGCCCCGCTCGCCAAGGCGAGTTCCTGCACGACCTCCTGACGGGCGCCGACGAGCTGCGCGACTTCTACGTCCGCGCCCTGCTGCCCATCGCCGTCATCGGCACGATCACCACGCTGACCACCTGGCTGCTCACTGGCGTCATCGGCCTCTGGGCCCTCGCCCTGCCCGCGCTCTACCTCGCGCGGCTCGCGCTCTCCTGCGCCAGCTGTCAAAGCGGCGAAGAAAGGCAGCGTACGCGCGACGCCGCCTACCGCAGCGCCCTCCTGGATGCCGCGGGCGGTGCCGACGAACTCATATGCGCGGGCCGAGAGCCCGCCCTCAAGCGCCTTGCGGGGCCAGCCGACCACCTGCTGCAGGGCTCCCTGCAGCTCGCGCGCACCGATGCCAGGCGCGATGCCGCCGAGAACCTGCTCGATACCACCGTGCTGATGGCCCTGCTCGCCCTCCTGATCCTGCGCGTCACCCAAGGGGCACTCAGAGGCATCGACCTCTGCGTCTACTTCCTCGTGCTGCAGACCCTGCTCGTCGAATTCCGCACCCTGCCCGAGGCCGTGCGGCAGGGCCGCCGCAGCCTGCTGGCCGCCCGTTTTTTGCCAGAGCGGCAGACAAGCGAGGCAGCTGAGACGGATGAACCGGTCGAACAGCCGGAGAAGATTCCCGCACCCGCGCAGGCAGCTTCCCGCGATGCAGATGCGGCAAGCCAGATGCCACTTCTTGAAGCGCACGACCTCTCGTTCTCCTACCGGCAGGGCCAGGGCGTCCTTCAGGGACTTTCCTTCCGCATCGCGCGCGACCAGCACACGGCCATCGTCGGCGCGAGCGGCGCGGGCAAGACGACGCTCGCCGCGCTCCTGCTCGGCGTCTGGCCGCCCGACAGCGGCACCCTGCGCCTCTGCGGCACGCCCTACCATGAGCTGCCTCAAGGCGCCATCCAGCAATCCATCGCCGCCCTGCCGCAGGGCAGCGTGCTCTTCGCCGGCTCCATCCGCGAGAACTTCGTGCGCTACCGGCCAGCCTGCAAGGAAGAAGACATCCTAGCCGCGCTAAGAGACGCCCAGCTCGATGAGGTCGTCGCCGCCCTGCCACAAGGCATCGACACCCCACTCGGCGAAGATGCCTGCTTTCTCTCCGGCGGCCAGCGCAATCGCCTGCTCTCTGCCATCGCCATCGCCGGCAGAGAGCCAATCGTCCTGCTCGACGAGCCGACCTGCGGCCTTGACCAAAAGACCGCCGCCGCCCTGATGGCCGCGCTCTTTGCGCGAGTCCAAGAGACCGGCCAGACCCTGCTCACCATCACCCACGAGCGCACCCTGCTGCACCATTTCCAGCAGACCATCGAGCTGCGCAAGTGAAGCAATACTCACCATGCAAAAAAGACCCTCGGGCACAGCCCGCAGGGTCTTCTTTTGCACGCAATCCGACCATCACTTCATCTCCGCATCGTAGTCGTGCCCCTGCACCATGCGGTGCGCGCGCGGCTGGAACGCCGGGTTGATGACGCTCTTCCTGGGGTCGTACTCCGGCGTGCGGATGTCGAGGAGGTCGAGGAGCGTGTGGATGAAGTCGTCCGTCATATACGGGCGGTCGACCGCCGCCCTGAGCGCCTGCCACTTCTCCGGATGGTGCGCGCGGTAAATAGGCGACGCCCAGAAGATCATCGGCACCTCGAGCGTCTCCTTCGTCGGGTGCTCCTCGACGTGGCCCGAGAACGTGCTGCCCCGGTCGTAGAGCGCCTCGCCGTGGTCCGGGATGTAGACGACGATCGCGTCCTTGTCCGCGAACTTGCCCATGATGCTCGTGACGACGAAGTCATTGTAGTAGATCGCATTCGCGTACTGCGCGATCTCCGTGCGCCTCTCCTCCGAGAGGCCGTCCTGCGGTGGCGGCACGTCGGCCGCCGTGAACTTCGAGAAGAGATAGGGGAAGCGCATGTAGTAGAGCCCGTGGCCGCCCATCAGGTGAATCAGGTAGAAATTCTTCTCGGCCGGCGCCTGCAATGCCTCATCGACGAGCGGGAACAGCGCCTCATCGTAGATGCCATTGTCCTCATGCGACTCGCGCAGCCGCGTGAAGCGGCTGTAGTCGCTGCGGCCCGCGAACAGCTGCGCGACATTGCCCCAGATGCCCGAGCTCTCCTGATTCGAGAGCCAGTACGTCCGGTAGCCCGCCGCCTTCATCGTGTCGATCATGTTGTTGTAGGCATACCAGGGCTTCGCGGATTCCATATCCGCAAACGTCAAGAGCTTCCGGAGCACCGCGACCGTCGCCGCCTCCGGCGAGATCGTGTCGCGGAAGACCGCAAGCTCCCCCTTTTCATTGAGCTCGTCGAGATTCGGCGTGTTCTCGAGCGGGTAGCCGTAGAGGTGCATGCGGTCGCGCGTCGTCGACTCGCCGAGGATGAAGACGACGTAGGGCGTGTCGCTCTTGTTCTCCGTGACCTCGACGTCCGACGATGCCTCCTCCTTGAGCTTCTCGAACGCGCGGATGTTCTCGACCGACGTCGTCGCCGCCCGCCCGACCCGCACGACCGGCACATCGAGCGAATCGTTGACGATGAACGAGTAGTAGCGCGTCAAGAGCACCCCGCCCGCGACGAGCGCCGCCACGATGACGACTGGCAGCGAGAGCGACAGATGGTGGCGCGTCAAGAACGGGACCTTCACGAGGTAGAGCCTGCGGTAGGCAAAGATACCCGCCACGACGAGCAGGGCAGCCGCCGCCACGCCCTTCCAGCCCACGTACATGCGGATGAACTCCCCCGCCTCGCGCGGATTCGTCTGCAGCACCGCCGTCACGATGCCCGCGCCTATGAGCGAGCTGTACTGCACGATGGAGAAGAACTCCACACCGCCGAGCAGCAGCGAGACAAAAAACGACAGAGCAAAGAGCAAGCGCCGCAGCCGGCGCACGGGGATGAAGCCCAGGATCAGGACGTAGAGCAGCACCCCGCCAAGCAGGAAGATGGCATCCGCCGCGAGCACCCCGAGCTGGTCCCCCTTGTACATATGGATGTTGAGCCACGCGATCGGCGCGAAGTTCAAGAGATACAAGACGAGCAGCAGCCCCGCCTCATGCTCCACCACATGCGTCCCGCGCGCCCAAGCCCTGAGCACAAATCGTTTCAACGCGTCCAAATTCCCAACCCCCCGAAGAAATGGTATAATATAACTATTATACACGAATCAGGAGGAATTTTCATGACACAAGATACATTCCATAAGCTCGTCCACCTCGTGATGGACTCCCCCGCCCATCCGCCCGAGAAACTCTTCATCGGCGGCATGGACAGCTGGCACGCCCGCGCGCGCCTCGCCCATTTCCTCGCCATGAAGGGTATCGACAAGACGGATGAAGCCCTCGAGCTCTTCCACAGCGTCGTCGACGCCGAGATTGACGACGAGAAAGCCGAGGACGTCGAGGAAAAAGTCTTCGCCCTGCAGCGCCTGAGCTCCCTCGAAAAAGAGCTCAACAAGAACGACGACGCCCTGCGCCACATCGATATGGCCATCGAACTCGCCGAGTCGACCGACTTCCTCTACAAGTACATCCTGCGCGGCGAACTCTGGGCCGACCGCTGGAACCTCATGCACAAGATGAACATGACCCAGGAGGCCGAAGCCGAAGTCGACGAGCGCATCGAAGCCTACAAGGACATCCCCATCCACTACAACAGCTACCTCTACTACGGCTATCGCTTCAAAGCCCAGCTCTCCGCCGAGCGTGGCGTCACCCTCGTGGCCAAAGACTACATGCACATGGCCCTGCATGCCATGGAGATTCCAAAAGAATACGAAGCCGGCCTCGAAAAAGCCTTCGCCGCCACCCACGACAACGCCTCGTGGATTCTCACCGAAGTCGACAAAGCCACCCCAAACCCCGATAACCTGCACTGGGATATTTGAAAAAAGTGCGCGTAGGCGGAGGGGGCTATATTTCGGCTTCGTCGCTCCGCTAAATGAGCCCTATGATAGGATATCCCTTCAATGTCACCTCGCCGCCTGCCGCGGCGTTCTCACATCGCATCTCTATGCCAGAGATTATCAGGGCTCAGCCCTGCGGGCTATCGCTGCGCTCCTGCAGGCGAAATACAGCCCCCTCCTAAAGATACGTACAGCAACAGAGCCCTCCCCTCGCTACGGTATGCAAAAAAAAGCCTCAACTGCTCATCAATGATACGACGAACAGTTGAGGCTTTTTGCCACTGCATCTTGGCCCGAGGGACTGGATGAACAAAAGCGGAGCCTAGGTGGGACTACGGTCAGGGGATGGCCGGGCATCAGCGGAGTGTTGGCGGGCTGCGTCAAGAAAGGATTTTTTGCCCACCAGAACCCTTGCAAAAGAGCGTCGTCCAAGCGAAGCGCGTTTAGCTCTTTTGTAAGGCTGCATTTAAAGGCAAAAAATCCTTTCAGCAGACTGCCATCGCGTAGCGTTGACCGGCTATCCCCGGCCTCGCTTAGCAGAACGCTGCCCTGCCGCGCGCTCGTAGAAGGGCAACAGCCCCGATGCAAATGATGACCGAGACGACGGAGCCCGTCGCTGTGGCGAGGCCCATCGGGAACAGCGTGTCCGGATACCAGATGGACGTCAGGTAGACGAGCGGGATGCGCGCCGTCACGATGGAGACGACGTTGTGCAGGAACGAAAGCTCCGAGCGGCCGCAGGCGCAGAAATAGCCGCTGAAACAGAAGTGAATGCCCGCGAAGATGCAGTCAAAGATATAGCCCTGCAGGTACGCGCCGCCCGCCACGATGACAGCCGCGTCATACGTGAACAGCCCGACAATGCCGTCCGCCGTGTACTGCGTGACGATGGAGACCACGATGCCGAAGCTCACCGCCATCGCCAACGCATAGCGAAGCGTCTGCTGCGCGCGGCCGACCTTGCCCGCACCGATGTTCTGCGCGCCGAGCGCCGAGACCGTCGAGAGCATCGACGACGGCACGAGGAAGATGAAGCTGATGACCTTCTCAACGATGCCGACCGCCGCCGCGTCCGTCAGCCCGCGCATGTTCGCGATGACCGTGATGACGAGGAACGCCACCTGGATGAAGCCGTCCTGCAGCGAGATCGGCACACCGATGCGCAGGATGCGGCGCAGCACCGCGAGGTCCGGACGGAAATCCTGCCGCGAAAGCGCAATGCCCGCCCTGCCGCTCTTCACATAGGCGAGCGCGAGCACGACACTGATGGCCTGCGAGATGACCGTGCCCCAAGCCGCACCGGCCGGACCCATCGCAAAAGCCCCCATGAAGAGATAGTCGAGCGCGATGTTGCAGAGACAGGCCACCGCGACAAAGTACATCGGACTCTTCGCATCGCCGAGCCCGCGGAAAATCGAGGCGATGATGTTGTAGGCCGTGATGAGCGGGATGCCGAGGAAGCAGATCAGAAGATACGCCTGCGTCCCAGATGCCGCCTCCAAAGGCGTCTCCATGACACCCGTGATTGAGCCGCGCAGCGCGATCAGCACGACAGCCAGCACGATGGATACCGCAAAGAACAGCACCGCCGTCGTGCCGATGGCCTTCCGGACACGCAGCCCGTCCTCCGCGCCAACCGCCTGCGCAATCGTGACCGTCGTCCCCATCGCCAGCCCCACGATCATGACCGTCAGCATGTGCATGACCTGACTGCCAATCGAGACCGCCGTGATGCTCGCCGCCCCCTCAAACTGCCCGATGATGAAGAGGTCGGCCATGCCGTAGAGCGTCTGCAGGAAATATGAAAAGAAGTATGGCAGCGAGAAATACACGATGTTCTTCGCGACACTGCCGGTTGTCATGTTCTTGGTCAAAAAAATACCCCCTTGACTCCATAGTAAACACTACAACTATGGTAGAGTCAAGGGGAATTTGTGTGTGCCGACGGAGGGGATGGCTGAGCGTCAGCGGGACTACGTCAGGGGATAGTTGGGCATAAGCGAAGCGTTGGCGGGCTGCGTCAAGAAAGGATTTTTTGCCCACTAGAACCCTTGCAAAAGAGCGTCGTCCAAGCGAAGCGCGTTTAGCTCTTTTGTAAGGCTGCATTTAAAGGCAAAAAATCCTTTCAGCAGACTGCCATCGCGTAGCGTTGACCGGCTATCCCCGGCTCGCTTAGCAGAACATCATTGCGCAGCGTTGCTCAGCCAGCCCCTCGGGCCCCCCATCGCATCACTATCATCCCAACTGATGCTCCGCCGTCAGCCTAAGTTCGCGGTCCGCGACTTTCCCTGCGATATCGGGGTGGTGCGACGTCACGATGATCGTCTTGCCCGCCTCCTTGAGCGCCTGCAAGAACCCCGTCAGCCACGCCTGGCTCTCGGCGTCGAGGAAATTTTCTGGCTCGTCGAGTGTCCAGACCGCCGGATTCATCGTGAAGATCGAAGCCAGCGCCGTGCGCTTCTTCTCGCCGCCCGACAGGAAATACGGCGGCTTCTCGCGCAATTTCTCCAGCGAGAAATACCCGATTGCGTCCTCCACGCGCCGGCGCACCTCATCCTCCGCCAGCCCCATCTGCAGCGGCCCGAACGCCAGTTCCTCCTCCACACTCGCGCAAAAGAGCTGCGCATCCGGATTCTGCCAGACATAGCCCACGCGCTGGTGGAAGTACTTCGAATAGCGGTGCTCCCGCATCTTCTTCGCCGTGATTGCCGTGCCCTCAAACCGGTACGTCCCCACCTCCGGGAACACCAGCCCGTTCAAGAGCCGCAAGAGCGTCGTCTTGCCCGAGCCATTCGGCCCCGTCAGCAGCACCGCCTCCCTCTTCTTTATCGTGAAACTGATGTGGCGCAGCACCGGCTCGCGGTCAAACGCACAGCAGACATCTTCAAGCGCAATCACAAGAATCCCTCCAAGCGCAGATACAAGAACGCATAAAACGCGACGAGCAGGCACGGGACGAGGCGGCCCAAGAGCGCCCCCTTTTCCCGCGGCCCCTCCAGGCGCGGGTACTCCCCCGTGAAGCAGCGGCAGCGCATCGCCTCCGCCATCTCGAGTGAGAGCCGCTGCGAGCGCTGCACGACGATGCCCATGATGCCCGCCATCGCCTTGTGCTTGCGCGGGTTGTGGCCGACCGAGCGCAGCTTCAGCGATGTAAGCAGCAGCGACGCCTGATCCCCGAGCACGACGAGATAGCGAAGCGTCGTGTCGAGGATGAAGATGACCTCCGGCGGCAGATGAAAGCGCCGCAACGCCGCCGTGATCTCATGCCACGAGAAATACTGCTGCAGGAGATTGAGCGCCACCACGCAGAGAAACGTCTTGAACGGCAGCAAGAGCGACGGCCCCGGCCCCCAGAAGACGACCGCCGGCAGCACGAGCAGCAGGCAGAACAGCGCAGCCGTCAGCGCCCCCGCGACGATCTTGCGCAGCTGCGCGCCCGTCAGCGCCGTCATGAGCACGAGCTCCCCGCCGAGCACCGTCCAGAGGAACGCCGGCGTGCGCGCCGTCACGACAGCGAGCAGCAGGAGCAGCAAGAGCGCGAGCGCCGCCCCCGCCTGCCCGCGATGGCGCCTTCCCGCCTGCGCGCGCAGCACCTTGAGCATCTCCATCATACGCAAAAGAGACCGGGAGATGAATGCATCCCGGTCCTTGTCAGGTCGATATGATTCTTCGCGCTTTGCCCATTCCGGCAAATTCTTCATTGAAGAACACCTCAGATTCCAAACTCCATCAGTGATTCGAGACCGAATCGCCGTAATCCGTGTGCGAGGCGAAGAGCGGTGCCGCCATCTTGAACACGATGACGAGCAAAGCCGTGCCAATCAGCGCCGAGAGGATGTAGCCAAAGGCCTCCGGCAGCCCCGCAATCGCATAGTCCGGGAACAGCGCCTCAAACGAGAAGCCCTGCTCCATGCCAGCCGGCGTATAGCCGAGCGCCGAGCCGAGGAAATCCTGTTCCGCAAGCTCCTCAGGGTCCCATTCGCCCCAAGCCGTGCCAGCCGCGAGCAGCCCGAGCGGCGTGCAGACGATCAGCACCGCAATGAGGCCGTAGAGCGCGCGGTTCGTCTTCATGCGGACCGACTGGAAGAGATCCGGCGACGTCTTGCGCAGATACGCGAGCACCGCCGTCGTGAAGACGACCTCCGCGAGACCGAAGACCGTCAGATGGCCGACCATCATCGCCGGCACCGAGATCCAGAGCGGATACGGGCAGTAGAGCGCCTGACCCGCCGCATCCGTGAACAGCAGCGGCTGCACGCCGAACTCAATGGCCGCCACGAGCGCCGCCGTATTGATGCCCGCATACGCGCCAAGGCCCGCCGCGATGTACTCGCCCGACGGCGATTTCAGATAACGGCGCACAAGCTGGTAGACCGCATAGCCCGTGAACGGCAGCACGAACGCCATATTGAAGCAGTTCGCCCCGAACGCGAGGATGCCGCCGTCGCCGAAGAACAGCGCCTGGATGAGCAGCGCGACGCTGACCGAAAGGCACGCCGCGTACGGCCCGAACAGGATTGCGATCAGCGTGCCGCCCACCGCATGGCCCGTCGTGCCGCCCGGCAGCGGCACATTGAACATCATGCCGAGGAACGACAATGCCGCCGCAATGCCCAAGAGCGGCAGCTTCTCCTGCGGCACATGGCGCCGCACCTTCGCGACCGCCACGAACCAGACCGGCGCCATCGCCGCGCCCAGCACCGCACACGTCGATGGGCTCAGGTAGTTCTCTGGAATATGCATGAATTCATCTCCCCTATAAATAAACGTGATAATCGATGCTCTCATTATACGTCATCTTCATGGCCCGCGTAAGCCTCCCAGGGGGATAGAAAGCCTTGCATTTTATGGCAAGAACCGATATAATGTATTTACAAGAAGGACAAGAGCCGCTAATTGCGACCTGTCCTGGCATTCTTATCGGGGATGTACCTGGTTTCGACGGGGTATTGAAGCCACGAAGTTCGCAGGCCAATGGTCATGAACGCCTGAAGCTTGACCGCTAAATTCAACTGACGAAGCTGAATACGCTTACGCTGCCTGAGCCTAGCTCAGATAGCCCCTCTGGAAGTACGAACCGTCAGCCAACCCGGAGGTTTTAAATAAAGACGGCAGTTTCCTGTTTTGTAAAAACAGGTGGTGGAGAACTCTGAATCCCAGAGTTCCGCTCCTATGATGCCCGCATTCTCGGGCTATTGCGATAATGCTTTGTGATGTGGATGTATTTCGGACAGGAGTTCGACTCTCCTCATCTCCACCAATCTGTACAACCGCCGCCAGCAAGCGGCTTCATACGCAATAGAGAAAGGCTCGGAGCTATCAGCGTCCGAGCCTTTCTCTATTCCTGCGGGAACTTATCCGCATCATTCGCAAGTAATCCTTCGGCGTACACCCCAAAATGAAAAAGCCGTCCTGCCAGGGACGACTTCTTCGGGATGTACGATGGCCATCAGCGTCTGCGAGCGCTGTTTGTATGGCCGAAACTTTTTCGCCAACAGATATGCCGAGCCGACCATCTTAGGTTCGCTCTTTTTATCTATGTAAAGTATACCATAAAAAGAGAGAAAAGTCAATCAAGACCCCAAGCCACGCTCCCCCGACGAGACCATGGCCCCCTCCGCCTCGCAAGCTCGGCACCTTCCCCACCCCCGGGAAGGTGACAGTCGAAGGATGACGGAAGAGTTCCTTGGAGTTGACATATACCTGTCAAACAGGTATAATAAAAGCATGATAGTGAATTTTCGCGACAAAGAGACCGCAAAAGTATATCAGCAGGAGTTCTCTAAGAAACTTCCGCAAGCAATCCAACGACTGGCTTTACGGAAATTGATGATGATTGACAATGCCAGTTCGCTAAACGACTTACGGATTCCACCAGCCAATCACTTGGAGCAGCTTTCCGGACAGAGAAAGGATGAATACAGCATTCGCATCAACAAGCAATACAGGATCTGCTTCAGGATGGACAGTGGCAACCGTTTCTATGACGTACAGATTGAAGATTATCATTGACTAGAAGGTGATAAACATGAAAAATATGATTCCAACGCCCACCATGTCGGAAATCCTCTGGGAGGAGTTCATGGAGCCGATGGGAATCTCCGCGTACCGGCTGGCGAAAGACATCCATGTGCCGGTATCGCGTATCCAGGAAATCCTGCGTAACAAGCGCAAGGTCACGGTGGACACATCCTTACGCCTCGGCAAGTATTTCGGCGTCAGCGACCGCTATTTCATCGACCTCCAGAACGACATCGACATCCGCAACCAAAAAATCGACATGAAGCACGAGCTCGATAAAATAGAGCCATGCATTGCTTAATGTATAATGCTATAGTTTATAACTCAAACGTCGCAGTTCCCTTACCTCTAATTTATTCTTAGCAACAATCTACAAGATAAAAAATAGCATAAGCTATCTTCATTTTGTGTAAAAGTGTCGAAAATTCACAACATAAACGGAAAGCTTATGCTATGAATATAGTACCACATCATCACTACTCCTGTGAAAACACTTCTTCCAAAATTCAGCAATTCATTGCTGAGTTCCATCTCGGCCAGATTTTGTGGAACTACATTGGAACAAGTTCACGCTGCTTTTGAGTACGGCCATCATCTGGGAGCCTATCGCGCCGCTGATAAGCGCGGAATGCAGGAACGTCCTCATCATCGACGACTCCCTGTTCAGACGCAATCCCTCCATGAAGTTGGAACTGCTGCCCGCGTCTACGACCATGTCGGCGGTACGTACTCCAGTCAAGCAAACAAATAGGACGACACCTCAAACCCTGCATCGCCGAAGCCGAATTGTCTGCGTCAGTAGTAAAGTACTACTGACGCAGATGACAAGAAGTACAAGACAGCCTTCTATAGCTTGGAAGGAGCAGCCATGAATTATTGCAGAAAGGATTTACGTCAATGGATACTAACATTACTTCATCAACAAGGAACAGGACATTTTCTCTTTATGCAACAAAATTATCGATTCCAGGAACAGATTCAAATAATGTTAATTGGTCGATAGAATATGGTCAAATAATATATCAGTTGCTAAAGAAAATTATCAATTTACCTGTTGATAAGAAGATATATACGGGAGATAAAAATGATAATTGGACTATGGCCCTTGAAAAATGTGAATTAAACCGCACGAATAATCCATCCTACATAAGAGGATATTTTTCTTGTACCAAAGATGGTTTCCATACTCAACTCTTAGACAATAAAACATTCGAACGAACGCCCAATCCTAAAGGATTAACGCAAAATGAAATTATGCGTACTGCATTTTCTTTTCGATTAAAGGACGGTTTATTTACACTAGGAGAATATAAAGATAATATTGCCACAGCAAAACGCATAGCAACATACCTTAATTCTTTTATAAAAAAATTTGTTGAAAGTGAAGAGTTGCAAACAGATATCACTCGTATTTCCTTTATCCATTGTATTAGCGAAGGTTTCTTAGACAAAATTAATTCTTTTGACCGCTTAAATTCAGCATCAATCACCATGGAAGTTCCACAACTTATTGAAGAAAATGAAGATAGCTTCTCTACTCTTAATCATGAGACATCTGGCGCAAATATTGGTACTGTAACTATAGTATTAAAAAGAAAAAGAGGAGATAGTGCTGGATTAAATATCTCTAAGATAAAACAGTGGATAACAAAACTTACTGACTTATACAATCCTATAAAAGGAGAATTAAAAGGCTGCCCTCATGTCGGCAATACAAACAAGCTAACTATTAATGGCGTAAATAAATGTTTCAAATACTCATTAAAACTAGGAACCGATGGAGACGTTCTTCTCTCTGAGCTTTATGATAAGATAGAGCAAATAAATGAAAATTGCGAATCTATATTTTAAAGGGAGTAGTATAGGAATGGACGCTTTAATTACCATCTTTAGGAAATATTGTAGATTATGTCGAACTAACCATCTCATTATTGATTCATTAACAGCGTTCGCTTTTGCTGCACTTATATTTTTCTTTGGTACTATTCCGCTTGATATCTCTTCCATAACTAAGATATTCTTACCCATTCTCACCTTTCTCGCTGGTTTACAATCAACGAGTTTAGTTTTTTTTGCTAATTCAAATTCAGATCTTATCACAAAGTTAAAAAAAGAACATATTGTAAAAAATCATATTCGTAGTAACATACCAAAAATACATCAGTTATATGCCTACTTCGCTTGGGCAGTAATCATACAATTCGGAACAATATTAGTATCTCTTTTAGCTAACTTCCTATCTGTTAATACAAGTGCATTCGTTTATTTTATTCTATTTACTGGGTTTTACTCCATTATCCTTTGTATACGTAATATTGGTATATTCTTTTTGGTCCTAATGTGGTAATATATTATCCGGTGGCATCCCGAGAGCCTCACCGACGTTCTGCCATAGAACGAGGATCGCAATTAGCCGAAAGAGATATTGCGCTCAAACAAGACGTGCAACATCGTCAAGCTTTTACTATGAGAGCAGGCTTCAGTGCACTCTGATCTTAAGAATAGCAATGTGAATTCGGATAATGCCATGCGCAAAATCGACGATGCTATGGAAGCCAGAATCACAGCCATGGCCTGTGACAGTCTACCTGAAGGATATGCCAGATGGACCATCAAGTTCCTCACAGAACACGTGAGAGCAGAATATAAGTAATGGAACCCGCAGCATTTTTGCCTTTGTAGAGCCGCTTATAGGGTGCCAGCACATCTCAGCGCGAAAGCGACGGACCGCTCTGGACTGGGCTGAAGGGATTCAATATCTATCTACTGTCATGTACTCACGTGCTAAACGGATTGTCTCGATCATGGATAATCTGAATACACCTACGCTCGGTTCGCTTTACAAAATGCTTCAAATCAGATGAGGCCACCAGCTGGCTGGACGATTAGAGATATATCATACGCCGAGGCACGGCAACTGATTGAAGATGGATGAGATTGAGTCGAATATATTGACCAGGCGATGCATCAATCGACGAATCGAGAACCTTTGCTCAGCTGCAACGTGAAGTCCATGTATGGGAAAATAAACGGAATAAGCAGACGGCACCGATTCACTGACTGTTCACTCTGGAATAGATATTATAGATATTATGGAAGGAGTAAGATACCTTTGGGAAGAATAAAGAAGAAAAGAGTAGCAAAAAGAAGGAAGCATATGCTTACCAGAATCTCTATTCGAAAAAAAATGGGAAAGCCGATATTTTTCACTTTAACCCACTGTAATAAAAAGATGAATGGTATCTCTAACAAATACAATTATAAGGCAAATATGCATAAGCTTTGTTTTGTAGATGCACGTTTTTATAATGTAAAATATCAGGCTTCTATTATAACCAATTGTAACTATCGTAATGCCAATATTATTGGAGTGGATTTTTTCAATTGTAATATGCGAGGAACATCATTTAAAAATACAAGATTTAAAAATGTGGTATTTTTCAATTGCAATCTCAAAGATGTAGATTTTACAGGGGCTAAGTTTAAAAATGTCACATTTATTTGTACAAATCTTCAGAAGTCTAAAAATCTTAATGTTGATAATCCGGGGATTACGATTTTGCGCACGTATAGGCCGATTCTCATAGATGAATCAGTTGAGAATAAATTATTGGCAATGGCACAGAATGACTCGATATTTAATGCTAAAGTACTTCATGTGAGTAAGAATAAACTAAACCAATGGACGCTTGGTTTAGTTTATGAACGCTATGGTGTTGATGGTATCACCATGCTTAGTAAGATTATAGGTAAGAAAAAAAAGTGGTATAATATGTATACTGTTTTCTCGTATATGTTGCTAATTCAGCATTTTACAGCATTTCAGCCACTTTCTCATCGCCCTAGACCAATAGATGGCCGTTGATGTAGGATTTGCCATCGTGTTTGATGTGATTGTATAGGATACCCACGCCGCCGAGGAGCTTCCCTTCACTTAACAATAGTCGTGTCATCCACACTGAGGAAAACGGACTCCTTCCACAGAACCAATGCCCAGCGGATTGACGTATCTGTGACCAGCCTATTGCCGAGGGATCGGTAATTACAAAATTCCAATTGAAAATTGGAGAAAAAACTGATATAATAATATTGTCCTGCTCCGGAATCCAGAAATGGTGTATGCTAAATGTATAAATGGGGACATATAACATTAGCAAGTATTCGAGGAGGGATGTCTATGATTGGTAATATCTTAACTGTTTTATCTTTTTTGATATGGTTGTTGAGCGCTGTGATTGATTGTAGCTTCCTATCCCGATTACTCGGGGTTTCGAGCAACTAAATAAAAGACTCAAATAACCCTCTTGGCCATCCTGGCTAAGAGGGTTTCGTGCGCCTATGGAATTTGCAGTTTTGCTGGATAGTTTCGTTCCATGGCAGGACGTCGTCGAGGTGTTCGGGATGCCGCTGTATGTCAGCGTTCGGCAGGTGCTCAAAGAGGTACTTGAGGTACTGGAACGGATTTAGGCCGTTTGCCTTGGCTGTCTCGATGATGCTGTAGACGGCGGCGCTGGCTTTGGCTCCTTTCGGGGAGTCGCTGAACAGTAAGCGCTAAATAATCTGGTGTATTCTCTCTCCTCCTTTGCTGTGAGATAATGGACTCACGCGAAAAACGCGAAATGTGCAACTCGAATGACTCAAATGACTCGAAACGCCGGAAATATGCAAGATGCGCAACTCGAATGACTCGAAAGACGCGAAATGCCGGGAGAATTCGAGATTTTGAGCAGGGTGCACGAATCACAGCAGGAAGTGAGGGAGCCTATTGAAATCGGTCAATCAAGTCAAGCGGCAAGAGTCTCTAAAGAAATGGCTCGAGATCATCAAAGATCAACGTGCCAGTGGTCTTTCTGCGCTGGCTTACTGCAAACGCGAGGGGATTGCGAGCACCACCTTCTACTACTGGCAGAACCAGATTCAGAAATTGCTCATCCAACAGCATGAGCAGCAGGAGAAGGCAAAGGCGTTGCCTGCCGTCAAACCGGCTTCCAAAAAGCCGGTTACCAATGCTAAAAAAGCGGATGTGCAGTTTGCTCCGTTGTCATCAGCAGCTTCAACGAAAGCTCCGAGTTCTTTGGAGCTTCGCTGTGGCCCTGTCCGGCTCACTGTCACAGAGGCCACGTCATCCGAGCTTCTGAAACGGACGCTCTGCGTCCTGCGGGATGTGTTCCCAGCATGTTAATCCGAGAACTCACGGCGGATTACATCTATCTGGCTTGCGGCCATACGGACATGCGGAAGTCCATCGACGGGCTTGCCGCCTTGGTCGTCTCGCGGTTCCATCTGGACCCGCACCAGCCGTCGCTCTTCTTGTTCTGCGGCCGTCGCAAGGACCGTATCAAGGGCCTGCTCTGGGATGAGACAGGCTTCCTGCTGCTCTACAAGCGCCTCGAAGATGGCAAGTAGCAATGGCCGGATGAGCCAAAGGACGTGCTGGAGATCTCGGAGCAGCAGCTCCGCTGGCTCACGGAAGGGCTCACCATCTCGCCGTCCAAGCTGGTCCGCAAGGTCTATCTGCATCTCACAATTCCATGCAGATGAGACGCCTGTGCAGGTCCACAAAGAGAAGGGCCGCAAGAATCCAGCGAAATCCTACATGTGGGTCTTCAGCAGCGGCGAGTTCGAGCAGGCGCATCCCATCCGCCTCTACGAGTACCAGCCCGGCCGCAGCGGCAGTTACGCAGAAGACTTCTTCAAGGGATTCAACGGCATTCTGCAGACAGACGGCTACACCGGCTACCAGAAAATACCCTGCCAGGCACATGCCCTCTGCTGGGCACATGCAAGGCGGTACTTCGTCGAAGCCATTCCGCCAGATCTGCCGAAAGAAGACCTCCTCGGCAGCATCTGCAAAGAAGCCATCGAGCGGATCAACGAGCTCTTTGCCATCGACAAAGGACTTGCAGAACGCACAAAAGAAGAACGCGAAGAACAGCGTCTGTGAGCGCGCCATCCGCAACTTCACCATCGGCCGCAAGAATTGGCTGTTCAGCGACTCCCCGAAAGGAGCCAAGGCCAGCGCCGCCGTCTACAGCATCATCGAGACTTCCCAGGCCAACGGCCTGAACCCGTTCCAGTACCTCAAGTACCTCTTCGAGCACCTGCCGAACGCCGACATCCAGCGGCATCCAGAGCACCTCGACGACGTCCTGCCATGGAACGAGACCATCCAGCAAAACTGCAAATGAACCATCCAAGCTCCACTGCTCACGCAGCGGAGCTTTTTTGATATGCATCTTAGCGACGATGAAAAGGTAAGCGATCAAAGCAGTCGATTGATACACCAGGTGATTTAGCGCTTACGAACAAAGAGAAGCTCCACACGGAGCCTCCCGCTCTTGCGTGCAACACTAACCAACGGGTTCATCCGGCCTGCCAAGCACGCCATCCGCAACTCAATCCCACTCGCCAACGTCTCCTCCACGATGTACTGGAGTGTCGGCTTGTCGACAATCGACAACATCTCCTTCGGTGTTACAAGATGAATGAACATAATCAAGATTAGAGAAGATGCAATCTCAGATGAGCGTGTGTATTCATACAAGCAATGGTACGTCGGAAGTAGTTACTGAAATCGAACTCAATCCTTCCTTTTTCAAAAGTGCTTCTATTGCCTTTCGAGTGAGATCCGAATGGTTATTAGGGCCAATCATGATTGAATCTAACAATTTATCTAATGCGTACATGTCTGGGAAAAAATGTACTTTATATATTTCCTCTAAAGAGCCATGTATTTCTTCTACATCATTTGTAACGACTCCGTCAGCATGATTCAATTGTTCCGAAATAAAAGGATTATAAATCAGTCGCCATTCTCTTTCCTCCGCAAAAGATGGATGTTTTAATGAGATAATAGCAAATAGTATCATTCGTATCATCAAAGCAAAAAAATTATTTTTATATACCACTCCTTGTTCTATATATTTTTTAACATCTTTTTCGCAGCCACAAAGAAAATTTATTTTCTTTGTAACAACTTCTGTTATTTTATCCTGTTCCCAATATTCTACAGGACTAAAATATAATACACCCTGCGGCAGTTTTAGAATACCCGGCTTAAATAATAAGGCAACACCAGAGGAATTACCATATGCACGCCACATGGATAAACGTCCATATTTTTCTTCGTGGTCATCAGGTTGCATGTGGTGTTCAGATAAACAAGCGATATATGTTATATACTGGTCGATATATCCTCGCTCCGATATGATGTTAGTAATTTTATCAACATACCGAGTATCTCCATCAAATACATGCATCAAAAACATCCTGAATCTATCAGCATTTCCATTTGTAGCTAAGGATTTTTCCAGCCCTATAACCCCGTATTTGATTTCCATGCTATCGTTCATACGTGATGTATTCCTAAGCCATATCTCTTTATTCTTTATGATCTTCATCAACGTAGATTCAGTTGTATAATGTGCCAAATAAGCACCTCTATGAAAAAGATCTTCCTTTCTTTTATTTTCCCGCTCAAACAGTTTTAATAAAAATTCTTCTTCATTCATGATTTCACCTTTAATAATTAATCTACTAAAATTTTCATAACATTGTAAAAGTTTTTCATCTTATTTAAAAAATCACTATAATCACTTGTAGAAGATACTGTTTTAGAATCTTTATCATCACAGAATCTTATTTCTATGTATCTATTATTAGTGGCAGTTGTCCAGACCGCCATCAACAGAAATTCATCTGTCATATGCGGAGGAACAATAACCCATACATTCTGTCCAACAGATACTTTATTTTCATTCTTTGCAAATTGTCTTGCTTCGTCAGTTAATTCCTTAAAGAACTTTATCACATTATTCTTTTTACTTATGATGTTTCGTTTCCCTTTTACATTATAGTTCAAAAGCATAATTTCAGCAAGATTATCCTGGCTCATACTGACGACTCCGTCTAATATCTTGCCTCTATTTCGCCACTCATTCATAGCTAATAGCATTAATTCAGCGGATAAGTATACCTGAGGTAATAAACAATCTTCAACTGTAAACACTTTATCATGGATAATTCGCCGTTTCTCCCACAATTTCTCTTGAGTACGGATATCAATCCCTTGGAAAAGATATTTTTCAACCATCTCTGTCCAATTTATTTTACACATTTCTGATTCTTTAAATGGCAGGAATAGGCTCATATCCTTTTTATATTTTTTCGCCATATTATCCTTCGAAAGTTCGCCTGCGTCTAAAACAAGAGAAAAATCGATAAATTTCTTCAGATAGTACTTTACATCGTCGCCATATATGCGTTGTATCGTGCGTTCTAACTGTTTGCGGTTGACAGCATATACTACAATACTCTTGGATAATCCATAAGAATCTAATCCATGCTTTTCTTCATCTTGATATAAAGAAACAAGGTCAATCAGATGATGAATGCGTTCTAGGACTTTTATCTGGTAAGTTGGTAAGCAACGATCTAACTCATCAATTAAAAAGACAATTTTCTTCTCTTTTGCAATTTTTTCTAGCAATATTTGTAATTGCCGTAAATAAATTCGAAGAGAGAAATGAACATCGTATGAATGTGCTTTTTCTATCTCTTTCTCTTCTTTTTTATTGACTTCATTAATAACTTTTTTCGTCTGATTTATTCCTGTACCAACCACTTCCGCCCCAACTGGTCCAGCAAACAGGGCCCCTACTACTCTTCCAATAAATGGTGCGTTTTCTGCTAAAAGAACGCTTGCATATTTCTTAGCTTTTTTAACGAGTTGATTGATGCATGAATCATCTACATCTATTTGATCTGTAATGCTGGCCAGCAATGCTACTAACGGTTCTTCATAATAGTCATATGCCCAACAATCATATCGAAAAACATAATATTTATCTTTAGGTAATTTGTTGAGGATAGTATCTAAGACAAAAGTTTTTCCGACACCCCATTGCCCCTCAATAGCAAAGGAGCATCCATTTTTATGAGCAGATTCACTATTTATGATTGATAACACTGTATCGATATATTGATTGCGGTTTAAAATATCTATTGTAGAACCTTCATCCATCATGAATGCGCCTCCTAACATATTATCCGATGGGTTTACAATCTAATAGACAACCAAACTAAAATGACACATAGGCTTCTTTGCTATAATGATGTTTGAAGAGAACTACCTATAACAAAAGGAGGGCCTATGCGCCACTACACACATCTTACACTATTTGAGCGAGAAAAGATACTCTTTTTCTTGCTGAGGGCAAATTCATCACGGAGATTGCCCATCTGCTAAAGCGCAGCAAGTCGACCATCTCGCGTGAGTTTCGCCGCAATGCGGCTCCAGCTGGCCAACCTATGTCGTACTGCCCGTTGACTGCGCAAGCACTCTACAAGCAACGCAGAGAAGCCTGTCGCCCTCATAAGCGCTTGGCGTATGCGCCAATGCACGCTTACATCCAAACCTGTATCTTGGAGTACCACTGGTCGCCAGAGGAGATTGTCGGACGGATCCAGTTGGAGCATGACTGCCGTCTCGTCAGTGTTCCGACAATCTACCGTGTTATCCACGCAGGCCTGGAACCCGCCAGGGACTTCAGCGAAGTTCGTACTTCGGAAACTACGGCATCACGGGAAACGGCGTCACAAGAAAGGCAGCGAAGAACATCGTGGCAAGTTCGTCATATCGCACCCCATCGAAGATTGTCCTGCCAGTGCAGCGAACCGTTCCGTCCGTGGCCACTGGGAAGCGGATACCGTGGTGGGCAAGCAAGGAAAGGCATGCCTCGTCACACTGGTGGACCGAAAGAGCCGGTACTTGCTTGGTGGAAAAGCCATGAGCAAGACCGCAGCTGCAGCCAACAAGGTGATGTGTGAGGCGCTCTCTGGGCAACCGCACTTGTCGGTTACGCCGGACCGAGGAAAGGAATTCTTCTCGAAACATGCTCAGCTCAAAAAGAAGCTGAAGCGTGTGACGTTCTACTTTCCTGCTCCGCACCATCCATGGGAGCGCGGGACCAATGAAAACACCAATGGCCTTTTACGGGAGTTCTTCCTGAAGGGTAAGGACATCACGGATACGCCAGAGGATTACATCCAACGGAAATACCATGAGCTGAACTTGCGCCCCAGAAAGTGCCTTGGCTACAAAACACCATGTGAGGTCTATTTCTCAAAGGTGTTGCACTTAGCTCGACAATTCGCCAGAAAAAAAAATAAAAAGCGACAAATTCATTATAAGGATTACTTATCTAATACCTACTTTTTAAGGCGTTATTATAAAGTTGACAATCCAAAATTAAAACAATCGAATTCCATTTTTACGTAAAATCAGATACATCGTTATTGTAACGAAGCTCTCAACTATCATGACAGTAATGGAAAGACCTACGCCTTCCCAGAAATGAATCAGCGGGAAAATAAGTATGAAATTAAAGAGCGCCGATAGCATCAGGATGCGACTGAAGATATTCTGCATACCAAAAGTTACCATTGTCTGGACACCGAAAATATTACTGAGCGCCACAACAAATGGGAAAAAACTCAGAATGCGCAGGATTACGATCGACTCCTCATACGAATCGCCCATGATGATATGCACGATGGGTTCTGCTAAGATAAACGTTCCCAAGGAAGCTAGAAAGCTCAGTCCGCCGATATAACGGACCGTCTTATGCAAAAAGGCAATTGCTTTTTCTCTTGATTCTTTGTACAAGGCTGCAATATGCGGGAAGATTGCACTGGAGATAGGTCCCATCAATCCGTTGACAGCCATGATCAGTTTATTGGCTGCAGAATAATAGCCAACGACAGTATCATTTGTCATGATACCTAAGATGAATACATTACTGTTTGTATAGAGGCTGATAAAGACGGTAGAAATAAAGATATCCCATCCCTCTCTGAATTTTGCCTTGATATCATGCCAAGAAGGCATTAAAAATATTTCCGGCGTCTTACGATAAAGCACCATTAGAGAAATAACACCTGCTACCACTGGTGTAACAGATTGTAAAAAAGCTGCCAGACGATAATCCGACTGCACGGTAACAAAGACAAAAATTGCGACAACAGAAATTGTACGTGCAATCAAATTAAATACCGTGATAAATCGCATTTCCTGGATTCCCTGAAAATACCAAATAGGGAAAATAACATTACCAATCAGAGAAGGTAGGACACAAAGCATCAACATGATATCCAGATAATTGTGGAAGATAGCCATTAAGAGCGTTCCAATCAAGAGGATTGGAATGAGTAAAACAAATTTTGCTCCATAAAAAGCCGCAAAGTTTTTTGGTATATCTTCTTTGTTACATTTTGCTATATCGCGTGGAGCTGTTAGATTAAAGCCATAGTCAACAAGAAGATTACCATAGGTTATAACCGTCTGAGCAAAGGCAATGGCACCGAATTTTTCTGGGCCCAATACACGTAATAAATACGGTAAAGTGATGAAAGAAATAATATACTCGGCACCTTTCAGCGTAAACAAAGACGCCATATTTTCAAGCAGTTTTTTATTCAAGCAAATCTCATCTACTTTCTATCAGTTTAACAAGCTACACTTCGCCAATCAGAATTCTTTTTCCGTTCGCTTCAGCGCTTTTAATCATGTCATCCATATCGTGGTATTTAGCCCTTAGCAGCCGCCCGTCTTGCCTCAAGAACAAAGACAGCACAAAACAGGCTCCTGCCGACAATCAAATAATTATACCTGAAAGATTCCCTCCCCCTTCTTTGTCAAGAAAGTCCTTATCCTTGAGTCCCCATTATGTACTACACGTATGGGGAACTAGATCATCTAGCTCCAATTCAAATGAAACTTGAATTGGTTAAAACAAATGGATACGTCATCATTATAGCGCAAATAGCAAAATCCAGCAACAGGAATGGCTCACTGGACAATTCTCTCAAGTCGAGCAACTTCTTTTGCGCACCACCTGTGTATAATTCTGTGGGTAATATATGAATAAACTCAAATACCTGTGGAGAATTTTAATCACTGCCCCGCTCTATGTGTCAGGCTGCGCCCGCACTGTGCTCAGTTTTGTGCATTCTGTGACCTTGTGGATAGCCGCTTTCCGTTGGCGCTGCTGGCTTTGCGGGCTCGCTAAGACGTAGCTCTAGCGAAGCGAAAGAAAAAATTAACGTAGAGGCGCCCCCTTCTCTGTGCCGGCTGTGCGTCTGAGGTCTAATGGGGCGGTGCATCTAGGTTGCAGATTCTGGCTTGTTGTTGGCATTTATTCTCATTTAGACTCATTTTGTACTCGTTTTCATCTGCTTTTTCGAAGTGTCAAAAAATTTTCTTTTGAGCGCAAAAAGCTAGTATTTTCAAGGGTTGACACTCATTTGACACGTCGTGTCCTCAGTTCGCAGGCATTTTTACGCTTGACACGGAGCAGCCCGGTACCGTATACTAAGCTTGTCAGCAGCGATGCGACGCACACTCTTTTGCACGACCAACAAACAAGACGGAATTCGGGCTTGCTTGTCTCGCACGGCAGATCAGCAGTCCGACAATCCTCTCGGTCTGTGATGCCTTGGAGATGAGCAGGCCTGTTTTGCTGTTGACGGCCGCATCATGAAGCGATTTGATGAAAGGGGTGTTTTCTATGGCCAAGGAAGCGATGACGGGCTTCATCACGGAGTTCCGCTACTTCCACCAGATGATGCCGGTCCGGCCGCTGTCGGCGAGCGCACAGGCACTCTGGCAGTATCTCTTCTACCGCGCGAATGCCGCATACTGGCAATTTCCCTTGCACTTGCAGCTCAATGAGCTGGCGGGGGCTCTGCGGCTCTCGCGCTCGTCGGTGCAGCGCGCCCGCGCGGAGCTCGCAGAGCAGGGATATCTGCTCTACGAGCAGGAGCCGGGCAGCCGCTCGGTCAAGTACTACCTCATCAGCAATGTGCGCCCGCACATGCTCATGACGCCAGAGGAAATGCTCGCTGGCTCGAAGTCGTATCAGGTTTTCACCGTAGCAGAGACGCAGGTCCGAGAGGAGGATACTCATGTTTGCAACGAATCATGCACAAGGGCTGTATCGGGGAATTGAGAAATACGGCGGCGGGTCGATCCGCGAGCTGACGCTGCGCCGCGAGGCCGGCGGGATCTCGCACGGGACGTTCGTCGCAGCGCGCCAGGAGCTCTGCGAACTCGGGCTCATCGCCATCGAGCGCATCGCGCGCAAGCCGCACTACGAGCTCATCAATCCGGTACTGGCCGAGATCATCCTCGCCAGGTCGAAGGCCATCTACGAGGCCGGGCCAGAAGCCGTCTGGAGCGCCAAGCAGGCCGCCAAGAAGTCAAGGCTGGCGAGGGAATCTGCAAAATCAGATAATGACACGGACAAATCTGGCAATCCGCCGGAATCTGCCTCATAACTTCTATTATAATAGGAAGGAAAGTGGATGGAATGAGCAAGTCCATCCTCATTCCTCAGTCCAACTCATGTGAAAGGAGAGCAATATGCGTATCTTTATCAATCCGGGCCATGCACTCGGCGGCCGGCCGGACCCCGGCGCGGTCAATCTCGAACACGATATCACGGAAGCCGAGGTCAATGCGCGCATCGCGCAGAACTGCTGCATCGCGCTCGAGCGCTACGGCCACTCGACGAAGACGGTGCAGAGCCACAACTTGCGCGGCGAGGCGCCCGCCTACCCGAATGTCACGGCGCTCGCCAACAACTGGCCGGCCGATGTCTTCCTCTCGATCCACGCCAATGCCGGCGGCGGTCGCGGCTGCGAGACGTATGCGTTCAGCGAATGCTCGTGGGGCCATGGCCTTGCGACCATCGTGCAGGCGTCCGTGCACCGCGCTGTCAGCCGCCTCGACAAGACTTTCCCCGACCGCGGCGTCAAGGTCAACCCCGACTTCACCGTGCTGAGGCGCACGGCCATGCCCGCCATCCTCGTCGAGACCGCCTTCCTCGACAACGATGAGGATATCCGGCTGCTGCTCGACTATCCTGCCGTCTTTGGCCAGGCCATCGCAAGTGGCGTCGACCAGTTCCTGCGCGCACATATCACGCCTGAGGGAGAGCTGATCTACGAAGAGGATGAGCCCGCTCCAATGCTCTGGCGGTATGTACCGGCGCATATATAATAGGAAGCTTTTGTCCAGGATGTGTCAACTCAAGTGTCAAAATCTTCTTTAAAAAATCACTTGCTTTTGACATGTCAATCCCGTACAATAAAATCAAGGCAAGGGAATAACCCCCAAGCCAACAGGCAGTCCGCCGGGCCTCGCGGCTGTCTCTGAGGCCACCTCTATCCCATTCATTTCTGCCATTGAAAATCGAAAGGAGAATCATCATGGCTACGCAGCGCACGAACATCACGACGTCCCTCAAGATTAAGGTGGAGAACGGCACGACGAATACGGGTACGGTCAAGTACGCGACGCGCACGTTCAGCTCCATCAACCCGGAGATCAGCGACGAGGATCTGCTCGCCGTCGGCCAGGGCCTCGGCGCCCTGCAGTCGCATGACGTCGGCGACATCCAGCGCCTCGAGAACGCGACGATGATCACGGGCTAAGCCCCATCCCCTTCTGCCTCTAGACCACGAAAGGAGTCCTCATCATGAAACGCACGCTTGAAATCGAATTCCTGCTCGACAACGCCAAGACGAAGACCATCTCCCTGCTCGACCCGAAGGATGACATCTCGGATGCCGCCGTCAAGGCCTGGGCCGATAACGTCGTCGCCAAGAAAGCTTTCCTCGTAGGCGGCGCCTTCCCCGTCGCCTACAAGGGCGCGAACGTCCGCACCGTCGAAGTCGAGGAACTCGCCTAAGCCCGGACTAAGCCCAGTCGGCCGATGCGTCATCCCTCCGCGCATCGGCTAACTCCTACCAGCCACCCAACTACCCTCTTCGCCATCACTCCCCCCAACAAGTAAAGTGACAAGGTGATCCCCATGGAACAGAATCTCCTCACCGCAATCTCCAGCGTCGGCTTCCCCATCGTCGTGACGCTCTACCTGCTGACCAGCTTCCAAAGGTCCATGGACCGCTTCACCGACCAGCTCAGCGAGCTCGTCAAAGAACTCCAGCAGCAGCGCCATATGATCCATTGACACGACATCGAGATTGCCCCGCTAACCCCAAAAGCCGCCCTGCAGCATAACAGTTGCAGGGCGGCTTTTCAGTCACGATAATACTTATGTCATTTTTCAGACTGTAGCGTTAGGACGGCTTGGCGCAGAGTATCTGTATCACCTACATTTCCTGGGAAGATAATGTAAGGAATCTGTGGGAATTTACTTTCGCTGCCCGTGCGCCAGACTGGAACACCGGGACAAATTTGGCCAATTACCGTAGCCTTTTGTACATGAAGCGCCTTGGTGGCAACATCGCTGGACGTAATACCGCCTTTCGCAATCACATAAGAAGGTGTAATGGACAATCTTCCCACTAGCGACTGCACAGCATCAGAAATCTTCACCGAACGAGCTAGAGCTGACTCCTTCGTATCGTCTGGCAAGGTCAGGACTTTGCGTTTGGTATAGACGACAGCAGTCTTTCCCGCTCGAATGATTGCTTCTTCCTTTTGCAGGATGCGGTCCACCTCTTGGGAAAATAGATTCGGTTCTAATACTAGATCTGAATCGAGTTCCAGGAACTCAAGCCCAGGCAAGCCTTGTAATGCCTTTAATTGTGCCGTGGTCTTGTCCGTGTGAGAGCCGACTACAATCACTCCCCCACTTTGCTGTGTCGCAGAGCTTTCCTCTGAAAATAGTTCTGCATGCGTCAGCAAAGGACGGTCTTCTATTGCCCCCGTCTCCTTTACAAAAGCAGCCGCCGTACGGAACAGGAAATACTTGCCACGAGACATGGCTTCATAAAGTGCCAGGACAAAGACACGAACATCGTCTTGAGTAACGGCATTGACAATCACTTTTTCAAAATCATGAACTTGGCATAGCCGTGCAGCAATCTCTTCCACATCACCTTGACGCAGTTCTTCAATGGAGATGGACATAACCGTCTCTCGCTTGTAAGCTCCCTGCGTCTTTTCTTCAACATAATCACGCAAGTTTGAAGCGTGATAGCCAAACGTCTGGTCCTTAGCAAATTCGGTCTGTCCAGCTGGCACTAATTTTTGATCATAACGAACGTAGTGTACATCACCAAAAGTGAAACGGCCGCCTTCTTTGAAATAAGGGCAAAGAATTTCACCATCCACACGTTTGGTTGAATGGGATTCCAGTGTTTCACGTAGGGTCTGGGTCTCTAAAGGATAATGTCCCCTCAATGTAGAATCGCTACGGCTGATGATCAAAAAGTCCTTCTGCAAACGCTGTGCCACTTTCAGGATTCGCTCAGCGATTTCCTGATGTACTTGTTTGGTTTTCCTTGCAGAGAAGCTGCGTGAATTCGTCAGGATATAAAAGAGTTTCTGTTTTTCGTGGAATCCTTCTTCGATAGCAGATTCAGACCAGTCCGTAAAAACAGACACATCATGCAGAGTCTGTACCCCAGTTGGATCATCATCCAACACGATGATCTTATGCTTATCATGCTTACTCGCTGCAGCTAACCGTCCTTTCAAATCAGGAAAGTTCAAAGTTGGAAATGTATCAAAAATGGAAACATCGTAGCTAGGACTCTCTTCACATTTTTTCATATCCATCACGATTCATCACTTCCCTATCTTGAAATATGCCCGTCCTTCTTCCGGTGTCATCGGCATTTTATCCATGGCATGCAGGAGATCTACCGTCTTTTTTACTAGTGGAAGATTCGTCGAAACCTTTGTATCAGGATCCAGATAGTCGCTATCTTCAAAACCGATACGGATTGTTTTTGCGCCCATGCCAGCAGCTGCGGCAATGATTGAGAAATCACGACGATTAGCATGCGTGATTCCCCACAATGCATGATCCGGTATCATCTGGATCATGGTCGCTAATGCCTGTGGTGTAGCAGGTGCTTCTCCTTCATGCCCCAATACAATACTAAAAAGCACTGGTTTGACAAAGTCATATTTCTCCATGAACCGTTCCATTGTATAGGTATGGCCAATCTCAAACGTTTCAACTTCAGGTGTCTTCTTATTCTTTAAGATCTCGCGAATGCAGTAATCCACATCATCCAGCGGGTTACAATAAACTTGTCGACCAAGATTGGTAGAACCGACATTCAAAGAACAAGCCTCTACCGAATCCAAATACAAGGGAGTGCACCGTTCTTGAATATTCAGGTTCGATACGCCACCCGTCGATGCTTCAATGATCATATCGGTGTTCTGACGAATCAGATCTACAGTTTTCTGAAAAAGAGCAGTGTCTGTGGTCAGATTTCCCTGCTCGTCGCGAACGTGCAGATGTACCATAGCTGCACCAGCTTTCCAGCAAGCAATCACATCCTCAGCAATTTCTTCTGGAATAATCGGATGATTCTTCCCACTTACCGGAGCTACTGAAATCAAAACTTTATCCATTTTTATCCTCCAGTTCCTCAGCCTGGAAGATAATCAGATGGTTATTAGAGCTGATCTTTCCAGAACTGATAATGACTTCTAACAACAGTACCGATATTTGCTTGGTCTTTGCGGCAAATGACATCGACAAGCTCCTCGTGCTTGCGAATCAATTCATCAATGCAGTGCATCTCGATGATTTTTTTTGTCGTCTGGATGCGTGATACCTCAGTAATTCGATCCATATATTTGCATAAAGAAATCAATATCTCATTGTGCGTTGCCTTGACGATAAGATCATGGAATGCCGTATCTGCTACGAAAATAGCCTCTGGCGTAGCATTGTCGACTGTCGCAACCTTACGAAGATTCTCTAATCCAGCTTCGATTTGCTGCAGCATCTCATCATTCCATTTATCCATCGAGAGCTGTATACTTCCTGCATCAATGATCTGACGCATATCTAAGAGACTCTTTGACGAATCTTTTTGCAAGATAATCCCGTAGATGACTGGATATAGCATTTTTTCGCTAAAAGAGTCCTGTATATACGTTCCATCTCCACGATGGATGGATAAGACTCCATAGGCTACCAAAATCTTGATTGCCTCACGAAGCGAGCTACGACCTACCTGTAATCGTTCACAAAGCTCCATTTCACTAGGGATTTTATCTCCTGGCTTGAACTCTCCTTTTATGATGGCTTCTGTGAACATATCGATAATCTGTTCGACCAAGGGTTTACTGTTCAGTTTCTTGATTGCGTTGGCATGCATAAATCGGACCCTCCTCTGATTCCTACAGTATACCACTATTGAGAACCCTAGGACAATCTGGAGAGCCCGATTTCTCCAACTTTTATTGATTCATCAGCGACTCAGCATGTGCAGCGACCTTCATAGCGACCTCTCCATCCTCTTTAAGCCCTCCGATGCCAACGGCGCCGATCACCTTACCGGCTGGATTTTTAATAGGTACTCCGCCAGGCATGGCGACAAACTTCTCATCTGCAAAATAACAAATCTCGAGATGTTCACGCTGCAAGCGCACTAAGAAATCAACCGTCGGCTGCCCCATGCGAACTGCCGTATAGGCTTTAGCCGGCGTGAGAGCAATTGTCAACAGTTTAGCACCATCTTCTTTCTGATAAAGGACCGTGAAGCCGTCTTTATCTACCACCGCTACACTGAACGGGTTATCACCGTATTCATTCTTCACCAAAGATTCTGCAAATTTGGCGATATCTTTAGCAAACTCAAGAGTCATATTTTCCATTTAAATCCCTTCTCAATCACATGTACGCTATATTTCCTTTACTCTTTAACCTTTTTTCAGACTGGTATTTTCGGCCATTGCTGCTTCAGCCTGCTGTTTTTCGAGACGACTACGCCAAAACGTGGCTACTGCCGGCCCCGTGATATTGTGAACCAGATTGAATATTGCTGCAGGGATAAACGCCAGCGGAGCTAGATGAGCAATAGCCAGAGCCATGGCGAGTCCACCGTTTTCCATGCCAATCTCAAAAGAAATAGCCTTTGCCTTATAGTTTGGCATTCCCACAGCACGTGCAGCAAGATAGCCAACACTCAATCCCGTAAGATTGTGCAAGACGACTGCTACAAAAGCGATCCAGGCGACACTCGCGAACGAATCTGCACTGAGTGCAAAGCCAGAGCTTGTCGTAACAAAAATAGCAATCAAGGATACAATCGGGATAATCGGGGTAATCTTATCGACAAATGACGAGAAGAAATAACGAATCGTAATACCTAAGCCAACTGGAATCAAGACAATCTTCAGAATGTCTTTCAGGATTCCCCAAGTATCAATCTCGATGATAGAGCCGGCTAGGAGTGTGAACATAAACGGCGTGATCAACGGAGCTAACAGCGTATTGACAGAGGATACCGTTACAGACAGAGCAACATCGCCCTTTGCCAGGAACGTCATGACATTGCTGGCTACGCCACTCGGGCAGCATCCGACCAAAATCATGCCGACAGCCAAGACTGGAGGAAGTCCAAGGATCTTGGTCAGTGCCAAAGCAACAAATGGCATAATCAGGTAACGAAGCACAATCCCCCAACCTACATCTTTCGGTCTAGAAAATACTAACTGGAAGTCCTTGACCGATACAGTCAAGCCCATGCTCAGCATGACCGCCATGATGCAGTATGAAACATACTTGGAAAGTGGCTTGAATGGTGCCGGATCAAAGTATGCAGCTACAGCTCCCAGTACAATCCACAAGGTGAAGTACTTGTTCATGAAAGCAACAAATTTACCGAGCTTCTCCAACATGTTTTTCGCCTCTTTCTTTCAATGCATTCTATGTTATTCTGGGAGCAGCCCTTTGGCTACCAAAGCCTTGCGCAGAGCACGAACACCAAACCGTACGCTCGAGAGTACAGGCTTCTGATATTTGTCATGAATATATTTCTCACAATACGCCATAGAGCCCTGTGCAAACAGAATCACATCGACCTGATCGTTGATCTCTCCAGCATATTTTGTCATCAACTGCTTAAATTCTTCTGGGTTCAGGCCAAAGCCACCATCAACCAAAGCATCGACCAATGTGACATGTTTATTCATTTCACGAGCTACACGTTTCACGGTATTTTTCGTTGGTTCCAGGGTAGTCTGCAGCGTAGCCATGACGCCAATACGTGCCCCCAGACGAACAGCTTCGCGACACATCTCTTCATCAATGCGGACAATAGGGATACCTGTGTATTTCGCAATATCCTGTGCTGCATCTGCAACTTCACCAACAGACGAACATACATTCAGGATGGCATCTGCACCTTCCGAAACAGCCTTCATGTACATACTGATCAAACGGGCAGCCGGCGGAGCTGTTACATAACCATGCTCACGAACTTCCGCTAAGATGGATGGATCCTGATAGTTGGCAATCGTCACGTCAGCAGGCATTACACTTCTCAGTTCCCTTTCAAGATCCGCAATCAGCTCAGGGGTCGTACTCGTATACACAACAGCTACTTTCATGATAACATCCTCCTCATACATACTATCATTCGGTTTCCGATGCATCAGACGTCTGATGTCTGATGTTTATGGTTCTATAGTATATGAAAAGAGGCAAAATGTCAAGCGTTTTTTATTATTTTATATTATTAATAATTATTTAAAATCGACAAAGGCACTATTGTTAATCTCTATATAATATAAGTCTATACATATATAATTAAAAACCTCCCTACAGCAAATGCTATGGGGAGGTTTTTGTTAGAGGCTCAGCAGATACTTGCCGTAGTCGTTATTCTTGAGCGGCTTGGCGAGCTCGTGGACCTGCTCTCTCGTGATGTAGCCCATGCGGTAGGCAATCTCTTCGAGGCAGGCAATCTTGAGGCCTTGGCGAGCCTGGATGGTCTGAACAAAGGATGCGGCCTGCAGCAGGGAGTCGTGGGTGCCGGTGTCAAGCCAGGCGTAGCCGCGGCGCATGGTCTCGACGTGGAGCTTGTGGCGCGCGAGGTAGGCCTTGTTGACGTCAGTAATCTCGAGTTCACCACGGGCCGATGGCTTTATCGTCTTCGCGATGTCGACGATGTCCTTATCGTAGAAATAGAGACCCGTCACCGCGAAATTCGACTTTGGCTCAGCTGGCTTTTCCTCGAGGCTCACGGCCTCGCCCTGCTCGTCGAACTCGACGACACCGTAGCGCTCGGGGTCGCTGACGTAGTAGGCAAAGACCGTCGCGCCGTCCGGCTGCGCGGCCGCGCGCTGCATCATGACGGCGAGGTCGGAGCCGTAGAAGATGTTGTCGCCCAAGACGAGCGCACAGCCCTCACCCGCAAGGAACTCCTCGCCGATCAGGAACGCCTGCGCAAGGCCTTTCGGCTCCGGCTGCACGGCGTACGAAATGGAGATGCCCCACTGCGAGCCATCGCCGAGCAGCCGCTGGAAGTTCGCATTGTCCGCTGGCGTCGTGATCACGAGGATGTCCCGGATGCCCGCCAGCATCAGAGCCGACAGTGGATAGTAGATCATCGGCTTATCATAGACCGGCATGAGCTGCTTCGACACCGCGATCGTCAGCGGATACAGCCGCGTGCCCGAGCCGCCAGCCAAGATAATTCCCTTACGTATCATGTAGATTCCCCCATCGCATATTGCACATTGCACAAAAGGCCCGCGATTCTCCCCCGTGAGCCTTTTTGTTCTGCCTTATTTCTCGTAGACGAAGTTCAGCGACGTCGCGACTCTTTCCTTGAGCGTCGGCGCTTTCACATCCTTATCCGACAAAATCACCGGCTCAATCGGCCACTCGACGCCGATCTCCGGGTCGTCCCAGCGGATGTTGCCGTCGCACTCGGGCGCGTAGTAATTGTCTGCCTTGTACTGCACCTCGACATCATCCGTCAGCGTGATGAAGCCATGTGCAAAGCCGCGCGGAATGAAGAGCTGCTTCTTATTCTCCGCCGAAAGCTCCACGCCGACCCACTGGCCGAACTGCGGCGAGCCCTTGCGGATATCGACCGCTACATCAAAGATCGTGCCGCGCGTCGCGCGCAGGAGCTTCGCCTGGCACATCGGATTGAGCTGATAATGCAGCCCGCGCAGCGTCCCCTTCTGAGCCGAGTACGACTGGTTATCCTGCACAAAATCTACATGGATGCCCGCCTCTTCCATCTTGCGCTTCGACCAACTCTCCATGAACCACCCGCGCGCATCGCCGAATACCTGCGGCTCCAGCACATAGACACCCTTGAGTTTCGTTTCCGTTGCTTTCACGACACAATCCCCTTTCAGAGTAAAACACATTAATGTTTTATTATATCACATCCGCACAGATAAGAACACCGCACGGTGAAAGAGGCCCTTACTTCCGCACTCCCAAAATCAAGAACCTCAGCGTATAGAGGGGCAGCTTGTTCCAAAGGACGATTTATTTCGCCAGCTCTATCTTCACTCGCTCCAATGCGCTCTTGATTACGTCATCCATATCATAGTACTTATACTCCGCCAGTCGGCCGCCGAAGATGGTGTTCTCTTCCTGCTCGGCCAGGGCTGCGTACTGCTGGTAGAGCTTCTGGTTGCGCTCGTTGTTGACCGGGTAATACGCCTCTTCACCGCGATGCCAGTCGGCCGGGTACTCACGCGTAATATAGGTGACGGGCTGCGTGCCAAACTCGAAGTGCTTGTGCTCGATGATGCGCGTATACGGGATCTCGTGCTCCGTGTAGTTGACAACAGCGACACCCTGATGATTCTCTTTCTCGAGGCGCTCGGTCTCAAAATGAAGGCCACGGTACTCAAGCTGGCCGAGCTTGTAGCTAAAGTACTCGTCAATCGAGCCTGTGTAGACGACCTTCTTGGCCACATCCTGATACGCCGCGCGCTCCTTGAGATAATCGAGGCCAGTACACACCTCGATGCCGTCAATCAGTGCTTCGATCAGCTTGTTGTAGCCGCCGATTGGGATGCCCTGATAGCGGTCATTGAATTACTGTACCACATTATCATCACTCCTGTGCAGTTGCTTCTTTCAAAATTCAGCAATTCTTTGCTAAGTTCCATGTCATCCAGATCTTGTGGTAGCCGCAATGCCTACAAGCTACGTGGCTTTGCTGACATGGCTATCTTCCTCATCAATCGCATTCGAGGAGGTATTTTATCATCAATCTACCATGTGAAATTCGAGTATGAAAGATGTCCTATAGTAGTACTATTACATTTTATTAACATATCTAAGCGGATAAAAAATAAAATCAATAAGCTTTATTTTTCTTGATAAATAGCATGCAAAAATTGAAATCATCCAAGCTATAATGATAACACTGAGTAACATGAGTGGATAATTCAAAAATCCTAACTTGACAAGTATTGCTCTAATTACTGATACCACTGGTGCATGGACCAGATAGATAATTAAGGAGTCACGGCCACATGATTGAAAGTATTTATTAACCATATTATCATGCAATCGGGAATAAATATAAAAAACAATAATTATACTACTTACCTTTGAGAGGAATGTTACGTATGTCAAGCCATTTGTATTATACCAACTACTACCACCAAATGAAACCTGAAATATCCAAGAAATCGATATGACAATCAATGACAATATGCACCAATTACCTTGATACATATTTTTATTCTTCTTCAGTAACCTTCCCATAACAAATGTGATATTCCATGTAAACATCAAAGATATAAACGGTGGAAGTGTAATATACGAAGCGATGAGAAACAGAAGTACACTAAAAACGATTTGGGCTTTTGCCCCCATCTTACACATATCTAATATACCAGCCAATAAGTATATTGCTACTAAGGCATATATATACCACAAATAACTAATGGGCTGGATAAATATCCGTAATAGGCTATCCCAATGATGAATTGCATGTGTCGAACTTCCTGGAGATATATTTTGCAAAAATACATAAAGAAAAGAAAAGATGATATACGGAACAATCAAACTCGCAATTCGTTTAATCATCTTTACTTTATATTGGTTCCAATTCTCCACTTCTTTATAAACAAAACCAGATAATGCAAAAAAGACGGGCATAATAAACGTACCAATCAAGAACATTGAATATTCGCCTATATATTGATATTCCCGTGAAAAAACATTTGCATTATGTATGCTTCCTAAAGCATGGAATATGACAACAAAGAATATCGTCCAACCTTTTGCCCAATCAATCCAAGCAATACGTGGCTTTTGCTGACTATTATTTGTTGCTTGTCCCCCCCCCAGAAGACAAAACAGCCTTTTCGTTCTGCATCAATACACTCTCCTCTTATTTTGTCAACTCCATCTTGACTCGCTCCAGCGCGCTCTTGATGACGTCATCCATATCGTAGTACTTATACTCCGCCAGTCGGCCGCCAAAGATGGTGTTCTCTTCCTGCTTGGCCAGGGCTGCGTACTGCTGGTAGAGCTTCTGGTTGCGCTCGTTATTGACCGGATAGTACGCCTCCTCGCCGCGATGCCAGTCGGCTGGGTATTCGCGTGTGATGTAAGTGACGGGCTGCGTGCCGAACTCGAAGTGCTTGTGCTCGATAATGCGCGTATACGGAATCTCGCGCTCCGTGTAGTTGACGACAGCCACGCCCTGATGGTTCTCTTCTTCAAGGCGCTCCGTCTCGAAGTGAAGACCACGGTACTCGAGCTGGCCGAGCTTGTAGTCGAAGTACTCGTCAATCGAGCCCGTGTAGACGACCTTCTTGGCCACATCCTGATACGCCGCGCGCTCCTTGAGATAATCCACGCCCGTGCGCACCTCGATGCCGTCGAGCAGTGCTTCGATCAGCTTGTTGTAGCCACCGACCGGAATGCCCTGATAGCGGTCGTTGAAGTAGTTGTTGTCGAACGTATAGCGGACCGGCAGGCGCTTGATGATGAATGCCGGCAGCTCCGTGCAGCTGCGGCCCCACTGCTTCTCCGTGTAGCCCTTGATGAGCTTCGTGTAGATATCCGTACCGACGAGCGAGATGGCCTGCTCCTCGAGGTTCTGCGGCTCGCCTTTGATTGCCTTGCGCTGCTCCGCGATGATTGCCTTGGCCTGCGCCGGCGTCACGATGTCCCAGAGCTCGCGGAATGTGTTCATGTTGAACGGCAGATTGTAGAGATGGCCCTGATAGTTCGCCACCGGCGAATTGATGAAGTTGTTAAAGGTGACGAATCGGTTGACATACGCCCAGACATCCTCATAGCTCGTGTGGAAGATGTGCGCGCCATACTTATGGATGTTGATGCCATCCTTCTCCTCGCAATAGACATTGCCGCCAATATGGTCACGGCGCTCCAGCACCAGCACCGACTTGCCCGCCTGCTTCGCCTCATGTGCAAAGACCGCACCCAAAAGACCACTGCCAACGATCAGATAATCATACATGATACTACCCCTCTTCTATCACCTAACGCTCAATCAACCACCGCTTCAAATCACAGCTGCGGCACGAGCTCCTTCAGATACGCCTCAAACTTGCCACCAAGATCTGGGCGGCGCAGGGCGAACTCCACCGTCGCCTTGAGAAAGCCCAGCTTATCGCCAAGATCATAACGGATGCCCTCAAAATCATAAGCATAGACTGGCTGGTGCTTGGCCAGGACTTCCAGCGCATCCGTCAGCTGCACTTCGTTGCCCTTGCCCGGCAGCGTGTGCGCGAGAATGTCAAAGATGGCCGGCGTGATCACGTAGCGGCCCAAGACCGCCATGCGGCTCGGCGCATCCTCGACAGCCGGCTTCTCCACCATATCGAGTACCCGCATCGTGCGCACATCGTCCGTCGGCTCGCCCTTGACGATACCATACGACGACATCTTATCCTCCGGCACCGTCTGGCAGCCAAGAACGGATGCCCCTGTCGCATTGTAGACATCGATGAGCTGCTTCAATGCCGGCTTGCCATCACCATTGTAAACGACATCATCTCCAAGCAGTACGGCAAACGGCTCATCCTGCACAAAAGCGCGTGCACAGAGAATGGCATCGCCAAGACCGTTCATATGCTGCTGACGAATATAGTGGATATCGATAGCCCCCGTATCGCGAACCAGCTTCAGAAGGTCAGTCTTCCCCTTCTTCTCGAGCTCCATCTCCAGCGCCGGTGCCGAATCAAAGTGGTCCTCGATTGCCCGCTTTGCATGACCGCTGATGATCAAGATCTCCTCAATCCCACTTGCCAACGCCTCTTCGACAATGTACTGGATCGTCGGCTTATCAACGATCGGCAACATCTCCTTCGGCGTCGCCTTCGTCGCCGGTAAGAAACGCGTGCCAAAACCAGCCGCCGGGATAACTGCCTTGCGAATCTTCTGCATAATTTCTCCCCCACAAAAACATTTTCAGAAAAAGCATTACCTTATCATTATAATACAAAAGCCGGCAGTTCTCAAGAGGAGCCGTCGGCTTATCAAGTGCGCATACCTTGAACGAAGATATGTTAAAATTTTATCTGATGCGATAAATAGCGAATCATCAAAGTAACTGCAAGGCCACCAAAGAAGGTAAGGATCAAACGGACACTGTACAAAGAAGCCGACAAAAGTTCATTACCGAATCCTGCGATTGAGAACATCACCGCAAAGCCAGCTAGAATCACATAATTCAAAGGATCTGAATAAAGATAGATTCCCATAGAATCTCTTGACAGTAACGAAACCCATTTCCCCGTTAACATCTGCTTTCGCAATGCCAAGACTATCCCACCATAGAATGTCATCATACCAATAAAAGCCATCACAATCTCATCCAGACGCTTTACCCCCTTCAGAACAAAAGAAGACGGATGCGCTAACCCATGGTGTAGCACAAATAATATGGACCATAACAGCAGCAAAGCTACCACCCAGCGCAGTGCAACATGCGCGTTAATGACTTTACGGTAACGCTCAAACAGTATACCCACATAAAAATATATGCCAAATTCAAGAACATACGAAATAAGTTTTATCGGCACTTTTTTTGCCACAAAACAAGTAAGCAGTAATATCACGAAAAGAATATATTGATACCGTTTTTCCAAAACACCCTGACGTAAGAAGAGATAAAAAATCAGGAACTCGCAAAACAAAGTTATCAAAAACCATAAGTGTGTATTGCCCTGCACCAAGATCTGTCCGATAAAGATATCTCTCAGTACATTAGATGATTCATTCCAGTAACCAGAAAGATATTTCAATGGAGCTGCATAAAACAATGTCACTCCAAAGAAAGGAACTAATAGACGACGAATCTTTTTCTTGACAAAGATAGCCGAATCTCTATATTTTCCCTTATTCCATCCTAATTCAAAAACAGCACCACTGATAGCCATAAACAAAGGCATATGGAAGGTATAGATAAACATCGTAAGTGCGCTAGTCCAAGCATGCACATGTGTATCCATAACCCCTGCAGCTTTCATAGCGCCTGTATAATCAATCCCACCATATTCAGATGGGCCGGCAATCGTATAATACGTGCAATGTCCTACAACTACCAAAATCATCACCAGCGACCTCAGGATACTGTATTCAATAACCTTGTCTTTCTTTCTTTCTTTCTTTCTGTCTGTCTGTCTGTCTGTCTGTCTGTCTGTGAAACAGTTTATATTATCCACCGGTTGATAGCCACCTCGATTTTTACATTTTTTTCATTAATCTCAATCCATCCTTATTGAATTCAAGTGAAAAATGATTTATATAATAAACTATAAACCATAATAAAATAACTTTATATATAAATCCCATATCAGTTATAGTTTCATAAAATCGATTTGAAAAAGCTAACATTATTAAATCATTGACTAAGTATGAATAAACTATGGTTATTGTACTAATACGAGATTCTATAAAATTCTCTTTTAAAACCTTATTATATATCCAAGTTGAGAGGAGTGCCATCAATAAGGTTAAGAATACAACACCTAGATATTGAAAGTCATAATAAAAGGCATAAAAAGTAGTATATACATTACCAAGGTTATAGTTTTGATAAGATAGAAAAGGTAAATCTAATTCATATACAAAGGAGGATATGGAGAATTTCATTCCAATCCAATTAATTATTCTTATAAAAGTGAGTTCTCCCCAAAAACCATGTGTAGGCTTCCATGGATTTTGCAAGTAGATATCTAAATTAAAAATAGGCGCTCCTGCATATACAAATATAGATGATATAATATAGTCAATATTTAAATCTTTTTGAGTGCGTCCTACAACAAAAAGAAAAAGTATAAATGCTAAAGATATAAACGAAAAGATAAGTAACAATCTAAATATTATCTTTTTATTATCAATCTTCTTTGCAATATTATTCTTTGAAAAAACATACCATAAAAATATTATTGCTGTTAAAAATTGAAAAAGATTCGATCGTCCTCCCCCCATTAAAGTATATAAGCCAAAAAGTACCATTATAAGAAATGAACATCCATTAAATTGATTCTCAAACACCTTAGCTCTCATGAACAAATAAGCTGATAAATATGCGAATACATATGAAAAAATCGATAAATAATTACGATACCATGGTGATGGCAGCAATATATCATCCGCATCATGAAATGACATGATGACTTTATATTGTACCATGGCAGAGAAAAAATCTCCTCCCGCACCATACGCTGCTCCAAATGCTAATATATATTTATAATTCACATATATTGTAAGCAAAAGTATCGCCACACCAACGATTAACCAAATCTTTCCAATATTAATTTTTTTTATAATGAGATTATTTACTTTTTTGCACTCATATAGCTCAGATACTTTTTTATATCCAAGAAAATATTCTATGATAGAAAATATTCCTATTCCCGTTCCTATTACTAAAAAAATTGATACTGTTTCTATATCAATACCAATATAAAAATTTGCTAGGCAGCAAAAAAAGGAAAATATACTAAAAATTCCAGAAACCACCACAGCTGGATTAAATATATCAGATCCAGATACTTTATAATTAAAACAAGTAAATATTATCAAAGAAAGGAATAGACACCAAATCATTTGTTTACCTCTTACGCTATTTTTATGGTTTCCAGCCAGGACCATATGTTTTATCTTTTCCTAGTTTCCCTTGCATACCATCATATATTGCTTTTATTCTCAAATAAACTTCATCTAATGATCGTCCCTTTAATGGACACATAAGTGTTTTAAAAAAGAGCACAATCAGCAACCATATAAACTGTTTGAAAAAATGCCTTCGGAATAAATCTAATTGATTACGAATTCCATAATAAAACTTCCAACTAAACTGGAAATGCTCTGTAGTACAGTCATGATATATTACATATCTAGGAACACATATAATATCACCTTCCTTTTTTAAACGAATACAATGTTCTATATCATCATTCCAAATAAAATAATCTTTGTTGACCAATCCAGCTTTTTGTAATTTATCTCTATTAATCACAGGCCCTACATACGATGCTAAATCAATCGGCAAAGATACGGAGCTATATTCTTCTTCAGTTAAGGTTCTTCTATAATTCCATTTCCAGAGGTTATGGATCATACTTCTATGGTTATTAAACACAGTTCCAGCTTCAAGAACAGTCCCACAAATCACCGAAATTTCATCACGCTCATGTGCTTTTAAATATTGCATCAATCCCTTTATATAATCCGGGTTCGGATATGCATCATCATCAGCAAGCATCACCCAATCTGCACCATAGCGTAATGCTTCTTTTTCCCCCCTAAAAAAACCTCCACTTCCACCTATATTTTCATCTAGATTAATAATATACTTCTGATATGAGGCGTCTTTATGCTGCCATATCTTTAAGATATCAGAAGTAGTATCAGTTGATGCATTATTAACAACCAAAATATATTGAGGTAAATATTCTTGTTTATCATATGAATCCAATGCCTTTTTTAATTTTTCAGCTCTATTATAAGTGACGATAACTACACCAACAGAAATTAAATCATTATTCAACGCCCCTAAGCCTCCCCCATATATCAAAAAATTCTATGCAAAAGTTTGTATCATCCGCGTATAAATATCAGGTAATGAAACAGACGCACGCCATCCTAAGCTCTCTAATTTTTTTATATCTAAGTCCATATATAACTCAGGTGGATAAATCTTCCGATCATTTTTTGACTCATCTATGACAACAGATACCGGTCCGTTAAACTTATTACATATAATAGGAAGATTTGCCACCAATTCAGCCATCTCTTTGATGGAACAATAAGATTGTTCGTTGGCCGCATTATACGCCTCACCGTCTTTACCGAGCAAGAGCACCGTCAAAATAGCCGTCACAGCATCCGCCGTATAAAGGTACATGCGTTCTGTTCCACCACGTGTAAACATGACGATATTCTCATGATTCATGGCAGAGCGTGCGAACTGGGCAAAGACACGGTTATCTTCTTTACGCACACCAGCACCAAAGGTCTGGGTCAGACGAATGACTTTTGCTGGAACATGGTATTCTTCTGCATAGCAAGCGCACAGTGATTCCACCATCCGCTTTACTTCTGGATAACTGCTGCGTGGTAACATTGTATCAATGAAACTTGCATGCTGCTCATCGACTTTCTCATGCTGGTGAATTCCGCCGTATACTTCCATGCTGGAGAGAAACAAGAATCCTTCTGACTGATTCTGCTTAGCTAATTCCAACAACTGTAACGCACCATTCAAATTGGCTGTAATCGTCTCAACGGGATGTTCTGCAAAATATTTACTAGCCGTCGGGCTGCCTCCATGAACGATGTAATCCACGTGTTCATCAATTTCCGGAATATGATCCAAATCTCCCACGACAAATTTCAGCGGTGCACCTGCTTCTAAAATTTCATAAAAACGATGCTCCGCTTTTTCCTGGTTGCGAACCAATGCTAGTATTTTCAGCGGGATATTCTTGTAGAGATGAGCATATGCCAGAGCAGAAATGAGATTGAAACCAATCAGACCAGTTGCTCCAGTTACAAAAATTGTCTTATTTCTTAAATTTGACCAAGGGATATATGAAGCATCTGTAATAGTCTTCATATCATCTTGAAAAATCTTATTTTCTATCCACATATTTATATCCTCTCATACACCGACAATCTGCATATTTTCTTTTGCATCAAGCATTGCGCGGAACAAGTAAAAGTCCATAGGTGTGGTAATCTTGATATTTTCCACCGGGCCATCTACAGTATATAATTTTGCTCCGTAATACTGCATGAGCATTGCAGAATCGATAAAATCCATCTTACCTTCTGCTCTCGCCTTTTGATGTGCTGCATAAATATCCTTGAGGTAGAAGCACTGTGGAGCACGTGCCATTGTACACTTCGAGCGATTAAAGATGTCACCGACCTGGCCATTCTGGCCATTAACAAAAATTGTCTCAATAGCAGGAGTTGTAGTGACAGCATTACCATTCTTACGTACACAAGACAAGCAAGAAGTGATGGTATTCTCATCAATCATTGGACGAACGCCATCATGAATCAAGACAATATCCGAAGCACTTGATGAATGGCGGTGCGCGACCATGATTCCGTTATAGATGGATTCCTGACCTGTCTTTCCACCCGGGGTCACGTCCACTACTTTTGCAATCTGGAATTTTGTCAAAAGCTTTTTCGCATACGGAATCCAGGGCTCCAAGCAAACCAGTACAATCTGATCAATCTCAGGATGATTGTCAAATTTTTCCAACGTGTAAATGATAACTGGTTTGCCATGCAACTCCAAAAACTGTTTTGGTACAGACTTTGTATTCATACGCTTGCCAGTACCACCAGCAAAAATGACGGCAGTATTCATTCTTTCCCTCCAACGAAATTATTCCAATACGCAATAAATCCATGATGTGTCACACGATTTTCCTTTGGAGGCAATTTCATATAATCATGATACAAATTTTTCAAATAAAGATCATAGCAACCCATCACGTTAAAATCGCGATTCTCAAATTTAAATTTAACCATTTTTTCAAATTCATTTTTTGGCATAACTTCACGGTTTGTGTCTCGATAGCAAGAGATATTTACTGCAACATCTGAAGAAAGATTATATGGTGCAATTTTTTTTGATAGCCAATTCATCAAATAGACTAGCTTCGAAGTAGGAAATATCCGAAACAATGTTATAGCAATATATTTTATAAAAGTACGCAAAATGCCCTTTACAGGATTAGTATTTATATCAGCATAATGTATACTTTTTGTATAGGTCAAAATCGAACCGCAATAAATGACATTCAATACTTTTAAGACATTAAATAGAATCTGCCTTTTCCAGGTACTTTTAGGAACACCATCTATAGGAAAGACATCTAAAAAAACATGCATATTATCAATTCTAAAATTCTTATAATCTATAGTAGTACGCATATCATAAACTTGTGCAGTTTTAATCTTATAATCAGGATTATTCTCAATTGAATGTACGCGATAATATGTATGATTACCGTTATATGTATGAATAAATCGTTCATAATCAGGTCTTGGCATCATGATGTCCACATCATCATCCCAAGGAATGAACCCCTGATGACGTATAGCTCCTAATAATGTTCCTGCACTTAAAGAATATCTTAAATTATTCTTTTCACAAAAATTTGCTACATCCAACAACATATTATAGGCAAGTCGTCTCAAGTCCATTTCTGATATTCTTTTCAAAGCCATAACCAATCCCACCTTCCGATTATACCTTAAATAAAATAGTTCAAACAATTAACAGTTATAGTAGATTAGTACTTTTATCTAATCTACATTAATAAACTCTTTTATTACCGAAAGGAATTCTTCTTGTTCTGAACACACTTGCTCCAATAATTTATCACATGACTTACTAAATTGATTTTGGTCAAAGGTATCTACATATCTATTTATTAAATCGATTTGCATATTTTTAGAAAAATCTATAACTACACCGAGTTCGTACTTCTCAACTATCTCAGAGAGATATGTTCCTGCAGAAACTAGTAAAGGCTTTTTATATAAAAGTGCATCATATAGCCTGTTCGGTGTCAGCATTTTAGAAGCCTTATTGGTCGGAAGATATATAGAATGAATCATATCAATATTCTTATATAGATTCGCCTTATCCTTTTCATTATATCGTCCCATATAATGAATAGTATCAATTTGGTTTTTTTCTTTGTTTTGAAAGGTTGAATATGGCGAAAACACACCATAATAATACAAGGAATATCGTCTATCAGCTTTTATTAAATCAATAAAGTATTGATTTGCTGCATCATCCCTGATTCTTCCTATATAGCCTATGTTGATGTGTTTTTTATTTTTTATTAAGCTCGACTTGTTTTTGTAATCACATTTGTCGATAGGTATATTATGAGCTACTAAATATTTAGACGGGCATTCTGGTAAAAAAGATAAAAAACCTCTAGATGATATTATAGTTCTATATGAATTCTTCACGATCTTAGGGATTATCTGCTTTATAATTGGAAATCTCTCCACTTTATAATCTCGAATATCTAATAAATATCTATTCCTAAAATGAGAAAGTATTACATCCATTAAGAAAACAGCCCATATCGTATTAACTATAATAAGATGAGTATACTCCCCCCTTTTTATGATTTTTCTAATCGACTTTGCGACAATGCAAAAATCTTTGTATTTTTTCCATCCAGACAGATGCATAACCTGATAAATGATATACTTATTTTTAGTTTTTTTCACTTCTCCATTTCTTGTTTTAACCCAGTCAATAATGTCGTACGGTATCTTTCTTTCTTTTAATTTTTCTAAATAAAATGCTAAATATGTTCTTTGATCAGGTGGTGTGGAGTCGATAATAAGTACCTTCATGTATAGACCAAATCTCCTATAAAACGCTAAAACCCCTATCAGTTTGCGCACTAAAACATCGAAACAGGATTAATTCTTTTTATACAACACCAATGAATAGCCAATTGCAACAACCCAACCAAGAACGAACCCCAATACCGTCATAAGCTTAGGACGTGGCCACACCGGTTTCTCTGCAAACGGCAAATTAGCTGAATCTACGACCTGGATATCCATGGAATCCATAGCCTGCTGGACACGGCTCTGCTCACACTGTTTGACGAGATTGACGTAGACTTCATTCTTGATCTTTGCATCGCGTTCCAGTTCCAGATAGTCGACGACGCCACTTGGCAGATCACCGAGTTCCTTCTGTTTACTGTCGCGCTGCGACTTGATAGCGGCCTCACTGGCCTGGGCCGTAGCTACTGTTGCCTGTGCCTGAGCTTGCGTTTTCAAAAGCTCCGCCTGGGCAGGGTTCAAGCTCGTTGCATTGGAAGATACAACGGCATTAACTTCGTTCGCTAGGCTCTGCTGGAGCTTGCTGAGCTGGTCTTGCGCTGCGATAACACTCGGATGGTTCTCGGTATATTTCTGTTCGAGGCCGACGAGTTCGACCTGCTTTGCTACGATTTGCTTACGGATTCCCTGAACGGTCTCATTATCATTGATATTGTAGGCCTGGCTTCCTGCCCTCATTTCATTGAGTTTTGCATTGGCCGTGTCCAGCTGTGCCTGTCCGGATTCGGCCTGAACCTGCATCTTGCTGATGGCATCATCATATGCTTGTAACTGCCCGATCAAGCCTTTCGCTTGGGTTTCTGGATCATAGATTTTATGCTCTTTCTGATATGCAGCGAACTTTTGAGCAGCATCATCCGATTCCTGCTTTGCCTGTTCAATGCGATCGTTCAAGAACTGGACGAGCAGGCTCTGCGTTTCTTTGTTCATGCCCGTCATCATATCGAGGAAGTTATCCACAACATGTTGCGAAATCATCTGTGCCTCTTCCGGGGTTTTGCCTTTAGCTGTAACCTTGATAAGATTCGTCTGCTTTGTATTCTCAATGGTCAGGTTTTTCTTAGCAAATTTTTCCGGGGTCAAGAATTCTTTATCGTCTTCTGGCCAATCCAGCTCATCAATGATTGGCTGAAGAACGGTATTGCTCTTCATCAATTCAACATAGGTCAATGTAGGAGAAGTCGTTCCTCCTATCCCCAGAGCAGCAGCTGCTGCCATCGCTCCGCTACCAGCCAGCTGTGAACCGGTCATACGGGTCTGGACGGTGGTGGTAGATTCATATGTCTTCGGCCAGACGAGGCCTGCTACGAGGGCAATGGCGGTACAGCCTACGACGATGCCACCGACAGTTTTCTTGCGCTGCAGCATGATGTCTTTGAGGCGGCCAAAATCGATGGATTCTTCTTTTTCCAAGGTATTCTCTCCTATCTATGCCTATAATGATTCCTGAATGATGTGGGATTAATGCGAGGTTGTCAGACCGAGTTTGCGCGCGACGAAGAGGCCGCCCTTGCGCACCCAGTTCTGCTTTTCGAGGAAGGATACATTCTGCTCGTGATACGGGACCTGGTTTTTCTCGAGCCAGATGTCGAGCATCAGCTCGCTGACGAAACCAAAGATGCGTGCTTCGTAGGTGGAATATGCGCTGATGTCCACCCGGTCTTCGATCTTGAACAGGATGTCGAACATCCACTGGCAGTAGTCGTCATAGAGGTCCTTGCGCATGACGAACATGTTGAACATATGCGCCCAGGTACGCTTCATGACTGTATCATGCGCCTCGACATATTCAGGATAATCCGCCCGGATGATTTCGTCAAGGGCCTGCAGACCTTCTGCGTGATGCGCGTGCAGGTAATGAGATTGGTTCGATTCGATATAATAGCGGCGCTTGTCGGCCACAACGACCGGCGTATCGGTCAGCAATCTCTCCCAGTCTGCTCGAGACAGGATTGCCGCCCGCTTACCCTCTATCGAGCGCGCTTCCTTATTGGTGAAGTAGCGGCGATAATGTACAAGGCCGACGTAATCTGCCGACAGGTTCTTCCAAGCCCAGTACAGGGCCGTCAGTTCGCAGTAATGCGGATTCTTGGCACTGATGTTGTCGCCGGTATTATCTCCAATAAAGCCGATATCCTGTTTTCCCTCTTTGCCGACATGTATCGGCAGATACGCATCGTCTGATGGCATCCAGTAGGGCTTATGTGCTGCTACCATGATCTTGATATTCAAGGTATCCATCTCTCCTCTGCTCAAAGTTCTACGCTTTCCTCTCAATACGCGCCCTTGCCACAGACAACGGCTTTGACGGTCTTGAACAGGTACATGAGGTCGATCCAGACAGACCAGTTGCGGACGTACCAGGTGTCCATGGCGACGCGCTCTTCGTAGGTGGTGTCGCTGCGGCCGCTGGCCTGCCACATGCCGGTGATGCCGGGCAGGACCATGCTGTACTCGCGGAAGTAGTCGCCGTAGCGCTCGATTTCTTTGGTGACGATGGGGCGCGGGCCGACGAGGCTCATGTCGCCGCGGATGACGTTCCAGAGCTGCGGCAGCTCGTCGAGGCTAGTCTTCCTGAGGAAGGCGCCGAGCTTGGTGACGCGCGGGTCGTGCTCGAGCTTGAAGTTCTCCTCCCACTCTTTGCGGGCCTCGGGGTTTTCCTTGAGGTATTTCTCGAGGGCTTCCTGTGCGTTCGGGATCATGGTCTGGAACTTGTAGCACGGGAAGAGCACGCCATGCTTGCCGACGCGCTGGTGCGCGAAGATGATATGGCCTTTGTTGCTGATGGCGACCATGATGGTCAGCACGATGAGTATCGGCGAAATCAGGATGCTGCCGATGGTCGTGCAGATAAGGTCGAAGACGCGCTTGATGATGCGGTTGCGACGGCGCGCGAGGTTGTTCCGCATGTGGAGCATGAGGACTTCTTCGCTGAAGAGCACTTCTGCCTCGGCGCCGATCATCGGGGTGCCGATGAGGTCGGGCGCAAAGGAGATGTCGCGCACGTAGGGCTGTATCTTGGAGATGAGCTCCTGGAGCTGGTCGCGGTGCATGCCCGGCGCGGTGATGATGACGGTCTGGACGCCGGAGTCGCGGATGATGGGCTCGGCGTCGGCGACCTTGCCGTAGAGCAGGAAGCGCGAAGCGACCTTCTCGGAGAGCGGGTCGTCGTCGATGAGGCCGACGATGTCGTAGCGGTAGCCGAGGTCATTCCGGTAATAGCGCAGGACGCGCTCGGCCGTCTTGCCCGCGCCGACGAGGATGACGGGCTCGTAGAACAGGTGGCACTTCTTGATGAACGTCTTGGCGAGGTAGCGGATCAGGTAGAGATTCGGCACCAAGAGGACGATGAAGAGGCCGACGAAGAGGCGCGAGGTCAAGGGACCTGCGGCAGAGAAATAGATGACGAGCAGGCAGGCCATGAAGCCGTAGAGCACGGCGAAGAAGACGTCGCGCGATGAGTCAAGGATGGAGTGCATCTGCCGGTAGGCATGGGCCTGTCCGAGGAACAGGATGAATATAAGCGGGATCCAGAGGTAGATGTACTGCGGCGCGATGGCGTATGGTGCGGTGTGCCGGTCGATCAGGTGATGGAGACCAAGGGCCTCCTGCTCGGCCAGCAGGATGGCGACGTAGTCGAGCAGGATGAACAGGACCGGGTAGAGATAGCGGGCGTAGCGCGCGCTGCGGACCCTCGTCCTATTGGCCAGGCGAATCATTTTTTCCAATTGTGATATTCCCCCAATATCATAATCATAAGGTCATTTCCCAACCATCAGTCGGTCAGGTTCTTGTAGAGCGCCCAGGCGTTGACGTATGGCAGGACGTCGGTGTCGAGCTTAATGCCGTTGGAGCGTGGGACGTAGATAATGTCGCCGTCTTCGATCTCGACGTTCTGGGTGAGGTCGTGCTTGACGGTGTAGGCTTTCATGTTGAGCGTGCGGTAGTACATGGTGCCGTCGATGACGCGCATGATCTGGACGCGGGTGCTGCGGCCCTTGCGCGCCCAGCCGCCCGCGGTGGCGAGTGCGGCGTAGGCGTTCATGTTGTCGATGGCCATGTTCTGGACGCCGGGCTTGTTGACCTCGCCCATGACGTAGACTTTGCGCGGGCCGTAGCTCGTGATGACGAGCGAAAGGTCCGGGATGCGCAGGTACTGGGTCAGGGAGTCCATGAGGACAGCCTTGGCCTCGTCGAGCGTCAGGCCCTCCATCTTGACGCTGCCGACGTACGGCAGCTGGACGTAGCCGTCGAGGCCGACGGTGATGCTGTTGATGCCGATGCCATCCGGGAAGCCGACGGCGAGGATGCTCAGCGTGTCACCGCGGAACAGGCGGTAGCTCGGCGAGACGGTCGTGTGGCGCAGGGAGGCGGTCTTGAACATTTCCTTGGACTCGACGTAGCGGGCTGCGGTGTCATCGTCATCCGTGGCAGACTGAGCGGACTGAGCGCTCAGGGCTGCTACCGTATCGGTACGCGCGGCGGAGCCGACTGCTGCTTTCGTGTGAGAGACGGAAGCGGTCGGTGCGGCGAGCGTGCCCATGGCCGTCTGGGCGGCTACGTCGGTGGCCGTAGGCGCGGCAAAAACGGCGCTGCCTGAGAGCAGGAAGGCCGTGATGGTGAGAGCCGGAAGGCTGTACTTCATAAGATAAAACCCCTCGTTTTCTGTATTTGCGTATGGAATAGTCGAATATACGCTACTAGAATACCACCTTTTCTAGGAAAAGACAAGGTTTAGAGACAGATTAGCAGGCTGCGGCGCGCGGGATGATTTGGCGGGATGATTTGATAGAATCTTGAATACCTGTTATAATTATGGAAGCTATCGTCTGTGATGCTGTTGTTATTCTTGATTTTATTTTCACATTCTTTTTGAAAAGGGAGATTTTCACTTATGTTACTCAATCGCAAATCGGTAGAACTCCTGGCTCCGGCTGGCACTTGGGATGCGCTGGTGGCGGGCGTGGAGTCGGGTGCGGATGCTGTCTATCTCGGCGGCAAGCACTTCAACATGCGCATGCATGAAGGCGGGTTCAACTTCGACGATGCCACGCTCAAGAAGGCGATCGACTACGCACACGCGCACGGGGTGCGCCTCTATGTGACGCTCAACAACCTCATCAGCAACGAGGAGATCCCGGCGCTGCGCGAGTACCTCGCCTACCTCAACGAGATCCGCCCGGACGCGCTGCTCGTGCAGGATTTTGCGGTGCTCGAGCTCGTGCACGAGATGGGCATCACGATCCCGCTGCACACGTCGGTCATGATGAACACGCACAATGAGCACGCCATCGAGAAGCTCAAGGAGTACGGCATCACGCGCATCGTCGTGGGCCGCGAGATGACGCTGTCGGAGCTCAGCCTCTTCCGCGAGCGCACGGGCATCGAGGTCGAGTACTTCATGCACGGCGACATGTGCATCAGCGAGTCGGGCCAGTGCATCCACTCGGGCGTGCTGTTCGGCCAGAGCGGCAACCGCGGCCGCTGCCTCAAGCCGTGCCGCTGGGCCTACCAGCTCATCGACGAGAAGACGGGCGAAGTGCTCGACGAGGACGGGCCGGGTGCCTATAAGCTCGCGCTCAAGGATATGTGCATGTACCGCGCCATCCCGCAGCTCATCCAGGCGGGCGTCTTCTCCTTCAAGATTGAGGGACGCATGCGCCCGGCGGGCTTCATCCGCCGCATCGTCTCGACGTACCGCAAGGCGATCGACGCCTACATCGCGGACCCGAACGGCTACACGACGGATGAAGAAGGCTGGAAGAATCTCTACGACAACCGCGCGCGCGACTTCACGACGACGTTTGCGTTCGGCCAGCCGGGCAAGAAGGACATCGGCTTCACGGGCGAGCGCGAGCCGCGCTTCTTCAGCCATGCGGTCAAGGAAGCGGGCTTCCAGGATGAGGTGCTGCGCCAGGAACGCGATATCGAGAAAGCGAATGCACCGCACCGCACACTCAGCGTGCGCGTCAATACGGTCGAGTCGGCCAAGGCGGCCATCGACAACGGTGCGGATACGGTCTATGTCGGCGGCGAGGCGTTCCGCCCGCTGCGCCCGTGGAAGCTCGGCGACTATGCGGAGGTCCTCGCCTATGCGAAGGGCAAGGCGCGCGTCGTCGTCAATACGCCGCGCACGACGATGCGCCGCGAGTGCGGGGAGCTCGAGCAGTTCTTCACGGCGCTCAAGGACATGAAGCCAGACGGCCTGATGGTCAGCAACCTCGGCTCCTTGAAGCTCGCGAAGAGCATCACGGAGCTGCCGGTGCAGGCGGATGTGTCGTTTAACCTCTTCAACCAGCTCGCGGCGAAGTTCCTGCAGGAAAACGGCCTTACGATGGCGACGACGTCGTACGAACTGTCGTTCGAGCAGCTGCGCGAGATCGTGGAGAGCGCGGCGCTGCCGCTCGAGACGGTCGTGCACGGCTCGTATGAGTCGATGATCTGCGACCACGATTTCCCGGCGATGAGCCTGCCGGAGTTCAACGAGCTCGACAATCCGGAGGTGCTCGACCGCCACTATGCGCTCTTAGACACGGCTGGCGAGAAGCACGCGATCCGCATCGACCAGTACGGCCGCAATCACCTCTACTTCGCCAAGGACCTCTGCCTCTACCCCTACCTCGCGAAGTTCAATGGTCTGGCCTCGTACCGCATCGAGGCGCAGGACTACTCGCCGGAGCTCACGGGCCGCGTGACGAAGCTCTACCGCGAGGCGCTCGATGCGCTCGCAGCTGGCAAAACGCAGGAAGAGGCGTTCGACCATGAGGCGTTTGAGCAGGTGCAGAAGATGAGCCCGCGCGCATGGGGCATCGGGACGTACCGGTTCCGCCAGAGCCGCAACTCCATTTGAGTCATGTCCCATGCGCTGCGCGCATTGGGCTTGGACAGAAGACATTATATAGGAAGGGGAAATCCACTTGGCTGAAGAAACAAAACGAACATACATTGGCCCTGAGGCCATCATCGAGAAGAAGAAGAAGTACATCATGCCGTGCCTCGGCCATTTCTACAAGGAGCCGCGCGAGTTCGTCCGTGGCTCGATGCAGTACCTCTACGACAGCGAGGGGCGCAAGTACCTCGACTGCTTCGCGGGGGTGTCGGTCATGAACTGCGGCCACTGCAACCCGGAGATCACGAAGAAGGTCCAGGAGCAGGTCGGCACGCTGCAGCACGTCTGCAACATCTACCTGACGGAGAACTTCGTGAACCTCGCGGAAAAGCTCGCGCAGGTCACGCCGGGCAAGCTGCAGAAATCGTTCTTCTGCTCGACGGGCTCGGAGGCGACGGAGGGCGCGCTGCTGCTCGCCTCCATCTACACAGGCAGCAGCGAAATCATCGCCCTGCGCAATGGCCTGCACGGCCGCACGAAGCTCGGCATGAGCGTGACGGGCATCCAGATGTGGCGCACGGACCCGGAGCCTGTAGGCGGCATCCACTTCGCGCCGAATCCGTACTGCTACCGCTGCCCGCTTGGCAAGAATCGCGAATCGTGTGATCTCGCCTGCGCGAACATGGTCGAAGACGTCATCCAGACCTCGACGGCCGGCCATCCGGGCGCCTTCATCGCGGAGACGATCCAGGGCAATGCGGGCATCGTCGTGCCGCCGAAGGGCTACTTCCAGCGCGTCAAGGAGATCCTTGCAGCGCATGGCACGCTGCTCGTCATCGACGAGGTGCAGACGGGCTTCGCGCGCACGGGCAAGCTGTTTGCCATCGAACACTTCGGCGTGACGCCGGACATCATGGCGATGGCCAAGGCGCTCGGCAACGGCGCGCCGATCTCGGCCTTCATCTCGACGGCGGAGATTGCCGACACCTATACGCGTCCTGGCGCCTCGACGCTCGGCGGCAACCCCGTCTCGACGGCGGCCGGCCTCGCCGTGCTCGACTACATCGAGAAGCATGACCTCTGCAAGAATGCCGAGGAGCGCGGCGAGCAGCTGCGCGCCGGCCTGCGCGAGATCCAGAAGAAGCACCCGATCATCGGCGACATCCGCGGCCTCGGCCTCATGACCGGCGCCGAGTTCGTCCACGCCGACAAGAGCCCTGCTGCCGCCGAACTCGACGACGTCCTCGAGACGCTCAAGGACCGCGGCTTCATCATCGGCAAAAACGGCATCGCCCGCAACGTCATGGCCTTCCAGCCGCCACTCGTCATCACGGCAGAAGACATCGACAACGTGCTCAACGCGCTCGAGATGGTGCTGACGGAAAAGAAACTCTGAGGGGCGTGCCACGTCGACAGAATCGATAAAACTGAAAAAGGAGATGCTGTTAGCATCTCCTTTTTTGATGAAAGCCTTCCCCGCGCACGGGGAAGGTGGCAGCCGCAGGCTGACGGAAGGGGTCTCCAGCACGCAGGGAAATTTGACAGTTTCGCGAAAATCATGTAAAATTTTCTTGTATAACTATGACATTGACTATGACAGGATTTCATTTTGGAGGGACCTATATGAAAAAATCAGCACTGCTGACGGCGGCACTGCTCCTCGTCAGTTCTTCCTATGCGATGGCAGCTCCGATCAACCAGATGGCCAATCATGAGACGGCTATCGGCGTTGGCACGAAGGAGAGCTATATCGAGCACAAAGTGACGAACAAGGCAACGGCCGGCTTCCAGTATGCCGACCGCGATGAGAAGGGCGACCACAAGGACGCCTATCTGCAGTATGATATCATCGGCTCTGAGCTCAAGGTCATCGGTGGTTACCGCTGGAACCTGCCGAACGACAAGGACAACGCCTTTGCCGGCGTCGCCGTGAGCACGCCGAAGGTCCTGGGCTTCGACGCCTATGCCTCCTATGTTGCAGGCAAGGACTTCAATGAGACGCAGGTCGGTGTCAACAAGAACCTGCTGCTCAATGTGGACCTCAATGTCAACTACCACAACTTCAAGCCGGATGAAGGCAGCCGCGAGAACGGCGTCGGCGTCGGCGTGTCCGTCAAGTTCTGATATCCGACACGCACGACGTGCAAAAATGCATAAAAAAAGAAAGCCCGCAGTACTGCGGGTTTTCTCATATATGCGAGCTTACTCTGCACCAAAGAGCGGCAGCGGCTCGAGGAAGATGATGTCGTCGCGCTTGGCGGCATCGCCTTCGGCGAGCACGCAGGCCTGGCCGATGACCTTGCCGCCGGCCTTCTCGGTGAGCTCCACGAGCGCCTTCATCGAGCCGCCCGTGCTGATGACATCGTCGAGCAGCAGGACGTTCTTGCCCTTGATGCGCTCGATATCCGTGCCATCGAGGCAGAGCTTCTGCGTACCCTTCGTCGTAATCGAGACATCGTCGACCCAGAGCGCGTTCTCCATGTACGCCTTGACCGACTTGCGCGCAACGATGTAGCGGTCCATGCCGAGCGCGCGGGCGAGTTCCTCCGCGAGCGGGATCCCCTTCGTCTCCGCCGTCAGCACGTAATCCGTCTCGGGCGGCACCTTCTTCGCGAGCTCCCGCGCACAGGCGTCCGTGAGCTCCACATCGCCGAGCATGACAAAGCCCGCGATGGCCAGCTTGTCCGTGACATTGAGGATGGGCAGGTTGCGCGTGCAGCCTGCAATGTGTAACGTATAATATCGATCTGCCATTTGAGCACCTCTTCATTGTATGTATTACCATCTTCTTATTATACTATGAGATGGTACGTGCGCGCAAACGCGTTCAAGCGAATTGGCCCGCAAAAAATGGCAGTTTGATGAAGATTTATAAAGTTTATCAGAAAGGAAGACACCATAAATGAGTGAAATGCACGATATCCATGATATCCACGAGAACGACGAGGCCGAAGTCAGCGAAGAGCAGCACGCCATCGACCAAATCACCCACATCCTGCTCCACGCCCTCACAGAAGACGGCATCGGCGAGCAGCTCGAGCACGCCAAATCCCAGCAGGAAGTCTACAAGCTCCTGCAGACCCTGCCGTACTTCAAGCTGACCTTCGAAGAATTCCAGCTCGGCATCCAGGCCCTGCGCCAGCAGCAAGCTGAGATCCATCAGGATTGACAAGTCGCGGCTTCCTCTCCACATTAAAGATATGCTATAATAAAAATATCGGGAGCATTCCTGCTCCCGATGGCCACCAACGGTAGGCGGTTGCCCTCTGCGTCAGATGTTTCATTTGATGAACGGAGGGATTTTGTACGCCCTCCACAGTGACTGTCGCTCTGCGGCAGATCTCAACTGGAAGGAGGGGATTTGCATGCTTGATACGAATATGTACAGCACTGTCATTGAAGTCATCAGCTTCGCAATTGCTTGCTTTTCCCTGGGATACACCCTCGGCAAAGATAAAAGCACAAAAAAATGACCGCCCACGCCTCACAAACTGTGCGGTCATTTCTTGACTGACCAGAGGGCAACCGTCTACGGTGGCCTCTTTTTCTATATCTATTATATCATGTGGGTAAAGGAGATGCAAGATGAAGACGTTCCTTCTTCTCCAGAGGAGAAGTTCTCAGTGTCCGGCCCTTCAAGATTTCACTTAGACCAGGTATTCGATCCTAAAAGCAACTTAGTGCCATCATTTCTAGTTGCAATATTCATCGCATTCGTATCGCGGTAGTTAAGGTTTTGATTCTGTACCGTAGTAGCATCACCACGATAGTAATACGATGTGTAGCTTCCACCGCCATTCGATACGATGCGTACACCGACCCAACCGCTATCCTGCTCGATATTCATCTCGTACATTTTAAGTGTGGTTGCCCCCCAAAGTCCCTTAAAGTTAGTATAATCATGGCCATTAGCTCTAACCTTGTTATTCTGATTATTTTGCGCAGCACTTGAACCACCGTCTACATAATTGCCGTCTTTATTTTTCTCCTGCTGGACATCAATCTCAATCCATTGTCCCGCATCCATGTCGATATTCCCCTTTTGGATTGCTTCTTTCAGTGCAGCCTCCAACCGATCCTGCATGCGCTGCTGCTTGGCTTCATTCGAGCCGTTGATGGCGTTGCTGATTGCCTCAGAGACATCAAAATACGCCTTGCCCACTGCATCTGCCAACCCATTGTTGGCGAAGATGGCGGCGCCGATGCCGACGATGAAAGCGAGGATCAGGGCGTATTCGACGATGCCCTGGGCTTTCTGGTGCCGTTTATGAAGTTTATGAGGATTATTTGATTGTATTTCTTTCATCGATCTCACCTGCTTGAAAAGCAAAATGCTCTATGTTCTCACGCTCCATTATATGCGGTGCAGATGAAAAAAGCCAGCTAAAAATCGCTGGCTTTTTGTTATGAGAGAGAAAATGTGTGATTGTGGAATCAGAGACCGAGCAGGGCGTCGAGCTTGGCTTTGTCGAAGCTGACGACGAAGTCTTTGCCGTTGACGGTGGTGACGGGGACGATGAGGTCGCCGGAGATCTTGTAGCACTCGTCGCGGTCGGCGTCGCTGAGCTCGATGTTGTGCTCTTCATAGGCTACGCCTCTGGATTTGAGGTATTTCTTGACTTTGTCGCACCAGGGGCACTGAGTGATGGAATAGACTTTGACCATTTGGGATTCCTCCTATACATAGATGATGATTGCTAATTCGTGATGGGGACGGCTTATAGGGATTCGATGTACTTTTCGGCGAGAAGGGCGGCTGTGGTGCCGTCGGCGGCTGCTGTTGTCAGCTGGCGGATTTCTTTCTCGCGGACGTCGCCAGCGGCGAAGACGCCGGGGAGATTTGTGCGGCAGTCCTCGCCGGCGAGGATGCGGCCGCTCTCTGTCATCTTGACCTGGCCCTCAAAGAGGTGGGTGTTCGGCACGACGCCGATGTTGACGAAGATGGCGTCGACGGGCAGCTCGCGCTCCTCCCCTTTCGCCTTGTCGTAGATGGTGATGCTCGTCAGTTTGCCTTCGCCGTGGAGCGCCCGGACCTCAGTCTCGAGCAGGACTTTGACCTTCGGATTGGCGTAGAGCTTGTCCTGTGAGATCTTGTCGGCCCGCAGCGCGGAGCGATGAATCAGATAGAGCTCGCTCGCGTACTTCGTCAGGAAGTTCGCGGCGTCGACGGCTGCGTTGCCGCCGCCCATGACGGCGATGGTCTTGCCCTGATACATGTGGCCGTCGCAGAGCTCACAGTAGTGGACACCGCGGCCGCTGTACTTCGGCTCTTCCTTGAGCGGCAACTTGCGGCGCTCCATGCCGGAGGTGATGATGACGGCTTTTGCCTCGTAGATGTAGCTCTGGGTCTCGACGATCTTCGGCGTGCCCTTGAGGTCTACGCGCTCGATCATGTCGAACTCGTCGACTTCGGCGCCGGCATTCTCGGCCTGTTGCTGGACGGTCGCCATGAGGTCGCTGCCGCTGACGCTCGTGAAGCCCGGATAGTTCTCGATGCCGACGGCATTGGCAATCTGCCCGCCGACGATGGCATTCTCGAGCACGAGCGTCGAGAGGTTCGAGCGCCCCGCGTAGAGCGCCGCCGTGAGCCCGGCCATGCCCGCGCCAATGATGATGACATCTTTTATCCTGCGTTCCTTCGTCATAAAACCACTATCCTTCCATCTGTCAATCTATCGAAGTATTGCCGCCCGCTTGCGGCTCTCTTGCTTTCTGACTTCAGTATAGCAGAGAATCGCCCGGCGTTCTGTTACTGAGTTACATAGGCGCTTTTCTTTTCCTTCGGCGGGCCCTGTGGTATAATCGAATCAGTTATCATTTTTCGATTATTATAGGAGAATCGCACATGCATTTAAAGACTTACCGGACGTCCATCCTCTTGGGCGTCACGTTCACGGTCCTGCTGTCGACGTTCTGGTTCTTGCCGCAGCTGGCGTTCATCATCTTCATCTCACTCTTGCTGCAGCTGCTCCTGACGCCGCTCGTCGACCGGCTCGAGCGCCATCTGAACCGCGGACTCGCGGCGGCCATCGTGCTCGGCACCTTCCTCCTGATCTGCCTCGGGCTCGTGCTGCTCGTCTCGAGCACGTTCATCCCGACGTTCACGCGCTTCGTGACGGACTTCCCGCAGATCACGGAGAAATTGCAGCAGATGCCGCTCATCCACGACAATGCCTACCTGACGGATGAGTTCGAGCAGTTCTGGCTTGAGCTCAAGGCGGCGAGCGTCGATGCGCTCAAATCGTCGCTGACGGTCTTGCTCTCGATCTTCAGCAAGTTCATCGACATGGTCATCATCCTCTTTGTCACGTTTTACCTGCTCAAGGACGGCGATGACATCAAGGTCTACCTCGCGAGTCTCTTCCCGACGCGCGACTACAGCCGCGTGCTCGCGCTCTTCAACCGCATCCTCTCGGCGCTGCGCACCTACATCTGCAGCCAGCTCGTCATCTGCTGCCTGACGGCGACGGTCGTCTTCCTCTACTACACGGCGCGCAGTCTGCCCTACGCCTCGGTCTTCGCGATGGTCTCGGGCATCAGCGAGTTCGTGCCGGTGCTCGGCCCGACGGTCGCCTCGATCTTTGGTATCCTGCTGACGGCGACGGTGGACCCGTGGATTGCCATCCAGACGGCAGGTTTTTATCTCATCCTGACGCAGGTCAACCACAATGCCGTCTATCCGACACTCATAGGCAAGTCGCTCAATCTGCATCCGGTCGCCATCATCCTCGGCATCATCCTCGGCGGCGAGGTGCTCGGGGCCGCGGGCATGTTCCTCGCGGTGCCGTTCATCGTCATCTGCAAGCTCGTCATCGAGGATATCTACAAAGACCGCATGGAGACCATAAAAAAACTCCGCGCCTCCCGCTGGCTCAGCAAGGAGAAACACGAAGAAAAGTAAATCCGCATATAAATAAGAGCAGCGCTTCCCAGCCGCAGCGGGACATCTGATGATCAGATGCCTTCGCCGTCGAGGCCGGTGAAGCGCTGTTTTTCGGTGCGCTCGAGCTGCAGCAGGCGGCCCTTGCGGATGACGAGGACGAGCTTGCCGTATTGGAGCAGGCCAAAGTCCTTGCGGATGCGCGCGGCGAGGTCGGCAAGGGCGCGCTCGGTGTAGCTGTTCTCACCGTCTTCGCTCTCCTGCCAGCAGTCGAGGCGGCGCTTCTCGCTCCACTCGACCTGCATGAGGATGCCGTCCTGCGCGACAAGGACGATCTCGCCGTAGCGGATCGTGCGCAGGCCCTTGAGAATGTAGGTCATGGCTTTCTTGGGGATGTCGCCGGGAGCGAGACGAGGTGCAGGCATGAGAAAGTCTCCTTTAAAAGTATAGTAAACAGATATGTTTTTACTTGTTACTTTTATCATAGTATATGTGGGGGGAAAAGTCAAGGGATTCGAGGAAACGAGACGTGGGGAGAGACATCATCTAACGCTGCGCGCAGCAGGCTGAAGCTTCGCTTATAGATGATGTCTCTCCCCACTCACTGTATTCAGGCTGAAGTTCGATGTACGAGGCGAAGGGATGGAACCAGCATCTAACGTTCTGCGCAGCAGGCTGAAGCTTCACTTATCAAAATGCGCCGTAAAACCCCGTCCTTTAGGGCTGGGGATATAAGGCGCGTCCGCCGAATTTGC
>ERZ841120.50-NODE-50-length-130143-cov-39.506442_pt1 | contig 130143 bp, 116 predicted proteins | sample MGYA00519572_ERZ841120 | MGnify/ENA primary metagenome ERZ841120 (study PRJEB31850, sample SAMEA3708890) | human gut metagenome | biome: human gut; feature: human-associated habitat; material: faeces | place: China | collected 2014 ...
GCAAATTCGGCGGACGCGCCTTATATCCCCAGCCCTAAAGGACGGGGTTTTACGGTGCTTTCGATAAAACCGACAACATCGGCAACGGGATAGCCAAGGAACAGGCCGATCTCATGCGGGAAGGATTTCTGGAGCTGCATGCGGAGCCGCATGGAAGCCCATGATCTGCTCAAATCCCTCTCGTCCCAAAATGCATCACCTCTAGTTGAAAATCATTGTCATATTATCCTGTCTGTATTATATCGAAAACGTTTCTCAATTACAAGATGGCGAGCAAAATTTTTTGATTTCGCGCCCGTCTGTCTATGAGCAACCTGGCTTTAATGCTATAATGAAGATTAGCATAGCCATCTTGCACGGTAGTTTGTGACATTGTATTGACAAGCTCTTCCCGCTATGCTACTATCAAAACATATAATAATACTATGATTAGGAGGTAACGCATTTTATGATACAGCTGTCTCATATTGAGAAAACGTATGACAGCCCCTCCGGTCCCGTCAAAGCGCTCAAGGGCATCGACCTGACGATCGAGCGCGGCGAGATCTTCGGTATCATCGGCCTCAGCGGCGCAGGCAAGTCCACGCTGATCCGCTGCATCAACATGCTCGAGCGTCCGACCGCTGGCAAGGTCATCGTCAACGGCCAGGACATGACGGCTATGAGCGAGAAAGAACTGCGCAAGGCGCGCAAGAACATCGGCATGATCTTCCAGCACTTCAACCTGCTGAGCTCCGCCACCGTCTACGACAACATCGCCTTCCCGCTGCGCCTCTCGCACACGCCCGAGGCAGAGATCAAGAAGAAGGTGCTGCCGCTCTTAGAGCTCGTCGGCCTTGCCGACAAGGCACACCAGTACCCGTCACAGCTCTCAGGCGGGCAGAAGCAGCGCGTCGGCATCGCCCGTGCGCTCGCAAGTGAGCCGAAGGTCCTGCTCTGCGACGAGGCGACAAGCGCCCTCGACCCGCAGACGACGCGCTCGATCCTCGAACTCATCCAGGACATCAACCGCAAGCTCTCGCTGACGGTCGTCGTCATCACGCACGAGATGCAGGTTATCAAGGACATCTGCGACAAGGTCGCCGTCATCGAGAACGGCGTCATCGCCGAGCAGGGCACAGTCCTCGAGGTCTTCACGAACCCGCAGAAGCCCATCACGAAGGACTTCATCAGCGTGCTGCTCTCGAACGAGCTGCCCGCTGCCTTCCGCGGCGGCGAGGTCTCGAAGGAGCCGCTGCCCGGCGCCTATCTGCTGCTGCGCCTGACGTTCATCGGCGAATCCGCCGACGACCCCGTGCTGGCCGGCATGATCCGCAAGTTCCCGGAAATCGAGGTCACGATGCTCTTCGGCAACCTCGACCAGATCAAGTCGACGCCGTTTGGCCGCATGATCATCGGCATCACGGGGCCAGAGGCGAAGATCCAGGAGGCAATCCAGTACCTGCGTCAGCAGGATCTCAAGGAGGAGGTGATCGGCTATGTCTGCAGACATGATACCGCTTCTGTCTAAGGCCCTCGGTGAGACGGTCTACATGGTCGTCGTCTCGATGATCGTCGCCACCATCATCGGCGTGCCGCTCGGCGTGCTGCTTCACACGACGAGCAAGGGACAGATCCTCGAATCGCCGGCCGTCAACCGCGTCGTCGGCGCCGTCGTCAATGCCGTGCGCTCCATCCCGTTCATCATCCTGCTCGTCGCCATCATCCCGTTCACGCGCCTGCTCGTCGGCACGGCTATCGGCACGACGGCCGCCATGGTCCCACTCGTCATCGCTGCGATTCCGTTCATCGGCCGTCAGGTCGAGACGAGCCTCAAAGAAGTGCCGTTCGGCCTCGTCGAGGCCGCGCAGTCGATGGGCGCGACGCCGGCGCAGATCATCTGGAAGGTCCTGCTGCCGGAATCGATGTCCTCGATCGTCGCGCAGCTCACGACCGTCATCATTAGCCTCGTCGGCGAATCGGCCATGGCCGGTGCTGTCGGCGGCGGTGGTCTCGGTGACCTCGCCATCCGCTACGGCTACCAGCGCTTCCGCCCGGAAATCATGCTGGCCACCGTCATCATCCTCATCGTACTCGTCCAACTCGTCCAGTTCGTCGGCAACACGCTTGCCAAGCGCCTGGACAAGAGATAAAAAAGGAGGAATCCACATGAAAAAAGTACTCGCACTCATCGCTGCGCTCGTCGTCGCGACGCTGGCTTTCGCCGGCTGCGGCGGCAGCCAGTCCTCTTCTTCCTCGTCCTCGTCGAGCGCAGCTCAGACGAGCGGCACGAAGACGCTCAAGGTCGGCGCTACGGCTGTGCCGCACGCCGAGATCCTCGAGGCTGCAAAGCCGCTGCTCGAGAAAGAAGGCATCAAGCTCGACATCGTCGAATTCAACGACTACGTCCAGCCGAACCTCGCCCTCAACGACAAGGAACTCGATGCCAACTTCTTCCAGCATGACCCGTATCTCCAGAACTTCATGGAAGAGCACAAGGAAGTCAAGCTCGTCAGCGCCGGCGGCGTCCACATCGAGCCGATGGGCATCTACTCCAAGAAGGTCAAAGACCTCAAGGACCTCAAAGAGGGCGCTACGATCTCCATCCCGAATGACCCGACCAACGGTGGCCGCGCGCTGCTCCTTCTCCAGAAGGCCGGCCTGCTGAAGCTCAAGGATGGCGTCAACGAGAAAGCCACGCTGCAGGATATCGCCGAGAACCCGAAGAACTTCAAGTTCCAGGAAGTCGAAGCCGCACAGGTTCCGCGCACGCTCGACGATGTCGATGCCGCTATCATCAACTCCAACTTCGCGATGCAGGTCCAGCTCGACCCGACGAAGGATTCTCTTTTCATCGAGGATAGCACGAGCCCGTACGTCAACATCGTTGCCGTACGCCAGGGCGATGAGAACCGCCCCGAGATCCAGGCACTCATGAAGGTCCTGCACAGCCAGGAAATCAAGGATTTCATCAACAACAAGTACAAAGGCGCTGTCGTACCGGCATTCTGATAGCCGACAGCATAAAAGCAAAAGAGCTCCGGGCTCCCTTGATGGGAGCTCGGAGCTCTTTTTGTATAAAAAGCAGCTATATCCAGCGGGAAAGAGAACAGCTGGTTTTAGAAACAGACACCAGCCTGCAGGATGACATTCGGATAGTAGGAGAACTCGCCCGTGCGGACCGCGAACTTGACATCAGCCGTCATCTTCTTGAGATCGACATGCGGGATGAAGACTTCTTCCGCATCCGGCATCGTCTCGCGGAGATGCGCGAGGATCGTCGGATTCGTCTCCTTGATGTCTTCCGCCAGCGTGTACTTCTCGACGACGATCTCATCCATGATAGCATCGTAAACCTGGAGGAAGGTCGGCACACCGCCCACGACGGCCAGATCGACAATCGGGACGCCTTTGGGGATTGGCATGCCAGCATCGCAGAGCAAGAAACGATCTTTATGGCCAAGCGCCGCCAGGCAGCCTGCCAGCTGGCCGTTGAGGATTCCCTTTTTCTTCATACCGAAACACTTCTTTCTGAATTCATTGATTTGCGGTCAATAAGGATTTATTCTTTCGCATCCGTCATACACAGCATGGATGGTCTGACGGATGGCGGCCTGCCAGCCCTTGAGCAGTTCATCGCGTCTCGCTTCTGGCATGTCCGGCCGGAACGATTTGCGCTCCATCTGATCGAAGATTGTCGCTGCGTCGTAGATGCCGATGGCGATGCCCGCCGCATAGGCCACGCCGATAGCGGAGAGCTCTGCGGCATCGGGCACCTCGACGGGGCAGCCGAGCATGTCCGTCTGGAACTGCATCAGGTAGCCGTTCTTGGTCGGACCGCCATCCACGCGCAGTGCTGCGAGCGAGTGGCCGGACTCCTGCTCCATGATTGAGACGACGTCGCGGATCTGATAGGCAATCGAATCGAGGGCCGCGCGGACCATTTCCTTCTTGCTCGTGAGGCGCGTGATACCCGTGTAGAGTCCCGTTGCATCGCTTTCCCAGTACGGCGCGCCCAGTCCGGTGAAGGCCGGGACGAAGTAGCTCCGATCCTGCGGATTCGCTCCCTTAGCGAGCGCTTCCGTTTCTGCCGGCGACGAGATGAGCTGCAGGTTGTCCTTGAGCCACGTGATCACAGCGCCCGTGTAGTTGATATTGCCTTCCAGCACATACGATGCCTCGCCCGAGATGCTCCATGCCAGCGAAGTGGCCAGGCCATGCTCGCTGCGGATCGGCTCTTTGCCGATGTTCATCATGACGGAGGAACCCGTCCCGTACGTCGCCTTCGCCATACCGGGCTTCTGGCAGCCCTGGCCGAAGAGCGCCGCATGCGAGTCACCGAACACGGCGCGGATTGGCACATAGCTCGCGAGAATCCCGTCGAAATCGGTCGCGCCGTAGGTGCCATCGGAGTCCATGACCTCTGCGAGCGCCGAGGTATCGATGCCGAATGCACCGGCAGCCTCCTCTGACCACTTGAGCTGATGGATGTCGAAGAGCTGCGTGCGCGATGCATTCGAGAAGTCGGTCGCAAACACCTGCCCCTTCGTCATGCGGTAGACCAGCCAGCTGTCAATCGTGCCCATGCAGAGCTTGCCCGCCTGCATCAGTTCGTTCACGCCATCTACATTCTGCAGGATCCACGCGAGCTTCGCTGCCGAGAAATATGGGGAAAGCGGCAGGCCCGTGATATCCGCGATATTCTGAGCGAGTCCCCGCCCCCAGATGGCCTCGCAGATGGCCGCCCCGCGCGCGCACTGCCAGACGATGGCCGGATAGACGGGCTTGCCCGTCTCCCGGTTCCATGCCATGGCCGTTTCGCGCTGGTTGCTGATGCCGATGGCGCGGATTTCCCGCCCATCCAGCTCCATGGCCTGAACGGCTTCCTTCACGAGGGCTTTGACATTCTCCCAGATTTCCTCTGGGTCATGCTCGACCCAGCCGCGTTCATCGATGTGCTGGGCATGCACTTTGGCATTCTTATAGCAGATTTTCCCTGCTTCATCGAAGAGCAGCAGTTTTGTCCCCTGCGTGCTCTGGTCGATGCCAATGATGTACGACTTCATATCAAAGCATCTCCCGTGCCGTCTTCGCGATCCCTTCTGCGTCAAGGCCGTAGTGATGGAAGATCTCGGCCGTCTTGCCCGTCACGACCGGAGCATCCGGCAGCGTCAGGTTGCGGACCTTCGTCGGGTGTTCTGCCGCCGTGATCTGGGCGACCATCGAGCCGAGGCCGCCGTATGGGGAATGCTCCTCAACCGTCAGGATGGCCTTCGTCTCGGCAGCAGCCTTCAGCACGGCCTCTTTGTCGAGCGGCTTGATGCAGTACATGTCGAGGACGCGGACGGACCTGCCTTCCGCTGCCAGCTGCTCGGCCGCCTTCTTGGCCTCATAGACGAGCTCGCCGCAGGCGATGATCGTGAGGTCCGTGCCGTCCTGTACCGTCACGGCCTTGTCCATCGTGAAATCGACTTTGCCGTCTTCGTAGACGTCTTCGACAGCATTGCGGCCGATGCGGATGTAAGCCGGGTCATCATCTTTGACGAGTTCCTTCATGAGCTCTTTCGCGAGGTACTGGTCGCTCGGGAAGTAGACGCGTAGGCCCGGGATGGAGCCCATCGTCGCGATGTCCGTCGCGGAGTGATGCGTCATGCCGAGCGCACCGTAGCTGACACCGCCGCTGATGCCGAGCAGTTTGACGTTCGTGTGCGAATAGGCGACATCGACCTTTGCCTGCTCCATGCTGCGCGTCGAGAGGAAGCTTGCCGGCGATACGGCGAAGGGGCGCTTGCCGACCGAGGCGAGGCCGGCCGAGATGCCGACGAGGTTCTGCTCGGCGATGCCGACTTCTACGAACTGGTCCGGATGCTCCTGGGCATAGGGTCCGAGTGCACCGGAACCGCGCGAATCACTGCAGAGGACGACGATGTCTTTATTGGTCTTTGCTTCCTCACCGAGGAATTCCGCGATAACCTTCTTGATTGCCTTGCTCATAATGCTGCCTTCCTTTCGTCGAGTTCTTTGATAGCCTGTACGAACTGCTCATCTGTTGGTACTTTATGGTGCCACGATGCCTGATTTTCCATGAAGGAGACGCCGCAGCCCTTCGTCGTGTTGGCGATGATGACGGTCGGCTTGCCCTTCGTGTGCTTGGCAAGGTCGATCGCATCGTCGATTGCCTGCATGTCATTGCCCGGGATGGAGAGCACGTTCCAGCCGAACGCCGCCCAGCGCTCTTCGGCGCTATCCTGTGCCATGACTTCCTCCGTCGTGCCCGAGATCTGCAGGCGGTTGCGGTCTACAAAGGCCGTGAGGTTATCGAGCTTGTACTGATGGCCAGCCATCGCTGCTTCCCAGACGGAACCTTCGTCGCACTCGCCATCGCCCATGACGACATAGGTGCGGTAAGGACGGTTCTCCATCTTGGCCGCCAGCGCCATGCCGACGCCGACTGCGAGGCCGTGGCCGAGCGAGCCGCTGTTGACCTCGATGCCCGAGATCTTGTTGTTCGGATGGCCGATGAACTTCGAGAGATACTGAGAGTACGTCTCGAGCTCTTCCTTCGGGAAGAACCCGCGGTCTGCGAGGATGGCGTAGAGTGCCTCGACGCAGTGGCCCTTGCTGAGGACGAAGCGGTCGCGGTCCGGGTCTTCCATCTTGTCCGGGGCCACATTCATCTGCTTGTAGTAGAGGTCCACGAGGATGTCCGTCACGCTGAGGTCTCCGCCGATATGGCCGGTACCTGCCCGATGAATCATCGTCACGATGTCTTTGCGGATATCAATAGCTTTTGCACGAAGGTCCATTTTTCATTCTCCTCTCAGATATGCCTTGACGTTCTCTTCAATCGGGTCGTAGAAATCCGGTTTCACGCCAATGTACTTGCAAGCTTCATATAATACAGGGACAACGTCTTTGTGGATGCCGACGCAGTGGTGGATGTACGGTCCCTCGACGATCTTGGCCTCGAGGCGCTTGATGTTCTCGACCTCGATCCAGAGGTAAGTGCCCATGCAGGTCGGGCCGTCTACGCCTTTCGCATTGCCAAGCAGCAGCGAATATTCGCCATTGTCGCCGTCGAAGCGCGCGAGCGTGATATTGCCGTGCTTTGCCTCTGCCGTCAGGCTGCCCGGATGATTGAAGGCCAGCGGGTACGTGAGCTTCGGCGTCTCCTTGGCCACCGAGATTGGCCACGGGCCGCAGTGCTGCAGGAGCTCGCCGTTCTCGATGTCCGGATGGCGGATTGTCCAGTCCGCAAAGAAGGAGCGCGTGCCGTCTAGGCTCGCCGCCTCGACCATCAGGGCCGTGATGGCGCCGTGGATGTCAGTCTCGCAGACCATCGGGATGCCCGCCTCATTCAGCAGGGCATTGGCTGCGCACGGCATGATGCCAAGTTCACTCTGCAGGGCATTCCAGCACTGGATAGCGCCGGCATTGCAGTGGTACTTCTCGATCAGGCGGCGCATCGCGACATAGAGGCCGGCCACATTCTCGACCTCATTGTCCTTGATCTCGACCTTCATGTGCGAGCGGATGTAGGCGATCGTCTTCTCGACTTCCGTCTTCTCGGCCTTGGCCTTCGCGACTTCTGCCGTAAGCTCCGGCAGCGGGACCGGCGCGAGCTGTACGTTGAAGCGCTCGAGCAGCTCGCCCTCATTGCACATCGTCGACCAGAAGTCGAACGGGCGCGGGCCAATCTGCAGGATGCGGATGTTGCGGAACGTCTTGACGACATTGCAGACCGCGAGGAAATCGCGGATGCCGCGCTCGAAGACCGGATCACTGAGGCGGCAGTTCGTCAGATACGTGAACGGGACGCGGAAGCGGCGCAGGACCTTGCCCGTCGCAAAGAGCCCGCACTGCGTATCGCGGAGGCGGACGCCGTTCTCATCAGGGCGCTCATCGAGCGGGCCCCAGAGCAGGACCGGGACGTTGAGGTCCTTTGCCAGTCTGGCGCATTCATACTCCGTGCCGAAGTTGCAATGCGGAAGGAACAGGCCGTCGATCTTCTCTTTCTTGAATTTCTCCATGATCTTGAGGCGGTCGTTCTCATCGTAGAGAAGGCCTTCCTCGTTGATGTCGTCGATGTCGACAAACGAGATGCCGAGTTCCTCGAGCCGCTTCTTCGTAAGGCCACGGTACTTGATGGCATCCGGCGCGCTGAAGATACTGCGACGGGTCGGGGCAAATCCTAACTTGATGTCTGTCATACGAACTCCTCCTATGAGCGATGAGCTGTCTCATGGACACAGCCCACTTGGCTGCTCAGCTGCTTGATTGCTTGCTTTTCTTTATGTGCTTAGTATAAATCATTTAATTAAACTTTGCAAGTATTTTAAATAAAAAATTCAATATTTTATCTCATATTATTTCTCGATTTTAGCATCACAATTCCTGTTCCTCCCAGTTTCTTCATTATATACGCCAAAATAGCCCTGAGATATACGAAATATCAATAAAAAAATCGCCAAAATCTGTTGATTTTAATTCAAAAGTATGGTATTATTCAATTAATCTATTAAATAATATTTTTAAATCTTTAAAGGAGAGAGCTATTATGCAGACTGAGTCCGGTAAAATCAGCATCCGCGAAAAGATCTGTTACGGTCTTGGAGATTCCTCCGCTAACATCTTTTTCGGCATGACTATGATGTTCCTTCCGTATTTCTATACGGATGTCGTTGGCTTGACCGCCGGCGCTATGGGTGCCCTGTTCCTCATCGCCCGTCTCGTCGATGCCTTTTCTGACCCGATCATCGGCAACTTCGCCGACCGTCATGAGACGAAGTACGGCCACTACCGTCCGTTCCTTCTCTATCTCGCCATCCCGTACGGCCTGTCCTGCTTCCTAGTCTTCCTCGCACCAGACCTCTCTTATACAGGAAAGCTCATCTACGCATTCGTGACCTACATCTTCCTGATTCTCATGTATGCCGGCACGGTCGTCCCGTACGTCGGACTCCTCTCTGTCCTGACCGACAACCCGGCAGAGCGCCTGGCCATCAACTCCTACCGTTTCCCGCTGGCCAAGTCCGCCTTTCTGCTCTGCTCGGCCGTCGTCCCGATGTTCGTCGCGACTTATGACAAGGCACACGAAGCCCAGGCTTACAGCCACGCTATGATCATCATCGGCGTCCTTGCTGTCGCCTGCACGCTCGCCTGCTTCTTCGGCACGAAAGAGCGCAGCAAACCGCTCATCGTGAAAGACGAGCACGACACACTCGCTTCCAAGATCAAGATCATCGTTAAGACGAGAACACTCCGCAGCTTCTACATCTTCTTCGCACTCACGCAGGCAGCCTTCACATTCAAGGGTAGCTCTGCCATCTACTACGCAAAGTATTACCTCGGCCAGAATGACGCGTACCTCACGGGACTGCTTTCCGCCTTCTCTATCGCCGGCATCCTCGCCCCGATTGTCTCCATGTGGCTAATCCGCAAGAAAGTCTTCAATAAACTTGCCATGCTCAAGGTCGCCACGCTCGGTGCTGCCATCACGGCCGTCCCCATCCTCATCATCCCATCCGAGTACTATCTGGTATCGTCCCTGTTCCTGATTCTCTCGACGTTCTTCGGCGAGCTCGGCATCGTCGTCTACTGGGCACTGCCAGCTGACTGTGCCGATTACTGCCAGCTCAAGTTCAACAAGAAGATGGCCGGCGTCCTCGGCGCTGTCGCTCTCTTCTCCCAGAAATTCGCCATGAGCCTCGTCGGCGCTGGTATCGGCCTGATCCTGACGCTTGTCAGCTATCAGCCGGGCGCTGCTGTAACGCCGACCGTTGCTTCCGGCATCCTCGCCATCACAGCTGGCCTGCCGATTGCCTGTCATGTCATCAGCTACTACTTCCTCAAGCAGTACGACCTCGACGAAGCAGCCGTCCGCAAGGTTCACCTCGAGCTCGCCGGCCTCTATGCTCAGGCAGAGCAGGCAAACTGATTGAAACAAGACCGATAAGACAGAAAGGACACATTGCATATGGATAAAGGCACAATCATCAGCATCAGCCGCCAGTACGGCAGCGGCGGCCGCGAGGTCGCTCAAATCCTGGCCGAGAAGACAGGGTTCCACCTCTATGACCGCCAGATCATAGATTCCGCAGCCAAGGAACTCGGCATCGACAACCTCAGCGACGAGGCACTCAAGAAGCTCGAGTACAGCGAGCCCGCGCCACTCGGCTTCATCCCGTTCCATTCCTTCGGCGTCGAGGAAAGTCTGTCTGATACAAGCATGTTCATCGCAGAATCTAAGATCATCCGCAAGCTTGCCAAGAACGGGTCCTGCATTATCCTCGGGCGCTGCGCCGACTTTGTCCTGCGCGACTTCGCCAAGCATTATTCTTTCTTCATCTGTGCCGATGACGACTTCCGCACCGAACGTGGACGCACGGAATACGAAGGCAAGAGCCTCAAAGAGATCAAAGCCGAAGACAGGAAACGCGCCGACTATTACGAGTACTACACGGGTGAGACTTGGGGACAGCCCGAGAAATACAGCCTGTCCATCAACACATCAAAAACGCCGCTCGACAAGGCAGCCGCGTTAATCACGCAGTACATCGATCTCCTTCAGGCATGACAGGTACAAAAAGGAGCAGCCATTCGGTTGCTCCTTTTCTTTATATTTCGCCTCTTTACGTCATTTAGGCAAAATGATAAACTTTTAATTAAAGGACGTGTTCCCCTCCCAACCTTGGCAAGCATGATAGAACAGAAGGTATCAAAATGGCAAATGTAACAATCAAAGATATTGCAGAAAAGCTCGGCGTGTCTCCGGCCACCGTCTCTCTCGCTCTGAACGGCCGCCATGGCGTCAACGAGGAGACGCGCATGTCCGTCCTGAACCTAGCCAATCAGCTCGGCTACCGCAATACGACAGCAAAAAAGACGCCGCCACATCAAGGTGTTATCAACTTCTTGATCTACCGCAAATCCGGCCGCATCGTGACGAACACACAGTTCTTCACTCGACTGATCGAGTCCGTCGAACGGGCCACGCGGTCGCACCGCTACGCCCTGACCATCACCTATTGCACCGGGCAGGAACAACTGCCCGCCTGCATCCAGGAAGCTGCCGATGCGCAGTCGCTCGGCATCCTCGTGCTCGGCACAGAAATGGGACAGGACGACCTGCCCATTCTGGAAAATGCCCCCATCCCGGTTGTCGTCCTCGACAACGAGCTCCCCGCCTCCTCGCTCGATATGATTTCCATCCATAATCTGGACGGGATCTGGCGCGCCGTCCAGCACCTTCATGCACAGGGTCTGACGGACATCGGCTACCTCAGCAGCTCCGTCCCTATCACGAATTTCGAGATGCGCTATATCGGATACGCCTACTCGATTTACCATTGTCTGGGCGAAAGGCCTGATTCCCAAAAGATCTTCTCGCTTTTCCCAACGATTGACGGCGCCAAAGAGGACATGGCTGCCATCCTCAAAAAAGGAACGAAGATTCCATCGGCATTAATTGCCGACAATGACCTGATTGCCATCGGCGCGGCGCGCGCCTTGCAGGAAGCGGGACTGCGCATCCCCGAAGATGTCTCACTCATCGGCTTCGACAACATCCCGCTGGCCGAATACTTCCAGCCAGCCCTGACCTCCATCGAAGTATCGTGTGAAGAGCTCGGGAAGCGCGCCGTCAGCATGGTCCGCTGGCGCCTCCGTCACCCCGACGCACCGCCCCAGAACATCCGAACTTGTACAGAGCTGGTCATCCGCGACAGCGTGCGCCAAAAGCCGGCCGTATAATAAAAGCGCCTGCTTCATTGAGAAGTAGGCGCTTTTTGTGCCAGAATACAGTGTGTATTTTTCTTTATTTTTTAGGGATGACCGTCCAGTTGTGGTCGACGGTCGGGGTGATGGTGCCCTTCTCCTTGATGTAGCGCGTGATAAGGCTGCGGACCTGGCCGTCGTCGCCATAGAGCTTCATCGAGTCGAAGATGACTTTCGGCTTCTTGCCGTTCGTGTAGCCCATAGCTGCCATGTAGCCGCTGCCACCGTTCATGCAGTAGTCGTTGATGGCCATCGTGAAGGTATCCGTATCCTTGACGTCTTTGCCCTGATACTGGAGCTTCGTGATGCGGTGGCCGACCGGCTGATTCAAGTCAATCGTGTAGTCGACGCCCTGGACCATGTCGTAGTTGTAATCCGGCGAGGTGCCGTAGAACGAGGCGGCGTGCTCCATGTACTTGCGGAGCTCTGCGCCGTTGATCTCGATGCCGAACAGGTAGTTCTCGTAGATGTAGAGGCCGGAAATCTCCTGCAGCGTGATGGGGCCCTTGTCGATGTTCTGGCTCGTGTTGAAAGCTGCACCAGCCGAGAGCTGCGTGCCAGCGTAGTGGCGCTGCACGTCGTTGACGAAATCGACGATGGCCGAATCCTGATGGTTCGACTCAGCACCCGGAAAGGCGTCCGTCGCCTCACCGATGACCTGCTGCAAGAACGTCAGTGTCTTGTCGTGCCATGGCTTGACCTTCGCGACGATAGCGGGATCATCGGCTACGCCCTTGACGGAGATAGCCTGCGTCGTGACCTTCTCGACCTTCCATTTGCCGTCGACCTTGTGCAGGGTCAGGTCGCTCTTGCCAACGAACTTGCCATCCTTGCCCGACTCGACGACCGGCACGCCGTTGATGACAGAGTCCGGATAGACCGTACCATCCGGGCCCGTGATGCCGGATTTATTGTCGATGATTACACGAAAAAAGAAGTCTCACGGATGAGACTTCTTTTTCAAGTCAAAATGGTATTTGTCCGGATGAGGATCACCGGATGGTGATGCGGCCTTGCGGTGCCTTATAGTCGGCGCTGACTGTGCCACCGAGCTCTTTGAGGTAGTTGCGCACGGCGTCGGTATCGAGGTAGTCGACGTCGTGGATGATGACTTTAGCGGGGTCCTGCATGGAGTAATAGGAGTCGCCGCCGGAGGTCAGGAAGTCGGGCACAGCGATGTTGTAGGTCGCCTCCGGATCGAACGGCTTGCCGCCGACGTTCGTGATCGTGACGCGCGAGCCTGGGGCTGCCGGACGGTAGTAGACGGAATGCGGGTAGAGCTCGCCCTTGGCAAACGGCGTCTTCGTGTCAACCGTGTAGACGATGCCGGCCACCTGCGGGAAGGCACCGAGCGCCGTCGGCGTCGTGCACGTCGCCGCCTCGAGGATCTCGAGCAGAGTCGAGCCCTTCATGGTGACGTACTGCAGGTAGTTGTGGTACGGCAGGACGCGCAGCAGGTCGGCCTCCGTGATTGCGCCGGCCTTGATGCCCGCGCGGATGCTGCCGCCGTTCATCAGGGCGCCGTCAATCGTGACACGGTCGAGCACTGCGGCCTGGCGGACCTGCCAGAGGTAAGCATCGGCGATGAAGTCGCCGAGGTTCGTCTCCTCCGTGCGCACGCCCGGGTCGCGGGATCCGTTGAGCTCAAACGGCGTCGTGCCGACTTTTGTCGCGAGCTTCTTGTCGATGGCGGCCTGCGCCTTATCGACAATGGCCTTGACCTTCGCGTCTTCCTTGTTGAACTGGCCGTAGACATGGAGATCTTCCTGCCACTTGCCATCCTCATAGTGGACGACGCCGATGTTCGCGAGGTGCGAGCCCGTCTCCGTCAACAAGCTGCCATCGATGTAGAGATTCTTGACCGTGTGGTCGTGGCCGTCGATGAATACATCGATGCCCTTGACGTTCGCGAGGACGTCGTTCGAGCGGTCGCCGACGGCATCCGGCTCGCTGCCGAGGTGGCCGATGGCGACGATGAGGTCACAGTGCGCCGCCTTGAGCACATCGACTTCCTTCTGGGCAGCCTTGTACATCTCCTCTTTCGAGAGGAAGGTCAGGCCGCGCGTGCTCTTAGGGTTCGACGTCGTGATGGTCGACGGCGTCGTCAAGCCGAAGACGCCGATCTTGAGATCACCCTTGCGGATGATGGCATGCGTCTTGCCCGTGAACGGCTTGCCCGTCGCGTCGACGATGATGTTCGCCGACACGATCGGGAACTTCGCCTGCTTGATGCGCGCGAGCGCGACATCCGAGCCGTAGTCGAACTCGTGGTTGCCGAGCGTCATGGCATCGTAGCCCACGGCATTCATGAAGTCGATGGCCGTCTTGCCCTTGCTGAAATTGACGAGGTTGTTGTCCTGAATGGCATCGCCGGCGTCGACGAGCAGGACCTTGTAGCCCTTGGCCTCGTAGTCCTCCTTGAGCGCTGCGACCGTCGCCATGCCGTTGACACCGTCGGCACGCTGGTCGTAGCCGTGCGTGTCATTCGTGTGCAGGATGACGAGCTGCGAGAAATCCGCCGCAAATGCCGTGCCCCAGAGACAGGCAAAGACGAGTGCCAGCATCACCAGTATTTTTTTCATAAATGCTCCTTTCGGCAAAACAATACTCACACATCCATTTTACCGAACGAAAATTCTGACGTCAATCACCTCCCGAAAAAAAGAACCCGCGGCAGTGGGGAACTGTCGCGGGTCAAAAAGGGAAATTTAAGAGAAATGAGGGATGTTGTAGATACCCGTCTGGATGTATCAGTCGATCAGTCCTGGACGAGCATCATCCCCTGGTTCTCACCAAGGGCGAGAGTCAGCTGACCACCGCTCACCGTGGCTTTGGTGCCGGTCAGCTCATCAGTGAATACCGTGCCGTCAGCGGCAGAGACGGGCAGAGCGACGCTCTGCGCTTTGCCGCGGTTCAGGGCGACGATACCCATCTTGCCGGAGTCGGCCTTGCGGCTGAAGGCGTAGATATCGCCCTCGGCCTTGAGCGTATTGACATCGCCGCGCGCGAAGATATCCTTGTGCGCGTTGCGGACACCGATGACTTTCTTGTAGTAGGCAATGAGGTCTTTGTCCTCCTTGCCCCACGGATAGGTGCGGCGGCAATCCGGGTCGCCGCTGCCGTACTGGCCGGCTTCATCGCCGTAGTAGATGGTCGGCATGCCCGGGTAGCCCATGAGGAAGGTCGCGGCCAGTTTGAGGCGCGCCTTGCCGAGGTCGTAGTCGAAGTCCTTCTTCGTCGGCTGGGCGACACTGTCGGAGCCGCCGCCAAACTTGTAGATGGCGCGGACCGTATCGTGGCTGTCGACGATGTTCATGAGGTCATAAAAGGCCTCCTTCGGGTAGTTCTGGCGCAGGACCGTCAGCTCGTAGTCGGCTGCCTTGGCGTCGCCCTTGTTGAGGAAGAGGTCGCCGAGCGCGAACGAGAGCTTGTAGTTCATGACGGAGTCGAATGCGTCGCCCGTGAAGAACTGCGAGCCGTCCTGCCAGATCTCACCGAGCAGCAGCGGCTCAGAGCCATCCTTCGTCTTGATGGACTTGACTTCCTTGCGGACGTCGGCCCAGAATCCCGGCGGCACCTCCTTGGCGACGTCGAGGCGCCAGCCGTCGAGTCCCTCGTCGAACCACTTCATGATGACGCCCTTGTCCTTGCCGTTGCCGTAGAGCAGGTAGTCGCCGAGATCCGACTTCACTGTGCCCTGCTCCGAGCCCGGATAGTCGGCATCCTTGAACGGCACGAGGCTGTCGTAGCCCTGCCAATCGTGGTAGGCGTACTTCTTGCCCATCATGTCCTGGGTCTTCTCGTTCTTGATCTCGAACCAGTTCTCCCAGTGCCACGGGCTGAAGACCTGGCCTTCAGCCTCGAGCTCTTTCTTGGCCTCAGCCTTGGCCGCCTCTTCCGTCATGTGCTTGTCGTTCATGAGGTCGTAGATGCGGCTCCAGTACTCGTAGGCGCCGACCGTCTTGTACTTGCCATAGCGGTCGAAGTAGATGGAATCATCGCCGACATGGTTGTAGACGCCGTCCATGATCAGGTGCATGCCGCGCTTCTGCATCTCTGCCTTCATTGTCTCGAGATCCTTGAACGTGCCGAGGAACGGGTCGATCGTGCCGTAGTCGACGGCATCGTAGCGGTGATTCGAGCAGGCATTGTAGATCGGGTTGACGTAGATGGCCGTCACGCCGAGGCCTTTGAGGTAATCGAGCTTCTTCGTGATGCCGGCGAGATCGCCGCCGAAGAAGTCATTGCACTCCCAGTTATCGCCGTCCGTTGCCGGCGTCTTGCTGTGGTTGGCAGGCAGCGCAGACCACTTGCGGTGCTGGACGGGCTGGAAGCCGCGCGCATTGGCGCGCGCATTATCATTGCTCTTGTCGCCGTTGAAGAAGCGGTCCGGGAAAATCTGGTAGCAGACAGCATCTTTCGCCCAGTCCGGCGTCTTGTAGTCCTTGCTGTAGACGGTGAGCTGGTACGGCTTGACACCGCGCAGCTTGAGCTCGCCCGTGCTGCCCGGCTTTGCGTCATCGCCGTACTCCTTCGTGTCGTTGAGCACGAACTTGTAGCCGTAGAGGCCGTACGTCTGCGGCGTGAACGATGCCGTCCAGATATCCTGGTCGCCAGACGTCGAGACCTTTGTCATCGGATATGAGGTGACCGTGCCGGCCGTGTAGTCGGGGTTGTACTCATCGCCGCCATTGGCCGTGATCTTGGCCTTGTAGACGACGAGCTTCGCACTCGTGACATCGCCCTTGCCCGTGGCGAGCGAGAGCTTCACTGGCGTGCCTTCCTTGACAGCCTCAAACGGCGCACGGTAATTCGTGCTCCAGCTGTCGTGGTAGACCTTGTCCTCGCGGATGCGGCCATCGTCGGCAATCAGGTGCTTTGCCTTGCTGTCGTAGTAGAACGTGACATCGCCGTCCTTGGCGACATTAACCGTCTGCGTCAGCGCGTCCGCTCCCGGCATCGTGACCGTGACCGTGTAGTCGCCCTTCTTCAGGGGGACCGTCTTCTGGAAGAGATTGTCGAGCATCTGGTCGCGCATCAGCGGGTCCGCGACTGCGCCGAAGCTGCCCGAGAGCACCGGCAACTCGCTGTCTGCGCGGAACGTGTAGCTCGTGCTGTCCGCGATGTGATGCGACTTGTCGTTGTAGTAGAACGTGACTTCCTGCGCCTTCGGCAGCGTCAGCTGTACGTTCGCGCCGTCGAAGTTGCCGCCGAGGCCGTAGTTCTCGGCCCAGCTGCCATTGACGGAGATCTTGTAGTAATACGTGCCAGTCGGCAGCTTCATCTTGTAGGAATAGAAATCATGGCCGATGGCCTTCATGCGCGTCGTCGTGTCCGACGGGTCCCAATCTTTGGCCGCACCAGCCTTCGACTGCACTGTGCCCGTCAGCACGATGCTGCGTCCTTCAGCGGCCAAGGCCTTCGCCTCGGCATCCTTGCCCGCGTAATCGTACGTCACGGCATGCGTCGCATCGTCATAGGTGAACGTGACATCGTGGTCCTTGAGCAGGCGCAGCGCGATGTTCTTGCCATTCGCCTCGCCATTGGCGCCGTAGTTGACATCCCACGAGCCGCCCACAGCGACCTTGAAATCATAGTTGCCCTTCGGCAGATGGCCCGTGAAGACATGATGGCCAGCGCCGTCCGACTTCATGATCGTCTTCGCATCAGCAGGGTCCCACTCCTTGGCCGCGCCGAGCTCATCCTGCAACGAGCCTACCAGAACAACATCAGTCGGCTGTACGGAGCCTGGTCTGGCAGCTTCAGCAGCAACTGCTGCTTTTTCCTCCGCAGAACCCTGTCCGACATACGACACCGTCGTCTTGTGCGTAGCGGAATCGTAGGTGAAGGTCACCTCCGTGTCCTTCGTGAGCTTCAGCTTCATATTGGCACCATCGGCCGCGCCGTCAGCACCGTAATTCGTATCCCACGTGCCACCGATAGCAATCTTATACTCGTAATTGCCCTTCGGCAGTTTGCCCGTATACTGGTACTTGCCGTTGCCGGCATCCTTCATGATCGTCGTACCGTCTCCCGGTGCCCAGTCTGCACCAGCACCGAGCTTCGACTGAACCGTGCCGACGAGAACAACATCTGAAGGGCCTACCGCCGCCGCAGCTTCAGCAACCGAAGCCGTGATGCAGGTTGGCATGACGTCTGCCGGCATGACGAACGGACTGCCGAGCAGGCTAAAGGCCAGCGACATGCCAATGGCACGTTTCAACGCTTTCTTATGACTCATTACGAATGCCCCTTTCACCAAAGGAATAAAATCGGGACCTCACTGCTGAGGGCAACGACTCGTCTATCACCTTAGTGGTAACCACAAAGCCCATGTCAGGTGCGAGGTTGCCCCCACTGTGAAATCCCGATACTGTCAGAAAATCATTTGCGTATCAAGCGGAGAGCACTTCATCAGAAGTGGAAGTCGAGCCAGCTGCGCAGGATGTGGCGTCTAACCGGCGTATTCCACGTAATCTGTTCTGCCAGATGCGGCGCCCACATCGTTTCCCATTCAACGTTCTTCGACGGAACCATCTTGAAGCCATAGTACCAGCCACGAACACCATTCGTGAAGGTCGGTTCACGCGTAGACCACTCATCATCATGACCAAGATCTGCAAAAGCACCAAGATTCATCCATTTAGCATAAACACCCCAAGAACCGACTTTGTTAAGATCCGTACCACGATAATCGATTCTAACAGCCAAATCACGATCACCATGACCATAAGTCCCCTGCTGATTTGTAAACGCTTTAACATAAGAGCCCGTGACTTTCAAATCTTTCATTGGTTTAACACTGAGGTCTGCATTCATAAAGCCCGAAGTATCATACCAATATCCATCTTTCGGATTGCTAGCATTATATTTATGACCAACAACGCGCGTATAACCGATATTAGCGTCCATATATTTACCAAGCGGGCCCCAGAAATCTACAGTTGCATTGACAGGAGCACGTCTTACAAATGAATCAACATTTTTGACATTGCCGTTTTCATCATAATTTACGGTATACTGAGAGCAATCAGAAGAAGATTTCCAATACTGTCCACTGAACCACCAACCATGACCGCCTTCAATTGGATGATATGTAGCGATACCATCTACCTGTCCACCGAGCAGCAAGTTCTGCATGCCGATACCATTCCATTTACGGCCGATATTGGTATACCAATTGTGATTCTTACCGAGCTGCAACTCAACCCAAACATTACTAATGGAACCATTATGGTTGGTATCCTGATCTGGCATATCACGAAGTTCACCTGTCACTGGAACATTAGCCAGATGGGTAACTCCTTTGTCATCCTTAACCGGCTTAGTCGCAGTCCAATATTCGCTATCACGATAACGTGCATTCTTTTCAATGGTGAAACGAGCCGTTGCATACGGATTGACTTTCATTGATCCCTCGAGATCCATATAGAAACGATTGTTGTAATCGCCGTTTGTTTTAGTAGACCAAGAATTACCAACAGACTGGCTCTTCAAACCATTATCATCACCAACCTGGACGCGCGCCATGCCCCAGACCTTGAATTTATCCGTCTTGTTCTTGAGATCATTGATGTCGTTCGTATTCTTGTTGACCTGATTCTTCAGCGTACCCAGTTCATTGGCATACTCAGCGGAGAGTTTGTCGAGTACGGCCTTGTCGCCAAAGCTGATATCGTTCTTCTGCATTGCCTTTGCGACGATTGCTGCCATCTCATAACGCGTCATGGCGCGGCTGCCCTGGAAGGTACTATCCCCCATACCTTCAATGACGCCCTCTTTGGCGAGGTAATCGAGTGCCTGATAGGACCAGTGATCCTTCGGCACATCCGTGAAGCTGTCCGCCGTAGCAGCAAATGCTGTGCTGGACATCCCGACCGTCAGGCCGGCAAGGATAGCAAGTGCTTTCGTGTTGATCTTCATGTGATAGACTTCCTTTCCCTTTTTAGATAAATGGGTAACTTGGATTTTATAAGAATGAGACTCCCTTATCTATCCTTGTTCCGATATGAAAATCTCATCATATAAACTTTTCTGATATCTCCCGGTTAAAAAGCAGGCGATAACGGTTCTGTGTGTGATAGAGGACAGAACCGTTACACACCCAAAGGGGGAATTCCTGCAAACATGTCACAGGTCATAAAAAGAAATATATGTACACGCAAATACATGCGCGCGGGGGCGGATTAAAGGTTGGCGAGCAGCATCGCGCCGACGCTCTCGTAGGCGCAGCGGGCCTTGGCCTTGATGGCGTCGCGCGCCGTCGTGACCGTGTAGCCGTTGAACGCCTCGATCATCGGCAGGTCGTTGACCTCATCGCCGATGGCGAAGATCTCGGCACCCTGCCAGCCCATCAACTTGAGCGTGTGGTCGATGGCCTGCTCCTTGCTGATCTCCTTCGGCGTGATGTCGACGGCACAGCGGTTCGGATAGGCATGGACCACATCGCCGAACTTCGCATTGACTTCGTCGCTCGCGGCGAAGGCATCCTCGGGATTCGTGAAGCCGAGGGCGAACTGGTGGATGGTCTGCGGCAGATGGCCGACTTCGCTCTCCTCGATGTTGACGATTGGGAAGTCCCACTGCTTCGCCTCGCGGATGACCCAGGTGCCTTCTGACGCATGGCAGAGGTACGTGCGGTCCGCGGCAGACAGGGCAAAATGGAAGGACTTGCGCACGTGCGGCAGCTGCGTCAGCTCGGCCAGCATCTCTGGGGCAATCTTGGCTTCCCAGAGCACCTTGCCGTCGGCCGTGCAGATGATGCCGCCGTTGTTGCAAGCGAGATAATCGTAGCCGACACCGTAATGCTGGAGCTGCGGCACGAGCATGCCGTGGTCGCGGCCCGAGACAACGCCAAACTTATGTCCGGCTTCACGCCATTTCTTGATTGCTTCGGCATCGCTCTTCGCGATCCTGTCCTGGCGGAACAGGGTTCCATCATAATCACTAGCGGCTACTTTCATCGTCGTTCCTCCTCATTTGACATAGACAACGGCCTCAGCCGGTCTAAGTGTTCCCTTCTTTGCATTCTCGTAGTTGCCGATCAAGACGTCGGCATCCTCGAGGACGCTGCTATCGTATGTAACAGTATCATTCGTAAAGTTGACGACCGTGTACGCCGCATGCTCCCCAAGCACGCGTTTAAATGCGTAGACGTGCTCATCCTCGTGCAGCAGCTCTTCATAGGAGCCCTGCAGCAGGATGGCGGAGGCTTTGCCCTCCGTGCGCTCGCGGTTCATCTGGCGATAGTAGCTCAGCACAGACGTGCCGTCCTCGCTCTCTGCCTCGACACAGCAGTTCGTGAAGTCCTTGTGGACGGGCAGCCACGGCTTGCCGGTCGTGAAGCCTGCGTTCGTCTCGCGCGTCCACTGCATCGGCGTGCGCGCGTTGTCGCGGCTCTGGAACTGCACGGCCTTGAGCGCTTCCTCTGGCGAGAGTCCTTCTTTGATGGCATATTCATACTGGCCGTGCGTCGAGATATCATTGTAGTCCTCGATCTTCGGGAAGGCCGTATTCGTCATGCCGATCTCTTCGCCCTCGTAGACAAACGGCGTGCCGCGCAGCGTGAAGAGCACGGTCGCGAGCGCCTTGGCTGCCACCTTCGGGTCCGTGCCCTCGGGGAAGTAGCGGTGCATCGAACGGTTCTGGTCGTGGTTCTCGAAGAAGATCGGATACCAGCCCTCTTTGGCCGTCGCCGCCTGGCTGGCGGACAGGGCGTCCTTGAGCTGGCCGAGCTTCCACGGGAAGCGCTTGCACCAGATCTCGCCCTCTGGATAGGAGAGCTCGAGATGGCTGAACTCGAAGAGCATCGAGAAGACGCCATCCTTGCCGACCCACTGCGGCAGCTCCTGCGGGCTGACGCCGTTGGCCTCGCCGACCGTGAAGATATCGTGACCGTCAAAGACCTTGCGGCGGAACTCGTGCAGGAAGTCGAGGATGCCCGGCGTGTTGGCCGTCATCTCGTGGATGCCGGAGAGGCCGTCAGCACCGTCGACCGGGCCGTCCTTGAACTCCGGCTTCTTGATGTAGACGATTGCGTCGATGCGGAATCCGCCGACGCCCTTGTCGAGCCAGAAGTTTGCGGCGTCGAAGAGTGCCTGACGCACTTCCGGATTCTCCCAGTTGAGGTCCGGCTGCGCCTCAGCGAACGTGTGCAGGTAGTACTGCTGGCGCTCCTCGCACCACTTCCAGGCTGAGCCGCCGAAGATGGCTCTCCAGTTCGTCGGAGCCGAGCCGTCCGGCTTGGCATCGCGCCAGATGTACCAGTCGGCCTTCGGGTTCGTGCGGTCCTTCTTCGACTCGAGGAACCACGGGTGCTGGTCGGACGTGTGGTTGTAGACGAGGTCCATGACGATGCGGATGTCGCGCTTCTTCGCCTCAGCGATGAGCTCTTCCATATCCTCCATCGTGCCGTAGGACGGGTCAATCCCGCAGTAGTCGGAAATATCATAACCATTGTCGACCATCGGCGATGGGTAGACTGGCGTGAGCCAGATGGCGCCCGTGCCGAGCGACTTCAGGTAGTCGAGATGGCTCGTGACCCCTGGAAGGTCACCCACGCCTGTCCCGGTCGTATCCTGGAAACTCTTTGGATAGATCTGATAGACGATGGATTTCTGCCACCATTTCAATTCACTCATGTATATGCTCCTTTCTTCTGAGAAGCTCCGAGAAATAAGAAAATGGAGTGTGGAGCTCTCCACACTCCACTCTCATTTCTTATTGATGGGACATCAGAAGGAGATGATTGGTGTTTCGTTTACTTTGACGTCGCCGTCAGCAGCTTTCTTCATCTGCGGATAGTCGGCACTGTTCGTGACAGCGAGGATAATCGTATCCTTGTAGCCCGCAGCCTTGATGGCCTCGCGGTTGAAGCCGATGAGCTCGTCGCCGGCCTTGACCTTGGCACCCTGCTTCGTCAGGCAGCGGAAGCCCTTGCCACCCATCTTGACCGTATCGAGGCCGATGTGGATGAGGATCTCAGCGCCGTTGTCGAGGCGCAGGCCAATCGCGTGATAGGAACCTTCCATGATCATGGTGACTTCGCCATCAGCTGGAGCTACGACCATTTCCGTCGTCGGCTCGATGGCAACGCCGTCGCCCATCATCTTCTGGGAGAATACGTCATCCGGTACTTCCGTCATGTCGATGAGTTTGCCGGATGCAAATGCCTTGAGTTTCATCGAGAGGTCCGTCTGAACGGGCTCGCTCGGGTTGGCTGCTGCCTTCGCCTCAACGGCTACGTCAGCGATATCGCCCTTGAGGAGGGCATCGAAGTAGCTGCGGACATTCGGTACGGAGAGGCCGACGATGACCTGGATGGCATGGCCGTTCTTGACGAGGCCGAATGCGCCAGCTTTCGTGAACTTGCTTGTGGATGCGACTTTATCCGGATCAGCGACCGTGACGCGCAGGCGCGTTGCACAGTTCGTGACTTCCTTGATGTTGGACGGACCACCGAGGTTGTCGAGGAAGACCTGAGCCTTCAGAGCTTCAGGGTTGTTGGCAAGACCCTTCTTCTCCATCTCTTTCTTGGCCTTGTACTCGGCTTTCGAGAAGAGCTTATCCTCTTCATCGTCGTCCGTGCGGCCCGGCGTCTTGTAGTCGTTCTTGAGGATGAGGTAACGGAATACGAAGAAGTAGATTCCGGTGAAGCAGAGGCCTACGATGATCTGCATGATGTAGGTGCCTGCATGATACTTGAACAGTGGGATCCAGTTCTGGACGAAGCAGTCGATGAGGCCGCCGCCGAAGTTACCGGAAAGGCCGAAGAAGTAAAGCGTTGCGGAAAGCGTTGCAGCGAGGACTGCATGCACTGCGTAGAGGAGCGGTGCGACGAAGAGGAAGGTGAACTCGAGCGGCTCGGTGATGCCGCAGAGGACAGCCGTGATTGTAGCTGGAATCAGGAGCGTTGCGACCTTCTTGCGTTTCTCTGGCTTAGCACAGACGTACATAGCGAGGGCAGCGCCCGGCAGGCCGAAGACCTTGGACATACCGTGGAGGGCGAAGCCGCCTTCCGGGAACATCTCTTTGAGGGAATGTGCGCTCGTGGCAAAATCATTGAGATGCTGGAGCCAATAAGCCTGGATACCGCCATCGCAGACGGCCGGGCCGAAGATGAACGGCAGGTAGATGAAGTGATGCAGGCCTGCCGGCAGGAGAATGCGTTCGGAGAAGGTGTAGCACCATACGCCGATGATGCCGCTCGTCTTGAGGAAGAACTGGAACTGCTCAATGGCATGCTGGACAGCCGGCCATACGAAGCAGAAGAGCAGGGCCATCGGGATCATGACGGCGAAGCCGACGGCTACGACAAAGGCAGGGCCCTTGAAGATGCCGAGCCAGTCCGGAATCTCGGTATCATAGAAGTGGTTGTGAATCCACGAGGAGCAGCAGGCGATGAAGATGGCGCCGAGCATGCCCATGTCGAGTGTCTTGATGTTCGCGATCATCGCGAGGCCCGTGCCTGCGCCAGCTGCCTGGCTGTAATCCACTCCGAAGAAGCTGCCGTGCAGCGTTAGGAACGCGGAGATGAAGTAGTTGAAGCACATGTAGATGACGAAGGACTCCATTGCGCAGCGCGCAGGTTCCTTTTTCGCGAAGCCGATTGGCACGGCGATGGCGAAGAGGATTGGCATCTGGGCGAATACCGTCCAGGCACCCTGTTCGACGACGAACCAGAAATCATACCAGACGGTGCCTTTATCTGCGATGCTGCCGAGAAGCATCGTGTTCTTGCAGACAATCGAGATGGCAACCGTGAGACCGAAGAATGCGAACAGGATGACCGGCGTGTACATTGCGCCGCCAAACCGCTGCAATTCTTGCATGACGCGATCTTTCTTGATCGACATGTTCATACCCCCTATTTCTTAACATAACTCTTATGAGTTCCTGCCGCCTCGATACTTGCGTATTTGATATGTTATCGATTCGGCTTGTTTTCCCGAGGTGAGTGATTGCAATCCCCCGATCACCCTCTCGGTTATCCTGTATCTAAAGGATACAAAAAAAAGCCCGCGAACGCAATAGTTTCGCGGGTTTCAGGCACAGTGCCCCTTTCGTGTACCATGGTACATTTGGCGTACATCGATACAAGCGAGGCGCGGCAAGGGTTTGCGGGCATTGCCCTTCCCTCTTCCTTTATATTGTTGACTGAATGTTTCTCTCTTTCAAGCGGTGCACGTACATGCGGTACTTGACGTACCAGACCTCGATGAGCATGAAGTACGGCATCATCGACTTGAAGGAGATGTGCTTGCCGTCCGCGGCATCGTAGAGCTGGAACTCTGCCGGCGAGATGTAGAGGTTGACGGTCGAGAGGCTCGCGAGCGTGTTGTCGTGGAGCTTCGTGATGGAGATCAGCGGGATGTCGCGCAGCTGCAGCTCGCGGGCAAACTCGACGACGGCCGGCGTCTCGCCCGACAGCGAGACGATGATGAAGAGGTCATCCTTCGTCAGGGTCTCGAGTACGGAGTAGAACTCCTCGCGGGCCGGGATGTCGTAGAGGAAGACGTTGTCGTAGAAGAACAGGCGCTTGAGCTCCTGCAGGACGTTGGCCTGCACGTAGCCCGAAGCATAGGTAAAGACGCGGTTGGCCTCGTGCACGAGGCGGCTCGCGCTGTCGAAGTTGCGCTTGAAGATCTTCTCCCCCGTCTTGAGGTAGAAGTCACTGAGGTCCTCGAGCACATTCGAGCTGTAGCGCGGTGTCTCCTGCTCCTCCATCTTGAGGATGGCCTTGAGCTCGCCGAAGCCGTCTAGGCCGAGCTTCTGCGCAAAGCGCACGATGGTCGTGCTCGAGACGCAGCAGGCCTTCGCGAGCTCGTGGATGGAGATGTGGCGCGCCACTTCCCTGTGCTGCAGGATGTATTTCCAGATGACCATGTCGGTATCATTGAGTGATTGCCGGTGGGTGTTGATGATTTCGTCGAGACGCATGTCCGTTCCCCCTTAACGAATGCATTTCTTACCTCTTTCATTAAATGATACCATCCCTGCGAGGATACGACAAGGTGTTCCCAAAAAGCATCAGAACATGCCGAGCGTCTTGAGCACGAAGACCCAGCCGAAGATGGTGAAGCACGAGAGGCCCGTCGTGTAGACGACGCAGTTGCCGGCGAGGTCGGCATCGCTGCCCATCTGCTGCGCCATGGCGTAGCCGGCGACGGCACACGGCGTCGCGAAGATGGCCATGAGCGTGACGAGCTCGATGCCGCGGAAGCCGAGGAAGATGGCCAGGCTCAGCATGATGGTCGGCACGATGATGAGCCTGCCGAGAATGCAGCCGATGAGCTGCGGCAAATGCTCGTGGTAGCTGCCGGCCTTGAAAGAAGCGCCGAGGACGATCAGGGCCATCGGCGTCGTCGCCGCGGCGAGCTGGCTGATTGGCTTGAGGATGACCTTTGGCAGAGGGATGCCGAGGACGAGGAAGAGCGTGCCGAAGATGGCACCGAGGATCATCGGGTTCTTGAGCACGCCCAAGAGGATGCCGGGCAGGTAGAAGTGACCGCCGCGGAAGGTCTCGAGGATGAAGACGGAGACGATGTTGTAGATCGGCACGATGATGGCAATCATCATCGTCGGGATGGCCAGCTGGTCGTCGCCGAAGATATTGCTGATGATTGGGATGCCCATGATGACGAAGTTGCTGCGGAAGATGGCCTGGATCATCGCCCCGCGCCGCTTGTTCGACTTCTCGATGAGGCAGATGATGATGCCGCCAATCAGGGCTGAAGCGAGCACGCCGACAGCGCCGAACAGCATGAGATGCGGCCGGAAGGTCTCGGCGAGGTCGGTGGTGTAGATGTTGTAGAACATCATGAAGAAAAAGAAGATCTTGAAGACCATGCGGTTGACATGGGCGAGCTCGAGCTCCGTGAGCAGGCGCATCTTCTTGACGGCAAAGCCGACGAGCATCAAGAAAAACAACGGGATGACTGCGCAGATTGCGACAATCAAGTTACTGACCATAATGATTCCACCTTTCATGATGTGTTCAGTATAGCACAAAAAAAGCCGCTCTTGAAAGCGGTGGTGTGGGATTTATCATTGACATGACTTGATTTTTATGAATTCTCTACAGCGCGTTCTAGATTTTTCTCGCGTGGCGGGGTGGACCTGTTCCGGCTTTGTCTTCCGTTAAATGGGCCTCAAGCTTTGCCCATACGATAAAGGACATTCGCCGCCTGACGCGGCGTTCTGACATCCCTTCTTTTAGCGCATACTGCCTGAGGCCCATCCCTTCGGGCAATCACTCCAGTCCTGTAGGCGGTACAGGTCCACCCCGCCTGCTAGTCTCTTGCGCAGTACTTAGAACGGGCTCGTGCGAGATGTCCAGACGGAGCGAAAGCTACGGCCTATCAGCGAGGAATGCGACATCCCGGCACATCCCGCTGGGCAATCGCTGCGCTCCTGCAGGCAGAATACATCCCCCCGCCCCTAAAGTCAGGCTGTCCATGTCTAGGACGGAGCTCGATATGCTCGTTCAGATGGAGCGTCGTGACAGCGCGACTCTTCCCATCCCCCAAAGTGGCTGCGTTTCTTTTAAGCAGCCAGTGCGAGCCCTCGCCAAGTGCTGCCGGCGTGCCTAACAGGCGGGGGTACCTGTTTCGCCTGCAGGCGTGCAGTGATCGCCCGCAGGGCTGTGTCCCAAGGATATCGCCCCTAGCGCGCCGATGTCAGAACGACGCGGCAGGCGGCGAAGTAACCTCAAAGGCAGGCGTATCATGGGACACATTCAACGGAACGCCGAAGCCGAAACAGGTGCCCCCGCCAGATAAGAATGAGACTAGACCGCGCAGCCACACACCTATTTTATTCACCATCTGTTGCGGATCTTCCAGAATTCGGGGCTCAGCATGACGAGCAGGGTGAAGAGCTCGAGGCGGCCCATGAGCATCTCGATGCAGAGGATGCTCTTGGAGAAGTCGGAGAGGCCGGCGAAGGTGCAGGTGGCGCCGGCGATGCCGAAGGCGGGGCCGACGTTGCCGAGTGTGGTGACGCTAATGCCGAGGGCGTCGAAGGCGCCGATGCCGTCGAAGGTCAGAAGCAGTGCCCAAAAGACAATGCAAAAGATGTAGAGGAAGAAAAACTGCCCGACGCGCAGCAAAGTGTCGCTGCCGACCTCGATGCCGTTCATGTGCGCGCGGATGACGCGGCGCGGGCTGAGCTTCTGGTGCACGACGGCCCAGGCGTTCTTGGCGAGCAGGACGACGCGGGAGACCTTGACGCCGCTGGCCGTCGACCCGGCGCAGCCGCCGCTGATCATGAGCATCATCAGGACGCCCTTTGCGAAGGCCGGCCACTGGTCGAAGTCAGCGGAGACGAAGCCAGTCGTCGAGAGCGAGCCGACCTGGAAGCTCGCGTAGCGGAAGGCCTCGACGGGCTGCATGCCCATCGCATCGACGAGGTTCACGGTGATCAGAAGCATGGCCGCCGCGAGGATCACGAGGTAGGCCCGGAACTCCGTGTTGTTTCTCAGCACGCGCGGTCCCTTTTTCCAGACGCGGTAGTAGAGGCCGAAGTTGCCGCCCGCGAGGATCATGAAGAAGGTCATCCAGCCCTCGAGCGCGGGGTTGTCGAAGTGCATGGCGTTGTCGTCGTAGAGCGAGAAGCCGCCCGTGCCGAGCGTGCTCATCGCGTGCGCGATGGCGTCGAGAAAGGTGAGGCCGCAGCAGAGGTAGATGACGCAGGCCGTCATCGTGAAGACCATGTACATGAGAAAGAGCGAGCGCGTCATCTCGCGCAGGCGCGGCAGCACGCGGTCGCGCGTCGGGCCCGTCGTCTCAGCGTTGTACATGTAGACGGTACTCTGGCCGGCCTGCGGCAAGAGCGCGATGAAGATGACGATGATGCCGAGACCGCCGAACCAGTGCGTCATCATGCGCCAGAACAGGATGCTGAACGGCTGCGACTCGATGCTCGTCATGACGGTCGCGCCTGTGCCCGTGAAGCCCGAGATGCTCTCGAACAGGCCGTCGAGGAAGCCGAGCGAGCCACTCAGAAGGTACGGCAGCATGCCGAGGAAGGTCGCGAGCAGCCAGCCGAGCCCCGTGATGGCCGCGCCCTCGCGCATCGTCAGCTGTTCGTTGCCGGAACGGCCGTGCACGCGCAAAGCGAGCCCCATGAGCACGCAGATGCAGATGGAGACGGCAAAGGCCGGCGCACTCCTCTCCCAGCCGTAGAGCGCCATGAGGAAGGGAATGCCGAGGATGACGGCCTCCGCCAGGACGAGGCGGCCGAGTACGTAACATATGATGTTCTGGTTCATGCCGTCAGTCCTTTCCCTTTCATTTTACCGATAGAATCGCATCACCAATGGCGCCCGACGGAGCGGATGCCGCCGTCGAGCAGCACGAAGAACGAGAAGAGCTCGATGCGGCCGATGATCATGATGAAGGTGCAGAAGAGCTTCACCCAGCCGGGCGCCGCCGCGAAGCTCCAGATGCCGAAGAGGTCAGCCGTCGAGCCCGCGCTCGTCAGACAGCCCGCCGCGACGCCCATTGCCTGCATGAGGCTGATGCCCGAGAGCGAGATGACGAGCGTCGAGACGATGAAGATGCTCAGGAACAGAAAGAAGAACGACAGGATGCGCCCGACGATCTTCATCGGCACGGGCAGCCCGTCGACCTTGATGCTCACGACCATGTGCGGGTGCATCGTATGGCGGATCTCCGTCATGCTCATGCGCATGAGAACGAGCAGGCGCATGACCTTGATGCCGCCGCCGGCCGAGCCGATGCAGCCGCCGACGAAGACGAGCACGAAGAGCATGAGGCGCGAGAAGTCCGGCCAGTCCCAGCACGGCGCGGAGACGAAGCCGCCCGTCGACAGGAAGGCCGCGACCTGGAACAGGCCGTAGCGCAGGCTCTCTGCCGCATCGTAGGTGCCCGTGCGGCAGAGGTTCCAGGCGACGAGCGCGCCGCTCACGAGGAAGAGACCCGCATAGGCCTGCAGCTCCGTGTCGCGCAGCATCAGGCGGAAGCTCAGCCTGTCCCAGACCTTCCAGCAGAGCAATGGATTGAGCCCCGAGAGGAGCATCGAGATGCCGGCCGCGAGCTCCAAGGGGATGCTGTCGCGCGCGAGGAAGTAGCCCGGCTCGGCCGAGCCGCTCGACGAGAGCGTCACCATCGCCTGCGTCAATGCCGAGAACGGGTCGAGTCCGGCGGCGAGGTAGAGCAGGAAGGAGAGCGCCGTGAGGCTGGCGTAGACACCAAAGCCCTGGCGGGCCGACTCGGCCATCTTATTCCAGACGGGGCTGAAGAAGATGCTCTGGCGCGCGGAGAGCGTCAGGCCGAAGCAGCCGCTGACCTGCGGCAGGACGGTCGAGAGGATGATGATGAAGTTGAGGCCGCCGAGCCAGTTGAGGATGCTGTGCCAGAGGACGAGGCCCCGCATCATGTCGCCGCGCGCGTAGTCGAGACAGGAGACGCCCGTCGTCGTGACGGCCGCCACGCTCTCAAAGAAGGCATCGACGGGATTCACTAGGATGCCCGAAAGCACATAGGGCATCATGCCGAGGATGGAGAGCAGTGGCCAAACGAGCACCATGAAGAGCGCGCCCTCCCAGACATTGATCTGGCGCTTGTGGTCGCGGCCGAGCCAGCTGAAGGAAAGGCCGAGCGCGATGGCGAGCACGGCAGGCACGAGGAAAATCCAGCTCTCTTCGTGCCAGAGCAGGCTGTCCGCAAAGGGCGCGAGCAAGGCGAGCCCCACGATCTCCGCAACGCTGCCCATGAGCAGCCAGAAGATGTCCAGCTGGCGTTTTCTCCGTTGGAACTTGATCATCTCATTCCCTGCCCTTGAAATACTGCATGACTTTCTTCGAGAACTGCGTCTGGATGAAGAGGATGGTCCGGTCGCCCGGCTGCAGGACGGTCGCGCCGTTCGGGATCACGGCCTCCCCGTCGCGCACGTAGGCGCAGACGAGGCAGGCGCGCGGCAGCTTGGCCTCCATCAGCGGCTTGCCCGCGACGGGCGCGCCCTCCTGCACGATGACCTCGACGGCCTCGGCCTTGGCGCCCTCGAGCAGCGAGACCGAGACGACGCCGCCGCGGCGCGCGAAGGCCAAGACCTCGCTCGCTGAGAGCAGGCGGGCCGAGAGAACGATGTCGACGCCGACCTTCTCCATGAGCTCCACGTACTCGTTGCGCGCGACGCGCACGACCGTCTTCGTCTTGTTGTGCGACATGTGGCGCGCGAGCAGTGCCAGCATGAGATTGAGCTTGTCGTCCTCCGTCAGGCAGACGACGACGTCCGCCTCGGCCACGCCCTCCTCGGTCAGGAGGTCGATGTCCGTGCCGTCACCGCAGATGGCGATACCGTCAACGAGCTTATCCGCCATGAGGCGGCAGCGATCCGGGTCCTTGTCGATGACCTTGACGCGCACGCCCTGCTTCTCGAGCATCGGCGCGAGCGCGCGGCCTGCGCGGCCCGCGCCGATGATGACGACGCGGTGCAGCTTGCGGGCGTCGCGCTGCACGAAGGTCTGGCTGAACTTCTCGATCTCCTCCGGGATGCCGATGAAGTAGGCATTGTCGTGCGGCAGCAGGCAGTCGTCGCCGTGCGGGATGATCATGCGGTGATCGCGGAAGATCATGCCGGCCAGCACGCCCTTCGGGAATTCGATGTCCTTGAGCGGGATGTTCGCCAGTGGCGACGAGCGGCGCACCTTCGTCTCGAACAGCCGGATCTTGCCGTGCGCGAAGTCTTCGACGTCGAGGGCGGCCGGCGTCATGAGGATGCGGTTGATCTCGTTCGCCGTGATGAGCTCCGGGTTGAGCATGAGGTCGATGTCGAAGTTCTCCTTGAGGTAGTCCTTCGCCTCGCTCATGAACTGCATGTCGCGGATGCGGGCGATCGTGTGGCGGATGCCGTGCTTCTTCGCGAGGATACAGGCGACCATGTTGACCTCGTCGCTAGCCGTCACGGCGATGAGGATGTCGGCCCCGCGGATGTCGGGGTCGTTCATCGTGATGGGGCTCGCGCCGTTGGCGAAGATGGTCAGCACGTCGAGCGTGTTCTTGACCGCCTCCAGCTGGCTTTCATCGTGATCGATGACGATCACATCGAACTGTTCTTTTGAGAGGAGCGCGGCAATGCTGTAGCCCAGTTTGCCCGCTCCGACCACGACAATACGCAAGACGGCGACCTCCTATACACGATACATACACTCAGACTCCCTCATTATACCATCTCTGCCCATATCCAACAAAATTTTGATGCCAGACAAAAAAGACAGGGGCCCTTGGCCCCTGTCTCTGGAGTGAGATATGTGGATCTTTGAGGTATTCTTCTTACTCAGCGAAGAGTTCCGTCGAGAGGTAGCGGTCGCCCGTGTCCGGCAGCAGGGCGACGATGTTCTTGCCCTCGAATTCCGGACGCTTGGCGAGCTCGATGGCTGCTGCGAGAGCTGCGCCCGAGGAGATGCCGATGAGCACGCCCTCGACATGGGAGAACTGGCGGCCGTACTTGAAGGCATCGTCATTCGAGATAGCGATGACCTCATCGTAGACCTTCGTGTCGAGCGTCTCCGGCACGAAGCCAGCGCCGATGCCCTGGATCTTGTGCGGGCCAGCCTGACCCTTCGAGAGGACCGGGCTCGTCTCCGGCTCGACTGCGACGACGTGGATGCCCTTGTCCTGCTTCTTGAGGTAGTGGCCGACGCCGGAGAGCGTGCCGCCCGTGCCTACGCCAGCGATGAAGGCATCGACTTTGCCGTCGAGGTCGTTGTAGATCTCCGGGCCCGTCGTCGCCTCATGGGCAGCCGGGTTGGCCGGGTTGGCGAACTGCTCCGGAATGAAGGAGTTCGGCGTCTCCTTGGCGAGTTCTTCTGCCTTGGCAATCGCGCCCTTCATGCCCTTGGAACCGTCCGTCAGGACAATCTTCGCGCCGTATGCCTTGAGCAGATTGCGGCGCTCGACGCTCATCGTCTCCGGCATCGTCAGGATGGCCTTGTAGCCGCGGGCTGCTGCGACGCTGGCGAGGCCGATACCCGTGTTGCCGGAAGTCGGCTCGATGATCGTTGCGCCCGGCTTGAGCTTACCATCCTTCTCAGCCTGCTCGATCATGGCCTTGGCGATGCGGTCCTTGACGGAGCCGGCCGGATTGAAGTACTCGAGCTTCACGAAGATGTTAGCCTTGAGGCCATTGGCCTTGATGAAGTTGTTGGCCTTTAAGAGCGGCGTGCCGCCAATCAGTTCCGTGACGCTGTTGTAGATTTTACCCATGGTGAATACCTCCATTTATCTGATTATGTTCAATGCTAAGTGAAAACATATATGATTAATATGTTTATATAGTAGCACAGCCCCTGCCGCTTGTCAATAGGGATTGACTTTTTCCTGCATTTTTAATATGATATAGTACACAAGCATGACATATATTTTCAATATGATTATCTGAGAAACGAGGGAATATAGATGAAGATTTCTGCTAAAGGCCGCTATGGCCTCGCTGCCATGACGTATCTCGCGCGCAATTACGCCGCTGGCACGCCGATCACGATCGTCAGCATCTCGGAGAAGCTCGGCATCTCCAAGATCTACCTCGAGCAGGTCTTTTCCCTGCTGAAGCGCGCCCGCCTCGTCAACTCCATCAAGGGCAGCCAGGGCGGCTATCAGCTGGCCCGTCCACCGCGCGAGATCACGCCGTACGACATCCTCTCCTCCATCGAGCTCTCCCTGATGGAAAAGACGGCTCCCGCCGCCCAGGAGAAGATGCCCGAACTCGACCGCGCCCTCGCCTCCTGCGTCTTCACGCCGCTCGACGAGGCCATCCAGAAGGCGCTTTCCGCCATCTCGCTCGACGACATCCTCACGGCCATCGACCAGGAGAAGTCGGCTGAGAGCCTCATGTACTTCATCTGACGTGCCCTGACCGCGGTCCAACGGTGAGCAATATACACAAAATACGGCAAGACTTTGACTATTTCAGAGTTCTGCCGTATCCTTTGCGCGAAATTATGCCCATTATGCAACAATTCATATAGAAAACGTTATCTGAATGAGATTAATTCCATAAAATGGACCAGTTTTCCAGCTATAGCCGTAAAATACAGGTTAACATCAGATTCAATCTGTAGTATAATAGCCGTAAGTTGTGAAGGAATACGCCCCTATCCCTATCATCGCTTACAACAGTCCGCAAGTTTTCTGTGCATGGCAGGAGGAGCCGGTCCGTCCGGGTCCTGCTGTCATGCCGTCGGTTATGTTGGAGGTGTTTCCCATGATGATCGACAATATCCGCGTTATCATCGAACAGGGTCCCTTCTCCGCGGAAGACGCACAGTATTATATCGAACGTATCAAAGCTACCACGAAATTCACATTGAAGAAAGTCACATTTACGCGTTCCGATACTTATCTGGATATCCGCTATGCATTTGCAGAGATTCCATTTGAGCGTATCCGCCGAGTTGCATTGGCGGCCCCACCGGAAAAACGTGCTGTAAATAACTGATCCCATCAGTTCTGTTTGCAAAGAGAAAGCCCCGAAGCAATGCTTCGGGGCTTTTTCTGTATGACATGTCAGGGATTGAAGTGGAAGGCGTCGAGCTCCCAGACACGGCCCGTGACCGTCTCGAGCGGGGCGTCGGCTTCGATGCGCAGCTCGGGTCGGATGTTCTTCTCGGGGAAGACGAGCAGGCTCGCCGCTTCCTCGCCATGCTGGAAGAACGCCTCGACGGCTGCGCGGTCGACGAAGAGCTGCAGCGAGAGCACGTTGTCGACGAACATCTTGAAGCGGCGCACACCGCGGCCGCCATTCTTCATGCCCGTGCGGTCGATTGTCATGACCTGCGTCGTGCGGTCGTACGCGAAGACCGTCTTCTCGAGGCCGTAGGCCAGCGTCATCGTGACCTTCTGCGCTTCGCCCAGCGTGATGTCCATGAGGACCTCCGAGCCGTCAAACAGGCGCGTGAGGACCTTGCTCTCCATGTCGGCGTCGATGTCAATGGCCGAGCTCTCGATGCGCAGGGCCTTGAGTTCTGCGGCTGGGCGCGAGAAAATGTGCCCCTGGCGCAGGGTCAGCACGCGCGGCAGAGTCAGGCTGTACATCCAGCCCTTCTCACTCGTCGGGTACTCCGCATCCTTGTCGGGCATGCCCATCCAGCCGAGCAGGATGTGGCGGCCTTCATGCTGGACGACCTGCGGTGCGTAGAAGTCGAAGCCGTGGTCAAGCTCCTGGAATTTCGTGTGCTGCATCATGTCCATACTGTCGAGCGACAGGTGGCCTGCGATGTAGCCGGCCTGGTAGATGTTCTGGCGGTCGAACTCGCGCGCCTCGAGTCCCTGCGGGCAGAAGATCAGGGCGTCGTAGCTGCCGAAGTGCAGCATGTTCGGGCACTCCCACATGTAGCCGAAATCCTTGAGGCGCGTCTTGAGCTCACCGAGGTTCTGCCAGCCCTCTTTCGTCTCCTTGTAGATGAGGACCGTGCCGCGCGGCTTCTCCTCGTCAGCCTGTGCGCCGATGACGAAGTAGCGCTTGCCGTGGCGGTGGAAGAGATACGGGTCGCGGAAGTGGCCCGTGATGCCCTCGGGGCTGTCCGGCACGACGATCGCGCCCTTCTCGACATGGCCGTCCTCCTGCAGCGTGCCGAAGCGCTGCGCCGGCGTGCGCACGCCGTCATTCTTGGCGTTGCAGGTGTAGAAGACGTGGACCTTGCCCTTCTCCGTGAAGCCGCAGCCCGAGTAGCAGCCGTCCTTGTCGTGCTCGTCGCTCGGCCAGAGCGAGAGCTCCGGCATCGAGTAGTGGACGAAGTCGCGCGTCCGGACATGCGCCCAACACTTGTTCTTGTGCTCGCAACCGAGCGGATTCCACTGGTAGAAGATATGGTATTCGCCATCCGCGAACGTCAGGCCATTCGGGTCGTTGATGAGGCCGAACGGCATCTCGAGATGGAAGCGGTTGTGCCAGCGGTCCGTCAGTGGGAAGCCTGCCGCCACCTTGGCGTCGATGGCCTTCTTGTCAAACTTTTCCATTAGAGAGTCTCCCTTCTATAACAAGAAAAGGGCTGCCGTAACAGGCAGCCCCATCAGTAGTTCTTACGCTTCGTCCTCTTTTTCCGGGTTAAACAGCGTGAACGTCAGAGCAAACGCTACGGCGAAACCAACGACATTGACGAGGATGTACTGCGGCAGGTGATCGAGGTACAAGAGCGTACCCGGCAGGACCGTGATGCCCATGCCCGTGCCAGCGAGGTGCAGGAAACCGGCAATGCCGCCTGCGCAGGCGCCGCCGACGAGTGCATAGAGGAACGGCTTCATGAGGCGCAGGTTGATACCGAAGATGACCGGCTCCGTGATGCCGAGGAAGGCCGGGACGATTGAGGAAACGTAAAGAGCGCGCTTCTTCTTATTCTTCGTGCGCGCTGCAACAGCGGCAGCGGCACCGCCCTGTGCGATGATAGCGCCCGTGATGATGGCGTTGAACGGATCGACGCCCGTCGTGGCGAGCAGCTGGACCTCAAGGGCATTGAAGACGTGGTGGACACCGAAGACGACGATGACCTGATGGATGCCGCCGACGATGAAGCCGCCGACGCCGTACGGAAGGGCGAGGAACGTCTGGATGGCGCCGAAGACGGCGAGCTCGATCCAGTGCATGATCGGGCCGACGATCAGGAGACCGAGGATCATGGAGATGAAGAGCGTCAGGAACGGCGTGACGATGAGGTCAATGACGTCCGGAATGAAGGTCTTGAGCCATTTCTGAAGCTTCGCGGCAAAGATGCCGAGGACGAGGGCCGGCAGGACGGAGCCCTGATAGCCGACGACCGGTACGCTGAGGCCGAAGATGTCCATCATGATCGGCTGTGCTTCACCGGCGGCAATCGCGTAGGCATTCGGCAGTTGCGGTGCGACGAGCATGAGGCCGAGGACGATGCCGATGACCGGCGTGCCGCCGAAGCGCTTCGTCGTGGACCAGCAGACGAGGGCTGGCAGGAAGGCGAAGGCCGTATCCGTGAGAATCTGGCTCATGCGCAGGACGTTGTCACTGAACTGGACGCCGAGGCTCAGGCAGGCGCCGCGCAGGCCCATGAAGAGACCGGTCGCGACGAGGACTGGGATAATCGGCACGAAGACGTCGCCGAGCGTGCGAGAGATCTTCTGGGCCATCGACATCTGTGCATATGCCTCAGCCTTGTTGTTGCTGGCACCAGCGAGGCCCGTGCCGGCGACGAAGGCATCGTACACCTTGTCGACAAAGCCCGTGCCGAGGATGATCTGGTACTGGGCCGCTGCAAAGAACTGGCCCTTGACGCCGTCGATGTTCTCGATGGCCTTCGCGTCGAGCTTCGACTTGTCGTTGATGATCAGGCGCAGGCGCGTCGCGCAGTGCTCGGCGCTGCGGACGTTGTCATGGCCGCCGACGTACTTCCAGATGAGCTTCGCGACGCGCTCTTCCTTTGGCAGGTCGCTGTAGTCTTCCTCCGGCTCTGCCGACGCAGCGGCTGCATCCACCTCCGGGGCGGCTTCTTCTGCCGGCTCTGCCGTGACCGTCGTGATCTCCTTATCGCCGAGCGCGACCGTGATCTTGTCGTAGTCGAAGGCGTTCGTCACGAGGACCGGCGTCGTCGTGTCGTAGCCGGCCGACTTGATGCCCTCCGGGTCGAACTCCAAGAGCAGCTGGCCCTTCTTGACCGTATCGCCCTGTGCGATCTTGGCGTCGAAGTACTTGCCGCCGAGGTTGACCGTGTCGATGCCGACGTGAATCAGGATGTCCGCGCCGTCCTCAGCATGGATGCCGATGGCGTGCTTCGTGCCGAAGAGCACCGTGACCGTGCCGTCGACCGGCGAGTAGACCTTGCCGTCCGGGTCCTTGACGGCAGCACCCTTGCCCATCGCGCCGCTCGCAAAGGCCGGGTCCTTGACATCTTTCAATTCGATGAGCTGTCCGTTCAGCGGACTGTCCAAGCGAATCTCTTTCATGAAGATTTCCCCTTTCTTTATTCCTCTCGTTTGACTCTGATTCTTCGTTATGAGACCGTTTTCATAATCCAAGTGTATAACGAAGCGAGCGTTTTGTCAAGAAAAAAGAGTGTCATTCCTGAATCATATCGCGGAACTTCGTGTACTCCTTCTGGAAGTAGAGTCGGACCGTGTCAACAGGGCCATTGCGGTGCTTGGCGATGATGACTTCTGTCTGGTTCTTCTTGTCCGTATCCTTGTCGTAGTAGTCTTCGCGGTAGAGGAACATGACGATGTCGGCGTCCTGCTCGAGGGAGCCGGACTCGCGCAGGTCGGAGAGCATCGGGCGCTTGACCTGGCGCGCCTCGACGGAGCGCGAAAGCTGCGAGAGTGCGATGACCGGCACGTTGAGCTCGCGCGCGAGCGCCTTGAGGGAGCGCGATATCTCAGAGATCTCCTGCTGGCGGTTGTCGCCGTTCTTGCTCGGTCTGCCCTGCATGAGCTGCAGGTAGTCGATGACGATGAGGTCGAGGCCATGCTCCGCCTTGAGGCGGCGCGCCTTCGAGCGCAGGTCCATGACGGTGATGCCCGCCGTATCGTCGATGTAGATCGGCGCGCGGTTGAGCTTGTCGGCGACAGTGACGAGATGCGACCAGTCCTCGTCGTCGAGCTGGCCCGTGCGCAGCATCTGGGAATCGATGTCGCCCTCAGAGCAGAGCATGCGCTGCATGAGCTGCTCCTTGCTCATCTCGAGCGAGAAGAAGGCGACCTTGCCGCCGTGCAGGCCGACGTACGAGGCGATGTTCAGCGTGAAGGCCGTCTTGCCCATCGACGGGCGTGCGGCGACGAGGATGAGGTCGGAGGCCTGCAGGCCGCTCGTCAAGCGGTCGAGGTCCTTGAAGCCCGTCGGCAGGCCCGTGATGCCCCCCTTCGACTCGTAGAGCACGTTGATGTGCTCGAACGTCCGCATGATGATGCTCTTGAGCGACTCGAAGCCATTTGACGCCTGTGCGCCCGCCACGGCGAGGATCTTCTGCTCGGCCGCATCCATGATGTTCTCGACCGGCTGCGTGTCCTCATAGGCAGCGCTGGCAATCTCCGTCGCCGCGTCGATGAGGCGGCGCAGCTCGGCCTTCTCCTTGACAATCTTCGCGTGGTACGCAACATTGGCCGCCGTCGGCACGATGTTGGCGATCGTCGTGATGAACGGGATGCCACCGACCTTCTCGAGCTCGCCGTCCTTGCGCAGCTGCTCGGTCAGCGTGACGAGGTCGACCGCCTCGTCGTTCTCGGCGAGCTTCAGCATCGCATCGTAGACGCGGCGGTGCGCCTCGCGGTAGAAATCCTCCGGCTGCAGGATCTCCTGCGCCTCGACAATCGCCTCTTTCTTGATCATCATCGCACCGAGGACCGCCTGTTCTGCCTCGATGTTCTGAGGCGGCACACGCTCTGGTAATGCCATCTTTATTCCTCCTCGAAAATCAGCTGGAATGCCTCCTCAGCCGTCTCCACCGCATGGATGTCGAGGCCCAGGAGGTCTTCTGGGATGTCGCGCTCGTTCTCCTTCGGGATCACGAGCGTCTTGATGCCGGCCTGGCGCGCGCCGTACGCCTTCTCGAAGACGCCGCCCACGGGGCGCACGCGCCCCGCCAGCGAGATCTCACCCGTCACGGCCACGTCCTGGCGTATCCTGCGGCCCGTCACAGCGCTGACGATGCAGGCGAGGATGGCCGTGCCGGCACTCGGCCCGTCGATATTGCCGCCGCCGATGACGTTGATGTGCACGTCGTAGTCGTGGATGTCCTTGCCGGTCAGCTGGCGCATGACCGAGGCAGCATTGAAGACGGAGTCCTTGGCCATGCTGCCGGCCGTCTCATTGAAGCGCACCGTGCCCTTGCCCTTCTCGCGCGCGGGGAAGGCGACGGCCTCGATCTCGATGACGGAGCCGAGGAAGCCCGCAACGCCGAGGCCGAAGATGTGGCCTTGCACGGCGGTGTGACGCGCCTTCTTCGTGACGAACTGGTAGAGGCGCGAGACCTGCGCGACCTCGTAGACGGCCTCGCGGCCAATCGTCAGGCCCTCCATCCTGCCGTCAGCCTTCTCGAGCGCGAGGCTGTAGGCATCAGCGAGGATGTTGATGGCCTTGCGCCCCTCGACCGTGTACTCGGAAATCAGCGCTGCGACGCCGGGCTCGAGCGCAACCTTGAGCTTCGCGGCCGCGTTCTGCACGATGGCCTCGATGTGCTTCGGCGTCAGCGGCTCGAAGTAGATCTCGGCGCAGCGCGAGCGCAGGGCCGGGTTGATGTGGCCGGCGTCGCGCGTCGTCGCGCCGATCAGCACGAAGTCCGCCGGCGCGCCCTCCTCGAAGAGCTTGCGGATGTAGGGCGGGACCTTCGGGTCCGTCGGGTCATAGTAAGCCGACTCGAAGTAGGCGCGCTTGTCCTCGAGGACCTTCAGGAGCTTGTTCTGCAGCATCTCGTCCATCTCGCCGATCTCGTCGATGAAGAGGATGCCGCCGTGTGCCTCCGTGACGAGGCCTGGCTTCGGCTCAGGGATGCCGCTGTCCGCGAGCGTCTTCTGCGCGCCCTGATAGATCGGATCGTGCACCGAGCCCAAGAGCGGATTCGTGATGTCGCGCGGGTCCCAGCGCAGCGTCGTGCCGTCCGTCTCGACAAAAGGCGCGTCCTCGCGGAACGGCGAGGCTGGCTTCTTGCGCGCCGCTTCGAGCACGAGGCGCGCGGCCGTCGTCTTGCCGACGCCCGGCGGGCCGTAGAGCAGCAGGTGCTGCGGGTACGGTGAGGAGAGCTTGGCGAGCAGGGACTTTACAGCGCGCTCCTGCCCGACGATCTCACTGAAGTCGCGCGGGCGCAAGAGCTCCATGACGGACTGCGTCAGGTGGATGCTGTCGAGCTTTTCGAGCTTCTCGCGCTTCTGTGCGTCCTGCGGCGTCTCCGCGTCCTGCTTCTCCTCCTTGATGACTTGCTTGCGGATGTCGTCGACGTAGTCCTGATGCTCCTGCTCGAGCTTCTCGTTGACCTTCTTCTCGATGCGGTCCTCCACGTCCTTGCGCGCGCGCTTCTCGGCGATGCGTTCCGTCAACTGCTGGAGCACGTCCGGCAGCTCCGCTTCGCGCGGGGCCGGATGCAAGAGCGGGTCCTCGTCGAGGATGCGCTGCAGGGCCAGCACGCGCTCACAGCGCCCCGTGGAGCGCAGCAGGTCCATCGCGTTCATGCGCCCGGCCTGGATGACGAGCGAATCCGCGCCGATGAGGTCGATGAGCGCCTGATAGAGCGCGTCGATCTCGCGGTCAATCGGCAGGACTTCAGGCTGCTGCACGCCCTCTTCCTGCTCTGGACGCTCCTTCTGCCTGTCCTGCTTATCCTGATGGAAAAAACGATTGAAAAAGGACATAGTCCCTCCTTATACTTCATGATACTGCATGAATCAAAAAGCCCCCTCTTGCGAGGAGGCTTCTTCCTGGTCAATCACTCTGCGACGACGCTGACCTTGATCTTGCTCGTGACAGTCGGATGAACCTTGATGACCGCCTCGTAGACGCCAGTGCCCGTCACTTCACCCTGGATGGTGATCTTGCGCTTGTCGATGTCGATGTGCTGCTTCTTGAGCGCCTCCGACACGTCCTTGCCCGTCACGCTGCCGAAGAGCTTGCCGCCCTCGCCGATGCGGACCGGGATCTTGACCTCAACCTTCTCGAGCTGCTTGGCCATGAGCTTGGCCTCGTCGGCGGCCATGGCCTCCTTGCGGGCCTTGGAGCCGGCCTGTGCGTTCGCCACGTTGAGGTTCTGTGCGGTGGCCAGCACTGCTGCCTTGCGCGGCAGCAGGAAATTGCGGCCGTAGCCCTCCGATACCTCGACGATATCGCCTTTTTTACCGAGTTTCTTAACGTCCTGCTGTAAGATTACTTTCATCTTGATCAAACTCCTCTATGTACTTCTTGGCAATCTCGATTGCCTTTTGCTTGATATCTTCGACATTGCCGCCCTTGATCTGGGCGCCGGCGACGTTCTGGTGGCCGCCGCCACCAAACGCCTCCATGATGACCTGGACATTGAGCTCGCCCGTCGAGCGCGCGCTGATGCCCACCGTGTCCTCCGTGAGCTGGAAGACGACGATGCTCATGCGCACGTTCTCGATGCGCAGCAGCGAGTCTGCGACCTGCGCCGCGATGACCTGGCCGTTCGAGATGAGCTCGGGACAGGTCGAGACGATGAGGCCGCCCTCGTAGAACTCTGAGCGCGCCTCTGCCTTCGCGAGCGCGACCGTCGTCTCGTAATCCGTGCGGAAGAGATGGCGGACCATGACGGGATCGGCACCGCTGCGCCGCAGGTAGGCTGCGGCATCGAAGGTGCGCACGCCCGTCTGCACGGCGAAGTTCTTCGTGTCGACGACGAGGCCCGAGTAGAGCGCCGTGGCCTCGACACGCGAGAGCACGAGGTTGTCGCTGAAGTACATCAAGAGCTCCGTGACGAGCTCACTCGACGAGCTCGAGGCCGGCTCGATGTAGACGAGCAGCGGATTCTTGATGAAGTGCTCGCTGCGGCGGTGGTGGTCGATGACGATGACGCGGTGGATGCGCTCGAGTAGCGCCGGCGCCGCGACGAGGTGCGGGATGTGCGTGTCGACGACGACGAGCACAGGGTTGAGCGCCGTCATGTTGACGAGATCACTTGCCCGCACGATGATGTCCTGGTACTCCTCGTTGTCCTTGAGGATATCGGAGAACTTGCCGATGCCCTCATTCATGTCGGACAGCACAATCTTGACGGGCTTGCCGAGCTGGCGCGCCATCTTGGCCACGCCCATCGAGGCGCCGAAGCAGTCGAAGTCCTCGTTGTGGTGGCCCATGACGAAGACGGCGTCCGCGCCGTCCATGATTTCACGGATGGCATGAGCGACGACGCGCGCCTTGACGCGCGTGTGCTTCTCCACGGCCTTCGCGCGGCCGCCGAAGAACTGCGTCTTGCCGCCGATCTGCACGGCGACCTGGTCACCGCCGCGGCCGAGCGCGAGGTCAAGCCCCGCCTGGGCCTGCGTGCCGAGGTCGGCCATGCTCTGGCAGTCGGCTACCGCCACGCCCATCGACAAAGTGACGGGCAGGCGGTTCGCGCTATGCAGCTGGCGGACCTTGTCGAGGATGTCGAAACGGGCCGCGATGGCCTTGTCGAGTGCCTTGCGCTCGAGGATGACGACGTAGAGGTCATCCGACACGCGCCGCATGAAGCCGCCGAGGCTCTTCATCCAGTTGTCGAGCTGCTGGTTGACCGAGAGCAAAAGCGCTGTGCGCGCCGCCTCGTCGAGGCCCTGGATGACCTCATCGTAATTGTCAATCTGGATGTAGGCGAGGACCGTACGGCTAAGCTTGTACGAATTGCGCAAGGTCTCGAAGCCCGTGATGTCCTGCACGTAGAGCGCCATCAGCGGCGTCTGATGCGGCGGCACGGGGACAGGCCGGTAGCGCACCTGATAGTAGTGGTCCTCATTGGCGAAGACGTACTCGCCGACTGTGCCCCAGACCGGCCCGATGATGATGGCGGGCCAGATATCCTTGACATCCGTATCCTGCTCCGGCTTCGTGCCGGCGTACTCCGCCATGCGCTCATTGCACCACTGGATGCGTCCCTCCTGATTGACGATCAGGATGCCCTGCGGCAGGTCCTCGATGGCGTAATTCATCATCTCATTGAGGTTGCGCACGACATTGCGGCAGTAGCGCTCAAAGCGCCGAGAGCGGTCGTGGCAGCGCTCCTTTGCAAAGAAGGCGAGGCAGAGCCAGACGACGAAGGAGATCGCGGCGATGAAATGATTGTAGCACGACAGGATGCCGATGAGCATCAGTATGACGAACAGATGTATCGAAAGATCGATCCATGCCGAGAGATTCCGCGGCATTGTTTCACCTCATTCCTATTATGCGCGACGACCTTGGCGGTCGCCACGCCCCGTTCAGGATGTTCCGTACGTTCAGGACGTCTTCTTGCCGAAGCGGCGTCGATAATCGAACAACATATCGAAAAGGCCTGTGAAGGCCAGGATCTGCACGAGGACGCCGCCGAGCAGCACGAAAGCGTAGAGGCAGACGCGCATGACCTTGCCCACGCGGAAGCGGTCCATGGCATAGCTCATGAGCGAGAGGCCCTGGATGACACCGGCGCCCATCGCCACCATGTTGAGGTTGAAGGCCGCCTGATAAAGCGGCTGTATCTCACGCGAGCCGCCCCAGTAGATGCCGACGAGTGCAAAGCCGAGCAGGTACAGGAAGAACTGCGGCAGGCGCCACTCCGCGAAGGGCGGCAGCTGCGGCACGGACTCGCCGAGGCGCTGCAGGACGCGGCTGCCAATGATGTAGGCGACGGCTGCGTCGAGCAGGCCCATAACGCCGACGATGAACGGCAGCAGAAGGCTCAGGTACGTCAGCGCCTCCTGGACCTGCGCGCGGCTCGCATCGATGGCGGCCTTGTCGAGGCCCATCTGTTCGTAGACGGCAAACGTCTGGTCAAAGCTCTGCTGCATGACATCCATCTGCATGTTGAGCGGATTGACAGAAGTCAAGAGGAACAGCAGGCCGAACGTCAGCAGCTTGCCGGCGACCGACGCGACGAGCGTCGTGCCGAAGGCCTGCGCGCCGGACCAGCCGTGCCGGAAGGCATAGCCGAGCATGAGGCCGGTCGGGCCGAAGGACAGGACCATGCGCAATGAGATTGTCGGCTCGATGAGCAGCGCCATGATGACGCCCGAGACGAGCACAGCCATGACGCCCCAGCGCAGGCCGTGGCGCACGACGAGCACGATGATCGGGATGGCCCAGACCAGCGATGCCACGACGCCGACAACTGGCAGATAGACCGCTGCCAGAGCCAGGATGACCGTCAGCGCCGACAAGAGACCGCTCTCCGTGAGTGGCGTGATTCTATGTGAAGTCATGTCTTCATCCTTTCCAAACTAAGACTATCCTTCATTATATCAGAAGAACCGTTCCCTGTCTTGCCAGCTGGTACTAAAGCAGCTGGCCCTGACAGGGAAAAAGAAGGCCCCGCGCCATGCGCGGGACCTTCTCCCATCGTCATCCTCTATCACTGTGCCTGCGTCGTCACGACACCGTAGAGCGTCGTGTCGGCCTTCGTCTGGATGTAGAGCTCCGTGCCTGCCGGCAGGCGAACATCCTTGCCGTGCACGAACGCGCCGGCGACGATACCAATCGGGCCGAGGACGGCAATGCCTGCGAGGCTTGCACCAGCGGCCATCGCGAGGTTCTTCATCTCCTTCTTGGCCTCCTCGCCGACGTAGGTGTCGACGTAGGTGCCATCGATGGACTTCGTCTTATTGAAGTCGATGTTGACCTCCGCATTGCGGCCGAAGTTGCGCGCCTGCTTGACCTTCGTCACCGTACCCTCGCCCGGCAGGCCCTTGGCAAAGACGAGCTTACCGTTGACGATGACGTCATCCGCGATCTTGTAGCGGATGGTATCGCCGACCTTGAGGTTGTCCGAGTCGACCGGTGTGACGAGCGCGACCTTAATGAGCGTCTCAGCCGGGACGCGCACCTGTTCGAGCGGCAGGACGGCCGTGCCGAACGAAGCCTTCGAGAGCGAGGCGAGGCGCTGCTTGTAGGTGCCCGTGCCCGTCTTGCCCGTCATGCTCATCTCGAGGTCCGCCATGCGGGAGTCGACCGGCTCCATGCTGACCTCATGGCCGATGTTCCACTCGACGGCGTTGAGGTCCGCGAGCAGCGACGGCTTCGTGCTGTTCGTGTAGACCTCATCGTAGATGGCGTTGACGCGCGCCATCATGCTGCCGCTGCGGTGCGTGCCGTCGTAATCCTTCTCGAGCTTGTTGATGCGGTCGACGAGCGCGCCCGTCTGGACCGTGCCGTACGTGTCCTTCTCGATGGCCCCGAGCTTGTCCTGGACCGTCTCCGGCGTAGCAGCCGCCGTGATGCCCATGGACGAGACGAGGAACACAGCGCTCATGACGGCGCTGATGAGCTTGCGGAATTTCATGTTTCTTCCCCCTTGTTGACCCGTATTGCCGGGCTATCCCGGCATCCTGTCTTGAATGTTGCTTCTGTCTATTATTCTGGCATAGTTTCTTGGAAATAGCAAGAAAGCCTTCAGGCTTTTTGCTTCCTGCCATCAGCCTGCGACTCCTCGTAGAGACTGACTTTCGTCTCGACGTCGTGGTAGCCGGCCGGCTCTGGATGGATCATGATGTCGAACGTGCCGAACTCCTTGCGGATGAGCTGCTCGAGCTCGTCGCAGATCGCGTGGACCTGCGAGAGATGCATCGTGCCGTCGAACAGCACGTGCACATCCAAGAGCTTGTACGAGCCCGAGCGGCGCGTCCGCAGGCAATGGCAGCCCCTGACCTCCGGCACGCTCTCGATGATCTTGCGGATGCGCATCTCCTCTTCCTCTGGCAGGCTCGCGTCCGTCAGCTGCATCGTCGACTCGACGATCATGCGCCAGCCGGCGCGGAAGATGATGCCGGCGACGAAGATGGCGATGACCGGGTCAAGCCAAGCCCAGCCCGTGACCTGCATGAGCACGAGGCCGGTTAGGACACCGACCGACGTCCAGATGTCGGCGCGCAGGTGGAGGCCGTCGGCCTCGAGTGCCTGCGAGCCCGTCTTCTTCGCCACGACGATCAGGCGGTGCGAGACGAAGAAGTTGATGATGATGGAGAAGACCATAATCGCGATGCCGTAGCTCAGCGTCTCCGGCACGGCCGATTCGTGGAACTTGTCCACGGCCTCGTAGACGATGCCGAGCGCAGCCGCCACGATCAAGACGGCTTCGACGGCCGCCGAGAGGTTCTCGTACTTGCCGTGGCCGTAGTCGTGCTCCATGTCAGGCGGCGTCACCGACTTGCGCACGGCCCAGAAGGCGATGAGTGCAGCGATGAGGTCGACGCCCGAGTGGAGCGCCTCCGAGATCAGGCTGACCGCGCCGACGTAGATGCCGACGATGAGCTTGAGGACGACGAGCGTCGTATTCGAGATGATGGACAAATATGCTGTCCGCTGCTTCAGCGCAGCGTTTTTTGACATAGGAATGCCCCCTAAAAAATGTTCAAGGATTTGCAGCGAAAAGGCTGGACAAAGCCGTCCTGCCTCGCTATAATGAGTTTGTCGAGAGATCGACATACTCAAAAGCACTTATATTTCATATTGGATCTTGCTTTTTGGACGCAGTTGCGTCCTCTTTTTTTGTCTCTTTTCCCTGCCCCTGCGCCATGGCGCAAACAAGAATCCTTTGCAGGACCTCCAACTTGTAGAAAGAGCCTGCCCCCATGGGGGAGCAGGCTCTTGTCATTTCATTGTAATTCCCGGTCATTCGGTGCTCGAAGACTTTGCCGTCATGATGAACTGAACGATCTCATTCATCGGGGAAGTCACGAGGTATGGCCTCGGCGGTTCCGCCTGGTCACTCGACTGCAGCACGTCCTTCGTGTCGTAGCGCTGCACTTCCGAGGCAAAGATCTGGTACATCCGCTTGTCCGGGTCGAACTGCATCAGGTAGATGTAGCGGCGATTGAGGTCGGCCCGTATGACGGCGACGCGCGCCGTCCAGAGCGTCTTCTGCACGTCGTTCTCCACGACCTGGTCCGACGAGATCGAATCCGTATCCACATAATATCCAGTCGAGCCATTCGCATCGACAAACTGCATGTTCTCGGCATAAGCGCGGCTCATGAACACCATCAGGCAGACTGCCAGCAGGCAGCCGATCTTCCGGATTCCCATCCCGTCATCGTCCTTTCCTCGTTCCCATTCCCGTAAGCTCCTTGCAAACAGGATTCACTATCTCTACTATTATAGAAAAATCCCTTTGCAACGTCAAGCACTGTCAGCAGATGCGCGGCACGAGATTGCCGAGCGGCATGTCGACGATGCGGATGCCGCCGATGGCCGTGCGCAAGCCGACCTGGCCCGGCGCCTCGGCCGTGACCTCGCCAATCAAGCAGGCGTCCTTGCCGTAGGGGTTCTCGCGCATGACGGCGAGCACCTTGTCGGCTTCTTCAGCCGGCACGAAGGCGATGCACTTGCCCTCGTTGGCGAGGTAGAGCGGGTCGAAGCCCAGGATGTCGCAGACACCGCGGACCTCCTCGCGGATGGGCAAGGCGTCCTCATCGATGAGGACGCCGCAATGCGAGGCCTCCGCGATCTCGTTGAGGACGGCCGCCACGCCGCCGCGCGTCGGGTCGCGCAGCACGGCGATATCCGGCGCCGCCTCGAGCATGGCGCGCGTCAGTGAATTGAGCGGTGCGCAGTCCGTCTTGATGGTATCCGGCAGCTCGAGGCCATGGCGTCCGGCGAGCACCGTCGCCGCGTGGTCGCCGATGTAGCCGGAGAGCAGGACCTTCATGCCGGGTTTCACATGGTGCGGCGAGATGGAAGTGCCCGGGATGATGTCGCCGATGCCGGCCGTGTTGATGAAGATGCCGTCAGCCTTACCGCGCTCGACGACCTTCGTGTCGCCCGTGACGATGGCGATGCCGGCCTCATCAGCCATCTCGCGCATTGTATGCGCAATCTTGCGCAGGTCCTCGATGAGGAAGCCTTCCTCAAGGATCATGCCGACCGAGATGTAGCGCGGCACAGCGCCCGTCATCGAGAGGTCGTTGACCGTGCCGCAGACGGCCAGCTTGCCGATATTGCCACCGTTGAAGAATAATGGCTGCACGACGTACGAGTCCGTCGTGAAGGCGACGCGGCCGCTCATCGTCACGGACGCACCGTCGTGCAGTTCATTGAGGTACGGGTTCGCGAACTCCGGCAGGATGACCTCCTGCATGAGCTGCTGGCTCATCTTGCCACCGGCGCCGTGCGCCATCGTAATGCGTTCATCTGCCATATGAAAATCTCCCCTGACCGTATTTATACCAAGCCGCGCAGACGCCTTCAACCGAGACCATGCAGGGGCCGACGGCGTGCGTCGGCACGCAGGCCTTGCCGAAGAGCGGGCACTCCTTCGGCGTCACGATGCCGCGCAGCACCTCGCCGCAGCGACAGCCCGGCTTATTCTGGCCCATCGGTACGTCGAGCGGCAGCAAGCGCTCGATGTCGTAGGCCGCGAACGAGTCGCGCATGCGCAGGCCCGACATCGGGATGATGCCAATGCCGCGCCAGGCCGCATCGGCCGGCTCGTAGACGAGGTCCGTCGCACGCTGGGCAGCTGGGCTGCCGCCCTTGTGCACGACGCTGCCGTACTCGTTCTCGATGCGCGCCTCGCCCTTCGTCACCTGCTGCATCAGGCGGTAGAGCGAGCGCAGGATCTGCAGCGGCTCAAAGCCCGTGACGACGCCCGGCATGTGGTACTCGTCCACAAGGAACGAGAAGACATCCGTGCCCGTGATGACGGAGACGTGTCCCGGCAGGATGAATCCGTCGACGCGCACTTCCGGGTCATTGAGCAGCGCCCGCAGGGCGGGCGGCACGAGCTTCTGGGCCGACAGCATGTAGAGGTTCTCGATGCCCTGCTGCTTGGCCGCGAGGACCGTCGCAGCAGCCGTCGGAGCCGTCGTCTCAAAGCCGACCGCGAGGAAGATGACCTTCTTGTCGGGGTTATCCTTTGCCACCTGGATGCTGTCGAGCGGCGAGTAGACGATGCGGATGTCCGCCCCCTCTGCCTTCGCCTCCATGAGGCTCGACTTCGAGCCCGGCACCTTGAGCATGTCGCCGAACGTCGTGATGATGGTATCCTCGCGCAGGGCGTAGGTGATGGCCTTATCCATGTAGTCGTCCGGCGTCACACAGACGGGGCAGCCCGGCCCCGAGACGAGCTCGACGTTCTCCGGCAGCATCTGGCGCAGGCCCGCGCGGAAGATGGCCACCGTATGGGTGCCGCAGACCTCCATGAAGCGCAGCTTGCGGCCGGCCGTCTCGGCCATGCGGCCGATCTCCGCCACGAGGCGCTTGGCGAGCTCGCGCTCTTCCTGTTTCGTCATACCTGTCATATCCGTCATACCTGCATACCACCTGCTTCTTCTGGGATGTCCGTGACCGTGCGCGGCGCGCCGTTCATCTCGGCGAGCAGCGCATTCGTCTCGGCGACTTCCTCTTCCGTGACCTTCTGGATGGCAAAGCCGGCATGCACGAGCACGTAGTCGCCGACCTGCGTCTCCGGCAGCAGCATCAGGCTGATATCGCGCGTCACGCCCGAGATATCGACCTTGCCCACTGCATCATGGATTTCCTTTACCTTAGCAGGAACTGCCAAACACATAGCTATACCTCCGTGTCATTCCATCTCATCTAGTTTTATTTCATCTCTTCGCGGACACATTCCTCGGCGACGACGCCGTAGTCGAGCGAACGTTCCTCTGCTTTTTCCTTGACTTCGATGCCCCATTCCTTGAGGACATCGATGGCCTCCTGCGCGACGAGTGGCAGGAGTGCTTTCATCTCGGGGCTGAGCTCCACGCCGGCCTCGAGGTCGTACGGCTGCGCGCCGAGCACGACGACTTCCGGGATCTTGCGGCCCGTGACCGTCAAGAGCGCGAGGACATCCTGGATGCCGACCTCGTGCGCGCTGAGCTTATCCTGGAAATGCGCCATGATATCGTCATTGTGGAAGTGGAAGCGCGTGCCCGGCTCCTGCCCGCCGTTGATGGAGTCGATGACGAGCAGTTTCTTCGTGCCCGTCACGTATTGCGTGAGCTCGATGCCGAGCGTGCCGCCATCGACGACCTGCACCGACTCGGGGAAATCGTAATGCGCATCGAGGTATTCCGCGGCGCGCACGCCGAAGCCCTCGTCGCGCAGGATGACGTTGCCGACGCCGAGAATCGTCACGTCTGCCGGATGGAGCACATCGTCCATGCGAGGGTCTACCGCGCTGTCATTGCCGAATACGTCTGCCATGCTCATTCCCCTTTCTTCTGTTTTGCCGCGACGCGGCTGAGCAGCCACTCACACCACTCATCGAGGCCCTGGTCCTTCGTGCACGAGACCTCGATGACATCCATGCCCGGATGCAGCGTCGTGATGTCTTCTTTGGCCGCCGCCATGTCGAAGTTGCAGTACGGCAGCAGGTCCGCCTTGTTCAAGAGCGCGATGGCCGACTCCTTGAAGATCAGCGGGTACTTCATCGGCTTGTCGTCGCCCTCCGTGATGGAGAGCACGACGCCCTTGTCGTCCTCACCGACGGCGAACTCCGCCGGGCAGACGAGGTTGCCGACATTCTCGACGACGAGCAGGTCGAGACCATCGAGGTCGAGCTTCTGCGCGACCTTCTGGACCATCGGCGCATCGAGATGGCAGCCGCCGGCCGTGTTGATCTGGATGACCGGCACGCCGTGCTTCTCGATGCGGTCTGCATCCTTGCTCGTGAAGAGGTCACCCTCGATGACAGCCATCTTGAGCTTGTCCTTGAGCTTCTCCATCGTCTTTTCGAGCACCGACGTCTTGCCGGCTCCCGGCGAGCCCATGAGATTGATGACGTAGACATTCTTCTCCGCGAACAGCGCCTGATTCTCAGCCGCCACGCGGTCATTCTCTCCCAGGATATTCTTCATGACCTGTATCTCAGCCATTTAATCCACCTCCAGATATTCAACTTGCATCTCGCGTCCCGATATCGTCTTGAGGACGCCGTCCTTGCACTCCGGGCACCAGAAATCGTAGTGCTCGATGTGGAATTCCTTCCCGCACTTCGTGCAGCGGCCGACGAGCGGCACGTGCTTGACCTTGATCTTCGCGCCTTCCGCAATCGTCCCCTTGGCGATCATGTCGAATGAGAACGTCAGGGAGTCGACGACGACGCCCGACATCTCGCCGATCAGGAGCCCGATCTCGCGGATGCACGTCGCATCGTTCTTCTTTGCGTAGTCGAGGGCAATGTCGAGCACGCCCTCGGCAATCGCCATTTCATGCATGGGATTCCCTCCACAGAAAAACGCCTTCCCCGCCATCTTACCTGATAGCCGGGAAGGCGTTCCATCAAATTACCGGTTCAATCACAGTGCGGCTTCGAGGTTACGAGCCTGCAGAACGCCCAGGATGTCCATGAGCTTCGTCTTGGCAGGGCTGTAATCCACCGTCGTCTCACCGTCGTGTGCGTGGATGTGGACGAAGAGCACACCCGGCAGGCCGAGCAGCGCCTTCTCTACTTCCTTCGCACTCTCTTCTGTATAGCCTTTGACTGTGAACTGGAGACGCGTATTGCCGTTCGTCTCGCCGCAGCCACATTCTTTACACATGAGTCTAAGTCTCCTTTGTCAATCCTTCTTCTTGGGCTTCGGGCCCTCTTCATTGATTTCCGGAGCATCGAGCGGTACATGCTCGAGGAACTTCACGCCGGAGAACATCGAGGATGCCTCGCCCTCTGCTTCCATGAGGTCTGCGCGCAGGACCATGTAGACATGGCCGATGGCGAAGACGATGATGAGCCAGGCGACGATGTGGTGCACCCAATGCGTGACCATCTCACCGCCGAGCACGACATTGACCCAGCCAAAAAGCATGCCGCCGATGTTGTTCGGCTCCGTCATGTAGTACATCGCAAAGCCCGTGAGGATCTCGATGAGGACCATCACGTAGAGGCCGACGTACGACGTGCGTGCCAGCGGATTGCGCAGGTACGGGTCGTGGCCCGGCTTCAGCAACATGTAGTGCAGGGCGACGTCAATCGTATCGCGGTAGAAGTGGCCCTTCCAGACGCGCGGGAAGAGTCGGTCACCCGGATAGCGGATGTAGCCGTAGATGCGCAGGATGAAGGCTGCGCAGAACGTGAAGGCCGCGATGAAGTGGATATTCCTTACCCAGTCCATGGACATGGAAGTGTACGTCGGCTCAATGCCCATCACGGTCACCGGCTTCGTGATCAGGAGGCCGGTGATGAACAGCGTGACGATCGACAGCACCATGACCCAATGGAAAATCCGCAGAAACGGACTGAACAGGTAGTAGACTTTCCGTTTTTCTTCTTTCATTCTACTATTCCTTTCCTTTCCACCAGAACCCTGGCTCACTTCTCAACGTGCGTGCCAGAGTACGGGTCCGTCGTGATGACATTGATCTTCTCGCCCTTCGCGTTGAACATGTGCGTGGAGCAAGCCATGCACGGGTCGAAGGAGCGGACGACCTTGACGATTTCGAGCGGCTTGTCTGCGATCTTGACCTGCGTGTCCATCATGGCCTTCTCGTAAGCGCCATGACCGGCTTCGTCATCGCGCGGGCATGCATTCCAGGTCGTCGGGACGACAGCCTGATAGTTGTCCGTCTTGCCGTCCTTGATGACGATGTAGTGCGAAAGCGCACCGCGCGGAGCCTCGTAGAGGCCGACGCCTTTGGCCGTCTTCGGCCACGTCGACGGATCCCATTTCTCCATGTTGGCCGTCTTCGTGTCGCCCGACTTGATGTTGGCGATGAGCTTGTCGAAGAAGAACTTGTTGATCTCTGCATTGAGCTGGCAGTCGAGGCCGCGGGCAGCCGTGCGGCCGACCATCGTCGGCAGCCAGACTTCCGGTGCGAGATTGAGGACCTTCGATACCGCGTCGATCTGGTCGAGCATCATCTTCTCAGCCCAGGTCGGCTCGCCGAGCATGCCCTTCTTGGCCTTCGTGTAGACGATGATGTAGCGTGCGAGAGGACCAACCTCGCAGAGCTTGCCGCGCCATTTCGGCGTCTTGAGCCAGGAGTACTTGCCCTGCTCATCCAGTGCCTTCCAATCCGTCGGCGTGCCTTCCTTCGGTGCCGTGAACTTCGGCGCCGTCACGCCGTCCCACGGATTGAGGTCGTGGTCGCTGTTAGCCGGGTACTCGTACCACGAGTGCTCGACACCTTCCGTGAAGACTTCCGGCTGCGTGAGGTCTTCGGCATCGATCTCGTAGACCTTAGCCGCATCGAGGCCCTTGCCGAAGTCTTCGACAACGCCGTTGCAGCGGATGAGCAGGTTCTTGAAGAAGTCGCCGTTTGCCGTGCCGGAGAACGGCTCGATCGGATAGGAGCCGTAGCCGAGCACGCGCTCCTTGGCGAGTCCGCCGCCGTCGACGCGGCCAGCCTTGACGTAGGCGGCGCCGATTGCGAGGACATCGGGGATGTAGTAGTTGTTGACGAGCGTGCGGCCGAGGTTGATCGCGCGGTCGACGATGCCGAGGCGGGCCGTGTTGACCGGTGCATTGCCATCCTCGAGCGAGATGGAGCACGGCATGCCGCCGACGCAGTAATGCGGATGCGGGTTCTTGCCGCCGAAGATGACCTGCGGCGTGACGAGATCGCGGTGCTTGTCGAGCATCTCGAGATAATGTGCGATGGCCATGAGATGGACCTCAGGCGGCAGCAGCTTGTAATCCGGATGATCCCACCAGTTGGCCGAGAAGATGCCGAGCTGGCCGCTCTCGACGATGGCCTGGACCTTGCCCTTGATCTCTGCGAAGTACTGCGGCGTAGCAGCCGGGAATGCGTGGTCGTACGCTTCCGTCACCGACGTGCCCGGTGCGCTGAACGGCAGCTTGTAGGCGTTGAGTGCAGCGACCTGCAGGTTGGCCGTCGCGACAGGGTCGGCGGCGAGTGCCTCGACCGGGCTGACCCAGTCGAGTGCATGCAGGTGGTAGAAGTGGACGATGTGGTCCTGGACCGTCAGCGTCGCTGCCATGATGTTGCGGATGTAGTTGGCGTTCTTCGGGATCTTGATGCCGAGGGCATCCTCGACAGCGCGAAGGGAACCCAGAGCGTGTGCGCTCGTGCAGACGCCGCAGATGCGCTGGATGTAAGCCCAGGCGTCGCGCGGGTCGCGGTCCTTCATGACGAGCTCGAGGCCGCGCCATGCCGTACCGGACGAGATGGCGTCCGTGACCTTGCCCGAACCTTCATCGACCTGCACCTCAACGCGCAGATGGCCTTCAATTCTTGTGATTGGATCTACTACTACGTGTTTCATTTATTCACCTGCTCCCCGTTCTCTTCTTCCTTAGCGGCATCGCGTTTCTTCTTCTGTACGACACTGGCAACGCCATGTGCGGCGACACCGACAGCCGTGACACCGGCGATGGCTGCGCCGATCTTATCGACGTCGCCGATCGGCTGGCCGAACTTCGGCAGGCGCTCGCTCATCTTGCCCTCATCCCAGAAATGCGCATTCGAGCAGCCGATGCACGGTGCACCAGACTGGATCGGGTAGCTCATGCCCTGGAACCAGCGCATGTTACCGCAGGAGTTGTAGGTCTCCGGTCCGCGGCAGCCGAGCTTGTAGAGGCACCAGCCAGCCTTCGAACCCTCATCATCGTAGCTCTCGGCGAACATGCCAGCATCGAAGAACGGACGGCGGTAGCACGTATCGTGGATGCGGTTGCCGTAGAACTGCTTCGGACGGCCCTGGCCATCGAGCGGCGGCACCGTGCCAAAGAGAGCGACGTGCATGATGACGCCCGTCATGACCTCTGGAATCGGCGGGCAGCCCGGAACGTTGACGACCGGCGTCTTGCCCGTGAAGTTCGTGATGCCCGAGGAACCCGTCGGGTTCGGGTTGGCAGCCTGGATGCCGCCCGAGACGGCGCAGGTGCCGTAAGCGATGACAGCAGCAGCATTCTCTGCAGCGCGCTGCAACGTGTGCGTGAACGGATGACCGCCGCTCATGCAGTAGACGCCGTTGTCCTTCGTGCAGGCAGCGCCTTCGACGGCCAGGATGTACTGGCCCTTGTACTTCTGGATCGTCTCTTCGAGATGTGCCTCGAACGGCTCACCGCTGGCAGCGGAAAGCAGATGATCGTATTCGAGCGCAACCTGGCTCAGGATGACGTCCGAAGCGTACGGAGAACCGGAACGGATGAAGGACTCATCGCAGCCCGTGCATTCGTGTCCGTGAATCCAGATGACGACTGGAAGCGGCTTCTTCTCGGCAGCCTCGACGACTTTGCTGAGCTTATCCGTGCTCAGTCCCATCAGAGACGTCAGTGCAACGCAGCCCTTGACAAAGCTGCGGCGGCTCATGCCTTTTCTGAGATATACATCCCACATACTCTCCCGTTTGTCCACTTTGTTACCTCCTCATGTAATCCTTGCGGATCGTTTGCGACTCCTTTGGCAATGGCGGCTCGTTTCCATTGCAGGCAGAAGGCAGACGCGTTATTGTGGCTTCTCATTTTATTATACGCTGAATAGCGTAAAATATCTATATCTATTCCCCTATCGATTCATTATAAATTTCGTTGATGGTCATCTAGAATAATCAAGATAAATCAAGAAATAAACAGGGGTTATCCAAGAAGAACTCGCTACTGCGATTACGTTCTTGTTCTCTGCAAGGGGACAGTTTTCCTGCTCAACAGCGATGATTTTTCCTACCTTTCTATTTCTTTTTTGCATGATTTCAATACGGATTTTGAATCGTTGTAAAAAGACTTGAAATGCGAGACAAAACGCGCTATACTGTAACTTGTCTTGGGGACGTAGCTCAGCTGGGAGAGCGTTCGGTTCGCATCCGAGAGGTCGAGGGTTCAATCCCCTTCGTCTCCACCAAGCAGAATATCGAGCAGGCATGGCCTGCTTTTTTTATGCCCATTTTAAGATTTCCTTTGTAACTATTGACTTTACAATGGTGGCGTGCTATCCTTGAGATGTAAGATATCCACGAGATCAGGCAATATCAGAAAGGATGGTCATCATGACGAAAGAAGAAGTATTGCAGCATGTACAGGGTGTCATCGACGCGCCGAGCGCCTATGCTGGCCTCAAGGACGTCGCCAAGGATTACCTCGCTTCTGTCGGCAAGGCGGATGAGAAGGCCAAGGCCGAGAAACTCATCGCTGCGCTGAACGAGTGCGTCGAGAGCATCGACGATGTCCTGCCGTTCTTCGCCTCCGACAAGGCCAAGGAACTCTTCGGCGAGGAGCAGGCAGCCGCCATGCTCAAGAAGGGTCAGGAAGTCAAGGCCGCCGGCGGCGACACCTGCTTCTGCCCGGCCTGCACCAACGGCAAGTTCGTGCTCGACCATCAGGATCTGCTGCTGGGATGAGTTAAGGGGTAACGCAACGAGGGTGAGTGTGTTTACATCTCAGAAGGAGCGGGGGCATGCATTTCGGCTTCGTCGCTCCGTTGAATGCAGCCCCAGATCATCTGTGCTTTCAAGATGCTTCGCCGCCTGCCGCGGCGTTCTGACATCGATATGTCTTGTCACATCGGATTGGGCTGCATCCCTGCGGGCGGTCACTTCGCTCCTGCAGGCGAAATACATGCCCCCGCTCTCAGGTACGCTTCGGAGATGAGCCGCACGAGAGACCGCCTCTTGGCCCCCGCCCCTTTGCCCACCGTTCCTACACTGTCCCGAACTTCATACGAAAAAAGCTGCTGCACCATCGGATGCAGCAGCTTTTTTATGCTGATATGACGTTGTCAGTCCTTGAAGACGCTCATGTCGAGGCTCGTGAAGCCCTTGAGGAATTCCTGGACTTTCGCGGCGATCTCGGCGACGCCGCCCTTCTTGCGGCTCTCGATGTTGAGCGGCATCTGCGGGTCGTGCAGGCTCATGCGCAGCAGGGCCCAGCCGTTCGGGAAGACGAGGCGCACACCCTCGTACGACGGTTTGGCCGCGCGGATGCCGGCCTCGGCGGCGCGCTCTTCGAATACTTTGAGGACGTTCTCGCCGTAGCCGCGGAAGTCGTCCTCGCCCATGATCTTCATGCGGTACTCGCGGCTCTCGACCGGCTCGCCGAGCTTCTTGACGAGGTCTGCGAGATGGCGGCCCTGTGCCTTGGCCTTGGCGGCGGCGATCAGCAGCTTGACGGCCAGATAAGCGCCGTCATCGAGGTAGTAGTTCTCCGAGAGGGCACCGTGGCCACTCGTCTCGATGGCCAGCGGCGAGACCGTACCGGCCTTATTGAGACGGATGCACTCGTCGATGACGTTCTTGTAGCCGCGCTTGAAGCGCAGGTGGCGCAGGCCGAGCTCGCCCTGCAGGAACTCGGTGAGCTCGTCGCTCGTGACCGAATCTGTGACGATCGTGCTGCCCGGATAATCCGGCGCGAGGATGGCGGCCATCATGGCGATCAGGGCATTGCGGCTGATCTCCTTGCCGTTCTTGAGGACGGCGCTCATGCGGTCGACATCCGTGTCGAAGATCAGGCCGAGGTCGGCATGGCTGTCGAGCACAGCCTCGCGGATAGCGGCCATGGCCTGCTTGTTCTCCGGGTTCGGGATGTGGTTCGGGAAGTGGCCGTCCGGCTCGAGGAAGACGCTGCCCGAGGTGTCGGCGCCGAGGCGGCCGAGCACCTGCGTCGCAAAGAAGCCGCCCGCGCCGTTGCCGGCATCGACGACGACGTGCATGCCGCGGAGCGGCGTATCGCCCATGTTGAGCGCCGCGCGGATCTTCTTGCGCAGGTGGTGGCAGTAGCGGTCGATGAGGTTGTACTTCTGGACCTTCGCGAGGTCGCCCTTAACCTCCGGGCTGCGGGCTGCTGCCTCGAGGATGGCGATGATATCCTCATGCTCGACGCCGCCGTCTTTCGTGAAGAACTTGAGGCCGTTGCGGTTGAACGGCAGATGGCTGGCCGTGATCATGATGGAGCCATCCATCTTCGTCTCGGGGAAGACGATGGACATGAACATCGACGGCGTGGATGCGAGGCCGCAGTCGACCGTCACGACGCCGGCATACGTCAGCGCCTCGAGCACCGCTTCCTTGAGCATCGGCGCCGAGAGGCGCGAGTCGTGACCGACCGCGATGCGCAGGTCCTTGACCCTCTTGCCCGTCTTCTGCGAAAGGAAGTCGAGGAAGCCGCTCGTGATGCGGTTGGCCGCCTCGGCGTTGAGCGTCACCGGCTCGTCCGCTACGCCCTCAATCGAGACGCCGCGCACATCGCTGCCATTGGCGAGCTTGAGCAGATTCTTTTCCGATATCGGCATATGATTACCCCCCTGCAAGACTCATTCTTGCTGTTTTCATGATATTGCTACTTCCTCTATTCCATAACTGCACCACAAAATCCTGCCTGTAGTGCACAACAAAAAGAGACATTGCCGGAGCAATGTCTCTTGAATATGTCTTTATGGAAGCCACAATCCGTCAATCAGGCCTTCTTGCTGCCGAGGACTACCTTGCTGAAGACGAGCAGGGCGAGCACGAAGACGGCGAGGCCGAGGTACTCGGCCGTGCCGGCGAAGTCCTTGCCGACGATGGCCAGCGGTGCCTCAGAGCCGCCGTTCGTGACGGAGGCGACGATGACACCGGCGAGCACGACGCCGACGATGGCCTCGCCGACGATCAGGCCGGAGGCGAACAGCGTGCCGCGGCGGAAGCCAGCTTTGGCCTCGTCCTCACCGTACTTGGCCTTCATGTGCTTGCGCAGGAAGTAGCCGAGGATGGCGCCGACGACGAGCGGCGTCTGTACGGAAGGCGGCAGATAGATGCCCATGCCGACGGCGAGCGGCGGCAGGCAGAGATTGCGCGTCGTGCGCTTGAGCAGCTGGTCGACGACGACGAGCACGACGCCGAGGCCGAGGCCGATGTAGATGTAGTCCCAAGCCAGCGTGCTCGAGAAGATGCCCTGTGCGATCGTCGTCATCAGGGCTGCCTGCGGTGCGGCGAGCGCCTGCGACGGATCCATGTCCGGACGCGGCAGGGCGCCCGGGAAGCCGTACGCCTCATAGAGCAGGTTCAGGACCGGTGCGATGACGAGCGCGCCGACGACGCAGCCGAGCAGCAGGGCGACCTGCTGGCGCCACGGCGTAGCGCCGACGAGATAGCCCGTCTTGAGGTCCTGCATGTTGTCGTTCGAGATGCAGGCAATCGCCATGATGATGGATGTCGTGAAGATGGCCGTAGCCGTCGCGAACTTCTCACCGCCTGGCATAGAGAAGATGCCGAAGGACGAGCAGAGCGCGTACATGACGAGCGAAGCCACGATGATGGCGAGGATGCCGATGCCCGAGATTGGGCTCGAGCTCGTGCCGACGAGGCCGGCCATGTAGGCGCAGGCCGCGGCGACGAAGAAGCCCATGAGAACGGCAACGCCGACGCCGACAAAGGTGAACGTCAGGTTCTCCGAGACCGGCAGACCCTCCGGGCTGACGAATGCGTAGAAGATGCCCAAGAGGCCAACGACCGTCAGGCTGAAGACCATGGCAATGCTCTGGATGCTCATGTCAATATCCATGCGGTGCTTGCCCTTCTCCGAGTCCGGCGTGTGGAGCGCAGCCAGCGATTCCTTGACGCCGTCGACGACCGGCTTCGCGAGCATGATCAGCGTCCAGACGGCTGCGACGCCCATGGCACCAGCGCCGATCAGGCGGACGCGCTCCTGGTAGACCGAGCCGGCGAACTTCTGCAGCGTCATGCCGTCCGGCAGCGGGCTCGTGATCGTGTAGTACGGCACGAAGCCAGCCCAGGCGATCAGGATGCCGACGAGCATCGAGAGGCCCGCCGCGATGCCGATGAGGTAGCCGGCGCCGACGAGCGCCGTCGAGTAGCCAAGCGGCAGCTGCGTCATGCCACGGCCGACCGGGATCCAGCAGGAGAGCTCAGAGCCGAGCACCTGCAGCGCGTTCGTGCAGAACGCGACGACACCGGCGAAGATGCCGCCCGCACCGATCTCCTTGACGCCCGAGCCGCCCTTCTCATCCGACTTCTCGTGACTGCCGACCTTGAGGATCTCCGCAGCCGCAACGCCCTCCGGGTAGGCGAGGTCGCTGTGCACGACCATCGCGCGGCGCAGCGGGATGGTGAAGAGGACACCGAGGCAGCCGCCGCAGGCCGAGACGAGCAGCGTCTGCCAGAACTCGAAGCCCTGCCAGTAGCCGATCATCAGCATGCCCGGGATGATGAAGATGATGGCAGACAGCGTGCCCGCGGCCGACGCCTGCGTCTGCACCATGTTGTTCTCGAGGATGTTCGAATTCTTGGCCATCTTGAGGATGGCCATCGAGATGACAGCCGCCGGGATGGCCGACGAGAAGGTCAGTCCGACCTTGAGTCCGAGGTATACGTTCGATGCCGTAAAGATGACCGTCAGGATGGCACCCAGGATCATACCGCGGACCGTGAGCTCAGGCAGCCGCAGCTCGTGCCGCATGAACTCATTCTCTTCCTGTTTCATGATGATTACTCCTTGTTCTAGGATTTATCTTTGTGCACCATAGACGCACAAACACAAAATCTATTATATCATAACATTTGACAATGTAAATCGTTTTTTCCGATAAGCCTCATGTTTTCAATGTACAAGTACGGAGAGAATCGTGTAGATACAGGTGATGTAGAGCAGGACGAAGATCAGGCGGCGGATGAGGGCCTTGGGCACGTAGGCGAAGGCGGCGTGGCCGATGAGGATGCCCAACACGAGGGCCGGCAGCAGGTAGATGAACTCGCCGAGCGCCGGCGCAATCGGCAGGCCGCCGAGCTCATAGCTCGTCAGCGAGGTGACGTTGCAGAGGAAAAAGAAGACGAAGCACGTCGCGCGCATGACCTCGACCGTCATCCTGCTGTGGGCCAGGTAAATGAGGAACGGCGGACCGCCCATGCCGGCCGTGATGGACGTGAAGCCCGAGAAGATGCCCGTGATCCACGAATTGCGCGGGCACTCGCAGATGCGCAGGTGCAGGGCCTGCATCGTGCCGAGCGAGAAGAGCACGATGGCGCTGATGAAGACCTTGAGCATCGCACTCGAGGCGTGGTCGAAGGCCCAGAAGCCGAGCGGCTGGCCGCAGAGCACGCCTAGATAGAGGAAGCCCACCAATTTAAGATTCGCCGTGCGCAAGGCGAATAGCCCCTGGCAGAAGTTGGCGCAGCAGGCCAAGAGCAGCATGATCGGCACGGTGAGCTTCGGGTCGTAGAAGATCATCAGGAGCGGCGCGGCGACGATGACGAGCCCGAAGCCCGTGATGGACTGCAGGACGGCCGAGAAAAAGATGACGAGAGCCGGAGCCAGATGGCCCTCCACTCCTGCCAGATACGCGGTCAGCATAGATATCCCCCCATAAAGACGCGATGAATGGACTATTTCTATCATAGCATCAACATCTTAGGAATGGCAAAAGGCCCTGCTCTTTGGAGCAGGGCCCGAAAAATATCTGGATTCAGTCGTCTCAGTCGCCGAAGAACTCGTTCTCCGCGGCGATGCAGAGCATGTGGTAGACCGGCAGGTGGAGTTCCTGGATGCGGAACGTCTCATCGTCCGGCACACAGATCGTGATGTCCGCGAGATTGCGGCTCTTGATCTTGCCGCCCGACTTGCCCGTCAAGGCAATCGTGCGGACGCCCTTGACCTTGGCCATCTGCAGGGCGTAGATGACATTCGTCGAATTGCCCGAGGTCGAGATGGCGAGCAGGACATCGCCCGCGTCGCCCATGCCGAGGAGCTGCTGGGCAAACGAGAGGTCCGGTGCCTGGTCGTTGGCGAAGGCCGTGTTGAGTGCGACCTGATTGACCATCGAGAGAGCCGGCAGGGCACCCTGCAGGTTCTTCATGAAGTAGTCGGCCTCCTCCGGACAGACGGCGCGCATCTTCTTCTCCATATCCGCACCGAGCTTGCGCGGCAGCAGGAAGCCCTTCATGAGCTCGCCGACGATATGCTCGGCGTCCGAAGCACTGCCGCCATTGCCGCAGGCGATGAGCTTGTGGCCGCCTGCATAGCTCTCGCAGATAGCCTTGACCGCCTCGATGAGGTCATCGCGGCAAACGGAGAGGACGGGGTAACGCGCGATGAGGTCGTCGACCTTCGCGAGCGTAGATGTTTTTGCCATTGGGTACACTTCTTTCTGAATGTGGGATACCGGCCTACAGGCTCAGCATCGGATTGAGGAAATCATCAGCGGTTGCGGTAGCGGTCCGCCGTGGACTTCGGCTCATAGTCGTTGCCGCGCGGCTTGATGTCGTGGATTGGCGTGCGCATCTGCTGCTGGCTGTCCATCGGCTGCTGGCGCATCTCGAGGTCCTGGCGATAGTCACTCGGGCGGCTGGCACTTGCCTTATTGCCGCGGAACTTATTCCAGAGCCAGCGCACGGCCATGATGGCGACGACGATCAGCAGGCCGTTCATCAGGAGGCCCATGATGTCGGCGAACATGCCGCTGCCCATGCCGAAGAGATGCGAGAGCATCGAACCGAGGAGCATGCCGCCCGCAAAGATGCCGATGCCGCGCATGATGCTGCCGAGGCGGCTCGAGCTCTGCGTGTTCGCATTCGCAGCAGCCGTATTCGACTTCGCGTTCGTGGCCGGCGCGTTCTTCTCGAGGCTCTTGGCATCCTTGGACGGCGCATACGAAGAGCCATTGCCCGAGACGGACTTGCTCGTATTCGCGTTGCTCGTCGCACCGGCAGCCGGAGCCTTCGGCGCCGGAGCCGACTTCGGGATGCTCATCTTCGCACCGCCTTTAGCTGCATAGGCCGTGCTCACGAAGGAGGCAGAGGCGGGCAGTACCGGTGCTGCGGAAAGAACCATGGCACCGACCATGAGGGCTGACAGTGTCTTCTTGATATTCATCAATGATTCTCCTTTATCTATAGAAACAAAATGTTTTAACATCACTCTTCCCGATACGACTTGATGTCCTCCGGGAACGCGTAGATCTCACCGATCGTGTCGAGCTCGCCCGACAGATAGCGGTCGATGTCATCGACATCGATGTAGAGCTTGCAGTCGATATCGAGGTAGCCCTGCTCCTTGCCTGCGGACAGGTCGCGGATTGCCATGAGCTTCTCGCGGAGCTTCAGGAGTTCACTGCGCGTCGCATGTATATCGAGCTTGATCTGTGGGACGCCGTATTCCTTGAGCACCTCATCCATCGTCATGCGCTTTGACATATTGGTCATCCTCTCTTTGACTTTTTGATGTTTGTATTGTATCGAGCTTGGCTGAATACTTCCTGAAAAAATGAAAAGATCCTAAGGATTTCAGAGCGGCTTCTTCTCGTCCGCTTCCTTGGCCAGCAGGCGGTCCAGGATGCGCTGCAGCTGGCGCTTCTGGCGCAGATGCGACTCGTACTCGAGGTCGTTTGAGTCGATGCGCATGCGCTCCTTGAGCATGTCGATGCTCGCCTGCAGGCGCCGGATGGCTTCATTTTCTGCCATAGTATGACTTCCTTTCGTGATTTGCTCTTATTCTTTATTATACAGGAAAACAACGGCGTCGACAATCGAGCAGCACCATCAGCTTTTCCCCAGCCAGCCGTGGTATACTGATAGTCAGATTACGACATACCTGAGGTGATACGATGATTGATTTCCACGAATGGCAGCAACGCGACCTGCAGGCCATCGGGCGGCAAAAACAGCGCCTGCAGCGCCTCGTACTGCTTCGCACCGTCTCCTTCCTCGCCATGGTCTTCGCCTTTGCCGCGGGCTTTGACGGCCATGTGCTCGGCACCATCTGCGGCGTCCTGCTGCTCGCCGCCTTCCTGCTGCTCGTCCGGCGCCACCAGAAGGCCAGCTTCGCGAAGCTGCTGACAGAAAGCCATCTCGGCTGCGTGCAGGCCTTCCTCGACCGAAAGTCGGGCAAGTGGCGTGACTTCTCTGATGATGGCCATGATCTCATGCGCGAAGACCGGCCGCAGGAAGCTGACCTGCCGATCTTCGGCAGGGCTTCGCTCTACCAGTACCTCTCGGCTGCGCGCACCAAGGCCGGCCGCGAGCGGCTCGCTGCCCTGCTCTCACCCTTCCCCGATGCAGCCGACGCCATCCGCCTGCGCCAGCAGGCCGTCCGCGAGCTCAGCGGAAAGCCGCAGGAGCTCCTAGACCTCGAGGCCATGAGCCACCTGCTGCCGCTCGGCACCGACCTCTCGGAGTTCTGCACGATGCTCGAGCAGGACACAGTCAAGAAGAGCAAATCCCTGCACCTGCTCTCCTTCCTGCTGCCAGCGCTCTCGTTCGTCACGCTGGCGCTGGCCATCGCCGGACGGCTCGATGTCACCATGCCGGGGCTGCTCTTCTCCCTGCAGCTCTTGCTCTCTTTCCTGCTGCTGCGGCGCAGCCAGGCCCTGCTCGCCCCGCTCATGGCCCTGCCGCAGGAGCTCAGCGTCTACGAGCAGCTGCTCGCCAGACTCGAAGATGCCGACTACAGGAGCCCGCTCTTGCTCGCCATCCAGAAGGACCTGCGCGAGCAGCGCGCCTCTAATAGCCTGCACCGCCTCGCAAAGCTCGCCGACCTCGCCGCCATGCGGCGCAATGTCTTCTTCTTCCTCGTCGCCAACACCGCCTGCCTCTGGGACCTCCACTGCACAGCGCGCCTCTTCGCCTGGAAGGAAGCAAACGGCCGCAGCCTGCGCCGCCACCTCACGGCCTGGGCCGAAGTCGAGGCCCTGCTCTCCCTCGCCACGCCGGCGCTCACGCGCCAAGCCGTCTGCTGGCCCGAGCTCTGCACTGGCGGGCCGGAACTCACCGGCAAGGCTGTGACGCCGCTGCTCATCGAAGAAGCGAAAGCCGTGCCGAACGACGCCTCCTTCACAGCTGGCACCTGCATCATCACCGGCTCGAACATGAGCGGCAAGACAACGTACATGCGCACACTCGCGACCTCCGCCATCCTCGCCTACGCCGGCGCCCCCGTCTGCGCCGAGCACTTCGCACTGACGCCGATGGCTGTCTACACCTCGATCCACGTCAGCGACGACCTCTCGCGCGGTATCTCGACCTTCTACGCCGAGATCCTGCGCATCCGCCAGATGGTCGAGGCCAGCCAAGAGGAGCGGCCGATCTTGCTCTGCATCGACGAGATCTTCAAGGGCACGAACTCCGCCGACCGCATCACCGGCGCCGCCGAAGCCATCAAGCGCCTCACGCGCCCCTCCTGCATCACCCTCGTTACCACCCACGACTTCGAGCTCTGCGACCTCCAGTCGCCAAACGACCTGCCGATCAAGAACTTCCACTTCGAAGAATCCTATCCCGACGACAAAATCCACTTCGACTTCAAGATCCGCCCCGGCCGCTGCCACACCACTAACGCACGCTACCTGCTCAAGATGGCCGGCATACTCTCCTGAAACACATGAGTATCGCATCACAAAAGCGGTAAACTGCAAGTTTCTATGACTTGCGGCTTACCGCTTTTTCGTGAAATTGAGCGCGCAGGGAGATATTTCGGCTTCATCGCTCCGCTGAATGTGCCCTATGACAAGCCTTCCATAGAGGCCACCTCGCCGCCTGCCACGGCGTTCCGACATCGCATGCTAAGCTGCTCCGCGTCAGGGCACAGCCCTTCGGGCAAATCGCTCCGCTCTTGCAGGCGAAATACCTCCCTCCGCTTGAACGCTAGAGCAACGCCGCAAGACGATACTGCCTGCGCAACCGCCATACCAGTAACTTACTATCGCGAGAATCGGATACCGTCACTTCCGCATGGAGGGGCAGGGTGGGCATAAACGGAGCGTTCGGCGGTCTGCGTGAAGAATCGATTTTTTCCCCACCAAGACCCTGACAAAAGAGCATCGTCCAAGCGAAGCGCGTTTCGCTCTTTTGTCAGGATGCATTGAAAGGGAAAAAATCGATTTAGCAGCCCGCCGTCGCGCAGTGTTGCCCGCCCTGCCCCTCCAGCCTGCGGGCGTGAGAATCCAAATCCATTTAGCGGAGCGCCGAAGCCGAAATACATGCCCCCGCGCTCGCAACGGAGAAGTCCTCAACATGCTGGCATCAAAAAGACGCCACAAATCAATGTGACGTCTTTTGTCCACCCCGCCCCTTCGTGCGAGTAATACTACACCTTACTTCTGGAATCTAAAAGCCGCCTTGCCCGGATATACCGCGCTTGCGCCGAGCTCTTCCTCGATGCGCAGCAGCTGGTTGTACTTGGCAACGCGCTCGGAACGCGAGGGTGCGCCCGTCTTGATCTGGTTCGTGTTGAGCGCGACAGCGAGATCCGCGATCGTCGTGTCCTCCGTCTCGCCCGAACGGTGCGAGACGATAGCCGTGTAGCCCGCCTCGTGTGCCATCTTGATGGCCTCGAGCGTCTCCGACAGCGTGCCGATCTGGTTGAGCTTGATGAGGATGCTGTTGCCGCAGCCGAGCTCGATGCCCTTCTTGAGGCGCTTCGTATTCGTGACGAAGAGGTCGTCGCCGACGAGCTGGACCTTGTCGCCGAGCTCCTTCGTCATCTTCTGCCAGCCTTCCCAGTCCTCCTCATCGAGGCCATCCTCGATAGAGTAGATCGGGTACTTCTCAATGAGGCTCTTCCAGTGTGCGATGAGCTCATCCGACGTGAACTCCTTACCCGACTTCGGCTGCTTGTAGAAGCCCTTGCCCTTCTCGCTCTTCCACTCCGAAGAAGCCGCATCCATCGCCAGCACGAAATCGCGGCCCGGCTCGTAGCCCGCATTGCGGATGGCCGTCAGGATGTGCTCGATTGTGTCCTCATCGCTCTTGAGATTCGGCGCGAAACCGCCCTCATCGCCGACAGCCGTCGTCTGGCCTTCCTTCTTGAGCAGTGCCTGCAGTGCGTGGAAAACCTCCGTTGCCCAGCGCAGGCCCTCGCGGAACGACGGTGCGCCGGCCGGCATGATCATGAACTCCTGCGTGTCGACTGAGTTCGTCGCATGTGCGCCGCCGTTGAGGATATTCATCATCGGCACCGGCAGGTGATTGCCGCTGATGCCGCCGAGGAAGCGGTAGAGCGGGATATCCTGCGACTTCGCCGCTGCCTTGGCCGCTGCGAGCGAGACCGCGAGAATGGCGTTTGCACCGAGGTTCGACTTATCTTCCGTGCCGTCAAGCTTGAGCATGATGGCATCGACCGCATAGATATCCGAAGCATCCGCGCCGACGAGTGCCGGTGCGATCTTCTCGTTGATGTTCGCAACCGCCTTCGAGACGCCCTTGCCGCCGAACTTCGACTTGTCACCGTCGCGGAGCTCCAGTGCCTCGAACTCGCCCGTCGAAGCGCCCGACGGAGCGGCTGCGCGGCCGACGGAACCATCCTCGAGCGTGACCTCCGCCTCGACCGTCGGATTGCCGCGCGAATCGATGATTTCACGGCCGATGACCTGCATGATCTGTAAATATGCCTTCATGGTGATTACCTCCTGATATTCATTCTCATTCATGTACTCAGTATAACATAGACGAGATTCATTTTCAACAACAGTTGCAAGCTTTTTGCTGCAACCTTTTTTCTTTTTCCTTTCGACTTTATTATAGGAAACAGGCACAGCTGCCGCTGTCACAATTGCGACAAAATGCTATCCAAAATCACACAGTATGCAATTCGTTTAAATTTTTTCCTCGTTCTATGTATTTTTTAGCGAAAACGCGAGACAAATGTCCTTTTCTATGGTATTATAGAACCTATCACATACATGTGTACATCTATCAAGGACAAAAAGAACAAATGGACATTAGGAGGCTATCATGGAATCATTCATCCCTATACTCAATGCCATCGACTCCTTCATGTGGGGCCCGCCGCTCATCACGCTGCTCGTCGGCACGGGTATCTACCTGACCATCCGCCTGAAGCTCCTGCAGGTCTTCCGCCTGCCGAAGGCGCTCAAGCTGATCTTCAAGGCACAGAACAACGGCCGCGGTGACGTCTCGAGCTTCAAGGCCCTCTGCGTCGCCCTCGCCGCCACGGTCGGCACGGGCAACATCGTCGGCGTCGCCACGGCCGTCAAGGTCGGCGGCCCCGGCGCCATCTTCTGGATGTGGGTCGCTGCCTTCTTCGGCATGGCCACGAAGTATTCAGAAGGCCTGCTGGCCGTCAAATTCCGCTCCATCGACGAGAAGGGCGAGATTGCCGGCGGCCCGATGTTCTACATCCGCAACGGCATGGGTGAGAAGTGGAAGCCGCTCGCGACGTTCTTCGCGCTCGCCTGCATCGGTGTCGCTTACTTCGGCATCGGCACCTTCCCGCAGGTCAACGCCATCGTCGACAGCATGCAGATTGCCTTCGGCTTCCCGAAACTCGCGACGGACGTCATCCTGACCGTCTTCATCGCCGCCATCACGCTCGGCGGCCTGCAGAGCATCGCCAAAGTCGCCTCGGGCATCGTGCCGTTCATGGCTCTGACCTACGTCGCCATCAGCCTCGGCCTGATCATCCTCAACCTCGACCAGGTCCCGGCCGCCATCGCCATGATCATCAGTGACGCCTTCACGGGTGCCGCAGCCGCCGGCGGCTTCGCCGGCTCCACGGTCATGATGGCCATGCAGAACGGCGTCGCGCGCGGCGTCTTCTCCAACGAGTCCGGCCTTGGCTCCGCGCCGATTGCCGCCGCTGCCGCCAAGACGAAGTGGCCGGCTGAGCAGGGCCTGATCTCGATGACGGGTACCTTCATCGACACGATCATCATCTGCTCCATGACGGGCCTCGCACTCGTGCTCACAGGCGTCTGGCAGGGCGACACCGCCGGCGCCGCGATGACGAGCGCCGCCTTCGCCAGTGCCTACGGCTTCTTCGGCAGCCAGCTGCTGACGATCGCGCTCGTGCTCTTCGCCTTCACGACGATCCTCGGCTGGAACTACTACGGCGAGCGAGCCTGCATCTACCTCTTCGGCAACAAGGGCGTGCTGCCCTACCGCTTGATCTTCATCGCGCTGATCGCCTCCGGTGCCTTCCTCAAACTCGAAGCCATCTGGATCCTCGCCGATATCGTCAACGGCCTCATGGCCATCCCGAACCTCATCGCGCTGATTGCACTCTCGGGCGTCATCGTCGCCGAGACGAACAAATACATGAACCGCCACAAGAAGACCGCACGGTCTTCCGCAGAGAAATAAAACACACGTTTTTATAAAAGCCGCCACTCCCCTGAGAGGGAGCGGCGGCTTTTTCGCGCGCACGCCTTTACACCGGCGCGATTCCGTCATAAAATAATAGGAACGCCATCCAAACATCGCAAGAATGCGCATGTGCAAGCCAATACGATACGGACAGCTCAGATGCATCGCAGATGCTGCAGAAAGGAGTTTTCTCTACGGATATGACGGAATCATTTGAATCAGCGCTCACGAAGTCTACGCGCGAGGTCTTCCTCGAGGGGGTCCACGACGGCATGCCGATTGCACTCGGCTACTTCGTGGTCTCCTTCACGCTCGGCATCGCCGCCCGCAATGCGGGGCTCGACCCGCTGCAGGGCTTCCTCGCCAGCTTCTTCAACAACGCCTCGGCCGGTGAGTACGCAGGCTTCACGGTCATCGCAGCCGATGCGCCCTACCTCGAGATCATCCTCATCACGCTCGTCGCCAATGCGCGCTACATGCTCATGAGCTGTGCCCTCTCGCAGAAGTTCCAGCCCGGTACCTCCATCTGGCACCGCATCTTCGTCGGCTTCGACGTGACCGACGAGATCTTCGGCATCACGATTGCGCGCAAGGGTCCGCTCAATCCCTACTACAACTACGGGGCCATGGCGCTCGCGCTGCCGGGCTGGGCCGTCGGCACAGCTCTTGGCGTCGTCGCAGGCAACATCCTGCCGCCCGCCGTCGTCAGCGCCCTCTCTGTTGCGCTCTACGGCATGTTCCTCTGGGTCATCATCCCGCCAGCACGCAAGAACCGCATCGTCGGCGCGCTCGTGCTCGCGAGCTTCGCGTTGAGCTATCTCGCCTCCATACTGCCGGGACTTGCTGCGCTGTCCGCCGGCACGCGCACAATCATCCTGACCGTACTGATTGCGGGCATCGGCGCCGCGCTCTTCCCCGTCCCTGAGCATTGCCAGCAACAGGAAGGAGATGATGACCATGCAGCATGACATCTACATCTACCTGCTGCTCATGAGCGCCGTGACGCTCGCGATCCGCATCGTGCCGCTGACGCTCATACGCGGCCAGATCCAGAATCCATTCCTGCGCTCCTTCCTCTTTTACGTGCCCTACGTGACGCTGGCCGTCATGACCTTCCCCGCCATCACTGAGGCCACGCAGACGCCCGCGAGCGGCGCCCTGGCCCTCGTCTTCGGCATCGGCCTCGCCTGGTACGGCGCGAGCCTCTTCAAAGTCGCCTCCGCCTGCTGCCTCATCGTCTTCCTAAGCGAGCTCGTCCTGCTCTGATTCCTAGAAAAAAAGCTGCCGCGAAAAATTCGCGGCAGCTTTTTTTCTTCACTCACGTCAGGTCATCGTCCTCAGACAGATGCTCGGATACGAAAGGCCAGAGGAACTTCTGCTCCACGAGCGTCGCATAGAAGACGCGCCCGTAATTGGGATTGTCCGCCATGCGCCAGACCGAGAAGATGTGTTTTCGCTGGCCCTTGACCGTACGGATACAGTACGTCACGGAATACGTCTTGCCCGCATCTTCGAGCAGCTGCTGTTCCGTCAACTGGCGCACGCGCTCCCTGTCGCATTCACAGATGATGTGGTTCTGCTTCTCCTCTGTGAACACCATGAATTCCGTGACGCTCCGGCAGTCGAGCAGGTCGAGCATCGCCTTGTTGATGAACAGGATTTTGCCATCCTCCTTGGCCTCCGTGACGAGCAGCGCCAGCGGCAGGTTCTTCGTGATGGTCTCAAGATTGAAGCCGAGCGATGTGCGGTTGAGGTTCTCCATCGTGGCATCGTAGATGCGGTAATGGTTGCGCCCGCGGAGCTTGACGGCGTAGAGCGCCGTATCCGACTGATGGAAGAGGCGCGAGAGCCGCATGCCGTCGCCCTTATAGAGCGTATAGCCGATGGAGACTGAGAAGGCATGTGTTTCGCCGTCATACGTGAAGGTCTTCACCTTATTGGAGAATGCCTTGATGACCTTCTCTGCCTGCTCCGGCTCCGTGTCCTTCATGAAGACGACGAACTCGTCGCCGCCGTTGCGGCCGATGATCTGTTCATGGCCGAAGCTCTCGATGAGGTCCTTGGCCAAGGTGCGCAGGGCCTCGTCGCCCGCCATATGGCCGTGCAGGTCATTGATGAACTTGAAGCCGTCGAGGTCGAGGCTGACGAGCGCGCCATGCGAAGCAGGGTGCGCCTTGAGCCAGTCCGCGATCTCCTTGTCGAGGCCCATGCGGTTGAGGACCCCCGTCAGTGCATCGTGCTGGGACATGTAGGTGAGATTCTCCTGCGCGGCCGCGACCTTCTCTGTCATCGCCTGGAAGTTGCGGCTGAGCTCGCCGATGTCATCGGGATGCATGTCGTGCAGCTTGACATCGTAGTTGCCCTCGCCGACTTCCTTGGCCGCCTCGATGACGAGCTGCAGGCGCTCCGACAAGCGGCTGATCATGTAGAGCGGCAAGAGCGACGCGAGGATGCAGACCGCGACGAGGCCCATGCCCATCTGCATGAACGCCTTGTGCGTGCGGCCGTAGATTTGCTCGACCTGGCGCAGATCGATGAAGTTCATGCCGTTGCGCAGTCCCTCGATGCCCGCGATGCTCTGCTGACCATCCCAGGTGTAGGTGACCATCGTATTGTCCGTCTGGCTCGCCTCCGTGACCTTGTCGGACGTATCCACGAGGTGGATGTCCTTGTCGACGAGCGGCATGCCGAGCGGCTTCTCCGGCGAATACTCCACGGTGCCCGTGGCATCGCTCAAGATGATCATACCGTGCTCCTCTCCCTCGGACGGTTTGGCGTAGAGCCGGTCGATGAAGGCCTGGAAGTCCAGGTCGACACCGATGATCGCGACCATGACGCCGTCCTTGTAGACAGGGCTCAGGTACGAGATGATGTAGCGCTTGAGATACGTCGAGTAGTACGGCTGCGTCCACGACGCCTGCCCCTCATCCATCAGATAGGCAAATGAAAGCACATGGCGCGGGATGACGCAGCTGTTCTCATCCCGCTGCCGCTCCAGGACATCGTAGAAATGCTCATCGCGGTCATCCGAGGCCTTCCAGAGCGCCGAGACGTTCGCGGACGGGTAGTAGAGATAGTACGAGCAGATGATGTTGAGGTCCGTCTTGGCGTTCTGGAAGTCGTTGTCGACGAACTCCGCCATGCGCTGCTGGAACTCCGGGTCGCGGAGCTTCGCGGGGTCCTTGATCTCGCGCGAGACAGAGTTTGCCGCATAGTCCACGACATTCTCCGAGCGCAGCAGCTCATCGTTGATGATTGTCGCCTTCGTGTCGACGATGTGGTTCATATTCTGGATTTCGTAGTCATAGGTCAAGTGTGAGATGGTCCAGAGGCTGATGCCTCCCACACAGAGAGCCATCAGGATCATACCAGCCAGACACACCGCCAGCACCTTTCGCTTGAGCGAGTAAAACAGCTTGAGCTTCATCAAGGATCCTTCCTGCCTGTCAAATATCAAATCTATGGATACAGATTATTCTTACCAAACTTTTGTCCATAACATACTGTTTATAGTATTCTCCACACTGCATCAGGATTCCTGTCACTTTGTCAAGTATTTTTGCCCCCCCCAAGCGGACACGGCTCTTTCTCCATGCCCCAATCCTTTGGATTAGGGTCATGGCTCTCGGGAAAGAACACCTGCAGCACCTTCGCTTCCTGCGGCTTGCCGAGATAGGCGCCGAGCAGGAAGAAGGCGAGCGATACCGTGATGCCGATCGTGATCTGGTGGAGCCCCATGAACTTGAAGCCGAGCCCCTGCGTCAGGCAGTAGGCAATCGTGCCGCCGCCCATCGAGAGGATAGCGCCGAGCTTGTTCGCCCTGCGCCAGAAGAGGCCCAAGAGCAGCGTCCAGAAAAAGGCCGTCTCGAGGCCGCCAAAGGCGAACATGTTGATGAGCCAGATGAGGCTCGGCGGCGTCAGCGCGATGCAGAAGACGATGACGCCGATGACGGCCGTCGCCGCCGTCGAGAGGCGACGCAGCTGACGCCCCGTGACCGTGCGGCCATGCTTCTGCGCATGGTGCAGGTAGACATCCTTGACGATGGCCGACGAAGCGACGATCAAGAGGCCCGAAATGGTCGAGATGGACGCGGCGAGCGGCCCGATGATGGCAAAGCCGACGAGTGCGGGCGGCAGCGCCGCGACGATTGTCTTCGGGATGATGTAGTCGACGCCGCCGTAGCTCTCAAGCGGCCCCGTCAGCACGCCGTGCGCGAGGATGCCCGTGAAGTTGACGCCGATGTTCATGAAGCCGACGACGACCGTGCCAATCAGCATAGCCCGGTGCAAGCTCTTCGTGTCCTTGTAGCTGATGCCGCGCACGACCGACTGCGGCAGCGCAATCGTGCAGATGCCGACAAGTATCCACTGCGTCAGGTAGAGCCCGACCGGCATGTGACCGCCCGAGAGCGGCTCGAGCATCTCCGGATGGTTCAGATGGATGTTCTCCATGATGGCCGCATAGCCGCCGCCCACCTCGAGCACGTAGTAGAGCAAGAGCGCGATACCGACCATCATCATGATGGCACAGCACGTGTCCGTGATGGCCACGGCACGGAAGCCGCCGATGCTCGTGTAGAGCACGACGACGAGACCGAAGAGCAAGAGACCCATCTCATAGCTGTAGCCCGTGACCGTCGCGAAGAGCTTCGCGCCGCCGACGAACTGTGCCGTCATCGTGCCGCAGAAGAACAGCACGATGATGAACGCCGCCATCGCCGCGAGGCCGTCCGACTGGAACCGTTCGCGGATGATATCGACGACCGTTACCGCATCGAAGCGCCGCGAGAGCATGGCCACGCGCTTGCCGAAGATGCCGAGCACGAGAAAGATGGCCGTGACCTGCACGACCGCCATGTAGACCCAGCCGAAGCCGATCTGCCAGGCCATGCCGGGCCCGCCGACGAATGAGCTGACCGAGCTGTAGGTCGCCACCGTCGTCATCGCGAGCACGAAGCCGCCGAGGTCATGGTTGCCGATAAAATACGACTGGACGAAATTCTTGCCAGCGTTCTGCCGGCGTACCCAGAAGCCGATGGCCACCATGAATCCCATAAAGATAAGCAATGGCAGTAGCGCAGAAAGATTCCCCTCATTTATCATGATAGGCCTCCTCTCCCGCATCGACCGCATTCTCTTCATCCTCTTCCAGGCTCATGTCCACAAACACGGTCGCCGTCAGAAGCTTGACGCCGAGTATGGCAAAGAGCCAGAAGCCGATGGTCGCCGTCCATACCCAGAGCGGCAGATGGAAGAATTCCACCCACACATCTGCCAGCCCAAAGCCAGCAGCAATCCAGGCCGCGATCAGGATCAGGAGCAGCAGCCCCGTGGCCGCCGCCTCTTTTCGTACCTGCCGGTACTTCTCGTAGTTGTTCATTCTGTTTTCCTCCTTGTACAGTCGCACCCCCATGGTGCGTACCGTCATCCCCTATGATGACACGAAGCCGAGGCTTTGTCAAAAAAAGAGAGGCCGCGGAAAAATTCCGCGACCCCTTTGGGTAGAGAAAAGTATATCAAACGGTCAGTCAAGGGCCTTGAAGGCCTGATCGAGATCGTAAATGATATCATCGATGTGCTCCGTGCCGATGGACAGGCGAATCGTCGACGGCGTGATGCCGGATGCAGCGAGCTCCTGCTCGTTCATCTGGGAGTGCGTCGTCGAAGCCGGATGGATGACGAGCGACTTGACATCCGCGACATTGGCCAGCAGGCTGAAGATCTTGAGATGGTCGATGAACTTCTTGGCCGCCTCAGCGCCGCCCTTGATCTCGAACGTGAAGATGGAGATACCGCCGTTCGGGAAGTACTTCTTGTAGAGCTCGTGGTCCGGATGATTCGGCAGGGACGGATGGTTGACCTTATCGACATGCGGGTTCTTGGCGAGGTAGTCGACGACCTTGAGGGCGTTCTCGACATGGCGCTCGACACGCAGCGACAGCGTCTCCGTGCCCTGCAGCAGCAGGAACGCATTGAACGGCGAGAGCGTTGCGCCCTCATCGCGCAAGATCAGCGTGCGGACGTACGTAGCGAAGGCCGCTGCGCCGACATCCTTGGCAAAGCTGATGCCATGGTAGCTCGGGTTCGGATCAACGAACTGCGGGAACTTGCCCGAAGCAATCCAGTCGAACTTGCCGCCATCGACGAGGACACCGCCGAGCGTCGTGCCATGGCCGCCGATGAACTTCGTGGCCGAGTGGACGACGATGTCGGCGCCGTACTCGAACGGGCGCAGCTGATACGGCGTCGCAAACGTGCTGTCGACGACGAGCGGGATCTTGTGCTTGTGCGCGATATCGGCGACAGCCTGGATGTCGATGAGGTTGGCATTCGGGTTGCCGACAGACTCGATGTAGACGGCACGCGTATTCTCCTTGATGGCCTCCTCGAAGACCTCGACGCCCTTCGTCGGGTCGACGAACGTCGTCTCGATGCCGTAGTTCGGGAACGTGTGCTCAAAGAGGTTGTAGGTGCCGCCGTAGATCGTCGTAGCTGCGACGATGTGCTGGCCGTGATGGACGAGTGCCTCGAGCGTGTACGTGACAGCAGCTGCACCAGATGCGACAGCAACAGCAGCGACGCCGCCTTCGAGTGCGGCAATGCGCTTGGAAAAGACATCCTCCGTCGGGTTCGTCAGGCGGCCGTAGACGTTGCCGGCATCCTTCAGTGCAAAGCGGTCAGCAGCGTGCTGCGCGTTGTGGAACACGAAGGACGTCGTCTGGTAGATTGGCACAGCGCGCGCGTCCGTAGCGGGATCAGCCTGCTCCTGACCAACATGCAGCTGCAGTGTCTCAAAATGGTACTTTCTCTCTTCACTCATGAATAACGGCCCCTTTCTATCGGCAAACGTAGCTTAAACATATCTGATTAATATGTTTACATTATAGATGTAACTCTGTAACTTGTCAAGCCAAAAACCTGAAAAAATCAGGACTTTGTCGATGCTTTTTGCGCATCATCCGCGACAGGTGTACTCCTGTCCAAAGGCCAGAGGAAGCCGTGCAGGTTAGCATCGTTGACGACGCGCTCCATGCAATTGAGGGCGAGATACGAGGCCGTACCGGCGGCGGAGTACTCATCGTCGAAGAAGTCGGATGCCTTCTTGTGGACGAGCTTGTCCTTCGTGCGGTCGTAGACGATGAGCTGCACTTCCGCGCGGCTGTGCAGAATCATGCCGCGGTCCCAGTACCAGCTCATGGTCGTGTACTGCTCGTACTCGGCGAGGACCGGAATGACGACGAGGTCCGCATTGAGCTTCTCGGCAATCGGCTTGGCAAGGTCCTTGATGCGGACCTTGCCCGTCAGCTGCCCCTCCGCCTCATCCCAGGCCGCGAGGCAGTCCTTCTCAGGAATGAACTCGACCGCCTTGAGCGTCTCGTTGAGCGGCACGTGCAGAGCGCGGTCAATCTTAGTCTCCAGCTGGTCCTGCACCGAAGCGTCCGGCTGCTGCCAGCTCTCGATGACGAGCGGGAACTGCGCAATGCGCTGCGGCTGTCTTTCTGCCGCCAGAGCCGGGACCGCAAGCAGGAGGAGCATCAGCATGGTGATGCAGGAACGAGTGATGATGTTTCGCATAAAGATACCTCCTTTGGTTTTGGCGATGAAGTTACGTTCGGCAATGGATGGGGGTGACATCGGGGATGGAGGCGGGGGTAGTGCGGCCGGGAGGGGCAGGGACAACGCTCCGTGGCGCAGCTGGCTAAAAGATTTTTCAGCCTTTAATTGAGCCTTGAAAAGGAACGAAAACGCGCTGCGCTTGGACGATCGTTCTTTTCAAGGAACGTAGTGTAGGCTGAAAAATCTTTCTTGACGCCAGCTGCGAACACTCCGCTCCTGTCCCCGCCCCTCCCGGCATGCCACGCCACACGGGCTCCTGCCTCGGGGGCGACCTTCGGATTGTCACTTGCCCCCGCCCCAGACAGGACGAGTTTCAGCCTGCGTTCCTAGACAGAGATATTTCCTCGGCCATGCTAAGTGGCGCAATAGATGCTCTCCAAGGAAATTTTCGGGAGAAAAAGGAGCCAAAGGCCGTGGCCGAGGCGCTGACGTAAGCGAAGCTTTGGCAATGGCCGTCAAGAAAATTTTTTCAGGCTACAAGCTGCCCTTGACGAGAATCGTCGTCCAAGCGCAGCGCGTTTAGATTCTCGGCAAGGATTGATTAAAAGCCTGAAAAAATTTTTAGGCCATTGCCCAGCGAAGCGTCGGCAGTGCCTCGGCCACGAGCCGCCTCACTTGTTGAAAATTTTCAGGCCATCGCACTGCGGAATGTCGGCAGATGCCTCGCTCGGGCCGCCTCACCTTGCAAAACTCAGTGAATCGCCTTCTTCTTGAAGCGCCCGCCGACGATGTCGTGGACGGCGTTGATCGTGACGAAGGCGTTCTCGTCTTTCTCGAGCACGATTTCCTTGAGCTTGTCGACCTCGAGGCGCGTGACGACGCAGTAGAGCACTTCCTTGGCCTCGCCCGTGTAGCCGCCCTGCCCGTGCAGCAGTGTGACGCCGCGGCCGAGTCGGTCATTGAGGGCCGAGGTGATCTCATCGTGCTCGTTCGTGACAATCATGACGGCGTACGACTCGTCGAGGCCCTTGATGACGACATCGATCATCTTCGAGATGACGAAGTATGCGACGAGCGAGTACATCGCCTTGTCCCAGCCGTAGAGCAGGCCCGCACTCGACAGGATGAAGAGGTTGATGAACATGACAACCTCGCCGACCGAGAAGACCGACCGGCGGTCCATGATGATGGCGACGATTTCCGTGCCGTCGAGCGAGCCGCCCGCACGGATGATCAGGCCGACGCCGAGACCGTCGATGATGCCGCCGAAGATTGCCGCGAGGAACGGGTCATCCGTCACTTTCGGGATTGGCGCAAACACCGCCGACCAGACCGACAGGATACAGATGGCAATCGTCGTCGCAATCGCGAAGTTCTTGCCGATCTGCTTGTAGCCCAGATAGAGGAACGGGATGTTCAAGAGGACCAGGAACACGCCGAGAGACAGTCCCGTGATCGACGACATCATGATCGAGATACCGACGATGCCGCCGTCGATGACATTGTTCGGGATCAGGAACAGCTCGAGGCCAATGGCCGCAATCAACGCGCCCATGAAGATCATCAGATACTTCTTGACGTAAAATGACGCCTTGCGGTGCTGGCGGATGACGGCCTTCGCCTCCGCTTTGCCGGGCAGGTGGTGGATATCGTTCATATGATTCTCTCCTACTTTCTCTTTCACTTTCTTCCTATTTATAATTTTATTATAGCGAAAAAGGATACAATCAGCCATGAAATTCTTATGAAAATGGGCAATTCTGTTACAGAAATCTTTTTGTATTGCTCATCCATGAGAACCTCGTCGGGTTCTCGCTTCTTTCTCCGTATTTCTTCATATTGTTTGACGAGTATGATTGACTTTGATTGACTTTGATGATATTATGGAAGTACAGAAAGGTGTGAACGCCATGCTTACGGAAGAACGATATGCGACCATCCTGCGCATCCTCAAAGAGAAACAGGCGGTGACGGTCCCGGAACTCACCCGGGCGCTCTGCACATCGGAATCCACCATCCGGCGCGACCTGACCGCGCTCCACAAGCGCGGCATGCTCTACAAAGTCTACGGCGGCGCGACTTCCATCGACAGCAACTACACCGCGATGGAAGAAGACATGCCGACCAAGAGCAGCCGCTGTACCGAGGAGAAGATTGCCATCGCGCGGCGGGCGGCCAGCCTCGTGACCCGCAAGGACTTCGTCTACATCGATGCCGGCTCCACGACGCTGCACATGGTGGACTTCCTGCAAGAGCGTCAGGCCGTCTACGTGACGAACGGACTGCCCCACGCCTCGCGCCTGTCCCTCAAGGGCTTCAAAGTCTTCCTGCTCGGGGGGCGCCTCAAGGCCGTTACCGAGGCCGTCATCGGCACGGAGGCCCTGCGCAACCTGGAGCTCTACAATTTCACCAAGGGATTTTTCGGTGCCAATGGCATCAGCATCAAGTCCGGCTTCTCCACGCCGGACTCTAGTGAAGGGCTCGTCAAGAGCGAGGCCCTCTCGCGCTGTGAGCACGCCTACGTGTTGGCCGATCAGTCGAAGTTCAACAAGATCTCGCCGATCACCTTCGCCAACATCTCGAGTGCGACCATCATCACCGGACATCTAAGAGACAAGAAGTATCGGGATTGCACGACAATCCTGGAAGGAGAGTAAGAGAAGAATGATCTACACCGTAACTTTCAACCCGTCGCTCGACTACATCGTCCGCCTCGATTCCTTCACCGCGGGCGAGATCAACCGCGTGAACTACGAGCAGGTCCTGGGCGGCGGCAAGGGCATCAACGTCTCCATCGTCCTCGGCAACCTCGGCCATGAGAGCACTGCGCTCGGCTTCACGGCAGGCTTCACGGGCGAAGAGATCAAGCGCCAGCTCGACGGCTTCGGCGTCAAGCACGACTTCGTCCAGCTGCCAGAAGGCTTCACGCGCATCAACGTCAAGGTCAAGGCCGAGAAAGAGACCGAGATCAATGGCCAGGGCCCGGACATCAGCGAGGCAAAGCGCGAAGAGCTCTTCGCCAAGCTCGACAAGCTCACCGAGGGCGACACCCTCGTGCTCGCCGGCTCCATCCCGAAGACGCTGCCGGATGACATCTACGAGAAGATCATGGCCCGCCTCGAGGGCCGCGGCATCCGCATCATCGTCGATGCCGAGAAGAAGCTCCTTCTCAACGTCCTCAAGTACCATCCGTTCCTCATCAAGCCGAACAACCACGAGCTCGGCGACATGTTCGGCGTCAAGCTCACGACGGACGAGGAGATCATCACCTACGCCAAGAAGCTCCAGGAGAAGGGCGCACAGAACGTCCTCATCTCGATGGCCGGCGACGGTGCCATCCTGTTGACAGCAGATGGCCAGCACTACAAGAGCCCGGCCCCGAAGGGCAAGCTCATCAACTCCGTCGGCGCCGGCGATTCGATGGTCGCAGGCTTCATCACGGGCTACACGGAGTCGCAGGGCGACTTCAAGACCGCCTTCCACATGGGCGTCGCTACGGGCTCGGCTTCCGCGTTCAGCGAGAACCTCGCCACGCGCCCGGAAGTCGAGGCACTTCTTAAGACAATCATCTGATTCATTCTACATACAGTTTTAGTTAAGGGGAGAAATCTATGCGTATCACTGACTTGCTCAAGAGCGAGAGCATCGCCCTTGGCCAAAAGCCTGCTGACAAGGAGTCAGCAATCCGTCAGCTCGCTGACCTCATGGCAGCCTCTGGCAACCTGTCCGACAAGGAACAGTACCTCAAGGACGTCTTCGCCCGCGAAGCTTCGGGCACGACGGGCCTCGGCGACGGCATCGCGACGCCGCATGCCAAGAGCACGGGCGTCAAAGAAGCCGGCCTCGCCGCCATGACGGTGCCTGCAGGCATGGACTTTGAGTCCATGGATGGTAAACCGGCCCGCCTGTTCTTCATGATCGCGGCACCGGATTCCGCCAACGACGCACACATCCAGATCCTGCAGCAGCTCGCCATGATGATCATGGACCCGGACTTCAAGGAGGCCCTGATCGCCGCCAAGACGAAGGAAGAGTTCCTGCACCTCATCGACCTCAAGGAAGATGGCAAGTTCGAAGCGCCGAAGGCAGAAGCCGCAGCCTCTGAGGGCGAAGCCGTCGACGCTGCACCGGCAAGCGACCACATCCAGATCCTCGCCGTCACGGCCTGCCCGACGGGCATCGCCCACACCTTCATGGCAGCCGAGAGCCTCGAGCAGCACGCCAAAAAGCGCGGCATCTCCATCAAGGTCGAGACGAACGGCTCCGGCGGTGCCAAGAACATCCTGACGGACGCTGAGATTGCCGCTGCTGACGGCATCATCGTCGCAGCCGACAAGAACGTCGCCATGGCCCGCTTCAACGGCAAGAAAGTCGTCATCACGAAGGTCGCCGACGGCATCAACAAGGCCGATGAGCTCATCGACCGCGCCCTCAAGGGCGATGCGCCGGTCTACCACGCATCGGGCAGCGACACGGAAGAGAGCGCTGCTGACGTCCAGGGCGAGAGCCTCGGCCGCCAGATCTACAAGCACCTGATGAACGGCGTCTCGCACATGCTGCCGTTCGTCGTCGGCGGTGGTATCCTCATCGCCCTGGCCTTCCTGTTCGATGATTACTCCATCGACCCGAAGAACTTCGGCTCCAACACGCCGCTCGCGAAATTCTTCAAGGACATCGGCGGTGCCTCCTTCGGCTTCATGCTGCCGGTCCTCGCCGGTTTCATCTCCATGTCGATTGCTGACCGCCCGGGTCTCGCCGTCGGTTTCGTCGGTGGTGCACTCGCTGGCACGACGGGCTCCGGCTTCCTCGGCGCCCTGATCGCCGGCTTCCTCGGCGGCTACATCGTCAACTTCCTCAAGAAGGCCTCGAAGTGCCTGCCGGAGTCCCTCGAGGGCATCAAGCCGATGCTCATCTACCCGTTCTTCGGCATCCTGATCATGGGCTTCATCAGCCTCTTCATCATCGCGCCGCCGGTCTCCGCCATCAACGGCTGGATGGTCGACACGCTGAAGAACATGGACCCGTCGGCCCGTATCTTCATGGGCATGATCGTCGCTGGCATGATGGCCGTCGATATGGGTGGCCCGATCAACAAGGCTGCTTACGTCACGGGCACGGGCCTCTTGGCTTCCGGTGAGTTCCACGTCATGGCTGCCGTCATGGCAGGCGGCATGGTCCCGCCGCTCGCGATTGCCCTCTGCACGACGTTCTTCAAGAACCGCTTCACGGAGAGCGAGCGCAAAGCCGGTGTCACGAACTACGTCATGGGCCTCTCCTTCATCACCGAGGGTGCCATCCCGTTCGCTGCAGCTGACCCGCTGCGCGTCATCCCGTCCTGCGTCGTCGGCTCGGCCGTCACGGGTGCCCTGACGATGGCCTTCGATTGCACGCTGCGCGCACCGCACGGCGGCATCTTCGTCGTCCCGACCATCGGCAACCCGCTGATGTACCTCGTCTCGATCCTCGTCGGCGCCGTCATCGGCTGCGTCGTGCTCTCCATCCTCAAGAAGCCGCTCAAGAAGGGCGAGAAATAAGAGCATTCACCCCATCAATACAAGCAACAAAAAACGTGTCCGGACGGACACGTTTTTTTATTGCCATGATTCAAATCAGATCGACCCCCTGCACACCCTCAAGGCTGCGCACGGCATCGACCACGATGACGCCCTTGACGCCCTGTGGATTGTAGACCTCCAGATCGATGAAAAGATACTTGCGCCCCTTCTTGCCCCAGCGGCCATCATCGAAGTCATCCGACTTGATCTTGACGCCGCGGATGCGCAGATGCAGCCCCTCCAGGCAATTGTTGATCTGTAGCATCTGTCCCGGACGGTCTATTGTGTGGATGGAGAGCGAGAAATTCTTCTCATGATCCACCCATTCGTCAAGCTTTGAAAGCGTGCCGAGCGTCACGAAGACGAGTGCCGTCGTGATGAGCGCACCGGAATAGAAGCCGCCGCCCACGGCCAGCCCCACGCCTGCGACAACCCAGAGGCAGGCCGCCGTCGTCAGCCCTGTTACTGTCAGCCCCTCCTTCATGATGGCACCGGCGCCGAGGAAACCGATACCACTGACGACCTGTGCCGCCAGACGAGCCGGATCGGCATTCGTATGCCCCTCGACCCCTTGATAAATCCCTTCTGACATCACCATGATGAGGCAGGCGCCGAGACAGACGAGCACATTCGTCCGCAGGCCCGCGGACTTGCGCCGCGACTGCCGCTCATAGCCGATGATGCCGCCCAGGATACAGGACAGCACCAGCCGCATCAGCAGCTCCCCATTCGATATCATCATAGTCCCCATACATCTGCATCCCTTTCTGTTATCCACAAAAGAATCCACACCTGTGGATAATCTACTTTTCCACAAGCCTCTTTTTTCATTTCCTACCATAATATATACAGCCCTCTGTGCATATTGTGGCTAAAATTTTTCTCCTTTTCTGTGGATAATGTGGATAAGTCCGTGGATAACCACCATATATATGAAAATCAGCTTGTCAACGCCCATATCTTGCGCTTTTTACCGCAAATTTCCCCACCGTATCCTGTGGATATCTCAAATACCTCACGGTCTTGTTTTCCACAGGCAATACGGATGAGCAATCAGGCTCGAATTGTAATACCGCGCATCGCCGGAAACCTCCTGCCCGGCCCACTCGGGCTTTTCAAACGGCGTATCCTCCGCCGGCAACTCAATCTCTGCCACACGCAGCCCCACATTATCTCCCGCGAAGACATCGACCTCCCAGGTAAAGCCGCCCACCTCTTCGAGATAGCGCGTCTTCTCAATGAGCGGCTGCTCGCAGAGCTTCAGCAAGGCCTCGGCATCCGCACAGGGAATCTCGTACTCAAACTCCAGCCGCCGAATGCCCTCATTGCGTCCCTTGACCGTAAGGAAGCCCTTCTCCCCCTTGATGCGCACGCGCACCGTGCGCTCTGGCACCGAAGAGAGGTAGCCCTGCGCGATGCGCACCCCTTCTGTCTGCGGCTGCCAGCCCTCCTTGACAAGGAACTTGCGTTCAATCTCTGCTGCCATATCCATCATCCTTTCTCTATGGTCTCCCCCCATTCTACCATCTATCCATCGATTTTTCAGGCTTGACCGCTACGATATGGTGTGGATATGAATAAAGTAATTGCACATCCCACGCGCTTTCCTTATAATGTAACTATAAATGTGCCCTGCTAGAATAGCAGGGATTTATGCTTGATTTTGAGAAAAGAAGGTATCATTTTGCAAACGAATCCGATCCCGCCTCGCCAGCCGCGCCGTTCACGCCGCCGGCATCGAGGTCTCTTTTGGGGGCTCCTGATCGTCGCCTTTATCGCGGCGGCTGCCATGGGCGCGCTCTTCGCGTCGAACAGCCTGCTCGACAAGTCGGCCGATGACGTCGTCGAGGAGGGCCTGCTGACTGCCAAGGACAAGACGACCATCATGATCATGGGCGTCGACGAGCGCGATGACGACGTCGGCCGCAGCGACACGCTGATGGTCGCGACGCTCGACCCGAAGAAAGACCAGGCCGCGCTGATGTCCATCCCGCGCGATACCCGCGTCAAGATCAAGGGACACGGCTGGGATAAGATCAATGCCGCCTACGCCTACGGCAGCGCCAAGGGCGGCCCTGAGGCGGGCGAGAAGCTCGCACAGCGCACCGTCGAGGACTTCCTCGGCGTCAACATGGACCACTACGTTGTCGTCAACATCCAGGCCTTCCAGAAAATCATCGATGCCATCGGCGGCATCGACATCGATGTCGAGAAGCGCATGTACTACGAAGACCCGTGGGACGACGACGGCGGCCTGATCATCGACCTGCAGCCGGGCATGCAGCACATGGACGGCAAGACGGCCGTCACCTACGTGCGCTACCGCGATGAAGAGGGCGACATCGGCCGCATCAAGCGCCAGCAGAAATTCATGAAGGCCTGCATGGACAAGGTCACATCCCCGGCCATCATCCCGAAGCTGCCGAGCGTCATCGGCGAAGTCATGTCCTCCGTCAAGACCGACCTCTCCTTCCGCCAGCTGCTCGAGTTCGCGGGCACACTCAAGGAAGCCCAGAAGAACGGCCTCAAGACCGAGATGGTCCCGGGCAAGCCGCTCTACATCGACGGCGTCAGCTACTGGATCCCAGACCTCCAGAAGCTGCGCACGACGCTGGCCGAGACACTCGGCATCACGCTGAACGCCAGCGAGAAGGCCCAGCTTGAACGCACGCAGCACGAGTACGAGAGCTCCATCCCGGCGGGTGCCACCTCTGCCCCGTCGACGACGAAGGCGAAGAGCAGCTCGAGCACGAGCAGTGTCAAGAGTTCAAGCTCGAGCAAGAGCAGCTCAAGCAGCAGCAGTTCCAGTTCGAGGAGCACGAGCCGCTCGAGCTCCGAGGGCACGAGCGACCACTCCACGAGCAGCTCGCATGCGGGCAGCACGCACACGACAGCAGCCCCGGCCGAGACGACACCAGCCGCCCCGACGCGCAGCAGCAACACGGCAAAGACACAATAAGACACCGTCTTTCGACAAGCATACCAATATGAGCCTTTCCTGCCAAACAAATTGTAGGAAAGGCTCATATTATTATGGCAACTTATTTCACTATTAACAAATTATATTTGTATTTTTATTTCAACAACAATATAATAGTATGCAACACGTTTTTACAGTTTGAACATAGTTGTAACTAAAGTTTACTGTAAAATGTAACGTTTATCACAAGTATAACTCAATAACCCTATCATAAACGTCAGCCTTGCTTTCCCCATCGCCTGACGAGCGCGATTCTGCGCAGACAAGAAGCAAAGCAAGAAAGGAAGTATCCCCCATGAGCAAATTGACGGACCAGGCATTAGCCTTGCACAAGGAACACCACGGCAAGATCGAGATGCACAGCAAAGTCCCCCTCCAGAAGGCCAAGGACCTGACGCTGGCTTATTCGCCTGGCGTCGCTGCACCGTGCCTCGAGATCAAGAAGGACTACAATAAGATCTACGACTACACCAACAAGGGCAACACGGTTGCCGTCGTGACGAACGGCAGCGCCGTCCTCGGCCTCGGCAACATCGGCGCTGGCGCCGGCCTGCCGGTCATGGAGGGCAAGTCCATCCTGTTCAAGGGCTTTGCCGGCGTTGACTCCGTCCCCATCTGCCTCGACACGCAGGACGTCGACGAGATTGTCCGCGCCGTCGAGCTCATGGCTCCGACCTTCGGCGGCATCAACCTCGAGGACATCAAGGCACCGCAGTGCTTTGACGTCGAGCGCCGCCTGCGTGAGAAACTCGACATCCCCGTCTTCCACGACGACCAGCACGGCACGGCCATCGTCGTCGTCTCGGCACTCATCAATGCCTTCAAGCTCACGGGCCGCAAGTTCGAGGAGTCGAAGTTCGTCCTCAACGGTGCCGGCGCTGCCGGCCAGGCCATCACGCGCCTGATTCACAGCATGGGCGGCCACGACATCATCCTCTGCGACCGCATGGGCGCCATCTACGAGGGTCGTCAGGAAGACATGAACCCCTACAAGGATGATATCGCCAAGATCACGAACCCGCAGCACGAGAAGGGCCAGCTCGCCGATGTCATCAAAGATGCCGACGTCTTCATCGGCGTCTCCATCGCCGGTGCCGTCACGCAGGACATGGTCCGCTCCATGAAGAAGGACCCGATTGTCATGGGCATGGCCAACCCGACGCCGGAGATCATGCCGGATGATGCCTATGCTGCCGGTGCCCGCATCGTCTGCACGGGCCGCAGCGACTACCCGAATCAGGTCAACAACCTGCTGGCCTTCCCGGGCATCTTCCGCGGCGCCCTCGACGTACGCGCCAAGGCAATCAATGAAGAGATGAAGATGGCCGCAGCAGAGGCCATCGCCGATCTCATCGACGAGACAGAGCTCGACGAGCAGCACGTCATCACAAGCCCGTTCGACCCGCGCGTCGCCCCGCACGTCGCCGCAGCCGTAGCAGGTGCCGCCATCAAGACCGGCGTCGCCCGCCTCACCGACATCACGCCCGAACAGGTCGCCGAACACACCCGCCAGCTCCTCGCAGACGAGCGCGCCAGCGAGGCCTGAACCTGACAGCATATCGCATCACATACAGAAAGAGCCGGACACCAGCAAGGTGTCCGGCTTTTTTGTTGCAGAGGTTTCACTGCCCACCTATAATAGAGACAGGAATCCATTGTACGAAGAAGAACGAGAAATGAGAAAGGAAAGATACTATGAACGCCATCTTCACCCGCACGAGCGTCCGCAAGTTCGAGAACCGTTCCGTTGAGAAAGAAAAGATTGAGAAGTTGCTGCAGGCCGGCTTTGTCGCGCCGTCGGCGGGCAATCAGCAGCCTTGGGAATTCTACGTCGTGACGAAGCGCGAGACGATTGAGGCGCTAGCTAAGACGAGCCCCTATGCCGTATCGGCCGCTAAAGCCCCCGTCGTGCTCGTCATCGCCGCCCGCAAGGACGTCATCTTCCCGGGCATCACCGACATCGACTGCGCCATCGCTACCGAGAATCTCTGGCTCGAGCTCGAAGAACTCGGCCTCGGCGGCGTCATGATGGCCGTTTCCCCCGTCCCGGACCGCATTGAGAAAGTCGGCAAGATCCTCAACCTGCCCGACAACCAGTACGCGTTCGCCCTGCTGCCCTTCGGCTACCCCGTCGGCAAGAAACCACAGGTCGACCGCTACGACGTCAAGAAGATCCACTGGGTCGAGTAAATGCATACTCATGAAAGAAGGAATTTTTTGTCTACCCCAAAACGCTATCTACTGCTGATTCTAGCCGTCATGATCCAGTCGGCTGGCATCGCTCTCGTGGTCAAGAGCCTCTTGGGCACGTCGCCGATCTCGAGTTTGCCGTATGTCCTAAGCTTGATCTCGCCGTTCACCTTTGGCCAGACGACGTTTGCCGTCAACATGGTCTTCGTCGTCTTTGAGCTCTTGATGCTGCGGCGCGATTTCCCGGCTGTCTTCTGGCTGCAGATCCCCGTGACGATCCTCTTCGGCTTCTGCATCGACTTCTTCATGCAGCTCTTCGCCATCGTGCCGGAGGCCTACGCGCTCAAGCTGCTGCTCTGCCTGCTCGGCACGGCGCTCGTCGCGCTCGGCGTTGCGGGACAGGGCATCGCCGATGTCCTCATGCTCGCCGGCGAGGGCGCCGTCTACGTCTTCGCGCGCAAAACAGGCATCGACTTCGGCAAAGTCAAGGTCGGCAACGATATCAGCCTCGTCGCAATCGCCGCCATCGTCTCCGTGCTGACCCTCGGCACCATCGAGGGCATCCGCGAAGGCACGCTGATTTCCGCGCTCTTGACCGGCATCATCGCCCGCTTCTACCTGCGCCATCTGAGCCGCATCGACGCCCACGGCCGCATCTACCTCGCACCGCATAAATCATAACACACGAAAAGGCTATCGAATCTGTAGGTTTTCAGTATAATCAGCAGGTCTCGCCCTGCTGGAAGCCCATCGGGAGGGGCTGGAGCGAGGGGAGCTCTTCGTGGCGGATGCGGCGCACGATGGCTTCGGCGGCGCGCCGGCCGAGGGCGGGGATGGGCTGGACGACGGCGGTCAGGCTTTGCGGGCCGAGGCGCGTCAGGTAGGTGCCGTCGTAGGCGACGATGGAGAGGTCGTCGGGACAGCGGCGACCGCGTCGGCTGGCCTCACGCAGCGCACAGATGGCACCTAGGTCCGTGCCGGAAATGGCATCGACGTCGGGATAGCGCTCAAAGACCTCGCGGGCGGCTATGGAGAAATCCTTGGGCTGCAGGGCGTTGGCCGGCATGACGATCGTGTCGAGCGGGACGCTGGCCTGCTTGATGACTTGCGCGAAGATGTCCTCGTGTTCGTGGGCCGTCGTGTGGACGGTTGGAGCGCCGGTGATCTGCACGACATGGTGCGGATGGCGCTTCAGCAGCGCATTGGCGGCCAGCTGGCCGCCCTGATGGTGGTCAGCGCGGATGATTGGGATTTCGTCGCAGAGGTAGCGGTCAAAGGCGATGACGGGCAGCTCGATATGCTGGTAGTTCTCAATGTGCAGGGCATGGGCGCCGATGATCAGGCCGTCCATCGTATGGCGGCGCAGCATGTCGAGGAAGGCGAGCTCGGCGTTCTTCTTCTCGCCCGTCGAGCAGATCATCGTCTTGTAGCCGTAATCGTAGAGAGCTATCTCAATCTCGTGCAGCAGAGCGGCGAAAAAGGGGTGAGCGACGTCCGGGATGATGACGCCGATGAGGTTCGTGCGGTTGAGCGAGAGGTTGCGCCCGACTTCGCTCGGCACGTAGTGGAGCTCTTGGACGGCGGCCTCGACCTTGGCCCGCGTGGCGGCTGAGACGTATCCCTTGTTGTTGAGCACGAGAGAAACCGTGCTGGTGCTGACGCCAGCGAGCTTGGCGACATCTTTGATTCTTGCCATAGGAGCAGTCCTTTCATCTGGTCTTGTGTTTAGTCTATCACAATCTCGGTTTTGTTGCATATCTTTTACTTATAGAGACAGTATTTTCAGATAAATTGAATGACAATGACAAGAAAAATAAATACGATGAAATGATTGACATGTGCGATGAAAGTGAATATAATAAAAGCATCGAAGCGGTTCGACATGCGACGGAATGCGAGAAGGCTGCTTCGATTTTCCAGACGTATTTATCGAATCGGTTCGATATAGGAACTATACGAGGTGAAGACGATGACAGACGAACAGAAAGAACTCACGCCGGACGCGTTTATTGCGGCACATGAGGCCGAGGTCAACAAGCGCTGGTATCCGCGCTTCCACATCGCGCCGCGCGTCGGCTGGTGCAATGACCCGAATGGCTTTGCCTACTTTGGCGGCCAGTACCATTTCTTCTATCAGTACTACCCGTACGAGCCAAAATGGGGGCCGATGCACTGGGCACATGCGACGAGTAAGGATCTCGTGCACTGGCAGCGCCAACCGGTCGCCCTCTTCCCAGACCATCCGTACGATGCAGATGGCTGCTTCACGGGCAGTGGCATCGAGAAGGACGGCAAGCTCTACCTGCTCTACACGGGCCATGTCGACCTGCTGAAGAAGCCGGGCCAGCCGGACCGCATCGAGACGCAAAACCTCGCGGTCAGCGTCGACGGCATCCACTTCGAGAAGTCGGAGAAGAATCCGGTCATCAAACTGCCGCAGAATGTCTCGACGGGTGAGGATCATCACTTCCGCGATCCGAAGGTCTGGCAGCACGAGGGCCGCTACTACGCGGTCGTCGGCGCACAGACGGCAGACGAGGTGGGCCAAGTGCTCGTCTTCGAGTCGGAGGACCTCGAGAACTGGCAGTTCAAGCACGTCATGGCCAAGGCGCACGGCAACCAGGGCTTCATGTGGGAGTGCCCGAACTTCGCGGAGTTCGACGGTCACGAGGCGCTGATCCTCTCGCCGCAGGGCGTCAAGCCGGAGGGCAAGCGCTACCTCAACCTGCATCAGTCGGTCTCGATGCTCGGCAAGATGGACTATGAGTCGGGCATCTTCTACCACGATGCGTTCCATATCCTCGACCACGGCTTCGACTTCTACGCGCCGCAGGTCACGCAGACGCCGGACGGCCGCTGCGTGATGATTGGCTGGCTCGCGATGTGGGAGAGCGCGATGCCGGAGCAGGCAGACGGCTGGTCGTGCCAGATGACGGTGCCGCGCGAGCTGCACTACCGCAAGGACAGACTGGTGACACCGCCTGCCCGGGAGCTCACGGCACTGCGCAAGGCCGCGCACATGATGCCGGAATGCATCCTGAGCGAGGAGACGAGCCTGGGCGACTGGTCGTATGAGACGGGCGAGCTCTGCGCAGACCTCGATCTCACCGAGGCCAAGGGCGTGGCTATCCACTTCACGGCAGGCTTTGAAGATACCGTATCGCTCATGGTCGAGAAGGAGAGCGGCCTCGTGACGCTCTCGCGCAAGTCGGCGGCGACGGGGCGCAGGGAAGAGCGCTACGCACAGCTGCCGGCGGGCGAGGAGCACCTCTCGCTGCGCGTCTACGAAGACCGCTCCTCGCTGGAGTTCTTCCTCAATGACGGCGATATCGTCATGAGCACGCGCTTCTACCCGAAGACGGAGGAACGCGTCGTCGTGCTCGAGCCGCAGGAAGGCACGGTGCGCATGACAGATGGCGTCTTCTATGAGCTCGACGACATCTTCGCCTGAGTCTTGCTGATTTGAGGATGGCCCTCTGGTCATCCCTGTGTCAATCTCATATATTTAGTTTTTCTGGCTTGTGTTTTTGGGGAAAGGGGAAACACATCATGGGAAATCTCTTGAAGGCATTCACGAATCCATTCTACAGGACGAGCTCGCTTGAGATCCTGCTGTTCTTCGCGGGCTGGGGCATCTGGTGGTCGTTCTTCCAGATCTGGCTGACGACGAAGCAGGGCTTCACTGGCGCGCAGGTCGGCACGATTTACTCCTTCGGCAGCGCGGTCGCGCTCGTCCTGATGTTCGTCTACGGCTCCCTGCAGGACAAGCTCGGCATGAAGAAGACGATGCTGAAGTTCTTCGCCGTCTGCCAGATCCTCGTCGGCCCGTTCTTCACCTGGGTCTACGTGCCGATGCTCGCCGCGAACTTCTACGTCGGCGCTGTCGTCGGTGCGGTCTACCTCGCGGTGGCGTTCCTCGCGGCCTGCCCGGTCTTCGAGGCGGTCACGGAGCGCCTGAGCCGCCGCTACTCCTTTGAATACGGCCAGGCCAGAGCCTGGGGCTCGTTCGGCTATGCCGTGGCAGCGCTCTGCGCAGGCTTCCTCTTCACGATGAACCCGAACCTGATTTTCTGGACGGGCTCCGCTGTGGCGGCAGTGCAGCTCATCGTCCTGGTCTCGATGACGCCGGAGAACGACGCTTCGCTCACGGCGCAGTACGAGGTCAAGGCAGAGAGCATCAAGGAGAGCAAGACGCCGTCGTTCGGCGAGATCGTCGGCGTGTTCAAGCTCATCGAGGTCTGGAAGATGATCGTCTTCGTCATCATGAGCTGGACGTTCTACACGGTCTTTGACCAGCAGATGTTCCCGGAGTTCTTCACGCGCTTCTTCGCGACGCCAGAAGCAGGCCAGCAGGCTTACGGCGTGCTCAACTCCATCGAAGTATTCCTCGAATTCCTCATGATGGGCCTCGTGCCGATCCTCATGCGCCGTATTGGCATTCGCAAGGCCATCCTGCTCGGCTGCGCCATCATGATCGTCCGCATCGGCGGCTGCGGCCTCGTCACGAATCCTCTTGGCGTCGCCGTCATCAAGCTCTTGCATGCACCGGAGACGGCGCTCTTCATCCTCGCTGTCTTCCGCTACTTCACGCTGCACTTTGACACGCGCATCTCGGCGACACTTTACATGGTCGGCTTCCAGATCGCTGCGCAGGTCGGCCAGATCATCTTCTCGACGCCGCTAGGCGCTCTGCACGACAGCATCGGCTACCAGAGCACCTTCCTCGTCATCTCCGGCATCGTCTGCGTGGCCACCCTCTACGCCGTTGCCATCCTCAAGAAGGACGACCAGCAGGTCGACGGCCAGCCGCTCTGAGCAATATTAGCGAAAACCTTCATCTTTCACCGTACAAATCTCATAACACACGAAAAGGCTATTCCCTGAGCAGCCAGCTCAAAGGAATAGCCTTTTTACGTTACTTACATGATTCAGTTCTCGAAGATATCGGCCAGGGTGATGTCGAAGCCGGGGTCGAGCTCAACGGGGATGGTGTATGGCATATCTGCCTCTTCTTCCCGGTGCTCCTCGAGCAGCTCGGCGTTGCGAGCGCGGTCGGCTTCGGAATAGTAGGTGTAGACCTGCGCGAGCTCGAAGCGGCCATCTTCATTATGATAGACCTCGATGCTGCGCGTTTCGATGCTGACAATCCAGTAGACGCGGACGCCAGCCTTTGCGTAGGCCTTTGCCTTGTCGCCACGATCCCGCTTCGCCGTGCTCGGCGACAGGACCTCAACGACGAGGTCCGGCGCACCCTCCACACAGGTATCCTTGATCTTGTCCGGGTCGCAGACAATCATCGCGTCCGGTATGAAGTGATTCTTTTCGTCCAGGATGAGGTCGACACCGTCCGGCAGAGCCGTGCATCGCTTGCCTGTCAAATGATTGGCAAACAGACGATAAATCGTTCCAGCAATCACAGCATGGCGCACACGAGGACGCGGCGACATCATGACCACTTTGCCATCGATGAGTTCAAATGGCGTCTGGTATTCCTTCTCTACTGCATGATCCATACAATCACCCCTTCCCAAATCATTCTTCAAGCAATCTTCAAGTCATCAGTTCTTCTGGTCCATGACGGCCATCGAGGCGACGATGTCGTTCTCGCCGGTCGACATGAGCTTGACGCCCTGGGTGTTGCGGCTGATGACGGAGATGTCGGAGATGTTCGTGCGGATGACGATGCCCTCCGTCGTGATGAGCATGAGCTCCTGGTCCGGGTGGACGACGCGCAGTCCGATGACATCGCCCGTCTTCTCCGTGACCTTGAGGTTGATGAGGCCCTTGCCGCCGCGGTTCTGGGCGCGGTACTCACTCGTCTCCGTGCGCTTGCCGTAACCCTCAGCCGTGACCGTCAGCACCTCGGCGTTTGGCGAGAGCGTATCCATGCCGATGACCTCATCGCCGTCGTTGAGGCTGATTCCCTTGACGCCGCGGGCCGCGCGGCCCATCGCGCGCACATCGTCCTCGCCGAAGACGATGGCCATGCCCCACTTCGTGCCGAGGATCATGTCGCGCTCGCCGTCCGTGAACTTGACGCCGATGAGCTCGTCATCGTCGTCGAGGTTGATGGCATTGAGGCCGCCCTTGTGCAGGTTCTTGAACTCGACGAGGCTCGTCTTCTTGACGATGCCCTTCTTCGTCGCCATGAACAGGTAGGCGTCCGGATTGAAGCCCTTGACCTGGATGACGGCCGTGATCTTCTCGTCCTTCTCAAGCTGCAGCAGGTTGATGATGGCCGTGCCCTTTGCCGCGCGGCTTGCCTCCGCAATCTCGTACGCCTTGAGATGGTAGACGCGGCCGCGGTTCGTGAAGAACAGGATCGTGTGGTGCGTCGTTGTGATCAAGAGGTTCTCGACGAAATCCTTCTCCTTCGTCGGCATGCCCTTAATACCCTTGCCACCGCGGTTCTGGCGGCGGTAGGTGTCGAGCGCCATGCGCTTGATGTAGTTGTTGTGCGTCAGCGTGATGACGACGTCTTCCTCGGCGATGAGGTCCTCGACGTCGATCTCGCTCGTGTCGACCGTCAGGCGCGTGCGGCGCGCATCGCCGAACTTCGCCTTGACTGCCTTGAGCTCATCCTTGATGATGGCGAGGATGCGGCCCTCATCCGCGAGGATGGCCTTGTACTCCTCGATGGCCTTCAGGACTTCCTGATACTCCTCCTCGATCTTCTCTCGCTCGAGGCCCGTCAGGCGCTGCAGGCGAAGGTCGAGGATGGCCTGAGCCTGCTTCTCCGAGAGCTTGAAGCCCGAGATCAGGGCTGCGCGCGCGATGTCAGCCGTGCGGCTCTCGCGGATCGTCGTGATGACGGCATCGAGGTGGTCGAGCGCAATCGTCAAGCCCTCCAAGATGTGAGCGCGCGCCTCTGCCTTCTTGAGGTCGTAGCGCGTGCGCCGCGTGATGACATCTTCCTGATGCGCGATGTAGTAGTGCAGGACTTCCTTGAGGTTCAGGATCTTCGGCTTGCCGTCGACGAGCGCCAGCATGATGACACCGAAGCTGTCCTGCAGCTGCGTGTGCTTGTAGAGCTGATTGAGGATGACGTTCGCGTTCGCGTCGCGGCGCAGGTCAATGACGATGCGCATGCCGCCGCGGTCCGACTCATCGTTGAGCGCCGTGATGCCCTCGATCTGCTTGTCGCGCACGAGCTGCGCGATCTTCTCGACGAGGCGCGCCTTGTTGACCTGATACGGCAGCTCCGTGACGATGATGCGCGGCTTGCCATTCGACAGCGTCTCGATGCGGGCGTTCGCGCGCATCTTGATGACGCCGCGGCCCGTCGTGTACGCCTGGCGGATGCCGTCCTGACCGAGGATCAGGCCAGCCGTCGGGAAATCCGGTCCCTTGATGACCTTCATGAGGTCGTCGATCGTCGCATCCGGATGGTCTATGAGCATCAGCGTGCCGTCGATGACCTCGCACATGTTGTGCGGCGGGATGTTCGTCGCCATGCCGACCGCGATGCCCGACGTGCCGTTGACGAGCAGCTGCGGGAACTTCGCCGGCAGCACCTCCGGCTCCTTCAGCGACTCATCGTAGTTCGGCGCGAAGTCGACCGTCTCCTTGTCGATATCCTGCAGCATGAGCTCCGCGATCTTCGACATGCGGACCTCGGTGTAACGCATGGCAGCCGCCGGGTCGCCATCGACCGAACCGAAGTTGCCGTGACCATCTGCAAGCATGTAGCGCATGGAGAAATCCTGCGCCATGCGCACGATTGCATCGTAGACCGACAAATCGCCGTGCGGATGATATTTACCGAGGACTTCACCGACGATACGGGCCGATTTCTTGTAGGGCTTGTTCGAGCCCATGCCCGCCTCCTGCATCGCGTAAAGGATGCGGCGGTGTACTGGTTTCAAGCCGTCCCGGACATCCGGCAGAGCACGCGCGACGATGACACTCATAGCGTAGTCGATGTACGAGTTCTTCATCTCGTGTTCCAGGTTGACCGGCACGATCTTTCCCTGACCAAAATCCACAATCTCACCTCAAAATCTCAAAACAAAAAACATGTATTCTAGCAAAATCATTTAGCATTTTATTATACCATTTTTCTAGGAGAAAGTCCATCAACACGCATGTAGCAAGGATTTAGCATCCTACTACCTCTTTTCCAATTTTCATGATAGAATAAAATGTCACGACCTCGATGGGTGAACCGGAGAGGAGGGGTGTTTCATGTGTTTGTCCGACATATTGGCTTCTTTCCTCATCAGTGTCGCGGCAAGTGTCGCCGCGCATTATTTGATTGAGTGGTTGAAAAGGGTTAGCCGCCATTCGTGACTTTCAACCTGGTAAGTATTCCCCTGTACCTGCCTAGTCATCAGGTACGAATAAGGCCCACTGGTTAGTCACGCCAGTGGGCCTTTGGGTTTTCATGATGTTGTCCGACATCATTTCCTACTTGTATTTTATGCCAAATTTGACATTTCGTCAATATTTTACTTCAATACCTCCGAATAGATGTAGCCCTCGCGCACGCCGGAATCGCTGTAGGTGATCTCCTTGCAGTGGAAGCGCGCGGCGAGCACCTCGGCGATGATGAGGCCAGGGATGACCGTGTGGATGCGGTCCGGCACCGTCTTCATCAGCATCGCCGTCATCGCCTCATTGATGCCGTGCTCGTCCGTGAAGCGCTCGATGAGCGCCTTGAGGCGGGCGGCCTCCATCTTCACATTGCCGAAGGGCTTCTCGTACAGCGCATTGTAGAGCGCCGCCGCGCCCTTGAACGTGCCGCCGATGCCCGCGATTGACGCCTCGCGGACGTCCGCGAAGGCCGTGGCCGCCCCGAGCGTCGCCTCCGCCTCCTCGCGCATCGCCTCGCACTCCGCCTTCGTCGGCAGCATGCCGTGCACGTACTTCGTGCGGAAGGCCAGCGAGCCGATTGGCAGGCTGATCTTCTGCTCGATCTTGCCCGCGCTGTAGGAGACGATCTCCGTGCTCGCGCCGCCGATGTCGATGAGCAGGCCCGCGTCCTCATTGAGGTCGTGCGTCGCGCCGATGAAGTCGTACGTCGCCTCCTCGTCGCCCGTGATCACGCGGATCGGCAGCCCCGTGCGACGCTCGATCTCGCCGACCGCCGCCGCGCTGTTCTTCGCATTGCGCAGCGCCGCCGTCGTGAACGCCACGACATGCGTGATGTTGAAGGCGAGCAGGAAGGCCCGGAACTCCTTGAGGATCTCCACCGCCTTGTCGATGCCCTGCTGCTGCATGACGCCGTCCCTAAGATACGCCGCCAGCCCGACCGTGTGCTTCTTCTTCATGAGCATCTCGACATGCGTGCCTTCGATGCGATAAATCGCCATGCGGACCGTGTTCGATCCGATATCAATCATTCCGTATAACATGGTACTCCCCTCGGGCCTGCGCCCACTTCTCTCGAATCCGGATCCCCTCACGCAGCCTCAGCGCTTCAGGCCATTGCCCGTCAGCGGGATGACGACCTTGTAGTTGTCCGGCTTGCCGTTCTCGAAGAACTGCACCGCGCCCGCGAGCGCCGCCGCCGACGTCATCTCGACGTAGATGCCGCGATGGCTCAGGTACTTCTGCGCCTTGAGGATATCCTTGTCCGGCACCGTGATGACATCGCCGCCCGAATCGCGGATGGCCTTTACCATCTCCTTGAGGCGCTTCGGCTTCGTGATGCGGATGGCCTCCGCGATCGTCGTGCGCTTCGGCGAAGCCGGCACCTCATGGTACGCCTCGTAGAGCGGCGCGCACTTCGACGACTGCACCGCGACGAAGTGCGGCAGCCGCCCGATCTCCATGAAGCCGAGGAACAGCCCGATGAGCATCGTGCCATTGCCGACCGGCATGAAGATGTAATCCGGCACATGGTGGCCGAGCTGGTCGTAGAGCTCATGCGCCATCGACTTGATGCCCTCGAAGAACAGCGGATTGTAGACATGCGACGCGTAGTACGCATCGCCGAGGTTCTGCTTGACCGCCGCGCACGCCTTCATGCGGCCGTTGGCCACCTTCACGATTTTCGCGCCGTACGCCTCGATCTGCTTGACCTTCTCCTGCGAGATGTCGTCCGGCGTGTAGACCGTGCACTCCATCTCCGCAGCCGCCGCATACGCCGCCATCGAAGCGCCCGCATTGCCCGACGAGTCCAGCGCGATCTTCTTGATGCCGAGGTCGTGCAGCACATTGATCATGCCGCAGGCCCCGCGGTCCTTGAACGACCCCGTCGGCAGCAGATGCTCCATCTTGAGCAGGAAATCGAGCTTGCCGACCTGGAATGGCACGAGCGGCGTCACGAACTCGCCGAGCGAGATTGCGTGCTTCGCCACCGCCTCATTGGCGTCCTTGTGCAGGCGGAACATGCCGCCGCAGTCACATTTGTACGAATGCGTATTCAATGGGTATTCTTTCTTGCAGTCTTCACAGTAGAAGTACATGCGGATCGCTTCCTTTCCCTTGACGAACATGTACGATGAATTGACGTTCCACGTCCGGCCATTCGTCTTGCCTATACCTAAAGAGATTCGTCACGCGAGCCCCCATCCCCTCTAAAAATCTTGCGCATCTTGTTAAAAATCTTTGCCGTCCGCTGAGATTAACCGACTTCTCATCCTGCCTCTAATTTTTGCTTGAGAATCATTTGCTATCAACGAGACGGGCACCGGTGTCAAGCAGGACTACACCAAGGCGCGACAGCTCTATGAGAAAGCCGCCGCGCTCTCCGGCACCAACGAGACGAGCACCCTCTCCGAGGAATCCGGCCGCAAGATCACGACGCGCGTCAGCCCCGGCAGCGCCCTCGACATCCAGGACGGCGTCACGAAGATTGACACCTCCGCCATCTGGACGCCCGTCACCGCCATCGACTTCTCCTCCCACCACGATACCATGATCGAGAACGCCGACGGCAGCCAGGTCCCGATGGACCAGCCCTACTTCACCTCCGAGCAGATCGCGCCCGACACCTGGAAGAACCAGAACGACGGCGACTACTGCTACCTGCTCGCGGGTTGCGCCGACCTCAACATCTCCCTGCAGGACTTCGCCGAGAACATGCAGCACCTGAACTCCGTGCGCCAGGACTTCGACCAGCTCTACACCGGCACCGGCGAGAAATCCGGCGAAGTCTTCGACCACTACTACGCCGCCGCCATGTACGGCATCTCACCGGACTTCCATTCTGAGCCCGTCACCGAGTCAGCCGGCCGCCGTCCAAACGAGCAGCAGACCACAGCCGACGGCAAGACCCTCTACCAGCGCGGCCGCGTCCGCCCCGGCGACGAGACCAAGAACGCCCCCGAGACCATCCCCACCGGCCAGCGCATGGGCTACACCGTCGACGGCTTCCCCGTCACCTACATCGCGACCACATCAGCCAACAGCAAATAACAAAATTTCTCAGCCCCTATTGAAATGCTCCCCCATTTGTTGTAATATAGTCATGGGAGACCTACTACATCTAGTATGTGGTAGGTGGCAGAAGGTATAGAGGCGGCAAAAGCGGGAACGTTCGGTTGTTCCCGCTTTTGTATTGCGCAAAAAGAATTGTCAGACAGCACAGATGTGGTAAAATAGAATCAGCGTGGATATGCATGATAACCTACATAACAAAAGCCACTTCCTAGGATGGTAACCTGGGAAGTGGCTTTTATTTTTGACTGACAGTTTTGATTTGAGTTTAGGCGACGTTTCGCCTAGACTGCACACCTATCACATAAAACCTATTTTACTAAGTGGACTGTCTTTTTCCCATCTCCAGATGAATTTGAGCCTCCAGAAAGGTAATTAGCCCATCGTATTGTTTTATTACCGCCTGTAATAACTACTCTGTCAGCAACAATACTGCCATTGAAATTGGTATTATAGGTCTGCATAGTAACTGTTTTATTTTTATTAGGTGCATATATTATCCCATTTAATTCAGGTAAATTGCTAGGCACAGTTATATTACCATATAGTGATATAAAAATAAAGAATTCATCTTTTGTTGGTTGTAGAGAATTTTCAAAGCTAACTGTCAAGTTTCCTGGAACAATAATAACCCTATAGTAATTGTTGCCATTCATCGTTAGATTCGGATATGTCTTTTGGGGATTTTCTTGCCAGCTATGGAATGAGTACCACGAATCTTTCTTTGTTTCATCGTCATCAAAATAAACATGGTTTTTTTCTCTATCTTCAGGTTTCATTTTTCTATATTTTTCTATTAATGATTGTATTCCCTTATTCTTCTCTATAGAAATATCAATATCATCACCATACTTAACTTTATCAGCGTCTGTTTTATAATAATAAATATCTTTATAGGCAGGATCGTCAGGGTATTTTAATTCCATTTTAGAAATAGGTTGCCCATCCTTATCGGCAAAGGTATAAAATTCTTCCCTTCCATTGTACCATCCATATCTACCCCAAACATTTGGATCTATATCCACTGTGCCTTTAAAGCCGCCATAGTCAAAATTTTTAAACTTAGGAGTCCCGTATGTTACGTCTTCAGATGTATATATTTTCCCTAATAATGTATTGCTCCGGCTCTGGTCCATAGCAATCCTTCCATTAGTTCTTATATTCCCTTCTATCGTTACATTAGTTGTATTAATATATAATCCTGACGTATTAGGATCGCTGTAATCATCACGCAAAGGAGCCCCTTGACCAGTAGTTATTGCATAATTGAACATATCATCTGATGGAACGGATGGATTTTCTTCACTAGATACTTTTGCTGTCGCTGTAACGGATACTGGTATCGTATTGATATCAAACAACTTCAAGAATGATGCTTCTACACTGCTCCGCAACGTTACATCCAATTCATCTTTCTGTTTATCCGTATGATAATTCAGCGTCTCGAACTGATCTGGGAAGTCATCGCCTGTCTGATACGAATAACTAGTAAAGTGTGGATCAAGATTCGTCTTCAGATACTTAAGGACAACATCGTCAGCCTGGTTGTCGTCAAGGTGATATGCCCCGGCCAAGGCAGCTGCATCTGCTGCGTTCTGCATCTGCGAGCGACGTACGTAGGCACTGCCAAAGTCAACGGCCATCCCCGTGAACGCGATGATAAAAGGCAGCAGAAAAGCCGTCAGTACCAGGATTGCCCCCTGCTGTCCTCTGCGATGTCCTCTCATTGCTGCGCCTTCTTTCCTAAAACCGATTGTTCTCTTCTAGTATAGCAGTCCCCCCGCCCCGCCGCAATGAAAAAAGGACTGCCCCTCGAAGCAATCCTTCATCCGCCCGCCAAGATCCACGGCCCATACCTCAAGGCCTCTTCCCCCGCTCCGCGGTCCCCCTTCTCCCTGAAGGAGACGGCCTGACAAAGCCTCAACCTTGGTCCACGAGATCAAGGCTGATTTTGCATCCTTTGCTGGTCTGCCCGTACCATGACTAGTATTGCGAACTGTTTTCGAGTATAATAGAAGATAATACATTTGACGTTCAAATAGACAACAATGAGTCAGGAGATGAACACAGATGTGGAAGCAAAAAGGACAAGGTATCGTTGAATATGCGTTGATACTGGCTTTTGTTGTGGGCGTAGGGGGTGTACTCTACTCCAATACGAGCGGGAGCTTGGTCAATTCCATCCGCTCTGTTTTCAGCAATGTCAATGAACTTTTAGCATCGAAGCCGGTGGTCACTGAGGAAAAGGACATCATTGAGCGACTCCGGGAGGGACGGTATGAAGGATTGGCAGAAGTGCTAAAGGGGAAACCAGCATCTCGGATGACGATTGCTTCGGACAGTGCAGCTGGACAGGAACTGGCTCGCAAACTGAACATCCAGACTCCAGAAGGGGATGGATGGTTTGTGGACCTTCATACAGATGGGGTGTATGTAATTACTTATTATGCAGCGGATGCCAACAAATTGACCTACTCTGCGCTGAAAAAAGATTATGCGAATAATACTTCGAAGTATTATCAGCCGGAAAATGACAAATATACCCGTTATCCTACTAAGGTAAGTATCTATGAAGGGCTGTATAATGGCACGGGGAACCAGCTATACCTTAACCAGACCACGGGGCATGTAGGCCCGGCAGCTGATGGTAGCGGAATGAGTATTTATCCTGGCTCCTACTGACCGTAATATAGGACAGCGAAAAAGTCAGGCACGATGGTTTCGGGCCTGACTTTTATTTTGGTTCTTGGATTGTGAAGGTTTGCCCTACTCGAAGTCCTAGGGCGTCTGCCTGTCCTGCGGTCATCTCTAGGACGCTGTGGGCGCGCCAGCAGGCGGAAAGGCCGAACCAGGGGCGCAGGTGGCGGGTGATCTTGAGAATCTTGCCCTGCTTGTCGAGGTAGACGGCGTCGATGGCGAAGCGCATAAAGCACATGTGGATGCTGTTGCACGGCGCGATGAGCAGGGCCGTGGCGGGCGGCAGGGGACGGCGCAGCATGAGGCCGCGGAAGCGCTGCCAGAAGGTGGTCGCTAGGTGGACGGTGAGGGTGGTGTCGGCCCCTTCTACCTGAAATGTTTTTGTCTGCATGATTGCTTCTTTCTAGAGGTTCTTGAGCAAGTACAGTAAGCTCGGGACGAGGGTGACGACGAAGATGGCCGGGAAGATGAAGAGGACGAGCGGGAAGACAATCTTGACCGGGGCTTTCATGGCTTGGGCTTTGACGTATTGGCGGCGGCGTTCGCGGATGTTGTCGGCCTGGTTCTTGAGGGTCTTACCCATGCTGGTGCCGAGGCGCTCGGCCTGGATGATGGAGGTCATGAAGAGCGAGACGTCCTCGAGGCCGCAGCGGTCGGCCATGCTACGCATGGCGGTGCGGCGCACGACGCCCATACGGATGTCGTCCTGCATGCGGCGGCACTCGTCGATGAAAGGCCCCTTCATGCGCGCGGTGATCTTCGAGAGGGCGGCGTCGAAGGAAAGGCCTGCCTGCACGCTGACGCAGAGCAGGTCGAGCACCTCCGGCAGCTGGTGCTCGATCTGCTTCTGGCGGCGCTGGATGGTCGTATTGAGGAAGACGACGGGCATGAGGCCGCCGAGTAGCCCGAGCAGGAAGACCATCATGGCCTTCTGTACGGGCGCATATGTAGCCGTGCGGACCATCACCAGCGCAAAGAGCCACATGACGACGGCGCCGAGCAGGCAGCTGCCGAAGAACTCGGCGACGCCCCACTCGCGCGACTTGCCCGCGAGCATGATACGCTTCTGGATGATGGGGCGCAGCCGCAGCGGCGTCAAGGTCGTCGCCAACGCGCCAAGCATTTGCTTGATGCCGCCCGCTGGCTTCCCGGCCTCGGGCTGTGCTGCGCGCGGCTGTCCAAAGGGCTCTGGCTGTGTATCGAGTGTCTCCAAGCTCTCGATACGCTGGCGCATCGTCGACTTCGGCTGGACCTTGCTGCGGATCAGGCCGAGCAAGATCAGGAACAACACAGCCGTCAGGGATAGGACAAACAGCAGCTTCAGCATCGTCTCATTCCTTTCTCACGTCTCAACTCGTACATCAGAATCGGCCGCCCTCAAAGGCGATGTCGTTCGCACCTGCAGGGGTGAAGAATCCCTCAGGCAGCTTGATGCCGCTGACCTCGAACTTCTCGAGGAAGCTCGGCTGCAGGCCCGTCGGCACGAAGTGGCCGAGGATCTTGCCGTTGCTGTCGAAGCCAGTCTGCTCGAAGCGGAAGATATCCTGCGTCGTGATGGTCGTGCCCTCCATCTTCTGCACCTCGGTGATGTAGGTGATCTTGCGACTGCCGTCGCGCAGGCGCGCCTGATGGATGATCAGGTCGATGGCCGACGAGATCTGCTCGCGAATGGCGCGCTCTGGCAGCTCGAGGCCGGACATCATGACCATCGTCTCGAGTCGCGAGAGGACGTCGCGCGGGCTGTTGGCATGAGCCGTCGTCAGCGAGCCGTCGTGGCCCGTGTTCATGGCCTGCAACATATCGAGCGCCTCACCCGTGCGGACCTCGCCGACGATGATGCGGTCGGGGCGCATGCGCAGAGCATTGCGCACCAGGTCGCGGATGGTGATGGCACCCTTGCCCTCGAGGTTGGCCGGACGCGCCTCGAGCGTCACGACGTGCTGCTGCTGCAAGCGCAGCTCGGCAGCATCCTCGATGGTGACGATGCGCTCGCCCTCGGGGATGAACGACGAGATGACGTTGAGCGTCGTCGTCTTACCGGAGCCAGTACCACCCGAAACGAGGATGTTGATGCGCGCCTTGACGCAGGCGCGCAGGAACGTCGCCATCTTCTCGTCCATCGTGCCGAAGGAAATCAGGTTGTCGACGCTAAGCGGCGTCTTGGAGAATTTGCGGATGGTCAGGCACGGGCCGACGAGTGAGAGCGGCGGGATGATGATGTTGACACGCGAGCCGTCCTCGAGGCGCGCATCGACGAGCGGCGACGATTCATCGACGCGGCGGCCGAGCGGCGTCAGGATGCGCTCGATGATGTTCATAAGATGTGCCGTGTCGTGGAACTTCGCATCCGTCAACTCGAGCTTGCCCATGCGCTCGACAAAGACCTGACGCGGGCCATTGACCATGATCTCAGTGATGGCATCGTCCTTGCGCAGGGCCTCAATCGGGCCGAGGCCAAGCACCTCGTCGCGGATATCCGCGATGAGACGCGGCTTCTCGCCCTGCGGGATGGCAAACGGATTCTCGTCGAGCACGCGCTGGCAGTAATCCGTGATGAGCGTCTCGACCTGATGCGGGTCCTGATGCACCGAAGTCAGCATGAGCTGCTCCTCCGGCGTCATCTCATCGACAATGCGCTGATGGATACGCTGTTTGACTTCCTGATACGAGCGCTCCGCCGCCATATCCTGGCTGTCCTCACGGGCACCAAAAATATTGACCTGACGATTCTCACCAGCCGCCCGTCCCAGGCGCGTCAACAATGACATCGTATCTCACCTCTCATCACTTCTGTGTCTTCCAATTATCTTCACTGTACATCGTACAGGTTATATCCAAATCTAGTTTCTTGGTGTTTTTATTATCTGATAACGTATTAACAATATTAGCTAACCAAGAACCATCATCATTGAAATCAGCATGAACTGTCACCAACACGTTGCCATGTTCTGACTGATTTTTAGGTGCTTGATATTCTATCTTAAAATCAGATGTTGCAGTAGGGTCCCAATCATAAATATCAATAGGTAATGACTGATTTTGATAATGATCACGAATTGCCTTATAGTTATCCGCATATTCAGTAGCATTCGCTACTGAAGCTTCACGAGCACTATTGCGAGCTACTGTGTTCAAAGTCATATAGTCTAAAAATATCATCGAAAAGTATATGATAGAAAATATAAGCAACAAAAAAAGAGGGAGAATCAGTGCAAATTCAACCAGTACTTGACTCTTTTGAAATCGCATGTTTCTCCCTCTTTCAAATTACTTATCCCTAAGTATGCTTAACCATTTACAGATTTTCCGAGCAGTGCATCGACATTATTAATAACAGTCTGAATGCTTCCCCTAATGCCAGTGTCACTCATCAGTGCAGCTGCAATAATCGTAACAAAAGCCAAAATCAGTGCATACTCCACAATGCCCTGTGCTTTCTCGCCTACATAGCGAGCCTTCAAGTACTTTAAGATCTCAATAGCCATAATGAATTCCTCCTAAAAGTAATACTATGAATAACTCTAAATTATCTATGCAAATCCCTTAGGACTACATACTACTCAACACAGTATTAATCATATTTGAGATATGATTAAATACATTCTTGACTTTTAATGGCAATGACTGCAATTCTGGTCTCCCGTTTGCATTTATCCCCATATTTTGATGTAAAAAATAAGCAATAACAAAGATAAAAGCCAATAATAACGCATACTCTACAAGGGCCTGTGCCTTTCGACATTTCAAAGAATCCCTTATATAGTCGTGATAAATATTTATCATACATTACTTACCTGTAAATCAAAATTGGATGTTGACAATGCGACGAATAATTATGAAACCTATCAATTCCAGTACTATAGCCGCAATAACAAACATCCTACCTATATCAGTTTCAAGCAGAGGCTTTAAATAATTTGGATTCAATACAGAAATAGCTAATGCCAATCCAATTGGTATACATGCAACTACTAATGCCGATGCTCTCCCCTGCGCCGTCAATGTCATGACCTCACGCCTCATCCTGACTCGCTCTGCAATTGTCTCGCTGATCGTATCGAGGATACTGGCGAGATCGCCGCCGACTTGTCTCTGGATGAGCACGGCGGTGACGACGAGCTCGAAGTCAGGGCTGGCGACGCGGCGCTGCATGTTGTCGAGTGCGGACTCGAGGGTGTTGCCGAGGTTGACCTCGTTGACAACGAGCTGGACTTCGCGGCCCATCGGGGCGTCCATCTCGCGGGAGATGAGCTCGAAGGCCTGCATGAAGCTGAAACCGGCGCGCAGGGCATTCGCGACCATGGTCAACATATCGCCGAGCTGGTTCGTGAATTTCTTGTGCCGCCTGCGGATGCGCAGGCCCAGTAGGGCAAAGCCCATCAGGATTCCCACGAGGGCACCGACGAAGAACATCGCGCCCTTGAGCGTCACGAGGAAGGTGACGAGTCCGACGAGCCCGCCCCAGAGCAACAGGATGGCCTCAAACTCGGTGCCGCGTATCGGCCAGTCGGCCTGCTGCATCATGAGCTCGATGCGCTTGCCCTGCTGCAGCCGCCCGAGGCCATTGGCCATGCCCTCAATGCAGTTGTAGAGCAAGGCTTTCGGCGTGAGCTTCTGCTTCTGGCGCTGCGCCTGTTCGCCGCCGGCGAAGTAGTTGAGGCGCTCCGTCATGACGCGGTCTTCGCGCGAGCGGATGGATAGCAACCCGAGAAGCAGGGCAAAGCAGAAGACGGTGATCAGGATGGCGAGAAGTGCCTTCATGACGACCACCTCGCTGCCTGCGGGGCGCGGCTGCCGATAATCTGCTCGGCGAGCCGGTCGACGCTCTTGGCGAGCGGATTGTCCGGCTGCAACTCCGTCGCCATCTGGCCGTTGTCGGCGGCCTGCGAGACGACGAGGTACTCATTCGGGATGATGGCCGCGACGGGGTGGCCGAGCTCATTCTCGAGCTCGCGCCGCTTCTGCTCCGTGCATGGCGAGACGCGCGTGAAGATGACCTTGGCGCGCTCGTCGGCGTCATCCCAGTCCTGGAAGATCGCCAGCGCCCGGCGCATGTGGTCCATCTCGAAGGCGCCGTTGATCATCGCGCAGAGGTACGTCACGCTGGAGTTCTCCGCGGCGGCAATCGACGTCGGGTTGAACCCCGGCGGCACGTCAATCAGCAGATAGCGGAAGAGGCTCTTGGACATGCGGATGACGTTCTCGAGCTGCGGGATGGAGACCTTGTCGATGTAGTTCGGCTTCGTCGTGCCGCAGAGCACGTGGACGCGCTCGGAGACGGGCACGTAGTAGCGCTTGAGCGTCACGGGGGAGAGGAACCGGACATCGCGGGCCGCCTCAACGATTGTCGACTTCGGCGCGAGGTTGAAGAAGACGGCCATGTCGCCGAACTGCAGGTCAGCGTCGATGATGCCGACCTGCTCGTGCGAGCGGCGCGCCAGAGCCTCGGCGAGGTTGGCAATCAGCGTCGTCTTGCCACTCTTGCCCTTGGGGCTGAAGAAGACGAGCGTCTCGCAGTCCTTCTCGCTGCCCTCCGTGACGAATTCGCGCACAGCCTCCTGCAGCTCGACGCCGGTGAACGGCTTGATGAGGCAGCCGCGCGCACCCGCACCGATGAGGTGTGTCGCGCTCTCGGGGCGCCACTCAGCCGCCATGCCGAGGATGTTGGCCTTGGGGTAAGCCTTGTGGAAGGCCTCGATGACCGGGACGGCATCCTCGTCGTCGATGTCGAGCAGGATGAGGTTCGGGTCGAACATGCGGCCCTGGCCCAGTGCGTCCTGCTTGCTCTGGTAGCGTACAGCCATCGTGAAGCCCGGCGTGCGCTCGATGACGGCGCTGAGCTTGGAGAGCATCAGGCGGTCTTTCTCGACCAGCATGACACGGTACATCGGGAATGCCTCCTTTCTTTAACCAAAGATGCGGCTGAGCCAGGATGACTCTTGCTGCTTGGCCTCTGTCTCGGCCGGTGTGCTGCTGTGGTTGGTGTAGCGGTCGACGAGGGCCCGGAGGGCATCGCCGAGGGCCGTCCGCTGCGGCGCCAGGACGAGCGGGATGCCGTCTCGTATCGAGGTGCTCGCGGCGCGGAAATCATTCGGCAGGACGTGGTAGAAGGGCTCGCCGAGGAGTTTCTGCACGTCCGCGAGGCTGATGCGCGTCTTGGCATCACTGCGATTGAGCACGAGGCGAATCTTGTTCTTATCATAACCCAGTGTTTTAAGGGTGTCCATACCTATTTTCATGTTTTTTATCGTCGGCAGGAAGTCGACGATGCCAAGGAATGTCACGATAGTCGACTGGTCGAGCATGGCGAGATTTAGTGTGCTGAACATCGAGGCCATGTCGATGAGGATGTAGTCAAACTGACGCTGTAGCGCGCGCACTGCGCGCACGGCGTAGTCGTGGTGGATGTTGTAGGCCTCCTCGAGCAGCTTCGGCGCGGCCAGCACGGAGAAGTGCACATCCGCGCGGTCGTACGGCGTCAGGAAGTCCTGCACGCGGCACGAGTCGCCCTCGACCTGCATCGTGCGCTGGAGATCGGCCAGGGTTTTCGTCGGCTGGAGCTTCAGAAAGTGGCAGACGTCACCGAACTGGAGATCGAAATCGACGAGGCAGACGCGGTAGCCCTCACGGGCCAGCTCCGAGGCCATGTTGCAGGCCACGAGCGTCTTGCCGACGGCCGAGGCCGTGCTGAAAAAGGTGATGACAATGCCGTTGGCAGACGTCGGCCGGGGTTCCGTTGACATGGGCATCACTCCTTTCGGTAATTAATCTTACTTATCCATGCGGTCGAGGATGTCGCGGGCAGTCGCCTTGATGCGGTCGCCCGGGAGTTCGGCCGTTGGCTCGGCTGGCTGGTCGATGGCAGGGGCCTTAGCCTGTGCTTTGGCAGCTTTCTTCGCGGCCTTGGCGGCGTCTTTAGCCTCCTTGGCCAGCTGCTCGTTGGACTTCTCGGGGATCTCGCCATTGACGTCGACCTGCTTCATATCGCGGACCTCGCGGCGGCTGTCATTGTAGGCATCCTCCATGTCCGGCGACATGCGCGCCGGCGTCTCCTCACTGACGACACGCGGCGTGATCAGGACGACGATCTCAGTCTTCTGGCGCGACTTGTTGTGGTACTTGAAGAGCTCACCTAAGATAGGGATGTTGCCGAGGAGTGGCACCTTCTGGATGGTGTTGGCATCGTCGGAATTCAGCAGGCCGCCAATGACCATCGTCATGCCCGAAGGGATGTTGACGGTCGTGTAGGCAGAGCGCGTCGCGATGCCCGGCATGCGGTAGCCGTCCTTGGTGACGACGTTGTTCCAGTCGAGGCGGCTGACCTGTGTCTCGAGTTCGGTCGTGATGTTGCCGTCCTGATCGACGGTCGGGGCATGCAGGTCGAGGCCAATACCGTACTCCTTGTAGTCGGTCGAGGTCGCACCGAAGCCGTTCGAGGTCTGGTACGGGATCTCACCACCGATGAGGATTTTGGCATCCTTGCCGCTCATGGTCGTGACATTCGGCCGCGAGACGACGCGGGCCTTGCCGTTCTCAATCATGGCGTGAATCTCGGCATTGATTTTCGAGAAATGGGTGAAGAGCCAGTTGCGGTTATACCAGTGGCTGCCGCTGTCGCGCTGGCGGCCATACGACTCACCGGCGTAAAACGTACCAGCAGAATTCATAGTAATGCCGCTACTGCTATCATCGCTCAAATCCTGCGACATGTAGTTGATGCCGAGGCTCTTGGAGTCATTGGCGCTGATCTCGACGAACATCGCTTCGATGTTGATCTGGTCGGGATTCGTCATCTCGAGCATGTTGACGACGGAGTCGTTGAGGTCGCCGCGCGTGTCGGCGGACGAGCCGAGATTCGAGCCGAGCGACTGCAAGCCGCCCGATGAACCGGCGCTCGCAGAAGAGCCTCCCTGCGACTTCTGCGGCGCCGCACTGCCGCCGCCCGCGTAAAGGCTGGCGATCTTGTAGGCGAGATCGCGCTCATACTGGTTCTTGACTGTGCCGCGCAACAGGAACTTGCCGCCAATCATCTGGACGCGGACGTCGGGCAGGCCGATGGCGTCCTGGACGATCTTGGCGAGTCCGGAGTCCTGATTGGAGACGGTGATGCGATACTCGTAGCGATAGCCGTTCGACGCCCAGACGTTGAGCGTCGTCGTGCCCGGCGAGATGCCGATGACGTTTAGCGAAGTGCCGTCCAAGAGGCTCACGTCGGCAATCTTCGGATTGGCGATGGCAACGCGCGTGATGTTGCGGCCCGTGTTGAGGTAGTACGACTGGTTGAGGTCGATGGAGAGCGGCGTGAACTGCGCGTAGGCGGGGGCTGGGGAGAGGATGGCTGCTGCGGCAATGGCAGTGGCCGTCAGGCCGTAGATGGCGTTTCTCATTGGACTCCCTCCCTCGTCGATGTCACACCGCGGATGACCTCGATGGTCCGCCCGAGGACGGGCATCGAGCTGGCCGAATCGCCAGAGTTAGAGCTGCTCGGCGCGCTGTAGCCGCCCGCACTCGGGGCGCTCTGTGGTGCGCTGTAAGACGGTGCCGGTGCGGGCTGCGGCGCACTCGGTGCGCTCGAGCTCGAGGCGGCCTGACCATTGCCCTGCGGCACGCCGGCATAATCGGTGTCAAACGTGTACATGTCGCGCGGCTTGAACGGGCGCAGGACGAGGTACAGCGTGCCTTCCTGCGACTCGGCGGCGAGCTTGAGCGCGTCGGCCGGCTTCAAGGCGACGGTGGCAGTGGCCATCGTGTCGCTCGAGGCCTTGGTGTTGATGCTGCCGACGTTAGCAGCGCTCGCGTCATCCTTCTTATCACCGTCTTTCTTGCTGCTGTCGCCGGTCGGCGTATTCGGCAGGTCCGCTGTGCGGTTGATGCCGAGCAGCAAGACGTCTTGCAGGATGATGCGGCCGTTGATGCCGTTCTCCTTCGTGCCGGTGATGACCATGATGTCGACGTAGTCGCCCGGATGCGCGAAGCCCGAAACGCCCGTGACGTCGTTTATCGGGATGGTCACAGCACGGCAGTCGGGCGGGATGATACCCGTGAAGCCCGCCATGCGGATGTCGACGTAGACCTTGCGCGAGGTCATGATGTCGCCCTGCTGTATCGCGGTACTCGTCGGATGGTCGATCGCGTCGGCGACGTCGTGGAAGGCGCCCTCGGGCACGAGCTCACTCGGGACCTCTACGACCTTGAGCATGTCCTCTTTGACGACGGTGCGCTCGGGGATGTCCTGCTTGGCGGCGACGACCTGCACGAGGTTGGTCTGCGGCTTCTCGGCCGCTTTCTCGTTGTCACCGGACATCGCGAGGTAGACCATGAGGCCGAGCAGGATGCTGACGACGCCTGCCGCCACCACCCATTGACGATATGTGATTTTGTCGAGGAACTCACGGATGCGCTCCATGGGTTTCAGCTGATTTGCCATACTGCCATTCCCTTACTTATCTTCTCATGAATCCCTAATATAGGGTTCAACTGTAACGGCTGCTGCGACCTGCCCTGCCTTTTATAACAAGGCGTTCTGCAATCTTTATCTTATGCCAATAAGTATACCATATCTAACGCAATTTGTTCTTAGAAATTTTGACGTATCGCTACGTTTTTGCTAGGATAAGGTCAGCATGTAACTCTTTTTTATAAAAGGGGTGTTTGGAATGATATTTACCATAATGAAATGCCTGCTCTCGGTACTGTTGGCAGTGGGCGGCGGGCTGCTCGGCAGCCGCTGGATCGCGGCGAGCTACCGCCAGGCGAAGGGCACGGAGGGGCTGCTGAGTTTCCCGGAGCGCATCGAGGAGCAGGAGAAGAAGCGGCCGGGGCGCTTTGCGGTCTGCATCGGGTTCTTATTCTGCTTCACGATGCTCACGCTTCCGTACGTGCATCTGACGAAGCTGGTGTTCTTGATGATCTTCCAGTACTTCATGGTGCTCTACACGTGGACGGATCTGGAGCAGCGCGTGATCTTTGACCGCATGCTGATCCCGTTTGCGGTGATTGGGCTCATCTCGATCCCGCTGCTCGACCGCGTGCTGACGGACCATCTGATGGCGGCGGCTGTGGGCGGCGTCGTGTGCCTCGCGCTGGCGGTGCTGACGAAGGGCGGCATCGGCGGCGGGGACATCAAGCTCGTGGCGGCGCTCGGACTCTGGCTCGGGTCGGATATGCTCATGACCGTCGTGATTGCGGGCGTCGTGCTCGGCGGGATGGCGGCGCTGATCATGCTCGCGACGGGGAAGCGCAAGAAGGGGGATTACTTCGCCTACGGGCCTTACTTCACGATCAGTGCGCTGCTGTTTACACTGCTGTGAGCGGCGAGATACGGTCAGCAAGGGGGCCGGGGGATGTATTTCGGCTTCGTCGCTCCGCTGAATGAGCCCTATGGTTCGGTTTGCCGTTGAAGCGGGTTCGCCGCCTGCCGCGGCGTTCTGACATCGCACAACTAAGATAGCATGGGGTAGGGCTCAGCCCTGCGGGCTATCGCTGCGCTCCTGCAGGCGAAATACACCCCCCAGCCCCTAGGTACGTCTGTGTGACAGCGTGGCAGCTAGGGCAGGAATGCTTCGTGACAAGAGACTGCGTGGGCAGATGGAAGTGCGCAGGTTGACATTGTGGCTTTGTTGCTGGGCTTGTGTTGGGCTCAGCCCTGCGGGCTATTGCCTTGCGAGTTTTTTGATTACAGTGATTTAGAATGCAAAACGAGGTACCGTTGCGGTACCTCGTTTTTTTATGCTCGTTATTCGATTAGCGGACGCGCATTTCTCTGGCCTGTTCGCGCAGGCGGGCAATGCGTTCGGCTGTATCGGGGTGGGTGCTGAAGAGTTTGGTCAGGGCTTTGCCGGTGCCTTCGAAGGGGTTGACGATGTACATATTAGCGGTGGCGGGCTTGGCGCTCGGCAGGGTCTCCTGAGAGTGGGTGACGTAGTACTCGATTTTCTCGAGGCCGTCGGCGAGGTAGTTGGGGTTGCCGCAGATCTCGCCGCCGTCGTGGTCGGCTTCGTACTCGCGGGAGCGGGAGATGGCCATCTGGATGAGCATGGCGGCGATCGGGGCGAGGATCATCATGGCGATGGCGGCGATCGGGTTGACGCCGTCTTCGTCGTCGCTGGAGCCGCCGAAGAACATGAAGAACTGGGCGGCGTAGGAAATGACGGTGGCCATCATGGAGGCGATGGTGGAGGTCAGGATGTCACGGTTCTTGACGTGGGCGAGCTCGTGGGCGAGGACGCCGGAGATCTCGTTGTAGTCGAGGACGCGCATGATGCCGGTGGTGACGGCGACGGCTGCGTGGTTGGGGTTGCGGCCGGTGGCGAAGGCGTTGGGTTCGTCGGCATCGATGATGCAGACTTTGGGCATCGGCAGGCCGGCGCGGTTTGCGAGGTTCTCGACGAGGGCGTAGAGCTGCGGGGCTTCTTCACGCGTGACTTCCTGGGCGCCGCTCCAGCGCAGGACGAGGGAGTCACTGCACCAGTAGCTGTAGAGGTTCATGGCGATTGAGAAGAAGAGCATGATGGTCAGGCCGGTCCGCCCGCCGACGAGTCCGCCGATGAGCATCATGATGACGGCCATGAGGACCATGAGCATCACGGTTTTGATATTATTCATGTTCATGATTATTCCTCCTAGGATATATCTCATTTATCTTGTATATGCTTCAGCCTTCGTGCTGCCGTTCGCGGCGGCGGTTGATGGTGTAGCCGATGAGCAGGACGGCGGCGACGAAGAGGACTTTGAGCTCGAGTGAGTAGGGGGCGAAGTAGACGCCGAGGGCCTTGTCCTCGGTCATGAGCTCGGCGGCGGTCATGCCGAGGATGCCGGCGCCGAGGTAGATGAGAGCGGGGACCTTGAGCATGATCATCAGGAAGATCTGGGCGCCGAACAGGACGATGGGGATGGAGATCATGAGGCCGCAGATAATCAGGCTCCACTTGCCCTCTGGCACGGTGTTAGCGACGCCGGCGAGCGAGAGGATGTTGTCGATGCTCATGATGAAGTCGGCGATCAGGATGGTGCGCACGGCCTGGCCGAAGGTGGTCGGATGGCTGCCGCTGTCATCGACGCGCCCGTCGCTGTGGTCGGTGACGAGCTTGATGGCGATGAAGACGAGTGCGGCGCCGCCGATGAACTCGATGTACGGCGAGGCGAGCAGCCCGGTCGCGAAGAGCGTGCAGACGATGCGCACGAAGACGGCGCCGAGGCCGCCGACGATGATGGCCTTGCGGCGCATCTCATGCGGCAGGTTCTTGCAGGCCAGGGCGATGAGGATGGCGTTGTCGCCGGAGAGCAGCAGGTCGAGCAACAAGATGCCCGAGAGCGCTGCGAGCCATTCCGGCGAGAACATCCCCGCAAAGAATTGTTCCAATCCGATTCACTCCCTAAGATTTTTCCCATCCCCCTGCATCTCCGGCAGAGGTTCTTCTGTAAATTTCTACAACGTATACGAAAAACCCTGCCCTATATGCCGCCGAAAATGGCGGTAATAGGGCAGGGTCTTGCTTGCTAGCGCCGGCCGCACCGGGATTACTCCGTCCTGACGATGGTGGCCGTTCAGCTACTCCCCCTGTTGGAAGTATCGTATATCGTGTATGTCCAATATAGCACAATCCTGTGCATCTGGCAAGAGAAAAGTCAAAAAATCAGATATCGAGGTTGCGCACGAGTTTGGCGTTCTCTTCGATGAACTGGCGGCGCGGCTCGACCTTGTCACCCATGAGGATGGTGAAGAGCTCGTCGGCTTCCTCGGCGTCTTCCATCTCGACGCGCAGCATCGTGCGGCCCTCCGGGTCCATCGTCGTCTCCCAGAGCTGCTCTGGGTTCATCTCGCCGAGGCCTTTGTAGCGCTGGACGGTCACGCCGTCGCGGCCGACTTCGTCGAGCTTCTTGGCGAGCTCGTCGTCGCTGTAGGTGTACCAGTGTTTCTTGCCCTTGCGGATCTGGTAGAGCGGCGGCTGGGCGATGTAGACGTGGCCGTGCTCAATCAGCGGCTTCATGTAGCGGTAGAGGAAGGTCAGCAGCAGCGTGCGGATGTGCGCGCCGTCGACATCGGCATCGGTCATGATGATGATCTTGCCATAGCGGCGCTTCGAGAGGTCGAAGTCCTCGCTAATGCCCGTGCCGAAGGCCGTGATCATCGTGCGTATCTCGGCGTTGGCGAAGATTTTGTCGAGGCGTGCCTTCTCGACATTGAGGATCTTACCGCGCAGCGGCAGGATGGCCTGGAAGCGGCGGTCGCGGCCCTGTTTGGCCGAGCCGCCTGCGGAATCACCCTCGACGAGGTAGATCTCGGCCTGCTCCGGGTCCTTGACGGAGCAGTCGGCGAGCTTGCCCGGCAGGCTCGACACCTCGAGGGCGTTCTTGCGGCGCGTGAGCTCGCGTGCCTTGCGGGCGGCTTCGCGGGCGCGGGCGGCCATGATGGCCTTGTCGATGATGCGCTTCGTGATGGCCGGATTCTCGTCGAAGTACTCGGAGAGGCCTTCCGTGACGATGGAGTCGACGATGCCGCGGACTTCGGAGTTGCCGAGCTTCGTCTTCGTCTGGCCCTCGAACTGCGGCTCGCGGATCTTGAGGCTGATGACGCAGGTCAGTCCCTCGCGCACATCGTCGCCCGAGAGGTTGGAGTCCTTATCCTTGAGGATGCCCTGCTTGCGCGCAAAGTCGTTGGCTGCGCGCGTCAGCGCGAGCTTGAAGCCGGCGAGATGCGTGCCGCCCTCCTCGGTGTTGATGTTGTTGACGAAGGAGTAGATGTTCTCCTGATAGCTGTCGTTGTACTGCATGGCAATCTCGACGACCGTATCGTCCTTGACGCCGTTGAAGTAGATTGGCTCCGGATTGAGCACTTCTTTCTTGCGGTTGAGGTGCTCGACAAACGAGCTGATGCCGCCATCGAAGTGGAACTGCTCGCTGCGGACGGGCTCGACGCGCTCGTCGTGCAGGCCGATCGTGATGCCGTGGTTGAGGAAGGAGAGCTCGCGCAGGCGATGGCGCAGCGTCTCGTAGCTGTACGTCGTAACGGAGAAGATTTCCGGGTCCGGCACGAAGTGGACGCGCGTGCCCGTCTCCGTCGTCGTGCCGACGACAGTCAGCGGCTTCGTCGTCACGCCGCGCTCGAAGGCAATCTCGTAGATCTTGCCGTCGCGCTTGACCTGGACTTCCATGCTCGTCGACAGGGCGTTGACGACGGAGACGCCGACGCCGTGCAGGCCGCCCGAGACCTTGTAGCCGTCGCCGCCGAACTTGCCGCCCGCGTGCAGGACGGTCAGGACGACCTCGACGGCCGGCTTGCCGCTCTCGTGCATGTCGACCGGGATGCCGCGGCCGTTGTCGACGACCGTGATGCTGTTGTCCTTGTGGATCGTCACGTCGATGTGGTCGCAGTAGCCGGCGAGTGCCTCATCGATGGAGTTGTCGACGACCTCGTAGACGAGGTGGTGCAGGCCGCGCTCGCTCGTGCTGCCGATGTACATGCCCGGGCGCATGCGGACAGCCTCGAGGCCCTCGAGGATCTGGATCTGCTCGGCACCGTAGTCGGCTTCGACAGCCGTGACCTCGGCGCTCGACTCATCCGTGTGGATCTCGACGCCCGTCGTGTCGAGGTCCTTGTCGGTGAGGTCCTCGACCTCTTTCTGCGGCGCTGGCGCAGCCTCTGGCTGGTCGTCCGGCGTCAGAGTCAGATCGATGGATTTCTTGTCGTTATCGTTTGCCATAAAAACTCTTTCCTCACTTTTTATCGTTACTTACACCAATGTCCATATCGTAAATCGCGCGCGTGCGGTCCTTGAGCGTCATGGTGGAGATGCCGGACAGGTAGACCCTGTCCGCCGTGATGACGATCGACTTGACGAGATCCATCGAAGCCGTCGTCCGCCACACTTTACCCTCGGCCTTGCACCGTGCGAAGTAGCGCATATTGTCTTGATTTTCCTTGACGAAAAAGCCCACGTAGTCATAGATCGCGATGATGTCGCGCGTGCGCACGGAGACATCATTGCCCAGATGCAGGAACATGCCACATCATCCTTTCTCTGCATTCTCTGCTTTCTCAGCGTCTGCCTGCTGGCTCTTTGCCTGAGCTGCCCGCTTGCCGTACTGGCGCTTCTGCGCGTGGCGCAGCGGGATGGCCTCGTAGCGCTTCGGCATCTTGTAGTCAGGCGGCCAGTACATGTTGAAGCGCAGCTCGTAGAGCGCCCGCCTGATGGCGTCCTCGGTCAGCTTATCCGGTGGCAGGCAGCGGTAGAGCATGACGAGCGTCTTGGCCTCCATGCTCGTGCGGTCGTTGACGGCAACCTTCGCTGCCATGAGCTGCACGAGCGCCGCGCGCTGCTCGTTGAGCAGCTGCGGCGTGCACTCCGGCACGTACTCGCAGACCTCCTTGCAGCGCGCCCACGGGATGTCTCGCAGGACGGCGCGTATCCTGGCGCGGACGTCCTCCTCCCGCTTCCTGCGGCAGCTGCTGCAGGAAGCGGCCTGGGGCGGGCAAAGATGGCCGCAAGTGTGGCAGGGCTTCCAGCCGCGCGCGCGGCGCAGCTTGTCGAGCTGGCGCCCGTTGCGGTAGAGCTGCCGCAATTTGCAGGCGAGGTCTTCATCCTCGAGTCCTTCGCTGACCGTCTCGGCGGCCTTGATGTCCGCGGCGTCGAGCGGCATCTTAGCCCGCTCGCGCCCGACGTTGACCTCAGGAACACTGGGTGCTTCCGATGCCTTCGCTGTCGTATCAGCGGCGGCGTCATGTGCATCCCAGTCTTCCAGGCTCCAGGAGCGGCTGAACCGGATGTCCTTGATCATCTCGCCGCCTGCGTAGTTGTTGACCTTCTGGATGATGCGGGGCATCTGGTAGCGCGTCTCATTGCTCCAGGCGGGGTTGCGGCAGCAGACGTAGAGCACCTCGCGCTCGATGCGCACAGCCTTGACGTTCTGTGCGTAGGCCTTGCCGACGATATCCTCCCAGTGCCAGAGCACCCAGTGCTGGTAGAACTCGCGCTCCTGCTTGGGACCGAGCTCGTGGATGGCCTTCGGGATGATACTGACCACTTTCTCGAGACCCGGTGTGCGCTTTGCCATACTGCCACCTCCATTCCGGACAGCCTGTACCGACGGTCAAACCCTCAAGTCGTGATCTGGCCGCTCTGGACATGGTAGTACCGCCCCATGCCTTCTGCTGGGAAATAGGCGGCATCCGTCGCGGTGATGAGCGTCTGGATGCGCTCGCGGCGGATGAACTGCAGGAGCTGCTGGCGCCTCTTGACATCGAGCTCGCTCATGACGTCGTCGAGCAAGAGGATGGGGTACTCGCCCGTCTCGGAGCGCAGGAACTCGAGCTCGGCGAGCTTCAGTGAGAGCACACCGGTGCGCTGCTGTCCCTGCGAGCCGAAGGTGCGCAGGTTGATGCCGTTGACCGTCAGCACGAGATCGTCGTGATGCGGGCCATAGCTCGTCGAACCGCGCAGGATATCGGTCTCCTGCGATTTCCTCAGCATTTCATTATACCATGAAGCAAAGCCCTTTGTCATGTCCTCGCCGCCATGTACCTCGTAGCTGACGGTCAGGTTCTCCTGGTCGCTCGAGATGCGCCGCTGCATGAGGTTGGCGAGCATATTGAGCTTGCGTACGGCCTCGATGCGCTTGCGGATGATCTTCTCGGCGCTCGCTATGAGCTGCTCGTCCCAGAGCGCGAGCATCGACTTGTCGGCGCGCCGCTCGCGGATGCGCTTCAATAGCGAATTGCGCTGGCTGATGATGCGGTTGAACTCGACGAGCTCGTGGTAGTAGGCAGGGCTAGCCTGCGAGATCTCGCCGTCTAAAAAGCGCCGGCGTCCGGCCGGCGCTCCCTTGATGAGGAACAGGTCCTCTGGTGAGAACAGTACAGTGTTGATGCTGCCGATGAGCTCTTTGAGGCGGATCGGGTGGCCGTTCAAGAGGATGCGGCGCCTCTTGGCCCGGCTGAACTGGAACTCGAGGTGATTCATGACGCCGCGACGGTCGAAGTCGAGGATGATGCAGCCCTCGCCGGCGTCCCAGCGGATGAGCTCGGTGTCGAGATGTGTCCGGTGCGAATGGCCGAGCGAGGCGTAGTAGACGGCCTCGACGACATTCGTCTTGCCCTGGGCATTCGGGCCGAGGAAGATGTTGATGCCCGGTTGCAGCGCGAGCTCGAGCTCAGAATAGTTCCGATAATTTCTTAGCTTTAAAGAACGAACATACATTCTTATGTCAGCCTTTCTCGTGGACCTCGTCATGGACGACTTTCCAGGCGCCGAGTCCCTCGACTTCGATGACGTCTCCATCGTGGAGCTGGCGGCGGCGTGCCGACTCGGTCTCGCCATTGCGCTTGATGCGGCGCTCGGCAATCAATGCCTTCGTCTCGCCGCAGGAGCCGAGCACGCCAGCCCATTTGAGGAACTGGTCGAGCTGGATTGTTTCCGTGTCGATCTTGACTTCTTCGATGTTCATGGTAAATCCTCTTTCTGCTTTCTGCGTAAAAATGTGTCTCAATGATTCGTGCGTACCGGTGTGACAATGTAAACAAAGCTGTCATCGTCTTCTTCCTGGATGGAAGCCGGGGAGAGTGGCTGGTTGAGGCCGATGCGGCAGGTCTTGCTGTCGATGTTCTTGAGCACGTCGATGATGTACTGCGCATTGAAGGCGATGGCGATGTCCGGGCCATCGATCTCAGCGGGAATGTACTCCTCGGCGTTGCCGATCTCCGGGTTGTTCGAGGTGATGTGGATCTGGTTGTCAGCGAACTCGAGCCTGATCGTGTTGTAGACGCCGGCTCTGGCAATCAGGGAGATGCGGTCGACGGCAGCCGCAAAAGCAGCCGTATCCGTCTTGATATGCGTCGCGAAATCCGGCGGGATGACACCGCGGTAGTTCGGGAACTGTCCCTCGATGAGGCGCGAGGTCATGTAGAGATTGTCAAAGGAGAAGCTGATCTGGTTGTAGCTGCAGGAGATCTTGACATCCGTCGGGATGTCCGAAGACATGTTGTGGAGGAGTTCCTGCAGGATGCGTGAGGGGATGATGACCTTGATGTTGCCGATGCTTTGGTCAAAGGTCTCCGACTTGACGGAGAGGCGGTGTGTGTTTGTCGCGGCCATCGTGACCTTGTTCTCAGTGACCTCTAAGGAACAGCCTGTAAAGACAGGTCTCGCTTCATCAGTGCTGCAGGCAAAGACGGTTTTCTTGATAAGGTCGCGCAGGATATTGTCCTTGATAGCGAAGTCGAGATTACCTTCGAGTGGCTGGATGGTCGGGAACTCGGCTGCGTTCATGGAGAGTAGGGTAAACTTGGCCATGGCCGATTCGATGTGGACGATCTTCTCCTCTGCTGTGCAGGCAAGTTTGACGTTTTCCCCTGGCAGCTTGCGGACAACTTCTTGAAAATAACGACCACCTACGGTCAGTTCACCCGGTTCCTCGATATCTGCTTCGATGCGGGCAACGAGGCCAATCTCATAATTTGTTGCCTGGAGCTCCAAGGTCGTGCCTTCGGCTCTCAGATAAATACCGGAAAGGATGGGGGTCTGTGGTTTGGTGGCTACCGCGCGTGCGACGATCTGCAGGGCGTTGGTGAGCTCGTTCTTATTGCATGTGATTTTCATACTTTGGGGCCTTCTCTCTTTTTTTTATGATAACTAAAATATTTATATAAATAGCCGACGTAGTAGTAGGCCGTGTGGAAAAGTGGATAAGTCGTCTGAGGCGTTGCTGTTCATCACAGTTTGCTGTGGGTAACTTGTTCATAACAATAGGGGAGGTTATCCACAGTATCCACGGTGATAAACTCCCCTATCGGTTATCCACAATCCATCGACAGGAAATCCAGAGGCTTCTCCACAGGGTTATCCACGGCGGTCTGTGGGGGATTTACATCTTCTGGATGCTCTCGATGAGGTCTTTGATGATCTTATGAAGCTTGGCGTTCTCCTCGCGCTCTTTGGCGATCTTGTCATAGGCGTGCAGGACGGTCGTATGGTCGCGGCCTCCGAAGAAATTGCCAATCTGCGGCAGCGAGGTGTCGGTGAGCTCGCGGCAGAGGTACATGGCAATCTGGCGCGGGAACGCGATGCTGCGCGTGCGTTTCTTGGAATGGAGGTCCTCGATGCGGATCTTGAAGTAGGTGGCGACGATCTCCTGGATGACCTCGAGCGTGACCTCTTTTTTATGGCTGTTCGGGAAGACGTCCTTGAGTGCCTCGGCGACGACGTCGGTCGTGACGGGCTTGTTGATGAGGGAGGCGTAGGCGACGACGCGCGTCAGGGCTCCCTCGAGCTCACGGATGTTGCTGTCGATGCGGTTGGCGATGAACATCAGGACGTCATTCGGCACGTCGACGTGGTCGAGCAGTGCCTTGTTCTTGAGGATCGCGATGCGCGTCTCGAGGTCCGGCGCCTGGATGTCGGTGATCAGGCCGCCCTCGAAGCGGGAGCGCAGCCGGTCTTCGAGTTTCTGGACTTCGCGCGGCGGGCGGTCGGACGACAGGATGATCTGCTTGTCGGCGACGTGCAGGGCATTGAAGGTGTTGAAGAACTCTTCCTGCGTGCTCTGCTTGCCGGAGAGGAACTGGATATCGTCGACCATCAGGACGTCGATGGTACGGTACTTCTGGCGGAAGAGCTCGGCCTTGCCTTCCTGGATGGCGCGGATGATCTCGTTGGTGAATTGTTCACTCGAGACGTAGAGCACGCGCATCTCAGGGTGGTTCTGCAGCACGCGGTTGCCGATGGCGTGCATGAGGTGGGTCTTGCCGAGGCCGACGCCGCCGTACATGAAGAACGGGTTGTAGACCTTGCCCGGTGATTCGGCGACGGCCATGGCCGCCGCATGGGCAAAGCGGTTCGAACTGCCGGTCACGAAGGTCTCGAAGGTGTACTTCGGGTTCAGTGACGAGCGGTCGCCCGGTGCGACGATGTGCATGTCGCCGTTGTCAACGGGTGCGGGCGGCTGCTCCTGGAAGAGCGTTCCCTGATTGGGGTCTTCCTTCTTGCGGCTGCTGTGGCCGGCTGCTTCTTTTGCCTCTTTTGCCTCTTTTGTGTCTTGGGCGCTGTCGGCGTCTTTTTCCGGCTTGGCGGGCTCGGGTTCGGGCTCGGGCTGAACGGAGGGCAGGACCAGGAAGTCCACCTTGCGCTTGCTGCCGAGCACGGCGCCGACCGCATCCTCGATGATCGTGAGGTAGTGGCTGGTGATCCAGTCCTTGACGAGGTCGTTCTGCGCGCTGAGGACAAGTCCCGTGGCGGTCAGGGAGATGGGCTTGACCGACTTGAACCACTTGAAGGCTGACTCGGCGAGCGTTTCCTTCATCTTGGTGAGGATCTGCTCCCAAACAGCCTGCAGCTGTGTCTGCTCCATGAAAAAAATCCTTTCCTGCTATTAGAATATGTAGAAACTTTTTCCACAGGTGCATAAGGTTATCCACATTTTTATCCACAGCTGTGGATAAGTATAGTCGTTCCTTGGGTATAGTGGCGGGAAATGTGGATGATATCTTACGGTATCTTACGTTTACGAGCCTTGCCTCGCAGGGCACCAATGGGGTTTTCCGCACAATAATCAACAATATCTTATCAAAAGTAACGGGACTTATCAACAGTTTTTCTGTGGGCAAGTGGCCATAAGCCTGAAAATATCCACAGCCTGACAGCAAAAAGACAAGGGAAAATCCTTGACAGGCCGCGAGTCGGTAGTCTATAATTTGACATAGTTAAAATCTGATACTATGCTTCTATACAGCCAATTAGTCTCAGAGACAAATCCAGAAGGAGGTGTTACACACATGAAACAGACTTTCCAGCCGAACAACCATTGGAGAAAGAAGACCCATGGCTTCCGTGAGCGCATGAAGACGAAGGGCGGCCGTCTCGTTCTGAAGAGAAGACGCCAGCGCGGTAGAAAGAAGCTTTCGGCATAAATCGGATGAGGTCACTTCGGTGGCCTTTTTTGCTTATCTTTTTCCGTTTTACTAACTCGTTCAATTGGATTTTGGGGAAATGCGAATGCTTACCTTACCGAGGAGACGGATCATCAAGCGCCGCAGTGACTTCCAGCGCGTCTATCGGAGCGGCTGCTCTTATGCGAACCGCTACTTCGTGCTGTATGTCTTCCCATCGGATGGGGTGCGCGGCCGCGTCGGCTTTGCCGCGGGCAAGAAACTCGGCTGTGCGGTCACGCGCAACCGCGTCAAGCGCCTGTTGCGCGAGGCCTACCGTCTGAACCAGGACCGCGTCCGCGAGGATGCGGCTCTCTTGCTCGTCGGCCGCAAGCCCATCGTCGATGCCAAGTACCAGGCCGTGGAGCAGGCTTTCCTGCAGCTCGGCCAGCAGGCTGGCATCTTCAAGGGCTCGAAGAAGGACCTTCACGTCTTTCATGGAGCCCATCATGGGGTCCGTCCGAAGCATGGGAAATCTACTGCAAGGCAAAAGAGGTCCTGAGCTTGAAGACAATTCTGCTTCTATTGGTGCGGTTCTATCGCGGATTCATTTCGCCGATGTTCCCGCCCTCCTGCCGCTATGTCCCGACGTGTTCTGAATACGCGCTCGAAGCGATCGAGCGTTATGGAGCCCGGCGTGGGGGCTGGCTGGCCCTCAAGCGCATCCTGCGCTGCCACCCGTTCCACAAGGGTGGCTATGATCCCGTGCCGTGAGGCATTGGGGCTGTTTTTCTGTATTACTGGTATTTTTGTGAAGATTAGGATGTGATATATTGGGTTTCTTTGGAACGATATTCGAACCGATCGAGAATCTCCTGCACGTTGTCCTGCAGGCGCTCTATAATGTGACGGATCTGGCAGGCTTCGGCAGCTACGGCGTGGCTATCATCCTGCTGACGATCCTCATCAAGATGCTGCTCTACCCGCTGACGGTCAAGCAGGTCAAGTCGATGAAGGCCATGCAGGAGCTCTCTCCGAAGATGAAGAAGATCCAGGAGAAGTACAAGGACAATCCGCAGGTCATGCAGCAGAAGGTCGGCGCGCTCTACAAGGAGGCCGGTGTCAACCCGCTGGCTGGCTGCCTGCCGCTGCTCATCCAGATGCCAATCCTCATGGGCATGTACTACGCGCTCTACAATTTCACGTATCCGACGCCGGAGTCGGCTGCCTTCCTCTGGCTGCCGAACATGTCGGACCCGGACCCGTACTACATCCTTCCGGTCCTCTCGGCTCTGACGACGTTCCTGCAGCAGAAGCAGACGACGACGGAGATGAATCAGCAGATGAAGATCATGATGACGGTCATGCCGCTCTTCATCGGCTGGATCAGCTTGAACTTCCCATCCGGCCTCGTGCTGTACTGGGTCACGATGAACATCGTCCAGATTACGCAGCAGTGGTGGATGTATCGCCACGACGACAAGAAAAAGGAGGCTGCCTGATATGGCAGATACCATGGAATGGACCGGCCGGACGGTCGAGGCGGCGCTTGAGGCAGCCGCCGCTGACCTCGGCTGTGCGCCGGCGAGCCTGGAGTACACGGTGCTCGAGCAGCCTTCCCGCGGCTTCCTCGGCCTGATCGGCCGCAAGGATGCGCGCATCCGCGTCCGCGATATCGATGGCGCCGCAGTGGCTGAGACGAAGGCTGCTGACCCGTCTGCCGATATGGCAGAGCTGGAGACGCGCCTGGAGGAAGAGGTCGAAGAAACGCAGGTGGATGCGCCGGCTAAGGCAGCATCTGCTAAGGCCGCCAAGGCAAAGGATGCTGTGTCGCTGCTCGAACAGGAGCAGCGCGCGCGCAAGTTCCTCGAGGATGTGTTCGCCGCGATGAAGATCGAGGTCGAGCTGCAGCGCTCGGAGACGGAGGAGGGCATCCTCTTCCAGCTCGAGGGCGAGAGCCTCGGCATCCTCATTGGCAAGCACGGGCAGACGCTCGATGCGCTGCAGTACCTGACGAACCTCGCGGCCAACCGCGGCGTTGCAGGCGAGCGCCTGCATGTCCAGCTTGACATCGAGGGCTACCGCGCCCGCCGTGAGGAGACGCTCACGCGCCTCGCAGGCCATCTGGCTGAGAAGGCCTGCCGCATCGGCCAGGAAATCCATCTCGAGCCGATGAACCGCCATGAGCGCAAGATCATCCACATGGCGCTGCAGGACAGCCGCAAGGTATCGACGTACAGCGCCGGCGATGAGCCGCGCCGCTATGTCGTCATCGTGCCGCGCCGCCGCCGTCGGGCGGAGAGCAATCGGCGCAGCCGGGAGAACGAGGACAATTGACCCTGTCCTTAACCCGGACAGACAGCAAGATACAGAGAGCTGTGAAAGGGCTTTCTCCTTCTGGGAGCAGGCCCTTTTTGCTTTACCTGCCCGGGGTCCATGTACTAGAATGATTGAGAACGGAATTGCTTAGAACGACTCGAGATGACTCGAGAGCGAAAGGAAGGGAAGACAGTATGCAGCAGGGAGATACGATCAGTGCCATCGCGACACCGCAGGGTGAGGGCGGTATCGGCGTCATCCGCATCAGCGGGGAACATGCGCTGAAGACGGCCGGCAAGGTCTTCGAGGCGAAGAACGGCAAGCCGCTCGTCCTGGCGGGCAGCCATCATGCCGTCTACGGCCATATCGTGGATGAGAAGGGGCAGGTCGTCGACGAGGCGCTGGCCCTCGTCATGCTCGCGCCGCATTCGTATACGGTGGAGGACGTCGTGGAACTGCAGTGCCACGGCGGCCTCATGACGCTGCGCAAGACGTTGGAGCTCACGTGGAAGGCGGGGGCAAGGCCGGCGGAACGCGGCGAGTTCACGAAGCGCGCTTTCCTCAACGGGCGGCTCGACCTCTCGGAGGCGCAGGCCGTCATGGATATCATCCAGGCGCGGACGGAGACGTCGCTGACGATGGCGGCAGGCCATCTGACGGGGCATTTCTCGAAGGGCATCCATGCGATGCGCCACGAGATCCTCGGCATGATTGCCCATATCGAGGCGGCCATCGACTTCCCCGAGGATGAAGTCGACGATGTGCTGACGTACGATATCCAGAAAAATGTGGTTGAGATACGCAATGAAATTGCCGGCCTCTTGCAGACAGCACATGCGGGGCGGATCCTTCGCGACGGACTGCTGACGGCCATCATCGGCAAGCCGAATGTCGGCAAGTCGAGCCTGCTCAATTCCTTACTCCGCGAGGAGCGGGCCATCGTCACGGACGTGCCGGGCACGACGCGCGATTCCATTGAAGAGTACGCTGACGTCGGCGGCATCCCGCTGCGCATCATCGACACGGCGGGCATCCGCGCGACGGACGACGTCGTCGAGCGCATCGGCGTCGAGAAGGCGCGCTCCTATGTCAAGGAAGCCGCCTTGATCCTCGCGCTCTTCGACGCATCGCGCCCGCTCGACGCGGAGGATGAAGAGATTCTCAAGCTTGTGCGCGGCCGCGATGCCATCCTGCTGCTCAACAAGGACGATCTGCAACCCGTCGTCACGGCCGAGATGTTGCAAAGGCATGTCAAGAAAGAGGTGCCGGTCATCACGATCTCGACACGCACGCAGGACGGCCTTGAGGAACTCACGAAGGCCATCACCGCGAAGGTCTATGCGGGCACGCAGGCCGGGCAGGAGGGCACCTTCGTCACGGACGCGCGCCAGGCCGAAGTACTGCGCCAGGCGGACGAGCACCTCGCGGCGGCCATCCGCACGATCGAGGCGGATATGGGCCTTGACTTCATCTCCATCGACCTGCGCTCCGCTTGGGAGAAACTCGGCGAGCTCACGGGCGAGACGGTCGGCGAGGATATCATCAATGAGATCTTCAGCAAATTCTGCATTGGCAAGTGAGTACGTTCGTACCTAATATAGATAAGGGGGATTTTTGTTGTTTACCGCTGGATCATACGATGTCATCGTCATTGGCGCTGGCCATGCCGGCGTGGAGGCGGCGCTGGCCGCTGCGCGCATCGGCTGCCGGACGCTTTTGGCGACGCTCTCGATGGATAATATTGCCCTGATGCCCTGCAACCCGTCGGTCGGCGGCCCGGGCAAAGGCCATCTCGTGCGCGAGCTCGATGCGCTCGGCGGCGAGATGGGCGTCAATGCGGACAAGACTTGCATCCAGTTCCGCATGCTCAACACCGGCAAGGGCCCAGCCGTCCACGCATTGCGCGCACAGGCAGACAAGAAGCTCTATCAGTTCACGATGAAAGAGACCTGCGAGAAGACGGAGAACCTCGACGTCAAGCAGATTCTCATCACGGACCTGCTGCTGACTGAGGACAAGAAGGCCGTGCGCGGCGTCCTCGTCGAGACGGGAGAGGTCTACCTCGCGCCGGCCATCATCATGGCGACGGGCACGTATCTCAGGGGCCGCATCATCGTCGGTGAGCACACCTACAGCGGTGGCCCGAACGGGCAGCGCCCAGCCATGAAGTTCTCGGACTCGCTCAAGGCGGCGGGCATCCGGCTCATGCGCTTCAAGACGGGCACGCCGGCCCGCGTCGACGCCCGCACGCTCGATTACGCGAAGATGCAGATCCAGCCTGGTGACGAGGAGGCGCGCAACTTCTCGTTCATGAGCGACGAGCGGACGCGCGAGCAGGTGCCATGCTGGCTGACCTACACGAACGAAGCGACGCACAAGATCCTGCGCGACAACATGGACCGCGCGCCGATGGCGAACGGCATCATCGAGGGCATCGGTCCGCGTTACTGCCCGTCCATCGAGACGAAGATCTTGCGCTTCCCAGACAAGGACCGCCATCAGCTGTTCCTCGAGCCGGAGGGCCTGCACACGAATGAAGTCTACGTGCAGGGCATGAGCACGAGCATGCCGATGGACGTGCAGCTCGCCTTCCTCAAGACGATACCGGGCCTCGAGCATGCGCACGTCATGCGCGCGGGCTATGCGATCGAGTACGACTGCATCGACCCGACGCAGCTCAAGCCGACGCTGGAGTTCAAGGATATCAAGGGCTTCTTCTCGGCAGGGCAGGCCAACGGCACGTCGGGCTATGAGGAGGCGGCCGCGCAGGGCATCATCGCCGGCATCAATGCGGCCATGTTCATACAGAAGCGAGAGCCTCTCATTCTCAAGCGTTCGGAGGCCTACATCGGCGTGCTCATCGATGACCTCGTGACGAAGGGCACGAATGAGCCCTACCGCATCATGACAAGCCGTGCAGAATATCGTCTCCTTTTGCGCCAGGACAATGCCGACCTGCGCCTGACGCCGTACGGCCGCCGCGTCGGCCTCGTCAAGGACGACCGCTGGGCGCGCTTTATCAAAAAGAAAGAGGCCATCGAAGCGGCGATGAAGCTGCTCAAGGAGACGAATATCAACCCGAGCCAGGAGACGAACGCCCGCCTGCAAGAAGCGGGCATTGAGCCCATCAAGAGCGCGCAGCCGCTCGCCGATTTGCTGCGCCGCCAGCAGGTCGACTATGAGAAGCTGCGCCTCGCATATCCCGAACTGCCGGAGCTTGCGAAGGAAGTTCGCCAGCAGGTGGAGACTTCCATCCTCTACGAGGGCTACATCAAGAAACAGCTCGAGCAGGTTGCGCACATGGAGAAGCTCGAGGCGAAGCTCCTGTCGGAAGATATTGATTATCAGGATGTACCGAGCCTGCGCGATGAGGCGCGCGAGAAACTCGCGGCCATCCGCCCGCGCTCGGTCGGTCAGGCAGGGCGCATCAGCGGCGTCTCGCCGGCCGATGTGTCCGTGCTGCTCGTCTGGCTCGAGCAGCAGAAGCGTCTCCATGATACAGCAAAACAGAATGAGGAAGATTGAGAGGGGGAAGAGCAATGTTTCGAGATGAGATGAAGAAAGCAGCGGAGGACTTCGGCCTGACGCTCAGCGAGAGCCAGCTCACGCAGTTCACGCGCTACTACGAGCTGCTCGTGGAGTGGAATGAGAAAATGAATCTCACTGCCATTACGGAGGAGCATGAAGTCGCCGTCAAGCACATGGTCGATTCGCTCTCCGCTTACGATCCGGCCCTCTTTGATGGTGAGATATCGATAATTGATGTCGGAACTGGCGCGGGCTTTCCCGGCCTGCCGCTCAAGATATTCTGCCCGCAGGTGCACCTGACGCTCATGGATTCGCTGAATAAGCGCGTCAATTTCCTGCAGACGGTCGTCGATGAGCTCGGCCTCGAAGATGTGGACTGCGTCCATGCGAGAGCAGAGGAGGGGGCGCGCATGAAGAAGTACCGCGAGCAGTATGACCTCGCCGTTTCGCGCGCTGTCGCACGCCTGCCAATCCTCTGCGAGTACTGCCTGCCGTTCGTCAAGCGCGGCGGCCACTTCCTCGCACTCAAGGGCAGGGCTTTTGCTGAGGAAGTCGAGGAAGCGGCGAAAGCCATCAAGGTCATGGGCGGCAGCCAGACCGATGTGCGCGAAGTCCACTTGCCCGGCCTTGATGACAAGCGTGCCATCATCACTGTGACGAAGACCATGCCGACGCCCAAAGCCTATCCGCGAAAGGCCGGTACACCGGCAAAGAATCCGCTTTAATGCATTTTAGACAAAGGGGATGTTTCACGTGAAACATCCCCTTTTGCTTTTGGAAGAAAGGAAGAAACCCATTGAAGATTTCCTACACCGTAGATGCTGCCCATGACGGCAGGGAACTGCGCCAACTCGTGCGCGCGCCGCTCGGGCTCTCGGCGAAGCTCTGGAAGCACATCAAGTGGAACGGCACGATCCTCGTCAATGGGAAGCAGCATGGCGATGCCCGCCTGCGCGTCCGTACAGGCGATGAACTGACACTGCTCTGGCAGGAAGCATCGCCTGTCGTACCCGTCAATCTGCCGCTCGACATCCTCTATGAGGACGAAACCTTTCTCGTCGTCAACAAGCCCGCGGACATGATCGTCCATCCGACGCACCGCGCGGCGCGCGATACGCTCGTCCATGCCGTGGCGGGCTATTTCGAGCGCAGGGGAGAAGCAGCCGGTATCCATCCGCTCTATCGGCTCGACCGAGGCACAACGGGCATCGTCATCCTCGCCAAATCCGCGCGCATCCAGCACGCGATGACAAAGCATCACGGCCAGATCTACCGCGAGTATCTAGCACTGGTGCAAGGCTATCTGGACCGCCCAAGTGGCCGAATCGACATGCCCATCGCCCGCGACATCACAAGGGCGAATCACTGGCAGGTGCGCGCCGATGGCAGGCGCGCCCTGACGGAGTACGAGACCATCGCATCGTGGCCATCATATTCCCTGCTCAAGATCCATCTGCTGACCGGCCGCACCCACCAGATCCGCGTCCACTTCGCCGCCATCGGCCATCCTCTTTTAGGCGACACAGCCTACGACGGCCCCCGCGATACAATCCCGCGGCAAGCCCTGCACGCTTGGCGCGTCCACTTCTTCCATCCCGATACTGGCAAAGAGATTCACATCGAAGCCCCCATTCCCGAAGACATGTGCCGACTCATCGGTTCCGACACTGTTTCACGTGAAACATTTAAAGAGGAGATAAAATAGCAAGGCTCTGTCACAACAAATGGTTGATTTTTGACGAGAAATAGCGTATAATAATAG